>Ga0206106_100018_pt1 | contig 567889 bp, 484 predicted proteins | sample 1B1ome_FD_148677 | JGI IMG/M metagenome (GOLD analysis project Ga0206106, IMG submission 148677) | Enriched microbial communities from leaf-cutter ant dump, University of Wisconsin, Madison, United States - 1B110A | ecosystem: Environmental > Terrestrial > Nest > Insects nest > Nest dump... | reverse complement strand
AAGTCAAACTGATATTTCAGAGGATTAAAGTTCAGAGGATCAAATTTTTGTCCAAAATCATATTTTAGATTTGGGTTGTATTTATCTTTCAGGTATACTGTTTCCAAAATCGGATAATCCTGTCCGTCCCAAACTTTAACTTCTACTTTTTTCATGAATTCTACGTATTCTCTCTTATGGGAATCCTCAAGATAAGGAGTGCCTCCATACACTTCCTGCATGTAGGGCTCATAATTAGAAGACTGAACTTTTTGGGAGAAAGTGTAACTTACACTTTTTAAAGCTATTAAAAAGAAAAGTATAAATCGACTCATAAATTATAGTTTTTCATACTAAAGAAACGTTAATTTGGAAAAAAGGTTGCCGCTTTTTATTGAATAGATAAAATTTAAACTGAGGGATTTAAGTAAATAAAAAAGCCAGCATTCGGAGCTGGCTTTAAAATCATGCAAGATGCTGTTTCCGGCGTTCTGTGCTAATTATAATTTCACGATTTTTTTAGTGACAGATTGGTTGTCCACAGAAGCTTTTACCACATATACTCCGCTAACTAAATTGGAAGTAGAGATAACTGTTCCGTTAGTTGCTGTTCCGTTGAAAATAATTTTTCCAGCCTGATCAATAATCTGAATATCTGCATTAGTAAATTCTCCGCTTACGAACAACTGATCCTTAACAGGATTAGGTGCGATATTAAAATCTACATTTGAGATCATTTTCGTTGAAACTGTTTCAGCTGGTTCATATTTACTGATAACCACATTGTACTGCATCATTGGAGTAGAAGACCCGTCCTGTAGAATCGTTCCGGATGTATGAACAAATATAGGAGCATTTTCATTATCTAAATCATAATATTCAAACTGATCCAAAAGCACTTTAAAATTTCCCAGCGGAGTGGCTAATGCGATTGTATCCATTTGATGAATACGGGAAACGTTGGAAATAGTGTGGGTTCCCACTTTTAATGATCCGTATCCGTCATATTTAGTTTGGTGCTGACCTGTAGCAGGTAGTCCTGTCAAGCTATAAGCGGCAATATCAAATGTTCCTTCAAAATCATCCGAGATGGCGTCTTCGTAAGCAAACGGATAAGTCATTAAAGTTGCCTGGTTTGAGGAAAATTTAGCAACTACGTTCCCCATGCTTGGCTCCTCAATAACTATTCCTTCACGGATTCTTTCTGTTGATGAAGTATTCCAGAAATCCTGCGTCATATCCTGTAAATTCCAGAACTTATTTGAATTAGAAAAGTCACTTGCATAGCTTGATGAAGAAGTTGCCTCAATGATAATTGTTCTGTTTTCACCATCATATTTTGCTATGTCGGAATAATCCCAGGTAACATTCGCTCCGGTAATGGTAGCCATATTATCTGCCAGGGAATCGCATAGAAAATAATTAGCAGTTGTACCTTCTGCTGGTTCGTTAGCATTTGTAAAAGTGTTTTGGGCAAAAGTAGATCCTGCCATCAATGCACTTATAAAAAGTAATGTTTTTTTCATAATTTTCGCTTTTTAGAATGAACAAATATAATTAAATCCGAATTAGATTTCCAATTAAACAAACGTTTGATTTTGAAAATCAGTTGGCAATTTATGATTATGTTTGATTTTTTGCATAAAAAATAAATACATTTGTCACTTATGAAAACAAGTTTTTGGCAGCAGCTTTTCAGGAAAAAATCGGTATCGGAGATCTTAGCGGAACTGACTGAAAAAGAGAGTTCCGGACTGCAGTTAAAACGCCATTTAGGGCAAAAAGACTTAACTGCTCTGGGGATTGCAGCCATTGTGGGAGCAGGAATTTTCAGTACCATCGGGCAGGCGAGCTATGAAGGTGGGCCAGCAGTGATTTTTCTGTTTATTTTTAGTGCTGTCGCATGTAGCTTTACCGCATTTGCGTATGCAGAATTCGCCTCTATGGTACCTGTTTCGGGAAGTGCTTATTCTTATTCGTATGTAGCTTTTGGTGAAATTGTCGCGTGGATCATTGGGTGGTCGCTGATCATGGAATATGCCGTAGGGAACATTACTGTTGCTATTTCCTGGAGTGATTATTTTACCGGATTTCTGGGACAGATAAATATTCACTTTCCCAAATGGTTGTCAATGGATTACAGTTCTGCTGCTGCTGCATATAACGAAGCGATTAAGCTGATGGACAGCGGAGTAGATATTTCTTCGATCAATACTTCTGTTATGGAAGGATTTGAAGCTTATTCAAACGCTCCCGTAATTGCCAATATGCGTATCATAATGGATCTGCCTGCATTTGGAATTGTTTTTTTAGTAACGGTGCTTGTCTATCGGGGTGTAAAAGAGTCCAAAAATGCGAGTAATGCCATGGTTGTTGTCAAGCTTGCAATTATCCTTATGATTCTGGCAGTTGGTTTTTTTTATGTGGATACAGATAACTGGTCGCCGTTTGCTCCAAATGGAATGGGTGGTGTATTGAAAGGTGTTTCAGCGGTTTTTTTCGCATACATTGGATTTGATGCTATTTCGACTACTGCAGAAGAATGTAAGAATCCGCAGCGTGATTTGCCCCGTGGAATGATGTGGGCTATTATTATCTGTACACTTTTATACATTCTCATAGCTTTGGTACTGACCGGAATTTTAAATTATACTGAATACAAAAATGTTGGTGATCCGCTGGCATACGTTTTTGAGCGCATTGGGCTAAAAAGGCTGTCGGGAATTATAGCTGTAAGTGCGATCGTTGCTATGGCGAGTGTCATTTTGGTTTTTCAGCTGGGCCAGCCCCGGATCTGGATGAGCATGAGCCGTGACGGGCTGCTTCCGAGAAAATTTGCAAAAATCCATCCAAAGTTCAAAACGCCGTCATTTTCTACAATTATTACAGGAATTGTGGTGGGCGTACCGGCTCTTTTTCTTGACCTGAGCTTTGTAACGGATCTGTGTTCTATCGGTACGTTATTCGCTTTTTCATGTGTCTGTGCCGGTGTATTAGTGCTGAATCAGCGAAAAGATCTTCCGAAAGGAAGATTTAAAATACCTTATCTCAATGCGGGGATTTACTTACCGGTTATCCTGATCGCTACAAGTTTAATTATTTTTGTTACTTATCCCGAAGATGTTAAGAATTTTGTTCTGAATGAGCCACAATTGGTCAAACCTTCTGAATTAGTGCCGGATTTAACCCGTGAGGAAATTCAGAATCTGAGTTTTAATAATTATGATAGTGAAAATTTATTGGCTTATCTGGAGCAAATCAAATCGGAGGATCAGTACAAGCAGATTTTGCAGGAAGGAGGAATTCCGCAGGAAAAATATATTTTATCCGGCTGGAATTTATTTAAGCTGAAAATACCGATGTGGATCTTCATCATCTTTGCGTTGCTCATGATCGTACTTTCTGTTATCAGGAAGTTTTCGTTAATACCGACTTTAGGGCTTGTTTCCTGTTTTTATATGATGTGTGAGTTGCATGTTTCCAACTGGATTGGTTTTGGAATCTGGCTGATAATCGGCCTGAGCATTTACTTTACTTACAGCCGTAAAAACAGTAAGTTAAGAAGTGTTTCAAAGACGAATGCCTGAATTGTAGTATTTATTCTTATTTTTGCAATCCAAACTTCCAGAATTATGTTTGAAAATCTTACCGATAAGTTTGAAAGAGCGTTTAAAGTTTTAAAAGGGCAGGGGCAAATTACTGAAATCAATGTTGCTGAAACCTTAAAAGAGGTACGTCGTGCTTTGCTGGACGCGGACGTTAACTTTAAAACGGCGAAAGAGTTTACAAACAAAGTAAAAGAGATTGCTTTAGGACGTGATGTGATTAAATCCGTTTCTCCGGGGCAGCTGATGGTGAAAATCTGCCATGAGCAGCTGGTAGAACTGATGGGGAGCAATGAAGCTCCGATCAATTACCAGGGGAATCTGGGAATTATTCTGATGTCCGGTTTACAAGGTTCCGGTAAAACTACCTTTTCCGGTAAGCTGGCAAATTATATCAAGACGAAGAAAGGAAAGAATCCTTTGCTGGTGGCATGTGACGTTTACCGTCCCGCAGCGATAGATCAGCTGCATGTTCTTGGAGAACAATTAGGAATTGAAGTTTATTCAAACAGAGAAGAAAAAAATCCGGTTGAGATTGCAAAAGCAGCTATCCAGTATGCGAAGAGCAATTCCTTCAACGTAGTCATTATAGATACTGCCGGCCGCCTGGCAGTTGACGAACAAATGATGAATGAGATTGAGCAGGTGAAAAAAGCGATCAATCCGACAGAAACATTATTTGTTGTCGATTCGATGACAGGGCAGGATGCTGTTAATACGGCAAAAGCATTCAATGACCGTTTGGATTTTGACGGGGTTGTGCTGACAAAGCTGGATGGTGATACACGTGGTGGAGCTGCCTTATCAATTAAGGCAATTGTAGATAAGCCGATCAAGTTTATCGGGACGGGAGAAAAGATGGAAGCGATTGATGTTTTCTATCCCAGCCGTATGGCCGACCGTATTCTTGGAATGGGTGACGTCGTTTCCCTGGTGGAACGGGCCCAGGAACAATTTGATGAGGAAGAGGCGAAACGTTTACAGCGTAAAATTCAAAAAGATCAGTTTGATTTTAACGACTTCCTGAACCAATTGCAGCAGATCAAGAAAATGGGGAATATGAAGGATTTGCTGGGGATGTTACCGGGAATGGGTAAGGCGTTGAAAGACGTAGATATTCAGGATGATGCATTCAGACATATTGAGGCGATCATTTACTCTATGACACCCAAAGAACGAACTAACCCGGTACTTATTAACGGTTCACGTAAAAACCGTATTGCTGCAGGTAGCGGGACATCTGTCCAGGAGGTAAACAAGCTGCTGAAGCAATTTGAAGATACCCGGAAAATGATGAAAATGATGAGTAATCCGAAAAATATGATGGGTATGATGAAGCAGTTCAATAAAATGAAAGGTGGAATGCCGGGAATGTAATTATCAGGAGAACAATATACAAGTCATAAAAATCCCCTTCATGGGGATTTTTCTTTTTAGAATTTACAGTTTATCTTCTTATAGAGCATATAAGTAGTCGTCCCTTTTTGTGCAATTAACCGGTTTTTGCTGGCAGATATTTTCCAGCTCAAAATCATCTTTTTAGGCGCTGAATCAGATTTTAACTTCAACTCTTCTCCTAAAAGCTCCCATGTTCCGGTAGTTTTTATTTCGGTACCGTTTTTAAAATGATAATATACAAACGTGTTGTCTGATTGAAGCTGGATTTCAAACATTCCTTTTTCACCAAAAACACCATTCAAAGACTTTTCTTTCTCAAAACGAAAAGAAGTAATGAAACAAAAAATCCCTAATAAACAGACAAATGACAAAATATTACTTTTCATACAAAACAGGTTTTTGAATTGACCTTTCCAATTTATATTTTTAAACTGAAAAAAACAAGCATTTTTATAATCGGAGTGGAAATAATATAAATCTTCTCTATTTTTGAGAAAAAAACATTTATGGAAGTAAGAATCGATGCAGATTGGAAAGAACATTTAAAAGAAGAATTTCAAAAACCTTACTTTAATTCACTGATTCAATTCGTACGGGTAGAATATGCAACCAAAAGGTGTTATCCTCCGGGAAAAAATATTTTTTCCGCTTTTGATTCCTGTTCCTGGGATAAGCTGAAAGTAGTGATCATTGGACAGGACCCGTATCACGGCCCGGGACAAGCAAACGGTTTGTGCTTTTCTGTGAACAAAGGAATTCCTTTTCCACCTTCATTGATTAATATTTTCAGGGAAATTCAAACTGATCTTGGGCAACCTATTCCACAGAACGGAGATTTGTTCCGCTGGTCAGAACAAGGAGTGTTATTGCTCAATGCTACACTGACCGTTCGGGCAGGTGAAGCAGGTAGCCATCAGGGAAAAGGATGGGAGGTTTTTACCGATGCTGTTATCAAAAAGATTTCTGACGAAAAAGAACATGTCGTATTCTTGTTATGGGGTGGTTATGCACGAGGAAAAATCAGCTTAATTGATAAGACGAAGCACTTTGTCCTGGAGTCAGGTCATCCTTCGCCGTTAAGCGCTAATCGCGGCCTGTGGTTTGGAAACCGGCATTTTTCAAAGTGCAATAGCTATCTGCAGAGCAAAGGACTTGCACCAATTGTATGGTGAAAAAAAATGCTATTATTGCTGTTCCTGGTTGAAATAAGATTCTTCCACGAGCTGGCAGATAATATGGCCGACTAAAATATGACTTTCCTGGATGCGTGGAGTATCATTCGAGGGTACATTAATTAAGAAATCACAAATTTCCCTCATTTTTCCGCCTTTCTGCCCTGTGAAACCGATGGTGATTACACCTTTTTCTTTGGCGCTCTCAATTGCTTTGACAATATTACCCGAGTTCCCTGAAGTGGAAAGCCCGATCAGAATATCTCCTGTATTGGTAATTCCTTCTACCAGTCGCGAGTAAACAACATCGTAACTGTAATCGTTCGCAACTGCGGTAATGTAAGAAGTATTACAATGTAATGCTTCTGCGGGTAATGCTTTACGATCAGTATAAAAACGCCCGGTAAATTCAGCAGCGATATGCTGGGCATCAGAAGCACTTCCGCCATTTCCACACAGATAAACACGATTACCTTTTTTAAATGCTTCTGTTATAATGTAGCTACATTCTGCAATCGTATTCAACAGCTCTTCGTTTTGAAGTAGTTGTTTTTTTACATCTATTGAATGCTGTATAAGCTGTTTAATTTTTTCCATGTAGCTGAATTTAATGCTAAATTACTATTTTGTAAGAAAGTAAAGGTTAAACTTTATGTAAAATCACTTCTGTGTCTGCGTAAGCTTAATCATGGAACTGACCATGTGCTCCCAGGAATAGTTTTGTTTTTCCTGCAGCAGGAAAGGAATGAAAGCCGCTTTACCTTTTTTGGAAAATTGCTTCATTGCTTCGGCAATCGCTTCAGCTGTAGGTTCAACAACATAGCCGGCCTTCTGATCCGGGACTTGTTTTTCAAGCCCGCCGACTTTCGTCACGATCATAGGCATTTCGAAATGATAGGCCAGCGGAGTCACACCACTTTGTGTCGCATTGCGATACGGCTGGATTAGCACATCACCGGCACATAAGAAATACTTTACCTCTGAATCCGGAATAAATTCGTTGAACAGTACAATATCATCCTTTAAATCAAGATTTTCAATAAGTTTAATATAAGGCTGCTCGTCTTCATAGAATTCTCCGGCAATAATCAGCTTAAAGGGCTTTTCTGCTGTTTTTTTGTAGATGGATACTGCTTCTATCAATATGTCCAGCCCTTTGTATTTTCTTATAAAGCCAAAGAATAAAAATAGGTCTTCATTTTCTGGTAAGCCCAGATGTTTTCTTGCTTCTGTTGTATTGACTGCTTCTCCGAAATTGTCATACACCGGATGGTAAATCAGTAATTTTGGCTTGGTTTTATCAAAAGACATTAAGTCATTTTTTACTTTTTCGCTCATTGCTACAAAAGCGTCACAAACTTTTACAAAGTATCTTGTAAACAGATTATCTCCCGGGCGTTTTTCATGAGGAACGGCATTATCACAGAGACAGATTATTTTTGTGTATTTGTTTTTTCTGACTCTGCGTAGAAGCGTTCCCAATGCAGGTCCCATAAACGGCAGCCAGTAACGAACCACGATTAAATCAGGCTTTTCTTTTTTCAATGTATTTCCGGTCAAGAACCAGCTAAAAGGGTTTACAGAGTTGATCAGTTTCCTGATTTTAATATTGTCTGATTGTGGTTCAGTCGAAAATTGTGTTTTTCCGGGAAAGAGGAACGAAGGATACTGGAGTGAAAAGGAAACGATCTCACATTCATGTCCTTGTTCAATAAATGCCTTTGCAAGACGGTGGTTGAATGTTGCAATACCTCCTCTTAGCGGATATCCCGGACCAACAATGACAATTTTCATGAATTTCCTTTGAATCAAAGGTAGTAAAAACGGTTCAATTACTAATTGACGGATTTACTAATTCGTAATAAAATAAAGGGTTTTTTATTTTTTCATTGCAAATTCTTGCAGAAAAGAAAAAAGTACTTATCTTTGCCCCCGTCTATAATTCGGCAGTACATGCCGGGTCGAACAGCGAAGACGAAGATTCCGTAGCTCAGCTGGTAGAGCACAACACTTTTAATGTTGGGGTCCTGGGTTCGAGCCCCAGCGGGATCACTTTTAAGCCACCAAGTAGGTGGCTTTTTTCATTAACAACAGCCAATTCCTATTAAAATCAACACTTTAGCGATTCCTTCAAATAGCGGTAAAAACAAATAAAACCATCAGAATAGAAACTTTTTGTCACCTATTCAGTCACCGGTTTTTTTGCTTTATTTTGGTGACAGAAAACACTTACATACCATGTGTAGTAAGCCTTTTCGATTTCGTTCGTCCCGTTTTATCGAATGATTTTTTGATACAAAAACATCAAAAATTCAACGCTATGATTACAAAGCAAAAAGTCAGAATCGTGTATCGCCTGAATACACAAAAACAGAAAGAAGGAAAACACCCTGTTTTCATGCGGATTTTCGTGGACAGCAAAAAATCCGAAGTCTTTACAGAACAACACGTTTCACTTGCACATTGGGATAACAGTGCAAAGAAAGTACGGTCAGCCTGCAAAGAAGCCGGTTACATCAACAGCTATTTGGATAACTTGAAAGCCAAAGTTCAGAACCAATTTTACGAGTTGCGAAGCCAGGGAAAAGAAATCACTTCGGAATTATTGAAAAATCAACTGTTGGGTATCGAAGAACAACCCAAGCACAAAACCATTCTTGAAGCTTTCGACTACCACAATTTAAAACTATCCGAGCAAATCAAAATCGGCAAAGTAGTTTCAAAAACTTACACACGTTACATCATTACCAAAAACAAAGTTTTGGCATTCATGAAACACCAGTACAAAAAAGATAATATGTCCCTGCCTGAAATGCGTCTGCGTTTTGTAACAGAGTTTGAGCACTATTTGTTGACCATCGATGGGCTCCAATCCAACACCGCACACAAATACATCAAGAACCTCAAAAAAATCATGAACATGGCAGTTGGTTTGGACTGGATTCCTTCAAATCCATTCAACCAGTTCAAATGTTCTTATACCAATCCGGAAAGAGAGATTTTAAATCAGGATGAAATCACTATCCTGCTAAACAAAAAACTCCACGCTCCACGTCTGGAAGAAGTTCGTGACGTATTCATCTTTTGTTGCTACACAGGCTTTGCCTATTCTGATGTTTATGAATTCAGACAAAATGCCGTTATGAAAGGCTTGGACGGTAATTTGTGGTTATCCACTTTACGCCAAAAGACAGGAACAAAAGAAAGCGTTCCCTTGCTTCCAGTAGCTTTGCAGATTATTGAAAAATACCGCAATCACGAGTATTGTACCAAATACGATAAATTACTGCCTGTCAACAGTAATCAGCGTTACAATGCCTACCTGAAAGAAATAGCCGACATCTGCGGAATCAATAAAACATTAACCTCTCATATTGCACGCCACACATTTGCAACAACTATCACACTCGCAAACGGAGTTCCGATTGAAACTGTAAGTGCTATGCTAGGCCATAATTCAATTCGGACCACTCAGATTTACGCTAAAGTTGTAGAGCAGAAAGTAAGTGACGATATGCAACGATTAAGAGAAAGATTATTTGCACAATCAAACCAAGTATTAACCGCCAAAATAAGCTAATCGTAAAAGAAATTAGCTTGCACAAGCCCCAATCAGAATAATTTAGAGTTCGCTAAAAAGTTTAATTTTGCAGAGTAATACCTGAATCGTAAAATCATTATCAGTAAAGTAGTTAAACATGAAAAACACTGACATCACGTTTAAAGAATTTACAAAGACATATATCAGGAATTTTCCCGATAAGTTTCGGTATTTAGAAACACCTGTACAAATCTATAATGTAGATGATTTGTTTACTAAAAACATTGTTATTCCGACACCACTTTTAAAAGCGAACTTTAATTTTATTGTATTTCCTACAAATGGAAATTTTGAACAACAAATTGGAAATGAAATAAAGAAAGTATCAGAAAATCAAGCTTTGTTAGTGATGCAAGGCGAAGTAACGTCGATATTGCAGCAATCTAAAAATGTCAAGGGCTATTACATCACTTTTGATGATAAAATATTACAGCAGTTCAAGGATCAGAATTACTTTATAAAGCTATTTACCGTTGCACCAATAATTCAGTTACACAGCAACGACAGTCAATTTTTGAAAGAAGTTTGTAAACTCATAATTCAAGAATTACAAACGCCAAAACCTGATGAACAAATTATACTGTATCTTTTTCAATCGTTATTGCTGAAACTCTTAAAATCTTCAGAACTGAAAAAAGGATTGTCAAGACAGTTTGATATTGCCATTTCTTTTAGGGAATTAGTATATAAGCATTATTTAAAACATTATACCATAAATGATTATGCAGAACAACTTCATATTTCACCCAACTACTTAAACCGTTGTATTCAGAACGTTTGGAATAAATCCGCTAAACAATTTACACAAGAGTTTATCATTATTCAATCTCAAAAGTATTTACAAGATTTTTCTGAACCTATATCGGGAATTGCCTATCATTTGAATTTCAGCGATCCCTCTTATTTCGGCAGGTTATTTAAAAAACTTATAGGAATTTCGCCACAAGAATATAGGAAAAGACTAAGTGACACAACAGGCGGTTGAGGTACTTTGGTAAATCTTTTTCTAAGACATTCCCCATAAAAACAACGAACTTTGTCCCCATTTGAAAAGTTCAATCGTCATTGCATCGAACAATAAAATTAAAAAAGATGAAAGAATTTGCGTTAATCTTTAGATTAAAAGACATTGCCGACTTTAAGCCAACACCTGAACAAATGCAGGAAAGAATGAACTGGTTGGCAGGTATTGCCTCCCAAAACAAATTAGTAGACAAAGGCAACACCCTTCTACCAATGGAAGGAAGTGCAAAAACGGTAAAGCCCAATAATGTAGTAACAGACGGAGCTTATACTGAAATCAAAGAATTTATTAGTGGATATATTGTTATAAAAGCTGATACCATTGATGAAGCAGTAGAAATGGCAAAAGCCAACCCGATTTTTGACCAGGTTGGCGGAAGTATTGAGGTGAGAGAAGTTTTAAAACGTGATTAATCCAAAATCACATAAAGAACTGTTACCACACCTATTCCGACAGGAATACGCTAAAATGACGGCTGTTTTGTGCTGTCATTTTGGTTTAAAGCATGTTGAAATAGCTGAAGACATTGCAAGCGATACATTTTTAAAAGCGTCCGAACATTGGGCAATTAATGGTGTTCCTGAAAATCCGATAGGATGGCTTTACACGGTTGCGAAAAACAAGACAAAAGATTATTTTAAAAACGTATCAATTTTCGAAACCAAAATAAAAAACAAACCACCATCTGACATTCAAAGAGAAAACGATTTTGAGTTTGACAATCAAATTATTTCAGATAGTCAGCTAGCAATGATTTTTGCTGTCAGCAACCCTGCGAATTCAGACGAAGCACAAATCTGTTTAGCGTTACAAATTCTTTGTGGTTTCAGTATAGAAGAAATTGCAAATGCGTTTTTAACTAAATCCGAAACCATTAAAAAACGACTACAAAGAGCAAGAACGAATCTTCGGAATGATAATTTTCAAATTAAATCATTAAACGAAACGGAAATAAAATTAAGACTGGACACCGTTTTAAAGACATTGTATTTACTGTTTAGCGAAGGGTATTTTTCCAAAACTAACAATCAGCTAATCAGAAAAGATCTTTGTTCCAAAGCTGTCCGACTCACTCTGCTATTAACAGAAAATCCATTGACAAACCAACCTCAGGCAAACGCGTTACTTGCCTTAATGTGTTTTCAAAGCTCGCGGTTAGAAGCAAGGATGAATGATAAAGGAGAAGCTGTTTTATTTGAGGAACAGGATAAAAGTTTATGGGATAAATCCTTGATTGAAAGGGGAAATTATTATTTGGTAAATGCTTGTATTGGAAATGAAGTGTCAAAATATCATTTGGAAGCTGGTGTTGCCTATTGGCATACAACATCAACAGACAAAAACAAATGGCACCACATTTTAAAACTTTACAATCAACTTATTTTAATTGAATATTCACCAATCACAGCACTAAACAGAGCCTTTGCTTTTGCAAAAGTTTACGGACATAAAAAAGCCATTTTCGAAGCCGAAAAATTAAATTTAATTGAAAGCAATTACTATCACGAATTGTTAGGTTATCTGCATTCAGATACAAACATTGTGAAAGCTATTGAGCATTACGAACAAGCCATTAAGCTAACCAAATCCAAAACAGAAAAGAAAACTCTGGAAAAGGAAATTGCACGATTAAGGAATAATCATTCATAAAAAACTTAATGCACGATTTGTCCGATTAATGGAACTGTCAGTATCCATTCCTTTATGCCAAAACACCCAATTTTGCATTATTAATTTAAATCCCTATAAATATGAACATCTTTCTATTTGGAGCAACAGGCGGAACAGGAAAAGAAATCCTGATAAAATTGTTAGAGCAAAAACATCGAGTATTTGTTTTAGCCCGAAACCCTTATACACTAGGCATTACAGATGATAATCTGAAAATAATCAAAGGCAGTATTTATAATTCTGAAACTTATCAAAATGAGTTAAATAAATGCGATCTCGTTATTTCTGCATTGGGCACAGGAACATCACGTAAGCCAACGGAAATTTATTCCAAAGGCGGACAGCAAATTATATCAGCAATGCAACAAGCAAATGTAAAACGGCTTATTACATTGACAGCAGGAGCATTTGATCCTACAGATCCTGCAACACATAGTTGGATTATAAAATACATCGTTCAGCCGTTGTTTAAAAACATCTATTCTGATATGCAGAAATGGGAAATTATTTTAGAAAAAAGTAAAAATATTGATTGGACCATCATTAGACCAAGTAGATTACTGAACGGAAAAGAAAAAGGCATATATCGTGTACAACCGAACCACTGCCCCAAAGGTGGCAATAAAATCAATCGAAGTGATTTAGCGAACTTTATTGTTAAGCAAATCAATTCAGACAAATACATTCATCAAAAGGTCGCTATTGCTTATTAAAAGAAATTGAAGGTTAAAAAATAGGTATGCCACACAATTATCAAATAAAACAAACCGTTCAATTTCCTGAGCAATCGACTGTTTCAAAAGAACAATCCGAAAATATTTTATTCGATATTTTTCAGGAACATGTAATTGATAATACGGCCTATTGTCAGGCATTAATGACAAAAATATTAAAGCTTCCTTACGCCCAACTTCCTGATTTCTTTTCACATCATTGTGATTTCATTGTGGATCCCGTCAAATGGCTGAATAAATTGGAAAAACTCATCTCCGAAAATGAAGAACTGTTTGTAGACAATACCAAACGAGGTCGGATGATGAAATGTTATACCATAATTGAAAGCAAACGAAAAGAACTGGATTTATACCGAAAACGGAAGGAAAAACCGCCAATGCAATACATCAATGCAGATTGCGAAGTGCGGTACTTTTCATTTCGGGAAGTAAAAAGCAAAGTCAATGCAATGGCAGATTACACAGACAAAATCATGTTTCTAACAAAAGAAAAATTCGATTACGAACAGGCAAGTATCGATTTCATAAACCCTAAATTACCTGATTATTCCGACCAGTGTCAAAGAGAAATTGACCAGATTCAACATTTAATTCGTTTAACACAGGAATTGTCCAAACAACAAATGAAAAAGACAGGAACTTCATTTCACCGACTAAAAATCAACTGTAATATCAATCAATTGGTAGACATCTTTTACCAGTTACATCGGGAGTTATTTATCAACGGAAAACCAATCATTGACGGCAATATCAATGATTTCATAATCGTAATGGTCAATTCATTCGTTGACAAAGACGGAAGAGAATTAAGCCCTGAAACCATCAGAACCATAATGATACCTTCCAAAGTTGAAAAACGTCCCAAACCCTACAAACGCATAGACATCGACAAACTACTTTGATAACCTGCATTTTGTGGTAAATCATTCATATTTTATCGAAACCTGAACTAAAAAGTCCTTTTTCAGTCAGAACAGTACTGAATACACCTTTATCTCAATCCCCACAAACCATTAGATACCAATAAAATTCCGAAAATTATTAAGTCCCAAAAAGACCCGTTGGGTATTTTTTGACTCCCCATAGTTTTTCTGTTTTGCTCTTTATCAACCCCTTAAATAAGTAAAAATGGCAACAGAAATTATTACAATGGAAGACTTGGAACGTTTTGGAGACAAGTTAACAGAAACACTTCGTTCCATCATCGAAGAAAACAAAAATCAACCCGTAAAGCAGGAAGAAACCATCTGGCTCAAATCACATCAGGTACAGCGAATGCTCGGAATTTCTCCTGGAACATTGCAAAACCTGAGAATCAACGGTACACTTCCCTATTCCAAAGTCGGAGGAGTAATTTTCTACGACAGAAGAGAAATCGTTACGGTGATGGAAGCCAACAAACGTAATTCCCTGTAACATGAAATCCGCTGAAAAGCCTGTCAACTACATTCAGCACCTGACAGGCTTTTATGAATTAATTGCAAGCGACAATCGGCTGACAACAGCACATGTCAGCCTGTATATGGCATTGTTCCAGTTCTGGAATCTCAACCGTTTTCAAAATCCTATTTCAATCAGCAGAAACGAAATGATGGAAATTTCCAAAATCGGTTCAACAAACACCTACACCAAATGTCTGAAGGAATTGGACAAATACGGTTATATCCAATATTTACCCTCATTCAATCCCCTGAAAGGAAGCACCGTTAACCTGTTCGATTTCAATAAGGGTACTGATAATAGTTGTGATAAAGGTACCGATAAAGCTTCCGAAAGGCTTGTGCGACCTTCTATAAACAATACAAACAAAAGAAAACATACAAACATTAAAACAATAGAAAGGGAAAATTCGTCGAACGAATTTCCACTCACTCCAAAAAATAAGAAAATGAAAAAGTTTACTATTCCGAATGTACAGGAAGTACAATCATACTTCCTCGAAAAACAAAACACAAAAGCCGAAGCCGAACGCTTTTTCAATTACTTCGAATCCAACGGTTGGTTAGTCGGAGGAAAAACAAAAATGAAAGACTGGAAAGCAGCTGCCCGAAACTGGATAATGCGATCAAAAGAATTCCAGAAAGAAAAACAACCTGCAAACTCACTCAGCACAAACCAAAACAAAGACTACTCAATTCCGCTATAATTCCATCGGAATGGAATATTCATAACGAGGGGATTCATTCCCTTGAAAAGCAAACACGATGCAGCTCCCATACAAAATAGAAAACAACACACGAATCTTTGACTGGCAGCAAACCTGTCATTACCTCATCCATATTGGCAAACTCCGATACGGACAAAGCTTCACGCTCCACAAAGAAGACCTGAAAATTATCTATCGGTTAGTGCTGTACATCATCCGTGACGAAGAAAACTGCAAACAACGAAACATCGATCTCAACAAAGGAATCTTATTACTTGGCCCTATTGGTTGTGGTAAAACTTCCCTGATGACCTTAATCCAGGAACTAGCATTTCCCGAATTTCGGTATCGAGTCAAACCAACAAGAGACATTGCATTTGAATTTCAAAAAGAAGGCTACGACATCATCCACCGTTACGGAAAATCAAAGCACACTATTTGCTTAGACGATTTAGGGGTAGAACGAAACATCAAATTCTATGGAAACGAATGCAACACCATCGGAGAAATACTCTTACACCGCTACGACCTCCTAATCTATTCAGGAACCGTTACCCATGCCACCACCAACCTCAACGCCGAAGAACTTGAACAAATGTACGGTAACCGTGTCCGTTCAAGATTACGCGAAATGTTTAATTTAATTTCCTTTCCTGTTTCATCTCAGGACAAGAGAAAATGATTAAAACCATTCAATGGGTGGTGCAATAAGTAGTGCAATCAATTCAATCGTTTACGATTTTTCTTCTTAACGGCGATTTTCGCCGTCAACTTAAAAGTTCATAAATCAATTCAATCATATTTTGTCCCAAATAGTTACCAAAATTGGGACAAAATTCAGCGACAAATTTTAAAACCATCGTTTAACGAAACGATAGATATAACAAGAGAATCAGCTTGTTTTTTGTCACAAATAATGACAAAATTTGTTACAAAATAGGAGAAATTACAGGTGATAAATAATATTAGGTATTTATACCTAAACCACTAGGCATAAATACCTGATTTTAATCCATCTGAGGTGTCATATGTTAAAATTTAGTAGCATTGTAGTGGAATCAGACTATCAATAAAAGTATAAATAATACATATTTTTGATTTAAAATGAGAAAATTTCTCATTTATTTTAATTATTGGATTAAAATTTGTACTTTTGAGAAAATTTCTCATATTATGTTAATAGAATTCTCAGTAAGCAACTTTTTATCATTTAAGGATAGAAACACTCTAGACCTTACTGCTACCAGTATTAAAGAATATGAAGATTCAAATCTATTCTCATTAGAAAGATACGATTTGTTGAAAGGTGCAATTATCTACGGTGCAAACTCTAGCGGTAAAAGTAATTTTATCAAAGCAATGTCCACCATGAAGCGAATCATTTTCGAGTCATTTGAACAATCTTCTACTTCGGAATTAGACATTACACCTTTTTTGTTAAGTACAGAAACTGAAAATACTCCAACACTCTTTGAAGTTGTTTTTGTTATTGATGAAGTGCGTTACCGTTATGGTTTCGAGGTCAGCAATACAAAAGTAGAAGCAGAATGGTTATTTGAAGCAACAAAAAAACTGGAAAAGCCATTGTTTCTGAGAGAAGCGGACGGAATTGAAGTAATGAAATCCTTCCCGGAAGGAAAGGCATTGGAATCACGTACACGACACAATGCTCTATTCTTGTCAGTTGTCGATCAGTTCAATGGAGAAACAGCAAAAAAAATCATGCATTGGTTCAGCAACTTCAATACTATTTCAGGATTAAGCCATGAAGGATATAAGAGCATTACATTTACAATGCTCGAAAACCCGGTAACGAGCCCCGTTCTGAAAAAATTCTACAAAGAACTGGATTTGGGATTTGAAGACATATCCATTTCCCAAAAACCATTCGATCCGAAAGAACTTCCTGCCGATATGCCGGAAACACTAATAAAACAATTAATTACGGATTTGGAAGGAGCGATAAGAATGGACATTAAAACGGTTCATAGTAAATATGATGAAGCTTACAATAAAGTTGCTGAAATTGAATTTGATTTAAGGGCTCAGGAATCTTCCGGAACAAACAAATTATTCAATATTTCAGGTCCTGTGTTCGACGTACTACACGATGGAGGAATTTTGATTGTAGATGAATTGGATGCCAGTTTGCATCCTTTATTGACATTGGCTGTAACAAAACTGTTCAATTCAAAAGAATTGAACCCGAAAAATGCACAGTTGATTTTCGCAACGCACGATACAAATTTATTGAACTATGGGCATTACCGAAGAGATCAGATTTATTTTGTAGAGAAAAATCAATACGGAGCATCTGAAATATATTCTTTGGTAGAATACAAAGAAGAAGGAGGAAAAACAATCCGTAAAGATCGTTCCTATGAAAAAGACTACATCGAAGGTCGATACGGAGCAATCCCGATAATTGGTAACATTTCAAACATTATTCCCCAATGGCAAAAAGAGTAGAAATTTCGAAAGACAGGTTGCAGCGTTTTTCGAGAAAAGACTCCAAACGAAAAGTCAACACCCGGAATAAACGCAAATATTACCTCATTGTATGCGAAGGTACCAAAACCGAGCCTAACTATTTTGAAGCACTGAAAGACGATTTACCGAAAGGTGTACTAACTGCTTATCAGATCGACATAGAAGGAACCGGCAGAAACACACGGTCATTAATCACTGAAGCAAAACGAATCAAAGAATCTTATCAGTATCAGACAGGTCGCCCGATAGACAAACTTTGGGTAGTCTTTGACAAAGATAGCTTTACGGCCAACGATTTCAACAGTGCTATCCAGCAATGTGAAACCAGTGTTCCGAAAATTGGTTGTGCGTGGAGTAACGAAGCGTTTGAATTGTGGTATTTACTACACTTCAATTACTACAACACCCCTATTGACAGAGCAAAATACCAAAAGCTGATAGAACAAAACTTACAACCTAAAATGGGTAAAGCATACCGCTATCAGAAAAACAGCAGGGAAATGTACAAGTTGTTAAAACAATACGGAGATCAGGAAGCAGCAATTCGCAATGCAGAACGACTGTCTCAACTATATGATGGGCAAAAAGATTATGCGAACCAAAATCCGTGTACGATGGTGTATAAATTAATAATAGAATTACAGAACTTAATTAAAAATTAAAACATGTTACAAAATTACCTAAACACAAATCTTCTTTCGTTGAAAGATGATGGGGATTTCAAAAAATTGAAAAAATCTGCTGATGAAATTGCTAAAAAACTGGCTAAGAGTAAATCCAAAATCGTGTCCTATACATTATCAGCAATAGATCCTGATGTATCAACTAATAATTCAGATGTTGTAGAAGTTAAAGAAGCTATAATAAAAAATTGGAGCACCTTTACTGCCAATACAAAAGACACACCTTTAACGTATATAAGAGCAGTTATGTTTGAAGCTTTGAGCAGCGTGAGTGCAGATGTGAACCATTCAATATTGATTTGGTTTTCTAGTAGGAACATTGTTCAATATCACAATCTAGGTAAGGAAAAGGAGATCATATTGGAATTTCTTTCCAAGTTGGGAAATGGTATCAATCAACAAGCGAATAAAGAATGGGCATTATCAGGCAATGACACCCTATCAAAAATTAGCTTTGAACTTAAAGAGATATCAGGCTATTTAATTAATAAAGATAATCTTCAGAAATATTTAGAAGACGCTTCAGGACCTCATAATGCCCAAGGAACAGCAAATTTCGAAGCCCCTAACCCATATTGGAGTAGCCAACAACAACATTGGTCATATCAGTTTGCTCCAAGAGCTGCCAAAGGGATTAAAAACGCAATCGATCCTTCTTTAAAAGCCATTGCCTCTGTTGTAAATGAGAATAAAAATACCATTCAAAACAGCTTAAACAATACATTAGAACAAGTACAAAAGGAAGTGTTAAATAGAAGCAAGTCGTTACAGCTAAGATCAGAACTATTGTGGTGGAAAGAAGCTAGATATTCCTCATCTACAGATAGAAGTTATGATGAGTTGGATAAAAGTATTTTGGGAATAGTCTTGGCTTATGATTATTCAACCTTTATTCCTACGATTTACCCCAAAAGCGTTGATTATTTTCTGAAAGAAACTTATAGAGGATTAAAAGGAAGTATAGGGGAAGTACTAACCCTTGAAGACTTTCTTAAAACCGTTCAGGATCATAAGGAGGAATTGAAACCCATATTTCTAGAAGAAGAAGCATTAGTTGGCAAATCAACATTGCTGAACTTCGTCAAAAGTGTGATATGGAACAAAAATAAATTAACTCAATTTGAAAAACTTGTAGGAATACCATTGAATATAAAACTATCTCCAAATGAATTGACAACTTGGTTGTTCCAAGATATGCAATTGGTGAAAATTCTAAACACAAAGTAGTATGACAGGAAAGTGTTCAAACCCTGATTGTGCTGCACCAATCAGTTGTCACGAAGGAAAAGAAAATCCTACGGAATGTGAGTTTTGGATGAAGTCAAACAACTCGCAACCCAAAACTAAACCTGTTTCGAAAAAAGAAAAAAAATCTGATTTTCCATGGACAGGAGATGCTTTGACTATAGAGGAACTACCTAAAGTAACGTATAGAAATATACCTGTGATTATTGGTATAATAGGAAAAGCTGATGCGGGGAAGACAACATATCTCGCTATGCTTTTTACATTACTTCTTAGAGGTATAAAACTGAAAGAATTTGACTTTTGTGGCACGAAAACAATAAATGCGTGGGATGAATTATATCAAAAATTAAAGGTTCAACAGGAAGGTGTCACATTTCCTGATCCTACTCCTGCCCAATACATCCGCTTACTACATTTGGCATTACGAAACCAGTCAAAAAAATTAAAAGACATTTTAATATCTGATGCATCGGGTGAGGTTTTTTCTATTTGGTCAAAAAATAGAAATGATGCAAACGCGGAAAATGCAAGATGGGTTTATGAACATTCGAATGCTTTTATACTCTTTATTGACTGCGATGATTTGATTAATAGAAAGGCTCAGGCAAAAACAGATATCGTTGATATGGCACAAATGTTAAAGCACGATTTAAGAAACAGACCCGTTATTGCTGTTTGGTCAAAAAGTGATAAAAAAGAAGAAGTGCATCCGGTAATTCGAGAAAAGCTACAAGGAGAATTGAAAGAGCTTTTTGAGAATTATGAAGAGATAGACATCAGCAACTTTTCCTCAGATGATCCTGATGTGTTAGTACATAAGAACAATATTGCTGTACTGGACTGGCTGCTTTCCAGAGTGTTTACTCCGAGCAAGTCTGAAATTCTAATTGAAAATGACAGCACGGTAAATGATATTTTCTTAAATTATAAAAGCATATAAATGGGTACATCTATATTACTTATCGGAAAACCTCATTCATCCAAGACGGTATTTCTTTCACAGTTTTACTCAAAATTGCAAAAAAATAAGAGTAAGCTGAAACTTTATAAATCAGTGGATGATTTATCTCCTATTTCAGGGGCAAGAGAAGCATTAGCGTCAGGAGAAGAACCTGAGACAACTCCATCTGAAAAAAGTGTAAAATTTTACTTGCCTATTCAGGTAGCCGAAAAACAAGTTGATTTAAAATGTCCCGAATATGGAGGAGAACAGATTTTAAGTATTGTTGAAAATCGGGAGTTAAATAAGGAATGGACAACTTCTATACAGGAGAGTGATAGCTGGATTTTATTTATTAGGTTAAATAATGTAAACAAACCTTTAGATATCAGTGATGTTACCTATTCTGAACAACATCATAAAAACTCGAAAGAACCGGTTTCTGAAACCGAATATAAAATATCGGATCAAAGCTTTTTTATCGAATTATTACAAATCCTTTTACATGCTAAAGGAACAGACTACCATAGGGTAAATGATAAGCCGAAGCTGACCATTGTTTTAACCTGCTGGGATGAAATGAATACAGAAGATAAGCCTTATGATGTATTACAATCTAAATTACCACTCTTATTAAACTTCTTGGAATCTAACTGGGATGAAAATGATTTGAACATAGTTGGTCTTTCTGCTCAAGGGTTTTCTCTGACTACACCGGAGAACAAAGAAAAATACCAGATTGAGGGGCCCGAAGAATTTGGATATTTAGTATTGCCTGATGGTGCCCAAACAAATGACATTACAGAACTAATAGAACAGGCATTATCGTGAAAGTAATAATACATCAATCCATTTGCGGAGAAGTGAGTAAAGCATGGGGCTTAATAAAAACCACCTTGCCGGATGTTAATATTGCTAAGAGCATTGCTTTTAGAACGGATTTACAAGATCAAACCAGTGGAATCAATTGGGAGCATGCGATTCGTGGATTTTCAGAAAGAGACTTCTTTCTAATTATGAAAACCTTTGAGGATACATCTCCTGATGTACGAAGAGGCAGGAAGTTTTCTCATGTTCTGATCATACCGAAAAAAGAAATAGTAGGAATAGGTAACATAAAACAGATTATAAACCTGTTACCCCAAGAAATAAATAAGAATACGGATCTGGAACCGATTTCAATAGAAATGTCCTCAAGTGATGCCGTCGGTATACCGGATACGATTCGGGGGAAATTCAACAAACTCATTAATGGCTACATTAACATAAAAAGCTACAAGAATACATTAATCTGGGTTGGGCAGGAAGGTTTCGACATAGCAGTAATAGAACTATGGAAACGTTTGACTGTGATTGAACGACAAAATTTTCAGTTTGGGATTGCATTTAATAATGATCATAAAGAATCTGACGGCATAAGTTTAATTGCTGTACCTGAAAGTGTTCAAAGCAAGTTTGTCCGATCGGACTTCTTTGTTATTGGAAAGAACGACAACCATAAACCTACCGAGTTAATAGAACAATTGTTAATTGGCGATGTGTCCGTTCAACAACGTATCAGTAATTTTGAGAAAACGATTGAATCAAAGTCTCTTTCACGAGAAGATATTGCCTTAATAGCGAAAGGTATTGATACTTTTGAACACATAGACAGCGTAAAAGATCTTAAAAAGCTAAATACCCTTTCACATATTGTAGCAGAATACGCTCCTTCGGACAAACAAGGTACAGATTTTAAGCAACGATTATTAAATAAGATTGTCCAATTAGCAGAATCGGTAAACTTTTCTGACCTGAATACATTAAGAAATTTCAAAACGGAGAGTTTCAAGAACTCAAGAAAAACTTTATCAACAGCGTTAATAGGCTGGATGAAGAAATATATTTTTTCAATTGAAAATAAATCAGTTGGCTATACCTCATTTTTTGAGCAGATAAAAAAGAGTAACCTGAATTGGTGGGATAACGTAATAACACAAGAACTTGAATCCTACTTAGGAACCCTTCAAGCTTCCAAGATTACTACTGTCTACGCTTGGTTAATGGAATCATCATCCATTCTGTCCATAATTAACTCTTTTATCGACAAATCCAAAAATGCTGAAAGCTGTTTTATTGAAAAATTACCTAAGAAAATTTCAAAGGAACTTATTGAAGAATTACAAGAATTCTCGATTAGCAATAATTGGTTAAGATTATACGCCCATCTATTGGATAGACAATTTGAATTAGGGACTGCCTTAACAGAACTATTTAAAATCGATCAGGATGAAAATTATTTTGAAGCTATTGAGGCGATCATAGCAGGAAAAGATGACAACTCGGTTATTGATTATGCAGTTGATACTGGTGAATCTAGAATGATTAAAATTGCCGGTAAATCTTGCCATAATACACCTAAACATCTGAAGAGAATGGATGTTTTAAATGACAATTGGCAGCTAATTTGGGCAGAGGCTATTGAAAATGGAAGTGAGGTAGAAGCAGGATTAAAAGAGCCGGAAAAAGAAATTCATAAATTGTTTGACCATCTTATTGCTGGCAATGTAGTTTCTGAAAGACTTATTGATAAAATTTCTCACTCCGAATTCGGAAATCTAATTAATTATCCTAACCAAGTTAATTTATGGGAAAAGCTACCAGTATCAATAAAAGACATTTTTTTAGATAAAACATCTATCACATTACTTAAACAAGTCAGTAAAAATTCAACCACTGAGCTACCGAATGATACTGTGTTGCTAGATCACATAAGTAGAAAGGGCATCGCTGATTTCTTGTATTTCAACAGAAATAATATCAAATCTGTAATTCCAATCTTTGAAAAATTTCCACAACTAAGTGACAATAATCTTCGGGATTATCTGAATAATTTCTCTGGACAAATAAATGCCCTTGACGCAACTCAATTAGGGAAATTTATAGCAAGAAAACGCTTTACGAATTCTGCTTCCTCTGTTAATTCCAAGTCTTCTAAAACTAATAATTGGAGATTTGCATTGGCCGAATGCTATAATTTGTTGGACTTTTGGACAAAGTTGTTTTCTCAATATTCAGTACGTTTCTTTTCATCTAATATTACCCAGGATGAATGGTGGCGTAATACGGAAGAATTAATTGTCGAATTATACTCTAATGGAACTTCATTAACAACTATTTGGAAAAAAGCAGGAGGAAAAGAATCTGAATTACTAATGAATGCCTCTCCTGCTAATGTTTGGAATGATATACTTTACAAATTACGCAAAGAGCACTTCAAAGATATAACTATGAATGATTTACTTAAAGAGGTAAAAAAACAATACGGGGATAATCAGAAATTTAAAATAATATATGATTTAAGAAAAAACTATATAAAAACATAACGCATTATGGCTTGGACAAAAAAACTTACCCAATTAAATGATATTCTAAGTGACTTGGTTCCTAACAAGGACGGAATCACAAAATATGTAAAAGCCGCGGGGCTTAAACCACAACATATAAATGAAAATGGGAATGCTATGGACGTTTGGAATAATGTTCTAAGTGAAGCAGACAAGAACAGTAAAGTTGATGAATTAGTAAAATCTGTATTAGACACCTATCCTGATAATACATTTTTAAAATCAGCATTATTTGCAAAAGAAATTGATTTTTCGGTAGCTCCCGATATTGATGACACCTCGGATTGGCAAGATGTTTCAGAAGAAACATTAGAAGTTTTGACAATGGAACAAAGTACATTGTTACATGTGAATTTTCTAGCGAAAGGATTGCGAAGAAGTAAATCTGTAGGAAAAGTTGAAATTAAAATTGGTAGTAACAGATATAGTGTAGGTACTGGATTTTTATTCAAAATAAAAGGGTTAGAAGATTTGTTTTTTATAACAAATTATCATGTGATCAATGATAAAAAATACATAGAACGAACAAGAATTATTTTTGACTATGAACTTGATATTGAAGGAAACACAGTTCCTTCAAGAAGCTTTAAAATCGATGAAACAGGACCTTGGTATTGTTCTGAAATAAAAGAGAATGATGCGACAATCTTTAAATTAATTGATGAGGATGATACACTTACTGAATATGGCTGGATAGAACTAAAAGAAATCGAAATAGCACAGAATGATTTCGTAAATATTATTCAACATCCTGAAGGAGAAATGAAGCAAATCTCACTTTACCATAACATTGTAACAAATACCAATGAAAGAGTTGTTCAGTACCTTACTGATACACTAAAAGGCTCCTCAGGCTCCCCTGTATTTAATTCTGATTGGGAGGTAGTAGCCTTACATCATAGTGGTGGAGGTAGTAAACCGGGAGAGCCAGAACTTCCTGCAGGAATCAAATCACGGAATGAAGGTATCTTCATTAATAAAATTATTCAATTTGTAAAAGATAACCATAAAAACTGAATTTATGATAAGTGAAAAATTATTTCAAGGCTATGATGAAAAATTCATATCAAACCAAACGGTGCCTTTACCAAATCTTAGCACAGAGCAAAATGATGATTTGGTTTTAGATGATAAAGGTAATAAAGTTATAAAATACATCAATTACAGTTTACAACAATCTGCATCTCATAAGTTTCCTTTCTATACAGCAACAAATATTGATGGAATTCAATTTAAGAAAATTCCAAGAAAGGATAATTGGCGAAAAGACCCAAGATTATCCAAAGAGTCTCAATTGGGCAAAGAGCTCTATAGTGCCCCAAAAAGTGATTTTGACAAAGGTCATATGACTAAACGAGAAGACGTACAATGGGGTGTAACACCTGGCATAGCTTTAAGCGCAGCAGATTCAACATTTTATTACACAAATGCAGTTCCTCAACATAAAGACTTGAATAGAGATATTTGGAGAAGTTTAGAGGACTACATACTCCATATCGAAACAAAGCAAAATGAATTACGTATCTGTGTTTTTACAGGTCCAGTTTTATCAAGTTCAAATCCATATTTTGTAATACCTATAAACGATAAACAAATACAAATTCCATCTCTGTTTTGGAAAGTTGTTGTTTTTCAAAAAGAAGATGGAAATCTTTACAGAGTTGGATTTATGATGAGCCAGAATACACTGCTTCAGAAAAACCATATTATTGAAGAATTAGAATCAGATGATGAATTATTTATGCAGTTTAAGGACGCTGATACATATCAAGTAAACATCTCTTTGATTGAAGAATTAACTGGATTAGAGATTCCAAAAGCAATTGATTCATATACAGATAATAGGAATATTAAACTAGTATTAGAAGAAATAGATATTGATCCTGAATTGGAAAGTGATTCATTGGATTATTTGCTAGGGTTTAGAATCAATAGTTTAATACTTTGATATTCAATATATATGGAAATTAATTAAAAAACTGATTGAAGATCGGGAGTGGTTCAAGAATGTTTGGGATGATTCAACAAACAGAAAGTTTTATGAACAGCGTAAGTTTCATCAAAATTATATACTAAGTATTATTTGGGAAGATTAAGTTTTCTCGAAACAGAAAAATTAATTATGGCAGAGAAAAAATATTATTTATCGGAAATTAAAGAAATAGCAGAATTATTGAATTTGAGAAAAAATTCCGAAGATGACCTTTTCGAGGCTGTTAATAATATTTCTCCAAAATTCGCTAAAGAAATTAGAGACAAATATGTCAATGATAAAGGTCCTGTTAATTCATTAAGAAGAAAACTGGCAGAATTAATTCTTGAACAGAAAAAAATTACAATACTCTTAATTGACGAGCATATATCAACAATTGAAAGAGAAAGTGGAAAACGTAGTTTTAAATCATACACACCATTTTCTATTTTTTATCCTTTTTTTCATGCAGGTATAGAATTTGATGTCAAAGAAGCTTTGATGTCTTTGGCTGATTCCATCACGAACATGTTGGATCTTGTTGGAAAAGTAAAAATACACGCTGTTGATTTTTGGGGATCGAGAGGTTTTGGTGAAGATCAGGTTTGGATTGCAATTTACAATGCATCTCATAAAAGCCAACAAACCGCAAAGCAATTATTTCTCAGAATAAATCATCAAGGAATTTGGTGTGGGTTATATGATCGGGCAAATCAACAATTTATGGACGAGCTGCATCTTCAAGAAATAATTGAAAATACAGTGTTGAGTATTGCAGATTATTTTTCATCTTATAAAGATGAAATCTTAAATGACGAGTATAGCAAATCAAGTTTTTTAAGTATAGGTGTTAATGGTGCTAAATTCTATAAACTTTCACATGGAACAGAGTTTTTTGATAAAGATGAAATACAGGCATGTATTAATGCCGATATAGTTGTAGTCCATAAAGATACTAAACCAAAAGCTAGAACTCCAATTGCCCAATACAAAAACTTCGAAAATGCCAAAACAGGAGATTTCTTCTATAGCTGTTGGGGAAATAATCAAATGTTGTTAATAGGGCAATTCACAGATGAATTAGTGCGTGATTACTCTCTTGATATTGATCCCGATGGATGGAGAGAAAGGAGCTATAGAATAATTCAGGAAATACAAGTTGTAACACCATATTCTGGACCTAAAAAATGGTGGACACCAAATGATCCCTCTACATTTATTGAAGTTCCAGAATCTGAATACGAAGAGTTGAATAAATCTATTTTACGCCCATATTTTCACGCTGAATTAGATCCGGATAAAACAACAGTATTACCTGAAGGAAAAGTTGGTGTAGCATCTCAAAAAAGGATAAAAGTGCTTGATCATCAGGTAACACCTAAGTTAGATGTAAAAATAATTGCTAAAGAATTTGCAAATATTATTGATAATCTAGAGGAGAATAAAGGGCAAATGTTAGGTGTTTTTGGGAGTTGGGGAAGAGGTAAGACATTTTTTGTTGATCAACTAAAAATGGAGTTTAAACCAAAAGGTCAAGAACAAGAGAGGTTTATAAATTTAACCTTTAATGCATGGAAATATCAAGAAACAGAAGCAATTTGGGCTTATTTGTACGAAGTAGTATTACAAGCCTATCTTATTGACAATGTAGAAGACGGAGAAAAAGACATAAAAAAGAAAAGAATCAGATGGTGTAAAACGTTTAAACTAAATATTAAACGAAAGGGATGGAAGAAGTTAGCGGGGATTATCCTTGGCTTTACCGCATCTATGATTATAACTTATGGGATAAGTCACGAGCTTAAGAAAGAAATTGCACTTGAGTTAGTAGGCGCAGTTGGTTTACTCGGATTAATTCAGGGCTACAGAATTTATAAAAAGTACTACCAAGGCTTTAAAGATGTGATCATGGATTATTCTTCCCAACATAATTATAAAGCTGTATTAGGTATTCAGGCCGAAATCCAGGAGGAATTAGTATTATTATTAAAACATTGGTTCGGATCGAAAGACACGCGCAGAATTCTTTTGTTCGTTGATGATTTGGATCGATGTAATGAAGATAAAATTATACGAATTATTGATGCTTTAAGGGTAATGCTTGACGATGATTATTTAGTCCGTAAATTATTGATTATTGTAGCAGTTGATGAACTTTTATTGGATAGAGCAATTCAATTGAAGTATGATAATTTTAAAGGTATTCAAAAAAATTTGGTTAAAGAATATATGGATAAGCTATTCATTGGAGGTATAAAATTCCCAGCTTTATATGAAGATGAACAAGCAGTCATTCTTGAAACATATGCACTGGATGGAGAGATTCTTGAACAGCTAATTGAATCAGTTGAAAATGATAATGTCCCAAATGATAGCGCTTTTTCATCAACTGATGATAATTTCACTTATCCTGAACCGGATATGATTAGTTCTAAGATAGTAGAAAGTGAATTTTTTCTTCTAAGATCTGAATTAGAATTGCTTCAGAAGTATTCAAAAGAGATCAGCGATAATGTGACACCGAGAGGATTACGTATATACATATATCGTTATCTTCTTTCGAAAAATTTAGCAAGTGCCTATATGTCAAGTAACTTCAGATATCAACTTGATGATGATACTTGTACAATTCTTGCATCGGCTATTGCGAAGAAGTCAGCAGATTCTAAATTCAATGCTACAGATATTGATGAATGGAAGGGAATCAAGAATGAGAGATTAAAAGAATTTTTACCAAAATTAATAGAAATGGTAGTTCCCTATTAATACAACATATTTTCACATTTAAGATTACTCAGAACATTAAAAAAGGGAAGGTAAATCGGTCTTCCTCCTTGCCCTCACAGCTTCAAAAAACATAAAAACAAGGGTAATACAAGCTACGTCCTATCGTCCTTGCCCTTGTTTTTAGCGTTCCTTAGCCGTTGCCTTAGAATTCGTCAATCGGCTGTTCACTTGTTTTTCTTGCCTGTTCGTTCTGCGTCGTCAGTCGTGGCTACTCTGCCACCCCGAACCCCAATAAGGTTACTTCGGGAAGCTCGTCCCTCACTCCCTCTGCGGGTATTTGTCGGGGTGTCACCGCCACTTGTTGTCTGGCTCGCCTGCTAAATCGCTCGGGCTTCGGGCTTGTCACAGTTTTTGTAATCCCCACATTCAGCCGTTGTCATTGCGTTCGTCCTGCATTTCCGCTAAAGCTATCATTCCGTTCCTCTCGCAATTTCCAACCGCTTCCCGTTCCACACAACAAGAGCCCCTTTGTCCATACCCCAAGCCTGTCGAGGGGCACTTGTTTTCCCATTTGCTTCTTGTCGTATCAGTCATTCCGCTACGCTCCATTTCCTATACCACATCAGCAACCCACACTTGCCGTTGGTATCACTCCGCGCTTACCATTTCACAAGCACCGTTCAACCAACCGCAAGTATTTCCTGCCCAATTCCAACCGCCGACAAAAACTCCGCCAAGCCCTTGTGCTTTCAGCAGAGGTCACAGGTTGTTCAGTCCCTGCCCACTTCCTGCTTCCCCCCTCGCTCAACTCGCAGACGGCTCGCGGCGTTCCAGTCGTTCCTCCTTCCACTTGCTGCCCATACTCAAAGAAGCCGATGAAGATTATTACTACTTACAGGATTTCCATTGATGAGGTTATTTCCACTACTAAAATATTGATTTTACAACGGCTTCTCTTCGTTTTTCCACCGCACGGCTCAAGGCTGTTTTTACCTTTTACATTCTTGTTTTGGCAATTTGACTATTTTTAAAGTTCAAATCAATTATATGATGAATCCTGGAGAAATAGAAACGTATGAAAGTTCATACAAGAAATTTAAAAAGTGTATTGATAATGCAGTTAAAATTAGTGAAGCTTCGGGAGATATTCAATGTAATTTTAATGTTGGATTTTCACATAACTTATACACTAAATTACTGATGAATTGTATCGGAATTTTCAGATTATGTCCAAATCAAAATGACGATTTTTGGGATTTTTTTTCAATCTCAACTCTAACGAGAAGTCTATTCGAAAATTATGCTACTTTCCATTATATGAATGAAAATAGCAATAATTTTCAGCAAGAGGATTTTAAATTTAAATTAGCACTTTATCATTGGGATTGTGAAAAATATGCTTTTTACAAGGAGTTAAATGATAGTCAAGAAATCCAAAATGAATTAGAAGAGTTTGAAAGAGAGTTACCAAATAGAGCTAAAGAAATTGAAAATCATCCCTTTTTTCCCTTTATACCAAAAGATAAAAAGAAAAAAGTATTACAAGGTAAATCATTTATGTTAAAAGGAAATTACGAAATATTAAAAGGTATTGATTTTGGAAATACCCCAATTCCTGCTATGTACAGATTTTACTCAAATTATACTCACTCTACAGCTTTTTCAACTATGACAATCAGTAATGAGAGAGGGCGAGGTATTCGCAATGAAGCAGAGGTTGGTCATATAACTTATGCGTTAGAATTTTCCACACTTTTATTGTCTAAAGCTACTAAGGATCTAATTGAATTGCTTCCTGAAATACAACAAAAAACAGATGTTAATGTAATTAATTATTTTAACGATAATTTATAGTAGAATAATCAAAAACAAAAAACACAGCAAAAATAGGTCTTGTCTTTCCTTTCTTCAAGGTCAAGCCCTTCGGGTTTTGCTAAAAAAATCTCCACCCCTCGGTTTCCCTTTCTTTCTTTTGTTTCCCACAGAGTTTTTCATTTTCAATTATCCACTATCAATTTTCAATTCAAAAGTCGGGTAGTATTTTTTATAGCAAAAACCTTGCATCCAGTTCATCCAAGCCCTGAAAAATGGGCTTTCTTTTTTCTTTTTTTCGGCTTTTCAGTCGTTTTTTTCTCTCTTTCTTTTGGAATAATTATGCGGAGCGAAGCGACAGGAACATAATTTTTAAACCGATAATTATGTTTCAATTAAAAACCTATCGCCAAGGAATGAAAACAGAAAACCATTCTTTTTTTATCCTGAATCGTGGACTAAATACAGGAAAACCTATGAATGAATCCTGTCCGAATTGTTTTGTATGCATCTGCAAGAGCAGGGAAGACAAAGAAAGTTTGTACTGGTTGTTATTTGCCCTATGGCAGAGTAAAGAAATCAACCGGCAGTTAATCGGCTCAGTGATTTTGTATATCCGAAAATGGGAGTTAGAAAAACTAATCCGCCAAAAAGCACAGGAGCATATTTTGTTGGTGGTGCAGAAATCTATTCCGGTCCTGCGTGAGTTCCAAAGAAAAGAACAGGCATTTTTCAAAATGTCCGCACAGGTCAGAGAATTGAAAACAGCTTATTTGTGTAGCTTGGTTAGATGAAACAGAAAAGCCGTCCGAGTTTCGGACGGCTTAACCTTTTGAACCTACTTACGTTTGAACTTATCCCAACACCATTTTAAGAATTTGGAAACAACAAAACTCACAATTGCACCTACTGAAGCCAGAATAATCGTTTTCACATAATCCTGGACATCTATTGTGGCGAACAATGTTAGCAATGTTCCTCCGATTGTTCCCCTAGCGGTTGTGTAATCTGTTTGCACGTTAGGGATTGCAGCTTTCCACTGCACAACTTTTCAGATGCAGTGTGATGTCAAATGCTTCCGTGTCTTCCGTAGAAACGTCATTCACTTCAACATCCATTCGTTTCACGTTCACAGCTCCAGTTAATTCTGCACCTGCTTTAAAACGTGGTTTGCGTTTGATTGAAGCTTTCACAATCAAATCACTGCATTGGCTTTTTTCCTTTTCCATTTTTTTGTGTGTTATGTCGGAGTGCTTTCTGTTTTTCACACTCCGACAGATTAAACAATAATTTTACTTTTCTTCTTCCTCACAGTCTGAACCATCACTGATGGCCGCCTGACTGACTGCCGTTGCCACAGCTCCTGCAGTAGCTAAATAACCTGCAACAGCCACCGCAACAGCGGGTAATGCAATCGGAGCAGCTAAAACCGTTGTTCCAACTGCTGCAATGATTAACCCTGCCAATCGCAACTTTTTGAAGAAAGGCGGAGTTTCTTTTCCGCATCGCTTGAAGTAAGACTTCAATTTGTCCGTAGACTTTTTCTTTTCCATCTGTTTTAGAATTACTGGATTTCTACAATACTGAGAACATTGAAAGCACCGTTTTTCAGCGTGTACTGAATTCCGTTGACCTCCTGAAAGAATTCCAACATCAGTAAGTACAAATCTGTTCCTGTACCAGTTGGTACAGCTGTCGGCATGAGTGTAACAGTTGTTGCCGTTCCGTCAATCAGAAGATTTTGACTGTTCGTTTCTTCAACAGAAGACACAGCTCCCGAAAAATCAACTTTTGCCCAGGCACCTCTCAACGTTACGTGTGTTGCTCCTGATGGAACATTCAGATCATTGATTGGAACAAACCCGGTTAAGTCAATCACTCCAGTACCGGTATTCACAGAATAGCTTTTAAACAGCACCGAACCCAAAACAGCACGATTATTGAAATTGAATCCTTTCAGCAAAGTTTTTGCAGCAGGAGTAGCAATTCCGACACCAACCGTCCGTTCACCTCTTGCGCTCGTCGGATCCATGTTCTTAATCTGCGTCATTACCTTGGTCAATCGTGCCGTAACACGACCATCCGAAGCATTTTGCATCATCGTACGAACAGAATCACGGAGCAATTTCCCCGAGCTGGCAGAAGAACCAAACTCCACACCGTTTTCACGAGTACGTACAAACGCAGGATCATTTTTGATGCGTTCACCTTCAACACCTCCTTTCTCACGAGCCAGAAAACCATCTTTGGACTTGTAGAACGATAAATCACCGACTTTTCCCGTCAGTTTGATTATCCCTTTTTGTCTTGCCATGTTTCAAGATTTTTTTGATTAATAAGCGAGTTACCAGGTCCGCTATTTTACCTGTCATGTGCACATTTACAGCACAAACATCAGATAAAACCAAATGCGTTCAAAGTCAGCACTTCCGAGCAATAAACTTTGTGCTGTTTTAGAGTGTTTTTGCAGGGAAAACAAGCCATTAAAGGACTTAATTTTGTAAAAGTGAAACAGTATGCCATAACCATAGAAGAAGTATAGAAAGAGCATACATAAAGTATGAAACCAACTAAAAAATGAAACGCCTTGTCATCCATACAAAAGATGTAATGATTGTCACTGGAAAAAGTGAGAGATACTCTCGTTACCTCATCAAGAAAATAAAGGAGGAAATCGGCAAGCAGGAACACCAATATTTAACCATACGTGAGTTTTCTGAATATTTAGGACTGAATCCTGATGAGGTGGAGGAAATTTTGTTTTGAAGCCTGTAAAACAGCCCATTTTAAACCATAAAATTTATAGCTTTTTACTTGTGTTTATCAGTGATTTAGATTACATTTGTAATATCAAAACGTTCTTTAAAAATGGTGCAACGAACATTGTAAAAAATGTCACCCCGATTGTCACCTGTTTTGAGGAAATTGTTTAAAGTATTGATAAAACAGGTGGTTTAAAAATAGTAGTCAATCCCAGCGGGAGCAAAAAAAATCTCCACCTCAGTCTTTATAATCCTATTCAATCATTTTATCTCATCTATTCTGTATTTAATATTCAAAATTCAGTACTTCGATCAAGGTGGTCATTATATCAACAGAAAAGTCTTTTATCTAACTCACCAAAATCAACATTCCAACCCTTTCACCATACAATCCGATTTTTCATCCCGCCATTTTTCCCTTCTCCTTTCTTTTTTCTATCTTAGCCGATTCAAAGTTTCTATATGTCGATAGCGTTAAAAAATGTGACAAAATTTTACGGAGAGCAAGCTGCCGTAAACGACATCAGCTTCACGATTAATAAAGGTGAAGTTGTTGGCTTTTTAGGGCCGAATGGCGCTGGCAAATCCACGACGATGAAGATGATTACCGGTTTTATTCCCGCATCTTCCGGAGAAATTAAAGTATGTGATTTAACGGTGGATATCGATTCGCTGGATACGAGGAGAAAGATAGGCTATCTGCCGGAGCACAATCCGTTGTATCTGGATATGTATGTCCGTGAATATTTGGAATTCGTCGGAAGTATCTATCACGTTCCCAATATCAAAAAACGGGTCGATGAAATGATTGGAACCGTAGGATTACAAATTGAGCAGAATAAGAAAATCGGAATGCTTTCCAAAGGTTACCGCCAGCGTGTGGGATTGGCACAGGCGATTATCCATGATCCGGAAGTGCTGATTTTAGATGAGCCGACTTCCGGCCTGGACCCGAATCAGCTGGTTGAAATCCGTGAGCTGATTAAAAATATCGGGAAGTCCAAAACGGTAATGCTGTCCACGCACATTATGCAGGAAGTGGAGGCAATTTGTGACCGTGTTATCATTATCAAAAGAGGGGCGATCGTGGCTGACGATAAAGCGGAAAACCTGCAGTACGACGACCAGCATCAGGTGGTATATGTGGAGTTTGATCAGAATGTGTCCCGTTCCCAGCTCAGTAAAATCCCGACGGTTTCCAACACGCATCACGTTGGAGGAAACTCATGGCTGATTGAGACGAATACGGCAACAGACCTGCGGAAAGCTATTGCGCAATTCGCACAACAGAACAATTTGCTGGTGTTGACGATGCGTCAGGAAGAAAGAAGTTTAGAAGAAGTATTTAAAGCATTAACAAAATAAAATGTCTGGTAACATTGTTGAAGAATTGAGATGGAGAGGCATGGTTCAGGATATCATGCCGGGAACGGAAGAACAATTAATGAAAGAATCTACCGCTGCTTATATCGGTTTTGACCCGACAGCGGACTCTTTACATATCGGAAGCTTGGTTCCGATTATTTTATTGGTTCACCTGAAAAAATACGGACACAAGCCGTATGCTTTGGTAGGAGGTGCGACAGGTATGATCGGAGATCCTTCCGGGAAATCGGAAGACAGGAATTTACTGGATGAAGCAGCATTGGAAAAGAATGTAGCGGGAATCAAACGTGTTTTATCGCGGTTTCTGGATTTTAATTCGACCGCGCCAGATGCCCCGGTGCTTGTAAACAATTATGACTGGATGAAAACCTTTTCGTTCATCGCGTTTGCTCGTGATATCGGAAAAAGAATCACAGTTAATTACATGATGGCAAAGGATTCTGTAAAGAAGCGGTTTTCGGGTGAAGGTGAAGGCATGTCTTTTACGGAATTTACTTACCAGCTCATTCAGGGCTACGACTTTTACTATCTGTGGAAGAACAACAACGTACTGCTTCAGATGGGAGGCTCTGACCAGTGGGGAAATATCACTACCGGAACGGAATTGATCCGGAGAATGGGAGGTGAGAGCGCCAAAGCGTTTGCGATGACCTGCCCGTTAATTACAAAAGCCGACGGCTCAAAATTCGGGAAATCTGAAGGTGGAAATATTTGGCTCGATGCGGATAAGACTTCTCCTTATAAATTCTACCAGTTTTGGTTAAATACAGCAGACGCGGACGCTGAACGTTACATTAAGATCTTCACATTTCTCAGCAAAGAAGAGATTGAGCAGATCATTGCGGAGCATAACGAAGCGCCGCATTTGAGAGTGTTGCAACGTAGACTGGCAGAGGAAGTAACGACATTTGTACACTCGAAGGAAGAGCTGGAAAATGCGATAGCTGCCTCTGATATCTTATTCGGGAAATCGACTTCTGAAGATTTGAAAAAACTGAGCAATGAGCAGTTTCTTGAAATTTTTGACGGCGTTCCTCAGGCAGTAGTAAGCAAAGCGGATGTAATAAACGGATTGAGTATGATCGATGCGTTATCTGCAAAGACAGGTTTCTTATCTTCCAACGGCGAAGCGAGAAGAGAACTGAAAGCAAATGCGGTTTCTGTCAACAAAGATAAAGTTCAGGAAGAATACAAAATCACGGAAACCGATCTGATTAATGGTAAGTTTGTTCTGATTGGAAAAGGAAAGAAAAATAATTACATACTTATTGCGGAGTAAAGCTTAAAAATAAACAAAAAAGCAGGTCGGTACCGACCTGCTTTTTTGTTTTATCGTATATGAATGACTATAATTTTGTAACAACTCCTTCTTTCAGCTGATATTTTTCACCGTTTCCGGGACAAACAGCAATACCATTTGTGTCAAATTCCAGGCGATGTCCCTGCTCACTCATCCAGCCCATCTGGCGTGCAGGATTTCCTACAACCAGCGCATAGGCAGGAACATGTTTTGTAACTACTGCTCCAGCTCCTACAAAAGCATATTTACCAATGTCATGCCCGCAGACAATCGTTGCATTTGCACCAATAGAAGCTCCTTTCTTAACAACGGTTTTCGCATATTCACTTTTTCGGTTCACGGCACTTCTGGGATTGATAACGTTCGTAAACACCATCGAAGGCCCTAAAAACACATCATCCTCACAAATAACACCGGTATAAATGGAAACGTTGTTCTGGATTTTTACGTTGTTTCCGAGAATCACTTCAGGAGATACTACTACATTCTGTCCGATGTTACAGTTTTCTCCAATAATACAATTAGGCATAATGTGCGAGAAATGCCAGATTTTCGTCCCGTTTCCTATTTTACAGCCTTTGTCAATAACAGCTGTTTCGTGTGCGAAATATTCCATCTTCAATGATTGAAAAGGGAAGAAGGAAAAAGGAAGATATTTATTATTACTTCACTTAATCTTTTACTTTCCTTTTGTTTTTAAATAATTAATAAATCCCGATAATTGCTTGCTGATACTGATACAATTATTATTTAATTGGTTATAAAATTCAGTATTTATATAGTTCAATCTGTTTGCCAGATTAAGTTGCGTTCGTAATTCCCCGCAAGAACCTTTAGCGATTACCAAAAAGTATATAAATTGTTTTTCTGTGCTTCGCTCGAATCCTTCGGCAATATTGGAAGGAATTGAAATTGCTGAACGGCGGATCTGATCTTTGAGATTATAGTCTTTTGTGAAAGGAACGTTTTCTGTCAAAGCATAAACTTGTTCACATGAGCTCATTCCGGACTTCCATACTTCTAATTCCTCAAATGTTCTGAATTTTGCCATCTTTTAATCTTCCTTCTTCAATTTTCCTTTTTGACAATCTTCCTTTAATGAATATACTTATCAAAATTGTAATGATCAACTTCGCTCAGTTCTTCGGGAGAGAGCTTCTTAAAATACTCATAAGTAAGCTTTAAGCCTTCGCTTCGGGAAACTTTTGGCTCCCATCCTAAAAGTGATCTTGCTTTTGTGATGTCCGGCTGGCGTTGTTTCGGGTCGTCTTTCGGAAGATCCTTATAAATCACTTTCTGAGTAGTTCCTGTCAACTTAATGATTTCTTCCGCAAAATCGCGGATAGTGATCTCATCAGGATTGCCGACATTTACCGGATACGCATAATCTGACTGCAGCAAGCGGTAAATTCCTTCGATCAGATCGTCCACGTAACAGAAAGAACGTGTCTGAGAACCATCTCCGAATACGGTCAGATCTTCTCCTCTCAGTGCCTGCCCGATGAATGCGGGAAGCACGCGTCCGTCATTCAGGCGCATTCTCGGCCCGTATGTATTGAAAATACGTACAATTCTCGTTTCTACTCCGTGAAAAGTATGATATGCCATGGTCATTGCTTCCTGGAACCGCTTTGCTTCGTCATAAACGCCGCGCGGACCTACAGGATTCACATTTCCCCAATATTCTTCCGGCTGCGGATGCACGGTCGGATCACCGTAAACCTCCGAAGTGGAAGCGATCAGCACTCTTGCTTTTTTTACCCTTGCTAATCCAAGGCAATTGTGAATGCCCAACGAACCTACTTTCAGCGTCTGGATCGGGATTTTCAAGTAATCGATTGGGCTTGCGGGAGAAGCAAAGTGTAAAATATAATCTAATTTGCCCGGAACATGAATGAATTTTGAAACATCATGGTTGTAAAATTCAAAATTTTCCAGGTGAAATAAATGCTCAATATTTTTTAAACGCCCGGTAATCAGGTTATCCATGGCGATTACGTGGTAATCTTCTTTTATAAACCTGTCACACAGATGTGATCCTAAGAAACCGGCAGCACCGGTAATTAATATGCGTTTTCTGCTACTCATTTTTCTACCGTTTTACGTCCGATGGACTCATAATAAAATCCTTTTTGGTTCACTTGATCCACTTCGAACAGGTTTCTTCCGTCAAAAATGACCTTGTCTTTCAAAGAGCTTCCGATTTTTTCAAAATCAGGATTCCGGAAGATGCTCCACTCTGTACAGATAATCAGAGCGTCTGCATTTTGAGTGGCCTCATATTCATTTTTTGCAAAGCTGATCTTATCGCCGTATAATGCCTGTACATTTTCCATTGCTTCCGGATCGTAAGCGGTTATTGTCGCTCCTTCCGCTAAAAGCGCGTCGATCATATATAATGCCGGCGCTTCACGAATATCATCCGTGTCCGGCTTGAACGCCAGTCCCCAGATTGCGAAATGCTTCCCTTTTAAATCTCCTCGGAAGAAATTCCTGATTTTCGGCATCAGCACCGTTTTTTGCTCTTCGTTGATTTTCATGACCGCTTTCAGGATTTGAAAATCAAAGCCGACTTCAGTTCCGCTTTTTACCAATGCCTGCACGTCTTTCGGGAAACAAGAACCACCATAGCCAATTCCCGGAAAAAGGAAACGTTTTCCGATTCGCTCGTCTGTTCCGATGCCGATCCGTACTTTGTCCACATCCGCACCGACTTTCTCACAGAAATTAGCAACTTCATTCATGAACGTAATTTTTGTTGCCAGAAAAGAATTGGCAGCGTATTTTGTCAGCTCTGCGGATTTTTCATCCATAAAAATGATCGCGTTTCCGGAGCGTACAAAAGGCTTGTACAGCTGTTCCATCACTTTCATCGCCCGTTCGGAAGAAGAGCCGATGACCACGCGGTCCGGTTTTAAGAAATCATCTACAGCAAAGCCTTCCCGTAAAAACTCCGGGTTGGAAACCACATCAAACGCTACTTTCGCGTTTTTGGCAACCGCTTCTGTTACTTTTTCTGCTGTACCAACAGGAACCGTACTTTTATCAACGATGACTTTGTAATCTTTTATGATTTTTCCCAAGTGATCTGCCACGCCAAGAATGTAGGACAGATCGGCGGAGCCGTCTTCTCCCGGAGGAGTCGGCAATGCAAGAAAGATAATTTCCGCATCTTCGATACCTTCTTCCAGAGAAGTGGTGAAGCTCAGCCTTCCTGCTTTAATATTTCGTTCGAAAAGCAGATCCAGGTGTGGTTCGTAAATCGGAACGACACCGTTTTTCATTTTTTCTACTTTCTTTGCGTCAATGTCCACACAAATTACCTGATTCCCGGTTTCAGCGAAACAAGTTCCCGTTACCAGCCCTACATAACCTGTGCCTACGACTGCTATTTTTTTCATAGTAAGTTATTATTTGTTGATGAATTCCTTTACGGATTCACAGATGTATTTTAATTGCTCTTCTTCTAATTCAGTGTGCATTGGCAGAGAGATAACACGCTCTGTCAGCCAGTCCGTTACAGGTAAAACCGTATTTTCCACTCCAAATGCGGCAAACATTTTTTGCTTATGTGCAGGAACCGGGTAGTAAATCATTGCCGGAATGCCTTTGGACTCCAGGTGATCTTTTAATGCATCCCTGTCGATTCCTTCAAGAATCAGTGTGTATTGATGAAATACATGTTTATTGTTGTCCGTTCTGAACGGTGTGGTAATGCCGTCAATGGAACGGAAAAAGTTATCGTAGTAATCAGCCGCTTTTCTTCTTGCATCGCAATAGCTGTCCAGGCGTGGAAGCTTGATTCTCAATACTGCTGCCTGAATGGAATCCAGGCGGGAATTACAGCCTACCACATCATGATAATATCTTTTGGATTGGCCGTGATTGGCAATCATCCTGATTTTTGCAGCTAATTCATCGCTGTTGGTACAAAGTGCACCGCCGTCTCCGTAACACCCCAGGTTTTTTGACGGAAAGAAAGAGGTACAGCCGATATCGCCCATTGTTCCCGTTTTGGAAGTCGTACCGTCTTTATGAGTGTAAACACACCCTATTGCCTGCGCGTTGTCTTCAACAACATACAGATTGTGCTTTTTGGCAACTGCCAGGATTTCATCCATATCTGCAGCCTGCCCGTAAAGGTGAACAGGGACGATCAGCTTCGTCTTAGGCGTGATTTTTTCTTCGATCAGCGCCGGGTTAATACAGAATGTTTTCGGATCCACATCGACAAAGACAGGAGTAAGGCCTAACAATGCCATTACTTCTGTAGTTGCGATATACGTATAGGAAGGTGTGATCACTTCATCTCCGGGCTTTAAGCCGAGTGCCATCATAGCGATTTGCAAGGCATCTGTACCGTTTGCGCAAGGGATAACGTGCTTTATATCAAGGTAATTTTCTAATTCTGACTGAAAGGAGCTGACCTCAGGGCCATTTATAAAAGCGGTGTTTTCAATTACGTTTAAAATCGCTTTATTTACATCCTCTCTGATGTGCTCATACTGCGCTTTTAAATCCACCATCTGAATTTTTTTCATTTATATCGGTTTATGTTGGATATTCTGTTTTACTAAGACCTGCAAAAATAAAAAAAGGATTTGGATTCGGGTTTGATTTTTACAGACTTATTCCCGATTTTTCAGCTTTCTCCCCTGAGCTTCCGGATTCGCTGGCGAACTTCAGCAGTGTAGAGCGAAGAAGGGTGCTCAAACAGGATCTTTTTGTAATACTCCATTGCTTTTTCAGTATCGTTTTTTTGCTCTTCATAGATCTTTCCCAGATAGAACAGCGCGTCATCAATCAGGATGTCTTCCGAATGGTATTTGATGATTTCCTGCAAATAGGAAATCGCATTGTCCCACTTGCCCTGATCTATCATCGCGGTCGCTTTTCGCAGTGCGACTTCATCTGCCAGGCCGTGATAAGGATAGAGCTGAATGATGGAATCGTATAATGAAAATGCTTTGTCATATAAATGCTGTTCCAGTAAAAGATCGGCATGTGCAAACAGTGACATTGCGTGATAGTTGCTGTCTAGCCCGAAATTGTCCGTTATCAGAATGGACAGTTTCATCGCATCATTTGCAATGAGCTTTGTGGTCGATTGCTTCAAAACATCCAGCTGGCTCTGTGCAAATTTAAAATCTCCCGTATAATAAAAAATGCGTGCATTTTTATATTTCGCCTCAAATCCGATCGGCTCGTATTTGAATTCGCTGTCCACCTGCATGTAAAGCAGTGAAGCTTCCCATATCTCATTTGTCAGTACGTAAATGTCTGCCAGCAATACTTTTGCTTCAGCGATCTGCATTGCCGTCAGTCCCGTTGTTTTGATGAGTTCGGAGAGAATGGTGATGGATTTTTGAGGATTACCTGCGTAATAGGCCTGAATAGTTGCTAATTCGGTTAAAAGCTGATAATTGGTACGGTTATTACCGCCGGACCGGATCGCTGTTTCATACTCCTGTACAACCTCCTGTATCGTACCGGCGTCAAATTCCTTATTTTCCGTGATTTCCAGGAAACGTACTTTCAGCAAGGCGCGTTCCGCATCTTTCAGAAGGTAGGAATCGTTCAGTCCTGTAACATATTTGAATGCTTTGGAAGCAATACGGTAATCTTTATTTTGTAAGCAGATCATTCCCAGCTCGTAAACGCGTTTTCCCTGTCCGTTTTCTCTTTTGTCCAGTGCCTGAACCTGTGTCAGCGCGACATTGAACTGTTTTCGCTGCGCAAAATACCAGATAAGAAATTCCGAATAAAGATAATCGTTGCTGTTTTTCTGGGTTTTTTCCAGCAATTTGTTTTTCACGGCATCCTGAAAGGTGGCGTTATCGTCGTTCTGTTCGATTAAATCGGAAAGAATCTGCTGAACGTCGCTCAGCCTGTTGGGGAAAATATCGATATAGCTGATGTATTCTTCCATCATTTTGTTATAATTTCCTTCCAGGTAATATAACTCGGCATACTCCGTATTTAAAGGAAAGCCGGTTCCGAACGCTTTTCTTCCTGCATCCAGCGTCTGCTTTGCGTAGTTCAGCTTGTTCAGGTCCTTGAATGAATTATACAAATCTTTTACAGTGATGCTGTTAACCGCTTTTTTGCTGATTAAATCCTGATAGATTTTGGTAGCTTCTTTTGCCCGGTCGTTTTTTTCTAAGAAATCGGCGTACCGGAATGCATAATCGACATTGTTAGGGTTCTTATCGATCTGCTTTTTGATCAGCTTTTCTGCTTCTTTGGTATTGTTTGTCTGAATCAGACATTCATAATAACGGATAAAGTTCGCGTGGCTCGGATCTTTCTGAAAAATCTTTTCGTAATACACCACTGCTTTCTCAAAATCTCCCTGGATGTAGTACTGCTGTGCCAGTTGGAGATCTCTGTCCTGTGCGGAAACAGAAATGCCGTAGCAAAGGAATAAAAGGAAAAAAAGAGAGTTCAAAATTTTGTTCATGGTGACAAAAGTTCGTTTAGATAACGTTCTGATGTTTCGAAGTTACGAATTCCATCGGCATAGTTTTGTGCCAGCCGGCTGAAATTTGTTTTTAAATTGCTAACACTTCTCATTTCTTCCTGAACCAGCTCCGGGTATGAAGACCTGTCTCCGTTTCCTTCATGGATCATTTTCAGTAAGAATCGGAGCTCCCGCTGTTTCTTCCGGATAATTTCAAGTGTCTTTTTATTCTGATTGAATTGCCGGAGGCTGAAGCAGGAAAACTTGATATTTTCGATGTGTTGTGCGGTTTCAACGGAAATGGTGTCGGGCTGAATACCGGATTTATAAGCATTCAGTAGACCGCAGCGGATTTGTGTGAGCGAATCAACTGCCTTAACCTCCATTTTTTGGGAAATAAAAACCATCGAATCGACATCCAGTATCAATTGTTCCAGCTGGCTTACATATTCCTTCTTTTTCACTTCCAGACAGGAAGTCAGAATTATTGAAAGCAGGTATAAACAGAGCAGATGTTTCATATAATGCAAAAAAAGAAGCTACGATAAACGTAGCTTCTCCTTAACAAATATAACTAAAGATTATAAATTGTACTGTCCTGCTTCAATTAATGCCTGCGCGATCAATTGGCGGTAAGCTTTAGGGTTGATATCCGCTGTTTTGGTAAAGCGCTTGATGCCCATATTCATCATTTTTGCTTCATCGCCTTCCGCAAATGAATTAATAGCATCTTTCGCAGCTTTTGCGATCTTATCTGCCGCGTCGTACACGTACGTTTTCGCGATAGCGATCTGAAGCTCAGCTGCTGCTTCTCCTTTTGTGTCGATGATTTTCTGAACGCGCAGTAATAGTGATTCAGAAAGATAAGTATAAAGAGCGATGTCCGCGATGTTCATGATGATCTCCTGTTCTTTTCCTAAGGTTTGCATCAATTTCTGAACAGCGGAACCGGCTACCATCAGAATGGTTTTCTTGAAATTTTCAACAGCGATGAATTCCTGAGAAAGCGGGCCTTCCGGAACTTCCGGAGTTTCAGGGATAGACATCAGCTCGTTAGCGACTTTCATGGCAGGCCCCATCAGATCCAGCTCACCTTTCAACGCACGTTTCAGGATCATATCAACAGTTAACATACGGTTGATTTCATTTGTTCCTTCAAAAATACGGTTGATGCGGGCATCACGGTACGCTTTTTCTACGATTGATTCAGCAGAATAGCCCATACCTCCATAGATCTGAACGGCTTCGTCCACTACATAATCCAGTGTTTCAGAACCGGCAACTTTTAACAATGCGCATTCAGCAGCAAACTGCTCGATTCCTTTTAATGTCGCCTGTCCCTTTGGCAATCCTGATTCAATTAAAGCTGCGACTGCATCTTCGATATTCTGAGAAGCTCTGTAAGTGGCTGTTTCAAGCGCGTATGTACGAATTACCTGTTCTGCCAGCTTATAGCGGATGGCACCGTATTTTGAGATCGGACGTCCGAATTGTTCACGTTCTTCCGCGTATTTCACAGAAGCCGTAATAGCGGCTTTTGCGCCTCCTAAAACACCTGCAGCCAGCTTAATACGTCCGATATTCAGGATATTGATAGCGATTTTGAATCCGTTTTCTCTTTCAGATAACAGGTTTTCTACCGGAACTTTTACATTGTTGAAGAAAATCTGTCTTGTGGATGATCCTTTGATTCCCATTTTTTTCTCTTCCGGATTCAGGGAAATTCCTTCGGAATCCGCTTCTACTAAGAATGCGGATAAATTCTTGTCGTCATCTATTTTGGCAAAAACAGTGAATAAATTGGCAAATCCGCCATTCGTGATCCACATTTTCTGTCCGTTGAGGATATAATATTTTCCATCTTCAGAAAGAACGGCTTTTGTTTTTCCTGAATTTGCATCTGATCCTGCAGAAGGCTCTGTCAGACAGTATGCTGCTTTCCATTCCCCGGAAGCCAGCTTTGGAGAATATTTCGCTTTCTGCTCTTCATTCCCGTAATATAAAAGCGGTAAGGAACCGATTCCTGTGTGCGCTCCGTATGCTACTGAAAAAGAATGTCCTGCGCCCAGCCGTTCTGTTGCCAGCATAGAGGTTTTGAAATCAACACCCATTCCTCCCAGGTTTTCCGGAACGGATAGTCCCAATAATCCCAGTTCACCGGCTTTATCTAACAGAGCAGGCATCAGGCCTTCTTCCATTTTGTCAATACGTTCCAGATTAGGCGTAACTTCCTGTGCGATGAAATCGTCACACATCTGAGCAATCATCCGTTGCTCCTCTGTCCATTCTTCCGGTGTAAAAATTTCTTCCGGAGTTGTTCTTCTGATGATGAATTCACCACCTTTAATTGCTTTTGACATACTATTTATTAATTAATATAAAACCGACCTTGTATTTTAGAAGCCTAATTTATAAAACATAAATTTATTATGCAAGCATATAATAGAAAATATTAGTTAAGTAATTGAGGATTGTAATAAATTCCGGATTTCGGATTAGAAAATTGTGAAACTAGATTACAAATTCATCATTGCATCAGGTCACACCATTCAGTATTCATTATTCAAAATTACTCTGTTGTCTTAACATCCTAACGTCCTGAAATTCTGATGTCCCTTACCTCAGAACACTGACATGCCCTTTTATGGTTTTTTCCGCATGAACTTCTTCACAGGAAACATAATCTAAAATATAAGTGTAAGTACCTATCGGAACCGGTAGTCCTTTATAAGTTCCATCCCATATTTCTGCCGGTTCAGCTGATTGGAAGATGAGCTCTCCCCATTTGTTGAAGATTTTGAAATCCCAGGATTCAACGGGAAGTGTCGGCAGGGCTTTGAATACTTCGTTTAATTCACTGCCATCCGGGGTAAAAGCGTTCGGGATAAATACGGTAAACGGCTCCACATACAGCGTTCGTCTCGACGTATCCGCGCATCCGTAAATATTCTTGACAATTTGGTAAGGATATTTCAGGCCGTCCGATCGATAGGAATAAACAGGCGAAGCATCAAAGCTTCTGAAAACACTGTCATCGAAAAAGTAAACATAACTAACCGCATCGATGGACTGGTCAATAAAATGTACTTCTGACTGGCAGATATTTACAGAATCACTCGATAAGGAGAAACCTGCTGTAGGAGAAGGAAATACCCTGAATAAGCTGTCTTTGGTAAGTGTTAGTGTGTCAATGCACCCGACGGAAGAAATAACAGTTAGTGTAACGCTGTAAATCCCCGGAACCGGGTAAATACCGGTAGCATTCTGCTGTGTTGAAGTTTGTCCGTTTCCTAAATCCCAGTGATAGATCAGTGGCGTCTGCGATTGGCTCTGGTTGATAAAATCCACGACTGCCGGAATGCAGTATAACCGGTCTGAAAAAGTAAAACCGATCGTCGGAGCCTTGAATATGGTAATGGAAGAAGTCTCTGTAACGGAACAGGTATTAAGCTTTACCGTTAAAGATACCGGAAAAATACCTGCCTGATTATATGTGACGTCCACATCTTCCTGGGCGGAATTGGAAGGAGTGGCCATATTTCCGAAATTCCAGTCAATGATATAGCTGGAAGGTCCGCTTATGGTTGCATCAAAATGAGCAAGAGGATTGGAGATACAAAGTGAGTCATTGTGTGTGAAGCTTACTTCCAGGGTTTCGTTGACAATGATTTGCCTGGAAGTGGAATCGAAGCACGTTGTCCCGTTGCTTGCATTCAGTGAGACGGTATAAGTTCCCGGAGTTGTATAAACATAAGTAGGGCTGGTTTGTGTGCTCGTTCCCGTTGCTCCAGAAGCTCCGAAATTCCAGAAGTAGGTGTTTGCATTCGTGGAAGTATTAGTAAAATTCTGAGTTAGCCCCGCACATTCGCTGTTTGACATGATTTCGAACGAAGCCTGCGGCTGGGGAATAACGTAAACAGTTTTCGTTTTTGATTTAGTACAGGTCTGATAGGTTGCCGTAAATGTCACATTTTGATTGCCTGGTGCGCTAAAGTGAACGTTGTTTGCGGTCAGTTGATCGGACTGATTAGATGAATTTATGCCAAAATCCCATGAGTAGGAGGGATTGGAAGGACCTGAATAAGTAGCTGAAAAATCGTAGGAATTATTATTGAGACAGAGCGAGTCCGTATGGCTGAAATCAACGTTCAGCGCCTCGTAAACTTTGAAGATTTGCACGGAGGTATCGCTGCAGGGCATTCCTTCATTGACTATTAATGTCACGGTATATTCACCCGGTGCCGGAAAAGTATAGGAAGGAGAAAAAGTGTTGCTTACATCCGTTGTAATTCCCGGAACTCCGAAATCCCAGCTGTAAGTAGTGCCTCCGTAGCTGTTATTTTTAAACTGAACACTTGTTCCCTGGCAGAAATCTATAAATCCCGGCAGCTGGTTCTGAGGAACGATGATTGCTTCAAGAGATACATTACAGTTGATCACCTGGAAAATAAAGTCGCGGATAACTGTGCTTAACAGAACGCCGTTTCTGTATTCTCTGACCCGGACGCCTACCACGAAAAGCCCTTGCAGCTCCGGATCTGCGGTTAAATGTCCTGTATTGGGATCAAGAGAAATGGAAGCTCCTGCACCGAACGGATTATTGGTTGAAAAGCCATTTTTCCATGTAATTTGCTGATAGGGTGGTGGTGGCGCGGGCATTGGAGCCGGATTCAGATCAGAAGCTCCTGCGTACGGCGGACATAAATCGTAAACCAGCTGATCTCCATCCGGATCGGTTGCGGAATGGTCGAAATTCAGCACCTGATTGTTGCACAGTACCAATGGCGGATAATTCACAAATCTCGGGCTTGAATTAATATATAGATTGTCTGCGGAAGTCGGAACATGGATAGTCAATGTTAATCCCGTGTCTCCCGGATCCTGAATATTGATAACATCCGGCCGGCGGCAGCAGCGCTGGTAGCTGATGTAATAACCGCCATTTCTCGGCGGCAATGAGATCGTTTTAGTATAAATCGCCCTCTCGTTACAGAAACCGCTTGGTTTTTTTATACATGGGTTGTCGAATTCAATGGGAAGTATCGTAGAAGGTGGTTTGGAAACACTTACTTCCTGGTACAAATTACCGTTACTGAAATAAATTCCCAGGCTCAGCGGATTGTCAAAGTCAGCCCCGTTTGATGCACAGTCACGATAAACGGCAATGTAGATTTTATATTGATTGTTTCCGAGGTAGTCATAATAAATTTCACCTCCGATGATATGGGAGGCAAAACTTTTAACCGCAAGTAAACAGAAAAATGTAAATACAGCCAGTTTCTTCATGAAAAGAGTACAATACGGACAAATATAACGTAATGAAACCGTTAATAGTTGTCAAATACTCGGTCAAAATGATATTTTAATCAATTCTTAACCTGTTCTGAAAGATTTTTAAAGGTAATACCGAGCAGCTCTTTTACTTTTTTGTTCTCGACGATTTTTGCATTCGGACTCGCGTTCTGCTGGAAAACAGGCGGCTTCAAATTTCTGTTTTTGCAAAAATTTCCATAGAATTCATCTCTGGTCTGGTGACAATCGGAAACTACGTTAAACGTTTCTCCGAACACGTTTCTTTCAATAACCTGTTCGATAACCCGGATCACATCACCTGTGTGGACTATGTTTACAAAATCCAGTCCGAAAGGAAGATTCTCTTTCCCGGCGAAAAAATGTCCATAGTGGCGGTCATCGCTGACAAGTCCTCCTAAACGTAATACAGTCAGATTATTTTTGAATTTTTGTTGTAGCCGCCATTCAATACAGGCCATGCTATTGTCTTCTGCTGCTGGTTGGATATCATTTTCAAAAACGATTCCTTTTTGTTGCTGATAAATCCCGGTAGAAGAAGTGAAAATGATTTTCCTTTCAGCAGGAATGGAGGAAATTAACCGTTCCAGTTGCTTGAAATAAGCTTCTTTGTCTTCCTGAATTCCATTGGCAGATTGTGTTCTTCCGGGTGGAATGGTCAGAACAATGACATCGGATTTCTCTATTTCCTGATGCATTTCAGCCGGAACGGGATCATTGCTGTTATACAGAAATGTTCTGAGGTTTTCCTGTTCCAGCTTTGCTTTTTTATCTTCCGAAGTGGTGGTTCCCCAGAAAGCATATTGTTCTCTGAATGCTTCAGCAAATTGTTTCCCTACCCAGCCGTAACCGATCAATCCGATTTTTTTCATGATTCAAAAGTAAGAAATTGTTTGAAAATCCCTGTGAAGTTATCAGAAGCAGGATATTAGGAAAAATAGCATTTTATTTCTCTAAAATCTCAAAATATCCTGCCTTTTCTCTGGAATTGCGATTATTTTTGTCCGAAAGAAAAACAAGAATGATGTACTCCCGACAATTTGTACGTTTCAGCTGGCTGACACTGATATTTATTTTCCTGGTAACCTGCGCCGGAAGCCTGGTGAGAATCACAGGCAGTGGTATGGGCTGTCCTGACTGGCCCAAGTGCTTCGGTCAGTATATTCCGCCTACAGAAGTCAGTCAGCTTCCGGATAATTATAAAGAAATTTATGCCGGAAAGCGGGCAAAAAAAGTAGAACGTTTCGCGAAGTTTCTTACGACTTTTGGAATGAAAAAAGAAGCGCAGCAGCTGTTAAATGACCCTGCTTTGCTGCAGGAACAGGATTTTAACGCGTCCAAAACCTGGACGGAATATGTCAATCGTCTTTTCGGTGTTTTAGCAGGTTTTGGTGTTCTGGGAATGGTAATCTGGGTGATGAGAAAATACCGTACCCGTAAGCTGGTGCTTCTGTCATGGATTAATTTAGTGTTTTTGATGATCCAGGCGTGGTTCGGCTCTATCGTTGTAGCTACTAATCTCGTTCCCTGGACAATCACTGTTCACATGTTTTTAGCGATAGTGATCATTTTTATTCAGCTGGTCATTTTGCTGGAAGTCAGTCCTTCTCAAAAGCAGAAATTAGCAGCTCCCCGATGGGTAAAAGCAGTTGTCGGAATTTCGCTGGTAATTACCTTTATCCAGATGTTTCTGGGAACACAGGTTCGTGAAGCAGTGGATGTTTTGGTGATGAACGGTCACACTCGCAGCCAGTGGGTAGAAATGTTGGGAACGCCTTTTTATATCCACCGTACCTTTTCCTGGCTGGTGATGTTTTTCCTTGTGTTGCTGGCCTACCAGAATTTCAAAGGTGCAAAGCACCGGATTCTGTACAGCGCATTCATTGTACTGGCAATTGAGCTGATCTCAGGTGTTCTGCTTGCGTACGCGGATATGCCGGGACTGGTACAAACGGCACATCTTATTTTTGCAACGATGATTCTGTCCATTTTATTCATGGCGTATTTCCGCCTGGAAGCAAGAAAATAAAATAGTGCAACGCTTGGTAGTTTTAAACTTGTTTGTATATTTGCACTCCAAATGATTTCGAAAGAAAATCAGGTCCTATAGCTCAGTTGGTTAGAGCACCTGACTCATAATCAGGTGGTCGCTGGTTCGAGCCCAGCTGGGACCACAAGACAGTAACGAGAGTGTAGAGCGAAAGCGTGCACTCTCGTTTTGTTTTCACTCCTTTCCCGTTGTCAGACTCACTCTTTTTTCTGATTAAGTAATTTTGATTTGAAGTAATTCAGTAAATTCAATAATAATTTACTAATACACTATTCTATGTTCGATTTTGAAAAACTTGATGTTTATCAAAAAGCAAAACAATTTAATAAAGAAGCATATGCTTTCTTGAAAAATTCCAAGGCGATAGATTCTGTCTGTAAAAATCAATTATGACGTGCTTCACTTATTATCATGCTTAATATTACGGAAGAATCCAGCCGTTTCAGCAAAGCTGACCGCAGGAACTTTTTTGTAATTTCCAGAGGTTCCGTATGTGAGTGTGTAGCAGTATTTGATTTTTTGAAGGATGAATCAATTTTTGCAGAAGAAATCCATGTCCATTTTTATCGGCAAGCAGATGAATTGTCACAGATGCTATTTGCAATGATCAGAAACCTGCAGACCTGAATGACTATTTTCTACTGAATTTGATCTGATTCCGAATAATAAAAATTAACTGTCTTTATGATTAAATCAGGATTATATAAAATCATTAACCCTTAATTTAGGGAAATGAAAATAATTACCGTGTCATACCGTTTGCCCGTATCTTTGAAAAAAGAGAACCGCAAGCCTGTTTTTCGGCAGAGTGACGGAGGATTAGCCACTGCATTATTATCCTACTCGGAAAAAAGCGGGTATCCGCTTACCTGGATCGGAGTAGCTGACTTTGATGAATCTCTCTGGAAAAAAGCGAAGAAGGAATGCCCTGTAGACTTTGAGCTGGAACCGGTTTTTCTGGATAAATATGTTAACCGTCGCTTTTATGGAGGATTCAGCAATTCTGTCTTGTGGGCGCTCTTTCATTACTTTCCTTCTTTTATCGAATACTCCGAAGAAGATTTTGAAGCATATAAAACAGTAAATGCTATAATTGCTCAAAAAGTAGACGAAATATACGAGTCCGGCGATATTGTCTGGATTCATGACTATCATTTTCTCGGATTACCGGCACTTGTAAGGAAACAGCAGCCAAAAGCACGCATTGGCTTTTTTCTACACATTCCGTTCCCTGATTTCGAGATGTTTCGCATTCTTCCGGACAGAACCAGACGTTATCTGCTGGAAGGTGTATTGGGAAGCAACCTTGCGGGATTCCATACCTGGGATGATACGATCCATTTTTCAGAGTGTGTTGAAAAAATTCTGGGAATAACCCATCGTAATTTTTTTATTGACAGAGAGACCCATCACGTGCAGATAGGCGCTTTTCCTATCAGCATAGACTTTAATAAGTTTCACAATGCCTATGACCATGAAGATGTAATCCGGTTAAGAGAAGAAATCCACGAATTATATGAAGATAAAAAAATCATTTTTTCTGTGGACCGGCTTGATTACACTAAAGGAGTGAACAACCGTCTCAATGCATTCGAGGACTTTCTCATAAAGCATCCTGAGTGGCGGGAAAAGGTTGTTTTCCTGCTTATTATCATTCCTTCACGTGAAGGGATAGGCAAATACAAGGAACGAAAACGGATGATCGAATTGAATATCAGCCGTATTAACGGTGCTTTGGGAAACTATAAGTGGACGCCCGTGGTCTATCAATATCAACCGGTGAATTTTGATAAGCTGATTGCGTTATACACGAGTGCGGATATAGCGCTGATCACACCAATACGTGACGGAATGAACCTGGTTGCTAAGGAATATGTGGCTTCCCGTCGTGATAAGCGGGGAGTGCTAATACTGAGCATTATGGCAGGAGCGGCGAAGGAGCTTCAGGAAGCTATAGCTATTAATCCGTTAGATACACTTCTTATCAGTGAGATGATTGCCAAAGCATTGGTGATGGATATTGCAGAACAGGAAGCAAGAATGGAAAAAATGCAAAAGTACTTAAGAAAATACGATGTAACTTTTTGGGCGAATGATTTTCTCAGGGCAATAGAAGAGGTATATGGAAAAGATACTCATACGCTGAATCTTGATGGAATCCAAAAAGAAAATCTGCTTAAAAAGTTCAGCAAGGCAGGTAAACGATTGCTTCTGCTGGATCTTGACGGTACACTTATTCCTTTTAAATCACGGCCGGAACTGGCAGTTCCGAACCAGGAACTTTTGGATTTACTGAGGAAATTAGGGCAAGATTCCAGAACGGATGTCTGGATAGTCAGCGGGAGAAGCAGACACTTTCTGGAAAAATGGTTCGGCGATTTGCCTGTCGGGTTGGTTGCCGAGCATGGAGGATATATTCGTTATGATGAATGGGAATCGGTTATACACGATGAATTGAGCTGGAAGGATAAAGTGACGGAGATTATGCAAAAATATACGGATATTCATTCGGAGAGCCTGGTTGAAATCAAAGAGTTTGGTGTTGCGTGGCATTATCGTCAGCTGAATGAGGAAAGAGGATTTCTTTTGTCCAGAGAATTATTGGAATTGCTGAAGAATCATTTGTTTAACGCGCCGGTACAGGTGATTGATGGTAAAAAAGTTATTGAGGTTAAGCACTTTCTCGCACATAAGGGAACTACCTGCCGCAATTATATTTTGGGCAAGGGTCATGATCTGATCATTGCATTCGGAGATGATAAAACAGATGAAGATTTATTTGAATGGCTAACGGGTGAAAATGAGATTTCCGTTAAAGTGGGGAGAGGAAGTACTGTCGCTAAATACCGTGTGGAATCCGTAAGCAAAGTGCATGAAATACTAAAAGAATTATACACCAAGTCATTGTCATCGGCGTCCGTAGTTATCAATAAATAACCTGCTTCGGATCAAAATAAATCTTTTTTCCTGCAAATTTTTAGCAACCTGAGTATTATAATTTGATAGAAAAACAAAAAGCTGCCCACTGGACAGCTTCTCTATTCTATTATGATATTCTTATTTAAACATGCAACGGCCTTCCTTCGAATGCATCCAGAGCAGCTTCTTTTACTGCTTCTGCATACGTTGGGTGCGGATGGCAGATTCTGGAAATATCTTCTGCAGATGCTCTGTATTCCATTGCGACTACTGCTTCCATAATTAAATCAGCAGCACGCGGAGCGATCATGTGGACGCCTAATACTTCGTCTGTTTCCTTGTCTGCAAGAATTTTAACCAAACCTTGAATATCCATGCTTGCTCTTGCTCTTCCCAGTGCTTTGATCGGGAATGAACCAACCTTATAATTAACACCTTTCGCTTTTAGCTCCTCTTCTGTTTTTCCGACAGCAGCAACTTCTGGCCATGTGTAAACAACTCCCGGAATCAGGTCGTAGTTGATATGTGGTTTCTGGCCTGCTAATAATTCAGCAACGTAAACACCTTCTTCTTCCGCTTTGTGCGCCAGCATAGCTCCCTGGATCACATCTCCGATAGCGTAGATGTTCGGAACAGCTGTCTGAAGATTTTTGTTTACTTCTACCTGGCCTCTGTTGTTAGTTGTTAAACCAACTGCCTCAAGGTTTAATCCGTTAGTATATGCTTTACGTCCTACAGCGACTAAACAATAGTCTGCTTCAAACGTCACTTCTTCGTTTTTCTTGTTCAAAGCAACCAGCTTTACACCTTTTCCGGTGTTGGTAACACTTTGTACTTTATGCTCCAGGTTGAATTTGAAACCTTCTTTTTTCAATACCTTTGTCAGTTCTTTTCCTAACGTTCTGTCCATCGTAGGGATGATAGTGTCTGCAAATTCGATCACTTCGATCTCGCTTCCCAGACGGGCGTAAACAGAACCTAATTCCAGACCAATCACACCACCACCGATCACTAATAGTCTTTTCGGAATTTCTTTCAGCTTTAATGCTTCTGTTGAAGTAATGATCCGGTCTTTATCCGGCTCCATTCCCGGGAAGAAATTCGGTTTAGATCCTGTAGCGATGATGATATTTTTTGCTTCGATCACCTCTTCGTTATCTCCGGATTTAATGCTGATCTGGTTTTTTGATTTAAACGATCCCCAGCCGTGGTAAACAGTTACTTTATTCTTGTCCATTAAGAACTTGATGCCGTTACAGGTCTGAGAAACGACTTCCGCTTTTCTGTCGATCATTTTGTTGATATCCGCAGAAACGGTACCTGTCGAAATACCATGAGCTTCGAAATTGTGCTTTGCATTGAAAAAATGTTCGGAAGAGTCCAGTAACGCCTTAGATGGAATACATCCTACGTTCAGACAAGTTCCTCCCAATGTGTCATATTTTTCTATTAATGCTGTTTTGAAACCCAATTGTGCGCATCTCAGAGCAGCAACATATCCGCCTGGTCCTGAACCGATAATGGCAACGTCGAAATTACTCATGATCTATATGTCTTTTTATTTGCCCCAAAGGTATTAATTTAAATTAATGTGTAATCACAAAAATCATTTTGAATTTATTCATCCCGGTACATTCTGCTGCTGTAATTTCTGTCACTGTTCTCAATCTTCCAATCTTTCATTAAATTAAACATAAATTCAGTTGGCGCTTGCCCAGTTATCCCTGTCCAGGTTCCGCATTTGAATTGCTTCGGCAATGTGATTGGGAAGAATGTCCTGCGCTTCTGCTAAATCGGCAATCGTTCGTGCGACTTTCAGGATGCGGTCGTAAGCTCTTGCTGAAAGACCAAGCTGATCCATTGCTTTTTTCAGGAGATTGTACGAAGCATCATCAATCCGGCAATAGGCTTTGATGTCTTTGGTTCCCATCTGTGCATTACAATAGACGCTCGGTGAATTTTTGAAGCGTTCGGATTGCAGTTCTCTTGCTTTTACCACGCGGTTGCGTATTTCCAGGCTTCCTTCACTGGGCTGATGATATGCCAGCTCCTGAAATCCGACTGGGACGACCTCAATGTGGAGATCGATTCTGTCGAGTAGTGGTCCGGAGATTTTATTGAGGTATTTCTGAACCGTTCCCGGAGGGCAGACACATTTCTTTTCCGGGTGATTGTAATAACCGCAGGGACAGGGATTCATTGCGGCTATTAACATAAATCCGGCCGGATATTCCACGGAAAACTTTGCTCTGGAAATGCTCACGGTTCGTTCTTCCAGCGGTTGCCGTAATACTTCGAGGACGGAACGTTTGTATTCCGGAAGCTCATCAAGGAATAAAACACCATTGTGCGCCAGGGAAATTTCACCCGGCTGCGGATAAGTTCCGCCTCCGACCAAAGCGACATCAGAAATGGTGTGATGCGGTTTCCGGAAAGGTCGTTGCGTGATGAGTCCGTTGTCTTTTCTGACTTTCCCGGCGACACTGTGGATTTTAGTGGTTTCCAGAGATTCTGCTATTGTCAGCGGAGGAAGAATGGTGGGAAGCCGTTTGGCAAGCATGGATTTCCCTGCACCTGGCGGCCCGATCAGCAGTACGTTATGTCCTCCGGCTGCCGCGATTTCAAATGCACGTTTAATGCTCAGCTGTCCTTTGACATCTCTGAAATCAACATCGAAGATTTCCAGCTGACGATTAAATTCCTCATTGATATTAATGGAAAATGGCTCGATCATGGCTGTTTCGCTCAGGAAATCAGTCACCTGACGGATATTTTCCACTCCGATGATATTTAATCCGTCCACAACAGCAGCTTCTCTTATGTTCGCTATGGGAATGATAATCCCCTTGAAGCCGTTTTCTTTGGCTGCAACAGCAATGGGAAGCACGCCCTTGACGGCCTGTATGGATCCGTCCAGTGACAGCTCGCCGATGACAATGTATTCTTTCAGCAGATTCTCGCTTAATTGCTCGCTTGCAGCAAGAATTCCCAAAGCGATCGCTAAGTCGTAATAAGAGCCTTCTTTGCGGATATCTGCGGGAGCGAGATTAACGGTAATTTCTTTTCCGGGATATTTGAAGTCATTGTTTCGTAAAGCGGCTTTGATCCGCTGCTGGCTTTCTTTAATGGCATTGTCCGGTAATCCTACGAGGTGGAAATTAATTCCCTGATTTATATTTACTTCTATTGTAATGATGGTGGCGTCGATACCACTGACAGCGCTTCCAAAAGTTTTTACTAACATGACTTTAACTGTAAAGGTTTCTATTGAAGTTAGTCAAAAAGTTCTTTTGTTGCAATAGGTTTACTTAAAAATTTTCAGGTTATTAACAGAGGATTTTTTCTTTGATATTTTTCCAAAAAAATCACTTCATTTCCGGTCATCCGCGGATTTTTCCATCAGTCCGAAATCAGAATGAAATTTATTCATTTGCATTATATTTATCGAAAAAAATTAAAAATCATGAGAATTAGATGGACAATTGCCTTTTTGCTTCTGTCATTTGTGTCTTTTTCGCAAAAGACGCTGACGCTTTCTGATGCAGTTTTACAACAATACAGGAATTTCTACCCGGAAAATATAGCAGGATTTTCCTGGATTCCCGGAACAACAGAATATACCTATTTGGATCAATATACAAAGCTGGTCAAAGGTACGGTTGGAAAGGAGGAGCTGACTACTGTGCTGGAAATTCAGCAGCTAAATGAAAAAGCAGGTGTTTCCATGAGCTATTTTGCAGATTTTTTGTGGTTATCAAAAACGGAGTTTACGGTAAATGACGGACAAAATTTTGTGCTGTATAACGTACAGGATAATACGGCAAAGTCATGGCTGGTAGAAGGAGAAAACGCCCTGATGAACTGGAATAAAAAAGCGGTTGCTTATACGAAGGAGAATAATGTCCATCTGAAGTTTAACGGTCAGGATATTGCGGTAACGAATCATTCCTCTAAAGAAATTGTTTCGGGACAGGCGATCGCACGAAGTGAATTTGGTATCTCCGGAGGTCTCTTCTGGTCGGAAAGCGGGAACTTTCTTGCATTTTATGAAAAAGATGAGAGTGAAGTCCATAATTACCCGTTATTGGATATTACAAAAACTCCCGGAGAGCTGAAATCAATTAAATATCCGATGGCAGGGCAAAAGTCAGAAAAACCGGCGGTGGGAATTTTTGATTTATCAACGAAAAAATTGGTGTATATTCATCCGAAAGGAGATAAAGATGATTATCTGACAAATGTCGCTTTTTCAAAAGATGAAAAATATCTGGTTATTGCAGAGCTGAACCGCGACCAGAATCATTTATGGCTGAATCTGTATGATGTGAAAACGGGTGCGTTTGTCCGTACCTTATTTGAAGAGCAGCACGAGAAATGGGTAGAGCCGGAATTCCCGTCTTATTTTCTGAACGAAGAGAATGATTTTGTCTGGGTTTCTGAACGAAACGGTTTTCAGAATTTATACCTGTATGATATTAACGGGAAGTTGAAAAAACAGCTGACAAATAATAGTTTTCCATTGAAGTCTATTGTTAAGATCAGTTCCAAAGGAGATATGATCTATTTTTCGGCAACGGGCCCGAAAGCGATCAATACACTTGTGTACAAAGTGGATACGAAAGGAAAGCAAACGTTGCTAACTGCACAGGAAGGAACTCATGATGTTGTAATTTCCGATGATGGGAATTATTTCTTTGATCAGTACTCATCTCTTACGATTCCGAACATCGCTGCTATTTTTGATAAAAATGGGAAAGAAGTAAAACGACTGGTAACAGGAACTAACAAACTGTCGGATTATAAGATAGGGAAAACAGTTGTTCAGACAATTCCTGTAAACGGAATAGAAGAGTATGCACGGATTATTTATCCGAGTGATTTTGACTCAACGAAAAAATATCCGGTGCTGGTGTATGTTTACGGAGGACCGCACGCACAGATGATTACTAATTCATGGTATGCGGGTTCCAACTTGTGGATGAACTGGATGGCGGAACAGGGTTATATTATTTTCACTGTGGATAACAGAGGTTCAGCAAACAGAGGTTTTGCTTTTGAAAATGTTATTCACCGTGAGTTAGGGAAATACGAGATGGAAGATCAGACCGCGGCGCTGAACTGGCTGAAGCAGAAACCGTATATTGACGGAAACAGAATTGCAGTTCACGGCTGGTCGTTCGGAGGCTTCATGACAACGAATCTGTTACTGACCTATCCTGATTTGTTCAAGGTCGGAGTTGCCGGAGGCCCGGTAACTGACTGGAATCTGTATGAGGTGATGTACGGAGAGCGTTATATGGACAGGCCTGATGAAAATCCGGACGGATATAAAAATACACTGCTGTCCAATAAAGTGAAAAACATCAAAGGTAAATTGCTATTGATCCACGGAACAACGGATGATGTAGTGGTAATGCAGCATAATCTTTCTCTGGTAAAAGCATTTGTAGAGGCAGGTAAACAGGTGGATTTCTTCCCTTATCCGATGCATCCGCATAATGTGAGAGGAAAAGACCGGGTACATTTGATGGAGAAAGTATTGAATTACATTCTGGAATATAACAAATAGAGGATTATTGAGATTTCGTAAATTAACAGCTGAAAATCCGAGTGTTAACATTTGCATTCAGATATATTATTTACATTTACAGTAAATCATCAATTTATTAGCTATGAAATTAAAAAAGATTTTTCTGGTATTCGCATTAGTATTGGTGGCGAATATTGCAAGTGCATTTACGGTTCGTTACTACAACAAAGATTCGAAAAAGCACACGATGGAAGTGCGTTCGAATGGTTCTACTCAAAAAATTGAGTTTAATTCATCTTCTACTAGTTCTGCTACTGTACAGACAAGTGCTTCAGAAGTGGAAATTAAAACAGAGTGTGGTTGGATAAAAGTGAAAGACGGTGCGAAAATTACCATTCAGAACGGCTGTATAAAAATTGACTGATTATCAGCTTCTTTGATAAAAAGTATTAGCATAAAAAAAACGGCAGTGGAAACTGCCGTTTTTTATTCCCTTAAATCGCATCAGATACGGATGGCGATTCTTCCCATAAAGTTAATTCCTGCCTGCGGAAAATAAAAGTTCTCTTTTATTGTCTGCTGGTTCGAGATGTAACTGTACGTATATCCGTTGTTTTCATATTGTTTATTCAGCAGGTTGTTCACCATCAGGCCGAATTCAATTCCTTCCATTCGGGGAAGCTTCCACAGATAGCTTACATACAGGTTCATCAGGTAGTAACCGTCGATTGAGCGTGCTTTATCCGAAGAATTATCCAGATACTGGCGGTCAACGTATTTTCCAGTCAGGCGAATATTAAAATCTTTTACCGGCTCAAAATTCAATCCGAAAGAAGCAATCAGATTTGGAGAAAATGCGAGATCTGTATTTTTATGTACAATCGCCACTTGTCCGCCATTGTCGTAATCGTCCACGTATTCAGTAAATTCAATAATTTTATTCAAGCTGTAGGTCGCCCCTGCAAAAGCCGTCAGCCATTTGGTTGCTTTGTAGCTTGCTTCCAGCTCAATTCCCGTTCTGTAAGATTTCTCCGCATTTGTTCTGGTATAACCTCCGACATCATTTATTTGTCCTGTCAGAATCAGCTGATTGTGATAATACATCATATAATAACTAGCATTAAACACCCATTTTCCTTTTGCGAACCGGTTTCCGATCTCAAGGTTATACAAGGTTTCCGGTTTCGGGCGGTTTCCGCTTGTATTCTCAGTAAAATCTTTACGGATCGGCTCACGGTTGGCAATCGCGATGGAAGCGTAGGTAGTATTGTCGTTGTTCCAGTTTAGCATCCATCCGATTTTCGGATTGACAAATACGTAATTTGCCTTTTGTGTTTCATTGACCGCAGTTCCTGTCAGATCGGAAATTCCTTCAAAGACATAATTGATTGACCGCAGCTGCACATCGGCAAATATCACACTTCTGCCGATACGGTAAGTCGCTTTGATGTAGTTGTTGAAATCAATCTTCGATGCGTCATCATTGTAATATACATGATTGATCTCGGAATTGGAAGCATATCTTGCCCAGATAACATCACCGAAGTGATTCCCCAAATACTGGTTGATTCCACCTCCGTACGTAATATCCAGGTTGTTCTTGCTGTAGTTCAGATTGTAAACAATCCCGTAAAAATGATTATCAAGCCATTTACGGCGGATTAAATCAGTTGTTGAGATTGTCGTAGAATCGATGACAACCGGATTCATATTGTAAGAAGACAAATTTGCATCTGCTTTATATTCTTCATAATAGCCTTTTCCTCTGGTGTAATGTGCAGAGATATTCATTTTCCAGCTCTCATTGAAACGATGATTGAAATGGAGCTGATAATGCGTCTGGTTGTAATGATCTACCTGGTTTTTGTAAGTAAAATAGTTATAGGTTCTTCCGCTGTTCAGCAGGTTGTCCGTTTCTTCGGGAGTCAGCCAGTTTCGGCTGGCGTAATCCAGCATTCCCTGCTCATCGTTTTTGATCCTGCTTTCCGGAACGCCGTTCCAGGCCTGATAGGTGATCTCACGTCCGCCGAAAATATTGAACTTCAACATGGATTTTTTGTTGAACCATGCGCCGGAAGTATAAAATGATTTAAGATTGGAGCTTCCTCTGTCAATGTAACCGTCAGAAGTAACGTTTGACAAACGTGCGTCAAATGCAAAATGATTATTGATGATACCTGTCCCTAATTTTACGGTGTTTTTCCAGGTATTAAAAGAACCGTAGCTGTTGTCCAGTTCCGCGTACGCTTTTTTACGGATATTGTCGGATTTCACATTGATGCTCGCTCCAAAGGCAGCGCCTCCGTTCGAAGAAGTCCCGACACCTCTCTGGATCTGGATATTCTCAGCAGAGGAAGCAAAATCCGGCATATTTACCCAGAACATCCCGTGGGACTCCGCATCGTTGATCGGAATTCCGTTGATCGTTACGTTCGTTCTTGTCGGATCAACACCGCGGATACGTATATTGGTATAACCGATTCCCGCACCGGCATCGGAAGAAACGACCGTTGACAACGTTCCGTCCAGCAGATATGGCAGATCTTGCCCATAGTTGTTCTTACGAATGTCTTCTTTGCTGAGATTGGTGTAAGTTGTCGGAGTTGTGTTTCCTGCACGGATCGCTTTCACCTGGATTTCTTCCAGCTCCTGCCGGGAGTAGGGAAGCACAAACGTTTTTTGTTTTTCCTCCGGACGAAGCGTGTCATGAATTACTTCGTAGCCTTTGGCTTTCAGCTGAACGGGAGTAATCCGTTCCACTTTCAGCTCAAATTCACCTTCCGTATTTGATACGGCAAGCACTGCTTTTTGCTCATTCACGATTGTAACGTCCGGTACAGAGCGATTTTCCTCGTTGAGGATTTTTCCTTTAAAAAGTTGTTGAGAAAACAGTATGTTGGAACAACATACGAGGATTGCATTTAAAACTATTCTTGTTTTCATTTAAAAAATAATAACAAGAACAAGGGGCCAATTCTCTTGGTTAATAATAAAAATAATAAGTCCGTCACTTCCCTACGCAAGCATTACCTTGATCAGGTCAATGGGTATAATCTCAGTTCCGTTTACCGGAACACCCCTTAGAGACACGACAAAGGTATGTATTTTTTGATTCCATCAGCAAACTTAAAAAGAGATTTTTGTTTGATTTTGTATTTACCGTCCCTCCGTCCCTCCGTCTTTCGTCTTAAAGTCCTAAAATCATCCGTTTATCCTTTTCCGTAATAAATGATACAGGCTCCCAGCAGTGCAACCAGCCCTCCGATAATGTCGTACTTATCCGGTGAATAATTATCAAACTTCATTGCCCAGAGAAGCGACATAACGATAAAAAGTCCGCCGTAAGCCGCATATACTTTTGCAAAAGAAGCTGTCTGCCAGGTGGCTACGATGCCATATAAAGCCAGAATGCCTGCTCCCGCAATTCCATACCATACGGGTTTTCCGTCTTTCAGCCACAACCAGACGAGATAGCCTCCTCCGATTTCACATAGGCCGGCGAGCAGGAATACAGCGATGGATTTCAGAACCGGCAGCATCTTTTATTTGATCAGGCCTATTTCTCTCAGGCGTTGTGTCAGGAATTCTCCTGCAGTAATATCTTCGTAAAGCTTTGGATTGTTTTCACTGATACAATCCGGAAGCACAGATAGATCCATATTGCTGACCGGGTGCATAAAGAACGGAATCGAATAACGGGAAGCTCCCCATAATTCCCTGTCCGGATTTACGACCTGATGAATTGTTGATTTCAGGCGATTGTTAGTGTGACGTGATAACATGTCACCGACATTAATCACCAGCTCGTCTTCCTCTGCAATAGCGTCCACCCATGTTCCGTCATGACGCTGAACCTGTAAGCCACGTCCCTGCGCTCCCATAAGCAGTGTGATCAGATTGATATCGCCATGGGCGGCAGCTCTGACGGCTCCTTTTGACTCTTCTGTGATCGGAGGATAATGAATAGGACGCAGAATGGAGTTTCCGTTTCTCACTTTGTCATCAAAGTAGAGCTCATCAAGACCTAAGTAAATCGCTAAAGCTCTCAGCACGTAAATTCCTGTTTTTTCCAGTTGCTTGTAAGCTTCTTCACCATATTTATTGAACTCGGGAACTTCTCCTACAAAAACATTTTCAGGATAATTGTAACTGGCTTTTTCATGCTCAGGGACATATTGCCCGAAATGCCAGAATTCTTTCAAATCGCCTTCTGTTCTGCCTTTAGCGTGTTCTTTTCCAAATGCCGTATAACCTCTCTGCCCTCCGATTCCTTCAATATGATATTTCTGCTTGACTTCGACAGGTAATGCGTAAAATCGTCGTACACTTTCATAGAGATTTTTAACCAGTTCTTCTGAAAGAAAGTGTCCTTTTAACGCAACAAAACCAATGTCTTCATACGCTTTACCTATTTCATTGACAAATTTCTGCTTTCTCTCCTGGTTATCAGAAATAAAATCTGATAAATCTACTGATGGAATCCCGCTTTTCAACATACACACTAATTAACTTTATTATTCAATCTACTTTAGGGTTAACAAAAATCTCAGAAAATTATTGTCTGAATTTCCAACGATCTAATGCTGATATTTGTCCTTATTTTTCAACCGTACCACGAACCTTGTAGATGCGTTCGATGATTTCCACCACTTTCAGGCCTTCCAGCGCGTTCGTTGTGGACGTTGCTTTACCTTGAAGCGTATCGATTACATTCTCAATCACAAAGTGATGGTTCTGGGCAGATCCTTTATGCGTTCCGTAGTCATTTGCAGGAGCAGATTCTTCCAGCTCCGGCATTTCATATCCTTCTATATTGCAGATTTCAACTTCGTTCATATATTGCCCGCCGATTTTCACACTTCCTTTCGAACCGACAATTGTCAGTGAAGACTCCAGGTTCTGTCCGGCAACGGCTGTAGAGTAATTCAGACAGCCCATTCCGCCATTGATGAAATCAAACGATACAAAGCCGGAATCTTCAAAAGCGGTGGAATGCTTATGTGTGAAATCCGCAAATTTCCCCTGGATGTTGTCAATATCACCGAACAACCAGTACATGATATCAATAAAGTGGGAAAACTGCGTAAATAACGTTCCGCCGTCCAGATCGGCAGTTCCTTTCCAGCCTTCTTTTTTATAATAGCGGTCATCGCGGTTCCAGTAACAGTTCAGCTGTACCATATGAATATTACCTAAAACGCCGTCTGAGACAATCTGCTTGATCCATTTTGAAGGAGGCGAATAGCGGTTTTGCATGACACAAAACACGTGTCTGGACATCTGAAGTGATTTGAAAATAACCCGTTCGCAGCTTTCTTTTGTCAGGCCCATCGGCTTTTCAACAATAACATGCCTTTTAGAATCCAGCACCTGGATCGCCTGTTGTGCGTGAAGGCCGTTAGGCGTACAGATGTTTACAACGTCCGCATCAATGTTTGCGGCTAAAAAATCATCATATGTTCTGAAGAAAGGAACATTATATTGTGCTGCACCGCATTCTTCCTGAGATCGGATATCGATCATCGCGACCAGCTCTGCCCTCGGATCACGAACGATCATCTCTGCATGTCTTTTTCCGATATATCCTGTGCCTAAAACGGCAAATTTCACTTTTTGCTCCATTCGTCTTAACTGTTAGGGAACTACAAAGCTAAAAGAAATGTGCTATTACTTAATAATTCAGATTGATATTTTGTCCCAGGAATCAATGATCAGGAACCGGCGGATAATTTTATTACTTATAAAACAACAATTGTTGATAATTCAATTTTTTGTTCTATATTTGCACCTCGTTAATTGAATTATTTAATAAAAATCAAGCTATATGTACGCAATTGTAGAGATAGCAGGGCAACAATTCAAAGTTGAAAAAGACCAGAAAGTGTTTGTTCACAGATTGAATGCAGAGGTAGGTGCGAAACTGGATTTCGACAAAGTGCTTCTGGTTGACAATGGTGGAAAAATTACTTTAGGCGCCCCGGCTATAAATGGTGCAAAAATTTCTGTGGAAGTTGTTGAGCACGTGAAAGGAGACAAAGTAATTGTTTTCAAAAAGAAAAGAAGAAAAGGTTACAGAAAGAAAAACGGTCACAGACAATCATTTACTGCGATCAAAATTTCAGATATTAATCTATAATCGTTCACTTTCTTGATTTCAAGAATATAAAATTTAGAAAAGATGGCACATAAGAAAGGAGTTGGTAGTTCTAAAAACGGTCGTGAGTCTGAAAGCAAGCGTTTAGGCGTTAAAATCTTTGGTGGTCAGGCTGCTATTGCAGGAAACATCATTGTTCGTCAACGTGGTACTGCTCACCATCCGGGAGTGAATGTAGGTATCGGTAAAGATCATACCTTGTTCGCACTTACTGACGGAATCGTAGAATTTCGTAAAAAGAAAGATAACCGTTCGTTTGTATCTGTAGTTCCATTCGAAACTACTGAGGCATAATCGGTAAACTGATATTAAAAGCGGGTTTCGGAAGTTTCGGAACCCGCTTTTTTATTTTTAGATTTTTATTTTCAAATTTTGCTGAATTATTAATTTAGCAGGTAAATTATCAGGGTATGTTAGAAATACAACGCATTCGTACAGAAAAAGAAGCTGTAATAGAAGGATTGAAAAAAAGAAACATTGATGCAACGGCAACAGTTGAAGAAATTTTAAAGAAGGATCAGAAATGGAGAGAATCCAAATCTGAGCTAGAATCCATTGCTGCTGAGCTGAACCAGATTGCGAAGGAAATTGGCGATTTGTTCAAGCAGGGAAAACAGGTGGAAGCGAATGCGGCAAAAGAAAAAACTACTTCGCTGAAAGAAAAAGAGACGCAGCTGAAAGAAGTGGTGAGTGGTCTTGAAAACGAGATACAGCAATTAATGTACACTTTACCGAATGTTCCGAATGAGCAGGTGAAAGCCGGTAAAAATGAGCTGGATAATGAAATTGTGGATGAGGTAGGGAGTAAGCATGTATTTGACGGAGAGCCGTTACCTCACTGGGAATTGACTAAAAAATATGATCTGATTGATTTTGAGCTGGGAGTGAAGATCACGGGTGCCGGCTTCCCTGTTTATAAGGGAAAAGGAGCTAAATTGCAACGCGCATTAATTCAGTTCTTTCTGGATGAAGCGGAAAAAGCAGGATATGAGGAATTTATTCCGCCGCATGTGGTGAATGAGGCATCCGGAATCGGAACAGGGCAGTTGCCGGATAAAGAAGGGCAAATGTACCATTGTACGGTGGATGATCTGTATTTAATACCAACTGCGGAGGTTCCATTGACAAATATCTATCGTGATGTGATCTTACCGGATGAGAATTTTTCCATTAAAATGACAGGCTACACACCTTGTTTCCGTCGTGAAGCAGGCTCTTATGGTAAAGATGTGCGTGGACTCAACCGTCTGCACCAGTTTGACAAGGTGGAAATTGTTCGTATCGAGCACCCGGACAATACAGCAAAAGCGCTGGATGAAATGGTGGAACATGTACGCGGTTTGCTTGCAAAATTAGGACTGCATTACCGTATTTTACGTTTGTGTGGCGGTGATACGGGCTTCGCTTCTGCCATGACATACGACTTTGAGGTATTTTCTGCAGCGCAGGAAAAATGGCTGGAAGTCTCTTCCGTTTCCCGTTTTGATACTTTTCAGGCAAACCGCCTGAAATTGCGTTTCAAAACTGCAGACAAAAAAACACAGCTGGCACATACATTGAACGGCTCTGCATTAGCTTTGCCGCGAATTGTAGCTGCTTTGCTGGAAAATTACCAGAATGCAGACGGATCAATTACGATTCCTGAGGTACTGGTTCCTTATACAAAGTTTGATAAGATTGGATAACAATCATTTTTGAAAAAGCGAAACCCCTGATTGTAAAGTCAGGGGTTTTCTTCATTATGAAAAAATTATTTTACTCTTTTACAAACTTCACACTTGCTCCTGCTGCGGTTTGTATGAAATATACTCCCGGAGTTAAGTTGCTTACATCAATGCTGTTGTTTCCTGCTTTCAGCTGTATTTTCTGAATTGTTTTACCCAGTAAATCAGTGATTTGTACGTTGACGTCTTCGTCTGTATCAATATTCAGTACAGCATTGACCGGATTCGGGTAAACTTTCCAGCTATTTTTTGCAATGGATTGAATGCCAACAGTTGTTATAGCGACGCAGGCACTGGTGTCTGAACAGTTACCTGAAGTGATAATTACCGCATAATTGCCGTTTTCCGTTGCTGTAAATTGTTGTGCGGTTTCTCCTGTAATCGGAGTATTGTTATTATCACAATTAATCCATTGATAAGTTGCAGCGGCTGCATTGGCCGAAATGGTAAATTCATTTACCGAAGTTGAAACATCCACCGTATTTATTGTCAGATGTAACGTATCTGTGCTTGGGCAACCACTTGGATTGGTGTAGTTATGAGTGTAAACGCCACTTGTTGTATAAGCAGAGCCATTCCACACAAAACTTTCGCATGCTGTTTGATTTTCTGTAGTATGCGTAGGATTGTTTATTATTAAATGTAACGTATCCGTGCTTGAGCAACCGTTTGGATTGGTATAATTAAACGTATAAGTTCCGCTTATTGTGTAAGTCGAATCATGCCAGTCAAAGCTTTCGCAGGCTGTTTCCATATCAACGTTGTGTGTATTGAGTATGGTTAAATGAAGTGTTACGACGGAATCACAGCCGTTCATGTTCTGTAAGGTAACGGTCGCAGTGTTGTTGTCAGCTGTGTACTCAATTCCGTCAATCCATGTAAACGGAGCACATTCTGAACGTGTGTCTGTTCCGTAAACGGTAGCGCATTGAAACTCATACGCCCCTAAATCAATATTAACTCCACTCCATCTCAGGTTTCCTGCTAAATCCGTCGTCGTTGCATCCAGGCCTGAGAACAACGCATTGTTTCCTTTATTGATAGCCGGAGAAGCAGCTGGTAAGGTGAAATCTCCCGAAGTCGAATCGGTAAATACAGCGTGAATGCTGATACCTGTCGCGTCCAGATTTCCGTTTACAGTGCTGGTATTTCCTTCAATCAGAGAAGATTTGGCATTATACGTTCCGTTTCCTCCGATTGCACCGAAAACAATGCTGTTATTCAGTTGAACAGAATCGGCTGCAATAGTTATTGCATCGGGTAAATTTCCTGCAATTGTTACGTTGTATAATTCAGATGCTCCTGATTGGTGGTAGATTGCTCCGCCCGGATTATTGTTTTTATTTTTATTTCCGGATAATTCTACGTTGATTAATACCGGAGAAGCATCTTTGTTGAAAATTCCTGCTCCGAAATTCGCATTGTTTTCTGTGATTGAAACTCTGGTCAGAACGGGCACAGAACCACTTTGATTATAAATAGCTCCACCATCAAAATTTGCTGTGTCTTTAGTGATAACCACATCATCCAAAACCGGTGAAGAATTGTTGTTGAGCATTCCTCCTCCATTCTGGGCTTTGTTTTCAGAAATTGTAACATTGGTAAGCTCCGGTGCAGAAGTATTCAGATTATACATGCCTCCACCACCAGCTCCGGAAGTTGTCCCTGTTGCGATGTTTTTGCTAATTGTTACTCCGTTTAAAATCGGTGATGAAGTATTTCTGTTGTACATACCACCTCCGTTTACGGCTTTGTTTTCAGTAATCGTAACATTGGTCATTGTTGGCGAAGATGTTGCATCGTTGTACATTCCACCTCCGTCAACAGACGCTGTGTTTTTGGAAATAATTACATTATTTAAAATTGGCGAAGCGTCCGTTTTATTAAACGCACCAGCTCCGTATTTTGCTTTATTATCTTGAATAACGACATCTGTAAGAGCAGGTGAAGAAGAAGCATTGTACATACCTCCTCCGTCACTGGTAGCTGTATTTTCGGCGATTGTTACGTGACTTAAAATAGAAGATGAATTAGTTTGGTTGAAAATTCCCGCCCCGAAATTCGCTTTGTTTTTATAGATTGTAACATTTGTAAGAACAGGTGAAGACTCGTCCGTGTTGTAAATTCCACCACCGTTACTGTTTACAGTGTTATCTGTAATGAGCACGTTTGTAAATGTGGGTGATGCGTATTTGTTGAATATACCGCCACCGTTTGAGCTTCTGAAACCTTGTGTAATTGTAAAGCCGTCTAATAGTGCTGTTGTTGTCATAGGATTTGCTGCTGTAAAATCATTGAAGATTACAGGACGCGTATTGTTTCCGTGTAATATTGAGCCTTGCAAAGTTGCTGTGTCAGGCATGATACGTGCTACTGACAAATCGCTGATTCCGTTATCAGGGTCAAAGCCTCCGTAGATTTCCACATCGTTTTTCATAATGAAGCTGCTGCCGCCCACTGTATAAGTTCCTATAGCTACAAATACCTGTTGTGTGCTTGTCGCATTGATTGCCTGTTGAAGATTATCAGTAGCATTTGCCCAGTCACTTCCTAAGCCTGTACCTGTTGCAATCGGCTTTACATAAGAAATACCAACTGTTGAAGGGAATGCCTGGTACTCATAGGCTCCCATGTCAATATTGATTCCGGCTTTCCTGTTATTGTTGCCCAAATCTTTTGAATTACTGCTTAATCCCGTGTATAAGGCGTCATCACCGGCATTCAGTGCTGCTGAGCTCAAAGCCAGCGTGTAATCTCCGTTTGCATTGTCATTAAAAATGTCGTCAGCGGTATAAAGTGATGCATCAATATTTCCATTGGTCAAATCGGTATTTCCTTCCATCAGTGAATATTGGGCTATATATGTTCCTGAAATGGTTCCGAAAACGATGGAGTTGTTGATTTGCAGTGTTCCGGCATCCATTTCAATCGCATCAAAATCTACGCTTGCTGTATTATTTGCAAGTGTAACATTAACAAATTTTGGATTCCCTCCGTTTATATTCCGAAAACCTCCACCTTGAAAATCAGTTGAATTGTCAGCAATAAGAACATTGGTCAGAATGAGATCAGAATTGTCGTTGAAAATTCCGCCACCGCCAGCTCCGGTAGTGGACAATGTTGCAGTATTTTGTGTGAAAATAACATTTGTAAAAACTGCTGTTGAGGATGTATTAGTCATTCCTCCTCCCCATTGTGCCGTATTGTTTTTAACAACTGTATTGCTCATTGTAATTGGAGCAGTTACGTTGTAAATCCCACCACCGGAAGTAATGGCGTTGTTATCACGAATAACCAGGTTTCTGTATGACGGAGAAACGTTGTTATTGTAAATTCCTGCTCCGAGGTTGTCGTATCCGTTCATGATTGTAAATCCGTCCAATATAGCAGAACTTGTAAGTCCATTTCCGTTGTTACGAACTACTACACGAGCGTTTTCTCCATCCAAAATAGAGCCTTGTGTATTGTCAGGGTCGGGCAAAATGCGGCTTTGAAGTGTAATAATGTTATTGTCCGGGTCAAAGCCTCCGTAAATGGCAACGTCGTTTTTCATGACAAAGCCGTTTACAGGTGAGGGATAAGTTCCCACGGCAACATACACTTTTGTTACTCCGGAAGCGTCGATAGCAGCCTGTAAATCACCAGTGGCGTTAACCCAGTCGGAGCCGTTACCGCTGCCACCTTCTTTTACATAAACGATACCGTTTAAATCGGGCGTTTGCGCCATGATGAAGATGTTTAACGACAATGTTATCAGCACGACGGCCATCTTTCTGAATGAGATGAATTTTTCTTTTGACATATAATTAATTGTTTTTTAGTTCCGTGCGAAAGTATCTAACTCCGGTCTGTACGTATCAATATCAGGTGTAACAAAAGCGTAACAAAAAATAATCTTCTGAAATACAAGGTGTTTGAAAAGGTGAGAAGATGTGAATGAGCAGTGTTTTTTGTTTATTTTCTTTAATTTGTATGTTCACATGGAATTAATTCCTGCTCTCAACCTTCTCTGAAAGAGGGAAACGAACCGAGCCCGGGAGCACAAAAAACCTTGAACTAAAATAATTCAAGGTTTTTTGTAAAATCAAATAAGTGATTACTGTCTGATAGTAGTGCGCCACACTATTCTTTCACAAACTTCACACTTGCTCCTGCTGCAGTTTGTATGAAATATACACCGGCAGTTAAATTGCTTACATCGACGCTGTTGTTTCCTGCTTTCAGCTGTATTTTCTGAATTGTTTTACCAAGCAAATCCGTGATTTGTATGTCGATACTGATAACGACTTTTTTTATAACGGGAGAAGATTTTCATTATACAGTCCGCCACCGTATGAGCCATATTGTTCTTTATTAAAAGATTGCGAAACTTACACAATAAAAAATATTAATCTATTTTCATCAATTTCACCGGCTTGTATTCCGTTTCGTTGTTCATTTTAACCATGTATGTGCCTTTGGCGAAATTTTGCACATCTAAAATGATGTAATTCACACCAATTTCAAGGTTTACGGCTTGCGTTTGTACTGCACGTCCGTCCATGTCCATAATCACAATGTTATCATTGACTGCTTTGTCCGTTTCGATGGTAATTGTTACGTGTGTTGCGGCAGGAACAGGATGCAAACTCCACGCTTGACCTTTGATATCACAACGTACCGCAATCGGATTGAAATCTTCATCCGTTGCGTCATTGTCAACTGAACGTAATTTGTAGTACATTGTTTCAGCGCCTTTGGCATCTGTTGCGTGGTAAGTATTTGCTGTTGATGAACTGCCGACTGCGTTTACTTCTGTTACTTTTTCCCATGTTTGACCGTTTCTTGAACGGTAAATCTCGAAATGATTGACGTTATTTTCCGTGGCTGTTGTCCATGATAACTGAACGCCGTTAGTGTTACAAGTTCCTGCAAACGATGTCAACGTTATTGGAAGCGGAGAACCTGAACCTGCAAATTCGTAAGCTCCGAGGTCAATGATTCCTGCGTTGATAAAGTCGAAAACTCTGTCATCTCCTGCCAAATCTTTGGTGTGTTCATCTAATCCTGTGAACAAAGTATTATTTCCTGCGTTGATTGCAGGAGAAGAAGGTAACAGCGTGTAGTCGCCGTTCGCCGGGTCAGTGAAAACAGCTGAAAGTGAATAAGCCGACGGATTGATATTCCCATTGGTAAAATCGGTGTTCCCCTCGATTAACGAATATTGTGGGGTATAACTTCCTGTAACTGTTCCGTAAATAATAGAATTATTGATTTGCGGAGTTCCGCCTGCAATGTCTATTGCGGTGGTAGTTGCCGAATTGACTGCGGTATTGTTGGCGATGGTTACGTTGGTAAGCACAGGATTTCCCGATAAGTTGCGGAAACCTCCACCCTGAAAATTGGTGGAATTATTCACGATAAGTACATCGGTCAGCTTCAAGGCGGCACTTTGGTTGAAAATACCTCCTCCACCGGCTCCTGCGCCTGACATCGTGGCCGAATTGCCTTTGAAAATTACGTCTGTAAACTGTGATGGAGAGCCATTATTATACAAGCCCCCTCCGTACAATGCGGTATTATTTTCTACTGTGGAATTGACCACCTGCACATTGGAAGAATTAATGGAGACATACAGACCTCCTCCTGTTGTATTTGCAGTGTTGTTTTCAATAATCAGGTCATTCATGGTCAAGGTAGAAGCGGTTATATAAACACCTCCGCCGTTATTTGCGGTATTGTTCTCCACAGTAGAATTACTGACTTGTACATTTGTATTGTTCTGGGCATAAAATCCCCCTCCGTTGGTAGTGGCGGTATTGTGTTTGAAAACCATATCCGTCAGTACCGCCGTAGTGCCGCTCATGTGAATACCCCCTCCGGTTACTTGTGCGAGGTTGCCTTCCATTACTGAATTGCTTATCTGTATATTGGAAGTTCCCTGAACGTAGATTCCACCACCTCGTTCTGTTGCCGAATCATTTTTGAAAGTACCTCCGAGAAACACCAGTGTGCTGCTGTTCATATAAATTCCGCCGCCACTTGTTGCTGTATTGTTCTCTATTCTCGTATTGCTGGCCTGGATATAGGAATTGCTCTGTGCAAAGATTCCTCCTCCGGTATATATTGCTGTATTATTCAGAATGTCCACATTGACCAGTACCGGTGAAGATGCCTGGTTGAACATTCCGGCACCTCCGAAATTACTTGTATTCGTAGCCGTGTTATTTTTGATAACGACATTCGTCAGCACAGGGCTACTATTATCCACATTATACATACCACCCCCACGTAAGGCTTCATTTCCGGTGATGATGACATTGGTCAATAGAGGGGAGGAGTTATTATTCGCCATTCCTGCACCTCCACCTGATGGAAGTATGTTGTTTTTAATCAGTAGATTGCGAAGAACAGGCGAAGCATACACATTGTACATACCACCTCCGAAAGCATTTCCTGCGATCTGTCCGTTGGCAATGGTAAAACCGTCCAGAATAGCAGTGTTATCCATTGGGTCGGCAGAAGTGAAAATGTTGCGGATAACCACTCTTATATTATCCCCGTTCAGTACAGAGCCATTTATGGTTTCTGTCGGAAGAATACGAACGTCAGATAATGTGCTGATACCATTGCCGGGGTCAAAACCTCCGTAAATTTCCACATTGTTTTTCATTTTGAAGCTGCCGGACGGCGCATTGTAATTTCCAGCAGCCACATATACTTTCTGCACATTTGTACCGTCAACCGCTCCCTGAAAGCTTCCTGTTGCATTTGCCCAGCTACTGCCGTTTCCCACATATCCCTGCCGCACGTAAACGATGCCGTTAACATCGGGAATAATGTTGTTGCCAGTAAAACTGCTTTCGTAAGCTCCCAAATCAATTACTCCTCCGATAGTGAGATTATAAACCCTTGCATTCCCTGCCAAATCTTTGGTCGTTCCGTTTAGACCCGTGAACAGTATATTATTACCGGCATCGACAGCAACAGAACCGTTTTTTAAGGTATAATCTCCTGCCGGAGCATTGGTGAAAATATCCGCAGGTGTAATCCCTGTGGCATCTAAGTTTCCGTTTGCGGTATTGGTACTGCCTTCTATTAGAGAATATTGTGCAGTATAAGCTCCCGAAACTGTTCCGTAAACAATGGAATTGTTGATTTGCGGGGTTCCTGCCTCAATTTGCATTGCGGTGGTTGCAGTTTGATTTACTGCGGTATTATTTACAATGGTAACATTGGTAAATACAGGATTGCCAGATAAGTTACGGAAGCCGCCTCCCCAGCGATTGGTGCTGTTGCCGGTAATCAGTACATTGGTCAGTTTAAGGTCGGAAAGCTCGTTGAAAATTCCTCCTCCTCCCGAGCCACCGGTATTCATGGTAGCCGAATTGTTTTTAATAATGACGTTGGTAAATTCCCCGTGAGATTTGTCATTTCGTATAGCTCCACCGTAAAGAGCTGTATTATTCGTTATAATGGTATTGCTCATTTTAATCGGGGCGTTCACGTTGTAAATGGCACCGCCCGAAGTTACTGCTTCGCTGTTTTTGATAACCAGATTGTTAAACGCAGGAGCTGTATTGTTGTTGAAAATTGCACCTCCGTTACCTGATGTCTTTCCGTTCATCAGTGTGAAACCATCAAGCAAGGCGGTATTGTTTAAGTTGTTGTTATTGTTCCAGATGAGTGGTCTTGTATTTTCTCCGTTCAGCACAGAGCCTCCAACAAGTTCAGTTGGTAAAATACGGTTGTGTGCCAAAGTGGTAATGCCGTTTGCAGGGTCGAAACCGCCGTAAATTGCTACATTATTTTTCATGATAAAGCTGTTGGCTCCCACGCTGTAATTCCCTATGGCTACAAAAACTTTCTGCACGTTTGTAGTGTGAATGGAATTGTGTAAATCAGAGGTGGCATCATTCCAGCTGCTTCCGTCCTGTTTTCCAAAAGGCGTAGTCCTTACATAGACAGTCCCGTTGACGTCGGGTATAATGGATTGCGGATATTCATAAGCTCCCAAATCAATAAATACACCTGTAAGACGGGCGTTGCCTGTCAGGTCTTTGGTATTGACATCCAGTCCTGTGAATAAGGTATTATTTCCTGCGTTGATAACAGGAGAAGCTGGTTTTAAAGTATAATTGCCGTTAGCGGCATCGGCAAAAATATCGGTAAGTGAAATACCGGTAGTATTGATATTGCCGTTTGCCGTATTGGTATTACCTTCTACAAAGGAATTTTTAGGGGTGTAAGTGCCACCATCAATATTAACAGCTCCGAAAACGATACTGTTATTGAAAAATGTTCCTCCTGAAATCGAACGGAACGCATTCGGTCCGTTATTGGCAATGGTTACGTTTGTGAGTGTGATTGCACTTTCTTTGACAATAGCAAAGTTGCCCTGATTGTCCGTTAGCTGCGAGCTGATAATGTCTGTCACATATTTGCTGTAAATGGCGGAAGCGTTGGGAGCCGAATTGTTTTTGAAAACGGAATTGCTGATAACAGAGCTGGTACTGACATCATTATATATCCCGCCGCCACTGACTGCTGCACTATTGTTCAAAAATAAAACGCCGGTAATCACCGGAGAAGAATTACGGTTATAAACACCTCCGCCCCAATTGTCAGAATGATTATCTCTGATTACCAGATTTCTCAGTGTCGGAGAGGCATATACATTGCGTATTCCGCCTCCGTCACCGGAATAGTAACCATTCTTTACGGTAAATCCGTCCAGGATGGCTGTGCTGCTCAATGAGTTATTAACGTTCCAGATTACAGGTCTTGTGTTTTCTCCGTTCAGTACAGAGCCACTCACTGTTTCGGTTGGTAAGATGCGGTTGTGCGCCAGAGTGGTAATGCCGTTTGCAGGGTCGAAACCACCGTAGATTTCTACACCGTTTTTCATGATGAAGCTGTTGGTTCCGGTGTTGTAATTCCCTGTCGCTACAAAAACCTTCTGCACGTTCGTAGTGTGAATGGAATTGTGCAAATCAGAAGTAGCATCATTCCAGCTGCTTCCGTCCTGTTTTCCAAAAGCTGTAGTTCTTACATAGACAGTACCGTTAACATCGGGTATAATGGCTTGCAGATGTTCATAAGCCCCCAAATCAATGAATACACCTGTAAGACGGGGATTCCCTGCCAGGTCTTTGGTGCCGGCATTTAATCCTGTAAATAATGTGTTGTTTCCGGCATTTCCGGCAGGAGAGCTTACTTTCAGCGTATAATTTCCTGCTGACGGATTGGTAAACACATCCGTTAAGCCAGACGCGGCGATATTACCGTTGCTAAAGTCGGCATTGCCCTGTATCATAGAATATTTTGGCGTGTAACTGCCCGAAACCGTTCCGAGAATAATGGAATTGTTGATTTGCGGAGTTCCTGCCTTAACTTCCATTGCAGCAGTTGCCGTTTGGTTTACGGCTGTGTTATTCGCAAAAGTAACATTGGTAAACACAGGATTTCCCGAAATATTTCGGAAACCACCTCCCCAACGGTTGGTGCTGTTGTTGGCAATCAACACGTTGGTAAGTTTCAGAGCCGAATTTTCGTTAAAAATTCCTCCACCGCCTGATTCGCCGGTATTCATGGTAGCCGAATTGTTTTTAATTACCACATTGGTAAATTCTGATGCCGAACCGTTATTTCGTATTCCCCCTCCATAAAGAGCAGTGTTGTTAGTGATAATGGTATTGCTCAGCTTAATGGGAGCATTTTGGTTGCAGATTGCACCGCCCGATTCAGCAGCTGTACTGTTTTTAATCACCAGATTGTTAAAAGCAGGTGCTGTATTTCTGTTGTAAACAGCACCTCCGCTGTTGGAGGCTTTTCCGTTTGTGAGGGTAAATCCGTCCAAAATGGCGGTATTGTTCAATCCGTTGTTATCATTCCATATCAGTTGTCTTTGGTCTTGTCCGTTCAGTACAGAGCCTCCCACGCTTTCCGTAGGCAGAATACGGCTGTGTGCCAATGTGGTAATACCGTTTACGGGGTCAAATCCCCCGTAAATTTCCACACCGTTTTTCATAATGAATGACGACGTGCCTGCGTTGTAAGTCCCAACGGCTACGAATACTTTTTGTACGCCGCTTGTGTGAATAGCATTGTGTAAATCGGCGGTGGCATCGTTCCAGCTAATTCCTGTTTTATTTCCCGTGGCTATTGGTTTTACATAAACAATATTATTGACATCAGGTACAATAGCAGTCTGATATTCATAAGCTCCTAAATCAATACTCGCTCCCACAAGTCGGGGATTTCCTGCCAAATCTTTAGTACTTGCGTTTAAACCTGTAAATAAAGCACTATTTCCATTGTTAAGAATAACCGAAAATATCAAACTAAAATCTCCTGCTGAAGGATTGGTAAAAATATCATTTACTATGATTCCAGTTGCGTCAATATTTCCATTAGAAACATCGCTACTTCCTTCAATTAAAGAAAAATAGGTGTTGACAGCTGGTATATTCGATATACTCCCATACAGAATGGAATTTTTTATAGTCAAAGACCCGGCAGTAAATCTTATTGACGTACCTGCGTTAGAAGCAATAGTTGCATTGGTAAGACTTATGTTTCCACTATTAAAAATTGCACTTCCGCCGGAGGTTGCGGGATGTCCTTTAGATATTTCGATATTTTGAATAGTCAGTGTTCCATTATTATAAATTCCTATTCCAAAATTTCCAGCACTTCCTGAATTATTCTTTATTTTTATATTGGAAAGATTGAGAGAACCTGAGTTGTATATTCCGCCACCATAAGAGGCTGAATTATTTTCAACGCAGACATTTGAAATAGAGGAAGAAGAGTTTTTAATACACATTCCACCACCTTCTGAATTCAAAGTGGTAGCAGTATTATCATAAATATACATATTGCTAATCGTAGGACTAGAATCAATAATATACATTCCAATTCCCGAAAAATTATACATTGAAGACGAACCAACATTGACACTTGTCGCGGCATTGAAACCATACCCTTTTGTAATACTAAAGCCTTCTAAAACAGTATTTCCTACATCTCCTGCTGAAATTACTACGTGATAAACATTTCCGTCATTAAGTATATTGTCATTGTCGATATCTCCTGACAGGATAGTTCCTCCTCCTATAGGTGCACCATTTGCAGTTGGTACAATACGGTTGTGTGCCAAAGTGGTAATTCCTGCCGTAGGATCAAAACCTCCATAAAGTTGCACATTTTTTACTAATACAAAGCTATTTCTTCTACCACCATTATTGGTAAAATTACCATTTTCTGCATCATATAATGGTTTATAAGTTCCCTTGGCAACGTAAATTTTTAACGGATTGGCATTGGTGTAATTGTTTTGCTGACGGGCATATTTCAGCGCATCTGCAAGTTGCGGAATGGCATTTGCCCAGCTGTTGCCACTTCCGTTTCCGCCAGAAACGTTAATGTTAACATAAAGTATGTTGTTGGCATCGGGTGTTTGCGTATATGTAAAAAAGCGTATTGACAGCAACATCAGGACAAAACAATATTTTCTCATAGCATTGATAATTATGAATATCAAAGGTACTTATGAGGGAAATTTTACGAATGAAACGAGGCGTAACAAAAGCGTAACAAAATTACAGAACTTTGATTCTGTTACGTATAGCGGTCAAGGGGCCGGTAATTAATTTACCCCAGCTTCTCTACCAATGATAACGGCGTGTCTTCCAGCGTTCCGCCTAATTTTTTCCGGACACGGTTCCAGGTAACGCGGATTGTGTCGGATGAAACGCCGAGTGCCTGTGACATTTCCTTGTGTGAAAGCCGGAGCTTGCTGAGCATCAGGTAGCGTATTTCGGCATTGGTAACAGCCGGATAGTTTGATTTTAGATTCTGGATAAAGTTCGGGAATATTTTTCCGAAATGTATCTGAAAGGTAATCCAGTCTTCGTCAGTCAGAATTTTGGTTATTCTCAGGTCTGCTACTGTTTTTTCCAGCAATTTTCGTTCTTCCGACCCGGAATCTTTTAGAATCTTCAGCTCATTATAGAGCTTTTCAGTGATTTTGCTTTGCTCATTTATTTTGTAAATAAAGAGGTTGATCTCGCTTTGGGCTTTTTTCAGCTCACCCTCGATCTTTAACTTTTCGATCAAAGCTGCCTGTTGCCGTTTTTTGTGAATATAATATCCTGAAACGGCTACTATTCCCAGGCTTATTAAGATGATAATCAGTATGTAGCGTTCGTTAATCCTCTTTTGCTTTTCTAAAGCCAGCGTTGCTTCCCGAAGCTCTGTTTCCTGCAGATTGACCTTTTGCTGCGCCCGGAGTGCTTTTATAGCATTGAATTTTGCATGATATGAGTTGATTGCATTGACTGTGGAATCAAGATATTTCTGTGCTTCTTTTTTATCTCCGTAAACATTGTGCCATTTGCTTATTACCGGATACCAGTGCAGCAGGCGGTCGTTCTGCTCCGCTTTTTCTATAAATTCCCGTGCATGGCGGATATAATACCATGCCAGCTGCTTGTCGTTTTTGGCAATAAAAATATCTCCAAGCAGTATAGCTGCTCCGGCAGCCGGTCCGTAATCCTGTGTTTTTGCAGATTCTTTGTAATCGTATTCTAACAGAGGAAGCGCTTTATCGTATTCTTTTTGAAGATAATGATTCGTTCCGATGTTCCCTTTGGCAATATGTACCCATTCCATTTGGGGTTTGGCAAACTTAGTCTGTATAATCTGATTGAAATAATAATCGGAGCGCTTGTAGTTTTTCTCTTTCTGATAGCACAATCCGAGCGTGTTCCGTGCAGAATTAATGAACATAGTATTAAAATCGTTTTCGGGAACGGAAATAGCTTTTTCAAAATACTTTTTTGCCATATCGTAATCTTGGAAAAAGTAATATGCCATTCCTATTTCGGCAAGGTCTCTCGGCTTTTCGGGGTACTCACTCGCACTGACCTTGTCTATCTCCTTTTCCTGTAAAAGATATTGCTCAAAAGCCAGCTCGTAATTTTTAACAGTATGCCAATAATAATCGGCTAATACTCTGATAGCCCTTATTTTGATGTGCGTTATTCCTTCCTTGTCTGCCTTGCTGATTATCAGCTTTAAATCAGAAATACATTTTCCGGAACGGTGCTTTTTAAACTGGATGTTGTGGTAGGCCATCAGCAGATCCATTTCCATCTCCATCTCTTTGTCCTTATTTTTCCGGGCAAAGCTTTTAATTTCTTCGGTTTTCTTTGAAATAGCCACGGAATCCTCCAGGGCGATTATTGTCCTGTATAAATCCTGCATCTCCGATATCCTTTCGGCATGGGGCTTGTGCATAAATTGTTGGTATTGAGCAGTCAGGTTGCCCCAGAGGAATAAGGATAACAACAGGAATATTAACTTGAAGCGCAAAAATAAAACAGCAGAGCGATAGTTCCTTTTTTTCATGCAGAAACCTTATGAAGTAATTTTGTAGAAGAGAGATTGCTTATGCTCATTGGACAAAGAACGTAATAATTCACTGTAATTGCAATTAATTTCCCTGATTTAGGGGAGCGAAATAATATATCTTTTTGCTTTTTGAAGCAATGAACGGTTTTGAATCTGCTTTCTTCAAAAGACCGATGCATTCAGGATTTCATTGAGTACTCTTTTTATCTTCTGTCTGTTGCATTTATTCAATAAACTGACGTCACCCGGAAAAATATTCTGTTCGGGTTTTTATCTGTATTAAGTTTGCTGTAACAGGCTATTCAGATCTGATTTCACTTTGTTCAATGTTGTTTGAAATTTCAGGTATTTTAATTAAAATGATTTTTTTGATATACATCAAATTAGTAAGGTTAATTGCCTCTTTTTCTTGTAATGCACATAAAAAAGTCCTTACTTCCCGAAAATATTGTATTAAAAATAAACTTATGAAAAACTATTACTTTTATTTTAAATTCGGTATAATAGCTTTTATCGGGCTATTATTTTCCGGCGGTGTTGTCTGGGGACAGACCACAGAACCGTTTGGATATACCGGAAGTGTTGTTGACTGGACAGTACCGGCGGGAGTTAATTCGATTGAGATAGAATGCTGGGGAGCAGGAGGCGCGGGATTAGGCTCAAATGGCAGCAATTCTTCCGGTGGTGGAGGCGGAGGCGCTTATGCGAAAAAAACCTTGTCTGTATTGCCGGGACAGCACTATAAATTTTATGTAGGTAAAGGAGCAGCAACCAGCGCATGGGCGACATTACCGGCAAATGGTGAAAATTCTTATTTTAAGAGTTTTGATGAATCCGTAATTTATGCTCTTGCTGAGGGTGGAAAAAGTAGTACAAATGCTACTGGTGCTACTGGTGGACAAGCTTCTAATTCAACAGGAGATACAAAGAATTCCGGAGGTAAAGGCGGTAATGGAACAGGTTCCGGTACCGGTGGTGGTGGTGGTGGCGGTGCTGCAGGCCTAAGTGGCGGTGGCGGAAATGGAAATAATTTAGTAGGAGGAACAGGTAATTCGGGAATTGCAGGAAACACAGGAGCAGGAAGAGCTGCTGTTAAAAATAATCCGGGAGCCGTAGGATATGATTACGGAGGTGGAGGAAGTGGTACGAATGGTAACAGAGGAGGAGGAAACGGTGCAAACGGATATATCAGAATAACTTACACTATTGAAACGTGTTCCGGTACTCCAAACGGCGGTACGGCAGTTGCCAGTCCGGCTACATTGTATTGCTCAGGATCCAGCGTGTTGTCATTATCAGGGAATAGCTACGGTATTGGAATTACTTATCAATGGCAGGAATATGATGGATCTTCATGGGTAAATATTAACGGAGCTGATCAGGAATCCTATTCGGTAACATTGCCGGCACTTGGAACATACAAGTACCGTTGTGAGCTGATTTGCGACAGCGACGGGATTCCAAGCTATTCGAGTGAGACGGAAGTAGAGGTGGTGATTGGGTTACCTCCGAATGCACCTACTGTCAATACGGCGATGAATGTCAACAACACCTCTTTTGACATAAGCTGGTCTGCAGAAAGCGATGTGATTGGCTATTATGTAGATGTTGCGAAAGATGCCGCTTTCAACGATTTTATAACAGGATATAACGGTAAAGATGTTGGAAATGTAACAACCTGGAGCGTAACGGGAGTATTGGCAGGAACAGATTACTATTACCGTGTCAGAGCATATAGCGGCTGTCAGACAAGTGGTAATTCAAATGATGAGCACGTTGAAACAACCTTAAACTATTGTTCTTCGACAGGAAGTAATCAGTCAAATAAATATATTTCCAATGTTTCCTTTGCCGGAATAAACAATACGACGAATAATTCCGGGGCCGCTTATAAAGATTATACTGCTGTTTCCGGAACGGTTTGTGCAGGTTCATCTAATCCCATATCGGTTTCCACATCTAATAGTTCAAATAGCGCAATGAATGTTAATGTGTGGATAGACTGGAATAAAAACGGAACATTTGAAAGCGGAGAGCTATTAAACTTAGGTGCCGGCTCTGGAAGCGGGACTAAAACATTTACAGGAAATTATGTGATCCCTTCCAATGCGGAGGCAGGCAATGTCCGTATGCGGATTCTTTGTGCAGAAACGAATCCTGTTTTTGATCCGTGTGCTACTTTTTCAAATGGAGAAGTGGAAGATTATACAATTGTGATTAAAAAGCCGGTAGCTTATGCAGGCCCATTGGTAGCAGCAGTTTGTCCGGGAGAAACTTCTGCTGCTATGGGAGGATCCATCGGAGGTACGGCTATGAACGGTATATGGTCTGGCGGAGCCGGAACGTGGTCTAACGCTTCCGATCCTGCTAATGCTACTTATACAGCAGCTTTAACGGAAAGTGGAAATATTACCCTGACGCTAACGGCGATGGATGCATCCTGCAGTGCAACCGATACTAAGGTAATAGAAGTTCATACGCCACCAGCGGTTAATTTAGGTGCGGATGCTTCTTATTGTGCCGGTTCAACATTTAATACGACACTGGATGCCGGAACAGGAGTGGATTACCTGTGGTCGGATAATTCCATGAACCAGACGCTTACCGTCACTTCTTCCGGTACGTATTCTGTAATTGTTACTGATGCAAATGGCTGTGAAGGAAAAGACACGATTGTCATTACACAGAATGCGCTGCCGGTGATTAATTTGGGACCTGATGCAGCTATTTGTACAGGCTCAACTTTAACATTGGATGCCGGAGCAGGAGTAGATTACTTGTGGTCCGACAATTCAACCAACCAGACGCTTACGATAAGCTCTTCAGGCATGTATTCCGTGATTGTTACCGATGCCAACAGCTGTGAAGGAAAAGACACGATTGTTATCACGGAAAATGCGTTGCCGGTGGTTGATTTAGGCCCTGATGCTTCTTATTGTGCGGGTTCAACATTTAATATGACACTGGATGCGGGCCCTGGTATGGACTACCTGTGGTCGGATAATTCCATGAACCAGATGTTTACCGTTACTTCTTCCGGTATGTATTCTGTGATCGTTACCGATGCAAATGGCTGTAAAGGAAAAGATACAGTTGTTGTTACAGAAAATGCATTACCTGCGGTTAATTTAGGTGCGGATGCTTCCTATTGTATTGGTTCAATATTTAACATGACACTGGACGCAGGTCCGGGTGTGGATTACTTGTGGTCAGATAATTCCACGAACCAGACACTTGTGGTAAGCTCTTCAGGAATATACTCCGTAATTGTTACGGATGCCAACAACTGTGAAGGAAAAGATACGATTGTTATCACGGAAAATGCGTTACCGGTTGTTAATTTGGGTCTTGACGCTTCTTATTGTGCGGGTTCAACACTTAATATGATACTGGATGCTGGTCCGGGTATGGACTATCTTTGGTCCGATAATTCCACGAACCAGACACTTGCAGTAAGCTCTTCAGGAGTGTACTCCGTAATTGTTACAGATGCCAACAGCTGTGAAGGCAAAGATACGATTGTTATCACGGAAAATACGTTGCCGGTGGTTAATTTAGGTCCTGATGCAGCGATTTGTACAGGTTCAACCTTAACGCTGAATGCCGGATCGGGTGTGGACTATCTTTGGTCTGATAATTCGACGAACCAGACGCTTACAGTAAGCTCTTCAGGCATGTATTCCGTGATTGTTACCGATGCCAACAACTGCGAAGGAAAAGATACGGTTGTTATCACAGAGAATGCGCTGCCGGTGGTCAATTTAGGCTCTGATGCGGCAATTTGTACAGGCTCAACTTTAACGCTGGACGCGGGAGCAGGTTTAGGTTACCTTTGGTCCGATAATTCCACGAATCAGACGCTTGTGATAAGCTCTTCAGGTGTATATTCCGTAATTGTTACCGATGCAAACAACTGTGAGGGAAAAGACACGGTTGTAATCATAGAGAATGCGCTGCCGGTGGTTAATTTAGGCCCTGATGCGGCAATTTGTACAGGATCAACTTTAACGCTGAATGCAGGGGCAGGCGTGAGCTGCCTGTGGTCTGATAATTCAACGAACCAGACACTTACTGTAAGTTTTTCCGGCATGTATTCCGTGACTGTTACAGATATGAACGGCTGTAAAGGAAAGGACACGATTGTTGTAGCGCAGAATGCTTTGCCATCAGCAGGTGGCTTATCATCAACCCTGGCAACGGATTGTGCTTTTGATTTTAGCGTGTCGGGTGTGACGGCTGTTACTTCGTATGTATGGAATTTTGGAGACGGAGCAACCGCAACAACAAGTATCGCTTCCACATCTCATTCTTATGCGTCAGAAGGGACTTATACAGTTAAAGTTACGATGTCGAACAATTGCGGTTCGATTGAAAAGCAAACGACCGTTACATGTGATAAAACAGCTGTTTCAGATCTTATGTCAAATAACAGAGTGATTATTTATCCGAATCCTGCTTCTGCGAATGTGACTGTTCAGAATGCTGATGATCTGAACATACAGTCAGTTACAGTGATTGATAACTTAGGAAAAATAGTTTATCATGGAATTCCGGACTCTGGCAATACATCGGATTTTCAGCTGAATGTATCGGAGTTTTCAAATGGCCTCTATACACTGAGAATAATAACTGGCAGAGGAATAGTTACAGAGAGAATAGAAGTTTTAAAATAAGCCTTAAAAGTGCATAAGATCGGTAGATAAGTTATTTTCCGATAAAAAGACCGGTGGAGATTTTCTTCACCGGTTTTTTATTTGAGCTGATTTAATATTCTTCTTTAAAAAAGGTCACGAACTGCTGAGGTGGAACAACCAATCAATTATTGGAAACGAAAAAGGGCGGGAGGAAAACAGAATACTTTTAGTCTGTTTTGGAAGAGTTTCTTTTAGCTTGCTATCTTCTTTTTCTTGAGAGTAATGAACGTTTGTAGCAGAAGAGAAACCATTACAAAAAACAATCCGGCGTAAAATGAAAAATAGACTTCCTTACTTTCCCCAAAAAATAAAAATGCCAGAAAGATCGCGTAAACCGGCTCAAGAGTAAAGCTCAAATTTACGGTAAAGGCAGAAATCTTTTTCAACACTTCCGTAAAGGAAACATATAACCCGACCGTACAGAAAAGCGCGAGTAAAACAAGGAAAAGCGCATCCTTCGGGCCGGGTAATAAATTTGAAACAGGAAAGAAATACAGATAAAACGGCATCAAAAGAGTCAGCCCTGCCAGTCCGCCGATCATTTGATAATAATTGATCTGCTTGCTGTCATAAACCTGGACCAGCTGTTCGTTATAGATGGTGTAAAGCGCGGCAAATACAGGTGCAATGATACCAAGTAAAATTCCTGTCTGGTAAAAAGAGTCAAAGTGAAATATTAAGATAATTCCCAAAAGCGTAATGGCACTTAGTCCCAGCTCGCTGACCCGGAATTTCGTTTTGTGAATCAAAGGCTTTAAGATCGCTGTAAAAAAGCTGGTCAGGCAATAGCATACCACACCGATAGAGATATTTGAATACTTTATGCTCGCGTAAAAAAATACCCAGTCCATTGTAATGAACATTCCGATCTTTGCAATGTTGAACTTTTCTTTGAAAGTGAGGAGCTGTGCATCTGTACGGAAGAATCGTACAACGAAGAATAAAATAACAGCAGAGAAGAACAACCTGTACCAGGCTAACATTCCCTCATTGAGCGAAATAAGCTTTCCGAATACACCTGTAAATCCCGCAAGTACCACGGCGAAGTGTAACAATAAGTATGAATTCTTCATGAAAGTTATAAGATGTGAATTTCGAATTGCAAATCAGTTCTGAATTATAAGCCCGAATTTTCCATCTGATGTTTATATCTTCTGTCTTTCATCTGTATGTCCTGATATCTTAACATCTAAAATCCTAACATCATCTTTCCAAATGAAAAAATCCGTGTCCTTCATACTGCTTATCCGAAAGATCCGTAATCTTATATTTATAAAAATAAACTCCTTCCGGTGAATTTCCTCCGTCCCAGGTATCTGTCGGTTTTTCCAGCTTTGTCATAAGATTCCCCCAGCGATTGAAAATTTCTACATAAACCGTTTTTGCATTTTCCGTATAAATGAAATATTCGTCATTTGCGCCGTCTTTATTCGGAGTGAAAATATTAGGCGTAATAATGACAATCTCAGGTAAATCAAAAACAATAATGCCTGTTTTGGCAGTATCCTGGCAAATACCGTTGCTCGCGATTAAAATGATTTCAAAATTCCCGCTTGTGGTATAATTTACAACTGGCGGAACAGGAGTGCTGCTTGACTGGCCGTTACCAAACGTCCATGAATAACTGTTGGAGTTCGTTGAAGTGTTTGTCAGCGTGACAGCTAATGGCGCACCACCGGTTACCGGTGTCGCTGTAAATGAAGCATCCGGATCCGGGAGAACAGTGATGGTAACGGTTCCTGTTCCTGTACAACCAGCAGCAGAAGTTCCTGTCACTGTATAAGTAGTCGTCGAATTGGGAGTTGCGATAACTGTATTTCCTGTTGTTGTATTTAAACCGGAAGCAGGTGACCATGTGTAAGTTGCATTTCCGGCAACGTTCAGCGGAACGGACATGCCGGCACAGATTTTACTGTTTTGAGGTGTAATGGTAACAGGTAAAGTGGCCTGAATATCGACAACTACACTAACGGGTGTTCCCGTACAAGCTCCAAGTGATGGCGTAATCGTGTAGGTTACGCTGCCTGTTAAATCAGAGCAGGTGAGTGTTTGATTAATGGAATTGCCCGTTCCGTTACTTGCTCCGGAAACATTTGCCGTAGAGGTATAAGTCCAGGAAAATGTTGTCCCGTTGACGGAAGAAGCCAAAGGAATATTTGTTGTTTCACCTGTACAGATTCCTTCCCCTTGCGCAATAACATCAGGCGTTGGATTTACGGTAATATTTAATGTGACCGGAGTTACCTGACAGGAGCCGGAGCCGGAATTCGGTGTAAATGTATAAGTGCCGGATTGTGTGTTGTCAAAAGCTGCCGGTGACCACACTCCCGTAACGTTATTGTCCGATGTTACCGGTAGCGTAATGTTTGTTCCTGAACAAACTGAAGAAGGAATGGAGAAAGACGGTGTAATTTGATTATCAACAACAACGGTCATTTGCGCAGCATTGGCACATTCATTTGAGGAAGGAGTAAATGTATAAGTTGTTGTTGCTGTATTATTGATTGCCGGCGACCATGTCCCTGTTATTCCGTTCGTTGATGTCGTTGGTAAGACCAGAGAAGCACCTGAGCAAACCGGCCCGGGATTGGTAAATGAAGGAGTTGCCTTCGGATTAACTGTTACTGTCATGGTTGTAGTGGGAGAAGACCCGCAACCGCCACCACCTGCAGGAGTAAACGTGTATGTCTTAGTTGCATTTATATCAATCGCCGGTGACCATGTTCCTGAAATACCGTTTGTGGATGTTGTAGGGAGTGTAAAGCTTTCTCCTGCACAAAACGGCCCAATCTGATTGAAAGTGGGTGTTGCTCCGCCAGCCGCCTGGACATTGATCGTGAAATTGTATTCAGAAGAGCTTGGACAAAGAGAAGTGCCACCGTTAGAAGTGATTTTATAGTTGTATGAGCCGGGTGTTGAAGGAGGTGTCACCGTTACGGTTGCGCCGGATGTTGCACTTAAGCCGGCATCGCCTGACCATGTATAGCTTCCTGATCCGCCACTTGCTGTAACAGTAACACTCTGACCGGCGCATAAAGTGGAATTCTGGTTAATATCTGCTGTTAAGCCGGTAGAAATTCCTGAAGATGCGGCAATTGTAAAGCCGCAATTCTGACTTGAATAACCGTCAATTAAAATATAGTAGGTCTCTCCGGGAGTAAGGTTATTTACATTGATATTGTGCGGAGCAGTCTGTTGATTCATTTGCATATTACAATATTTTAGATCAACAGGGCCGCCGGAGCAATCGGCAGCAGAGAAAATAGCTATCTGGATGGCTTTTGTTGTCAGTGGCTTTTGGCAGTTGTACACATAGACATCCAGGTCAATGGTGTTAGAGCTTGGTACAAATTTTAAATACCTGTCATTATCAAGTGTAAAGCAATCAATGCTTGACTGGCAGCAGGTACCGACAGCGTTTCTCAATGCTTGCCAGGCGCTTACGGACTTGGAAGGAGTTGTCCCGCAGTAACCGTTAAAATCGCAGATCGGAGTTGCACTGCAAACACTGTTTCCGGGAGGTGTGCTTGGAGCGCACGGCGGAGCGCCGGCAGGCTGCGCGAAAGAGAGAACATGAAAAAAAATGGTGAAAACAGCGCTCAGAAAAAATGTACGACAGAAGCGCACAGAAGACATTTTCATACTTTAATTTACTTTTTATTTATAATTAATCAACACTTACTATTTTATGATATTCACATGGCCGAGATACAATTTTTTGTCATCATTGTATATTACTTTAAACGTAATCTTCCACACGTAAATCCCATCTTGTACTATTTTTCCCTTATACGTACCATCCCAGCCATAATCCGCATTTCTGGATTCGAAAATTAATTCACCCCATCTGTTGTATATTTCCAGCTGATAGCTCAAAGCATCGTACCCTGAGGTCATAACCGGCTTAAAAATGTTATTAAACTCATCTCCATCCGGAGTGAACGCGTTGGGAACATAGAAAATAACCTCTTCCGTGTTAATGACACGGCTGGCTGTATCGCTGCAACCTTTGTCACTATAAGCAATAAGCTCAACTGTATAGGCTGTTCCGTCTTCATTTGAAAATTTGTGTACAGGATGCTCTGAATGAGCTGCTCCGGAACCATCTCCGAAATTCCATGTATAAGTAGTTGCTCCGGTACTTGTGTTCGTAAAAGAATAAACTCCGTCATTACCCGGATTAGTTAAAAATGAAGCGTCCGGAGCAGGGTGAACGCACAGGTATTCCGTAAAGACAATATTTCCTGTCTGGCAGGAGCCGGCTGCGCTGCCGCTGATCGTGATATCATAACATCCCGGTACGTTTGCATTTAATCCGGGGTAATTTGCTAAATCAATTGTTGTTACGCTCTGGTTGGAGGATATTGTAACAGGAGATCCGCTACCAACAGCGTAAGTAAAAGTATAAGGGGCAGTACCTCCGGTTGCTGTTACAATGGAGGAAGGAATAGTTGCTCCCTGACAAATGCTGATCTGCTCTGAAAGCGAGATTTCAAAAGCGGAATTGATTACTACCGTTATTGTTGCCGAAGTGGCACATCCTGTATTGTAAGGAGTGAACGTATACGTTGTTGTCTGTACATTATTGATTGCCGGTGACCATGTTCCCGTGATATTATTATTTGATGTTGCCGGTAATGTAAACGCTGTGCCGGGACAAACCGGTCCCGGATTGGTAAATACAGGAACAATTTGATTTTCAATTGCCACTGTCATTGTTGTAGAAGAAGCACAGCCCATGTTGTCAGGAGTGAACGTGTAAGTTGTTGTCTGTACATTATTGATTGCCGGTGACCATGTTCCCGTGATACTGTTATTTGATGTTTCCGGTAAAGTAAAAGCTGTTCCGGTGCAGACCGGCCCTGGATTGGTAAACGCAGGGATAACCTGATTTTCAACGGCTACGGTCATTGTTGCAGTAGCAGCACATCCCGTATTATCGGGAGTGAATGTGTACGTTGTTGTTTGCGTATTATTAATTGCCGGCGACCACGTTCCGGTTATTCCGTTAGTTGATGTCGCCGGTAATGTAAAAGCCGTGCCGGGACAAATAGGCCCCGGATTGGTAAATACAGGAACAATTGGATTCTCAATTATAACTGTCATTGTTGCCGAAGAAGCACAGCCCGTATTATCAGGAGTAAACGTATAAGTGGTTGTTGCTGTATTATTAACTGCAGGTGACCACGTTCCGGTTATTCCGTTGTTTGATGTCGCCGGTAATGTAAAAGCTGTTCCCTGACAAACCGGCCCGGGATTGGTAAATGTCGGGGTGACCTGGTTGTCAATAATGACAATCATTGTTGTAGAAGAGGCGCAGCTTGCATTATCAGGAGTAAATGTATACGTTGTTGTTTGTGTATTATTGATTGCTGGTGACCATGTTCCCGTAATATTGTTATTGGATGTTACCGGTAATGTAAAGCTTGTTCCGGAACAGACCGGCCCTGGATTGTCAAAGCCCGGTGTTACTGCCGGATTGACGACTACTGTCATTTGTGTTGTTATTGCACATTGCCCGCCGTCAGGAGTAAATGTATAAGTTGTTGTTGCCATATTGTTCGGTGCAGGCGACCATGTCCCGGTTATTCCGTTTGAGCTTGCGGGCAATGTGAAATTTGTTCCCTCGCAAACAGGCCCGGGGTTCGTAAATGTTGGTGTGACCGGAGTTACTGTTACTGTAACCTGATCTGTTGTTATACAGTTGTTTACATTATCTGTTACTGTAATCGTATAGGTAGTCGTGCCGGATGGCGAGGCTACCGGATTGGGGATGTCGGAAGCATTCAGCGTTTCGGAAGGAGTCCATGAATAAGTTAAATTACCACCTCCCGTATCATTTCCGCAATTTACATGAACAGAATAATCTTCTATTTCATCACTGAAGGTATAAGACCCCTTTTGATTTCCTGTATAACCGGCATAAGGAGCTTCAATACCCTGTGAGTTGGTATAGGTACAGGCACCGTCTGAAGTGACAAACGGTGCGTTGTCCTTAAAACGGATCCGCATCCTGTAAGCGCCGTAAGGCTGACCTGCAGGAATAGCTATCGGAATATTTGAAATATTGATATTCGGATGTGTGTTGATTGCCGGACTTGTATAAACGATTTCAGAAGCAGTAAAAGTACCGCTGTTGTCCCAGTCAATCCAGACCCTGCAAAAATAAGGACGGTTGTTATTAAGGGACCGGGCATTGATATTCAGATTAAAAGTGCTTCCGGCGCAGGCTTCTACAAAATGTGCCGCGCTGTAATCGCTGTACCAGATAGTGCTCCAGGCATTGGGACCCATCGGATCAACATGTCCCGCATCAACTAAAGTATTTGTATTGCTGATATTTATATTACCACCGGTAGTCGTTACATCGTTAATATAAATACCTCCTCCCTGTGTCAGTGAATTGCTCTGAAAACGAGCAGTGTGCTTGCAGGTTGCAGCCAGTGTATAATCAGGATTGGAAGGTGTTGGAGAAGGTACTTCTCCGATATTTGCGCTTCCGCCGCAGGGGATGGTAATATCCGTTCCGGCATTAACGGGAATGGGAGGATTGCAAAGTGTCTGGGATTGCATATCATTTGATAAGAATAAGGATATGAAAGCCAGTATTATGGAGAAATAACTTGTCTTATATGTACAGATGTTGTTCATGATACAGGTCGTTTATTTAATTAATAAAACGATAATACTGACGTTAAACTACGCCTTTTTTTGTTGCTGGGGTATAAAAATCAGGCGCTTCCCGGGTTAATTTGATGTATATCAAAAAATAATCAGATTGAAACGTTTTTCTAAGAGTTAATGTCGTATCTTTATAAAGTAATCGGTGATTTTTAGCGCTTAAATCTTAAATAATGACGGATCCTGAAATAGTTAAGGAAACATTTAAAGGTTATCTGCCAATAAGTAATGAACTTGCTGCTGAACTGGCAAAAATCTCCGCTATCCGTTATTTCAGCAAAAATGAAAAGATATATACCGGAGGCTTGGTTGCAGCTTCTGTCGGAATAATAACAGCAGGGTTGGTCCGTTCATTTATATTAAGTGGTGATAAGGAGATGACCATCTGGTTTGGTGAAGACGGTGATTTTATCACTTCTTTTCATTCTTTCTTTACAGGAGAAGAAGGCTTTGAAACAATAGAATGTATTGAAGACACATCTGTCCTGATGATTTCGGTGGAAGATATTAAAGAGCTGATCCGCCATAATAAGGAAATGCTGTTCCTGTATTCCATCATCCTGGAAAAGAGCTATATGTACTGGGAGCAGCGGTATGTGATCAATCAAATTTATGAATCAGAACAACGATACGCACATTTCTATAACCGCAGTAAGAGCATGGTGCTGAAAATTCCGTTGAAAATATTATCAAGCTACCTGAATATCAGACAGGAAACCTTGAGCAGAATCAGAAAAAGATGGCTGAAATGATTCACTGAAAGCACATACGTTTTCTCTTAAAAGCTCTGATGATGTACAAAATCATAATGTCAGGGAAACTACTGTCCTCTTTCCAGATGGAAGAAACCGTGACCTTCATATAGCTTGTCTGCAAAATCCGTTATTTTGTACTTATAGAAGTAAACTCCGTCCGGAGAATTTCCTCCGTCCCAGGTGTCCGCCGGTTTCTCAAGCTTGGCCATTGTATTTCCCCAACGGTTGTAAATTTCCACATATACTGTTTTTGCATTGGCTGTGCCGATATAAAATTCATCATTGACATTGTCTCCATTTGGAGTAAACACATTCGGAACATGGATCAGGATAGCCGGTGCTGTCACAGAAATTGTTGTCTTTGCCGTATCCGTACATTCTCCGTTGCTCGCAACCAGGATAACCTCATAAATTCCCGCTTCGCTATATGTAGAAGAAACATTCGGATTTGAAGAAGTGCTCGATTGCCCGTTTCCGAAATTCCAGATATAGCTTACCGCATTGATTGATGTGTTTTCGAAGTCCACTACCAAAGAAGCTTCGCCGATGGTTACCGACGGAATAAAATTCGCATCCGGGCCGGATGATACGGTTACAGTTACTGAGCTTGTTCCCGTACACCCGAAAGAAGATGTTCCGGTCACAGTATAAGTTGTTGTTGCTGATGGCGAGGCTTTCACTGTCGGACTGGTTGTTGTGTTCAGGCCTGTTGCCGGATCCCATGTATAAGTATCTGCTCCGTTTGCGGTTAAGCTGACAGAAGCACCTGCGCAAATTGTCTGATCCGGCGAAGTATTTATATCGGGTAACGGGTGAACTGTCAGGCTGATCATTGTGGTATCGCTGCAGTTTCCGTCAGAAGCTACTAAATAGATATTCTGGTCGGAGGTCAACGTGACTGTCTGGGCATTCTGATTTGAAACAGAGTAATATCCTGAGCCGGTGTTCCAGTAATACGTAGTAGAATTAGTGCTTCCATTACTTAAAACAAATGTTGCAGGACTGCAGCCCTGTACCTTATCCGGGGTGATTACTGCAGTAGGGCTGTTGATTCCCTGTACAAAAATGCTGTCCCTATCAGTACAGCCATTATCCTGAACACTGAAATAATACCAGCCAGAACTCAGATTATTGAAAACAGTAGAATGAGAGACATTGCTGCTGTTCGCTCCCGGCCCTGACCAGGTATAAACAGCATTGCCCGAAGCATTGGAAGTATAAGCTGTTACGGAACCTGTATTGGAACACGAGATGGTATGTGTTGCCGTGAGGCTGTCAATGATCGAAGGCTCGCTGAACGTAACTGTGACAGTATCTGTTTTCTGGCTTCCGCAGGCATCTGTGGCAGTTACATAATAATCCTGGGTACCGGAGCTTGTTACGGTAATAGTAGTGGAACTCCCGCTGGCTCCGTTGCTCCAGCTGTAAGTATAAGGTGTTGCTCCTCCTGAAGCTGTTGCTGTCAGGGTCGCAGTGTTACCCGTGCAAGGTATGGTTACATCCGGTGCGGAAAGCTGAATAGGAGCAGAATCCTGAATCCGGATGGTAATGGTCCCGGAGGACGTTTGTCCACAGGAATTAGACTGGCTCATGGTAATGATCAGAGAATCCTGTCCGCTTCCTGACGGAAGAGCCGTAACTGGTATGACAACACTGTCCTGCCCCGTTTGAAAGACAACAGGATTGGGGATAGAGGTATAATCTACTCCGGAAACAGCAGAGCCCGATGTCTGATAATTAACAGTCAGCACGGAATCCAGCCCGGAAGAGCGTGTGAAGACAAGATTTGTTCCGGAGCAGCCTCTGACCAGCGTTACGTCATGGGAGGTTGCTGTGCCCGTTAATAAAGCCATGTCAACCGGTGCTTCAGAGAATAAAGATCCTCCTTTTAAAAATACGCCGGAATCATAACTCTGGTCAGCTCCGTCCCCAATAGCTATTTTTAAGTGATACGTCTGACCGCACTGTACTTGCGCTTTAGCAGTTAAGCTGACTGTATAGCCGTCATATTCGATATACTGAGCATTGTTCTTGTACGGAGCAATAGTTATCCCGTTTCCGGGATCCCCGTTATAGACATAATAAGCAGAATTGCTTGTCCCGTTGACATTGTTAATAGTAACAGGGATGGATGTGCTCGGGATAAGTGCAAGATTGATGGCGTTGTTGCTGAACGTGCCGCTGATTCCGGGGCCGCTTAGAAAGAAACCGAAAGCATCGTTGTAATTGCTTCCCACAAATTCGGGATATTCTTCCGACCCGAAAATATATTTGAATTCTATCGAAGGACCCTGTGGTATGAAATCGAATTCCAGTATTGCCTTATCTTTTATGGATGCCCCTGCCAATGTCTGTAAATCCGGGTCGGTGTTGGTGTTTCCTATATATCCCCCTGCTCCGCAGGAATAAGATTCATCATTGGGCCCGATGGCAGTTTTGGCCTCTCCCGTGGATAAGATGATTCCGTTATCCATTCCCTGATTGGTAAAAAGCACTGTATTTGTGGAATTGAAGCTTCCCATCTGCCGGTTTGCTCCTGTAAAAGTTACATTGGAGATAGTGATTCCTGAACCAACCAGGTTAGTTTGTACAAACTGCTGAAGATTGGATCCTGTTCCGTTATTTCCTGTTCCGTTGTTATAAGGAGAAACAGTCAGCTGAGCATATATAAGTGATGTGAAGTGAAAGGACAGGAGTAAAAAAAGTTGTTTCATCTGTATAAAGTTTAAGCTTTCCTTGGGTCAGCTTTGAATGTAAATTTTGTAATGCGTTGTAAATGTTTTTTTAAGGTCGTTAATGTTAGCTCATATTCCATAAAGCCTGCTTACAGGCCTCACCGGTCAAAATCTAAATTTACGCTATTTTGACAATATTAAATTCTTGCCGTGCTTGTTTTTTGATATACATCAAATAATTCAGAATCTCATTAGCTATTTCATTGTTAACCAATCAAAAGTAACATATATTTATTCAAACTTCTATGAGGTTGAAGCTGAATCATTATTAGTTTTTCTAATGGAAAATGATGAGGTGGTGATTTTATTTTAATGCTTATTTCTGAAATTATATTTATATGAGAATTTACCTGAATTATACAGCTCTTTTTATTTCTATTCTGCTTTTCTGGGGAAATAGCAGCGCACAAACAACAGTGCCTTTTACTTATACGGGGAGTGAACAATCCTGGACCGTGCCTGCCGGCGTTACATCCATTGATGTAAAATTATGGGGTGCCGGCGGTGGTGGGGATTATAATGGTTCTTCCGGTGGTTCCGGCGGTTTTGTAAAAGGTACTCTGGCTGTTACTCCCGGACAAATTTTGAAGATTGTTGTGGGAGAAGGAGGTAGTAAAGCTGATAATAGTGCAGGGAATACTTCACCTGCCGCTGGATCTTATGGCGGTGGTGGACGAGGTACAAGTTACGGAGCTGCCGGAGGAGGTTATTCAGGTATCTTTTTAAGCACTGTTACTCAAGCGAACGCTAAAGTGATTGCCGGCGGAGGCGGAGGCAGCAAAAATAATTCAGGAAACACTACCCCTGCCGGCGGTGGCGGTGGAGATGCCTCTGCCACAGGAGGCGCTTTACAGGGAGCATCAGGTAATGGCGGTGGCGGAGGTGGTTATAAAGGGGGAGCAGTTACCAAGGGAGGCTCTTCTTATACAGCTAATTTAGCTCCGGGTTTTACCGCCACTATTGGAAATACCAATTCGTCAGGTGTATCTGTTCAACCTCCCGGGGTTGGCGAGAGTGGATATGTTACCGGTGTCGGAAATGGAGGAGGTAAACGAACAAATGGAGGGAATGGCCTGGTGATCATTACTTACACAGTAGCTGTATCTGCAGACTATTTTTGTGAACTTTCTGATATTTCCAAAACAACGTGGTGTGCAGGTGAAACAGCAACTGTCAGCGTCAAAGTGAAAAATGCAGGTACTCAAAACTGGACAGCAGGAGATAATATCAGGCTGATAGCAAAATGGAACGCTGGTTCTTGGGTGGATGGACAAGCTGTGGTATTAAACAAAGATGCAGACGAAACTTACACCGTTTCCATGACTGCTCCGGCAGCGGGGACGCACACACTTACATTTGACCTAAAAAAAGGAAGTGATTTATTTTCGGATAATGCAAATGGAATTGGTCCGGGAAATACTGTTTTATCAAATAATGCAATAACAGTAAACGGCTTGCCAACAGCTAATGCAGGATTGGATAGAACTGTTTCTTGTAGCAGTAATACTGGGCTTGGTGAAGCTATAGTCAGTGGAGGTAATATGGTAAATGCCGGTTGTAATGGCTCGGCATTATATAATGCAGGGGGGAGTGGAATCACTTCTGTTTCTACGACTGATGGAATCAATAACTTTACGAATTCGACAAGTGGGTCTTCCGGTTATGTAGATTATTCCTCTTCAAAACAAGTAGAAGTTCTTCCAGGTACTGTTTTTAAAATTAACGTTTCGGGAAACTCAAATACAAGAGGATTTAGAATTTGGGTGGATTGGAATAATGACGGAGATTTTGAGGATGCAGGCGAATTAATGTGGACAAGCCCGTCCGGAATAAGTCATTCCAATATTATTATCACAATACCCAATAATCAGCCGATCGGAGCTTGTCGAATGCGAATACGCTCTTTAGATAATTATGCTTTTAGCACGGAAAATTCATGTACAAAAATATGGGGAGAAACAGAAGATTATGCTGTAAAGATTATCAATCCTTATACCTATTCATGGTCCCCATCTGATTTTTTAGATAATACTGCTATATCCAACCCAACGGCAGTTGGAATAACCAGCACGAAAACATATACGTTAATAGTAACCGACGGTAATAATTGCTCTAATACCGGTAATGTTACCGTCACAGTGACGCCTTCTTCTTTAACGTCCTCGCCTTGCTGTTTCAAGTAATAGCATCTGTCATGGCTCGTCAGTTACGCTTTCAGGTACAGTTGCAAATGCTTCGGGTTCCTGGAGTATTGATTTGTCTAACGGCGGAGGGACAGTAAATGGAACCGGAAACAGTTCGTGGTCAAAAAGTGTAACACCTTCGGCCACTACCACTTATTCCATTTCTTCCATTACGGGAGGCGGCTGTGCAGGATCTGCAGCTGCTACGCAAACGGTCACATTACCCGAAAAAGGAACAGTACTATCAGGTAACGGAGGTTCCGCGACTTGTAATGTGAGTGGAAATAATCCTGTTCACTTTTACAGCACAACGTCACCTTATGGATATATCGGTTCTGTCAATCCGAACGGCAGGACAGGAACAGTAACTATGAGCACCATTGTCGGTTCTCCTGCAGTTCGGGGTGCTTGTAATGCGCCTTCAGATCCGCAATACCAGACTGCTTACATGGGGAGAGTTACCCATGTGGATGGCAGTGGCTTGTTAGGAGCAGGCGATGTGGATGTGATATTGACCTACAGCAATAGTGAGCTTTTAGCCTTACAGGGAGAAGCCGGCAATGGAACAGGAGGTTCCACACCTGGTAATACGGTGGATGATATTACTGATCTGGCCAATCCTTTGCTTGGCATTACAAAAGTGGGAGGAAATGGCAGCCTTTGTTCCGGCAACAGTGTCAGCTATCTTTCAGCCGGAGGAGGAGTTCTGAATGTTACTCCTGCCATTAGTGACGCCCGTTATGTCAGCTTCAGCGTTCCTGATTTCTCCAGCTTCTATATGCACGGAGTGAACGCCAACTCTCCTCTTCCCGTCACTTTGACTAGTTTCACAGTGTTCTGTGAAGATAAAATAAAGCTGATGTGGAAAACCGCAACGGAGAACAATGTAAGTCATTTTGAGATTCTGCGTTCACGCAACGGACAATTTTGGGAAGTAGTAACAACGGTAGACGCTGCCGGAAATTCCACTACGGAGAACAGCTACACAGCAACTGATGCGACAGGAATGGAAACAATGTATTACAAGTTGCGTTCAGTGGATAATGATGGCACGAGCGAGGATTTTCAACCGGTTTCGGTAACATGCCGTACAGCCGTAATGTGGAATATGCATCCTGCTCCCGCTTCTGAAAAAGTAACCCTCACCATTCACTCCGATAGAGACATTGCGGATGTTCTTGTGGTCACAGACCTCAATGGACGATCCGCGATAGTCCGGTCGGTTGATTTGAAAGCAGGTGTAAATATAATTATTGTCGATATTGATTCGTTGACAGAAGGCTCTTACATGGTCCGTATGCAAAGCAATACGGATTACAAGCCGTTACGTCTGATAAAGATGAATTAGCCGGGAACTTTTTTAATAAATAATAAGAGGACGGTTTTTGCCGTCCTCTTGCTGTTTTATTATTCTGTTTCTTTGTCTTTCTGTCTTGCGTAATAAACCAGATCGCTTTCAGACTCTTGTTTTGAACGCTTCAAAAGCATCTTTTAATCCCGAAGGATTCTTTCCTCCTGCTGTTGCGAAGAATGGTTGTCCGCCGCCGCCGCCCTGAATGAATTTCGAAATCTCGCGGATAATAGCTCCTGCATTCAGGTCTTTTTCTTTTACTAATGTTTCATCAATGATCAGAGACAATGAACATTTATCTCCTTCAATACCCCCGATCAGTCCAATAAAATTGGACGTTTCTCCTTTCAGAGCATAAAGAATATCCTTAATGCTGTTTGCATCCAGATTTAATTTTTCAATCAACAATTGAGCGCCGTTATGAGAAACTATTTTGTTTTTTAATTCGTTTTTCATGCTCATTGCTTTCTCTTTCTGCAATTTTTCCACCTCTTTTTGCAAGGCATGATTTTTAGCAATCAGCTCCTCAATACTTACTTTTAAATCTTTCGGGTTTTTGAAGATTACTGAAATTTCATCCAGCAGTGCAGCTTTAGATTTTAATTCATTTTCAGCCGTTATGTTGGTGATTGCTTCCACACGACGGATTCCGGCTGCGACCGCTGTTTCTGTGGTAAATTTGAACAAACGGATGTCGCTTGTATTCGGAACGTGTGTTCCTCCACACAATTCGACAGAGTCACCAAACTGGATCACTCTTACTTTATCACCGTATTTCTCACCAAATAATGCCATTGCGCCCATTTCCTGAGCTACTTCCATTGTGGTGGAACGGATTTCATTCAGAGGAACAGCTTTTCTGATTTCTTCATTTACCAGAAGCTCTACTTGTTCCAGCTCTTCAGGAGTTACCTTGCTGAAATGGGAAAAGTCGAAACGCAGGTAATTTTCGTTTACTAACGAGCCTTTTTGTTCCACGTGAGCTCCCAGTACTGTTCTCAAAGCATGGTGCAATAAATGCGTTGCGCTGTGATTACTGGTTGTAAGTACACGTTTATTTGCGTCAACTACTGCGGTAAAAGCAGCCTTAGGGTTGGAAGGCAGCTTTTCAGTGAAATGAACTATTAAGCCATTTTCTTTTTTCGTATCGAAAATAAATGTTTTTTCACCGTTTGCTTCAATGTATCCCTTATCACCGACCTGGCCTCCGCCTTCCGCGTAGAACGGAGTAGGAGAGAGCACAAGCTGATAGAATGTTTTTTGTTTTTGAGTTACCTTCCGGTATTTTATGATTTTCGTTTCAGTTGTCAGCTCATCATACCCTACAAATTCGGATGGCTGATCTTCTGTAACATTTACCCAATCATCTGTTTCGATTGCAGTAGCGGAACGGGAGCGATTCTTTTGTTTTTCCAGCTCTTCATCGAAGCCTTTTTCATCTACTGTCAGCTCATTTTCACGGGCAATCAGAGAGGTCAGATCCACCGGGAAACCGTAGGTGTCGTAAAGCTCAAATACTTCAGCACCTTTCAGCTCAGATGAACCTGCAGCTTTGGTCGTTTCAATCAGTGCATTGATCCTGCGGATACCTTGCTCTAAGGTACGGAAGAAGCTCTGCTCCTCTTCGAAGATTACTTTCCGGATAATGTCTTTCTGTGTCAACAGCTCTTTATATGGATCTCCCATTAATTGCCCCAGTAGAACAGACAGATCGGACAGGAAAGGTTCTTTTAATTTCAGCGTCGAATAGCCGTAGCGCACAGCACGTCTCAAAATCCGCCGGATCACATATCCTGCTCCCGTATTGGACGGAAGCTGTCCGTCAGCAATAGCAAAAGCGATGGCACGGATATGATCAGCGATCACACGCAGCGCAATATCAACCTCTTCAGAAACACCATATTCAAAGCCGGAAACTTTTACCATGTGCTGGATCAGGCTTTGAAACAAATCCGTATCATAATTGGAGGTTTTTCCCTGCAATGCCATTGTCAGTCGCTCCAGTCCCATTCCTGTATCCACATGCGTTTCCGGAAGCTTTTCCAGTGAACCGTCCGCTTTTCTGTTGAACTGCATGAATACATTGTTCCAGATTTCAATCACCTGAGGATCGTCCTGATTAACTCTTGATTTACCATCGATCCGGGCTCTTTCCGAATCGGATCTCAGATCCACGTGGATTTCCGTACATGGCCCACACGGTCCGGTATCACCCATTTCCCAGAAGTTGTCTTTTTTACTTGCTAAGATGATACGGTTCTCATCAATATATTTTTTCCAGATTTCAAAAGATTCTGTATCTGCCGGTACGCCGTCTTTTTCATCGCCTTCGAAAACGGTAACATATAAGCGGTCTTTCGGAATCTTATATACTTCCGTCAGAAGCTCCCATGCCCATTCGATCGCCTCTTTTTTGAAATAGTCACCAAACGACCAGTTTCCAAGCATTTCGAACATGGTGTGGTGATAAGTATCAACACCCACTTCTTCCAGATCGTTATGCTTTCCGGAAACACGCAGGCATTTCTGAGAGTTGGCCACTCTGCGGTGCTTCGGTATCTCATTACCTAAAAAATAATCCTTGAACTGATTCATACCGGCGTTGGTAAACATCAAAGTCGGATCATTTTTAATTACCATAGGAGCAGAAGGAACAATAAGATGTCCTTTTTTCTCAAAAAAGTCAAAAAAATGCTGACGTATTTCCTGAAGTTTCATTTAACGAATAAATTTTTAAGGAAGCAAATTTAATGAAACTCCCAATGATATAGCCTATTTGTCAATAATTCTTTGTGGCGATCTGATATTTTTTTGCAAATACCCTTTTGATGGTATTGACAAATAAAATTTAGTTATTACTTTTGCGACATTAATTTAGATTAAATATAAATAAGACGTTATGAAAAAAGTTTTACTTTCTATCTTATCCCTTGGGATGCTAGGTACAGCATCGGCTCAGGTGAAAGATACAGTTATCACAGGTTCGGGATATCTGAATCAAAAATTTTATAGCCTGGCGAATGATGAGCAGGCAACAATGACTGCAACGAGCTGGCATGTTGCATTTGCTCCGAATGTAATGCAGGCCAACACGGCGATTCGTTTTAACGCGCTGGTTGGAACCGTAAAAGTTCTTCCTAATGCAGATATCAATGCGGCGATCACTGCTGTTGATACAACGGGTTGGGCAGCAGAAGAAACATTGTATGATAATGATGCAGACATCTTGTTAGGAGCTTTTAACCAAAGCGGAGGAACTTCCCAAATGGATTTTTCATGGGGAGAATATGATGTTACTACACATAATCTGAAAGCTGCCAGAACTTTCGGTGCTAAGATCGGAACTGCTTTCTATGCAATTCGTTTCTCATTACAGTCATTGGCTAAAATCTATACAGTTACTTATTTTAAATTAGGAGAAACAGATTCAGTGACGTATAATGTAAATCTGAATGCATATCTGACAAAGAATTATGTTTATTCCAATTTGGCTGATCAGTCAGTACTGGACTTAGAGCCGGCTACTGCTAACTGGGATTTGTTCTTTGGACAATATTACGGGGATTACCAGGGAATTATGATGTATAAAGTTGCCGGAGTTTTAAATAATCTTGGAACTGAAGTTGCAAAAGTGATTGACAACAATCCTGCAACATACTCTTACACGGGAACAGAACAATTTTCTGCTAATAATAACGTGATCCATTACGATTGGAAATCCTCAGGTCCTTCCGGATCAAGCGTTGCGGATACGGTTGTTTATTTTGTAAAAGCAAAAAACGGAGAAATCTGGAGACTTGTATTTACAGGATTTGTCAGCGGTACAGGTTCAGGTGCTGATGCAGGTTCTTATATTTTTGACAAAGAATTAATTTCTGCTTTAGGTGTGAATAATGTAACTTCTGTTTTTACGGAAATTTATCCTAATCCGGCAAATGATATGGCTCAGGTAGTTGTTGATGCTGCTGCAAATACAACAATAGAGATCTTTAGCCTGGCAGGAGCAAAAGTTTACTCCACTGAAGTAACAGGAGGCTTACAAACACTTCAGGTGAATACTTCTGACCTGAATGCCGGAGTTTATCAGGTAGTTGTTTCTTCAAACGGTTTGAGAACAGCTAAGAAACTGATGATTCAACACTAAAAAATAAAAAATTAAAATGAATAAGATTTTTGGATTTCTGACTTTTGTTCTTCTCGTTTCTTTAACGGCTTGTAAATCTTCTGCAGAAAAAAAGGAAGAGGTACAGCGTCAAACGATGAAAATCGTTTCCACAGACGGATCCTTGACCGAGATAATCTATGATTTGGGTTATGGTAATGAAATCGTGGCGGCAGACGTAACGAGCACGTTCCCTGAACAAGTGCAGGACAAAGCGACGTTGGGCCATGCTTCTCAAATGACAGCGGAAGGGATTATCAGCATGGAGCCTACTCACGTGATCGGATTTGAGACAAGTGTAAAGCCGGATCTGGTAGAACAACTGAAAGCAGCGGGAATTACAGTGACACTTCTGAAGAGAGATTACACTGTGGAAGGAAGTAAACAAACTGTAAAGAGCGTTGCTGAATGGTTGGGAAATGCCGAAAAAGGAAATGAATTGATTTCTAAGATTGAGAAAGATGTTCAAAAACTTGAAAAGACAGAAAATAAACCGAAAGTCTTATTCATTTATGCCAGAGGAGCAGGAATGATGATGGTTGCGGGAGAGAATACCCCAATGGAAAGCTTCATTGAGCTTGCGGGAGGCCAGAATGCTATTTCCGGTTTTGAGCAGTACAAACCATTAACTCCTGAGGCTGTTATTGAAGCAAATCCGGATTTGATCCTGATGTTTGATTCCGGTGTTGAAAGTTTAAATGGTCCGGAAGCCATCTTTGATATTCCGGGTGTTAAGCTGACAAACGCAGGTAAAAACAGAGCATATCTTACAATAGACGGTCTGCTGATGAGTGGATTCGGACCTAGAGTAGGAGAAGCCCTCCGGATTTTGAACAAGAAACTGGTTGAATTAAAATAACAATTGAAGTAGGTGCGAAAGCACCTGCTTTTTAGCTTAATAATGGAGAAGAAAGTCTGGATATTGTTTGTCTCTTTAACTATTGGATTGCTTGCCGGTATGTTCCTTTCGATTTCTATGGGAAGCGTGAAGATCGGAGCAGGGCAGTTTATAGCAATTATCGGTGATGGTTTGGGGATAAAACTTTCCGATTCAGCTTATTCTTTCTCTCAGAAAGCAGTTTTCTGGAATATACGCCTTCCAAGAGTGTTAATGAGTGTCGTAGTAGGCGTAGCGCTCAGCCTTTCCGGTGCAGCTCTTCAGGGATTATTCCGTAATCCTTTGGTAGATGCAGGCCTTATCGGAATTTCTTCCGGAGCGTCATTCATGGCTTCTTTTTACATTGTAATGGCAACCTCTATACCTGTTTTACAGCTGCTATCTCCTGATCTGATGATCGCTTTCTCTGCATTTCTGGGGGCTTTGGCCGCTGTATTTATGACTTACAGAATCTCCGTTTATAACGGAAAATCAAATATTACCATCTTAATTCTTGCGGGCGTCGCTCTGAACGCCTTTTGTGGCTCGTTGACAGGATTAATCACCTATCTGGCAAACGAACAACAATTAAGAGATCTCACTTTTTGGACAATGGGAAGCCTTTCCGGTGCAAAATGGTCAAATTTTTTAATTGTTTTTCTGATTGTCTCTGTTGCAGCAACAATTATGTTCGGATTAGCAAAATCACTGGATGGTTTTGCGCTTGGAGAATCTTCCGCACATTATTTAGGTGTAAATGTTCAGCGGTTAAAAGCGCTGGTAATTATTCTTTCCACTCTGATGGTGGGAGCTACGGTTGCATTTACCGGTGTTATCGGATTTGTAGGATTGGTCGTTCCTCATATTGTACGTTCCCTGATTGGTCCGGCACATAAAAACTTATTACCTGTTTCCGCATTGCTGGGAGCGATTATTGTCTGTATGGCGGATTTGGTTTCCAGAACGCTGAACGCACCAACCGAAATTCCGATAGGAATCATCACCTCACTGATCGGAACTCCTATCCTGATTATTATGATATTCCGGCAAAAACGAACATTGATAGCATGATCAGAGCAGAAAACATAAGCTTGACAGTTGGATCGAGAAAGATTCTGAAACCTACGACAATGGAAATTCCGTCCGGGGAATTTGTGGTGATCCTGGGACCGAACGGAGCAGGGAAATCCACTTTGCTGAAAATGATCTCCGGTGTACAACATTCGGATACAGGCTATGTGTCTTATGACGGAACTCTTTTGAAAGAATGGAAAAGTAATGAGCTGGCGACAAAACGTTCTTTCCTGCTGCAGAACAATACTGTTTTCGGTGATTTTACCGTAAAGGATATTGTTGAAATGGGGAGATTTCCTCATTATTCCTATAAGCTGTCCGGATTTGACAATAGTATATGTGAGGAATATCTGCATAAATTTAATCTTTCCGACCGTGCCGGGACGGTTTATAACCTACTCTCGGGAGGAGAGCAGCAGCGTATTCAGTTTATCCGGTCTCTGGTTCAGCTGGAGGACGAAACGGCAACAATGAATGGTAAATATTTGTTTCTGGATGAGCCGCTTAACAATCTTGACCTGCAATATCAGTATGCGATCATGGAGCAGGCGAAAAAATCCGTTGTTGAGCGTGGCGGTACAGTAGTATGTATTTTACATGATTTCAATATTGCATTTCAATATGCGAACAGGATTATTATTGTGGATCAGGGAGAGGTTGTGGTAAATGACGACCGTTTCATGGCAATGGATACAGAAGTGCTTTCGTCTATTTTTAATGTGAAAATAGAATCTTATACCAGCCCGTCCGGTGATTTATTCTTCAGAACATATAATAACGAGTCGTTTGACTCCATTAAAAATAAAATAAATAAAGTCCAATCAAAAATCAAATAATTATGGAAATCGTAGTTGACAATTTAAAAGAGCAATACGCTCAGTTGAAGGCTTCTGCACCTGTTCGTATCCGCGATGCAGCGAAACAGTTGGGAGTTAAAGAAGTCGATTTGCTGGCTTTGGGATGCGGTGAAACGGTAACACGTTTGCGCCCTGAATTTAAAGAGATCTTAAGTGAAGTGGAATCTCTTGGATACGTGATGGCGCTTACACGTAATGAGGAGTGTGTGCACGAAAGAAAAGGAGTTTATTTAAATGGAGATTTCTCCAGCCCGCATGCACAATTGTTTGTCGGGAAAGATATTGACCTGAGAATTTTCCTGAGCGTCTGGGCATCTGCTTTTGCAGTTTCAGAAGACAGCCAGATCGGTATCAGACACAGTCTGCAGTTTTTCGGAAAAGACGGAAATGCTGTTCATAAAATCTACATGACAGATAAAAGTAATCTGGAAGCTTTCCATGCTTTGGCAGAGAAATATAAATCAGATGATCAGTCCCATACACAAGAGGTTGACAGAACGGAAAAACCACCTGTAGCAGAGCTTCCGGATAGTGAAATTGATGTGAACGGATTCCGTGAAAGCTGGATTAATCTGAAAGATACACATGAGTTCTACGGTATGCTGAGAAAATTCAGAGTGACAAGAACGCAGGCTTTGCGTTTAGCCCCGGAAGGAGATTACGCTCAAAAACTGGATCACCTGGCATTGAGAAGAACTTTAAACCTGTCTGCTGAGAGACAAGTTCCGATTATGGTATTTGTCGGGAATCCGGGAATGATCCAGATCCATACAGGAGAAATTAAAAATATTGTTGACCATGGTCCTTTCATTAATGTGATGGATTCTGAGTTTAACCTGCACCTGAAAGAAAACACAATCGTTGAATCATGGATTGTCCGCAAACCGACAGAAGACGGTATTGTGACTTCTCTTGAGTTGTTCAATGACAAAGGCGATTTAATTGCCAGTCTTTTCGGTGCTCGTAAACCAGGTGTTCCTGAATTGGAATCATGGAGACAAGTAATGAAAGATATAGTTATTGCTTAAATTAAAAATTATGAACATTCTGCGTTTATTTGTTTTGTTGTTTATTTCCTCTTTTGCTTTTAGCCAGTACGAGGTACAGGTAGTTTCCGAGGAAAATAATGCGCCGGTTAGCGGAGCCACGGTAAAGATCATCTCACCGAAAGGGGAAAAGATTTATAAAACAGATGAACGCGGATTGTTTCCTTTTACCCTAGAGCAGGGAACGGCCTATCGGGATTATAAAATTCAGATTATTGCGGAAGGATATGAGCCCTTTGATTATATGTTCGACGGATCAGCGAATGCCACCTGCCCTTTAACTCCTGTTTCCTCTAAAATAGACGATGTAGTAGTTACAGGCCAGATTTCACTTACAACAACTGAGAAATCGGTACATAAGATCAGAGTGATAGACCGCAAAACAATTGATGCGAAAGGAGCAGTTAATCTGCGGGACGTACTGACCAACGAGCTAAACATCCGGGTTACCCAGGATCAGATGCTTGGTTCAGGGATCCAGATGCAGGGCTTTACCGGTGAAAATGTGAAAATTTTGATCGATGGTGTTCCCGTTATCGGCCGCCTGAATGGTGATGTTGATTTGAGCCAGATCAACCTGAATAATATTGAAAGGATAGAAATAGTAGAAGGCCCGTTAAGCGTTAATTACGGTTCTAATGCTTTGGCAGGGACAATTAACCTTATTACTAAAAAAACAGTCAGAAACGGAATTCAGGGAAACCTGAACACTTATTATGAATCGGTAGGGAATTATAATGTGGATGGAAAACTTGCCTACAACGTCGGGCATCACCGCTTTTCCGTTTCAGGAATGAGGAACTTCTTTGATGGCTGGAAAAATACAGATCCGTTTATTGAGTTCCCGCAATCGAAGCTGGCGGACTCTAACCGTGTGACTCAGTGGAGACCGAAGGAGCAATATTCCGCAGATGTACGTTATTCATTGGTTTATAAGAAATTTACAATTAATCCGTTTGCGGATTTCTACTGGGAAACAATGACCAACAGAGGTGCTCCCCGCCAACCGGATTATGTTACGGCATTTGATGATATTTATAAAACAAGAAGATTTAATCAGGGAATCAATTTCAATGTTTTTCCCAATTCAAAATATAAAATTCAGGGAGTTGCCGCACACAATTATTTCGTGAGAAATAAAAATACTTATGTTAAAGATTTGACGACCTTGGGAATGAACCTGACACCCAATGAATCGGATCAGGATACTTCCGTTTTCAGAACAATTATGTCCCGTTCAACATTTTCAAGCTCCTCTTTTGAGCAAAAGATCGATTATGAGGCAGGGTATGATGTGAACTTTGATATGGCTGAAGGGAAACGGATCAGTGATTCCAGTAAAACAATGGGAGATTATGCAGTGTTCGGCTCGATGGAATGGAAAGCATTTTCTGGATTTATTGTCCGTCCTGCTGCGCGTGTAGCTTACAATTCCGTTTTCGGATTTAATGTTGTCCCTTCTCTTAACCTGAAATACAACATTAACAACTGGAGCTTCAGATCGAGCTACGCGAAAGGCTACCGTGCCCCTTCCATGAAAGAACTGTATATGATTTTTGTAGATGTCAACCACGATATTCAGGGGAACGCCTCACTTAAACCGGAGCAGTCACACAATGTTCAGACATGGATCAATTATCGTCTGGATCTGCTGAAAATGAAATACAACGATGAAATTAATTTTGAACTGAACGGATTTTATCAGACCGTAAACGATAAGATTACTTTGTCTCAAAATGCAACGGGAACTTCTTATTCGTATTTCAACCTGGATAAATTCGAATCCATAGGAGGTAAATTTATTATAACCTATAAAAATGAGCTTGTTACTGCAAAATTAGGAACTTCTATCGTAGGAGTAAAAACGAATTACAGCGGAAATAATTTTGCTACTTCACCGGAATTAACGTCTTCCGTTATGTATAACTGGAGAAAGATCGGAATGAATTTCTCAGTGTTTTACAAATACACAGGAAGAGCAGTTACATTTTTACAAACCGAAACAGGTTTGTCACAAACATTCATCCATGATTATAACATGCTGGATGTGAACGTTTCCAAAGATTTCTGGAAAAAAAGAGTTTTAGTTGCTGTAGGCGCTAAAAATTTACTGAATGTCACGAATGTTACAAGCGGAGTATCTGCTTCGGGAGTACATTCCGGCGGAGGCGGTTCTTCTCCTATTGCCTGGGGAAGAAGTGTTTACATTAGATTATCTCTGAATTTTGATACCTTTAATAAGAAAAAATGAAAAAGTTAGCAGTTCTGTTCTTCACCGGTATTCTTTTAGCAGGATGTTTAAAAGAAGAATTACCTGTTAAAAAACCGGGAAACCAGGTAGTTGGGGCTTTTACAGAAAGCCTTGCAATTGGCTCGGATTACAAAAATCAGCTGTATTACAGCCTTGAAAATCAGGAAACAGTTTTACTGGCAAACCGGGAAGACTGGGATTTGGGATTTGAAGCATCAGCTGATGGTTTTCATGTTATTATCAATAACGGAAGATTTGGTGGTATTAAGCTATTGGCAGCAACCAGTTTTGCAGACGTGACAACAGATAACTCGGCTGATCTTGTTTATGATGCCCCCTCGGGAAATCTTGATTCAACAGCGATCGGAGATTGGAGAAATACGGATAATATTTATCTTTTCAATCTGGGTAACAGTGTCACCGGAACGGCTTTAGGTAAATATAAGCTGAGAATCCTGTCTGTTACTCCGACGGAATACACTATTGAGTACTGTAAATTAAATGAAACAACTCCCGTTCAGGCAACAATCACAAAAGAGCCGGAATACTCGTTCAGTACTTTTTCTTTAAGAACAGGTCAACAGGTAACAATGGCGACTCTTCCTAAAAAATCGGCTTATGATTTCTGTATCAGAACATATACCCATATTTTCTCAGACGGAATGCCTTATCTGGTGATGGGTGCAGTGATGAATTTTGAAAATACGACTGCTGTGAAATTGTATAATACGGATTTCGCATCATTTACGTATACGAATGCGTTATCACAGGAGTTTAAAATAAATATAGATGCAATTGGGTATGATTGGAAAACGTACGATTTTGATAATTCCACTTATACCGTTGACCCAAAAACCATTTTTGTTTTAAAAACACAAAACGGCAGATACTTTAAATTCCATTTTCTGGATTTCTACGATGAATTTGGAGTGAAAGGAGCTCCGAAGATGGAGGCGATAGAATTGGTAGAGTAAGAACTAATCAATTCTGTTGCAGAATTTGTATTTTTGTACAAATTCATTTTTTGCGTGGAAGATTCATTCGATTACAGAAAAGAAACAGATAATCAGGAAAAAGATTACGATAAAGTTCTTCGTCCCAAATATCTTGAAGACTTTGTCGGTCAGGATCAGATTACCGATAATCTTCTGGTATTCGTTAAAGCGGCTTTAAAACGGGGAGAACCTTTGGATCATGTACTGCTTCACGGTCCTCCGGGATTAGGTAAAACAACTTTAGCGAATATCATCGCAAATGAGCTGGGAGTAAATATCAAGATCACCTCAGGTCCGGTTTTGGATAAGCCGGGAGACCTTGCAGGGTTGTTAACCAATCTGGATAAAGGAGATGTGCTTTTTATTGACGAAATCCATCGTTTAAGCCCTGTGATTGAAGAGTATCTGTACTCTGCAATGGAAGATTACGTTATCGATATTCTGATTGACAGCGGGCCGAATGCGAGAAGTGTACAGATTGAGCTGAGCCCGTTTACGCTGATTGGCGCCACAACCCGTTCAGGACTATTGACATCACCCTTACGTGCCCGTTTCGGAATCAATGCCCGTTTACAATACTATAATGCAAAAACCCTGTCCTTAATCGTAGAACGTTCCGCTGATTTACTGGGAATTGAAATTGATGAAGATGCGGCCTTTTATATAGCGAGCTGCAGCCGCGGAACTCCGCGTATTGCAAATTCTTTGCTTCGGAGAGTAAGGGATTTCGCCCAGATCAAAGGAGATGGTAGAATTGCGCAGAAAATTACAGAAGTTGCTTTGAATGCTTTGAATGTAGATAAATACGGCCTGGACGAAATGGATAACCGTATCCTGACTACTTTGATTGACAAGTTCAATGGAGGCCCGGTGGGATTAACAACTATTGCTACAGCTATCGGAGAAAATGCGGGAACTTTAGAAGAAGTATATGAACCCTATCTGATTCAGGAAGGTTTCCTTATTCGTACGCAGCGAGGGAGAAAAGTAACTGAAAAGACTTATAAACATCTGGGAAGGGATTTAGGATTGATTCAGGGAGGATTGTTTTAATCAATAATGTCACTTATTGAAAAACATACGAAGGTAGTAAAGGAAATTGCTTATGAGCTTGGATTTAGCTTTTGTGGTATTTCTAAAGCAGGTTTTTTAGAAGAAGAGGCTCCGAGACTTGAGCAATGGCTAAATAATGGCCGTCACGGGAAGATGGCTTATATGGAAAATCATTTTGACAAACGCCTGGATCCGACGAAATTGGTAGAAGGTTCCAAATCTGTTGTCAGCCTTTTACTGAACTATTTTCCTTCCCGTAATCAAAATTCAGAGAGCTATAAAATTTCCAAGTATGCCTACGGCCAGGATTATCATGATGTGATTAAAAATAAGCTTCGCTTGTTCCTTGAAGAAATCAGAAGCAGGATTGGAGAGGTGGACGGACGTGTCTTTGTGGACTCTGCTCCGGTAATGGATAAGGTATGGGCCCAGAAAAGCGGTTTGGGCTGGGTGGGGAAGAACGGAAATCTGATCCGCCCGCAAAACGGCTCATTTTTCTTTATCGCCGAACTGATTATTGACCTTGAATTACAACCGGATGGACCAATCAAAGACTATTGCGGAACATGCTCCAAATGTGTGGACAGCTGCCCGACAGGAGCGCTGGATACTCCTTACGTTGTGGATGGATCAAAGTGCATCAGCTATCTGACGATAGAATTGAAAGATGAGTTATTTTCCGCAGAATTTAATGGAAAAATGCAGAACTGGATGTTTGGTTGTGATATTTGCCAGGATGTTTGCCCGTGGAATCGTTTTTCAAAGCCGCATTCGGTTGTGGAGTTTCAACCTCCTGCAGATTTGCTGGATATGAAGTATGAAGATTGGGAAGATCTTACACAAGAAGTATTTTCTAAGCTGTTCGCTGGATCAGCAGTAAAACGAACGAAGTTTTCAGGTTTAAAGCGCAATATAGAATTTTTAAAAAATCCTAAAACAGAAAAGTGAAGCACGAATGGCTTCACTTTTCTTCACTCACTTATGCTTTCACACTTTAGTCCAATGTGGACTATAAGTCTTCCAGTTCTTCCAGATCCTGAATATCCTGCTTTTCAGCCTCTGTTTGTTTTTGCTGAAACTCTTTATCTACAGCAACTTCATCTTTGATGAAGACCGCTTTGAATGTAACGATAAGAACCAGTATAAGAGAAATGATCAGGATGAATTTTTCCCATTTTTGTTTTTTAGGCGGAACAGCAAAATAGCTGATCGCAGCCAGTAAAAGAGTTATGCCTATTGGTAAGAATGCAAGCGTATCCATTGGCAGGACCGTAAATGCAATTCCTAAAATAAGCACGACCGTTGCAAGAATATTTACAATTATTTTCATAGTTATTTAGATTTAAAAATTATCAAGTTCAACAATAAATTTGTCCGGACTTTGGGCTATATGTCCCGCGATGCTAACCAGCTTTCTTCTTGTCCTCTGATTTCTGATTATTTCACTTCCGTTAATGTCAGCTGACCTGTCCCAACAGGAATCTGAAATTTGAAAAATGCAGGGATTCTTTTTGAATCAGCCGTGATCCAAATGTAATTTCCTGTTTTTCCTTTCATTGTTTCTGTCTGTGAATTAATGGAGATTTTATAACATTCCACTTCTCCGAGAGGCCCGGCTTTAATTTTTTCTTTTCCATGGTATTTCACAGATGCCTTGATTTCTTTTTCATCAAAAACGATAGTTACGGAGATAATGTCTCCGGCTTTTTTGTTGGCATAGTCAAACGTTCTCAATTTATAAAGTGCTGTCACTATATCCACGGTAGAGCTTCCAGTAGTAAAAGTATTGGTTTTTTCCGGGTCGCTTTTTCGCTTGCTTGTGGCTACGATTGTCTTTCTGTCCGGTTTAAATATATATTTTTCCGTTTTGGTATACGCGCCTTCTAAGACATCTCTTTTGTACATGCTGGGAGCGAGCGTGGTGGGATTTACATAGGATTCATAAACATCACGGATTTTGAAATAAGTATCCCATTTTGAAAAAGTAGTGGCCTGCATATTCAAATTCAGGTAGGTTTTGTCGCTGGTCTTTACTGTTTTTGTCTGTAGTGTAATCTGAGCGAAGCTGGTCAGCATTCCACTCATAGTATAAGAGGCGGTATAAACCAGTTTTTCATTAGGATTGATTTTTATCTGAGCGTTCAGAGTAAAGGCGCTCATAATAAGTAAGAAAAGAATTCCTGATATTTTCATTTTGTGATTAATTTGAACGTAAATGTAATAGAAATCTGCATAAGAGTTAATTGAAACACCTGAAAACACTGGCAGAAATTTTTTTAAAGCCTGCCAAGGTGTTATATTTGTACAAAAAAATCAAAATGAACAGAATTCTACTGGCATTATTACTATTACCGATTACCGCTTTTTCTCAGACTTTAGCGCCCCCGACCATATCTCATGTATCCGGATTTTACACGGATAGCTTTTATGTGAAAATCACACATCCGGATCCGGATGTGACTATCTTATATACGTTGGATGGTTCTGAACCCAGAATTGAAAATCTGACCGGTAAAGTTTGGAATTATAAGAAGGTTTATCCGACGAATCCCGGAGATGCTTTTGGTGCTCTGTTAGAGGATACAATATGGACGTATGAATATACGGATTCTATTTTGGTGAGAGATAGAAGTAGTGAACCTGATAGGTATGCGGATATTTCGACTTCTTATTATACAAATCAATGGTATACTTATATGGCACAACCAGATTCTGTTGATGTTTTTAAAGGCGTTATACTTCGGATTGTTGCATATAAGGATAATTTATATAGCACTATCAATACCAAGAATTACTTTGTCAGTCAACAGGGGGGAGATCGTTATTCTTTACCGGTCATATGTTTGACAATAGAGCCGGATAAATTTTTTAGTTATCAAACAGGGTTAAATGTTCCAGGACTTTTATTTGACGAATGGAGGGCAGACAATCCGCAAGAGGAAATAACATCATTGTCACCAGGGAATTTCAGAGCTGAAGGTTCTGAATCAGAGATTTCTGCACATTTTTCTTATATAGAGAATAATACTGAGTTTTTAAATCACGGAATAGGACTACGATTACATGGGAATGGCAGCAGAGTATTTCCTAACCGTTCATTGAGACTTTATGCAAAATCAGAATATGGAGTTAATAATTTCAATTATCCTTTTTTTAAAAATTACTCTGTCAGTAAATTTAAAAGAATAATTCTAAGAAATTCTGGGAATGATTGTGTAAATACAATGTTTCGAGATGGATTTATTCAGACTGCAGTTTCAAATTTAAATTTTGAAACCCAAGAATATCAACCCTGTATTTTATTAATTAATGGGGAGTATTTTGGGATATATAATATTAGAGAAAGATTTGACGATAAGTATTTTGAAGAAATTTATGATATAGATGGGAGCGATCTGGATTATATTGAAAATAATGGAATCGTTTCAGAAGGGGACGCACAATTTTATAATCAGTTGATGGGTTATCTTTCCAATAATGATTTAAGTAATAGTGAAAATTACAATTATGTTTCTAAAATGGTTGATATCAATAGCTTTACAGATTTTTTTGTTACAGAGATATTTATAAATAATTCTGATTGGCCACATAATAATAATGAATTTTGGAGAAAACGAGTACAATATGATTCAGCGGCTCCATATGGTCATGATGGTAGGTTTCGCTGGTTGTTAAAGGATTTGGATATATCGTTTGGACATAGTTATGGGAATGTTGCTTCTGAAGATAATTTAGAAAGATTGCTTTATCCTGTTAATAATGTAAATTATGACTATTCTACACTGTTATTAAGAAGATTGTTAGAAAATGAGAAATATAAGGAATATTTTTTGAATAGATTTTTAGATCTGATTAATACAAATTTTAAACCTGATAGGTTAGTTAATTTAATAGATTCAATTTCCTCTATTTTGAGTACTGAAGTTCATGAATTTACGGAAAGATGGAGTCCACAGCATGCTTTGTTAACACATTTTTATCCCGTTCCAAATAAGAATAAATGGGATGAATTTGTTGAAATGATGAAAGATTTTGCTATGGATAGATCTTTTTATCAGCGGAAATACTTGAAAACTCATTTTGATGATGAAGAATCTACTATATTGATAGGGATTTCTGACTTAAGTGAAGGTATTGTTCGGATTAATACAATTGATATTGATGAAAATACTATTGGAATAATGGAGAATACTCCTTATCCATGGTCAGGAATTTATTTTAAAAATGTTCCTGTGACATTAACAGCAATACCAAAGACAGGTTATAAATTCAGCCATTGGTCGGGAGAAATCGATGATACTGTATCAAAACTGACTCTAAACCTGGAAAGAGATATGTATGTCAAAGCTAATTTTATATTAGATACAGAGGAGGAAGACAGTTTAAAAATATCTGATATAAAGCACGATGATATTGTAATTTATCCTAATCCGTTTATAAATAAAGTGAATATACTGGCAGATATTTATGAAGGAGATTTTACTGTTTATTCTGTCGATGGAAAGATAATCAGCAAAGGAGTATTTAATTCATCGGAAATAGATCTGAGTGAGGTCCCTCGAGGGATGCTTATACTGGAGTTGATATCTGAAAAAGGAGTTATAAGGAAACAGTTGATTAAGCAGTGATTTATATTATTGGCTTGGATGTATAAACTATAATTAGAAGCGGAGTGGGTATTCAACTTTAAGAATTCTTGCTCCACTGGCTTTTGCAGCTTGTAATCCGACTTCTGAGTCTTCGTATATAATAGTATTTTCTGATGATACGTTGAAAAAATTCATCGCTTTTAAGTAGCCTTCCGGAGAAGGTTTTGATTCCTGGACATCCTCTTGGGTAATGATTAAATCAAATAATTCCCGTACTTTAAAATAATCCAGTATTTCAGTTGTGTTTTTTCGGGAAGCGGTTGTTACTATACCAGTATGATAGGAAGGTTTTAAGGCTGTGATAATATCGAATAAAAATTCATTTTTTTGTGCAAAAATTAATTTTTTTGGATATAATTCTTTTTTTAATGAATGTATATTTTTTAAATCCGGATTATTCTGCCCGATAATAAGAGGCAGGAAATGGCTGTAAACCTTACCGTAAAATTCTTTGAGATAGAAGTCATAACTTAAATCATAACCAAACTGATTTAAGGCATCTTTATAAGAGTGATAATTGACCATAGATGTATCAAATAATGTCCCGTCTAAGTCGAATAGAGCAACTTTATCTTTTTTCAAACTCATCAATAATTTCGTTTAGTATAATAATAAACCCGGAATAGAATAATAATGCTCTTTCTCCGTTTTTCTCAAATTTATAAGGCATTAACCTTAGCCAGTGCACAATTTCATGGTAGAAGATACTTTTTATTTTCTCGTCCGAAAAGTGCTCTTTCATATAAGCTTTGTATTTGGAAAGCAATTCTTCGTAAGTGGTTGATCGTGTAGAAGTGTAACTGATTTTGTTGTCTTCCACAGTTATTTGACTGGTTTTCATTAAGAATTCATATCCTCCGTGAAGTGATTGCAGCAGTTTCGCGAAATCCAGACAATCCGTATTATGAATATTCCCGGGGTTGGGGTCAATCAGGTAAAATCCTTTCTCGGAATTCTCATTGACAATGATATTTTCAATGGTTAAATCTCCATGGATTTCACAGTATTCATCGTTGTTGAAAATAGAGGTTAAATGTTGTTTTTGAAAATAAGGGAAAAAAAAGGTCAGGTTTTTATATATCTTTCCATTAATGATTAATTCATCGTAGGATAAAATATCTTTTAATAATTTTTGTTCCTTTAATTTCTTGATATTTCGCTGAATTTTATTCTCAATATATTCATCAATATGGATTTCGGGCGCTATTGATTTATGCTGCAGATGGAGATTCAGACGCATGCTGTCTAAAATTTCTTTGATTAATTTCCAACTGCTATTAACAGGGGTAGAATGGATAAAACGGAATAAGTCTATGGATTTAGGATCATATTCCATATCATAAAAGCAATAATCATCGGTTATTTTTTCTTGTAATATTCTCGTGACAGGAATTATGTTTTTTGCTTGTTTTAGCCATAATATCTGTAAGTATAACTTGTCTTTTTCTTTTCCAATAAGATATTTTCGATAGAAATTCCGGTTATTATCATAACATAATAATGTGGTGGCATTGGAACCAGCAGAAAAATCTTCTAAAACCAGTATTTCTTTTGTTATATCCAGATATTTATGAATGATGCTTGAGTCATGAGAAGAAAAATAAACTTCCAGAAAGGCTAGCTTATCTTCTTTATTCTTATGAGGCAGAAGATTAAAATATTTGATTTGATTTTCTGCAATTATGTTATTCTTTTTGTAGAAAAAGGAAAATATCATAATTAATATAAGAGGAGAGAATAAAAAAGAGAGTATAATAATTGTTGTTTTACTGATTTCCAATAAATTTATGATAGCATGGCCAATGTCAATATTCCCTTTTGCGAAAAGTATTAAGAAAACATCTATAAACTGTATTTGTTCTGCCTGTATTTGATTGAGTGTTACTGTTAAAAGATAATAGGAAGTAATGTAAAAAAACCACATTAAAAATGTATTCAACAGCAGTTTCCATCTGTTGGTTTTTAAATACATGTCTTTGAATGAAGATATGAAACACCAAAAGAATATCAGTATCTGTAATTCTATCCGTGGATTAAAAATACCTGCAAACTTCCTGATTGACCATTTCGGGAAGGAATTGTATTTCAGGAATGTAAAAGTGAATATTAAAAGGATAATAATAATAGAACAATAAAAAATAGCAGAATCTATGATTGTTTTCTGGAAGTTACCTGAAAATATATAGACTATAAATAAAGTGCCAACAAATAGGATATCTAAAAATCTTCCCAAAATTACTGTTGCAAGAGAAAACGGAATCCCGTTTTTCATATTTTTTCCTGCAAATACGGAACGGAACAAATCGCCAATCCGGAAGGGCAGATAGAAATTTAAAATATATCCCAGGGATAAAGATTGGAGTAATATCCGGTCATTGGGTTTTTCATAAATTGAAATAAATTGTTTCCAGCGGAACGTCTGAAAAAGATGGCCCGCGGTTAGGGTTAAAATAGCTGGTATGAGGTATATGTATATCATTCTAATCCTTTGAAAAGCGTACTTTCAACAGCCGTTTCGTATTCTTCCGGTGTCCCGAACGGAATATGAAAATCAACTGTAAAGTAAATAACACGTTTATTTATTTCTATCAGGACATTGTATAAGCCACTGACAAAATACTCAGGATAAGTACAATTAGAAAAATAATGATTTGAAATCTCTATAAATGTTTCTTTTGATTCAAACAGGTAAACTCCGCAGATAGCCTGATTACTGATAACTTGTTTTTCGGCTGTCCCGATCACCTCGTTTTCAGAATTAACTTTCAGAAAACTGAATTTAGGGTCTTCCGATTGAAAAGAAAGAATAGCGCCTCCTGTATTTTTAAAATCTCCTTTATTACAAAAATCATAGAAAGAATTACACTGAAACATGTGATCGCAATCATTAATAATGAAAGGCTTGTGATCAGTAATGTTCTTAATTCCCTGAGAGGCAGTCAGAACAGGGCCATTCAGAATATCAGGTATAATTTCTATTATCGCATCCGGATAGAAAGAGTGAATTTCTTTGTCAATTTGAAAGCGATCTACATGATCCTGTAATACAACAAAAATCAGAAGATCTATGTCAATGAATTTCACAATTGATTGCGTAGCCCAGTAGAAAAAAGGTTTACCTTGTATTTTAATTAATGGTTTAGGAAGCTCATAACCATTTTTATAAAAGCGGGATCCGGCTCCGCCCATAGGCATAATCAGGTGCACATTTCCTTTATTCATATCAGCTTATTTGTTTGGCACTGTATCTTTCGATAGAACGTTCTCTCAGATCAGAAGTAATGAATTTTTTCTTTGAGAAAGAATATTTAAACAGCATTGTAAAAGTTTTTATTGCCTGACTGGTCATCTTTACATTGGATACCTGATCTTCCTCTCTCCAGGAAATAGGAAAGAATTTAATTTTTTGCTTGTAATAGTCCGTCGCCAGAAGCATGTGGCAATTGAAAGTCAGATTATCAGCAAAGCGATGATAAAAATTACTTTTAAGAAATTCCACATTATAGATATTTAATCCTGAACCTAAATCATAAATGCGTTTACCGATGACGGCTGAAAAGAACAGATTGAATACACGATTTCCGAAGGTTCGGAATTTAGAATACCCGATTAATCGGGAACCTTTCGCAAAACGAGCGCCAAGCAGACAGTCAAAGTATTTAAGGTCATCTGATTTTAATACGCTTAAAGCATCCTTTATGTTTCCCTGATCATCACCGTGTAATACGATGATTTTTTCGAAGCGATTGTCTATTGCATAGCCGAAAGCAACTTTGTGGGAGCCTCCCAGTCCATAATTATCATCATTTCTGAGCAGGTGAATATTGAGTTCGGGACGCTCTTTTATAAATTTCAGAACAGCCGCCTCTGTCCCGTCTGTACTTCGGTTATTGACAACAATCACCTCGTCAGTAACAGAAAGTACTTCTTTATCTATTTGGGCTAATACACGGATAATTTGTTTTTCACAGTTATAACAAGGAATAAACAGAAGGGTTTTAGACATAATCAGCTTTTTAGATTTTTTCAATTAGTAATTTCATTGTAATAAAATTCAAGATCATTGTAACTGGTGTGATGAGAATTTTTGTTAACAGCTCTGAATTATCAAGAAGAATTTCAAAATTAATAAATTCTTTTGAGAGAAATTGATTAACGGGTATAGTTGCCAGCGAAACAGAAAAGATTAGAAGGATTTGATAGCAGATGTAAATGATATATTTGCTGCGAAGGGATAGTTTTGAGATTCGTTTCTCAAAAATTGATTTTGTTGAAATAAAAAAAACTAATGTAACAGCAATGAATGAACTGACACAATTAGCTGTAAAAATAGGAAAATAAGCGAACTTTATAAGAAAAGTAAAAACTACAAAATCAATCAGCCACCCTATTCCGGAAAGAAAAAAGAATTTGAACGATTTGATAATTAACTTATTTTTTTTCTCCATCCATTTTTATTTATGTCTGCTAAATAAGAGAACGACATGATATACGTAACGAGGTATACAGGAAAATAATACATGAAATATATTGCCGGAGCAGTACAGAAGATAATAATAAAGTAAATTAATATGCTAGATGCAATTATAAACATTTTCGCATCTTTTCTCAATATTGTAATAAGAATCCAAATAATTAAGAGCGATAATACAATGACTAAATTCCAAAAAATATAAAGGTGAGGGAGTGGAGAAGTTATGGAGATCGGATTTTTTCCTTCAAGTAATCTAATTATATGAATTCTATTGTTTCCTCCGAAATCACGATTTAGAAAAGAAGAACTGGTGAAATTTTTAATAATTCCATTATTAACTTTTTTTAATGAAAAAGCACCCGTTTCCCATTCCCAACCCGGATAATGATCAAATCCGGTAGTTGCAAGAAAAGTTTTTAATCTGACAGATAAAAAAATGCCCGGATTATTTACTACCAGTTTCAAATATGCTTTTTTAAATTTTGAAAAATTTGCATCATTTTTTTGATTAAAAAGTTCTTCTTTTTTTGAATGGAAGGCAGGAATTTCTTTATAATCTGCATAATCTTTTAGAATATCCAGATTGATTAGGGAAGATAAATCATTCTGGACTTCATTGAATTTATTTAAATGTTCATATTGAAGCATATTTGACAAAGGATTAAGCATCGCAGTTAATGCGTAATCCATGTTGTTATTTTCCCATTTTTTTTGAGGATATTTTAATAGAAGAGAAGAAGCTATAATAATGAAAAAGATCAAAATTATTTTTTTTATCTTTAATTTATTTCTTAGGCCAATAAAGAGTAATAACAAAATGATTGGCAGAAATATGATTCCTTCTGATCGCCAGTTACTTAATATAGGAGCCAGAATAATTATGGCAATTAAAGAATATATTGAAATTGATGTTCTTCTGATTATTTTAAAATAAAGTTCATACAAACAAAATAAAAGGAAATAGGCGTATAAAACAGCTCTCAGAGGGTAGAGATTGTGAAATATTATAGGAGGTAGTAAGAAAAGTAAATAGAACCAGTAGTAACTACTTGTTTTTGTGGATAAATCATAAAGGATATGAGTGATAATGAGTGATATTATAATTAACTGTATAATAAGAATACCTGCACCAAAAGGTAGTATCATTAAACAAATTATATAATACACATTGGACAAATAGTGATACCAGTAATGAATCTCTAAATTTTGTGCGCTCTGATATATCCAGTATTCATCTCCTTTCCAAATTCCAGGCCATGTGAGGAGTAAAAGAAACATCATAATTGAGAAATAGATCAGGAAAATACGTGTTTTCTTCTGCCAGATACGATTCTTCTTTTTATTCTGTTTATAAATAAATAAAATGAAGTTCCAAGAAACAAACAAGATTACAAAAGATACCATTTTCAGTAGGATGTACTTGTAATTGAGAGCATATGATGGGCTTGTGAATACAAATGGATCCCATAAAGTTGTTATCCCGAAATGGATAAGTGTAATAAAAAAGATTAGTGGATTGATATTTATAGTTTTGGTTGTAAGATTAATATTCATGTTATTTTCTTTAGAAATAGTTAAAATGGTTATTTTGTCTGTAAGTCAAATGAAAGTATAAAGCTAATAATAGTGTTTGACTTTTTTAGCCAATGCCATAACAAATTTAAGAAGAGGGATAAGGGTACCCATTTATCTTCATAGTCTATTTAATTAATAATATTGAGTTCTATATACAGGGAACAAATCTTTATTTCTGAGTTCCCTTTTCATCTTTTATATTTTCTGAATTTGTTTTTTGATTATTAAAAATTTGTGCTATAATCCACACAGCAGATTTGATAATGAATTTAAAATTTGTTACAGTGTATCTTTTTAATAATCGTTTAGGTTCTTTTAATAATCGGTAAAACCACTCTAAGCCGATCTTTTGATAAATCTTCGGGGCTCTTTTTTTTATGTTAAAATAAAATTCATATGAAGCTCCTAAAAAAAGAAAAATACAGTTTTTGCGATAGCTTTTCTTTTGTAATTCATTTGTTATTAATTGGCTCAGAGCTCCTTGTTTAGGCTCAGATATTCCCATAAAGATGAAATTTACCTCATTTTTTAAAATTAACTTACAAATCGATTTAGCTTCGACTTTTAAACCATGGGTATCTTCCATTGTTAAAAAGGGGGGAATATGATAAATGGAATTAGCGCTGATTTCGTTAAATCTGCTTATTAATAAATCGTTACTTAAAATGAACAGGATTTTGTAATTAGTATTGTTGATTTTTTGAAATAAAACAGGAAAAAGGTCACTTCCTGTAATCCTTTGTTTGATTTTGTTGGGGGTAAACCGACTTAACCATACTAATGGTTGTCCATCTGGTAAAATATATTTTGATTGTTGGCAAAATTTATTTATACTAGGGTATTTGTCATATGAAATAATACCATGAGCATTTGGAGTAAAGACGTTGGTAATAATACTATCCCCATCTTGGATATCCTTGATGATTAGATCTGATATTTCATGATAATCAAGATCACAAATTAAATTATAATTAAATATTTCAGTTGTCTTCATCCTATCTTAACCCGGTTAAAATTCCTTTGAATGCCCAATAAAAGTTTTTTGCAGAAGGGAAAGTTCTGATTCCCGTTACAGCTAACAAGTTGATTGTAGAAATAATCAGTGTAAATATAGAATAATGCTTTTTTGTCAATAAGATGGAGGACATACAGTAATAATAAAAAAATAAATGGGAAGCATCTCTGGTGCTCCCCATAAGTTTGTGATATACTTTGCTCTCAGGGACTACTGCTAATTGATAACCAGCTGCTTTTAGCCTTAGTTGCAGATCAAACTCTTCTGAATACAGAAAAAATCGTTCATCAAAGTAACCAATTTGATTTAGGGCTTCTGTTTTAAGTATCAGACTAGCCCCGTTTATATAGTCAAATTTTATGTTCTCTGAAAGATTGATTGATGCTAAATTTTGGTTTTTATTAATGAGTTTAGAAATACCCAAAAGTGGGTAGTATTTCACACCCGTGTTTTGAATTGTAAATTTATCTGGATGATTCAAGACAATTGATCCTGCTGCTCCTAATTTTTCATTTGATGCCAATTTGATTTTTAGGTGAGATAAAGTTTCTTTTTCAACTATAGCATCATTATTTAATAGCCATATATATTCAAAATCACGATCAATTTTGCTGAGTTGTTTTAAAATTACATTGTTTCCGGATCCAAATCCTAAATTAGATTTATTTTGAATATAATAATAGTAGACTTTCTCATCAAAGTCTTGTAGGACTGAATTTCCGTCAGAAGCTATAAATGCAGGTACATTTTTCTGTAAGAAGTTTTTTATGATCGTGGGGGAATCGTCGGTAGAGCCATTATCGATGATAAAAATGAAATCATTTGAGGTAAGGGCAGGTTGTAAAGATATTAAACAATCGACAGTATCATTACCTCCATTCCAATTTAATATTAATATTGCTGTTTTTGTCATTTATCAAATCTTTTCATGATTTTGCAAGAGAGGGCGAAAGGTAAAAGAAAATGTGCCCAAAAAAGGTCACGGTAGGCATTAGTATTGTATAATTTGAATTGATGGAATACGGTTTTAATAGAAAGTTTGAATCCTTTCATTTTTTTTAAATAAAACTGAATCAGGTATAGCGCTGTTTTAGCTACATAACCTAGATAAGTAGATTTCCATTTGTGAAGTACAACTAATGAATAAAACATCATTTTTGAAAGATCTTGCGACATAGAATTTGACCGGACTCTATATCCGCAACCAATATAATCTATAGGTTCAAAAGTTGTGTTTCCATCTGATAGAATTGATAAATAGAAATCCCAGTCTTCTTTTGATTTGAGTGATTGATCATATTTTTTATTTTCGAAAATAGCAATAGGGAAAATAAATGCATGTGTTGGGATTACGAAATCAACGTCCCACTCATTATATAATTTCTTAAAATCTATAGGTCCGATTTTGGATATATCTTTATATAATTTTTTAATAGAATTATCTGTTTCATAAGGATTGTTATATTTAGTGAATTGAAAATCACTGAAATAAATGGTGTTATTACTATTTTTGGAATAATACTGCTTTATACTAATACTGAGTTTATCAGGAAAAAGAATGTCATCACTATCCAGAAACTGAACGAATTCCCCTCTTGCTAATGATATACCATAATTTCTAGAATCAGAGAGTCCCGTGTTTTCTTTGTAGAAATACTTGAACCTTTTGTCTTGCTGAATAATTTTATCTACAATAATTTTAGTGGTATCCGTTGACCCATCATCAATAATCAAACATTCCCAATCCAGATAACTTTGATGTTTTACAGACAGTAATGTTTCTGATATGTATTCTTCTGAATTATACGACGGTACGATTACTGATATTAACGGATTCATTTTTCTTGTTTAAATTATAATAACCTAGTAGAGTATTAAAAAAAGCGAAAAAGAAAATACCCTTGTTTGTATCTAAAACATTTTCAATAAAAAAATTGAAAAGTATAATGATCAGGAAAGAAAGATAAATAAAATCTTTTTGTTTAATGGCTATTGTGAAATAGAAGATTAGAATCAGTGTAATTAAAATTAATCCGATTATTCCATGTTTTATTGCGATAGAAAGGAATTGATTATGAGAATTGTATTCCTTAAAATAAGAATAGATTAAATTTTTTTCTTTATATTTTTCCTTTAATTTTTGAATTTCACTTCCGGTTCCATGTCCATAAATTGGTGACTCTGAAATTATTCTCAATGATTCTTTCCAACGAGTGATTCTGGGTTCACTGTTTTCTTCTCTTTTCACACCAAGATCATCAAGCATTAGAACCCCAAATTTTTGGTTTAAATAAGGGGAACTGACCAGCATAAATCCAAATAAAGAAATACTGATTACAACTGAGCTGATGAATATTTTTTTGTTTTTCACATAAAAAAAAGGGTAAATAAAAATCAGGATGAATATGAGAGCCATTGTATTTGCTCTTGAAGCTAAAAAGAATATTGCAATAGAGTGAAGAATTACTAGAAGTATTAATATGTTTTTTTTATTTTCTCCATATTTTTTTATGATATAGAAGAAGGATAATACCACATACATTGAAAGATAACCCGCATGTATTTGCAGATAAGATGAAAATGAATGATTGAAAGAGATACCAGAATAGATAAATTCTTTGAATGAAATATTTAGGTGTAGATAGTTTATATAGTTAGCAGCTAGCAAGTAAATAATACACAAGGAAGTAGAAATAGTTAATGTTTTTAGAAGAATATCTATGCGTCTTTCTGTAATAGTGAACGAAAAGGACAGTAGTATAGGGAATAGGAAAATTGCCAACTGCTTCTCAATGAGGAATCTCCCTTCATTAATAAAGGGAGGGGCTGTAAATAATAATCCCGATACAGATATTAAAAAGAAAAGTTGGAATGCCCAAAAACTTTTAGGTATTTTTTTAAAACTGATTATTCTGAAATCAATTAAAACCAGACATAATAGCGTTATTAGAAATACTTCAGAATAAATCCGGTCCAGAGGTAATGCGAATACAAACAGGCAACATACAAAAAATCGTATATCTTCCAGAGAATACTCTTTTTTTGAAATATCTCTTGGCTTATTTAATATCATCAGTTGTATTTTTTCTAAATTCATTACTAATTATTATCTCAAAAAACATAATAAGAATAAATGTTTCAAACCAATAATACGTACCTAAAAGTATCATAAACAGTGGAATTATAATTAATATAATATGTAACTGTTTGTTTTTTAATGCCCTAATTAGTTTGGGTAAAATATAAAGAAACAAGAATGATAGTAATCCCAATAAGCCATATTCACCCATTAAAGTATTATATGTGTTGTATGGGAAATGTTGTACACTATGATAATCAATTCCTTTATACATGAGTAGCTTAAATATTGCTCCATGATTTTTCTTGAAATCAGGATGCTCATATTCTGGTAATATATTATCTATAATTCTAGAGCCAGAACGTTGCTTACTACTCATGAATGCTAGTAATGAGGAAAAATTTCCTGTTCCATTTCCGAAGAATAGTGTCTTGGAATTCCTTTTCATTAAGTCAAATGTCTGTTGTATCGAAATAATTAAGCCAGGTGTTTTTTCAAGATCAAATTCTGTTAAGTCATTGAATTTAGAATTTTTGTTACTTTCATTAACCCGCTGTATAGAATCTCTGGCATTCCATATTTTGAAAAAATTGTCTTTAATTTTTTTTGTTTGTTGCTCGTGCTTTTCTTGCTCAAGAATTCTTGCAATGTTTTTTGGTTTATCATTTTGTTTTTTAGGGAGTTCTATATCTATTTTTTTTGATAGATTGGTATTTATATCTGTAGTTGATATTTCTGCGTTACTATTTTCCTTAGCTATGGTGATAGACATCGTGTCCACTGAATCTGATTTATCTTCTTCAGTCCCTGCCAGATGTTGATTATTTTCTCTATATCTAGACCATTCTGCCTTTAGTTTCGTAAATCTTATATATTCATCGTCTTCTTCAAATACTCTTTTCATTTGTGACTCGACATAGGTGTTTTCTTTAGTTATCTTAAGTATTTTTTGTATGGCTGAAAAATTTATGGGATTAATTTTGATATAGAAGATCACTATGAATGAAAGAGACAAAACGATGTAATATTTTGTTTTCTTGTGAGATATGGTAAAGGCCGCTACTAAAAATAAAAAGATAACGAGGATAGATAGGTTACTGGAAGTGAGTAAAACAGTTAGTAATGACAGAGAGGCTATTTTGTAATTTTTGATGAGAAGAAAATAAAAGAGAAGCAGGGTTGAGATGATAGAATTTGGTAAGTGCTCAGCGATAAATAGGCCTTTAATAAAATCTCCGCTCATTTCACCATATGGAGGAGGTACTATTTCAGAGTAAGGGAAAAGAGTTCCTGTACTAATCATAACTTTTATTAAGTCAGTTACAGAAAAGATAAAATTTAATACAACAAATGTTTTTAATGTATTTATCGTTTTATTGTAAGAAATGGACTTTACAAGATAAATAATGTTGTTGTGTAGCAAAAGGTTTAATACCCAAATGGCTATACCGATACTGGTTACAATAGTATAATCTTTCGAAAAATTTATAAAAAGATTGACCGAAGAGATGATGATAAGTGAAAGATAAAACCAGGTTGTTGAATCAAATCTATAGTTAATAGAAAATTTCGCTTTATTTGTTGTTTTCAATAACATAAAAACAGACAGAATAAATATTGCCAGTATTTTCACGGAATATATATGACTGCATATTGATATGATGAATACCAAAAGCTTTATATCTATTTGTTTGCCAATAAATTGGATAATATTTATTTTTTTTAAATTTTCAGTCAGATTCATTATATGTTATTTAAACTGATTTTATTTTAGTATAAAAATCAATATGCGCTTTCACTGATTTTTCAATTGTAAATTTATCAAGTATAGTCGTTCTTCCATTGACTGAGTATTTTTTTTGCAATTCTTTATCTTTAATCAACTCGATAATTTTCTCTGCTATTTCTCCAATATTATCAGGATCTATCAAACTACCATTTTCCTTATCCGTAATGAGTTCTTTCCCGGAGGCTCTTGATGTATTAATTACGGGACATCCTGTTGCAAGTGCCTCTAAAGGGGCGAGAGCAAAGCATTCTGAGTAAGAAGGAAAAATGGCCCCTGTAGCCTGACTAAGTTCTTTAAATAAATTTTCTCTGGTAGTATGCCCCATAAAGTGAACGCTGCTCTTGCTTTTCTGTGTAAGTAGAGATTTTAAATAAGAGAGATCCCCTCCTTTTCCATAGATTTTCAATTGAGCATCAGGATGTTTTTCAATTACCTTATTCCAAGCTTCCAGTAGTGAATATATACCTTTCTTTTTAACTAGGGTACCTGTAAAAATTATTGTTTTTTCTTTTTTCTCTTCATTAATTTTAATATCAACATCAGTTTCAATGCAGTTATATAAAATCTCGACAGGTTTTTGATAGTTAAATAATCTTCTGTTAACAGATTCTGTATAATGACTGACAGATGACAGCGCATCTGCTCTTTTGTATAGAGTTTTATCTACCTGAATAAATTTTTCTTCACCAACCTCATTTGTTTCATCACAGAAATAAGTGTATGAACCATTTGATTTAACAACTAATGGGGCTTTGAATTGTGGCCATTCAACAGGAAAACCTATTTCAAATGAAAAAGAATTCCAATCCTGAATTTCAATCACGTCAATTTTCTCTTGTTCTACTATTTGATGAATTTTCTTTATAAACCGAGAAAATGCTTTTTTCCCATTTAAATTTTTTCGGATGAAATCAGGTATTTTTCCTATCACTTTGTACAGAAAATTCTTTTCCTTTCGACCAAAATTTAATCCATACCTCAACCGATATACTTCTACTCCTTTATCAACTTCATAATCTTTTTGACCATAATAATATGGATACAGACCAACTACAATAACTTTGTGTCCTTGTTTTACCAATTCACGCCCTAATACTTGGACCATTGTTCCAATTCCACCATTTTTCCCTGGAGGATATTCATCACAGATAAAAAGAATATTCATCAGATAAACGCAGATTTAAAAGTTTTCAATGATATAAATTTAGAAATAATTGTAAGCAATAAATATATGATTAATACTACTATTCCTTTTAAAGCCCAGTGAATAGGCAACCAGTAAATCATACAAATGGATATAATGCCGAAAATTATACCTATAATTAAAAAAGATACTTTAAATGTATAATTATGTTGATGAGTATACTGATGATATAAAATAACTTGGATAATTGTACTGATTAAAAATGAGATAGCTGCTCCTTCAGAATTGAAAAAGGGTATTAATGACAGGTTTAGAAGAATATTAAGGGATGAAGTAATAATTGTTACCACAAAGATCATCTTCAGTTGTCCTTGCGTGAATGCCATTGTCCATAAAAAATTAGTAGAGTAGTGCATTGGGATACACAGTGCTAAAATTATGTAAGTTAAAGCCGTTGTTGTCCCATATTTTCCATCTGTAATTAAATCGAACAAATCAGGCCAGACAGCAATGGCGATAATAGGTATCAGAACAGCGACAAAAATTTCTACTTTAAATAGGTTATCTAAGTTTATTTTTTCATTTTCATTTAAAATTTTATTATTCTTAAAGAGTTTGGAAAACCGTGTAAGTAATATAGGAGCGATCACCAAATAAGGCATTTTTGAGATTTCAAATATTTTAAAAGCAAATGTGTACTCGGCTGTTTTTACAGAAGTTGCTATTATTCCCATTAAGATCCAGTCCAGTCGAGCTAAAGCCGAATCAAACAGGACTGTACCTAATTGAGGGAAAGACTCGATAATTAAAAGTTTGTATTCTCTGAAATATAATCTGGGTCTTATAAAATAATTTAATACAGAATTTGTAAGATAATAGCTGATGACAAATTCAATAATATAGTTGGCAATGAATGCCAAAATGATGAATTCTATTGTGAATTTTTTAAATAAAAAAAGACTTATAATACTACCTACTTTAGTTATGCTTATGATGATAGAGAGTTTTGCTAATTGATTATACTTTTCATAGCCATTCAGGCATAATTTTATTGAGTTGGTAATACTGAAAATAGACTGATTAATAAGCACTAATAAAAATAATATGTGAAACTCGAGCAGATCTGGAAATATTGTAAGAATTACTGTTCCTGAAGCAATTAAAATTGCTGTTGACAAGAGCGTATGGAAAAGATGTAACGAGATAGTAGTTTCTGTTTTAATATCGGAAGCAACCCTTTTTACATAGACAAGATCCATACCCAAGGACATTACAGTTATAATCGTTGAACACAAAGCAACACTCCAATTATAAAAACCGAATTCTTCTTTTGAAATATATTTTGATATGAGATAGAAGATGATCAGATTAGCCACCTGTGTAACAACAACCTGTATCCCGCTTGCAGATACATCTCTCAGAAACTTTTTACTTTCCATCTGCTAAAAAGTATGTGTTTTTGGGAGAAAAACCTCCGATATGGTCTTAAAGATAATCTTAATATCCAGACCCAAGCTCCAGTTCTGAATATAAAAGCGATCTGTCCGGACACGCATTTTCATCAGATAGATGCTGGATTCTGTTTCACCGCGATAACCTAATACCTGAGCAAGGCCGGTAATCCCCGGTTTTACCAGTGTACGATAGTTATAGTTTTCTATCAGCGCTGCGTAATCTTCGTTATGCTTCACCATGTGAGGACGAGGCCCGACAACAGACATGTCTCCTTTTAACACATTAAAGAACTGAGGAAGTTCGTCCAGGCTTGTTCTTCTCAGAAATTTACCGATTGTCGTGATACGGTCATCTCCTTTTTGAGCCTGTTGTTCATCTGCAAGGTCGTTTACAACCATTGTCCTGAACTTATAACAATTAAATTCCCTGTTATACAGCCCGTTTCTTCTCTGAATGAACAGGACAGGACCTTTTGAACTGAATTTAATGAGAATGGCAATCAGTGGGTAAAGCCAGCTTAATACTGTAAGAATAACCAAAATACTGAAGAAAATATCAAAGCTGCGCTTTATCCGTTTATTTACTTTAAGATCTAACGGTCGCTTAACTAATTGAAAAGCAATGATACTTCTAATGGATACGGGGATAAAGTTCTTTGAATAAGAGCTGTTATTATCCGGAATTATTAGTAATTCAATGTTACCTGTATCACATATTTCGATAAGCTCATTAATGATACTTTTCGTAACTTTTGATTCACTACAGATAACTCTGTCGATCTTGTTTGCCGCTAGGAACAAAATCCCGGAGTTAACATTTCCTATGACAAGAGGATTGTTCCTTTCATCAAAAAATCCGACCCTATGATGATTCTTACCACTAAAGAACTCATAGAGATACCTGGATTCGGTGGATAAACCAATATATAAAGTTATAAGTGATTGTTTTTTATGGTTGTTTTGTGTATACTGTAGCATGATTGGTTTAATAACTAAAGGCAACTAAAATATAAATAAAAATCCAACTTTTCATGTTGGATTTTTATCTAAATGATTCAAATGTCTGTTTTAATTATTTAATGCCTCAGCTCCCCCGACAATTTCAAGGATTTCATTTGTAATTGCTGCCTGACGGGCTTTATTATAACTAATAGTTAATGTTTTTTTCAGCTCTTTTGCATTATCTGTAGCTTTGTTCATTGCAATCATCCTTGCTCCATGCTCTGAAGCGTGGGAATCCAGTAATGCTTTGTAAAGTTGTGTTTTCAATGACTTAGGAATCAAATCTTCAACAATCTCTGCTTTTGACGGCTCGTAAATATAGTCCGCTGCATTTGTCTCCTGAGCGTTTTCACTTTGAGCAATTGGTAAGAACTGCTCATTCATGACAATTTGTGTAGCAGCATTTACAAATCGGTTATAAACGATAACTACTTTGTCATATTTTCCGGAGGTAAATCCTTCCATTGCATACTCTGCAATCACAGAGGCATTTTTGAAAGTAAAATCGGCAAAGAAATCGTCAATTCCCAAAGATGCAGTAGTAACTACCTGATTGGAACGTTTAACTACATCAAAGATTTTTTTACCTATAGGTAAGATAGTCACGTTCTTATCTGCATACTCAGTAACAAGCAGATTATTGACTTTTTTAATAATATTGTTATTAAAACCACCACACAATCCTCTGTTAGAGGTAATCGCAATAATCAGAACATTTTTTATCGCTCTTACTTCTGAATAACCATTTTCTGAAAGATCTAAGGTAGAGCTTACATTCTGTAATATCTCCTGCAATTTTTCAGAATAAGGCCTCATCTGTGTAATCGCATCCTGTGCCCGTTTTAATTTTGCAGCAGAAACCATTTTCATAGCAGATGTGATCTGCATTGTTGATCCTACAGAAGCGATTCTATTTCTAATTTCCTTTAAGTTAGCCATGTTTTATTTAAGCTAAAACCGGCGGCATTATAACCGCCGGAAATTATTAATATTTATCAGCGATATCTTTCGCTACTTTTGTCAATACATCTGTTAAAGAATCATCGAATTTACCGGCTTTCAGCGCTAATAATACATCAGAATGTTTACTTTCCAAAAAGTTTAAATACTCTGTTTCAAATTCTTTCACTTTATTCACAGGGACACTTCTCAATAAGTTTTTAGTTCCTGCATAGATAATTGCAATTTGCTTCTCTACCGGATATGGGTCACCATCTTTTTGTTTCAGGATTTCCAGGTTTCTTACCCCTTTGTCCAATACTGATTTCGTAGCAGCATCAAGGTCAGAACCAAACTTAGCAAATGCTTCAAGTTCACGATACTGTGCCTGGTCTAATTTCAACGTACCTGCTACCTTTTTCATGGACTTGATCTGAGCATTACCACCAACACGTGATACAGAAATACCTACGTTAATTGCCGGACGGATACCAGAGTTGAATAAGTCGTTTTCAAGGAAAATCTGCCCATCTGTAATGGAAATTACATTGGTCGGAATGTATGCAGAAACGTCACCAGCTTGAGTTTCGATAATCGGAAGGGCTGTTAATGAACCGCCACCTTTTACCAGATGTCTGATGGATTCCGGCAAATCATTCATTTGAGATGCGATCGCATCATCGTTAATGATTTTTGCAGCACGTTCCAATAATCGTGAGTGAAGATAGAATACGTCACCAGGATATGCTTCACGACCCGGAGGACGGCGTAATAATAAGGAAACTTCACGGTAAGCAACTGCTTGCTTTGATAAATCATCATAAACGATCAATGCCGGTTTTCCGCTGTCACGGAAGAATTCTCCGATAGCAGCGCCGGTCATTGGTGCGTAGAATTGATTTGGAGCAGGCTCAGAAGCATTTGCCGCTACAACTACAGTATAGTTCATTGCGCCCGCATCTTCTAATTTCTTAACAATACTTGCTACGGTAGAGCCTTTTTGACCTACTGCGACATAAATACAATAAACAGCTTCCCCGCGGTCATAAAATTCTTTTTGATTGATGATTGCATCAATAACAACCGTTGTTTTTCCTGTTTGACGGTCACCAATGATCAGCTCACGCTGCCCGCGTCCGATTGGAATCATCGCATCTACTGCTTTGATGCCTGTCTGAAGGGGTTCAGTTACCGGTTGGCGGAAAATTACTCCCGGAGCTTTACGCTCAATCGGCATCTCGTATAGCTCACCTTCGATCGGCCCTTTGCCGTCGATAGGATTTCCTAATGTATCTACAACACGTCCGATCATTCCTTGCCCTACTTTTACAGAGGCGATTTTCCCGGTACGTTTTACAGTATCTCCTTCTTTAACTTCATTCGAACGACCCAATAATACCACTCCGACATTGTCTTCTTCCAGGTTCATCGCGATACCCTGAAGTCCTCCTTCAAATTCAATTAATTCACCAGATTGTACACCACTCAATCCGTAGATACGAGCAATACCATCACCAATCTGGATGACTGTACCTACCTCCTGAAGTTCAGCTTCTGATTTGAACCCTGATAATTGTTCTCTTAAGATCGCAGAAATTTCTGCTGGTTTTACATCTGCCATAGTATTGATGTTTTCTTATTTCGAAATAATCGAATTATTTTGTTAAACGTTGTTTTATTGTATATAATTGGTTTGCAATTGATGCGTCGATTTTCTGGTCTCCCATTACAATTGTAAAGCCACCAATTAAGCTTTTGTCAGTTTTTTCAATAAGCTCAACCTTCTCTTTTGTCAGATTTTTAATTTTTGACAAAATTACGGATTTTGTCGCTTCATCCAACGGAGAAGCAGAGGTTAAGATCACTTCTGAAATTCCCTGCTGTTCTTTTAATAACTTCAGGTAAGCCTGAGCAATATCTGCCAGCTGGGCTTCTCTTCCGTTTTTCGTGATTAAGCGGATGAATTTCACTGATAGCTCCTCAAAGTTTGAAAACAAGCTTTCAAATACTGAAATTTTCTTTTCAGCGCTTATAATAGGACTACTTAGAAATAACTGGAATTCTCTGTTTTCGTCGTATGCACTTACAATTGCCTGCATGTTCGCAGCAATCTTATCGGAATTGTTTTGCTCAACGCTTAGCTCCAATAATGACTTGGCGTACCTGGCTGCTGATTTGGTTCCTTTCATCCGTTTATTAATTCAGGTTTAATTCTCCGGCTAACTTTGCTGCCAATTCTTGCTGTTTTGAATCATCATTGATTGCTGTCCGAACTACTTTTTCTGCAATTTCAACTGCTAAGTCCGCAATCTGTGATTTAACATCTGCCATCGCTGCATTCTTTTCTGTCTGAATTGCTGTTCTTGCATCTTCAATCATTTTGTCTGCTTCAGCTTTCGCTTTGGATTTGGCTTCTTCAACCATTTTCGTCGCTACTTCACGCGCATCTTTGACGATTGCATCTCTTTCAGCTTTCGCTTCTTTCAACAATGCTTCATTCTGAGATTGCAATGCTGCCATTTCAGCTCTTGTCTTTTTTGCCAGTTCCAGAGCCTCAGCGATGTCCTGCTCACGTTTGTTGATCATTCCCAAAATTGGCTTCCATGCAAACTTCGTAAGTAATACCAAAAGGATTAAGAATACTAAACCTGTCCAGAATACTAACCCTACGTTCGGAGTAATTAAATCCATATTTTTTATTTTATAAAATGTTTCTTTTGTTTGAAATAAGCTCCGGTTTCAACCAACCGTTTCCGCCGGAGCTTTGTGCTTTTTCGCGGGTTTAATTATTTTAAACCTAACAAACCAACTACAACACCAAATAAAGCAACACCTTCGATTAACGCTGCTGCGATAATCATAGCTGTTTGAATTTTACCTGCTGCTTCTGGTTGACGAGCAATAGCGTCCATTGCAGAAGAACCGATTTTTCCGATTCCCAATCCTGCTCCTAAAACTGCTAAACCAGCTCCGATTGCTGCGATACTACCTACTAACATAATTGATATATTAATTATTAAACATTTACTAATTAATGATGTGCTTCTTCCACAGCACCTCCGATGTATAACGCTGTCAACATCGTGAATAAATAAGCCTGTAAATAAGCAACTAATAATTCCAATACGGATATAAACAAAGCCATTGGTACGGACAAGCCTGCCCATCCCATGTTTTTATTTATAAAGATGATCGAAACTAATGCGATAATGATAATGTGCCCTGCAGTGATATTCGCGAATAAACGTACCATCAGGGAGAATGGTTTTGTGAAAATACCGATGATTTCGATTGGAACCATAATGATTAACAGTGGAATCGGAACTCCCGGTGTTGCAAAAATGTGCTTCCAGTAGTTTTTGTTAGCGGAGAACAAAGTAGCTAACAACGCCAGAACAGCCAATACGAATGTTAATGAGATTGAACCAGTTAAGTTGGAACCCATTACAGGGATCAAACCGATCATATTGTTCACCCAGATAAAGAAGAATAAGGTTAGCAGAAAAGGAACGTATTTTTTGTATTTGTGCTCATCGATATTTGCCTTGGCGATATCATCACGGACGTGAAGAATCAATGGCTCAACAAACTTTGCCATTCCCTTTGGAGCGACAGCACCGTTCTTTCTGAAGAAGTTAGCAGTTGGTATAACTAACAATAAAACAACAAGAGCTCCTAATAATGTGGCGATTACATTTCTCGTCATTGAGAAGTCCCATGGTTTTGCATTTGTAGGGTGATCGTGCTCAAATGCCAGTTCACCATTTTCGTCCAGCTTGTAGATTTTTTCATGGAACATGGCATATCCTTCGCCTTTTCCTGTCCCTGCAATATAAGAGATTGTGTTTCCCTCGTGATCTGTGTATGTTTTTTCTTCTCCGTGATAAAACACCTCAGAGCTGAAAATTTTTACTCCGCTGTCAACTAAAATGATAGGAAGGTAGAAAGTAATGTGTTTGCCGTTAATTTCCGCAATATGCCATTCATGAGCATCCTTGATATGGTGCATGATGGTTTCTGTTACATCGAATTCTTCTGTTTCGTGGTTATTGCCGGCAAATGTGATAAATGAACTTAGCATTAAAGCGGCTCCTAACAGGATGGATTTCATTTTTCTTAATTCAATCATTACTTAAAATTGTTTTGTAACGCTCGTAAAAATTTTTGCAAATTTACTAGCTTTTTTTGAACTGACAAGGATAAATTTCCTTTTGTTGATAAATAACCTTAAGCGCTTCTGAAATAAACAGTTGGAGCCTTTTGTTTCTTTTTTTGATTTTTCTGTATGTTTCATATATTTGAAATACCGTTTTCCTGTCTAAACACTTTCGTATATTTGTCACGATGGATATAAAAGAAATTTATTCGTGTATTAGTGCTGAAATGCAGTATTTTGATGAAGTGTTTGTCCGGAACATGCAATCCAATGTCAAAATGCTGGATAAAGTGACACAGTACATTGTCAAGCGAAAAGGGAAGCAGATGCGCCCGATGTTCCTGTTCCTGACTGCTAAAATGCTTGGAGAGATCAATGATCGTACTTACCAGGCGGCTTCCATGATCGAGTTGCTTCATACGGCTACGCTGGTGCATGATGATGTGGTGGACGACGCGAATGAACGCCGGGGCTTTTATTCTGTAAATGCGCTCTGGAAAAATAAAATAGCAGTGCTTGTTGGGGATTTTTTCCTTTCAAAAGTGCTGTTACTTTCCATTGAAAACAATCAGACACGGTTTTTGGGGATTACTGCCCGTGCCGTGAAAGAAATGAGCGAAGGAGAATTGCTGCAGGTGGAGAAAGCCCGCCGGATGGACATTTCCGAGGAGCTTTATTTTGAGGTGATCCGGAAAAAGACCGCTTCCCTGATTGAGTCGGTTTGTGAAATTGCCGCTGTTTCCGTGGATAGGGAAGATCAGGCGGAGAATATGCGTAAATTCGGGGAGCTGGTCGGACTGGCTTTTCAGATAAAAGATGATATTTTTGATTACGGCCTGCCGGATGATGTAGGGAAGCCGACAGGGCTGGATATCCGGGAACGGAAAGTGACACTTCCTTTAATTTATGTGCTCGAGAATTCTTCCAAAGAAATCAGAAACGAGCTCATTAATATCGTGAAGAATCACAATGAAGATAAAGTGAAAGTGAACCGTGCGGTGCAGCTGGTAATTCAGGAAGGCGGAGTCGGATATGCTTACCGGAGAATGAATGAACTGAAAGAACAGGCGCTGAATTGCATCAGTGATATTCCTGAGTCGAAAGAGAAAAGAGCCCTGATAGGGTTGGTTAACTATACAATTGAAAGAACGAGATGAAAAATTTAATGTGGCTGATTTTAGGGCTTGCTACTGTTGTTGCCTGTAAAGGGAAAGAAAGCAATTTGAACGAGGATCCCATAAAAAAGACAGAGGAAGAAAACATACTGCTTCCGAAAAACCGTCAGGACCTGATTACCATTAAGAACGGGCAATATATTGAATATTATCCGGGGAAGAAACAGATTAAGTTCCAGGGATTTTTAGACGATAAAGAACAACGTGACGGAAAGTGGGTATTCTTTGGCGAAAATGGTGAAGAATTGACGATAACCTTGTATAAAAACGGGAAAAGACATGGTCATACCATTGTGAAATATCCGAACGGAAGATTGCATTATGTTGGCGAGTATGATATGGATAAACGCGTCGGTGAATGGAAATTCTATGATGAAGCAGGCAAAGAAACCGTGAAAAAATTCTGATTATAAGTGGCGATGATTCCTCCTCATATTATTGATGATATCCTTTCAACAGCAAGAATTGAAGAGGTAATAGGCCAGTTTGTAAACCTGAAACGGGCAGGATCGAACCTCAAGGGGCTGAGTCCGTTTACAGATGAAAAAACACCTTCTTTTGTCGTTTCTCCCGCAAAGCAGATTTTTAAATGCTTTTCAACAGGAAAAGGGGGAAATGTTGTCTCTTTTCTGATGGAGAAAGAGCATTATTCTTATCCCGAGGCGCTGAAATGGCTGGCGGATAAATATAATATAGAAATTCCTGAAGATAAGCCACCGACGCCGGAAGAGCTGGCTGCCATTTCTGAACGGGAAAGCCTTTATATCATTAATGAATTTGCTAAAAACCATTTTAAGCATAACCTTCATGAAACCGAAGAAGGAGGTTCAGTCGGGCTGTCGTACTTTTTAGAGCGGGGATTCCGGAAAGACATCATCGAAAAGTTTGATCTGGGATATTGCCTTAATTCCGGTGATGATCTTACTAAACATGCGCTGGAAAAAGGATACCGGTTGTCGTATCTGGAAACTGTCGGGCTGACAAAGTCCAGAGAAGATCGTCATTTTGATTTTTTCCGGGGCCGTGTGATGTTCCCGATTCATTCGGTGACAGGCCGTGTTCTGGGATTTGGTGGGAGGACATTGCTTGCCGATAAGAAAATTGCCAAGTATTTCAATTCACCGGAAAGTATCATCTATAATAAGAGTGAGATACTTTACGGATTATACTTTGCCAAAGGAGATATCGTAAAATATGACAATTGTTACCTGGTGGAAGGATATACGGATGTTATCAGTATGCATCAGGCAGGGATTCAGAATGTGGTTTCTTCTTCCGGAACATCCTTAACAGTTGACCAGATAAAGCTGATTCGCCGTTATACGAATAACGTAACGATTTTATACGACGGTGACGCTGCGGGAATCAAAGCATCATTCCGTGGTATTGACCTGATTCTGGAAGAAGGGCTGACTGTTCAGGTAGTGCTTTTTCCGGATGGTGACGACCCGGATTCTTATTCCAAGAAAGTAACTTCCGAAGCATTGATTTCCTATATCAATTCCGCGAAGAAAGATTTTATTTCCTTTAAGGCAGATATTCTTTTAGAAGAAAATCAGAACGATCCGATTAAACGTGTTCAGCTGATCCATGACATGGTGCATTCCATTTCACTTATTCCGGATGCTGTGGCACGTACAATTTATACCAATGAGATAGCGGAACGTTTCGGAGTGGAAAAACAGGTGATTAACCAGGAAATCACCAAGCAACGCACAAAAAATGTGACGAAAGGATCCGGAGCTGATACGAATGAAACATCTGTTTTAAGCCAGTACATGGCTTCGGAAGCAAAAAAACATGCAGAGACAAATGTTGATGCTAAAGAAGCAGCCTCCGGAGTTCATACAGAAGAATTTGTCGAAAAAGATTTGATCCGTATCCTGGTCCAATATGGAGCCAATGCTGTTGAAGTAAATGCTTCGGACGGAATAAAAGAAGTGTCTGTCGCTGAACTGGTACATCATGAATTGCTACGGGATAAGCTGACATTTGTAAATCCCCTTTATACGGAGGTCTTTCAAATGATTGTTGAGGGATTGGAGAAAAAGGAGCTGTATAAATCGTCTTATTTTCTTAAGGTTCATAATCCACAGATTGTAAGTCTGGTGACGGAATTTGAAACGAGCAATTATGACTTGTCTTATAACTGGTTGAACAGATACAATATTGACGTGAATACAGAGCTGGATAAATTGAGAAATGCGGTAATGCAGTCGATTTATGTTTTCAAACTGATTAAGATCAGCCGTTTAATTGATGTGATCCGCGAGGAGTTGGGGACGGAAAATATTGCTGCAGAGCGAATTGAAGAGTTATTAGTGGATCAGGTGATTTATGAAAAGATCAAAATTTCTCTGGCGGCACAGCTGGGAAGAACGATGAATAATGCGTAGCCGAAGGGACAGAGCGAAAAAAAAAGTGCTATTTTTTATATTTTTTGTGCATAATTTGCGATTTCATTTATTTTTGCCCTCAAAATGATGTGATATGTCTGAAGATGCTTTTGAATTAGTGGAAAAAGAAAGTGTATCTGCCTTGGTTTTTCCTGTTGCTGAAGTCCTGGCAAAGGCGGATGATATTAAGCTGAGAACAGCTGATATCAATCGTGCGATTTCATTAGGTAATCTGGAACATCAGAAGGTGAAAATTTACTTCGAAGATGACAAAGGCCGTAAGTATGTAAATACAACTATATGGGCGGTAACAGAAGACGCAGTGGTCTTAAAACAAAATACAGTAATACCTATTCGTAGAATTATTAAATTAGAAATATAAAACGTATGTCTAAAAAGCGTGCTATAGTCAGTTATGACAGGCTGACGGTTGAACAAAGGAAAAAATTAGAGGAAGCATTTCCTGAGGGATATGCGGATGCGATGACACAGATCAAAACTCCAACGGGTGAAACACTGGATGCAATTCTTTGGGAAACGGAAGAGATTATTTATCTGGTTAAATTGTTGAAGCCACAAGGGAAGTCGGTGTCTGTAGAGGAAGATGAAGAAGATGATATCCTGGTTCCGCTGGATGTGAAGGTCGAGGATGAAGATGTTGACGATGATGAAGAGGAGGATGACAACTATGATGATGCGGCTGACGATGAGGAAGATGATGACGATGAAGAATAATGACAGAATATACTAATCATAAATAAAAAATGCGGTTTTTGAAAACCGCATTTTTTATTTGAATAAATTTCTGCTTGTTAGCAGTATTGGTTGTATGCCTCTTTCAGATTCTCAGCGATCATCGAAGCAGAAGCTCCTTCAATATGATGTCTTTCAAGAAAGTGCACTAATTCTCCGTTTTTAAATAATCCGATAGAAGGAGAAGAAGGAGGGTAAGGTACAAAATGCTTTCTTGCCTGGGCAACTGCATCGGAATCGAATCCCGCAAAAACAGTTGTTAGTTTAGACGGTAATTTATCATTGTTTAATGATTGCTTTACGCCCGGGCGCATATTTCCGGCGGCACATCCGCACACTGAATTTACAACAACTAATACCGTTCCTTCTGTATTTTTTATAACGTCATCAACTTGTTGCGGAGATGTTAAATCTGCAAAACCAACATCAACAAGCTCTTGTTTCATGGGTAATACTAATGATTCTGGATACATATCAAAAAATTTTCTATAAAGTTAATTATAATTTCAGGACTTTCGAAAATTAACCGAATGATAACGGCATCCCGGTTTAAATTCCGGTTGGTGTGCTCCCGTTATCCTATCATTTAATTATATTTACAAATCAAAATTAAAAGTAGTATGGCTTACGAAAACATTTTAGTGGAAAATAAGGGATTAACAGCATGGATTACCATCAACCGTCCTTCACAATTGAATGCTTTAAATAAAAATACAATAGCAGAATTACGTCAGGCACTTGAATCTGCGAATAATAATGCCGGAATTGGTGTTGTTATCCTGACAGGTTCCGGAGAAAAGTCATTTGTCGCAGGAGCAGACATTAAAGAATTTGCAGATTTTTCAGTGGAAGAAGGTGGCTTACTGGCGAAAAAAGGACAGGAACTACTGTTTGATTATATTGAGAATATGTCTAAACCGGTAATTGCTGCTGTTAATGGTTTTGCACTTGGTGGCGGTTTGGAGCTGGCCATGGCTTGTCATATTCGCATTGCTTCCGATAATGCGAAGGTTGGATTGCCGGAGGTTTCTCTGGGAGTTATTCCCGGATATGGAGGAACACAACGGCTGACACAGCTGGTTGGGAAAGGAAAAGCCAGCGAAATGGTATTCACCGCGGGGATGATCACCGCAGAAGAAGCCTTGAAGTGGGGATTGGTAAATGACGTTTGTCCTTTGACTGAATTGTATGAAAAAGTGGAAAAATTAGCGTCTAAGATTCTGGCAAATTCAGGAACAGCTATCGCCAGCGCGATCCGTGCGATTAATGCGCAGGCAGATAAAACGAAAAACGGCTTTCAGGCAGAAATCGAAGAATTCGGAAACTGCTTTGGAACAGCAGATTTTAAAGAAGGTACAACTGCTTTTATTGAGAAAAGAAAACCAAATTTCAGATAATTGAACCCGATCAGAAAATTATTTGGTCAGACGGCTGCTTACGGCCTTCCGAGTATTCTCGGGAGGCTTTTGAATTATTTGCTGGTTCCCCTGCATACGTACTTCATGAAACCCGAAATCTACGGGGTTGTATCGGAGCTGTATTCCTGGGTGGCTTTTTTGATCGTGTTTCTGACATTTGGCCAGGAAACGGCTTTTTTCCGTTTTTCCAACCTGAAAGAAACACGGAAGGAAAACGTTTTTAAATCAAGCTTTGCTACTGTTATCGGGATTAACCTGTTTTTTCTGATGGTTGTTTTGCTTGCTTTAAAACCCATTTCCGCAGCGATGTTGTATCAGGATCATCCGGAATATATTTTGCTGGTGGCACTTATTATCGCAATTGATGCGACCTCAGCATTGCCTTTAGCCAAACTGCGTTCCGAGGAGAAGACGAGGAAATTCGTAACGATACAAATGACTTCCATCCTGATTAATATAGTGATGAATATCATTCTGCTGACGTTTTTCTTTGATAATGAACATCCGGAAGTTGGCGTGCTGTATATTCTGCTGGCGAATCTTTTTGCGTCACTGACAAAGCCCCTGATGATGCTGAATGATTTCATAAAGATTGATCTGAATCTGGACTTTTCGCTGATTAAGGAAATGCTGAAGTATTCCTTTCCGCTGGTAATTGCCGGCTTTGCCGGAATTGTTAATGAAACGATGGACAGGATCTTGTTAAAATTCGTATCCATCAATGCGGGAATTACGACAGAAGCAGCTCTTTTTCAGGTAGGAGTATATAGTGCCTGCTATAAGCTGGCAATGCTGATTTCCATATTTTTACAGGCATATCGTTACGCCTCCGAACCGTTTTTCTTTAAATTGAAACAAAGTACGGATGAGAAAAAAGTGTATGGAAAAGTGATGAATTACTTTGTGGCGATCGTAATACTATTCTTTTTGCTCGTCAGCTTGAATCTTCCGATACTCAAATATTTCATTTCCAATCATACCTATTGGGAAGGTCTGAAAGTAGTTCCGATATTGTTGATAGCAAATATCTTTTTGGGAATTTATTATAATCAGAGCATCTGGTATAAGCTTTCCGGACAAACAAAATTCGGAGCGATGATAGCAATTATCGGTGCTGTGGCAACCATTGTGCTGAACATAGTATTTATTCCAAAATACGGCTATGTAGCCTGTGCATGGACCACGATGACTGTTTATTTGCTCCAGATGATAATTTCCTATTTTCTCGGGCGGAAGTACTACCCGATTAAATACAATCTGACGAAATTTTTTACCTACCTGACATTGGGATTGCTGTTGTTTTTTGCAGCAGGAATCTGGGAAGGAAAAATGCCTGTCTGGTCAGAATTACTACTGAATAACCTGTTGATAGCCGCTTTTGTCGGTTTTGTCTTCCGGGTGGAAAAACCATTGAAAAACTTAAAAAAAGCAATATGAAAAAAATGAAATCTTTAGTTGCGGCAGCTTTGTTTTCGTCCGCATTTACATTTGCTCAGGGACCTGCATTGAAATTTCCTGTAGCAAGTCCGTTACAGACACTGAAACAGGAAGTGGGAATTTCCGCTGTTACATTTGAGTATTCACGTCCAAGCGCGAACGGTCGTGTTATTTTTGGCAATGTGGTGCCTTATGGGCAGTTCTGGAGAGCAGGAGCAAATGCGCCTACCAAAATAATATTTGATTCCGAAGCAGTTATTAACGGCGCAAAGATTCCGGCAGGATCTTATTCACTGTTTACTTATCCAAAGGCAGATGAATGGACGATAGTCATTAATAAAAACCTGAATGTGCGAAGTGAGGCGGAGCACGATAAATCACAGGATGTCGCAAATTTTAAAGTAAAAACTGCGAAAACAGCTGGTTTTGTGGAGGTTTTTACAATTGATTTTGCGAAAGTTTCCCCAACAAAGACCACGGTTGAGCTGAAATGGGAAAATACGCTTGTTTCTTTTGATATTGCGTTTGATTATGACAATCAGCTGACGGCTAATATTGAAAAAGCATTGGCAAGTGATTCCCGTCCGTTCTACCAGGCAGCACGTTATTATTATGACAATAAGAAAGACCTTAAAAAAGCGCTGGAATGGGCAACAGTTGCATATAGCAGCTCGCCGAATGCGTATTGGGTTGGAACTTTGAAAGCTAAGATTCAGCTGGATATGAACGATAAGAAAGGTGCATTGGAAACGCTGGAGACAGTGAAGAAAAACGGTAATTTAGATCCTCAGACAGCAGCAGGAATTGAAGAGATGATTCAAAAGGCGAAATCGAAATAAAAGAAAGAATTGGCAAGGACGGAAAGTTGATCTGAATTCAGGTCAACTTTTTTGTTTTACATGTATTTCCGGAAATCGTCAGAACTATTGGGATATTGTCAATAAAATCTAAAATACCGCTGATTAAATCCCGTTTTTTTGAATTAACTTTGCCAGTTGAACTTATAATTATATGAAGAACATTCGCAATTTTTGTATTATTGCTCATATTGACCACGGTAAAAGTACTTTAGCGGACAGGTTACTGCAAAAAACAGGAACTATTTCAGACAGAGAAATGCAGAACCAGGCGCTGGATGATATGGATCTGGAACGTGAGAGAGGAATTACCATCAAGAGTCATGCAATTCAGATGAATTACAAATACAAGGGAGAAGACTATGTATTAAATCTGATCGATACTCCGGGACACGTAGATTTCTCGTATGAAGTTTCCCGTTCCATTGCCGCTTGCGAAGGAGCTTTGTTAATTGTGGATGCCACTCAGGGAATAGAAGCCCAGACGATTTCCAATTTATATCTTGCTTTAGAGCATGATTTGGAAATTATTCCGGTTTTAAATAAAATGGATCTTCCGAGCGCCATGCCGGAAGAAGTCACAGACCAGATTGTTGATCTGATAGGTTGTGATCCTTCTGATATTATCCCTGCTTCCGGTAAAACCGGTTTGGGAGTAGAGGAAATTCTTTCCGCTGTTATTGAACGCATCAACCCGCCGAAAGGAGACCCAAAAGCACCACTTCAGGCAATGATTTTTGATTCCGTGTTTAATTCCTTCCGTGGAATTATCGCTTATTTCCGTGTGAAAAACGGTGTAATCCGAAAAGGCGACAGAGTAAAATTCTTCAATACGGGAAGGGAATATATAGCAGACGAGATCGGTATTTTAAAAATGGATCTGGTTCCTAAAAATGAAGTAGGAGCAGGAGATGTAGGTTATATCATTTCCGGGATCAAGCAGGCAAATGAGGTAAAAGTGGGAGATACGATCACATCAAAGGAAAATCCGTGTACGGAAGCGATAAAAGGTTTTGAGGACGTAAAACCGATGGTATTTGCCGGAATTTATCCGGTGGAAACGGATGATTATGAAGAGCTGCGCTATTCGATGGAAAAATTGCAATTGAATGACTCTTCGCTGGTTTTTGAGCCGGAAGCATCGGCTGCTTTAGGATTCGGTTTCCGTTGTGGTTTCCTGGGGATGTTGCACATGGAAATTATCCAGGAGCGCTTGGAACGCGAATTTAATATGACCGTAATTACAACGGTTCCGAACGTGTCTTATTTTTGTTATATGCGTAAAGATCCTGAATTGGGTATTGTTATCAATAACCCGTCAGAATTACCGGATCCGTCCACAATTGATCGTATTGAGGAACCGTTTATCAAAGCGCAGGTAATTACCAAATCGGAATATGTAGGGCCGGTAATGAATTTGTGTATTGAAAAACGTGGAGAGCTTGTTAATCAGGTGTATTTGACACAGGATCGTGTCGAGCTGACGTTTGAAATGCCGCTGGCAGAGATCGTTTTTGACTTTTACGATCGCCTGAAATCCATTTCCAGAGGTTATGCGTCTTTTGACTATCACCCGATTGGATACAAAAATTCAGACCTGGTGAAGATGGATTTGATGTTAAATGGAGAGACTTTAGATGCACTTTCTGCTTTAGTTCACAGAAGCAATGCCTTTGACTTAGGGAAAAAAATCTGTATCAAGCTGAAAGAACTTATTCCGAGACAGCAGTTCGAAATCCCGATACAGGCAGCGATCGGTGCAAAAATTATTGCACGTGAAACAATCAAAGCTTTGCGAAAAGACGTAACAGCAAAATGTTACGGTGGTGATATTTCCCGTAAACGAAAATTACTTGAAAAACAGAAAGAAGGTAAAAAACGGATGCGCCAGGTAGGTAAAGTAGAAGTACCACAGGAGGCATTCATGGCAGTGTTAAAGCTGAACGATTAATTAAGGTATATTATATTTTGTTTTCCTGATTCCCTTCATTTGAAGGGAATTTTTTATTTATGGATGTTTATGAAATCCTTTTTTTGATCTCTGCTGATTTCAATCCGGTTATTGATTAATATTATTTTTTGGAATGATTAATCATTCATAATAACTTATAAAATAAATAATGAATGAAAAAACAGTTATAAAATATTTTTGTATATTTGAATGAATTATCATTTATTAATACATTAAACTATTAATCATGAGTGAAATTTCATACATAAATACTTATAGCGATAAAAGTATCATGAGAGATATCGGAGTATTTATCCGGCAAAAACGAATCGCTAAAAATCTGACACAGCAGGAGCTCGCGGATCAGGCGGCAATGAGCCGTTCTACGCTGAGCCTGATGGAGCGCGGAGAAAATATTGTCCTGCTGAACTTAATAAAAGTGCTGCGTATCCTGGACGTGTTATATGTGTTTGACAGTTTTCATCTGGAGCCGCAAATCAGCCCGATATTATTGGCAAAAGAAGAAGCGAAACGCCGGAAAAGAGTGCGTACAGGGAAAAATTCAGGTCAGTCAGATTATGATTTAGGATGGTAACAACAGCTTTCATAAAATTATGGGGAATGACCGTTGGGGCAGTAGCATGGGACCCAATTCAGAATATTGCTGTATTTGAATATGACAAGTCTTTTGATCTGGAAAAATATCCCGTAGCACCTTTGAAGATGCCTTCCCGACAGATTTATTCCTTTCCGGAACTGCGTGATTCTTCTACTTTTAAAGGACTTCCGGGATTACTGGCAGATGCGCTGCCGGATAAATACGGAAATGAATTGATCAATATATGGCTTGCACAAAACGGACGACCTGAAAATTCGCTGAATCCGGTGGAATTGCTATGTTTTATAGGGAAAAGAGCGATGGGAGCGTTAGAATTTGAGCCGACAATTATACCACAGACAGCTGCTAAAAACCTTGAATTATCAGGGCTGATCGAATTTACGACACAACTTCTGAACAGCAAGGAAAATCTGCTGGTACATACGTCGGAACAAATGCGCGATACAATGCTGGAAGTCCTTAAAATGGGAACCTCTGCAGGAGGTGCACGACCGAAAGCAATCATCGCGTATAATGAGAAAAGCGGGGAAATTCGCTCCGGACAGCTTATTCAGGATGATGGCTTCGATTACTGGCTGCTGAAGTTTGACGGAGTGAACGATGCACAGTTTGGTGCGACTTATGGGTATGGACGTGTAGAAATGGCGTATTATAAAATGGCGATAGATTTCGGAATAGAAATGATGGAAAGCCAGCTGATTGAAGAAGGAGGGAGAGCACATTTTATGACCAGAAGATTTGACCGCCTGAACGGGAAAAAAATTCACACACAGACATTTTGCGCATTGCAGCATTATGATTTTAACCGGATTTCCAGTTACAGCTATGAGCAGCTATTTCAAACAATGAGAGCATTACGCCTGACTTATCAGGAAGCAGAACAGCTGTTCCGGCGAATGGTATTTAATGTAATTGCCCGTAATTGTGACGATCATACCAAGAATTTCGCTTTTCTGATGGAGCCGGCTGGAAGATGGAGATTGGCTCCCGCCTATGATATTTGTCACGCCTACCGTCCGGACAGTTCGTGGGTAAGTCAGCATTGTCTGAGTATTAACGGAAAGAGAAAAGATTTTTCAATGGATGACTTCTTAGTTGTGGCAAAGCAGAATTCTATTCGTCATCCTCAAAGAATAGTACAGGAAGCACTTGAAATTGCCGGAAAATGGAAAGATTATGCTTCTCTATATGGCGTAAATGAACAATTATCAGAAGCAATTGATGAAACACTGATTAGAAATTTATGAATGAAATATAATTCATAAATGAATTTATTTTGCCTTATTGAATGATATTTAATACTTTTTATAAAAATTATCTTCTCCATTTAATCTAAAAAATGGCAATTTCACTCAATTGCATTAGTTTATCGGCAGAAATACAGTATTTTAACTGAAACAGAATGTGAGATTTATAAAGTTAATATTATTCCGGATTCCTGATTATAAAAAACGATAATATGAAAAAGCGAATATTTTTTATGGCTTGCTTTATTACTGCTGGTGCATGGGCACAAACAGAGCCACTGACCGGAAAGTCCTGGAATGAATCTGGACCTGCAAAAATAGAACAAATTGCAGAGGAAGAACCAGAGTTTCCCGGAGGGCGTTCTGCAATGATGAAATTTCTGTCGGAGCACCTGGTGTATCCTCAAATAGCGATTGCTGAAAATAAGTCGGGTAAATGCTATCTTCAGTTTGTTGTTGAAAAAGATGGAAGCATTACAAACGTGGTCGTAAAAAAGGGAGTTCCGGATTGCCCGGAATGTGATAAGGAAGCTGTACGGGTGGTGAAATTAATGCCGAATTGGAGTCCTGCAAAGTCAGATGGTAAAGCCGTACGGACATATTTTATGCTGCCGGTTGTTTTTAAATTGATGTGATGAAGCTGAATTCATTTCCTGGATAATGTTATCTGTTCATGTTGTTTTGGGGCAGGAATTACCTCTGGCAGATTCAGTTTATACCATTGTGGATGTACCTGCCGAATTTCCGGGTGGAAGTATTAAAATACATTAGGGAAAATATCCACTATTCTGATGATGTTATACAATCAGGATTGCCGGGTAAAACTATACTTAAGTTTGTGGTAAATATAGATGGCTCGCTTACAAATATAAAAGTTGTAAAAGGTATGACTGGATTTCCCGAATGTGATAAAGAAGCTGTTCGGGTTGTAAAGTCAATGCCAAATTGGATCCCTGCGAAATTAAACGGAGAAATTGTCCGGTCTTATTTTATATTACCCATTTCCATACATTTTCAATGATGAGGTTGGTATTTTTACTATCGTTATTTCTTGTATTTCAAGCTACGTTTGGGCAGGAAATTGAATTTATGGAAGTTCCTCCACCAGAGCAACCCAAGGAAGATACATCAACTATTTCCACTTATTGTTTCGATCCGCAACCTGAATTTCCCGGTGGGAGAGAGGAGGTAATAAAATGCCTCTCTGAAAATATAGCTTATCCTCAAATCGCTATTGATAGAAAACTGTCAGGAAAGATAATTGCAATAGTAACAATCGATCCAGATGGAAGGGTAGTGGATGTAAAAATAGAAAATGGAATGCCTGATTGTCCGGAGTGTGAAGAGGAAGTAATACGTGGTATTTGCTCGATGCCCGACTGGATTCCTACAAAACAGAAAGGAAAAACAACAAGATCATATGTCACAATTCCGGTGACATTTTCTGCAGAGTAATTATAATTCCTCTTTTTTCTCTTTGTTTCTTTGCTTTGTTATAAGAAGTATTATTACATAAATTGTCCATCCAGTGAATAAAATAATACCGATAGGAATGGTAATTATGGAGAACCAGCCGAAAACAAACATAGAATAAAGTGTTTCCCCATGATTTTTACCAAATAGAATACAGTCATGCATCCCGGCTTCATTAACAGTGCAATGAGCACAGTTGCCGATTAAAGAAGCGATGAAGGCCATTATCAAAGGAAAAAAACCAAATAGAATGATGAATAAATAACCTGCTGTGATTTTCTTCAGACTCTTCATAATTGTAGGTAGTAAGCTGATTGGAGAATTATATCAATTCTTCTGCTAATTTTCGTGCAGTTGTATTGATCTGAATATAATCTTCCAGTGCAGGCTTGACGATTAAGGGTGTTTTTGCCAATGTTTCTTCGTTGATGCGGGCGATATCTAAAAAAGAAATTTTTTCCTGTAAGAATGCCTGAACAGTTATTTCATTAGCCGCGTTAAGTGCGCAGGCTGCTGTTCCTTCCATGTTCATAGCTTTGTAAGCCAATTCCAGATTCCGGAAAGTGGATTTGTCAGGTTGTTCAAATGTCAGTTGCGGATAATCTAAAAAATTGAATCGCGGAAAATCGGTTTTAAACCGGTCCGGATAAGTCAGCGCATACTGAATCGGAAGCTTCATGTCCGGTAATCCCATCTGTGCTTTCATACTTCCGTCTTCAAATTGAACGATGGAATGAATAATGGATTGTGGATGTACAATCACATCGATTTGCTCTGGTTGCAGGTCAAAAAGCCATTTTGCTTCAATCACTTCCAGCCCTTTGTTCATGAGCGATGCTGAATCAATCGTAATTTTTGCGCCCATTGACCAGTTAGGATGTTTCAGTGCCTGAGCCGGTGTAACAGCTTTTAACTGTTCTGTTGTCCAGCCCCTGAACGGGCCGCCGGAAGCTGTCAGGTAGATTTTTTCAATAGGATTGGAATATTCACCGGTCAGGCATTGGAATATGGCTGAGTGTTCTGAATCCACAGGATAAATATTTACCTGATGTTCTTTTACAAGCTTGCGGATCAGTCCGCCGGCAACTACCAGCGTTTCTTTATTCGCCAGAGCGATATTCTTTTTTGCCTTAATTGCATTGATGGTCGGCTTCAGCCCTGAATATCCGACAAGCGCGGTAAGAACGATGTCTATATTTTCATTCGCCACTACATCTGCGAGTGCTTCTTCTCCGTAATAGACTTTGATATCCTGCTGCCATAATTCATTTTTAACTCGCTCATACTGTTCCCGGTTTCCGATGATAACCGTATTAGGCTGGAATTTTATCGCCTGTTGGATGAGTAAATCTGCATTATTTTGGGCTGTAAGTACTTCGACAGTGAAGAGCTCCGGATTTGCTTCAATAACTTCCAATGTTTGTGTGCCAATGGAGCCGGTTGAGCCCAATATACAAATTCCTTTTTTTGCCATTATGAACGTGTTTTTATCAGCTGTATGATGTTTTTGATATCAATGAGCCGCAAAATTACCGAAAAAATGATCGCAATACCCACAAATAAACAAAAGTTGATGAGGAACCCATGTGCTGCTTTCAGGAAGACATCAGAGATAAAATATAATCCTGCTCCAAGAATAATAAGAGCAATAAGTGTTTTCCATGCCGTTTTTAAATGGAAAAACCGGCTGGTATAAACGATTTGAACTCCTGCGATCACAGTGTGCGTCACCAGGCATGTCACTGCTGTTCCAATCGCGCCGCGATATGGTATCATAAATATATTCAATCCGACATTAATGATGATTCCCACGATTGAAACAATGATTAAAAAACGAAGATTATCACTGGCTGTGTTTAATGTCCCAAAAATTTGAATTGCACATATGGGTATGAAGGAGATGATCAGAATCCGGAAAGTAATGATGGAAACCAGGTGCACTTGATCATAGAAGAGAGAAAGAATATTTTCTGCAAAGAAGATGCTCCCTATAGTAACGGAAATTGCTAATGTAAAAATAAGCTTACCCGATGTTAAAAGCAGCGGCTGGATATTTTCTCTTTTTTGTATCTGAGTGGAGAAAATTGGGAACAGCAAGGTGTTAAACAACATCGCAAACATTACGAAAGCGTCTAAAATCCGGTATGCCTGTGCATATATTCCCGTTTGAAAATCACCATATGGATGAAGTCGTTCTAAAAGTACCGCATCGATCCGCGTATAAACGGTCATTGTCAGGATTAATAAGGCATAAGGAAGTGATTTCTTAAAGATAGCAATGGAAAAATTAGGTTGTATTTTAAAATTTTGAAAACCGATTTTTTTCGAAAGAATAATAAGAGCCAGTATTAGAGAAAGAATATATGCAGCTGTTTGTGAAAAGATAAAGTGATAGATTGTAAATGCTGTTGTTTGATTGATATACAGGTAATAACCACAAATCCCGATGAGCAGCAATTTATCAAAAACAGAGAAAAAAGCATCTAATCCAAATAATAGCATCCCGGAGAAGTAACTCCTTAAAAATTGTAATAAGCTTAATAAGAATTGATTAATCACCAGAAAAAATAGAATATAAACCTGATTTTGACGGAATCCGATGAGTGAGCCTATAGTGAATATGACTACCGCATAAAACAGAAACAAAACGATCCGCAGGGAAATCAGCTTTCCGATATAACGTCTGGAAAGCACCGGGAACTGAGCTACATTTTTGATATTGAAATTGGTAATTCCTAAATCAAGCAGGATATTAAAAATATAAGTAAAGTTGAATAACGAAAAATAAATGCCGTAATCCTCATAACCGATCCGGTTCTGAACTTCTGCATCAATCCCGAAAATAGCCAGCGGCTTTATCAGCAAATTGACAGCAATTAACAGGAGTAAATTAAAAAGGAATTTCCGCTGCATACATTAATCTTTCACAATATTACGAACAATTGTCAATAAATTCGTAATATCGCAGCGCCTTAAATGGTGTTTTTGAATTATGCGGATCGGGATCAATACACGTTTTTTGCTTTCCTCTAAGATGGAAGGCTTTGGCTGGTACACTTACGAGGTGGTAAAAAGAATGGTAAAACAGCATCCCGAACATGAATTCGTATTTTTTTTTGACCGCCCGTATGATAAAAAATTTATTTTCGGGCCGAATGTAAAACCAGTAGTTCTTTTTCCGCCTACCCGTGCTGTCGTATTAATTATTTCCTGGTTTGAATTTGCCCTACCGGCGGCTTTGAAAAAAGAAAAAATCGATATTTTTTTCTCTCCGGATGGTTTTCTGTCTCTAAGGGCAGATTGCAGGCAGATCGGAGTGATGCATGATCTGAATTTCCTTCACCATCCGAAAGATTTACCACTGCGTTTTCGCTGGTATTACAATAAGTTTTTCCCGAAATTTGCTAAAAAAGCGGAAAGGCTGTTGACTGTTTCCGAATATTCAAAGCAGGATATAGTTGCTTCTTACGGAATAGAGCCGGCTAAGGTAAAAGTCGCCTGGAACGGTGCTTCCGAAACATTCAGACCTGTTATGGAGCAAGAAAAACAGAATGTACGGATCCAGTATGCTGGTGGTGAGCCTTATTTTTTGTTTGTCGGGGCTTTACATCCCAGGAAGAATCTGAAGAGTTTACTGGAAGCGTTTCAGATATACCGTGAACGCGGAAATAAAGGAAAGCTGCTGATTGTAGGCGCGAATTTATTCGCGGCGAACCATATGGAAGCTTCTTTGGTTGCTGAAGAGTTTCGTTCGGATGTTCATTTTACAGGACACCTTTCTCTGGGAGAGCTGGCGAAGGTGACAGCGAGCGCATTAGCATTGGTTTTTGTTCCTTATTTTGAGGGATTTGGAATTCCGCTGGTAGAAGCAATGCGCTGTGGAACACCCATAATTGCTGGTAATTTAACCTCCCTTCCTGAAGTAGTCGGAGATGCCGGAATTTTAGTGAACCCATTTGACACAAAAGAAATCGCTGCTCAAATGCAACGGCTTTCTGTGGATGAGCAGCTGCAAAAAGATCTGGGAGAAAAAGGATTGCAGCGCGCTGCGCTTTTCAATTGGGATTTCACGGCAAATGCTGTCTGGAGCGTGATAGAGGAGGTTGGGAAAGAGCTGTAGGTGATGATCTCGAAAGATTGAATATTTGAATACTGAATTTTGAATTTAGCGGGAATTTGCAATCTGTAATTTGTAATCTACAATCTACTGCAACACATCAATCCGCTGGCTGTCTAACTTCAGCAGTATAAACAACATCACGGAAAAAGACATCATGGAAGAACCACCATAGCTGATGAACGGCAAGGGAATACCGATAACAGGAGCGAGCCCGATGTTCATCCCGATATTAATAGCAAAGTGATAGAACAAGATCGTTGCAACTGAATAAGCGTAAATTCTGGAAAATGATGACCGTTGCCTTTCCGCAATGACAATGATTCTGATCAGTAAAACGGTATAAAGAAGCACAATCGTTCCTGATCCCATAAAGCCCCATTCCTCTGACAACGGACAGAAAATAAAATCCGTTTCCGATTCAGGAACGTGATTTGCCTCAACCGATGATAAGCTGGCCTGCTGATATCCTTTTCCTTTTAGGCCGCCGGAACCAACCGCTGCCATTGCACGATTCCGGTTATAATCATCGCCATTCGGATCTTCTCTTAATCCGAGAAACAGCTCAATTCTTTCTTTCTGGTGCTTTTTCAGGGACTGGAACATGCGATCGACACCAATAACAATAGCAAAAACAATACCCAGGCTAAAAATTAATATCAGTAAAAATTTCGACCGGTCTTTTTTGGTTGTGAAGATTAGAACCAAGATCAGTAGCAGCAGAAAAACAGAAAAGAAGAATAATAAAACACCATACATTCCTGGTAATTCAATTCCCGGCAGGCTCTCAAAAGTAATAATATTGTTGCTCGTTAAAAGTGTAGCCATTGAAATAACAATCACGATAAACAAAAGAGGAATGAAATGGTTTCCTACCCATGTGCTTTTTAAGCGGGTGATTCCGAGGAATCGAAGCAACTTCAGCAAAATGGGATCGTAACTTAAGCCTTCACGGTAGAGCACAAAAAGAAATGCGGTGAATACGACAAAAGAACCTGCGTCGGGTTGCAGGATAATCAAGATCATCGGAATAAGAATAATGATATTGGAAAGCAGCACAGATTTCGAATCAAGTGTCCGTATATTCAGCGAAGGGATGAATTTCGCCAGCGCCAAAGCCGTCCCGATTTTAGCAAATTCTGCCGGCTGGATTCCCATGCTGCCGATTCCTAACCAGGCACGTGCACCATTTACAGGCGGCATGAATAATACAATGACTAAAAGCCCCAGACAGAAAGTATAAATGAAATAAGCAAACTTCTGATAGATAGTAGTATCAATCAGAAAAATGAGAAAACCAAGAAAAAAAGAAACGCCTACCCATGCGATCTGCTTTCCGTATTTTTCTGAAAAGGAAAGCAAGGACGAATGCTCCGGATTGTAAGCGGTTGAATAGATCGTTGCAATGCCGATAGCCACTAATGCGATATAGATGATAAGAATCAGCCAGTCAATCTTCCCCAGCAATGAATTATTTCTGTATGCAGTTTCTCTACTCATTTGCTGTATTGGATTTAGTGGTCTTTCCCATGAAATTTGCTTCCAGAATATATTTTTCCCGTTCTTTTTCCGTAATTTCCCTTTTCAGGTATTTTTCCACGATCAGGCTGGCAATTGGAGCTGCCCAGGTACCACCTGCTCCGGCATTTTCCACAAAGACTGCAACGGCAATTTTAGGATTGTCTTTAGGAGCAAAGCAGATAAATACAGAGTGGTCTTCCCCGTGAGGATTTTGTGCTGTTCCTGTTTTTCCACAGATGATGATATCATTTAAACGTGCTCTTCGTGCTGTACCTCCGGCTTCATATACGACACGTCTCATTCCTTCAATAACCGGCTCGAAATGCTGAGGATCAATACCTGTCTGGTGTTTTTCTTTGAACACTTTTTCCGGGCCGTTATTCCCAATTGATTTTACCACATGCGGAACATAAAACCAACCTCTGTTCGCCAGCATGGCAGCAATATTGGCCATTTGCAACGGCGTTACTTTTACTTCTCCCTGACCGATAGAAATAGAACGTATGGTCGAAAATGCCCATCGATGATGCCCGTAAGGATTTCTCTTGGACGGAAAAAGATTATCGTAATAATTTGGATCCGGGATCAGTCCGGGACGGACGCCGGGAATATCTGTTGCCAGCTTTTCACCTAAACCGAAATTATGCATATATTCCGCCCATTTCCCGAGCCCGTACTCAGCATCTGCATAAATATTTTTCTTTACTCCCGGCTGAATGACACGGCGCACTGCCTGATAATAATAAGGATTACAAGACATCTGTACCGCTTCAATGATGCTTCTCGCATTTGGATGGTTGTGACAGCCGACCAGACTTTTATTACACGGGAAACCGGTGTTGACGGTAATTCTTCCCTCCTGTAATGCAATTAATGATTGTAATAGCTTAAAGATGGAGCCCGGAGGATATTCTGCCTGAAGAGGCCGTGGGAAAAGCGGCTTGTCCTCGTCTAAAAGCAGCTTTGGATAATTGGTTTGAATGGCACGTTTTCCGACTAATAAATTAGGATCATAAGTGGGGGCGCTGACCATTGTCAGAATTTCTCCCGTTGACGGCTCGATAGCAACAATGGTTCCGCGTTTGTTCTGCATCAGCTGCTCACCATATACCTGTAATTCAATGTCAATTCCCAGCTGTAAACGGTCACCCTGTTTGGCCTTGATGTCGTATTTGCCGTTCGCATACGGCTGCAGCTCGTTATTCATCGCTGAGGTAACAATATAGTTGACTCCTTTGATTCCGCGTAATTCTTTCTCGTAATATTTCTCGATTCCTACTTTTCCTATATTATCGCCAGGACGGTAATAACGCGCTGAATCAGCATCAATCTCCTGTTGATTGACCTCGCTTACATATCCGAGAATATTTGCAGCATTCGGATAAGAATAATAGCGCATGCTGGACAGTTCCTCGTAGAAACCGGGGAATTTGTAAAGATGAGGTGCGATTTGAGCCATTTCATCAATAGTGATCTCTTTGACAAATACATACGGCCTCACTTTCTGATAACGGGGTAAGTCACGTTTTCCTGTCTTGGGATTTTTGTCATATCCCTGCTCTTCACGGATTTCCTTAAAACGCTCTCTGATCTTTATTGGCTCCCAGCCAATGAGGTTTGCCAGCGCTACAGTGTCAAGATCTTTGATATTTTTTTCGATCATCATCAGATTGTAGTAAGGCTTGTTGCTTACTACTAATTTTCCAGCACGGTCAACAACATGCCCTCTGGGAGGAATAACAAGCTTTCTTTTTTCTGATATTTCCGCGGCGCGGAGTGTCCAGTATTCATCCATTACCTGCATGTAGAACAAACGGGCTATATATATGATCCCGATCGCAAGGAACATAATGATGGAAACATATTTTCTGGATTGCAGGTTCACGTTTATTCTCCGTTATGATTTACAAAAATAAAAAAACCTGAAAAGAGCGAACCCGTTTTGCCCTTTTCAGGAATCTGCAAGGAAAATAAAACCAAAGTAGAAACTGAGTATAAACTATGAGTTACCGATGTTCTACACTTTAAAGACGTGACAGTCATGAAAAAGGTTGGGTTAAAAATCAAAATTTTTTATTTCCTCACTTACTGCTTCCAGCTCTCTGAAAAAATCTTCTCCATAAGCTCTGATAATCGGCTCTTTCAGAAATTTATAGACAGGAACCTGTAGTTGTTCGCCCAGCGAGCAGGCATCTTTGCAGATGCTCCATTCATTGTAGTTGAGAGCTGTCAGCTCGTTCAGCCGCATTTCCCGGATTGGGTAAAGGTGACAGGAAATCGGCTTTTTAAATTCAATCTCATTATTAAGATAAGCTTTTTCAATAGCACATTTGGTAATTCCCTGTTCGTCAAAATAAACGAAAGCACATTCGCCGCCATTTACTAAAGCGGTTACGGGTTCGTTGTCCTCATCCATGTAAAAGACGCCTTTTTTCTCCACTTCCGCTATTCCTTCAGGCCGCATATACGGTTTGACGATGTCATATACTTCTTCCAGGATATCGACTTCCTCAAAGGTTAAGGGTGCTCCTGCATCTCCTTCTATGCAGCAGGCTCCTTTACAGGCATTCAGATCACAAACGAATTTTCGCTTGAAAATATCTGTGGAGACAACTTTGTCTTTTACTTCTAACAACATGTTTGCCGGATTTTTCGAATACAAAAATAGTCTTAGTTATCCGTATTTTTACTATATACGATGTTAATGCAAAACTTTTTTTCAGATGAGAAGTAAAAAACTTATGAACAAAATGGGTCTTTAAAAAATATAGTGTATCTTTGCGCCCAAATTATCGAATCATTTAAAAAGGGCACACAAATGTCACAATTACAAGGTAAAATTTCACAGGTAATCGGTCCTGTAGTTGATGTTAGCTTCGAGAAAGGAGTTAAGCTTCCGAATATTTACGACGCATTGGAAGTCAGAAAAAACGATGGTACAAGAGTAGTTCTTGAAGTGCAGTCTCACATTGGGGAAAGCTCAGTAAGAACAATTTCTATGGACTCTACTGACGGTTTTAAAAGAGGAATGGCTGTTCTTTCTACAGGTAGCGCAATCAAAATGCCGATCGGAGATAAGATCAAAGGCAGATTATTTAATGTAGTTGGTGAAGCAATTGACGGGATTAACACCGTAGATAATTCAAACGGTTTACCTATCCACCGTGAAGCTCCGAAGTTTGACCAGTTATCCACTTCAACAGAGGTTTTGTTCACAGGTATCAAAGTGATCGACCTGATTGAGCCGTATGCAAAAGGAGGTAAGATCGGTTTGTTTGGTGGTGCCGGAGTAGGTAAGACAGTATTAATTCAGGAATTAATTAATAATATCGCAAAAGGACACGGAGGATTGTCTGTATTTGCGGGTGTAGGTGAGCGTACGCGTGAAGGAAATGACCTGCTTCGTGAGATGCTGGAATCAGGAATTATTAAATACGGTACTGATTTCATGCACTCCATGGAAGAAGGAGGATGGGATCTTTCTAAAATCGACCTGAAACAAATGGAAGAGTCTAAAGCTACTTTCGTTTTCGGTCAGATGAACGAGCCTCCGGGAGCACGCGCACGTGTTGCATTGTCCGGTCTGACAATGGCGGAATATTTCCGTGACGGAGAAGGCGACGGACAAGGAAAAGACATCCTGTTCTTCGTAGATAACATTTTCCGTTTTACACAGGCAGGTTCTGAGGTATCTGCATTATTGGGGCGTATGCCTTCAGCGGTAGGTTACCAGCCGACATTATCAACAGAAATGGGTGCAATGCAGGAACGTATCACTTCCACTAAAAATGGTTCGATTACATCTGTTCAGGCGGTGTATGTACCTGCGGATGACTTAACGGATCCGGCCCCGGCTAATACATTTGCCCATTTGGATGCGACAACCGTATTGTCCCGTAAAATTGCCGAGTTAGGTATTTATCCTGCGGTGGATCCATTGGATTCCAGCTCCCGTATTTTGAGCCCGAGTGTAATCGGAGATATTCATTATAACTGTGCGGAACGCGTTAAAACGACATTACAACGATATAAAGAACTTCAGGATATCATTGCTATCCTTGGGATGGATGAATTATCAGAGGAAGATAAGCTGATCGTGCACAGAGCACGCCGCGTACAACGTTTCCTTTCTCAGCCGTTCCACGTAGCAGAGCAGTTTACAGGTATCCCGGGAGTATTGGTGGATATTCAGGATACGATCAAAGGTTTCAATATGATTTTGGACGGTGAACTGGATCAATATCCTGAAGCAGCGTTTAACTTAAAAGGTACAATCCAGGATGTTATCGAAGCAGGTGAGAAGATGCTTGCAGAGACTAATTAATCTGAAGAATTATGCAATTAGAAATCATAACACCTGAGGCTAAAATTTTTTCCGGAGAAGCTACTGCAGTTCAGTTTCCTGGTTTAGATGGCCTGTTTCAGGTTTTAAATAACCACGCTCCGATCATCTCTTCCTTAAAAGAGGGTGAAGTGAAGGTGGATCTGACAACAGCAGTTGCTGATGTCGAAGATCTGCATCCTTCTGTAAGAGTAGATGAAAAAAGCGCTTCCGTGATTTATGTAAAAATCAATGGAGGAGTTGTGGAGATGAGCAATAATAAGATTATCGTTTTAGCAGAATAAATAAAAGCTGCTGTTAAATCTTAAGGGATTTGTTTTACAAATCCCTTTTTTTAATTTTGGCAAACTTTAAGAATTACATACTATAAGTTAATTTCTTGCGTTTAAGCAGAGTTTTTTTATGAATACTGAACAACAGATAGATTTGACAAAGATTCCGGAGCACATTGCCATAATTATGGATGGCAATGGACGGTGGGCGAAGAAACAGGGGCAGGACCGCTTGTTTGGTCACTCTTTTGGAGTAGATGCTGTGCGTCACACGGTGAATGCCTGTCAGAAGCTGGGAGTTCAGTGTTTGACTATGTACGCATTCTCAACAGAGAACTGGGGACGGCCGAAGGCAGAAGTGGATGGATTAATGGAGTTGATGGTACGTACCATCGTTGGGGAAATTCCGGATTTGATGAAGCGTAAGGTCAGAATTCACGGTATCGGCGATCTGGAAGGACTGCCTGAGGATTGCAAAGCTGAAATGTATAATGCTATTGAGGTAACAAAAAATAATACCGGTTTGAATCTGATCCTGGCGTTAAACTATAGCGCTAAGTGGGAGATCACGGAAGCAGTGAAGAAAATCGCTGAAAAGGCAAAATCAGGAGATTTAGATCCGGATGCTGTAAATGAAGGATTAATCTCTGCACACCTCTCAACAGCGGCTTTTCCTGACCCGGAACTGCTAATAAGAACAAGTGGAGAAATGCGGTTGAGCAATTTCCTTCTCTGGCAGTGTGCCTATTCCGAGTTCTATTTCACAGAAGTACTATGGCCGGACTTTAACGAAGAGGAATTATACAAGGCAGTGATGGATTTTCAATTCAGGGAACGGCGTTTCGGAAAAACTTCAGAGCAAATCATAAATGTAGAATGAAGATATACAATCAATATACAGCGAAGCTACTATTCATTCTCTGCTTCTTTTCATCAGCATTGATGGCGCAGGAAGCGGAAGACTCTATCAATCCTTCCAATCCCGTACAGGTAACATCGATCGGTGACGGATACTGGGATTATGCAAATCCGAAGGAATACCAGATCGGAGCTATCCGTGTGGAAGGAGCAGATAATTTCGACCACCAGGCTATTTTATTGATTGCCGGCTTGCGTCAGGGTCAGAAAGTAATGATTCCGGGTGATAAGATTACCAATGCTATCAAAAATCTTTGGAAAGAAGGGCTCTTCTCGCAGGTAGATATCTATGTGGACAAAATCGTTGCAAATATTGCTTTCCTGACAATTGAACTTCAGCCGAAACCGAAACTTTCCCGCTTTAAGCTGGAAGGAGTAGCCAAGAAAGACGCGGATAAGGTCCGGGAGCAGATTAACCTGTTTTCCGGGAAAACCATCTCTGAAAATACAGTCAATCTTACAGCGGCGAAAATCCGGGGATATTACAGGGATAAAGGTTTCTGGAATGTAAAAGTAAATATCAGACGCGAAGCGGATAGCTTGCTGAATAATTCCGAAATGTTTGTAATTAATGTGGACCGCGGGCAGCGGATTCGCGTTCAGGATATTTTGATCGAAGGAAATGAGCAGCTTACTGATGCGAAGATCAGAAAAGCAATGAAAGAAACAAAGAGAACCAGTTTACTCCGGATCTTCAAAAAATCTAAGTTCCTTGAATCTACGTATGAAACCGACAAGCAGAATGTAATTGCCAAATACAATGCGAACGGTATGCGGAATGCCAAGATCGTATCAGACACTTTCTTCCTGATCAGCGACAGAAGCTTGCTGATTAAAATGAAAATTGAGGAAGGAAGCAAGTTTTATTTCGGTAATATAGAGTGGGTCGGAAATACAAAATACAGAAGCTCTTACTTAGATACCATTCTCGGGATAAAATATGGTGATATCTATAATAAAGAATTGCTGGATACCCGTTTGAACATGAGTCCTGACGGAAGAGATATCTCTTCCTTATATATGGACAAAGGATATTTATTCTTCAACGTTCAGGCAATAGAAAAAAGTATTGTTGATAATCATATCAATTATCAGATCCGTCTGATTGAAGGAAAAGAAGCGATTGTCGATAATATCTTTATTAAGGGAAATACAAAAACGAGTGAGCACGTAATCCGCCGGGAAATCCGTACCAAACCGGGAGATTTATTCAATCGTAATGACATCATCCGTACACAGCGTGAGTTGGCTCAGCTGGGATATTTCAATGAGCAGGGATTCCAGATCAACCCTTTACCAAATCCGCAAAAGGGAACGGTGGATATTGAATATGTAGTAGAGGAAAAATCCTCTGACCAGGTAGAATTGTCAGGAGGTTATGCTATTAAACGTCTGATCCTGACAGCCGGCTTGACCTTCAATAACTTCTCAACAAAGAAATTCTTTGATAAATCAGCATGGTCGCCGTTACCTTCGGGGGACGGGCAGCGTTTATCCTTGCGTGTACAGACAAATGGTAAATATTATCAGGGCTATAATTTCTCATTTACAGAGCCGTGGCTGGGAGGCAAAAAGCCTACATCACTCAGCTTTTGGGCAAACCACACTTCCTATTCCAGTTCAGGAGTAGCAAAAAGCAAAGAAGGATATCAGGGAATCCAGCAGACAGGTATAGGACTTGGGCTTGGACGACGTAAAAAGATCCCGGATGATTTCTTTACAGCATATTACGAGCTGGGATATACCTATTATGACCTGAACATGACCGGATTTACGGAAAGTTTTGAGAAGGGTTTTGCGAATGATATCAGCTTTAAATATATCCTTCAGAGAAGCTCTGTAAGTGCACCTATTTATCCGCAGGAAGGTTCGAACATTACCTTTATGTTTAAAACAACAGCACCTTATTCATTGTTCAGAAAAGACAAGGACTATTCCGGTGCGACAGGACAGGAACGCTATAAATTTGTGGAATATTACCGGTTTAAATTTTCAACGGAATATTTTTTCCCGTTAACACGAGACAGAAAGCTGGTATTGATGTCACGTGTCGGTGTCGGGTATATGGGAGCGTATAACTCTTCAAAAGGCTTATCTCCGTTTGAGCGTTATAAGATGGGAGGAAGCGGTATGATCGGAGCTTATTCGTTTGTGGGATATCAGTTGCTGGCGCTTCGCGGATATGATGATAACTCTGTATCATCCTCTACCGGAGATCCGATCGCGACAAAATATACGCTGGAGCTACGTTATCCGCTATCATTAAATCCGTCTGCAACCTTCTATTTACTATTATTCGGTGAAGCCGGAAATACCTATCCGAATTTCAAGAAATTTAATCCGCTGAATGTAAAACGATCTGCAGGTATCGGTCTGAGAATTTTCCTTCCAATGTTTGGTATGCTTGGCGTAGATTATGGATGGGGCTTTGATACGCTGGATCCGCATTCGGACGGTTATAAAGGATCTTCCGATTCAAGTATAAGACAAAAAGGATATTTTGGTAAATTTACCTTCACAATTGGTATGAATTTAGGAGAGTTATAAGTTATGAAGCATTTACTTTTATTAGCTGCATTGTTTTTTGGCACATCATTTGCCTCAATTGCTCAGAAATACGGTTACATTGATTCAGATTACATTCTGAATAATATAGAAGAATATAAAACGGCAAAGGAACGTCTTGATAAAATGGTAGAGCGCTGGACCTCAGAAATAGAGGAGCGCTATGAAATAATTAAAACAAAGAAAGATAACTTTGCAAGAGAAGAGGTATTATTGCCTGCTGAAGAGAAAGAAAAGCGCCAGGAAGAAATTAAGAAATTAGAGGGAGAAGCAATGGAATTGCAGAAATCCCGTTTCGGAGTTACCGGTGATTATTTTCAAAAACGGCAGGAGCTTATAAAACCGATTCAGGACAGAATTTACGAAGCGATGCAGAAAGTTGCTTCCAGTAAGAATTATAGTTTTATATTTGACAAGGCAAATCAGAGCAATTTGATTTATGCGGATAGCAAATTTGATATCAGCGATGCCGTAATTAAAGAGTTAGGAATTAAAAAGTAAAGTAAATAGAAAAGTAAAAATGAGAAAGTTATTATTCGTTTTTGTTTCCGTGTTGATGATCGGAACTGTAAGTGCTCAATCTAAAGTTGCACATATTAATTCAACGAAAGTATTAGATACATTACCTTCCAGAAAAGATGCGTTGAAAGAGCTTCAGGACTTTAGTAAAGCTGCGGAAAAAGAATTGACAGATTTAGAAGCAGAATTGCAAAAAGCATATGAAAAATATATGAAGGAACGTGAGTCGCTTTCTCCTGTTTTGAGACAGTACGAAGAAGAGCGCCTGCAAAAAATGCAAACGAACCTGCAGACAAGAGAGCAGGAATTGCAACAACGTCTTCAGGCACGTGGAAATGAACTGAATGACCCAATTTTAAAACGTCTTCAGAAAGCAGTAGAGCTTGTTTCTGACCGTAAAAAGCTGAGCTATGTAATTGATGAGACACAATTATTGTATTTCAAAGGAGGACAGGATATTACAAACGAAGTAATTGATGAGATCCTTAAGCTGGATGCTGCTGAGTATAAAAAGAAATAAATAAAAGACTAACAATAATAAAACCCCGCCTGAAAGAAGCGGGGTTTTTTGTTTATAATTAAGTGTTCATTGGACTACTATGTCTAAATTAATAAAAGGGCGAATTACTACTTTGTAAAGCTTAAAATGCGTGTGAGCGACATAATAATTTGCGAGCAACATAATAATTTGCGAGCAACATTTATTTCCGTTACGGACGTTTAAAAACAAGAAATTACGCAAGAATATGCAAAGTAATCTGAAAATGCTTTAAACAGCCTGAAAAATCGAAAAAAAAAGTGATAAATGTCCTGTGAGATGACATCATATCAGAAGAGCTTAATAGAGTGATTTTTGCCGGGAAGTATAATGCTGTTTAATTCATATCTCTGAAATGAAAAAAGCGGGTGAAGATTTTTCTCCGCCCGCCTTGCTTTATCTCAAATTGAGTCTTATTTCAGACCAATTTATTTTCCAGTTATTATTTGACGCCGTGCATCATTTTGACCAGTAGTTTGCTTAGTAAAAATAAAATGATTGATGATCCTCCGGCTAAATAGACGAATAGCCAGAAGAATGATTTCAGGTCAGTAATTTTGATACCTAGGAAAGACTTTTCTTTGTTTATAGCCATTTTTGCATATTCAATCTTCTTTTCTTGAATAATCTGGCTATGTTTTTTTATTAAATTCTTATCTTTTGTTTCCGGAAGTAATCTGTCGAATTTTATATCGGAGTATTTTACTTCGGATACATTTCCTTTTTTATCAATAATTTTTGTTGTATCAGAAAGGGACGCTTTTTTTGCATCTTCAGCAGTTAAGTAGCATGTGTGCTTATCTGTGGTAAATTGTTTTTCCAAATCTCTTACCTGCTCTCCGGTTAGTACGGGATCAGGATAGAAAGAGCTCAAAAATCCTGCAAAATTATTGGCAGCAGCGGTACTCAAAAACCATACTCCCATTAATAGGGAAGCAAATCTGACCGGTGCTAACTTATTAACCATGGATAAACCGATAGGAGACAAAAACAATTCCCCAATCGTATGGATAAAATAAAGCCCAGTTAACCATATCATTGATACTTTTATTCCCGGCTCAACACCGTCAACCCCGAATGCAATGAATACATAACCTAATGCAAGTAAAAACAAACCATATGCTTGCTTATAAGGAGAAGCCGGCTCTAAGTTCTTCTTTGCTAATTTCGTCCATAATATAGAAACTAAAGGAGCCAACAGGACAATAAATACTGCGTTAAAACTGTTGAACCAGCTTGCCGGCATATGGAAATTAAAAATGACTCTGTTTGTTTGTTCTGCTGCAAAAAACGTTAGAGAAGCGCCAGCTTGTTCAAAAGCTGCCCAGAAGAAGATGACAAAGAAAGCAACAATGTAGATGACTGCTATTCTTTGTTTTTCTATTTTATTTAAAGATTTGTCCGTAATGATTATTAACGGAATAGCTATTGAAACAGCAAAGATAGCCGCAGAAATGTAGTTATTGGTCATGTCAATAACTGACTCGTCTGCTGATATGAATATAAAAAAGCGGAAAAAAACCAAAAGAACAATACCTACAAGAATACCGATAAAAACATTTGAATTGCCTTTCTTTGGAGCAACTATATCATTCTGATTTTCCTGCGCTAATCTTTTTTGGTTAGGTTCAACGCCGATGGGATTCCCTTCTGGTGTATTCAATACTTTATTTTTTCTTAATTCAAAAGTCACAACAGAAATAATCATACCAAGGCAGGCACAAAGGAAACCCCATTTGAACGCACCAGGAATAACGGCACCGGAATCATCATATCTTTCTCCTAAATATCCGCACAGTAATGGTGCGATAAATGCTCCCAGGTTGATTCCCATGTAAAAAATGGTATAAGCAGAGTCTTTACGTTTGTCAGTTTCTGAATATAATTGACCTACAAGAGTAGATATATTCGGTTTGAAAAAACCGTTTCCGAAAATCAAGAAGGTTAACCCTATAATCATTAAAATCATAGCCAGACTATGATTTCCATAAAATGAAGCTGATAAAAACATAAAAAACTGCCCGATTGCCATCATGATTCCCCCTACGAAAATGGACTTTCGGTTTCCCCAGATATTATCAGCAAAGTAACCTCCTATTATAGGCGTCAGGTAAACAAGACTAGTGTACGATCCGTAAATTCCGGAAGCAGTTTTTTTGTCAAACATTAATGCATTAACCAAGAATAATGTAAATAATGCTCTCATCCCATAATAACTGAAACGTTCCCACATTTCGGTTGTAAATAACAGATACAACCCTTTAGGATGTCCTTTTTGTGTTTCTATACTCATTTTACCTTTTTAAATTTAAAAGTTGTGAAATTATAAAAAAATGTAAAAAAAACAACGTCCTGTTATTTTTTAATGAGCTGCAACATTAAATTTCTATTTTATACCGTGAAGCAGTTTTTTGAGTAATGGATGCAGCAACATGATAATAATGGCCACAACTAACGGAATTGCAGTGAATAGTAAAAAGAAATGGCTTAATGAATACTCTTCTTTTATAACTTCTACCTGTCCGCCGAGCAAGGCTGCTAATTTTTGTGCTATTGCGATAGCCAAATACCAGATTCCGTACATAAATGCCAGCATTCTGGCAGGAACAAGCTTACTGACATAAGACAGGCCGACCGGAGAGATAAAAAGCTCTCCGATGGTGTGAAGAAGATATGTCAGGATCAGCCAGATCATAGAGATTTTCACTCCTTCTCCGATTCCCCATGAACCGATTCCTAATAACAGGAAACCAATGGACACAAAAATTAACCCGAATCCATATTTGAAGGCAACCGGAGGATTGTATTTGGAATCCCATATTTTGGAGATTGTAGATGCCAGCAAAATGATAAAGAATGCATTTAACGTGGAGAACCATGAAACAGTAATCTCTGATGCGTCTGCGGTGAACTCTTTGTGCAGCATCTTGAGTACGGCTGCCCAGATCAGTCCGAAACAGACGAACAGGATTATATTGGAAATACTGATCTTTTTCCATGTTGTTATGGCAAGCTTGACCAATACCCATGAAATAATGGATAAAGGAACAATAGTCAGTAAGGCATTTACGACATTGAAAACAACTAAGGCATTCCCTTCCAGAGTTCGGTCAATATAATCCCTTGCCACAATCACCAGAGAAGAAGCTCCCTGCTCGAAGCTCATGAAGAAGAAAAGCAGTGTAACCGCTAAAATAATAATTGCCAGCATCCTGTCCTTTACAACTTTTCCGTAGCGTAGAATCCTGTTGAGGATCAGAAAGAAAAACAGAAGAAGTGTTCCGATAATTACAATATACTGTCCGCGAAAAACACCTCCGTCTGATTTCAGGATGTCTAAAAATTTGAAGATGTCTTTGTCCGGAAGGTTTTTGGAGATCGGATCGTTGAAAGCGTACATCAATCCCAAAATAGAAACGATTATAATTAAAATGATATCGATCATTTTAAACGGATTTCTGATTTTTTCATCCGGGTGATTAACATCCTCTTCTCTTAATTCAACTGTTTTGTCTTCTTTTTTCAGGTCACCTATCGTACCAAATAATGGTTTCGCCAACCAGAACTGAATGGTTCCCAAAAGCATAAAAATCCCTGCCAGGCCGAATCCCCAGTGCCATCCGAATTTTTCAGCGAAATACCCGCAAAGCATCATTCCGAAAAACGCTCCGGCATTTACTCCCATATAAAATATCGTATAACCACCATCTTTTTTCTCCGGGAATTTCTTATACATTTCCCCAAGAATTGCCGGCATATTAGGTTTGAAAAAACCGGTTCCTAAGATTAAGCAGGCTAATCCGATGAAAAAAGTGACATCGTTCTCGATCGCCATGGAAGCGTGCCCTAAAGTCATGATGATGGAACCTATGATCACCGATTTCCATGAGCCTAACAGCTTGTCGGCAATGACACCCCCGAAAACAGGAGTTATATACAACAGCATCACATATGTTCCATAAAGCGCAGAAGCAGACTGAACGTCCCATCCTAAGCCTGATTTCGGGTTCCCGTGGATGACTGCAGCCGTCAGATACTGGATCAGCAATACGCGCATCCCGTAAAAAGAAAAGCGCTCCCACATTTCTGTAAAGAAGAGGACAAATAATCCGCTTGGATGCCCTAATAGTTTAGAATCAAAGAAGTTAGAATTCGCTGTTGTACTCATGGTTTGATTTTGAAAGGCAAAAGATATATTATTTTTTTAGAATAATGGTGAATATTCTAACTTTATCCCATGTTAATCGATTTGCATACGCATCATTCCGGTTCCGCAGATTTAGCCATTTTCAACGCTTTTGACAGGAAGACGGAGCTAATTTGTTCCTATGGGATTCATCCGTGGTATGCAGAGCAGTTTTCTTTTGATTTTCTGGAGAAGCTGGAGTGTTTGATTCAGCAGCCAAATTGCTGGGCAGTTGGAGAATGCGGGTTGGATAAGCTGGCCAGGTCTGACTGGAGTAAACAGATGCGATGGCTTGAAATACAGATCGGCTTATCTGAGAGTTATCGAAAACCGTTGATTATCCACTGTGTGAAAGCAATTCAGGAACTGATTGTGTTGAAAAGAAAAATAGATCCGGCTCAGATCTGGATTTTTCACGGCTTCAGAAAGATAAACATGGCAAAGCAATTATTAGAGGAAGGATTTTATCTGAGCATCGGAACGGCCTTGTTGACAGATGAAAGATTACAAGAATCGATAAAAGATTTTCCGCTGGAACGGTTGTTCCTGGAAACGGACGATAAGGAGATGAATATCTGTTCTTTATACGAACGTCTGGCAGTAATTAAGAAGATTCCGGTTGAACATGTCGAAGAGCAGTTAATAAATAATTTCGAAAAAGTTTTTGACAGAAAACTTCTTCCGTAAAGACATTGTGATTTTTATATATTTTTGGAAAGATAAAAAAGGAAATTCATGACAAACTGGTTAGAACGTGCAGAACTTTTGATAGGAGAGGACGGATTACAAAAACTGAACAAAGCACATGTTTTGATAGTCGGCTTAGGCGGAATCGGCTCTTTTGCAGGAGAATTCATCGCCCGCGCAGGAGTTGGAACCATTACTTTAATTGATGGAGATAAATTTGACCCGACCAATAAGAACAGACAGCTGACAGCGTTGGACAGTACGATCGGCCGGAACAAAGCGGTAGTTCTTGCTGAACGGATCCGTGAGATCAACCCTGATGCTGAATTAAACGTGATAGAGGAATTTGTTGTGCCGGAAAGAGTATGGGAGCTTCTGAAAGATTTAAAACCGGATTATGTAATGGATTGTATTGATTCCGTGACACCTAAGCTGGAATGGATCATTGCCTGTAAAAAGACCAATACGAAGATTATTTCCCATATGGGCGCAGGAGGGAAAATGGATCCTGCTCAGGTACGTGTGGATAAGCTACATAAAACAAAGAATTGCAAGCTGGCCAGCCATTTAAAAAAGCGCCTGAAAAAAGATAAGATTGATTATCGCAGGATAAAAGCGGTATATTCAACAGAATTGCAGGATAAAGATTCGTTGAAATTAACGGATGGAACTAATTTTAAACGATCTTTCTATGGAACAATCAGCTATATCCCGGCTCTTTTTGGCTTATACGGAGCTGCAGAAGTAATAAAAATGATTCTGGGGAAAGAATGGGGAGAAGATACAGATTCGGATGAAAGTGTGCAGGAAGATTGATTACATACTATCTGCCGGAGAAAAGTTCAATAAATATTAGCATTTAAGTTATGTCAGTACATAAAGAAGTAAAAAGAGTGACGACAAACGTCCTCAAGGAGATGAAAGCAGCAGGAGAAAAAATTTCCATGCTGACGGGATATGATTTTTCAATGGCAAAGATTATTGATGATGCCGGCATTGATATTATTTTGGTAGGAGATTCAGCATCGAATGTCATGGCTGGCCATGAGACGACTTTGCCGATTACCTTAGACCAGATGATTTACCATGCTTCTTCAGTAGTTCGCGGAGCGAAAAGAGCGCTGGTAGTTGTAGATATGCCTTTCGGATCGTACCAGGGGAATTCTAAAGAAGCGCTTTCCAACGCGATCCGCATTATGAAAGAATCCGGCGGACACGGTGTAAAATTAGAGGGCGGTGCGGAAATCATTGAATCCATAAAACGGATCCTGACAGCAGGAATCCCTGTAATGGGACATCTGGGGTTGACTCCGCAGTCGATCTATAAATTTGGAACATATGTAGTCCGTGCAAAAGAAGAAGAGGAAGCGGTCCGGTTGATTGAAGACGCGAAAGCATTGGAAGAAGCCGGTTGTTTTGCAATTGTTCTTGAAAAGATCCCTGCAAAACTGGCCAAAAAAGTAGCGGAAAGTGTTTCTATTCCGATCATAGGAATCGGCGCGGGAGGACACGTGGACGGGCAGGTATTGGTGATCCATGACATGCTGGGAATCAATAATGAATTTAATCCAAGATTTTTGAGGAAATACAATAACTTGTACGAACAGATGAAATCTTCTATTGAAAAATATGTGGAGGATGTCCGGAGAGGAGATTTTCCGAATGAAAAAGAATCTTACTGATAGAAAAGTAATCTTTGGAACGCTTTGTAAACATACTTTTCGTAAGCCGGCAGACTACTCTTTTCCGTGAGTTTAAGCTTGCTTTTAAAAGTGTTGGAACGAACCTTATTCAGGTGGAAGATGAAGCAGAAGCAAAGCGCATTCTGGAGAAAAAAACGATCGGGATCCAGATACTGGATTGTTCGCAGGAAGAATTCTGTTCCGCGCCTGCTATTTCAGGACTGATCAGAAGCAGTAGAAACGCAGAAGTATTCACCCTGTTAATGACCGATGCTCCGCAAGAGCTCGCATCTCTTGTCTTTTCGATAAAAGAAGGGATTTGTGATATTATTCCGTTGCCTTTTGATCCCATTAGCCTGAACGTTAAAATAGAAGTGTACAAACGCATGTTTTTCGATGTGCAGCGCGTGACCTCTCTTATGGCGAATGTATTTCCGGAGGCAGTAATCGAAGATTTTCGCAGAAATGGTAAAGTAGAGCCAAAGCGCTACAAAAATGCAGTAATTCTTTTTACTGATTTTGTGGGATTTTCATCTAAGTCCGCTGATTTGCAACCAATGGAGCTGGTTCGTCAGCTTGAAAAATATTTTTCGCGCTTTGACGATATCTGTGAACGCTACCGGTTAGAGAAAATCAAAACAGTCGGAGATGCTTATATGGCAATTGCCGGAGTTACAGAAGATCAGCCGTCTCCTGAAATCCGTGCGTGCCTGGCTGCGAACGAAATTATCAGCTTTGTGGAAACAGAATTTGCTTTGGAAAAAGCCCAAGGCAAGGATGGCTGGCAGATCCGGATCGGCATCAACGCCGGGAGCCTGGTCGGAGGTATCGTTGGAAGGAAAAAGCTGATCTACGATGTCTGGGGAGATGCGGTCAATATAGCAGCAAGAGCAGAACAAACTTCCTCCGAAGGAAAAATCCTTATTACACAACGAATTTACGATAAAGTGGCGCCTTATTTCTCAACGACTTTCTTTGACGAAGTCGAAATAAAGAAAAGAGGAGGGCGGTTGAATATGTATTTTTTGAGCTGGCTGAAACCGGAATTTTGTAATGATCACTGGGGAATTTATCCCAACTTGCAAGTGATGAACGAATGTGGATTACCTGCAATGGATTTTTACAGGATGCGCCGGAATATTTTACAGACGCTGAAATGCTTTCTGCCCGATACAATGTGCTATCACACGATTGACCATACTTTGAAGATGGATGAAACTGTGAAGCGGTACGCACGTCTCGAGGCACTCTCGCAACGTGAGATCCTGCTGTTGCGTACGGCTGCTCTGTATCACGATGTAGGGTTTATTGTTGAATACGAGAACAATGAGCAATTTGCCGTAATGCTGGCAAGGAATAACCTGCCGCAATACGGCTATTCAAATGAAGATATCGAAAAAGTGTGCGAGCTGATCTGGGCAACAGCACGCTTTGAAACCCCTAAAAACCTGTTGGAGCAATTAATGTGTGATGCCGATTCGGATTATTTGGGAAGAAGCGATTATCACCTGATTGCTGAAAAGCTTCGGAAAGAGCTGGCGCTTTATCTGTTGCGGATGACAGACGAACAATGGCTGGATTATCAGATTGATTATCTGGAATACAAGCACCGTTATTATAGTGATCTGGTTAAAAATATCCGGGAAAAAGGGAAATCCCTCCGTATTGAAGAGCTGAAAGAGAAACGCATCCGGTTAATTGATAATGAAGCCTCCGGATCAGGTAAATAAGCTGAAATTTAATCTTTTCAATCTTCCAATCTGTAATTTGCAATTTGTAATCTTTAATTTACAATTCACAACTAATTCCCCTCCGAGGCGAACAAAAATTTATTAGGACTGACAATATTCATTTTTACAGCATACATAACAATCCCTGCTGTATTTTTCACGCCGAGCTTGGACATAATGTTTTTTCGATGTGTATTAACCGTATGATTGCTTAAGAACAGCTGCTCTGCAATCTGAATATTAGTAAGACCTTCAGCGATCATTTTGATAATTTCATTTTCCCGTTCAGATAAGCTTACAGGTTCGCAGGAAAATACATCACTGTCCAGATCTTCGATGTTAATATTCGCTTTTTGGATGGTTTCAAGGATCTTACCACAGAAAAAATTGTTTCCCTTTCCGGTTTCTATGATTGCATCCATTATTTCCGTGACAGAGCAATCTTTTTTCACATAGCTTTTCACACCTGATTTCAGGGCGTTTATCAATGTTGTGGCTGATTGTTCGGGAGTAATGGCGATTACGTTAATATCAGGTCGTTTCTGGATGATCTTCGGAACAATATCAATGGAAAAGCCGTCAGAGGTGTAGTCGATAATTACTTCGTCAATGGGCGTTTTTTCGCACATAATCCATAAATCATGAGATGAAACAGCTTCACCGATAATCTCGATTTCGGGATAATTCTCTAAAACGGACCGAAGACCAATTCTGATTAATTCATTACTGTCTGCTAAAACGACTTTCATATCTTTTGCAATAAGCAAATATAAAAAGGATGATCCGGATTATCTAAGATAATAAAATAAAAAAACTGCAAACCTGAGTCTGCAGTTTCCGTTGTGTTTGTTTTACTTACTATTTGGTTTAGTGCTTGATCAGCTTAATAGCTTTTCTGGAAGATGAATTGCTGATGTTTAACAGGTAAATTCCGTTTGTCAGCTCTGAAACATTCACTTCCGTGCTGTTTGATTTTAATACTTCTGATTTGACAACTTTACCTTCAAGTGTAAGGATTTCCAAAGTTGCTTCATTGTCCGTATTTGTGTTAATTGTTACAGTGTTGTTCGCAGGATTCGGATAAACGGATACGTTGATATCTTCATTTTTAGCAACCGCTAAGAAGTCATTTCCAAACTTAGTATCTGTGAAGCTTGCACCTGTTGCTGCAACTGAACCTGAATTTAAACGCGCGTCCGGCTTAGTACCCAATGCAGGGAACAGATTCACCCAATTTACCTGAGCAACCGTTTTTGTTGAATCGTTACCATCCTGTGTAAAGAATGTAGCGTAGAAAGAAGGAGCTGCAGTTACTGTCACTGCTCCCGGATCAAAATTGATGAACAGGTTGTTTGCCACTACCATTGAATCTGCAGTCAGATTATCTTCAGTAGAAGCACCTTCAATAGACAATCCTTTTTCCCAGCCTGTGATCAGTGAGTTGAATACAGATGTTGCAGTATTTCTTCTTAAACGGAATGCTTTTTCGAATTTTTCACCTGTTGGCAAAGCAATAGAACCGTTTCCTTTTGGTCCTACAATAGTGATGTTAGAGAAAACAGGAGCTGTCATCGGATAGTTGGAAGAACCTGTAGCGTCATTATCACTTTCAAATGCATTAGAGTCACCTGCCGCATCAGAAAGATCTTTATCACGGATGATCAAACCGAACTGAACACGTCCTCTGTAACCGAAATCAGTATCAAAATCGTCATCTAATCCTCTGTAAGCAATTAAATATTTCGCGTCAACAGTTCCTCCGAACCACTCGAAAGAGTCATCTCCTGACCATGAAACCTGAATATGATCTATTTGTGTCTGGCTCCCTACTGAACCAAAAGTGATTCCGTTGATCTCTTTATTTGGTTCAAACGGAATACCTGCAAACTCAATACGGATAAAACTTAAAACACCAGAGTTATCTGCATCGTCAGTTCCTCCGAATTCTGTATCTGTTGTTGGCGCAATACCTTCGATATTTGCAACACCTCCGGGCTGGTTATTTTTTGCTTTTCCTAAAATAACAACACCTCCCCAGTCTCCTTCAGCTCTGTCACCAACACTTTCATTAGATGTAAAAACGATAGGATTTGCTGCAGTACCTGCTGCGTGGATTTTAGAACCTCTTGTGATGATCAATGTCGCCTGAGTCGCTTTATCCCCACGGATAATTGTGCCCGGTTCGATCGTTAAAGTAGCACCATTTTTTACATATACCTTATTCTTCAGTAAAATGATACCACTCCAGGTAGTATTTGATGTAATGTTGTTTTCAACTGTTTGCGTAGGTGTTCCGTAGTTTGTCGTTTCCGGAGAAAAATTTGTCCAGCCGGCAGTCCAGTCTGTTGCGTTTGTGTTGTCTGTTACAGGGAAAGCTCCTCTGTAAGATGTTTCTTCCCAGAATCCTGTTTGTGCATTTAAAGCTGCTGCACATAATAGCGTTGCTAAGCTTAAGTAGATCTTTTTCATTTTATTTTTCTTTTTTCTTTGATACAAATTTATTTCGGTGACATTGTATAAAAATTAAGGCAAGGTTATGCTTGTTTTAGTTATACGTTACCTAATTATTACCACATTTCAGCCCCGGGATTTATTAAAATTTATAAGAAACTCCCAATGATACGGATTGCCCGTATGTCGTTTCCTGCCACAGGTTATCAACGCCCTTGTCATACTTGTAATTACCTCCTAAATCCTGATAGAAGATTAATTTCTGTGCAAGCAGATCTCTGACATTCAACTTTATTTCAAGCTTGTTGTTTAAGAAAGTATGCGCATATTGCAGGTCGATTAAATGACGGTGATTTTCCCATACATCCGGTTCCTGGACATTCCCTACAATGAAGATTCTTCTTCCGACAATGTTATAGGAAATACTCAGTGCACCGTTAACTTTCGGAAATTCGAAAAATAAGCCGGCATTAACAATGTACGGAGATTGCCCCTGGAGAGGCCTGCTTTCTGCTGTTGCTCCCTGTATGTTTGAAACATCTACACGGGAACGGATTAATGAAAAGTTGGTAAATACAGTGGTGTTTTTAAGGAAATTGATGTCCTTTTCAGGTGCGAATGTCGAAAGCTTGATACGGTATTCCATCTCTCCTCCAAAGTTGGTGGCAGAAGAGACATTCGTGTAATATAATTCGCTTGCTCCGGATGTTCCTGTGCGGTTTACCAGCTCTATCGGATTGATAAAATATTTATAGAAACCGGACACGGATAATGATTGCCCCGGTGCAGGATAGAGCTCAAACCGGATTTCAGCATTGTGAATCTTAGCGCGTTTCAACTGCGGATTTCCTGATAGTATATTATCCAGCGTGTAATTATAGAAGGAGAAAGGTGCCAGCTCTCTGAATTCAGGTCTTGAAACAGTCTGATAATAAGCTAAACGGATATTTATCTTTTCAATAGGAGAGTAGATGATGTTCATGGAAGGAAGCACGTCCGTAACTGTTGTATCAATAGTGCGGTCAATGTTTGTCCCGAACTCCGTATAATTAAACTGCTGTCTGTATGATTCTACCCGCGCACCGCCAACGAATCTTAATTTATTGAAAAACTTAAAGTCGATCATTCCGAAACCGGCATGAAGCATGGTAGATGCCTGATAGCTGTCACTCACTTTAGTTGATTCATCCAATTTGAAGCCTCCCAGGGAGTCATTTTTTAATCCGAGATTTTCAGGAGCAAAAATGGCATCTTCCGGTAAGGTCAGCAGGCTATTATCAAATGAAGAGCCAAGAGGCTTATATCTTGAAAAACCTAAGCTTCTTGCGCTGAAATCTCTCGTTCTGAACTGATGACTTCCTCCTATTTTGAATTTAAGGACAACGTTTTTTACTTCTGTTTTTTTCTCAAAATCATATTTAGCATTTGCTATCTTTTCATTCGTCGCTGACCAGAACATGTTTCCGGCAGCCGTCGGGATTGTTCCGTTATTTTGAACAACTGCTGTAAATTCTGACTCAGGATCGTTGATGTCCATTGCACTTTTCTGATAAACAATCCTTCTCATGTTCGGAATGCTTCTCTTGATATCACTATATCCTAAATTCCAGTTCATCTGAAGAAATTCTTTGAACAGCTGATGCTCACCTTCTAATTGCCCTGTGTACATATTGTTCTGAGTGTACCAGCGGTTAGAAGAAATCTCATAGAAGTGAGGATTATTGTCCATCTCCCTTACTCCGTTACGAATGGTGACTTTATCCTCGGAATTTAAAGAGTAAATATTTTTGAATTTTAATTTATTATTGTTGTTGATTTTGAAATCCAGGTTTAACATGGCGCTGTTCAGGACATTCGTCGTAAATACGGAGTCGTTCAATTCGGATCTCAGAACTACTCCTGTGGATTGCTCCTCAAATTCTCTCCGGATATTTTGCCGGGTGTCTCTTGAATTCTGATACGTATAAGCAAATGCGATTCCCAGTTTCTTTTCTCCGAACCGGATCATGCGGTTCAGGCCATATTGCAGGTTCAGGTTTGGTAAGGCCATTTTACTGTTTATTGCCCATGATGGAGTCATGTCTTTTGCAAGATCAGCTCTTTCTCTGGTTGATAAACCTGCAAAATCAGTAGTTGACGGAATGGAAGAAGGAAGAGCCCTTGAACCGTTATCAAAGCCAAACCAGTCTGTTTTTGAGCCTTGGTAGGTTTTGTAATTCCTGAAGGTAGTCAGTGTGTTATAAGTTCCCGAAATAGAAATGGTTTGAAAGTTTTTGTCTTCTACATTTTTTGTATTGATAGAAATAACACCACCTGCAAATTCCCCGGGCATATCCGGTGTCGCGGTTTTGTTCACCATGATGTTGTCAAGAAAGACAGAAGGGAAAATATCGAATGAAAACGCTTTTTTGTCACTTTCAGAGCTTGGAAGCGGAGAACCGTTGATGGTAGCAAAGTTGTACCGGTCACTTAATCCGCGGATAACTAAGAATTTGTTGTCCTGAATAGAAGCGCCGCTGATACGTTTCAGTGCATCACTTACTTTTGTATCAGGTCGTTTTTTGATATCTTCGGCAGATGTTCCGTCAGTTGCAACCGCGCTGTTCTGCTTTTCTTTTTCTAAGCTGACGTTCCCGCTTTCTTTCGCTTTTGCCTTGATGACAATATCTTCCAGCTGGTTGGAAGGAGCTTTTAAGGTGATGATCAAAGGAACTTCAAGATATTGATTGGGGTTAATTGCTAATGTCGTTTCCTCAAACTCAAATGATTTCACAAGTATGGAAACCGATTCTCCTTTATATCTGAATGTAAAGTTCCCATCCATATCGGAAACCACTTTTTGCTCGGTTCCGTTTTCTGTCACGATAACCTGCGCGCCGATTACCGGTTCCTGAGATTCGTCCGTAACCTGTGCTGTGAGGTTCTTTTGCGAGAATGATCCGAAAGGAATCAGGTAAAAAACTGTTACAAGTAAGTAATAAATAAATTTCATAAACAAACAACCTTAAAATTTTACTGCAAAGGTTGCTTGATGACTTTAGATGAATATTAAAGTGAAATTATCGGACTGTTAAATAGATTTTGCTTTGATAAAGCTTTTTTAAAACACAAGACATATATAATTAATGTTGAAGTAACATTCCTGTGAGAATTCTTGATTCTGTATTACAAAATTCAAAATTCAAAATTCAAAATTCAAAATTCAAAATTCAAAATTTTCCTTACGCTTCATCAACGCGATCTCCAGCAGGAACTCCGGATTTTTTTCAATATGATTACCAATGACAATGACATTTGCCGATTTTTTGAAATTTTGAATATCATTGGTTGTTCGGATACCTCCGCCAACGATCACGGGATAATCCGGTAATTCATGAGTGGTTATTTCAACAAGAGTAGCAGGCACTGTATTTTTAGCGCCGCTTCCCGCATCGAAATAGATAACTTTTTTCCCCTGCATGACTCCCGCGATTGCTGTCTGAAGTGCGATTTGCTCTTGTTCTATAGGAATAGGTGTTGTTTGGCTAACGTAAGCGACAGAACTTTTCGTTCCGCCTTCTATTAATATATATGCTGTCGGTAATATCTCCAGCTTTGATCTGTGGAGCTCGTGGCTGGCAAGAATGTGATGCCCGATCAGATAATCCGGATTTCTTCCCGACAAAAGGCTTAATAAAAGAATGGCATCGGCATCGGGTGAAATCTGATGGCTGGATCCGGGAAAAATAACCAAAGGAATTTTTGTGTTTGCCTTTAAGTAGCTTACCACATTTCCCATATCCTTCCGGGTAACTGTGCTTCCGCCAATGAAGAAATAATCAATATGCGCAGACTGTGCTTTTGAAATTAAATCAGAAAGCTGCCGATTGGTTTCAATTTTTTCCGGGTCGATCAGAATGGCAATTTGACCCTTTTGTGAATTGATACGGTTGAATATTTCAGTTTTATTTCTGTACAAGCGCTTTTTGATTAAAACTCATTATGTAATTGTCCTTCACAAAAGTAATGATTTCTGTGGTAAACCATTTTCCTTCGACCCTGACATCCGCAAAATAACGGTCTGATTCTTTTCTGACATGAATGTCTTCCTTAAAATCCAGCCCCGGACAGCCGGCTATTTTATAAATAGCTTCTTTGATCGTCCAGATTCTTGTTGTTTCTTCCGGAGAAGATATATCAAATGAAAGCATTTCGCGGGCGTTCATGAATTTAGGAGAAAGCTTTGCTGCCTTACCGGAAATAAGTTCTATATCCAGTCCGATGTTGAAAGGAGCAGCAGCTATACCTATATATATATAGGAGTGGCTGATGGAAATAAATTCTTTTTCACTGTTTACTAAATAAGGAGCACCATTTTCAGTATAAGAAATCTCTTCATTTGTGAATAAGTGATTTTTTAGCCGGATAATCCCTATAAATTCTCTTTTCCTTTTTTCACTGCTGAAATTTTCAAAACGCACTTTTTCGTTTTCAGTCATAAAAGAAAAATCACTATCAGAAACCGGGTTATTCTGAATAATTGCAATCCGTACTTCGTTGAAATTTATGTCTTCAATCAAGCAAAATGGCATTTCACTAAAATTAAATTTTTTGTAAAGATTATATTTATATAATAGCAAAAGGAATCAAAACTAAATATTAATATGGAGAGATGGAAGAAATTAATTTTTTATTAAAAAAAAGCGGATAAATCTTTTTACGAACCATTGATTATGTTCTAAATTGACTATATTTACGCACTTTTGAAGTAATAGCAAGTATAATTTTTAAATAGTACTTATGATTAAACGATTACATTTAATTATTTTAAGTATCTTTTTATCAGCCACTTATTCTATGGCTCAAGGTGGCTTGGGTAACATAAAAGGATACGTTAAGGACGGGGATGGGAATCCTCTGGATTATGTCACCGTAATCATCAAACAAGGGCAAACGGCAAAAGCGAATGTTCTTACGGATGATGAAGGTATGTATGAAGTTCGGGCGTTGGAACCGGGAAGGTATACGGTTGTCGTTCCGGCAACAGCGGATTTTCCTGAATATACAATTGAGGATTTCTCAGTAAAATCCGATCAGACGAATTATGTTCCTGATATTGTATTGAAAGCAGATGCAAATGAAATTACGGGAGTAAAAATTATTGCCAAAGAGCCCTTAATTGATAAAGGTGGAAGTATGAAGTCCACTATTTCAAGAGAGCAGGTGGAGAATCTGGCAGTACGGAGCCCGGCCGAGATGGTTAAAACCCAGGCAGGGGTAATTGAGGATGAAGGTACCGGAGAAATCAGTATCCGGGGATCACGTCCGGAAGATAATTACTTCTATATAGATGGTGTTAAGGTTCGTGGATCCAGTAATATTCCTAAAGGAGCGATTGAGGAGATTTCCGTATTCGTATCTGGTTTACCTGCTGCCTATGGCGATGCTACCGGTGGTGTGATCTCGGTTACTACCCGTGGTCCGCAAGGAAAATTTTTCGGTAGTGTTGAAGGCGTGACATCAGGTTTTTACTTTAAAGGAAAAGATAAGGATGGATACGATGGAAAAGTAATCGGCTTAGACAAATATGGTTATAATCTGGTTGAAGGATTATTGGCAGGGCCGCTTTGGATGCAGAAAGACTCTACAGGTAAAAAGACAAGACCGAGATTAGGATTTCTAGTTACGGCAATGTATAACGACATGTTAGATAATCGCCCGATGGCTAATGGCGGTAACTATCGTGTTAAAAAAGATGTGAGAGATGAATTACTGGCCAATCCGCTTCGTCAGGATGCTACCGGTCAGGGATCTTATCCGAATGCGGAGTTCTTGAGAGAATCAGATTTTGAGAGAGTGAAGTGGAGAATGAATGCCAGAAGAAGAGTAATTTCCGGTACAGCAAAATTAGATGTTGCGACAGGTCCGAAAACAAACTTATCTTTCGGTGGATCCATGAACTATAGTGGTGGTTCTAACTACAGCTATGAAAACTCTTTGTTCAACTTTACCAATTTTGGAGTTGACAATCAGTTGGACTGGAGGGTTTACGGACGTTTTACACAACGTTTTATCAATAATTCTGAAAATGCGAAAATCCGAAGCTTTGTATATACTCTGATGGTGGATTATTCTCAGACAAAAAGAGAACTTTACGATCCTAAGCATAAATACAACTTATTTAATTACGGTCATGTTGGTACATTTATTACAGAAAGAGAGAATTCTTATGAAATGAATTTTGCCACTCAGTCAGCAGTTCACAACGGATTCAGAGATGTAATTGTTAATTTTACTCCTTCCTCTACAAATCCGGAGCTTGCGGCATATACACAGCAATATTATAATATCTACGAAGGTAATCCGACAGGTCACTACGAAAACTTATACCAGATCAATTTAGGAAATGGTTTGAGAAATGGTGACGTTCCAAGAGCTGTTTATAACACATGGTTTAATATTGGAGCACCTTATAACGGTTTCGCGTTACAGAATAATGAGCAGTTCCGTATTTCAGGTTCGGGAACGCTGACTGCCGGAAAACATTCCATCACACTTGGTTTCGAATTTGAGCAGCGCTTTGACAGAGGCTGGACAAATGGTTATACTCAGTCAGGAGCAGGAAATGGGCCTGTTGGGATCTGGACAGTTGCGCGCCAGCTGGCTAACTTCCACTTAACGGAGCTTGATCTGAATAATCCGATGATTACCGTTGAAAATGGTATTCAAATTATTAACTATAACCGTCTGAATGCTGGTTATGCATACAGTAACGGAGGAGTTTACGGAGGTCAGAAAAATGGTGATGAGCAATCATTCTTTGATTATAATTTACGTAAGAAGCTGGGAATGTCAGGTTCCAGCAGCAGCTACGTTGACATCGACGCTTATGATCCGAATATGTACTCTTTGGACATGTTCTCTGCAGATGAATTGCTGAATTCCGGGAATTCTTTTGTATCCTATTGGGGATATGACCACACAGGAAAAAGAGTGAAAGGAACAACAGATATCAACAGATATTTTAATGAGTATGATGAAAACGGGAATTATACACGTTTTGTAGGTGCTTTCCAGCCAATTTATGCCTCTGTGTATGCAATGGATAAATTTGAGTTCAAAAACATGATCTTCAACCTTGGGGTTCGTGTTGACGTATTTGATGCTAATCAGCCGGTATTGAAAGATCCATATTTATTATACAATGCTTATACGGCAGGTGAGGTTAGAAATATGGCTTCCGGAGCAGGATACACCTGGGCAGAAAATCTGCCTACAAGTATTGGAGACAATTATGTTGTATATGTGAACGACATAAATAATCCAACTGCAATCAACGGATTCAGAAACGGTGATACCTGGTATAATGTGAATGGTGATGTGGTAGATGATCCTAAACTGATCAGAGGTTCTGCAGGTATTGCACCGTGGTTGAAAGACGCGAATAATCAGGTTGTAAATGCAGATGCTTTTACTACTTATAAACCTCAGATTAATGTAATGCCGCGTATTTCCTTTGCTTTCCCTATTTCAGAGAGAGCATTGTTCAGCGCACACTATGATATCTTGACTAAGCGTCCGACGACAGGTTTACGTTTTGATCCTGTAAACTACCAGTTTTTGGAAAACCGTTCAGCAGTGATTTCAAATCCTAATTTGAAACCGGAGCAGACAATCGATTATGAAGTTGGATTCCAGCAGGCAATCGGAGATAACTCTTCCATTAAAATTGCAGCTTACTACCGTGAGCAGAGAAACGTGGTTCAGTTAATAAATGTTCAGGAAGCTTATCCGAAAACTTACAGAACTTACGGAAACAGAGATTTCGGTACAGTAAAAGGAATTATTTTATCTTATGATTTAAGAAGAATCGGTAATGTACGTTTATCAGCTAATTATACATTACAATTTGCTGAAGGTACAGGTTCAGATGCTACATCAGCAGCAGGTTTGATTAACGCAGGCCAGCCAAATCTGAGAAATATTTTCCCTTATGATTTTGACAGAAGACATTCCTTCGCAATCAATATCGACTATCGTTACGGAAGAGGAAATGATTATAACGGTCCGAGAATTAAGGACGTGAAATTGTTTGAAGGAATGGGAATCAATATACTGACAAATGTTTACTCAGGATCACCATATTCCGCACAGACAAATATCACTGACGAAGGTCACTTCAGTCCTCAGTACGCCGGTTTATCAGGAACACTTAATGGTTCCAGATTACCATGGACTTACCGTTTGGATTTACAAATTGACAGAGTAATTCCTTTAAAAGTTGGTAAAAAACAAGAAGGACAGGATGACAAGCGTAAGCAAGTATATTTACAAGTGTATCTGCGTATTACAAACTTGTTGAATCAGATGAACATTATTAATGTTTACAGAGCAACAGGAAACTGGAACGACGATGGTTATCTGGAGGCTGCTCAATATCAGCTGGCAATCCAATCTCAGCTGGATGAGGCTGCTTACAGAGATTTTTATACAATGAAAATCCAGAACGCATCCAACATCAGCATGCCGCGTCAGATTCGTTTGGGAGTGAAATTTGATTTTTAATAATTGAAATAATTTATATTATGCGAGTTAAAGTAAAATACTTAGTGATGATGTTGGCGATGGTGATCGCAACAGAATCATTTGCGTACTATAGAGCTAAAGATAAAGGAGGGGATGCCGGAAAAGGCCAGAATGGATTTGATGGTAAGGCAAACTGTGCTCCTGCGACTTCGACTTTGAGTTTAGCATTTAATAATGTACGTGCTGTTTTGAATACCAATGGCGTACTTTTCCGTGATTATCGTAACAATGGTAATGCCGGTTACGAAGTTCCGAAAGTAGATATTGGTATCAAAAGAAAAGCAATTTATGCAGCTGCTTTATGGATGGGTGGTACAGATGTAAATAAACAATTGAAGTTGGCAGCAACTACTTTTGGTGAAGGTAATGACTTCTGGACAGGTCCGTTAACAGTTAATCATGGTACTGGTAATTATGATCCTACACAACCTGTGGGACATAATGCTGTCAGAGATTACGGAGAGGCGTCAATAACGCCGGACCAATGTGCGAAATACGATAAATATTTCTCGATCTCTAAAGCTCAGGTGATTCAGTTCATTACCTGGTGGGAAGTCAATAATGGCGTTACACAGCCTGGAGCAGAGCCGGTGGCTGAACCTTCTGCAGAAGCAATGGACAGAATTTTAAACTGGCCGGCACATGGTGACCCGACTTTTGGTCAGGATCATTATCTGGCTCCTTTTTATGACAGACCGGAGCAAGGTTCTACTGTAGGAAACGGAACTTATGACCCTATGGTAGACGGTGACTATCCGTGGTACGATGATATTCTTGGAAGAGATGATATAACTTGTGGTAGCGACCGCCGTATTTCATTATTCGGTGATGAAACTCACTGGTGGGTTTTTAATGACAAAGGAAATATCCATACTTCTTCCAGTGGCGACCCTATCGGTATGGAGATTCGCGCGCAGGCATTTGCTTTTACTACATCGGATGAGATCAATAATATGACGTTCTATAACTATGAGATGATTAACCGTGGTACACAAACATTGTATAACACTTATTTCGCTCAATATGTGGATCCTGATGTAGGAGGTGGAATGGATGATTATATTGGTTGTGACGTTTCTCGTGGTTTGGGATATGCTTTCAATGGTGATAATTACGATGACGATTATCAGGGAAATCCTGGTTATGGGTCTAATCCTCCAGCTATCGGGGTCGATTTCTTCGAAGGTCCTTATCAGGATCCGGACGGAAGAGATAACTACGGGCCACATAAAGATACTACTACCGGACTGGATGTTCCTATGAGCGTTGCTTTGGCACTTGCTGATACAGGTATCGTTTATAAAGGTTTGGGTATTGGCTATAATGACGGTATTATTGATAACGAGCGTTTTGGTATGAAACGTTTTGCTTATTATATTAACGGAGCTGCTGCTAATAAGTCAGATCCCTCCACAGCTGCACAGTTTTACAATTATATGCAGGGGAAATGGAGATATGGAGACCCTATGATCTACGGAGGTGACGGATTTGGCGTTGGTATTTCTGCAGATTATATGTTCCCGGGAGATTCTGACCCTCTTAACTGGTCAACAAAAGGAGTTCAGCCTTCGTTTAATGATTGGAGAGAAAACAATACAGATGGAAATGGTGGTAGTAACCAGCCTGGAGACCGTCGTTTTGTGCAGGCAGCAGGACCATTTAAATTAAAACCGGGTGCAATTAATAATATTACTGTAGGGGTTGTGTATGCGCGTTCTCTTGACGGTGATTTATTTGCATCTGTAAGAGCATTGAAAGTTGCAGATACTAAGGCTCAGGCATTATTTGATAACTGTTTTGAACTTTTGGATCCGCCAAATGCACCGACACTGACTATTCAGGAGCTGGATAAAGAGCTGGTACTGATGTTGTCTAACCCGGTTAACTCTAATAACAAAGGAGAGAAATATATTCAGGAAGATAAAATCAATATTGTTGATCCGGAAGATGGAACAACAGTATATGACAAGTTCTATCGTTTTGAAGGATATCAGATCTTTCAGCTGAAAGATGGTTCGGTGTCAATTGCTGATATCTTTGATACGGACAAATCCCGCTTAGTTGCTCAATGTGACATTAAAAATGAATATTCCCGTTTGATTAATCACGAGCTGAATGAAGAGCTTGGGATCACAATTGGTGAGTTAAAAGTGACAGGAGCAAATCAGGGAATTAAGCACTCATTTAAAATTACAGAGGATCAGTTCGCTCAGGGAGTCAGAACGTTGGTGAACCACAAGAAGTACTACTATATTGCAGTTGCTTATGCAGTGAATATGTATAAGGAATATGATCAGAATGACCCGACAAAAATCGATGGTCAGAAGCTACCGTATATTTCTTCGCGTATTAATCCGGATGGAACATCTATCTCTTATGTAGAAGCGATTCCTCATAATCCGGCACCTGAGAACAATGGCTCTAAAATCAACAGTGCTTATGGAGATATTCCGGAAATAACTATTATTGATGGCCACGGAAATGGCGGAGGTGTTCTGCGTTTGACTCAAAACTCATTGAATACGATTCTGGCAAACGGATTTATTTCAGAGCCGACTTATCAAAAAGGTTACGGGCCGTTAGACGTAAAAATCATTGACCCGTTAAATGTTGTCGGAGGTTATTATGAAATTGAATTCAACAAATATAATCTGCCGGCTAATGCTGAAATTTATCTGAAAAACTATTATCAGACAGATACAGCTTCCTGGACGATCAGAAGATATGAATCTAAAGGAGGTACTTTGATCGATGAAATTTCATCAGAGCAGACGATTGCTGTAGGAAATGAGCAGATTATTCCGGAATGGGGTATCTCTGTGAATATTCATCAGAATAAGTATTATTTTGATGATGGATCTACAAGTACATCAATGACACTTGAAATGCAGCGAACTACGGATTTGATTTCTTCTACAATGAGTTTTTCCGATTCGACAAAACAATGGTTGACGGGAGTTTTTGATACGGAAGATTATTTCCCTACAAACTGGATTTTGTCAGGAACTAAAACATTGACTGCTGCTGAGCAGGCTGTAGTAGGGGATCCTATTTATACTACTGCTAAGTATTATATTGATTTACCTGGAGATAAGAATCAGATGTATGAGAAAGTACTGGGAGGAATAATCGCACCACATTGTTTTGTAAATACGCAAAATCAGTTTGGCCCTGTAGCTCACCCTTCTCACTTATCAGGGATAAGCGCATCTCCTACATCAATGTTCAATAATTTACGCCCAAGCAGACTACCTAGCTTTAGATTGGTTATTACTGCTGATAAGTCACTTTGGACCAAAGCTCCTGTATTTGAATTGAGCAGATACGATAATATGAGTATTGGTGGTGCAAAGGCAGGTATGTTGCGTCAGTCTCCTAGTGTTGACAAAAACGGAGAGTCTTTAAATGATGGTACTTATGGTATGGGATGGTTCCCGGGATATGCTATTGACCTTGAAACAGGTATGAGATTGAACATTGGTTTTGGTGAGAATTCATTCTTAGCTGCTGATGGTGGTTCTGATATGATCTGGAATCCTTCTGCAAGAACAAGAGATAACTCCGGAAATCCTGTAATGGGAGGTATGCAGCCGGTTTATATCTTTGGTTATAATATTAATGGTTCAGGTTGTCCTTACTATACGGAAGGAAATAACTGGATCTATAACCAAATGATCACGAATGTGGGAGCACAGGTGAAGAAAGTTTACGAATCTCTTGCCTGGGTTTATATGCCGCTTCGTGTTGCTGGTCAGGATTATTTAGCTTCTGATGTGACGATTGATATCAATATTAATAAAGAATATCATGAGTTTACAAGGTCTAACAGAAATAATTCTAAGCCATTATTTGGATTCTCATTGGATGGATATGCTCCGGTTATCGGAAATGACAGAGAGATGGCTGATGCATTAGATTTGATTAATGTCGTGCCGAATCCTTACTATGCATATTCTGCTTACGAAACATCCAGACTTGATACAAGAGTTAAGATCATTAATTTGCCGGATAAATGTGATGTTAAGATTTACAATGTTAGCGGTAAGTTGATCAGAACATATAAAAAAGATAGTCCTGTGACTTCAATTGAGTGGGATTTGAAGAATAATAAAGGAATTCCGATTTCAAGTGGAGTATATTTGATTCACGTTGATGTTCCGAACATAGGTGAAAAAGTCATCAAGTTCTTTGGAGGTATGCGTCAGCCGGACATGGAGAATATCTAATATTTAATCTTGAAAAGTCTAAAAGATGAAAAGAAAAGAATTCAATATATTAAATTGGTTAGTAATAGGAGCAACTGTATTTAGTTGCTCCATACTACAGGCAGGAAATGAAGACCGTGTCGGAGGAGCAGGCGCTACTCAATTATTGGTGAACCCGTGGGCAAGAAGTACTGCTGTCGGTGATGCAAGTGTTTCTTCCATCAACGGAATCGAAGCTACTTTTATTAATATCGCCGGTTTAGCAACAGTTGAAAAAACACAGATCAAGGCTAACTATACCAATTGGCTTGGAAATGCAAAAATCAACTATATTTCTGCAGGTATCGCCCAAAGAATAGGTGATGCAGGAGTTATCAGCGTAGGATTGCAGGCTATGAACTTCGGTGAGATTATGCGTACTACAGTAGATAATCCTGAAGGAGGTTTAGGTGTTTTTGTTCCGAAAGTGAATGTATTTTCATTAGGATATGCGAAAATGTTTACACCGAGTATTCATGGTGGTATTCAGATCAAAGTGATTAATGAAAGTATTGCCAATGCGACCTCTACAGGTATTGCGCTTGATGCAGGTGTTCGTTACCAGACAGGAAAGGCTGACCGTTTGAAAATCGGTATCACCTTGAAAAATGTCGGGCCGGCAATGAAGTACAAAGGTGACGGATTCCAGACTCAGGCAGTTTATGTTGCTACAGGAGCAACAGGAAGTGTGCAGCAACGTTCTCAGGGATATGAGCTGCCATCCTTGCTGAGTATGGGAGTTTCCTATGATATTTTCCTTGGACAAGCGAAAACAAAATCCAGCGCTAAGTACGGAGAAGAATCAACAGGTGTTTCTAAGGAAGGTAAAGCACAGCATATCCTGACTCCGATGTTTGCTTTTACAGCGAACTCATTCGGTAATGACCAGATCAGAATAGGATTGGATTACGGTTTCACAGCAACTAAAGTAGCTTTCAACCTGAGAGCAGGATATGTGTATGAGAAAAACATTTTAAATGTTGAGAACAGAACAAATGCCTTGACAGGTCTGACAGCAGGTTTCTCAGTTGATGCGATTACTAAATCCAAATCTGCTTTAGGGATTGAATATGCAGTAAGATTATCCAGCCCATTTGGTGTAATTCACACAGTTGGTTTAGCGATTAGCTTGAAATAATAAAATAAATTTTATATATTTGTATTAAACAAGAGGGTCATAAGGCTCTCTTGTTTTTTTGCATAAAAAGGAAGTATTATGGCACAAATTAGTTATTATACAGAAGAGGGATTAAAGAAATTGAAAGATGAGCTGCATGAAATGAAAACAGTTCAGCGACCAATGATTTCTAATCAGATCGCGGAGGCAAGAGACAAAGGAGATTTGTCAGAAAATGCGGAATATGACGCTGCCAAAGAGGCTCAGGGGATCCTTGAAATGAAAATAGCAAAGATGGAAGAAATTCTTGCTAATGCCCGTATTATTGATGATTCTGCGATTGATAACTCCAAAGTTTTCATTTTGTCAAAGGTTAAGATTAAAAATATTCAAAACGGGATGATGATGGAATATACTTTAGTCGCTGAGAACGAAGCTGATCTGAAAGAAAAGAAAATTTCTGTGGAATCACCTATCGGTAGAGGATTACTTGGTAAGCAGGCCGGCGAAATAGCCGATATTCAGACACCTGCCGGAGTGGTAAAATTTGAAATCATTGAAATTTCCAGATAATTATGGCTTCGCTGTTTACTAAGATCATCAACAGGGAAATTCCGGCACATATAGTAGCTGAGAATGATAATTGCCTTGCCTTTCTGGATATCATGCCTTTGACAAAAGGACACGTTCTTGTTATTCCGAAGAAGGAGATAGATTATATTTTTGACGTGGACGATCAATTACTGGCTGAGTTGATGTCTTTTTCAAAACAGGTGGCAGCTAAAATAAAGGTTGCTTTTCCTTGTAAGAAGGTCGGAGTTTCAGTCGTTGGCCTGGAGGTTCCTCACGCGCATATCCATTTAATTCCACTGAATAATATCAGCGATATGGATTTTTCAAAGCCCAAGCTTCAATTGTCGAATGAGGAATTAACGCTGATCGCCCAAAAAATTAAAGAAGCATAGGTTTATTGTAACAAGCTATAAAGCCATTTGTCTTCCTGATGAGTGGCTTTCTTTGTGTATATGAGAACAGTTATATTTGGTATGTTATTGCTCTTTGTTTCTTCTTGCTCGTTGTATCAGGAGGAAAATAAAAAAGAGAATTCAATTGTTGTAACAAATCATTCGTATGCGAATACAGACCAGGTTCGTTCAAAGCATATACGGATGAATCTGCAGGTGGATTTCCGGAACCATGTGATTTCCGGTGTTGTCCGTCACGAAATAGAACATTTGAATAAATCTGAACATTTTATTCTGGATACAAAGAATTTATCTATTCTTAAAGTGACGAGAGGAGAAGGCAATGAAACAGAAGTGGACTATGAGATCGGGAACAACGATTCTATTCTTGGTACTCCTTTGATTATAGACGTTGATAAGAAAGATAAATTTATTAATGTCTATTATAAGACGAGTCCTGACTCAGAGGCGTTAGGCTGGCTGGATTCCAACCAGACAATGACGAAACAGCCGTTCTTATATACGCAGGGCGAAGCAATCCTGACCCGTTCCTGGATTCCTGTCCAGGATGTTCCTTCCAATAAGATCACTTTTGAAGCAAGTATTGAGGTTCCCGGAAATCTGATGGCATTGATGGGAGCTGAAAATCCAACGGCAAAAAATGATCTTGGCAAGTATCAATTCAAAATGGATCAACCGATACCGACTTACCTGATTGCTTTAGTTGTAGGAGATATTTCCTATAGAAAAACAGGGAGCAATACAGGTGTATATGCGGAAACACCTTGGATAAATGAAGTCAGCTCTGAATTATCGGATATGCCGCTAATGATAGAAAAAGCGGAGAAATTATGCGGAAAATACGTCTGGGGCCGCTATGATGTGATTGTCCTGCCGTATTCATTTCCTTTCGGAGGTATGGAAAACCCACGGTTGACGTTTTTGAATCCGACAGTAATTGTAGGAGATAAAAGCCTGATTTCAGTAATTGCTCATGAGCTGGCGCATTCCTGGTCAGGAAATTTGGTGACCAATCATACCTGGGAGGATTTCTGGCTGAATGAAGGATGGACAGTTTATATTGAACATCGTATAATGGAAATGCTTCATGACCGGGAATTTTCCGACATGCTTTCAATTATTGAATGGCATGAATACATGATGGAAAAAGATTATTATGGCAGCCAGCATAAAGATTATTTACTTTCGCTGAAAACAGATCTGAAAGGAAAAAATCCTGATGACGGAATGACTTCTGTCCCTTATGTCAGGGGAGCTTTTCTTTTTAAGACCATAGAAGAAAAGATCGGAAGGGTGAAATTTGATGCCTTTATCCGGAAATACTTTGAAGATTTTCGTTTCAGGACAGTCACTACCGAAACATTCTTAAATTACATCAGGAAAGAAATAAAGAACATTGATAAACTGGTCAAGCTGGATGAATGGATCTATGGGACAGATATTCCCAAAGATATGTATCAGGCGGGAACGGAGCGTATGACAGAGATGAAAAAGCTGGCAACGGCGATTTCAAACGCAAAATCCCTGAAAGAAACATTCGTTACGGATGGAAAGAAATACCTGCTGAACAGAAGTTCCTTCAATACGCAGGAATGGTTACATCTGTTGAGAAGCATGCCGAGAACGACTTCTCCGAAAACATTGGCTTATCTGGATCACCTGATAGATTTTAATTCATGGCGCAATGCTGAGATCCAGACAGAATGGTTCCTTTTGGCAATTGATGCAAATTATAAGCCTGCTTTTGCTGCATTGAAAACATTTTTAGGAAAAGTCGGAAGAAGGAAATATTTACAGCCATTGTATGTAAAGTTGTCGGAACGACCTGAGAATAAAAAGCTGGCAAAGCTCATTTTTGAAGAAAGTAAAAACGCTTACCACAGTGTTGCTGTTTCAACAATTGAAGAAATTTTACAGGAATAAACAGGTTTTATTCTTAAGTTTGGAATATGAAAACATTTGTAATCCCTGAATTTTATCGGTCACCAATAATAAGCGAGGTGAAGAAGATAAGAAAGGAAAGTGATCCGCGGAAGAAAGATTTTTCTCCTTCTGTTCTGGATTTTGGTGATGTACAATTGTTAATTCCAAGACATTTCGGATTCTGTTACGGCGTTGAAAATGCGATAGAGAAGTCATACAGAGCATTAGATGAAAATCCGGGGAAAAGAATTTTTTTACTCAGCCAGATGATTCATAATCCTGCAGTAAATGAAGATCTTTTGTCCCATGGAATTCGTTTCTTGCAAGATACGAACGGCAAGCAGTTAATTTCATGGGAAGAGCTTACTCCGGAAGATATCGTTATTATTCCTGCTTTCGGGACAACCCTTGAGATTAAAAACAAGCTAAATGAACTTGGTATAGAACATCAGACCTATAATACAACCTGTCCGTTCGTTGAAAAAGTCTGGAATCGTTCAGAGAAATTGGGAAGTGAAAATTACACGGTGATCATTCATGGTAAAGCCAGTCATGAAGAGACAAGAGCAACTTTTTCACACAGTGCATCCAGCTCGCCTTCGTTGATTGTGAAGGATATGAAAGAAACGGAATTGCTTAAAAAATTCATTTTAGGTGATCTGCCGTTAGAAGAGTTTGATTCTTATTTTTCAGGAAAATACTCGGAAGATTTTAATCCTGCGAAACATCTGGACAGGATAGGTGTGGTGAATCAAACCACGATGCTGGCGACGGAAACGCAGGCAATTGCCGATTTTTTAAAGCAGGCCATGATCGAGAAATTCGGTGGCGAACAACTTGCTGATCATTTCGCGGATACAAGAGATACTTTGTGTTACGCGACAAACGATAATCAATCCGCCACGCTGGAGCTGCTGAATTATCCTTTGGATGCGGCTTTTGTTATAGGCGGACATAACAGCTCCAATACAACACATCTGGTGGAAATCCTGGAGGAAAAATTCAAAACATTTTTTATACGTGACGCAAATAGCCTGCATGATGATGGGGCAGCAGACAGCTTTGATATTCACACGAAAGAGATCCGGAAATTAAAATTTGAGTTTTCAGAAAAACCTCTGAAGATCGCTGTTACAGCAGGAGCTTCCTGCCCGGATTCGATTGTCGATAGGGTAATTCAGAGAATCATAGAGCTAACCCGTCCGGAAAAATCACTGCAAGAAGCTTTGCAGATACTAAAGCAGCAATAAAATGAAAGATATATCGGTGATTTATGAGGACAATCATTTGATTGTTATCAATAAGAAGCCATCTCAGATTGTTCAGGGAGATAAAACAGGTGACGAAACATTACCTGATCTGATTAAAGCCTATTTGAAAGAGAAGTACAATAAGCCCGGAAACGTATTTTGTGGCGTTGTTCATCGTCTGGACAGACCAACCAGCGGAATAGTTGTTTTCGCCAAAACTTCGAAAGCGCTTTCAAGGCTGAGCGAGCAGTTCAAATCCCGGGAAACAGAAAAGACATACTGGGCTGTTGTGGAAGACGCTCCGCCCAAGGATGAAGAAACGTTAGAACACTATCTGCTGAAAAATGAAAAACAAAACAAATCCTATATTGTGGCAGCAGATAAGCCCGGCGCTAAAAAAGCTTCTCTGCATTATAAAATGATAAAATCCTCTGCCCGTTACCATTTGCTGGAAGTACAGCTGTTTACAGGAAGGCATCATCAGATCCGTTGTCAGCTGGCGGGTATTGGCTGCTTAGTTAAAGGAGATTTAAAATACGGTGCAAAGAGATCAAATAAAGATGGTTCTATTCATCTGCATGCGCGCAAGTTGGTGCTGACACATCCGACAACTAAAGAGCAATTAATATTCGTTGCCCCAGTTCCTGATGATAATTTGTGGAAATTTTTCGAAGATTCATGAATTAAACCTGTTTAAAATAGGGGTGTTTTCAGGAAAAATATATTTTTTTTAATTTTTGAGTAAAAAATAAGGGGGTGTTTTCTATTTTTGCATAAAAATAGAAATAAAATGGCAACAGTTAGACACCAGGCTTATAATGATGTGCTGCATCGCACACCGAAACATGTGGAATTTCCTAAAAAAATATCTGAGGTTTTCGGAGAAAATGTTTTTCACCAGGAAGTAATGCGTGAATACTTACCGGAGAATGCGTATAAATCAATGATGGAATGTATTCAGAACGGTACGCGGCTGGATCGCGAAATAGCAGATCAGGTTGCTTCGGCGATGAAAGATTGGGCGCTGACAAAAGGAGCGACCCATTATACGCACTGGTTTCAACCACTGTCAGGTACAACGGCAGAAAAGCACGATGCTTTCTTTAAACCTGTCGGACCGGGAAGAGCGATTGAACGTTTTAGCGGTGATTTATTGGTGCAGCAGGAACCGGATGCATCCTCTTTTCCGAACGGAGGAATCAGAAATACATTTGAAGCACGCGGATATACTGCCTGGGATCCTTCTTCGCCTGCATTTGTTATTGGTAAGACGCTTTGTATTCCTACCATTTTCATTTCTTATACCGGAGAATCTTTAGATTTTAAAATGCCGTTGCTGAAAGCGCTCGCAGCCATTGATCATGCAGCTGTAGATGTTTGCCAGTACTTTGATAAAAATGTTACAAAAGTAATAGCAACTTTAGGTTGGGAACAGGAATACTTCCTGATTGATAAAGCATTATATAATGCGCGTCCGGATATTATGATGACAGGAAGAGCGCTTGTCGGTTCAGCTCCTGCCAAAGGACAGCAGCTGGAAGACCATTATTTCGGTTCAATTCCTGAAAGAGTAACAGCTTTCATGAGAGAATTCGAATATGAATCCGTTCGTTTGGGAATCCCTGTAACGACACGCCACAATGAAGTGGCACCAAACCAGTTTGAATGTGCTCCTGTTTTTGAAGAATGTAACCTTGCAAATGACCACAATTTATTACTGATGGACTTAATGGAGAAAATTGCCATTAAGCATGACTTCCGCATTTTACTTCATGAAAAGCCTTTTTCAGGAGTGAATGGATCCGGAAAACATAATAACTGGTCGCTTTCAACAAATACCGGAGTGAACTTACTGGCACCCGGAAAAAATCCTAAATCCAATTTACAGTTCCTGACATTTTTCGTAAATACGATCAAAGCGATCCATGATAACGCAGATCTGTTAAGAGCTTCTATTGCTTCGGCCTCAAACGATCACCGTTTGGGAGCAAATGAAGCGCCACCGGCAATTATTTCTGTTTTCTTAGGATCTTATTTGTCTTCCGTTTTAGATAGTCTGGAGGAAAATATCAAGAAAGGAAAGATGACGCCGGAAGAAAAAACAGCATTAAAGCTGGGAATAGGAAAAATCCCTGAGATCATCTTTGATAATACGGATAGAAACAGAACCTCGCCATTTGCATTTACAGGAAATAAATTTGAATTCCGGGCAGTAGGATCTTCTGCAAATTGCTCGAAAGCAATGACTATTTTGAATACGATCGTTGCGAATCAACTGATCCTGTTCAAGAAAAATGTAGATACAAGAATCGAAAAGGGAGACTCTAAGGACGAAGCTATCTTCAAGGAAATCCAGCAAATGATTAAAGATTCCAAGAAAATTCGTTTCGAAGGAAACGGTTACGGGGAAGAATGGGTGAAAGAAGCAGAGAAAAGAGGACTGAGTAATTTCAAAGATACGCCAAGCGCATTGAAAGTATGGGGTAAAAAAGAGGCAGTGAAATTATTTGAAGATCTGAATGTGCTGACAAAAAGAGAAATTGAAGCACGTCAGGAAATAGAATATGAGAACTATGTCTATAAAATGCAGATTGAAGCCCGTATTCTGGAAGATTTGGTTCAGAATAAAATCATACCTTCCGTAATAGAATATCAGAATAAGCTGATTGAAAACGTAAAAGGATTAAAAGATGTTTTTGGAGATAATTTTGAAAAAGCTGCCGATGCGCAGATCAAGCTGCTGCAGAAAATATCGTTGCACCTGAATAAAATGAAAGGCTATTGTGATGAAATGCTGGAACAACGTAAGATTGCAAACAAGATTGAGCACATGGATGAAAGAGCGAAAGCTTATTGCGAAAAGGTGAAATCTTATTTTGATGACATCAGATACCATGCAGATAAGCTGGAACTATTAGTTGCAGATGAATTATGGCCATTGCCGAAATTCCGGGAAATGCTGTTTACAAGATAATTAAGATAACAAAAGCCACTTGAGAAAGTGGCTTTTTTATTTTATTGGATCAGTACCATGATTTTTACTCTGAGCTGTTCTATTTAGAATCCTTTCAAAAAAAATCAGGAGGTAAGAATTGTTTCTAAACCTCCTGATAAACTAATCAACCTAACCTACTACTACAAGGCAAATATAATAATGTTTTGTATATTGTGACAAATTATAGATGTTAAAAAAATACATAATTGTAAAATAAATGAGAATTCTGATAATTGACGACGAGATTGATATATTAAATATTATTCAATATACACTTGTAAAACAGGGGTTTGAAGTAGATATTTCAACTAACGGAAAAGAAGGAATAGACAAAGCAAAAAAAAATATTCCGGACCTCGTTATTTTAGATGTAATGATGCCGGAGATGGATGGAATTGAAGTCTGTGAGATCTTGAGATCTGACGCTAAATTCGATCATACTGTTATTACTTTTCTGACAGCGAGAGGAGAAGATTTTTCTCAGATTGCCGGGCTTGATGCCGGAGCTGATGACTATATCACTAAGCCAATAAAGCCTAATTTGCTGATAAGCAGGGTAAACGCACTTTTAAGGAGAAAAATACAGGGAGATGAAGAAGGGATTAAAAATGATGTCCTGACATTTGGAGATTTAATTATTGACAAGCAAAAGTACCAGGTAAATAAGAGTGGTGAAGAGCTGCATCTTCCCAAAAAAGAATTTGAATTGCTATATCTGTTGGCAACAAAACCGAACTATGTCTTTGAAAGAGATTTCATATTGAATACAATTTGGGGAACAGACATCGTTGTGGGAGACAGAACCATTGATGTTCATGTAAGAAAATTAAGAGAAAAAATAGGAAACCAGTTTATTAAAACAGTGAAAGGTATAGGGTATAAGTTTGTAAGTGAGTGAGTTATTTTTAAACATTATCTTTACGTTAACAATAGGGCTCTCAAATTAAGTTCCTGTGATTAAGTTTTACATTTGTGGCTGATTTTAAAAAATAAAAAATGGCTTTAAATATTTTGAAATTTTTCCTTCCGAAAGACAAGGTTTTCTACACTCTCTTTGAAAATGCGAGCTCAAATATTGAACAAATTGCAGTAAAGCTGGTAGAACTGGTTCGTGAGACAGACTTTAATAAAAGAGCTTCTATTATTAAAGAAATGGAAGATCTGGAACATCAGAATGATGATATTACACATGAGATTTTTGTAGAATTAGGTAAGAATTTCATTACACCATTTGACCGTGAAGATATCCACAGCTTAGCATTGGCTTTGGATGATATTTGCGACCATATTTATGCTTCAGCGAAAAAAATCAACTTTTATAAAGTAGATCCTTCAGATCAGGGAATTCAAAAGCTGGCTGAAGTTATTCATGATAGTGTTCTCGCTGTAAATCAGGCGGTTTTGGAGCTGAGAAATCTTAAGAATACCAAAAAAATTGTTGATTGCGTTATAAAGATCAATAGCGCAGAGAATCAGGCAGATGACATTTTTGATTTAAGCATTGAACGCTTATTTGAGACGGAAAATGATGCGAAACAAGTGATCAAGCGCCGTGAAATTTACCAGACACTGGAAAATGCGACTGATAAATGTGAAGATGCCGGTAACGTGATTGAATCAATAGTTGTAAAATACGCTTAACTTCCCGATAGATGTTTACTTTATTAATTGTTGTAATAGTCATCGCGCTGTTATTCGATTTGGTCAATGGCTTTCATGATGCCGCAAATTCAATTGCGACAGTTGTTTCCACGAAAGTCCTGACGCCTTTCCAGGCTGTTTTATGGGCTGCTTTTTTCAATGTTTTAGCCTACTGGGTGTTTGATATGAGTGTTGGAAATACAGTTGCTAAAACTGTGGATAACAACGCTATTGACCTATGGGTGATTCTGGCAGGATTGCTTGCGGCTACTTTCTGGAACTTGCTGACCTGGTGGCTGGGAATTCCTTCCAGCTCTTCTCATACACTGATCGGAGGCTTTGCCGGTGCGGCTGTTGCTCATGCCGGATTTGATGTAATTCAGTCTAAAGAAATCCTAAAAATTGTTTTGTTTATCTTCCTGGCTCCGGTTATCGGAGGTCTGATTGCCTTTTTTATTACCTTGATAACCATTACAAGAGGCTTTTGGAAACGGATTTTCTGGTGGGTATTGTCAGGTGGACTGGTAACTTACTTCATGCTGTATATGATTGAATATATGGACATGAAGCCCGTAATGATGTACATCATATTGGCAATGTATGCTGTTTTCATCCTGTCCTTTATTTACTATCAGGTAGTGCACGGGAAACGCCAGACGGCATACAAAGAGTCCAATATGTATAAAAAGTTGCAGCTGCTTTCTTCTGCCGCATTTTCTCTGGGGCATGGAGGTGCAGACTCTCAGAAAGTCATGGGAATTATCTGTGCGGCGCTGATCGTTTTTGGCAATGCATACCGGGACGGACAAGTGAAAGAAGATGTTCCGGATTTCCTTAAGATCTCTGAAGTAATGCAGGTGGAGTTTTCTGATGAAACAGGAAGAGCGAAGAAAATCAAACCGGAATACGCTGATGGAAGCCATGTTCATGTTTATACAAAAGGAGATACGATCTTTAACTTTGACGATAATTCCTGGGTGTATGCCAATAAGCACCTTAATCCGGTTTACTACACTAAATTAAATGATGAATTTACTAATCAGTTTGTAGGCACGGAATTAAGAGAAGGATCAAAAATCAAAACAAAGGTATTCCATGAAACAATGCCTTCCTGGATCGCATTTTCATGCTATTTGATGATTGGTTTGGGAACACTGATGGGAGGCTGGAAAATTGTGAAAACAATGGGTTCCAAAATCACCAAAGTAACTCCTTTAGAAGGTGTTTGTGCGGAAACGGCAGGTGCTTTAACCTTATTTACCGTTTCTCAGATGGGAATTCCTGTTTCCACAACACACACCATTACAGGATCTATTATCGGTGTGGGAGCGACTAAAAGACTTTCGGCAGTGCGATGGGGAGTTACTATCAATTTGCTGTGGGCCTGGATTCTGACAATCCCAGTGAGCGCTCTGATTGCTGCCGGAATCTATTATCTAATCCAGCTGTTTTTAAGTTAGTCAGACGTATTTTATTAAAGTTATATTCAGCGCAGTTTTACTTTATGGAGTAAGCTGCGCTTTTTGATTGATTTAAAACAGGGTAGCGGAAGAAGTTTTTCCTTTTTGGATGTTTTTCGAAACATAAGAGAGGTGTGAAAGGTCTGTTACAGAGTTTTTAATCAGCGATTCTATCATTTGACTCAATAAAACCGCTTTTGATTTTTACAATTGAGAACCTTTTTTTATGTTTGGGTTGATAGAATGTTCTTAAGAAATAGTCCGTAATTATTTTTATTGATTATTTTAGCGGAACTTTTGAAGTTGAATTTTATTAAATTGATGTGAAATGAGATTATATTTTTACTTATTAATTTCCTTTTTATGTATCGGAGTACTTCCTTCTGCCTGGGCGCAGGATACTCATTTCCGATGCGGACATGATGAATATATGAAACAAGTGTGGGCATCAGACCCGCAATTGAAAGAAGATTATATTCAATTGTTTAACAGTGCGAAACAAGCTTCTTCTAATGGTTTTCAATCGAAAGCAGAGTTTGTTATTCCGGTTGTTTTCCACGTGCTTCATGAAAACGGGCCGGAAAACATTTCCGATGCTCAGATCTTTGATGCTATGGAGGTTCTGAACCGTGATTATGCTATGTTGAATGCTGATGTGAACAATGCTGTTGCAGGGTATGATACGCTGGCTGCTGCTGCAGGTATCAAGTTTAAGCTTGCTGCAATAGACCCATGGGGGAACTGTACAAATGGTATCGAGCGTATTTATACGCATGAAACAAATGTCGGGGATGATTATTCCAAGCTGAACCAGTGGCCAAGATCGCGCTACCTGAATGTTTGGGTTGTGAAATCAATTTCCAGCGGAGCAGCTGGTTATTCCCGATACCCTACTGCGGTAGATGGAAGTTTGTTCTTCGCGGACGGAGTTATCCTGATCCACCAGTATATCGGAAGAACTAATACGGCGGCGGGCTGGACAGGAGTTGATTACAGATCCAGAGCACTGACACATGAAGTAGGGCATTACCTTGCATTACCTCACGTTTGGGGAGATACAAATGATCCCGGAGTGGAATGTGGAGATGACGGTATAGCAGATACACCAAGAACAAAAGGATTTAATTTTTGTCCTAGCAATCCGAATCAGGCAAAAATCTGTACGGACTCTATCGTTGAGAACTATCAGAACTACATGGAATATTCTTACTGTTCGATTATGTTTACAAAAGGGCAGGTTAATATCATGAGAAACGTTCTTCAGGGAGAATCAGGAAACAGAAATATGTTGGTAACGGATTCTATCCATACGATGACAGGAATTAATCTGGCAACAGTTCCGCAGTGTGCTCCGGTTGCAGAATTTGCAGCTGCCAATCCGGTTGTGTGTATCGGAAATAATATCACCTTTAAAGATCAGTCATGGAACGCCGTTATAGATAGCAGAGAATGGACATTTCAGGATGCTTCTCCGTCAACATCTACGAGCGCAAACCCTTCTGTGACTTTCTCTTCTCCGGGTTGGAAAAAAGTTACATTAACGGTTTCCAATGCAGCAGGTACAGATACGAAAACTATTGAAAAAGCGATCTTTGTTTTTGGAGATTGGTCTGATGTAAGCGGTCCGAGAACAGAGGACTTTGAGTCAAATACAGCTTACATGTTCACTCCTTTAAATCCGGAACCTGGCAGCCCGGGATTCGGGTTAGAATGGAACAAAGGAAAAAACAATTCTACTTGCTATGGTCTGATCAATTATAAAGATATCAGCTCTTCCATCCAATACTCAAATGAATATTTCTATAAATTGAGAATGGGAGGTTCCAAAGATTATTTATATACACCTTCTTATGATCTGAGATATACAAGTTCCGCAACATTAACATTTGATCTGGCTTATGCGTCTGAAGCTTTTGAAGCAGATGAGATCACGGAAACTTTGATAATTTCCTCTTCTACAAACTGCGGAAATACCTGGGTACCAAGAAAAACGTTGTCAGGAGTTGATTTGCTGACAGGAGGAAACTCTTCAAATGTGAATTTTGTTCCGACTGCTGCTCAGTGGAAGAATATTTCCGTAGATATTCCTGCAGCGTTGAAACAGGCTAACGTGATGTTCCGTTTCGAATTTACGGCATCTGACCTGTCTAATAACCTGTACATTGATAATATCAACCTGAACGGTGTATTGATGACACAAGATGAAGAATTCGCTGCATTGAATGTAAACGTATATCCGAATCCTACAACTCCTTCTGAAGGTGTGTATGTTGAATATACAGCGAACGATAAAGATGTAGCTTTAGAATTAACAGACCTTTCAGGAAAAGTAATTTCTTCTGAAGTTGTTACTGTTAAAAATGCGAACGTAACTCATAAAATGAATACGACAACTAATCTGACCTCCGGTGTTTACATGGTGAAAATTTCCCAGGGAACACATCAGTTGGTTAAGAAAGTAATTATCCTGTAATTATTTATCAGAGATATTTCAGGGGATACCGGAAGGTATCCCTTTTTTTATGCAAATAATTCCTCTTTTTTAATGGCTTATCTCGTAAAAATTGTGAATTTTGTAGAAGCGCAAATTATTTAAGTTATGAAATATAATTTCGGAGCAGGTCCGTGTATCTTGCCTCAGGACGTTTTTAAACAGGCAGCCGCTGCCGTTTTGGATTTCAACGGATTATCCATTTTGGAAGTTTCACATCGTCACAAAGATTACGTTGCGGTGATGGATGAAGCAATTGATTTAGTAAAAAAAGCATTGAATGTTCCGGAAGGATATTCAGTTGCTTATCTTCAGGGAGGAGCCACTCTGGGATTTACCATTGCAGCTCTTACAATGATGAGAGATACCAAAAAGGCTGCATATATCAATACCGGCACCTGGGCTTCCGGTGCAATTAAAGAAGCTAAAAAAGTAGGGATTGATGTAAACGTGGTAGCAAGCTCGGAAGACAAGGGATTCACTTATATTCCAAAGAACTTTGCTATTCCTTCAGGACTGGATTATTTGCATTATACTTCGAATAATACGATTTACGGAACACAGTTTCATCACGTGCCAAAGACAGAGCTGCCTTTAGTTTGTGATATGTCGTCTGATATTTTTTCCCAGGAAATCAATGTTGCAGATTATGATCTGATTTACGCGGGAGCTCAGAAAAATCTGGGGCCTGCAGGCGCAACCTTATACATTGTTAAGAATGATGTTTTAGGAAAATCTACATCTCCCTTTTTACCGACTTATTTAGACTTAAAACAGCATATTGATAAAGATTCCATGCTGAACACGCCTCCTGTATATTCAGTGTACGTGGCAATGTTGAATCTGAGACACCTTTTGGCAAACGGAGGTGTTGCTGCCAAAGAAAAAGAAAATAACGCGAAAGCGGCATTGTTATACAGTGAGATTGATACAAACCCGCTGTTTAAAGGAAATGTTGCTGTTGAAGACCGTTCCAAAATGAATGTGACATTTAAGCTTTCTGATGAATCCCTGACTGCTGCTTTTGACGAAATGTGGAAAGGAGCCGGAATAGTAGGATTAAGCGGACACAGATCCGTTGGAGGATACAGAGCTTCCTTATATAATGCGCTTCCACTTTCCAGTGTACAGGTCTTGGTAGATGTGATGAAAGAATTTACAAAAAAGAACGGTTAAAATGAAAGTATTAGCAAATGACGGTATTTCAGATGCCGGGAAAAAAATGTTGATTGATGCGGGGTATGAAGTAATTACAGATAAGGTAGCGCAGGAAGATCTGGCAAAAGCAGTAAATGAGCAGAATATTGAAATCATTCTTGTTCGTAGCGCGACGACTGTAAGAAAGGAGGTAATTGATGCCTGTCCCGGAATTAAAATGATCGGCCGTGGTGGTGTCGGTATGGATAATATCGATGTTGAATATGGACGCTCGAAAGGAATTCAGGTGGTAAATACGCCAGCTTCTTCTTCACAATCAGTTGCTGAATTAGTGATGGGACATATGTTCGCTTCTGCCCGTTTCCTTAATGATTCTTACAAAAACATGGAAAACGGTGATTTTTCCGCATTGAAGAAGAAATACGGAAAAGGGATTGAATTGAGAGATAAGACCCTTGCGATAGTCGGTTTCGGACGAATTGGCCAGAGCCTGGCGTCTTATGCGTTGGGTTGCGGGATGAACGTGATCGCTGTCGATTTTACTACTTATACGGTCGATATCAAAGTTAAAATCGGTAATGGTCATGAAGTGACAGTTCCTGTAACTACGGTTACGGATCTGAAATCTGTTCTTCCTGAGGCGGATTTTGTTTCACTTCACATTCCGAAGCAAGCTGACGGAAGCGCAGTTATTTCTAAAGCGGAAATTGAGCTGATGAAGCCTTCTGCGTTTATTGTGAATGCGGCCCGCGGAGGAGTTGTTAATGAAGTTGATTTATTAGAAGCTTTAAACGCCGGTAGATTAGCCGGAGCAGGTTTGGATGTTTTTGAAAATGAGCCCAATCCAAGAAAAGATTTATTGTCGAATGCTAAAATTGCCACTACGCCACATATTGGTGCGGCAACTGTGGAAGCACAGGATAGAATAGGAGAAGAATTAGCTTCTATTATTATTAATGCTTTCGGAAGAAAATAAGTAAATGTTGCAATAAGTTCATTTACCAATGAGACAAATGGCCGGATATCTGTCCGGCCGTTTTTATGTTTCAAATTAACGTTCATAATTCCGCAGCGCTTATTATCTTTATGCCCACTAATCGATTTTCCCCAAAGTTATGGCAGTTATAAAACCATTCAAAGCAATCAGGCCGACGAGAGATAAAGCACATCTGGTGGCTACGCGTCCCTTAGCTTCCTATAAGCCGAATGTTTTGAAAGCAAAGATGGAATCCAATCCATATACGTTTATTCATATCATTCACCCCGATTTTTCCGGGGGAATCAAAACAAAGCCCAATTCAGAAAAACGTTTCCAATTGGTGAGAAAAAGGTTTGAGGAATTTTGTGAAAATGAAATTTTAATTCAGGATCAGCAGGAAAGCCTGTATTTATATCGTCAATCTCACGATGGCTATGAATTTTTAGGAGTCATAGGTGGTGCGAGCATTGATGAATATAACAGAGGCCTGATAAAAAAACATGAGGCAACCTTGACATCTCGGGAGGAAATGTTTACGAATTATCTGGACATTGTCGGTTTTAATGCAGAGCCGGTATTACTGTCTTACCCGAAAAATAAAGAGCTGGAACAGCTGTATGTACGGATTATTAAGGAACGCCCGGAATATGAATTTTCGACCACAGATAAGGTAAAGCATGAACTTTGGGTTCTAACACCACAGGAAGTTCAGGAAGTTCAGAAGTATTTTAAGTCGATAGAAGCTACTTATATTGCAGACGGACATCACCGTTCGGCGTCTTCTGCCCGGTTAAGTAACATTGTGGAAGATAAGTTTGATAACAAGAATTACTTTTTGGCTTTTTTTATTGATGAATCCCATATGCGCATTCTGGAATTCAACCGTTTGGTTAAAAAAGTACAGTTGACATCAGAAGAGTTTCTTAAGAGAATAAAAGCTTCGTTTGAAATTGAAAAATTAGAAAAATCACAGCTGCCGTCTCGTCAGCACGAGATGGTGATGAATCTGAGAGGAGAATGGTACCTGTTGAGATGTAAACCAGGAGTTGCAGATGAAAGTTGTCCTGTAGCAAGCCTTGATACGGAAATTCTGACACGTTTCATTCTTGATCCTGTTTTGGGGATCAAAGATCTGAAAACGGATAAAAATATTGAATTTGTCAGCGGGAATTTGGGAATTGAAGCGATTGAGAAAGCAATTTTAAAAAAAGAAGCTGAATTAGGTTTTGTGCTGCATCCGCTGACAGTAGAGCAAATCCGGAGAGTTGCCGACAATGAGATGATCATGCCGCCGAAATCGACCTGGGTAGAGCCAAAGCTGAGAAGCGGAATGACAATTTATAATATTCGTGAATGATAGCAGAAAGTTTAAAGGCAGTAATGTCCGGAATTCCGGATCATGTGAAGTTGGTAGCGGTCAGTAAGATGAACAATACTGAGCGCATTATGGAAGCGTATCATGCCGGTCAGCGGGTTTTCGGTGAAAATAAAGTACAGGAATTATTACCCAAGTATGAAACCCTTCCGAAAGATATAGAATGGCATTTGATCGGGCATTTACAAACTAACAAGGTGAAGTTTATTGCGCCGTTCATCTCCATGATCCATTCGGTAGATTCCTTCCGCTTACTGGAAGAAATTAACAAACAGGCAAAAAAAAATAACCGTGTGATAGATGTCCTGCTGCAGCTTCATATTGCAGAAGAAGAAACAAAGTATGGATTTGTGATAGAAGAAATCCGGGAAATGGTCAAGGAAAAATCCTTTTACGAAATGCAAAATGTACGGATTTCCGGTGTGATGGGAATGGCTTCGAATACGGAAGACAATGAGCAGGTTCGCTTTGAATTTATTGAGCTGGTCAATATTTTTGAAACATTGAAAAGCCATTTCTTTAAATTTAATGATGACTTTAAGGAAATTTCCATGGGAATGAGTGGTGATTATCAGCTGGCAATTGAAGAGGGAAGTACAATTGTTCGTGTAGGGAGCAAAATTTTTAACTAAAAATCGCTTTTATTTCTTGCAGAAAATAAATTTATGCCTATCTTTGTCCTCGCTTTAGGTAACACAATTTCGAATCCAGCTTTTGCTGGAAACTTGAAAGAGTTAGAAAATTGGTTTGGTAGTTCAGTTGGTTAGAATACATGCCTGTCACGCATGGGGTCGCGGGTTCGAGTCCCGTCCAGACCGCAAAAGCTAAAAGCAAAACCTTCTCAGGAATGAGAAGGTTTTTTTGTTTAAAGATTTTAATCGCAAATCTGCTTTCTATTTTTAACCACTTGTGAATTGAACGCCCATGTTCAATAATCTATAGTGAGTTTCAACAAAGGTGATCCATATATTTGTGGTTATAATCAAGCTCTCATGCTACAATATGAATGAGTACTTCACCGAATTTAAATTTCATTTCTAAAATTTTCATTAAAAAATACCATAGAATCAATTTCTGTTTTACTTTCGCACAGAATTTAACCATTTGGTTAAACTATAAAATTAAATCATGGGTTTAAAAGACCAAAGTACGGAAGCAAAAATCCTGAATGCAGCGAAAGAAGTATTTATGAAATTCGGCTTGTATGGAGCAAGAATGCAGGATATTGCTGATCTGGCAGGAATTAACAAAGCACTTTTACACTACTATTTCAGAAATAAGGAGAAATTATTCAATGCGGTTTTCGAGAGCGCATTGGAAAAGTACTTTCAGCAGGTGACCGTGATGGGAGATACTTCGATGTCCGTTGAGGAACGGCTTTTCAAGTATGTGGATAATGTTTTTGATTTTTTTGAGGAATATCCGCAAATGACCATGTTCATAATAAAAGAGGTCTCAATTAATCCGGAATTATTTAAACAGAAAGTTATTAAGCTGAAAGAGAACAGACCCTTTGTTATTCCGATGCTGCAGCAGGCAATTGATAATAAGGAAATAGCAGAATTGGATCCCATTGTTTTTATTGTGAATCTGCATTCAATGTGTGCATATCCTTTTTTAGGAGCGCCGATTTTCAGAGGAATGATGAAAAATAACGGATACGACTGGGATCAGGTAAAAAAAGAAAAAATAAAGGATTCAGTAAAAGAATTCATTTCATTCAAATTAAATCGTAAAGATGTATAAGAAAGTAAGTATTATTCTGGCAGTCATTTCAGCCGGTATAAGTTTTTCCCAATCAGTCGTTTCCCTTGATTCTTGTATCGCCTGGGCAAAAGAAAACTATCCACAGTTTAAGCAACAAGAATTGTCTGTAAGGCTTGCAGAACAAAACGAGAAAGGAATCAGGGAAAATTGGTTGCCCAAGCTCGGATTTTTAGCCCAGGCCACGTATAATACAGAAGTCGTGCAGTTTAACTTTCCGGGAATGGATATTAAGTTTCCACATGACGCCTATATGACAGGATTAAGCCTGGAACAGGTTATTGTTGACGGAGGAGGAACAAAAGCGCAAAGTACTATTGAAAAAGTAAATACGGAAATTTCTGTTCAGCAGACAGAAGTGGAATTGTATAAGCTGGTGGAACGAATCAACCAGTTATACATTAATATCCTGTTGGGAAGAGAAAATGTGAAGATCCTGAATCTATATAAGCAGGATCTGGAAAACAGGGCTAAAAATTTAAAGACAGGAGTTGATAACGGATTGGTTTTGCCAAGTGCCCTGGACGAATTGGAGGCTGAGATTTTGAAGACAGAGCAAAATATTGTAGAGTCAGAATATCAGTTAAAAGGCCTTTACACAACACTTTCTATCTATGTCGGGAAAGATATCAATGAATCAATGACATTTTCAGAAGCGCCACTTGGTGGTAATGTTGCACAGGAAGAAGTGAACCGCCCGGAGATGCGCCTTTTTGATTTACAGGAGGAAATGCTGGAAGCACGTTATAAAATGACTAACGTCAGCGCAATTCCGAGGGTTACTGTTGGTGCCAACGGTAATTACGGACGCCCCGGCCCAAATTTTATTAATCAGCAAATGCGTTTTTTTGCAAGTGCAAACATTACTCTACACTGGAACATCAGCTCACTTTATGGACTGAAAAGAGAGAAAACGAAACTGGAAATCAATAAAAGCTGGATCGATCTTCAGAAAGAAGCCTTCTTACTAAATGTAAAGGCATCTCTTAGTTCCCAGGCAACTCAGCTGGAAGCATTGAATAAAGTGATTGAAAAAGATGATGAAATCATTGATAAACGACAACGGGTGACCGCAGCCGCTTCTTCACAAATGGAAAACGGAAAAATCACAGTTGTCAATTATCTTTCGCAGTTAAATGCAGAGCTGCAGGCAAAACTGAATAAAAAAGTTCATGAGATCAAAAAGATGAATGCGATCTCCACGATTAACGCGACTTCAGGGTCATTCAAATTCTAAGAACAGATTGTTTAAATTCTAAGTAAAATCATTTCAAATGAAAAATAAAGATAAAAATAAAGGGTCGAAAAAGCTGAAAGTAATTATTGGTGTTGTAGCTTTAGCTGTTATTGCCGGTGTGACGGTTTTTCTTTTGGGAGGTGGTGATGAATCTACGGATAATGCGCAGTTAGATGCTGATATTGTCCCGATTCGCTCTTCCATTTCCGGATACATTAAGGAAATTCATTTTGAGGATAACCAGGAAGTAAAAAAAGGTCAGCTTCTGGTGACAATAGACGATGTGGAGTGCAAGGCAAGGCTGGCACAGGCGGAAGCAGCACTTGAGAACGCAAAAGCAAATCTTGCAGCAGTTAAAAATACTGCGATTGCTTCTAAGCAGAATGTGTCAGCTTCGATTTTCTCAACAGAATCATCTCAGGAATCTATCAACTCTGCGAAAGCGCGGCTGAACAAAGTAAAAGAAGATTTTAAGCGGGTTCAGAATATGTATAATGCGCAGGCAGCAACTAAAGCGGAACTGGACAATATAACAGCAGAGCTGGAAGTAGCACAGGCACAATACGATTCAGCTTTAAAGCTGTTAAAAGTAGCGGAATCCCAGTCTGCCGGAGTCCAGTCACAGTCAATGAGCCAGCAGGCAATGATTTCCCTTGCTGAAGCGATGGTTCGCCAGCGTGAAGCCGAATTAAAATTAGCTCAGACACAATTGGATTATGCGACTATCGAAGCTCCTTGTGACGGAATAGTTTCAAAACGCAGTGTGGAAGTCGGGCAGTTCATCACGACCGGACAGCCTGTCTGCTCCGTAGTTGATAATATGAACTTGTGGGTTACCGCGAATTTTAAGGAAACTCAGCTGGAAAAGATGAAGATCGGCCAGCCGGTAGCGATTAAAGTTGACGCATATCCGCATATCAAACTGAATGGAAAGCTGAATTCATTTGTAGGAGCTACTGGTGCTAAATTCTCATTATTGCCTCCGGACAATGCGACAGGGAACTTTGTGAAAATTGTTCAGCGTGTTCCGGTTAAAATTACAATTGATAATTTGACAAAAGAACAAGCTAAAATATTATTTCCAGGTTTAAGTGCCTACGTTTCTGTTAAAGTAAAATAATTACCGTGGATACAGTAGCTTTAAAAGCCCCCGTCGTTTACCCTGTTGGCGCTGAAAAATGGATCCTGATTCTTACAGCTATCAGCTGTGCAATCCTGGAATTGCTGGATACGACCATTGTAAACGTTTCGTTACGGGAGATCAGCGGAAGCGTGGGAGCGACAACGACAGAGATTGCATGGGTGGTTACTGCTTACGCGATCTCAAATGTCATCATCATTCCGCTGACCAGTATGTTGAGCGATTATTTCGGCCGCAGAAATTACTTTACCGGCTCCGTAATCATCTTTACACTGGCATCTTTGATGTGTGGATTATCTACCAGCCTTTGGACCATTGTTTTCTGGAGATTTGTTCAGGGACTTGGTGGTGGTGGCTTGCTTTCAACGGCACAATCTATTATCGTAGGAGCTTTTCCTCCGGAAAAAATATCAGTTGCAAATGCTATTTTCGGGATGGGATTGATTTTAGGGCCGACATTCGGCCCGACGATTGGTGGCTATATCACGGATAATTTTTCCTGGCACTGGATCTTTTTTGTGAATATTCCGATAGGTATTGTCGCGACGATTCTGAGCTATACTTATGTGAAAGACCGCCCCGGAGCAACAAAACCAAAAAAAATAGACTGGTGGGGAATAATCTTCCTTGTTGTTTCGATCGGGTCGTTGCAGTACGTGCTGGAAGAAGGAACAGCAGATGACTGGTTTGAAAGCCATGAGATTACCGCTTTGTCAATTATTGCCGCTTTGGGGCTGATAGCTTTTATTATCCGGGAACTAAGCATCGACTACCCTGCAGTAAATATTCGTCTATATGGCCATTACAACATGGCGATGGGAGCCATCATGAATTTCCTTCTTGGTCTGATGTTATTTGGAACAGTATTTATCTTCCCCTTATTTGTCCAGATCTCATTGGGCTGGACAGCCACCCAGACAGGAGTGTTCATGATTCCCGGTGCATTATGTTCAGCCTTTGCCATGCCTTTAGTGGCAAAGCTGCTCGGTAAAGGTGTGAATCCGAAGGGAGTCATTATGTTTGGTATCGCAATGACCTTCTCGTTTGTGATGATGCTGGCATTTTCTTCTCCGGATTCATCGGAAAGAAATTTTTACCTGCCTTTTATCCTGCGGGGATTCGGAATGGCGTTCATGATGTCTCCGATTCTGTCGCTGGCAGTTTCCGGACTGAATCCGAAGGATATTCCACAGGCAATCGGTCTGGCAAATATGATCCGCCAGCTGGGAGGTTCCGTGGGTATCGCGCTGATTAATGTATATCTGAGCCATGCGAACGCGGTTACAAGAGGAAATATGATAGGACATATTAATCAATATTCCGTCCAGGTTTCTGAAAGAATCCAGCTGCTGATTCAGAATTTTCTTTCAAAAGGATATTCCTATCCGGAAGCAGAGGCAATGGCGAACAGGACAATGGACGGCCTGCTGACAAAACAGCAGATGATCGTGAGCTATAATCACGGATTTTTTATGATTGCCAGCCTGATATTAATTTGTGTTCCGGTTGTATTGCTAATCCGCTATAAAAAAGGAGGAAAAGCGGTCGTAGCGGATCATTGATTATATTATACAGTAAGTTAAAATATAAAGGCTATTCAGCGCATTTTTGCTGAATAGCCTTTAAGTGAATAGTGAAAGCGTTATTGCTAAAGTTCAGGGAAGATATGAGTGATAAACGGCTCTCCCTTCAATGGCGCATAAATCTGAACGATTACATGGTATCGTAATGGCTTAGGCGTCACTGGCGAAGCGATACACTTGAAACGATAATTTGTGCCGCTGACTACTTGCTTTGATACCAGCTCAGGTGTATATTGAACTCCTAAAAGTCCCCGGGTCGCTTCCTGGAATATTGCCTTTTCTTTTGCAGTTAATTTTTCATACGGTGACCATCCGCCAACGATACTTCCGAAATTAACGATCGCTTGTTTTTCTGTACTTGTGCTCATGTTATGCTATTTTAGTTGTTTGCCTACTCATAAGGCTTTTCAGCTTCCGCCTCCTGTTATTACCTGAACAGGAACAGGCCATTTTTAACGTGGGTGCTGCTCCACATTTGCTATGTTCGTATTGGCTACTATAGTTGTTACAAAGATTGTCAAGGGGAAGAGGAATATAAAGAGAAGAAATACCGGATTTATAAAAACAGGAGTATATACCTGCTTTTTATCTTGTTGCGTATTTATGCTTCATTCCTGTTAGGTATTTATACCTTATTTTATTTCTAATCAATGAATTTGATTATAAAATATATAGATTTGATAAGGCTCCCATTATGGGGCAGCTATTCTTAATCTAAACTTTTATACTTATTTATCATGAGAAACAGAATCTTTCTATTTGGCTCCCTTTTGTTAAATGCTTTACTGGCGGTATTGCTGCTTATCAGCTACGAAAAACAAAAAAATCAGACTTATTCATTGAGCGATCCTTCTCAATTCCCTCTGACATCAAGACAACATCCTTTCAAAGATGCAGAAATGGATGTTAAACATTATGTGGATCAGGTATCTGCAAGAGATACGGTCAGAAGACAGGGATTCGTCAGAGCATTCACTATTTCCGCTATTGATATGTTGGAAGTTTTAGGTTTGGATACCACACAGGTTAAGACATGCAAATATAAAGCATGCAGAGCATACCTGGGATTGAACAAGGAAAAGGATGAATTTAAATTATTCCTTACACCGGTCAAAGGTGAAAAAGATATCTTTCTCAGACACAAAGGAGAGCCGTCAGAAAAAATAGATGAATCGAGCTATGTGCTGAACCTGATAGCTCCATGCCCGAAAACCTGTGATTCGGCAAGCCCTTTGTATAAATTCAGATAGCTTCCGGATGAATGTCCAGATTCATACTCATATTATCACATCTCCCGGTATTCGCAGTATTCGTTTATGCTGTATCCGTTTATAGAAATGTAAGCAGCGAATTAAAACCGCTGTCGTGGTATTTGATCATAACAGGAACTATTCATTGTATATCACTTGGGCTATGGTTTTTGCATCAGAATAATCTGCCCTTGTTGCATATACTTGTACCAGTTAGATTTGTATTGCTTATCATGATGTATAGTAAAATACTGAACGGCTATGTTTCCTCTGCGGTGATGTATCTGCTGACAGGAGTTTTTTTGATTTATTCACTGACTTTTTCATTGTTTTTTGAACGCATCAATACGTTTAACTCAAATGTAATGACAGTAGAAAACATATTGCTCATCATCTTGTCGCTATCTACCTATGTTCTTCTGATGGATAAAAGGCTTAATAAACACCTGGATAAATATATGAAATCTGTCGAGTGGATGAATTCGGGCGTATTTTTATACCATTCTTCTTCACTGATACTGATGTATTTCGGAAAGCACATTATTCAGGTATTAACTCCTGAATTGAACCGTTATATATGGGTAATTCATTCTTTTTTTATTAATGTCATGTATTATTGCTTTTGGAGAGCATTATGGAAAAGGAATACCACGTAATGTTTATGGAAACGCTCTTACCCTTCTCAGGAATTATCTTTTTGATTGCTTTGGGAGTAGTCGTGCTTACGCAGCAATTCCGTAAAAATCTTTACAGAGAGCAGCTAGAGAACGAAGAATTGAAACGTTTTCACCAGATGGAGCTGGTCCGGTCGAGCATTTTGGTTCAGGAGCAGGAACGAAAACGGATCGCGCAGGATATACACGATGATCTGGGAGCAGTGTTGTCAATCATTAAAATGCATTTGCTGCAGGCCGAACGCAAATATATTGATGTTGATGAGCAGCTTCCTTTGGAGATCCGGAATGTCAGGAAATTAACCGAAAATGTGATTGAAAATATGCGTCGTGTCAGCCACGAATTAATGCCGCCTCAGCTTGAAAAGTTCGGAGTGGTCCAGACCTTGGAGCAGATGTGCCTGCAACTGACAAGTTCAGGCAAGATAAAATGTGAGTTCAGCGCTTCTGAAAGTATGAATTCGGAATATTCCAATGATGAGCTCCTGCAGGTGACGCTGTACAGAATTTGTATGGAGCTGATAAATAATACAATTAAACACGCAGACGCAACCAGTCTGAGCCTGAGCATGACTTTCAGTGGTTCTGAAATCAGGGTAGTATATCAGGATGATGGTAAGGGAATTCTGCCGGAAAATACAGCATACGGTGCCGGATTAAAAAATATTCAAAGCAGGGTGAGCCTTTTGGAAGGAAATATTTTTCTGGAGGAAGGCCCCGGATTCAGCGCTGTAATTGAAATTCCTTTCCATCTTAAGAATTCTTTGTTAGCCGGAAAATAGCAGCTTATGAAAAATGGTATAAAAGTGGGGTTGGTAGAAGACCAGCATTTATTCAGAGACGGAATGAAAGCCATCTTGAGTGTCTGGCAGGACATAGAGATTATTTTTGAAGCCGGAGAAGGTTTTTCGGTAGTGCAGACCCTTTTGCAATCGGAGCAGGTTCCGGATGTTATGCTGGTTGATTTATCCCTTCCTCCGAATGGCAATACACCTTACTCAGGAGAGCAGCTGACCATTGATTTGACAGCCGCTTTTCCTGAGATGAAAGTGTTGATCCTTTCCGGGCATCAGGATGAAAAATTTATTATTCGTTTGATTGAGGCAGGAGCACATGGCTATCTGGTAAAGGACAGTGATCCTTTGGAAGTATATCAGGCAATCGTGACGGCTTATGAGAAAGGTGCTTATATCAACGAAAGAGCCTTAATGGCAATCCAGCAGAATATAGGTAAAAAGACGAAAGAAATTCTTAAATCAGATACAGATCTGACCTGGCGTGAGCTGGAAGTTCTGGAATTGATCTGCCAGCAGCACACAGCAGAAGAGATCGGAGAAAAGCTTTTTATCAGTGTAAAGACGGTTAACGGGCACAGGTCTAACCTTTTGTTGAAGACAGCGTCACGAAATGTCGCAGGACTTGTAATGTACGCGGTTAAGAATGGATTAGTAAACATCTGATGTTGCCGGTTCCATGATCAGTTTAGTGGAGTGAGCTGAAGGAGATTTTTGATTTTTAAATATACTTGATTAAATTTGGGCAACTAAAAATCAAAAAATGTCAGAAGCTATTAATCAGGGTCATGTGAATTATACTATTTCTGAAAATGGAATAGCAACCATTGAATTCGGTCATCCGTTAAGTAACTCTCTTCCGGGTAAGATTTTACAAAAACTCGCAGATACGATTACAGAAGTAAGTAACAATGCACAAACAAAGGTCATTGTCCTGAGATCAGCAGGTGAAAAAGCCTTTTGCGCCGGTGCAAGCTTTGATGAGCTTATTTCCATCAAAGATTTTGAAACAGGAAAAGTATTTTTCTCAGGTTTTGCTAAAGTGATAAACGCTTGCCGTAAATCACCGAAGTTAATTATCGGGAGGGTACAAGGTAAAGCAGTTGGAGGAGGAGTAGGAATGGCATCGGCAGTGGATTACTGTTACGCGACGACCGGAGCAGCTGTAAAATTAAGCGAGCTGGCGGTAGGTATCGGCCCTTTTGTAGTTGGCCCTGCCGTAGAACGGAAAATTGGTGTTTCAGCGATGAGCCAATTGGCAATTGACGCAACAGAATGGCGTTCCGCACAATGGGCATACGATCGTGGCCTGTATGCAGAGCTTTTTGAGACAGTGGAAGGAATGGACATAGCTATTGACCGGTTGGCAAACAAGCTGGCGGCTTCTAACCCTGAAGCAATGACGATGCTGAAGCAGATTTTCTGGCAGGGAACAGAGAATTGGGACGAATTATTACCGGAACGTGCAGGAATGAGTGGAAAATTAGTCCTGTCTGATTTCACGGTGAATGCGATCAATTCATTTAAATCAAAATAAGACAATTGATTAAAACCAGATAATGAAATTTAAAAACCGGAGTAATCCGGTTTTTTGTTTTTTAGGACAGCGAAGCATTTAAAATTCTATCTTTGTCACGCTTAAAAATGGAATCAGGTGAGAATCCTGAGCTGTCGCGCAACTGTATTGAGAAATTCTCTGAGTCAGGTCTTTTTTTAAGCATTAAAATGCTTTCGCGATCGAAGCTGAAAACTTCTTTTAGGGAGCATGGTTTATTAGAATATAACTATGCAAAATTATGAGTGAGCAAAAAGAGCAAAAAGCGGTTCTGGAACAGTACCGGCAACGGATTGAGAATTCCAAGGTGGTGGTTTATAAAGCCGTATTTCCCGGTGACACGAATCACCACAATACGATGTTCGGAGGAAATGTGATGAGTATGATGGATGAGGTGGCATTTCTGACCGCAACAAGGTTTTCCCGGAAACCGATTGTAACAGTAAGCAGCAATAAAATTAATTTTACCAACCCGATTCCGGGCGGAACGATTATCAAGTTAGAAGGGAAAGTTATCCGTGTGGGGAGAACAAGTGTGGATGTTCAGGTGGATATCTGGATAGAAAGCATGTACAGAGAAGGAGAGGATCATGCAATTGTCGGAACCTTTACGTTGGTTGCGATTAATGAAAACAGAAAGGCGGTTTCTATTCTTTAGATCAGCTGATTTTAATCTATTTTCAAATATCGCTTGTTAATAAAATCTATTTGTTATATCTTTGCCCTCCCAAATTGGGGTAAAATGTCTTATTTAAATTATTAATTATTGTGGATACACTAAGTTACAAAACAAAATCTGCAAATACCGAGACTTCTGGTAAGAAGTGGGTATTGGTTGATGCTGAAGGCCATACAGTAGGTCGTTTGGCTAGTGAAGTGGCTAGTATAATTCGCGGAAAGCGCAAGCCAAATTATACGCCACATGCTGATTGCGGTGACAATGTTATCGTGATCAATGCAGAAAAAGCTGTTTTTACAGGTAACAAGTTGACGGACAAACAGTACATCCGTTTCACTGGGTACCCTGGAGGACAAAGATCTTTGACTGCACAGGAAGTATTGGAAAAACATCCGGAAAGAGTTTTGGAAAAAGCGATTAAAGGAATGTTGCCAAAAAACAAATTAGGCAGACAGCTGCATACAAACCTTAAAGTTTATGCAGGTGCTGAGCACAAACAAGAAGCTCAAAAGCCGGAAGTAGTTACTTTAAAAACTAAAAATTAATTATGGAAGTGATCAATTCATTAGGAAGAAGAAAGACTTCTGTTGCTAGAGTTTACTTGAAAAAAGGTTCAGGTAATATTACAGTGAACAAAAAGGATTATAAAGAAGTTTTTCCGATTGCATTATTGCAAAACAAACTTCATCGTCCATTCGAATTAACTGAGACAGTTAATGAATATGATGTGGTAGTAAATGTTCTTGGAGGAGGAATTAACGGACAGGCTGAAGCAATTCGTTTAGGTATTGCGAGAGCATTGGTTGAAGTTAATCCGGAATACAAAGCAGCTTTGAAAGGAGAAGGTTTAATGACGCGTGACCCGAGAATGGTAGAGCGTAAAAAACCGGGACAACCGAAAGCTCGTAAGAAATTCCAGTTCTCTAAACGTTAATATATTAAAATATTTTTGGCGGTTGTTTAGTATCCAAGCGTTAAGTACTGTCAGTCTGAGACTGATCCCTTGATTGCTGCTGTTACTAAGGAACGTAAACAATTAAAAAAAAGAAAAATGTTAAAAATAGGATTTCAAGATTTATTAGACGCAGGTGTTCATTTCGGACACCAAAAAAGAAAATGGAACCCTGCTATGGCTCCATATATCTTTGCTGAGAATAAAGGTATTCACATAATTGATTTAAATAAGACATTAGCTCATTTAGAGCAAGCTTGTGCAGCGGTGAACCAAATCGCTAAATCAGGTAAAAAAATCTTGTTCGTTGCAACGAAAAAACAAGCAAAAGAAATCGTTTCTGAACGAGTAAAAACAATCAACATGCCTTATGTTACTGAAAGATGGACAGGTGGTATGTTAACAAACTTCCAGACAACCCGTAAATCTATCCGTAAAATGTCTTCTATTGACAAAATGAAAACGGATGGTACCTGGGATACATTGTCTAAAAGAGAGCGTTTGTTCAAAACTCGTCAAAGAGAGAAATTAGAGAAAAACTTCGGTTCAATCGCTGATATGACACGTCAGCCAGCAGCTATCTTTATTGTTGATATTCTGAAAGAAAAAATCGCTTTGAATGAAGCTAAAAGACTGAATGTTCCGGTTTTTGCAATGGTAGATACAAATACTAACCCTAAACTGGTTGACTTCCCTATTCCTGCAAATGACGATGCAACAAAATCTATTACAATCATTTTAGACGCAGTTGTTGACGCTATCAAAGCTGGTTTGGAAGAGCGTAAAAGTGTAAAAGAGAAAGCTTCTGACAAAGAAGAGACAACTGAAGCAAAATAATTATTTTAAAGAAATAAGAATTATGGCAATTACAGCTGCTGATGTAAATAAACTGCGCCAACAAACAGGTGCGGGAATGATGGATTGTAAAAATGCTTTGACTGAAGCTAACGGTGATTTTGAAGCGGCAATCGATATCCTAAGAAAAAAAGGCCAGAAAATCGCTGCTAAACGTGGTGAGAACGAAGCAAGAGAAGGATTAATCGTTGCTGAAGCAACTAAAGATGGCAAAGTAGGAGTTATTCTTACTTTGAACTGTGAAACAGACTTCGTGGCACGTAATGAAAACTACGTAAACTTTGTTCAGTCATTGGTGAACATCGCTTTGGATAAATTACCGGCTAATATCGATGAGTTGTTAGCGCTTCCTTACGATGATAAATTGACTGTTGCTGAGAAAATCACGGAACAGGTTGGTGTTATCGGTGAGAAGCTGGATTTATCTAAATATGCTGTTGTTAAGGGAGAATTAGTGGTTGCTTATAACCACCCTGGAAACCAGCTTGCTACTTTAGTAGGTTTAAATAAATCCGGAGCGAATATTGAAGATGCAGGAAAACAGGTTGCTATGCAGGTAGCAGCGATGGCTCCTTTAGCATTGAACAAAGATGGTATTGATCAAAATACAATTGACAGAGAAATTGAGATCGGTAAAGAATTAGCGATTCAGGAAGGTAAACCGGCTGATATGGCTGAGAAAATCTCTTTGGGTCGTTTAAATAAATTCTTCCAGGAAAATACATTGTTAAGCCAGGCGTTCGTCAGAGATAACAAAGTAACAGTGGAGGAATTTTTGAACCAGACTGAAAAAGGTTTGACAGTTACTGCTTTCGAAAGATTCTCTATGAGATAATTGAAATTGGGTTATTCCGAAATATAAAAAGTCAGGCCTCGCCTGGCTTTTTTTGTTTTTCTTGTTTTATTCTGAAAAATTATTAAATTGGTGCTACACTACTAATTTTTTTGAACATGGAATTAATGGATTGTCAACTGGTGGAGAAAGAATCAGTATCTTCCTCTCACTTTAAGTCTGTACTTAAAATAAAACAGGATCCTTTGCTTAAGAAACAGATAGAACAAGCTGCGATCCTGGGGAATATTCATCACTCAAAGGTGAATATTTATTTCATGGATGATGAAGGATATAAACGTGTAAATACGACTATCTGGGCTTATGGAGACAGCTTTATCCTGTTAAAAGGAGGTATTTTTATCCCGATTGATCACATTGTAAGGGTTGAAGTGTGAGTTTTAACGAGTTGTTAAGAGGGGAAACGCCATATTTTTTATTCTTTTGGCAGATTCGAAAAGTAATCTCATGAAAATTTTCAGCAATCTGTCATTTTTGTTTTTAGCTGCTTTTTTTTCCTGTTGGAGCTTAGGGCAGGAGAAAGTACAATGGACTTTTAATTTTGATGCGGATTCCTCTTATATCCTGTTGCATGCGCAAATGAGCGAGGGCTGGCATGTGTATTCCCAGTTTGTTGCGCCCGATGCCGGGCCGGTTCCTACCGAATTTGAATTTCAGGATAATCCGAATGTACGCCTGATCGGTAAAGTTCAGGAAGCTGTCCCCGTTAAAGTGTATGACGCTAATTTCGGAGCTGAAGTCTTATATTTCGGTGGAGAAACAACATTTAGGCAAAAAATAGAATTGAAAAAAGCAACGATTTTAAAAGGAAGCGTTGTTTACATGGTGTGTAATGACGAAATGTGCCTGCCACCCACAGAAAAACAGTTCGAAATTAAGTTAACGAAATAATGAAATTCTTAAGTTTACTCTTCACATTCTTTTTATCAGCGATTGCTTTTACCCAGCCATGGAAAGATTACCTGAACCTTTCTTTTTCCACAGAAAAAATTGATGATCAGTCTGCTTACCTGGTAATTGAGGCTAAAATTGCAAATGGCTGGCATATCTTTTCGAAGAATCACGATCCGAATAAGTCTGATTTTATAGGTTTACCTACCGTAATGGTAGTTAAGAACAGTAAAGATGCTGTCAGTACCGGTTCTTTTTCAGAAAGCCCGAAGGCAAAGGAACATCATGATGAATTCGGCTTATCGCTGATTTTTGAGAAAAAAGCGGTTTTTAAGCAGAAAATCAGTCTGAAGAATAAAGAAGCAAAAGGTATTGTTCTCATTGAAGGGCAGGTGTGTCATGATGAAATGGGATGTATTCCCTTTGACAGAGAATTTAATTTTGAATTGACAGGCTATCTGCAGGATCAGCCGGAATCTGTTGATACCGGATCATCTGTTCAGACTACGGAAACAGCTTTGGAAGATACAGATACAGTTGTTCCTGCTTCAGAGAAAGAAAAGATAGAAGAATTAGCATTGGAGGAAGCTCAATTGATACAGGAAGAAGATTCCGGCTGGGTGATCTTTTTTCTCGGTTTTGGAGGAGGATTAATCGCGCTGTTAACGCCTTGCGTCTTCCCGATGATCCCCATGACAGTTTCATTCTTTACAAAGCAATCGGGAAGCAGAAGAAAAGCGATCATGAATGCTTTGATTTACGGAATTTCCATTATTATTATTTATGTAACGATCGGATTGCTTATTACAGGATTACTTGGTAAAACCGGCCTGAATGATCTTTCAACGAACATTTGGATGAACCTGGTATTCTTTGCCATTTTCGTTGTTTTTGCATTTTCCTTTTTGGGAGCTTTTGAAATTCGTTTGCCGAGCAAATGGGTTAACAGCGCAGACAGAAATGCTGATAAAGGAGGTTTGGTCGGAATTTTCTTTATGGCGTTCACTTTGGGACTTGTCTCATTCTCCTGTACAGGACCGATCATAGGAACATTAATTGTGGAATCTTCTCAGTCAGGCCTGTTTGGGCCGGCTGTCGGAATGCTTGGATTTTCTGTTGCCTTGGCGCTCCCTTTCACATTGTTCGCGATTTTTCCGGGCTGGCTGAATTCAATGCCGCAGTCAGGAGGCTGGCTGAATTCCGTAAAAGTGGTTTTAGGTCTTCTGGAACTGGCTTTGTCACTTAAATTTTTGTCCGGAGTGGATCTGGCTTACCATTGGGGAATTCTTACCCGAGAGATCTTTATTGCCTTGTGGATTGTGATTTTTGCAGTGATTGGGATTTACCTGTTGGGGAAAATCCGTTTTTCTCATGATTCTCCCGTAGAGCGCTTGTCTGTAACACGTTTCATGTTTGCGTTGTTGAGCCTGACCTTTACCATCTATCTGGTTCCCGGAATGTTTGGTGCTCCGCTGAAATTAATTGATGGTGTAGCACCTCCTCGTTCTCATTCGGAAGATCATTTCAAGTTTGTTACAGGTTATGGCAGCTCCTTGGTAAATAATGCCGGAAGTGATACACTTACTCGTTTTACTTCTCAATTACACGAAGTAGATGGAGGAATAAAAGTATTTCATGACCTGAAAACCGGCCAGGAATATGCCCGGATTGTAGGAAAGCCGATCCTTTTGGATTTTACGGGATACAATTGCGCGAATTGCCGGAGAACGGAATCAACAGTCTGGACAAACGATAAGATACGTACGAAGCTGGTCGATTTTGTGATTATATCTCTGTATGTGGATGATAAAACACCATTACCGCAATCAGAACAGGTATATTCAAAAGTATTAGATGCTAAAAAACGATACGTAGGTCACAAATGGTCTGAGCTTCAGATCGAAAAATATAATCAGGTTTCTCAACCGTTATACATTGTAACGGACGCGGAAGGGAATGATCTGACGAAGGCTATCGGATATACACCTGATATAAATGCGTATCACGGCTTTCTGCAAGAGGGATTGAATAAATTTAAAAACAGGTAATTCCTTAAATTCCGAATCAATTAACCGGATTTTAATTATAATTCGCCAATCGTTTTCCGTCCCTCACGTAGCTCAGCATATAAATCAATGCCAGAGAAGTCAGTGCCGCGATGAAAAAGAAAATGTAAGGGATTTTTGAAAGCTCATCTCCATAGAAGGTTCCTGCGAGTAGTGCTCCACCACCGATTCCGATCTCTAAGGCGATGTACATGGTGGCTACGGCTTTTCCTCTGTGTTTCGGGTGGCTTAAATCAATGGTCCACGCGTTGAGTGCCGGAGACAGTATTCCCATTGATAACCCGTAGAAGATACCGCCGAGTGTGAAAGTGAAAACAGTATCCGCAAATCCGATGAATATAATAGTGAACGTAACAGCTGTCAGGCCAAGATTGATCACCTTTATCCGCCCGTACTTATCCGATACTTTTCCCGCAATGAAGCGTGCGGCTAATGAAGAAAGCGTAAATAAGATAAAGAATAATCCTTTATTATCAATTCCGATCTCTGTTGTTCTGTCCGGGATTAATGTAAGAATCGTTCCGTAAGACAAATAAGCGAAAACAACTACAATTCCTGCGGGAATAGCATTCCTGTCAATTATTTCATCTTTCCTGATCTTTAAAAGTGAAAATTTGAATCGTTCTCTTTCAGCCAGTGTTTCTTTCAATTGAATAATGATGACAACGGAAAGAAGGGCGAGCAGGGAAGAAGCATGAAACAGTGTTTCGATGGAATATATTTTAGTGATATAACTGCCCAGAGCCGGTCCCATTGCCTGGCCAAGGCTAAAAGCCATTCCATGTAAGCCTACTGCTTCTCCCCAACGTTTCTTAGGAATGATGTCTGCAATGTAAGCAGCTGTTGCGGTAGGTTTGAAACCGGTTGAAAATCCGTGAATAAGCCGCAGAAATAAAAAACCGGATACAGTGGTTAGAACCGGATACAGAAAACCACAGATAAAACAAACCATCGAACCGACAATCATTACGGGGATTCTTCCTACTCTGTCGGTCAGCTTTCCGGAAAACGGCCGGGAAATACCAGCAGTTAAAGTAAATAACGCGATAATGAATCCTTTGTATTCAGCACCTCCGAGGCCGGAAAGATATTCCGGCAAATCCGGAATAAGCATATTAAAGCTCGCGGCAAATAACAGAGAACTAAGGCACATTAGGATAAACGGCTTGGTATAGATACTTTTTTCGGATTCCATTGTTTTTTCAGATGCGCAAAATTACCGTTTATTTTTCTTTTCTCTTTTGCAGGAGTTTTGTTTTGTGAAAAAAATAGCTTTTTATATATCTATCTGTAAATCAAATGAATTTATTTTGTGAATTCAAAAAATAATTTTTGTTATTTTAAAGCAGTTTCCGGCTGGAAAAACAATTGATTTATGGGGAAATGTGGAGCAGAACAGGGCAGCAGGGAAAGTAGTTTTTTGGAAATCATTTGGAATTGCTGAATAAAACTGGTATTGCTGTTTTCTGCCTGAAAATTGAGTAAATTTGTAAAAGAGAATATTTATTGTTTAGTGATAATTATACGCGGTTTTCATCACCGTAAAAAAGAATAAAAATGAGTAAGAATAGTTTGAGCCAACCATTTTTGACACCGTATGATACGGCACCTTTTTCAAAAATAAAAAATGAAGATTACCTTCCTGCATTTGACAGCGCGATAGTTGCAGCGAAGGAAGAAATTAAGAATATTGTTGAGAATAAGGAGCTGCCTACTTTTGAGAATACACTGGAAGCGATGGCATTTTCAGGAATGGAATTAGAACGGATTTCATCGATTTTTTTCAACCTGCATTCTGCTGAAACAAATGATGAGCTGGAAAAAATTGCACAGGAAGCAGCGCCGAAACTCTCTGAGTTTGGTAACGATATTACTCTCAATCCGGATCTGTTTCAACGAATCAGAGCAGTGTATGATAAAAGGGAAGCACTGGATCTATCACCTGAACAGCAGACTCTGCTGAACACAACTTATAAATCGTTTGTCCGTAACGGCGCATTGCTGGATGAGGAAGCCAAACAAAAATTAAGAGCTTTGGATGCCGAGCTTTCCGTTCTTAAATTGAAATTTGGTGAAAATCTGCTTGCAGATCAAAATGCTTACCGTTTGCATCTGATGAAAAAAGAAGATCTGGAAGGCTTGCCGCAAGGAGTGATGGAGGCTGCCGCTGAATTAGCCAAATCAGAAGGGAAAGAAGGCTGGATGTTTTCCCTGGATTATCCAAGCTATATTCCATTCATGACGTATGCTAAAAACCGGGAATTACGGAAAGAATTAGCGATAGCGAACGGTAAAAAAGGATTCCAGAAAAATGATAATAATAATGAAGATGTGGCGATCAGGATCGCACAATTGCGTTATCAGCGTGCAAAGCTGTTAGGATATGAATCTCATGCGCATTTTGTGCTGGAGGAGCGAATGGCAAAATCCCCGCAAGAAGTTAGCCGATTTTTGAATAATTTATTGGAAAAAGCAAAGCCGGCAGCTGAAAAAGAATTTAAAGAGCTGGAAGCTTTTGCTCAAAAGCTGGATGGAATTGACCGTTTGGAGAAGTGGGACGGAAGCTATTATTCTGAAAAGCTGAAGCAAGAGTTGTTTTCACTTGACGATGAGCTGTTAAAACCATATTTTAAGCTGGAAAACGTTCTGAACGGTGTGTTTGAAGTTGCCCGGAGTCTGTATGGGATCAATTTCAGGAAGGTAGATACTATTGACAAATATCACGAGGAAGTGGAAACGTATGAGGTAGTGAATGAGAACGGTGAATTTGTAGCTGTTTTTTATACAGATTTTTTTCCGAGAAAAGGAAAGCGGAACGGTGCGTGGATGACATCTTTCAAACCGCAATATATTAGAGATGGTAAAAACGAGCGCCCGCACGTTTCCATTGTCTGTAACTTTACTCCACCGACAGCGACCAAGCCGTCTCTGCTAACTTTCAATGAGGTAACGACTTTGTTCCATGAATTCGGTCATGCTTTACACGGAATGCTGGCCAATACGACTTATCCGAACCTTTCAGGAACCTCCGTTTACTGGGATTTTGTGGAACTGCCTTCCCAGATTCTGGAAAACTGGTGCTATGAAAAAGAAACACTGGAATTGTTCGCCAGACATTACGAAACGGGTGAGCTGATTCCAATGGAATATATTGAAAGAATTAAAAAAAGTGCGAATTTCCAGGAAGGACTGGCAACCGTCCGTCAATTGTCTTTCGGAATGCTGGATATGGGTTGGCACGGGCAGGATCCGTCCGGAATTAATGACCTGAAAGCGTTCGAAATTGTTAAGTTCGCACCGACACAGCTCTATCCGGATGTGGAAGAAAATGCGATGAGCACTTCGTTCTCACACATTTTCAACGGAGGTTATTCTTCCGGTTATTATTCCTATAAATGGGCAGAAGTTCTGGATGCGGATGCCTTTGAATACTTTAAGGAAAACGGTATTTTTAACAGAGCGATCGCGGATAAGTTCAAAGACAATATCCTTTCAAAAGGCGGAACGGAGCACCCGATGGAGCTTTACAAACGATTCCGGGGGCAGGAACCGACGCCTGATGCGCTCTTAAAAAGAGCAGGACTATTGTAAACGTTTTTTTGAGTTGTTTACTTTTTCCGGATAATCCTTTTCTGTTAAACTAAAATTCAATTTTTGAAAACTTAAGTACATAATTGAAACTTTTTTGTTAACTTGCTCGTCTAATCTATAAGTATAAAAGTCTGTTAAACTAACGAAGCTATGAATAAAATCCTTATTCTCCTTACAGGAGTTATTTTAATGAGTTTGAATTTCAGTTCTGATAATCCCGGAATCTGGAAGACCTTGCATGATGATAATTCCGTAAAAATCGAGTCATCCGTACAAAATTGTGATGATGTGAAAAACGGGACAGACAACAATTACAATACTTTTAAGTTTACGAATAAAACAGATAAAAAAGTTAAAGTTTCATTTCAATATAAAATCTGGTCCGGTGGAAAATGCTCCGGATGTGAGGAGTCCGGTTCAGCTGAAAAAATTAAAAGTGTTGAATTAGAACCGAATTCCATTAAAGAAACTTCATGCAGTGATCGTTCCTTAAATATATTTCACAGCAGTAAGAGTGGAACGATAAAACCAACAGAACGGTTTGAAATTTATAATGTTAAAACAGAAAATATCTAACTGGCTTATGAAAAAATTAATACTATTGTTTAGTGCTGTATTTGGAATGACTCACTTTGCAAGTTCTCAGGTAACTTTAGGCAAAGAGCATAATCTGATTTCAAATTCTAAAGTCGAAATATCATATATTGACGGAGCATGTGAGGTAGAGCCAGGAAAGCCGCCTCATCAGTATGCTTTTTTAAAGATTAAAAACCTGACCAATGATAAGTTGGAACTGGGATTTAATATTGCAGTTCAATATAAAGAAGGGTGTAGCGGCTGTAATGGTAGCGACGAATCCAGATATTATATTAATCTGAGTGCCGGTCAAACGTATGTAGCTACTTGTGAATCTGATGATAAACCATTGATTCACATTAAGAATCCTTATTTTTCCGGGGCATGGAATTTTGAAGAAATCCGGATTGAAAATATATCTGTCAAATAATCACTTAAATATCAAAAGATGAAGTGTATTTTATCTTCCATATTTATCTTGCTTCTGTTTAGTTCATTGAACGCCCAGACGCAGATGAATTCCTGCGAAGTGACTATCAGCGGTCCTAGTCAGGTTTGTCCCGGTGTGCCAAACACATGGGTAGGTACTGGTATTATTACTCAGGCCAATCAGGGATTTGATTTTAATAATGCCCAAAAGCCAGCTGGCTGGGAAACTTCTGGAGGAACAAACTACGGAGTTTTTTGTGGACCTTCTCTTGATGGGACTCCTTATTTTTGGGCATCCACATCGAGTGGGACACCAAAAGTAGAAACAGCTGCTTTTGATGTTTGTTCAGGAGGAACAATTGAGTTTGAGATGAAATATGCTGTTCAGGGAGGGGCTTCTCCCTGTGAGGGACCAGATTTAAGAGGAGAGGGAGTGTCTCTTCAATATAGCGTAAATAACGGATCTACTTGGATAGATATCATTTATTACAGCCCGGGAGGTTATACACTACCTTCAAATCCGGGAGGGTCAGCCAACGTTGCTAACGCACCTACGATCTACACAAGTTGGAATCAATTTTCTGTTCCTATTCCTCCCGGAGCCATAAGCACGAATACAAAATTCAGATGGATACAGACAGCTTCTTCCGGAGGATGTTGTGATAACTGGGGATTAGATAATATATATATTCAGGCTGGTCCGTGCTTGAACGGAAATATAGGCTGGGATGGGACAGGATCCAATACTGCTTCAACGGATAATATTACACTCCCTATATACAGTGACACCGTTCTTGTAGCAATACTTTACGATGATAACGGAGATTCACTGTGTCAGTCTCAACCGTTTACTGTAACAGTTTTTAATCCTTATATTGATGGTGGTGCAGATCAGACGGTATGTTACGGGCAAAATGTAACACTATCCGCTTCACAAGGAACAAACTTTACGTGGAATAACAATGTTACAAACGGAGTAGCTTTTAACCCGACTTCAACTGCTACCTACATTGTGAACGGAATAGACAATAATGGCTGTGCCGCGAAAGATACGGTGGTAGTGAATGTAAATCCACTCATTAATTACACCTTAACTTATCCGAATGGGGCATTCTGTATTGATGCAAATGATCCGTTTCCGACTTTGTCGGAAACATTAGACGGATCTTTCAGTATCTCACCGACAACTGTATCAATAGATCCTGTAACCGGAATAGTTGATTTATCCACAAGTGCAACAACTACAACACAAACATACACCGTTTCTTATACGCCGACAAATGTTTGTTATGCTATTGCCACAGCTCAATTTTCTATCAGTGTGGCACCAACGGTTACAGGTGGCCCTGACCAGACTATTTGCAGAAATGATCAGGTTACATTAAGCGCTACCGGTGCAAATAGCTATCAATGGACGGGTGGAGCAGTTAACAATACACCTTTCGCTCCGACTGCAACTACCGAATACATCGTCACCGGTTTTAACCAATACGGATGTACTGATACTGACACGGTACTAGTCACTGTTAATCAGCTGCCTCCTGTGGTTGCCATCAACGATGTCGCTATCTGCCGGGGAGATTCCACTGTGCTGGTAGCAACAGGAGCACCTAGTTATACCTGGACAGGAGGAGTTCAAAACGGAGATTACGTGAGTCCTTCCCAAACAACCACTTATTATGTCACGGGAACAGATGCTAACGGCTGTAAAAAGACAGACTCCGTGCTGGTGTTTGTTCATCAGCTTCCAATGATTGATGCAGGCCCAGAAACGACTATCTGTCTGGGCTTTCCTTATGTTCCGACAGGCGCTTACGGTGTTCAGTATGAATGGTCACATAACGCAACGAACGGGCAGCCGATTTCCCTTCCTCTGGGTGATAACTGGATGTATGTCATCGGAACAGATGCTAATGGATGCTCTAATACAGACTCTGTTTTAGTACACGTAATAAAACCTCCGGTGACCCACTTTACTCCGGATAAATATGTAGGATATCCCGGAACCGTATTTACATTTACAAACAACTCTGAAAATGCCAATTCCTACTACTGGGATTTTGCGAACGGATCAAATGCAACGACTCACAGTGTAACACAGGATGTAACAAGCCAGTATTCTGCTGAAGGAGATTACGTTGTTGTATTGACGGCGGATAACGGTGTATGTAAATATCCTTATCAGGATACTATCCACATTATCCCTTTCCCGGATCCGACCATCTTTGTGCCGAATGTTTTTACTCCAAACAATGACGGAGCAAATGACCGGTTCTTCCTGACAGTGGAATGGGGAAAACAGATCGAAGTGATCATCCTTAACCGTTGGGGCAATCACATGGCTACGATCACAGACTTCAACCAGGGTTGGGACGGAAGAACAATGAACGGACAGGAAGCTACTGAAGGAGTTTACTTTTATAAATATGAGATCCTGGGATTCAACAATAAAACATATACCGGGCACGGTTTTGTTACCTTGGAGAGATAACGGGAATGTTTTTCAAATAAATAAAAAAGGCTGTCTCTTTCTTGAAAAGGCAGCCTTTTTTCTTATATAGAATAAATTATTTACTTACACGCTTCGATCAGCGCTTCTGCTAATTGCTTATTGATATCGCTGTATTTGGCATTGTAATCTGCTGCTGCCAGCTCTATAACTTTCATAGCTTCCTCACGACCATAAACGTGCGTGATTTCCACATTTTTAGCACCGCCATCCAGATCTTTGTAAGTTAAGAAGAAATGACGTACACGGTCAATTACCATTTTAGGCATTTCAGAAATGTCGTTGAATTCTCCATAAGCCTGATCACCTTTTAATACAGCGATTATTTTATCATCTGCTTCACCTCCGTCAATCATCCGGAAACCTCCGATAACTTTCGCTTCGCAAAGAATATTATTGTGAAGGTAATTTCTTTCAGAAAGTACACAAATGTCAAGAGGATCGTTGTCTCCGGTAATATCCGTTCTTCCAGTCTTCTGGTTGGCAAAAGCCGCGACACCTTTATCACAGAGTGTTTTGGGAACGAATCCGTATAAACAAGGCATGTTATTAGATAGTTTCTGAGGTCTGTCAACCACAATAAAACCAGAGGGCTTGTCAATTTCATATTTGATGGCATCAGCAGGAATGATCTCGATGAAAGCATTCACAACAGCCGGTGCTTTCTCCCCGATCTCTATTCCATGCCAGGGATGAGAAACAAAACGCTTGCTTAATAATTCTAAGACTTTTGATACTTTTTCTTCCATTTTTGTTGGTATTAACGTGTACAAAGATAACACTGAGGGCTATATTTCAAAACGTTGAAATAAATTTTCCGTCAAATGCTTACTGGTATTCGAATACGGTGATTTTTTTCATTTGAGGCACCTCGGTGTTTTTGTAGATTTTTACCGGGCGGCCAATGGCATCCTGCTGAATAATAGTACGGCCGGAACGAATTAAATAATTGTCGCTGAATATTTTTTCAATGAAGCCGCTGATGTATCCGTTGGAGCTGTATAGAACTCTGCGTTCCTTTTTGCTGGAGTTTTGCCTGTAGCTATAGCTAAGCAGGTTCCCGGAAGGATCGTACCGGAATTCCAGAACATTAGATTCCAGTATTTTATTTTGAACGCTGTAGATCTTTTGGGGCTTATAAAAATCCGGAAAAATCAGGACATCATTTGGAGCAGGAGAAAGCATTGTGTCGATAGTAATGGGACTCGTCAGCTTTATATTATGAACAAAAAAAAGACGCTGTGATTTCGTTGGATTGTAGAGAGAAGTATAATTCCGGTTTTTTTTATCCTGCAGATATTGTTCTTCGCTATGTTTGGAAATGACAACGGAATCAGCAAGATTGTTCCCTGATACAGAATCTTTCTGAGTAATAATAGGCAGGTAATGGATCTCCGCATCAAACCGGTCAGCCGCGTAACGGAAGATTTTCTTTTTATAGACGAAATTATCATGAAGGCCTTCCCATTCCATCCGTATGATCTTTCCCTTATCATCAAAATAATAGGTTTTGATCTCATCAGGGGAAAGTAAGTCTAAATCGACATTTTGAATGGTGCTGTAGTTCTCTGAATATGTTTTCTGGCAGATCTTATGAATATGATTTTTTGCCAGAAGTGAGTCGTCAAACCAATAAGGAAAATTGTACAGGTCATTTAATTCGGAAATCCACAGATTTGGTTTAATCCACTGACGCTGAAAATGTGGCGGAGCTCCTTCTTTAGCCTTCGGCTGTGTGCAGGATACGAGGAAAAAAAAACTCAAAAAAAACAGATAAATCCGGTAATTCATGATTCTAAATTAGATATTCCCATTAAATTTAGCTCAAGTTACAATAAAAAATCAATTCATAAGTTTGTATCTGTGCAGATGAATCTTTATTCGAATAAACAAAAATGGAAAATCTTCCTGCTTTTTATCGCTCTTCTTCTGATGGGAATTTCCATTTATTTCTCCAATTCCATTGTAGATAAAGTTCGGATCAGAGAACGGGAGCGCGCTAAGAACTGGGCGGATGCGATAAAGAAAAAAGCAGAATTAGTACAGCTGACCAATCATTCTTTTTCTGAATTGAAAAACAAGGAGAAAGAAGAAATGGAACTCTGGATCGAAGCGACGATCAGTATTTCCCGTCCTACCGCTTTTGAGCAGGATATGGATTATGAATTTCCATTGAAAATCATTTCCAAGAACAAGAAAATTCCTGTGATCGTAACAGATCAGTTCGGAAATGTTGCCTCCCACATCAATTTAAAATTTGATGAGAATTCATTGCAGGAACAACATCCTGAATGGCCGAAAAAAGAAGTTAAAAAAATTTTTCTGGATTCCCTGAAGAAGCTGAGTAAAAGCTGGATCAAATCACGTCGTTCGTTTACAATTGAAGTGTACGATGATCTGTTCATGACGTATGCTTATGGTAACTCATTCAATATTGAACGGCTTGAGTTTGAAAGAGATTCTCTGATTCAGGCGTTTAACCAGGAGCTGATTCAAAACAAGAACCTGGTTCCGATCCTGCTGGTTGATAAGGAAGCAGATACGATTATTGCGACCAATCTTCCGACAGAAAAAACAACAAAAAGCCAGCTGCAACAGACAAAAGCAGAGTTGAGTGGAGCCAATGTGCCCATTGAGCTCGTTTTCTCAAATGCACAGAACAGCGTATTGTATTATGATAAAAGCTTTGAGCTGAAACAATTACAGTATTATCCCTATATTCAGTTCAGCATTATCGGGCTGTTTATTTTTATCGCATATCTGATTTTCAGTACATTCCGGAAAGCAGAGCAAAATCAGGTCTGGGCAGGAATGGCAAAGGAAACAGCACATCAGCTGGGAACACCTTTATCTTCTCTGATTGCCTGGGTGGAGCTGCTCGAAGCACAGGGCGTTGATGAAAGCATCGTAAAAGAGATGCGGAAAGATGTGGTCCGCCTGGAAACGGTGACCAACCGGTTCTCAAAGATCGGTTCTGAAACTCTACTGGACGAAACAAATATTATTACGACTGTCAGAAATACGTTTGATTATATTCAGAACAGAGTATCGAGTAAAATAGCATTTCATTTTTCCGCTTCTTCAGACGATATTCAGGTGCCGCATAACCGGCCGCTGATGGAATGGGTGGTGGAAAATATTATAAAAAATGCGGTTGATGCCATGCGTGCCAGTGGAAGGATAGACGTTCACCTTTCACAGGAAGGAAAAAGTGTTCACATCGATATTTCAGATACGGGCAAAGGCATTTTACAGAAGGATATAAAAAATATTTTCAAGCCGGGCTTTACGACTAAAAAACGAGGCTGGGGATTGGGCTTGTCGCTGGTGAAACGTATTATTACAGAATATCATAAAGGGAAAATTTCTGTATTGAAAACAGAGGTAGATAAAGGCACAACTTTCAGGATCATTCTGTACAAATAACAACCCGATACCCTATTCCTCGCTGGAGCTCCTGTTCCGCGATTCATAATTTTAGATCTTCAATTCTTAATGTTTAAGCAGAACTAGGTGAATCCAAACACTTTTCCGTAACTTTGTGCAACCATGGAGAGCACAAAAAAAGAAAACATTCGGAATTTTGACTTTGAGGCGTTAAGAGCAACGCTGGAAGGCTTGAACGAGAAAGCATTTCGGGCAAAGCAGATTTACGAATGGCTATGGGTAAAAAATGCAGGTTCATTCGAAGAAATGACAAATCTGGGAAAGGATTTGCGCTCTAAATTGGAACGTCATTTTTTTATTGATAAAATTTCCCTGAAAGATCAGCAGATTTCAAGTGACAGGACGATCAAATGTGCTTTCGAAGTGGAAGAAAATAAAGTGGTGGAAGGAGTCCTGATCCCAACTACCTCACGTATGACCGCCTGCATTTCTTCACAGGTTGGATGTAGTTTGTCATGTACATTCTGTGCTACGGGAAGACTGAAGTTAATGCGGAACCTGACTGCGGGAGAAATCGTGGATCAGGTGGTATATCTTAAAAATCAGTCAGAAAGCCGTTATCAGCAAAACCTGTCCAATATCGTTTATATGGGAATGGGAGAGCCGCTGCTTAATTATAAAAATGTTCTCCGTTCCATAGAGCTGATCACTTCGGAGAACGGCCTGGGAATGTCGCCTAAGCGAATTACGGTATCTACAGCCGGAATTGCAAAGATGATCCGGAAGCTCGGAGATGATGATGTGAAATTCAACCTGGCGCTTTCCCTTCACGCTGCGAATGACAAAAAACGCAGCCGGATAATGGAAATCAATGATACCAATAACCTAGAAGAGCTGAGTGAAGCATTAAAATATTTCCACGAAAAAACAGGTGCAAGAGTAACCTTTGAGTACATTATTTTCCGTGATTTTAATGATTCTATTGAAGATGCGCAGGAACTGGCGGCTTTTGCAAAATGCGTTCCCTGTAAAATCAATATTATCGAATATAATCCGATCGATGACGGCGAATTTCAGCAGGCACGCCCTGAAAAGGTCAATGCGTTTGCGGCATACCTTGAATCAAAAAATCTGATTGTAAATATTCGCCGCAGCAGAGGAAAAGATATTGATGCTGCCTGCGGACAATTAGCGAATAAAAACAAAGCAATAGCTAAAGAAGAACGAGTGCTGAAATCAGTATGAAATGAATCGTAAGACAAATAATTACGTACTAACCTTTATTATCAGTAAATGTTGTTAGCTATCAAACAAATTTTTGTCACATAGATTTTAGATCGGTACCAAAACAGTGAAGATGCCGTAAGCAAAAACAATTGTTTGAGCGTAGCGAGTTTTGTTTTTGCAGGCAGCAAACGCATTTTGGTGATTATAAAATCTTTGGTGACTAGCTTTTTTTGGTTCTTTTTTTAAGCAATGTAAAAAAAGAACGAGTAATTTTCAGTGATTATTGGAGAATAACGACCCTGATAAGCATAAAAATAAATTGTGTACGGATGAAAGGTGCCTTATTAATTGCTGTAATTCCCGCGATTGTAATCGGGATTATAAACGGAGCCTACTGGAAAAAACAAGGATACAGCCAGCTTCAATATACCATTCTGGGAACATTTATAGCCTATGCGTTGCTCGTCAAGGCAATTGATTTTTTCTGGAACTGATGAAGGTTGTCGATGATTATGTAAAAGCACTATCCGGATTGGGTAACTTTATATTCAGAGTGGATATTTTAGTTTTTTTGATCCCCGCTGTAATTATCAGCCTGATTTTCGGGATTCTGTTTTTATTATTGAATCTGACGGAGAGCATTTTTTCAATTGTTACATTCCTGCCTTTCGTTGGAGAGATGTTAAATGAGGTACTTACATGGATCATTACGATTTCCGGGAATATTGTCTATTACTTTTATGCGTTTGTAATTCTGACATTACTTTCGCCGGTGAATAATCTTCTGTCGGCAAAATGCGATTCTTTGCTTACAGGTTCGGACTATAAGGTTAATTTGTTTGAATTTCTTTCCGATTTGTGGAGAGCATTGAAAATCAATGTTATTTTATTGCTTTTCTACTGGCTGACGAGTATTTTTATTTCACTTTTTCTTTCAGCCACCAGGCTTGATTTTTTAGGAAATAGCCTGTATTTCCTTGCATCTTCCTTTTATTTCGGTTTTTCCTTTTTTGATTATAATTTTGAGCGTTTCCGGATGGGTATATCGGAGACATTCAGCAAAGGAGTGCAAAACTGGCAATACATTTTGCTTGGAGGTATTATTTTCAACGGGTTGTATCTGTTCCCTTATTTCGGATTGATTATCAGTCCGTTTATCACAACAATCCTGACAACTCAGGTATTTTTATTGCGGAATAAGTTTCAGTAATTCGATTTTTCCTTTTACCGAAAAATGCTAAATTTGACCTGCTAATTGTATATTATCCAGAACACATCCAAAAACTGACGGAAAATGATAGACTTATCAGGAGAATTTGAAAAGCCGACTAAAGAGCAGTGGTTAAGCATTTTGACAAAAGAATTAAAAGGAGAAAGCATTGAATCACAACTGATCAAACATAACGAAACCGAACAACTATCTTATCCTTCCTTCTTTCACCAGACAGATGCTCCGGCCATATCTCCGGAATTGAACGAGTTGTTTATTGCAGGAAGAACAAACAGAAATAATAACGATTGGGATATCTATTCCTTCATTGTTGTTACAGACGAAGCGCAGGCAAATAAAAAGGCACTTGAATTTCTGGGAAATGGTGTTTCCGCATTGTATTTTCAGCTGGAACGACCGACAGATCTGGATAACCTGCTGAAAGATATTGAAGTCAATTATATTACGGTCGTTTTTAAAAATACCCCGGAATACACTCCTGCCATTAAGACCTGGTTTGAGGAAAGAAATTTGAAACAGCCGTTTTTTAGCAGTGAAATAATTTCTTCTTACGAGCTGCACAGTGCAGGAGCAAATGCCATTCAGGAAGCCGCTTTTTTGCTGAATGAATTTGAGAAATCACCAAAAACAGTAATTGAATCGGGAATCGGAAGTCAGTTTTTAATTGAAATTGCCAAGTTCAGAGCGTTAAGGATTTTATTGCAGAATAATTTCGGTGCACAGCCGTATATTCTGGCAAAAACCGGATTTGTCAATAAATCCCTGAAAGATCCTTATACAAATTTACTTCGCCAGACAACTGAAGCGGCATCAGCTGCCATCGGTGGTGTGGATGGCTTGCTGGTACTTCCTTATGACGCCTGGTCGACAAAAGGAGCAACTGCGTTTACAGAGAGAATGGCAAAAAACATTTCTCTGCTGTTAAAAGAAGAGTCTTTCTTAGACAAAGTAATTGATGCTGCAGCAGGAAGCTATTCGCTGGATTACCTCACAAAGCAAATCATTGAGAAAGCAACGGCTTTGGCGCATAAATGGAAAAATGAACCGGTTGAAACAATTGCGGGAGAAGTATCAAAAATAGCTTCATTACGTATTCAGGAGTTTAAAGAAAGTAAGAAGATTTTAATCGGAGTCAATAAGTTCCCGAATCCTGATAAAAGTAATCTGGTTTGGGATATTCCTTCGGAAAATAAAACATTTAAACCGCTGATAATTGAAGAGTCAATCGAAAAAGAGCTTGTTGTTTCCGAAACGGAAAAAATAGAAGGACAAGCAATTGAATTAAAAAAAGAAGCACCTTCTTTCAGACAGGAAAACATTTTTGAAACCGCTGAAAAAATTGAAATCAGGAATTTCTATACGATAAAAGATAAAGAAGGACTGCCGCAAACCGGATATGTGTCGGGGATTGCTCCGTTTCTGAGTGGGCCTTACGGTTCGATGTATGCGATCAAACCATGGACGATCCGCCAGTATGCAGGCTTTTCAACAGCAGAAGAATCCAATGCTTTTTACCGCAGAAATCTGGCGGCAGGCCAGAAAGGACTTTCCGTCGCGTTTGACCTTGCGACACACAGAGGATACGACTCCGATCATGAACGTGTAGTCGGTGATGTCGGAAAAGCAGGTGTGGCGATAGATTCTGTGCTGGATATGAAGATACTGTTCGACCAGATTCCGCTGGATCAGATGTCTGTTTCCATGACAATGAACGGTGCGGTTATTCCTATACTGGCCTTTTATATCGTTGCGGCGGAAGAACAGGGAGTAAAGCAGGAGCTGCTTTCCGGAACGATCCAGAATGATATTCTGAAAGAATTCATGGTGCGTAACACCTATATCTATCCACCCTTGCCTTCAATGAAAATTATCTCGGATATTTTTGAATATACGTCGAAGAACATGCCGAAGTTCAATTCCATTTCTATTTCCGGCTATCACATGCAGGAAGCAGGAGCGACCAATACCATTGAGCTGGCTTATACCCTGGCGGATGGCTTGGAATACCTGCGAACGGGAATTGAGGCGGGAATGGATGTCGATACATTTGCTCCGCGCCTGAGCTTCTTCTGGGCGATCGGGATGAATCCGTTTATGGAGATCGCTAAGATGAGAGCAGGACGACTGCTGTGGGCAAAGCTGGTAAATCAGTTTAAACCTAAAAACCCGAAATCACTTGCGCTGAGAACCCATTCCCAGACTTCAGGCTGGAGTCTTACAGAGCAGGATCCGTTTAACAATGTAGCGAGGACCTGTATCGAGGCACTGGCTTCTGCTTTTGGCGGGACACAGTCCTTACACACGAATGCACTGGATGAAGCAATTGCGCTTCCGACAGATTTCTCTGCACGGATTGCCCGGAATACACAGATTTACCTCCAGGAAGAAACAGGAATCACTTCTGTTATCGATCCATGGGCAGGAAGTAATTATGTTGAAACGCTTACTGCTCAGATCGCAGATGAAGCATGGAAGTTGATTGAAGAGGTGGAAAAGCTCGGAGGAATGGCGAAAGCGATTGAAACCGGAATTCCGAAAATGAGAATTGAAGAAGCTGCTGCCAGAAAGCAGGCACGTATTGATTCCGGAAAAGATGTGATCGTAGGAGTAAATCAATATGTGGTAGAAGACGACACACAACTGGATATTCTGGATATTGACAATACAAAAGTACGTCTGTCGCAGATCGAACGCCTGAACAAGCTGAAAGCAGAAAGAAATGAAGCGGATGTACAAGCTTCTCTTGAAAAGTTATCACAGGCTGCACAATCAGGAAAAGGAAATCTGCTGGAAATTGCCGTGGAATGTGCAAGGAACAGAGCTTCATTGGGAGAGATTTCCAGTGCGATGGAAAAACATTTCGGACGTTACAAAGCAACGATCCGTTCAATTCAGGGTGTTTATTCAGCAGAGAGTATGAAAGATAAAGATTTTGAAAAAGCGATTGAGCTGGCAGATCAGTTTGCAAAGCTGGAAGGACGTCGTCCGCGGATTATGATCGCAAAAATGGGGCAGGACGGACATGACCGCGGTGCGAAAGTAATTGCGACTTCATTTGCGGATATCGGGTTTGATGTCGATATGGGGCCGTTGTTCCAGACGCCGGCTGAAGCAGCAAGACAAGCCGTTGAAAATGATGTGCACATTCTGGGAGTTTCCTCGCTTGCCGCGGGACATAAAACGTTGGTTCCACAGGTAATTGAAGAGCTGAAAAAGCTGGGCAGAGAAGATATCATGGTGATTGCGGGAGGAGTGATTCCACAGCAGGACTACGATTTTCTTTACAATGCAGGAGTTTTCGGCGTCTTTGGGCCCGGAACAAAAATTCCTTCAGCAGCGATAAAAATTTTGGAACTTTTGATCAAAAGTTACGAATAATACAAATAATAAAAATTAATTTATAACTTAGGCACAGTTATTGAACTATGCTGCTTAAATTTTAAACTATGAAAAAGTACGTTTTATTATTCTTGTCTTTATACAGTTTTTCGTTTATCGGGAAGGCGCAACCGCCGAACTACGACGATCTGACTATTTTATATGCAGACGGGAAATTTGAAAAGTTGATCGAGGAATGTTTGAAATACAACGAAAAAGAGTCGACATCAAAAGATCCTTTGCCGTATTTATTGCTTTCGAAAGGCTATTATGGAATGTCTCAGAAAGGAGACAGAGGCCCTGAGTATAAAAACGCATTTAAAGATGCGGTTTCAGCGTTAGGAAAGTTTATCAAAAAGGATAAAACGCAGTCGTTGATCGGAGAGAACGAGGAGTATATTGAAATGCTTAAAATGGCGGCAGCTGAAAATGTGATCAATGAATATGAAGGGAAAAATTATAAAAAAGTTTCAGGTGCGGTTTCGTCTTATTTAAAAGCTTCTCCGGATAATCTGGGAGCAAAATTTCTGGATGGCGCAACCAAGTATATGTTGAATGACAAATCCACTGCGACAGCAGTATGGAGAGATGCGGAGAAAGCGTTTCTTGCAATGAAAGATCTAGGGACAACTTCCGAAGCGGATGTCAGAATTTATAAAACAGGAGTGCTTGCTACGGCAGAATGCCTGATCAAATCCAAGCAGACCGAAAGAGCGAGAGCTTTGCTGAAAAAGGCGCAGGATCTGATTCAGGAGGAAGATTTCAAAAAACAGTGTAACGCACTTCTTTAAAATATGAAAACCCGGATTTCCGGGTTTTTTGTTTTTTAATACATTCCTTTTATTTCCCCTTCAATCCTGCTGATCTGTGCCATGTGCCGTATAATATGATTGATCACAAAATGGAAAGTATCACCTAACTTCAGGCGGAGTAAGGGAGAAATAGATGTTTTAATCCGTATGCGGTTGAGATTTGTACCTTTTGCTTCATTCAGTAATTCAATTAATTCATATTGCTGCCGGATAAATATAGTAATCACTTCTTTATCCAGCGAAGCGTGAAGATTCATCGGATCTTTGTCTTTGAACGTTTTCATCTTATTCAGCTTCTTTTTCGGAAGCATGCTCTTTGCAAAGTAATTCCCCAACCAGCCCGGCTTGACATTCTTTTCAGGAGCAGCCGTTGATTGTTGCATCGCTTTCCGGATTTCCGGCAGATAATAATCACCATAAAGGTTCAGATGCTCCAGGCACTCAAGAATACTCCACGATCCTGTATCGCTTTTCCATGTCAGATAATTAAGATCTTTAGCGTTGAGCTTTTCGGACTGATTTAAAACTTTCCGTGTTTCCTCTATCAATCCCTGGATAAATTGTTCTGTCAGCATACCATTTGTTTTAACAAGACAAAATTCCGGCTTATTAATCTTAAAAACCTTGATTGAGATCAAGATTTTTTTAATCTTGACAGTGTCTCCGGGCTCATCCGCAGATAATTGGCAATGTATCTGTTCGGGATTTCCTGAAAAAGCCGGGGACTTCTTTTCAATACGCGGTTGTAACGTTCCTTTGGAGAAGTTGTCAGAATATCCACTTCCCGTTCCATTTGCTGCAGCACCAGCTCTTCCAGCACACTGATCCACCAGGACTGATGGCTTTTGTCTGTATCCAGGAACAATTTGAAATCTCTTTTTGTGATGACTTTCAGCTCACATTTCTTTATCGCCTGTATATAAAAATCCGAAGGGCGCTCTGTCAGAAAAGAATCCAGCGAAACAATAATATTGCCTGCATAGCCGAAACGGATGATCTGCTCTTCACAGTCATCCAGCACGAACACGCGCAGACTTCCGTTTTCGATAAAATAAATATTGGTATCAGTGCTCCCTTTTACTTTCAGATATTCGTTGCGCTCCAGTGTTATAATGCTGTGCGGAAGCCCGGAAATGACAGATGAAAGTTCCATAAGCGTATTTTATCAGCAATCTGTAAATGAGCAGGAATGAGGAACTGTTTCCATCTGTACAGTCGGGTGTTCGATGTGAAACTTTTTCATCACTGCAAGAATTGCTGCCTGGACGGCTTCTTTAGATGCTGTTTCATTAATGACAGCATGAACGGAAGCCACGGAGTAAGAACCATCCAGGCTCCAGACATGTAGGTCATGAATTCCTTCAATTCCTTCAATGACTTCTAATTCCTGCTGCAATGCTTCCATATTCACATTTTCAGGCACAGATTGCAGCAGGATTTTCATCGTGCCGGATAAATTATTCAATGCATTGTATCCGATGAATACAGCAATGCAGAGCGTCAGAACGCCGTCGATCCAGTACCAGCCGGTAAAGTAAATAATGATTGCTCCGATCAGCACGGCTATCCATCCTAATACATCTTCCAGCAGGTGCAGCATGATCGCTTTGCTGTTGTGATTGGTAGTATTGTTTTCAGCGTGTGTATGTCGCTCCTCTTTTCTTATTCTCAGGAATGCAAAGCCGTTAATAGCGATTCCGAGAAGGGCAAGTCCCAGCATTCCTAAGCCGTTTACCTCTTTCGGCTCATAAAAAGAAGTAATTGCGCTGAAGATCATTAAAGCCGCCCCGGTAAGCAGGAAGACAGATAATCCGACTGCAGACAACAGGGAAAAACGTCTGTAGCCGTAAGAGAATCGGGTAGTTCGTTTTTTACCGGATAGTTTTTCAAGAAAAACAGCGGTACCAATAGCAACAGCATCCATAAAATCATGAAAAGCGTCAGCGATAATCGCGGTGGAGTTGGTCCAGATGCCTCCGATGATCTCAATGCCGGAAAAGAGCAGGTTAAGCCAGAAAGCGACAGAAAGGCTTTTTGATGTCGTATGGTGATGGTGTCTGTGGTGCTGGTGTGACATTGTTGTGTTTTTGCTGTTCAAAGTTACGTTTTTTTGTCAAGGACTTTAGGATATTATGACTTTATGATGTTATGACAAAAGACAATGAAAGTAAATACCCGTACTAAATCAGGGACAGCTTGAGGAGTACTATAAAAAACAAAACCCGGCATTGCGCCGGGTTTGTATGAACATATAAAGGAAAAAATTATTTCATGAATACTTTTCCGTCAATCTTTTGGTTGACTTTGATGGATTTTACTTCTCCGTTGAAGCCCATTTCTCCCATAATCATGCTTGTTTTATGAGGAAATTTAATGCCTTCAACATCTTTGTATTCTCCATAGGTATTTGTTACCTCTGTTGTCTCATCTCCGACAGTTACGATAGAAACTGTTTTCTCTTTCTGGCCATTCATGTTGAAATAATCAAAAGATTCTCCTTTTGAATTTTCACGTTTGATAACGTAATAATCTGCTCCATTAATGCTTTCGATACCGATTAATTCGTATTTAACACCATTGGCAGCATAGTTCAATTCTTCAAATAAGCCCGCAGTTTTTTTCTTTTCGTCGATCTCTTCAGGAGTCAGGTCTTTTGTCCCTTGTTGCATAACAAACTGGCCACCTGTTTTTCCGTCAAAATATTGACGTTGAACAAGCATTCCCTGAACTTCAAGAGACATTGCCGATTTGTTCGGAGCCTGAAAATACTGTTTCATTGTCAAAGGCATAGGAACTTGTGGAGTAGTCATGGAAATTTCCTGCTCTACCGTTTTGATTTTTTTCAGTTTCTTCTGAGCTTCTGCAATTGTTTTTGAATTTGTATTCAGCAATACATATTTCTCGATCAACCGTTCTTTTGTGATATCTGCAGGGCGGATTTCTTTTACTTTGTCTCCGAATGCATCCAGCTTCTCGATGTTTCCATCTGCGTCAAAAGGCTTGATCTTGTCTAATACCTCCTCACTTCCGATAACAATGATCAGTAATTTTTTAGGATTGATGAATTTTTGAGAAGCATCCAGAATATTTTCTTCCGATACAGCTTCTAATTTTTTCAGATACGTTTTATAATAATCTTCAGGAAGCCCGTATTTGAAAATGTTGTAGGCGAAGTCAGCATACGTACCAGCGTCTTGTAATGAACGAGCAAAACGTCCTGTCATCATAGCTTTGGTCTGGCTTAATTCGTCCGCTGTTACATTTGATTCCGTGATACGGTTCAGCTCGTAGATGAATTCTGTAATTGCACTGTCGGTCACAGCATTTCTGAAATCTCCGGAGCCTGCAAAAAAGCTTCCATATTCATCTGTTTTGTATTGAGAATAAGCACCATAGGTAAATGCTTTATCTTCGCGTAAGTTCTGCATGAAACGCGTTCCGAATCCGGATCCACCTAAGATCTGGTTGGCAACATTGAATGTCAGGTCATTTGCGTCACCTTTTTTAATGTCCAAAGGAAAAGCAACAATGATTTTAGACTGAACAGCACCTCTTTTGTTGACAAAAATCACACGGTTGCCCTGTGTGTTTTTAGGAGTGCTGTAAGTAGCTGTGAACGGTTGAGCACCTTTCCAGCTTCCGAAATTTTTCTCTGCATATTCCTTTGCTTCAGCAAATGTCATGTCTCCTACGATCGTTAAATAACCTTTTGTCGGAGTGAACATTCTTTTGAAAGCAGCAACAACATCATCTCTGGTAATGTTTTTCAACGTTTCTTCCGTAAGGATCTCTCCGTTAGGATGTTCCTCACCGTAGATCACTTTTTTAACGACGTTTTGGCCAATGAACGAAGGATTTGATTTTCCTGCAAGCAGGTCTGATTCGTACTTTGTTTTTATACGGTCAATTTCAGACTGAGGAAACGTCGCATTATACAAAGCATCCGTGAAAAGGTCCGTTGCCTTTGACAGGTGCTTTTTCAATGTATGCATGTACAATTGTTTTGCACTTGAGTGAACAGAAAGGCCGATGAAATCTTTTTCATTGTCAAACTGGTCTTTTGTTCTCTTCTCTGTTCCTGAAAGGATCAGCTCACCCATTAAAGTGGCTGTTCCCGCTTTATTCCCTTCCAATGCGTAATCGCTCGGAGAGTTAAAATATACAGAAACAGTAGGAAGCTTATGATTCTCGGAAAGAATAACTTTTAATCCATTGTTTAATGTAAAAACCTGAGGATCTTTTATTTGAATTTCCGGAGCAGCACCTGCTTTCGGACGAACTGAACGGTCAATTTGCCCAAAAGAAACTGTACTGATTCCTGCGATAGCGAGTAATAATACTAATTTTTTCATTGTCGTTCAGATTAATCTTGTTTTGGTAAATATTTTAAAATGACTCTGTTATCTTTTGTAAGGTATTCTTTTGCCACACGTTGAATATCTTCTTTGGTAACTTTCATGTATTTAGCCAGCTCATTGTTCACCAGCTCTGTTGAGCCTTGGTACATGTAGCTTTGTGCAAGGATCTCTGCAATATTCGAAATATCCCCGATACGCTCGATGAATTGCTTTTCAATCTGGTTTTTCACTTTTTCCAGCTCCTCGTCAGAGATCAGCTCATTCTGCATTTTGGAGATTTCTTCTTCAATAGCAGCGATTACTTCCGTATCTGTTTTTCCTTTTGCGTTGATAGAAGCAATGATGTTCATACCCGCATTTTCTTTCAGGTAAGGGAAAGAGAACGCAGCTGTGGAAAGTTGTTTCTTCTCTACCAGCTGTTTGTAAATTCTGGAGCTTTCAGAACCTGCCAGCACAGAGTTCATCAGCTGTAATGCGTAGGCATCCGGATGATTTTCATTTGGTAATTTGTAAACAAGGAAAACACCAGGTAAGTCAACATTGTCATAGATAGTTTTTTCGATGCTTTTTGTCAGCTTCTCGTCGTTTTTACCCGGACGGTTGATAGCAGTCGGCATTGCGCTGTATTTTGCGATGATCTTTTTTGCTTCCGCACTTTTGGAAGCAAAGAAATCTTTTTGATCAAAGATGGATTTGTCAACACCATACATTTCTTTGAAACGTTTGTCATCCAGCCTCAGGAAATTTCTGTACAGGTTGATCGCCTGTCCGGACGGAATGGAACCGTAATATTTATTGATCCATTCTTTCGTTTTTTTAATATCAATATCACCGGCAATAGATAAAACCGCGTTTGAAGGAACATAATACGTCTGATAGAAATTTACGTAGTCGTCTTCAGAAGCCTGGGATAAATGTTCCATGCTGCCGATCACAGACCATCCGTACTGTGTTCCTGCATATAGATTCTCAAATGCCTGTTCGATAAATGTCCCGTAAGGCTGATTGTCGAAACGCATACGTCTCTCTTCCTTAACAACATTTCTTTGAGTTTCTATACCTGTGCTGTCCACTTTAGCATGCAACATACGTTCTGCTTCCAGCCATAAGCCAAGCTCTGTCTGGTTGGAAGGAAGGATCTCAAAATAGTAAGTACGGTCAGGAGTCGTGTTGGCATTCAGCGCACCGCCGTTTTTCTCTACTAATTTACTGTATTCGCCGCGATCAATATTCACGGAACCTTCAAAAAGCAAGTGCTCAAAGAAATGCGCGAATCCTGTCCGGTTTGGTTTTTCATTCTGTGAACCGACATGGTACATCACAGAAACGACAGTTAGTGGATTGTCATGGTCTTCATGTAAGATGACGTGCAATCCGTTTGGAAGGTCGTACTCAACATACTTGATACGTTCTTGTGCGAAGCCTACAGCTGATAAGCCTGACACAAAAAATAGGGTACCTAAAATTTTCTTCATTCGTTCTAAAAATTTTTGAGATGTAAAGATGCTAAAATACTTTCAATTATTATCAACAGAATGTTAGATGGCAAATAATATGGACGAAAGGGGATGAATATTGACAGGAAGCACAGATATGCTCTCCGGTATTCTGTTGCCTGATTTAACGGTGGCAAAAAATTTCAGTATGCGTCAATTCATTTAGTAAAGTCGACCTCATATTTCTTTTTAAATTCCAGAGGCGTTTCACCGGTATGTTTTTTAAATAATTTAGAGAAATAAGAATAATCTTCAAATCCGAGCTTTTCAGCGATCTGAGCTAACTGAAAATTGGGATTGGAGATCATGCGCTTGGCTTCCAGTATGACACGTTCAGTGATAAGCTGGGTAGTCGTCTTATTGATGGACATTCTGGTGATCCTGTTCAGATGTTTGGGAGTAATGTTCATCCATTCAGCATATTGCCGGGGAGATTTTTCATGGACAAAATGCCGGTCGATGAGCAGTTCCAGCTGAATCAGCCGGTCAGAATAGTGCTGAGGTGGAGGAGAGCTGCTTTTTAAATGATGCTCGATCAGGCGGGTAAGCTCAATATAAACCAGGTCAATATAAATGTGTATTTTTCTGTTTTTTAGCTGATAACTTCCTTGGTATTCCTGAAGCAAAATCTCAAAATAAGACATGAATTGCTGCGTCTGCTGTTCGTTCAGCTGAAGGCAGGGCGTATTTTTAGTAGATGCGAAAAATGGGTAATGAGCAAGGGTATTTTGTGCAAATAACTGATTGTAAAAATTCTCTGTGTGGAAGAAAATAAAACCTTCAATGTCTTCCGATAGTTTCCAGTAATGTGTTCTTCCCGGATGCAGCATGAAAATGCTTCCCCTCGAAACGTTGAATAGTTCAAAATCAATTTCATGTGTTCCTGTCCCTTTCGTGAAAATCACGGTCGTATAGAAATTGTGCTTGTGGGGAATGTCGATCTGCTTGTGGTGATGCTCCAGATGATAGCTCAGAGTGCTGGTGCTGAACTGATCTGAAGGATCATTTTTTACAAAGCTGTCCAGACTGAGGATGACGGTCTTGTTCATGCAGTAAAAATAATAAAATGTCCTTTTTGTACAAAAAATAGAGTGATTTATCTATTGGTTTGCTGCTGAGAGAAACCGTACATTTGTAGCGTAATTTAATCAGTAAGCGTCATGAAAGAGAAGTTAACAAGTATTTTCACTGCAAAATGCCCTGTTTGTTTGAAAGGAGACGTATATATTGTTCGTAATCCTTACGATCTGAAGCATTTTGATGAAATGCACGAGCACTGTGAATGTTGTGGACATAAATACGAGGCAGAAACCGGCTATTGGTACGGAGCGATGTATGTAAGCTACGGACTTTCCGTTGCGATTTCGGTAGCAGCCTTTCTGCTGACATATTTCAGTGATCTGATCTTTAACCTGGATATCAATGCATTTACTTATTTTGGAATTATCGTTGTTGCTCTGCTGGTTTTTATTCCGGTAACATTCCGTACCAGCCGGCTGATCTGGATGAACCTCTTTGTTTCTTATGATCCTCAGAAAGTAAAAGCTTGTTCTTAGCAAGATATTCATATAAAATCCAGCGAATATCCGTTCCATCTGCGCTATCTGCGTACTGTTAATACAATTGATTTAAACAATGATTCAGCTTAAAATCCGTCGCAAGACGGATTTTTTATTGGAAAATGTTGTTGCACATTTCTTCCTGCTCTTCTTTATTCCTCGTTCTTTACCTGTTTTATACAAGATATTCTGTAATTTAGCTGATCTAAATTGATACACATGGGAAATCGTATTACACAACTTTTTGGTATTCAGTATCCTATTATCCAGGCAGGAATGATCTGGTGCTCAGGCTGGGAGCTGGCAGCGGCTGTATCAAACGCAGGAGGATTGGGGATTATCGGTTCCGGGTCTATGTATCCTGAAATATTGGAAGAGCATGTTCAGAAATGCAAAAAAGCAACAGATAAACCATTTGCGGTGAATCTTCCGATGCTCTATCCGGATATTGAAAAGCACATTGATACGATCATTAAGTATAAAGTACCGGTTGTTTTTACTTCCGCAGGAAACCCGAAGACATGGACTAAAAAGCTGCAGGAGCACGGAATAACAGTAGTACATGTTGTATCCAGCGTAAAATTTGCGTTAAAAGCGCAGGAGGCAGGTGTTGATGCGGTTGTGTGTGAAGGTTTTGAAGCAGGAGGACATAACGGACGGGATGAAACAACCACCTTCTGCCTGATCCCGATGGTAGTGAAAGAAGTTGCTGTTCCCGTGATCGCTGCAGGAGGAATCGGGACAGGGCGTGGAATGCTGGCGGCGATGACCTTGGGAGCAGATGCCGTACAGATCGGAAGCCGTTTCATCGCTACACCGGAATCCAGCGCACATGAAAACTTTAAAAATTATATACTGAATTCAAAAGAAGGAGATACCATGTTGTCACTGAAAGAGCTGACTCCTGTCCGTCTTTTGAAAAATGAATTTTACAGAAAAGTGGAAGAGGCTTATCAGAACAACGCGACTGTGGAAGAGCTGAATGCTTTGTTGGGCCGGGGACGTGCTAAAAAAGGAATGTTTGAAGGAGACCTGGCGGAAGGAGAGCTGGAAGTGGGGCAAATCGCGGGGTTGATTTCTGAAATCAAGCCGGCAGCGGATATTGTGGCTGAAATTATAGAAGAATACAGGACTGCTCTAAACGAGCTGAAAGAAGGGAAGCTGGATTTTTAATGATTGTGACATTGTCTTTCATCTTAATATCCTGACATCATAACATCCTAAAATCCAAAAATGATAAAATACGAACGATTTAAACTGGACAACGGCCTGACCGTTTTGTTTCACAAGGATAAGACAACACCGATGGCAGTTGTAAACACGCTTTACAAGGTCGGTGCACGTGATGAAGAATATGAAAAAACCGGGTTTGCTCACCTTTTCGAACACCTGATGTTCGGCGGTTCGGTGAATATTCCCGATTTTGATACACCGTTGCAGCTGGCCGGAGGAGAGAATAATGCATTTACTTCCAATGACATCACGAATTACTATGATGTTGTTCCGAAACAAAATATTGAAACGGCGCTTTGGCTGGAATCGGACCGAATGCTTTCGCTGGCATTTACTCCGAAAAGCCTGGAAGTACAACGCAGTGTGGTTATCGAAGAATTTAAGCAACGCTATCTCAACCAGCCTTATGGTGATGTCTGGCTTATGCTGAGAGAACTGGCTTATAAAGAACATCCGTATCGTTGGGCGACAATTGGCCGTGAGATCAGCCATATTGAGCAGGCGACCATGGAAGATGTAAAAGCTTTTTTCAAAAAATATTACCATCCTTCCAACGCCATTCTGTGTGTTGCAGGTGATTTTGAGCTGAGTGAAGTAAAACAGCTGGTTGAAAAATGGTACGGCGATATTCCTGCCGGAATCCCGGTAGCCCGTCAGTTGCCTGAAGAACCGGAGCAGCAACTTTATTGTGAGCGTATTGTAGAGCAGAAAGTGCCGTCAGATGCGTTTTATTACGCTTTTAAAATGTGTGACCGCTTGTCAAAAGATTATTATGTGGTCGATGTCCTCTCGGATTTGCTGGGTTCGGATCATTCATCCAGATTATATACTAAAATTAAGAAAGAACAGAAGTTAGTAACCAGCATCAGCGCCTATATTACCGGTTCACTGGATGAAGGATTACTGGTCATTTCAGGTAAGCTGGCGCCGGAAGCTACGTTCGGACAGCTGGATGAAGCATTGTGGAATGTGCTGGATGAGGTAAAAACGCAGGCTGTTGATGAGCAGGAGCTGACACGTCTGAAGAACAAAATTAAGACCTCGAAAGCCTTTCAGGATAAAGCATTGCTGAATCGCGCGATGAATCTGTGTTATTTTGAATTACTTGGAAATACAGAATTAATCAATGACGAGCTGTCATATTATGATAAAATTACCAGTGATGAATTATGCCGGGTTGCCGGAGAAATTTTAGAGAAAACCAAATGTTCCCTGTTAAAAATCAAAGCCATCTCATGAACCGTATAGAAGCTCCGGTCTTACAGCCGATCGAAAAAATCAAGTTTGTTTCTCCGGTAGTCAAAACGTTCGGGGGGCACAGCGAATTGCTGTGGATGAAAGAAGTAAATGACGAAACGGTACGCTTGGAACTGCATTTCAACGCAGGATCCATTCATGGAGAATGTCTCGTAGCCGGAGCAGTGAATGCTTTATTGCTTTCCGGCACAAAAGAAAAATCAACTACACAGATCCACAATGAGCTGGCGCAGCTGGGAGCGTTTGTAGATACGGATGTGACGACAGAAGCAGCTGTGATTGCAGTGTATTGCCTCCGGGAACATTTAGACGCTGTATTGGAAATTTTAATTGATGCCGTTGAAAATGTCGTTTTTCCGCAGCAGGAGCTGGAAGATCTGATCCGTGACCGTAAACAATCGTTTCTGGTAAATTCCCAAAAGGTAGGCATGGCGGCAAAACGTTTGTTTACGGGAGAATTCTTTTCAAATGATAAGCGTTACGGGCGTGTGATTCAGCTGGAAGATTATGATACCCTGACTGTTGAAAAGCTAAAGGAATTTCACCGGCAGTTTTACCTGAAAGGGCTGAAGAGAATAGTGTGTGTGGCAAATACGGAAGAATCCCTGCTCATGAAATGGACAGATCGCCTTGCAATATGGAGCGATCAGAACGCTACTTCGTTTATTTCCGAAATAAAGAATACCCCGGTTGATTTATATGAAGAAAGGGAAGATGCGATGCAGACCGCTATCAGGATCGGGATGCCTATGTTTAATAAAAAAGCGGAAGATTATACGGGAATGTATGTTCTGCAAACGATCCTCGGGGATTATTTCGGAAGCCGTCTGATGTCTAATCTTCGTGAGGACAAAGGTTATACTTACGGAGTAGGAACAGCTGTTGTTGAAACGTATAAGACAGGCTACCTGATTATCGGGACAGAAGTAAAGAAAGAAGCGCAGGCGGATGCTATTCTGCAGATAAAGCATGAGATCAGCCGGTTAAAAGAAGAGCTTGTTGGTGAAGAAGAATTGCAGCTGGTAAAGAACTATATACTGGGACAGCTGTTGAAAAACGCGGACGGAAGTAACGCATTGACGGATTTATTTCTGGCGGTGCATATTTACGGTCTGACGCTGGATTTTTATAATGAATTCATTGAAAAAGTGAAAAGCATATTAGCAGAAGAATTATTACGATTGGCACAGGAGTACCTGCGGCTGGAAAATATGACGATGATCAGGGTTGGATAGAAGACGCTTAAACTATTCACATCATGCAAATTTTAATTTTATAAATAGGCCTTCAGATAGATTGAGACAGTCTTAATACCATTTTATAAAGGATTAATATTAGGGTAATGCCATTGCAATAAGAGCAGCATAGCTTTGCAGAGAACAATTATAAATCTCTGTTTCTATGATGCAAGTTGCTCTATCCGGAAAGAAAAATGCCAGCTTAAGAAGTTATTTTTCTGTTTGTTTCGTATTGTTTGTACTCCTTCTTTGTGGCAAGGTGCTGGGACAGACAGAAACGCTGAGAATCAGCCGCAGCAGCTTTGCAAATGGTGCTTTGGCCTATGGTGCAGCTGATAACTGGACAGCAACTTCATCTGATGGTAATGTAATCTCAGGAAAAGCAGATATTTATTCTGCAAACGGCCAGACAACGCTGCAGCTGAGAAATAGTGATACTCCTCATCCTTACAACTCTGTCGCTCTGCCCGGAGCTATTACTAAAATAACAATAAAAAAAGCATCAGGAACAGACCGGGCCTGGACTCCCTGGTTAGCGACAAGCGCGCTGACATCTTCTGCCGGGGGAACTTCCCAGGGAAGCCAGACGGTTTCAGGAACTTCCACCTGGACAGTGGATGAAAACGCGGACTACAGGTATTTTTATCTGAGCCTGGCAGGAGGAGCGTTTTTTGCTGACTATATTGAAATCGAATATAAAGCCGTTTCCTGTACCGCACCTGATGCGCTTGCTTTTGAAATACAGCCTTCTGCTGTAGCGCAGAACACAACTATGAGTCCGGTTAAGGTGAAAGCGGTCTGCTCCGGAACAGGTGCTGTTGCTGCATCTTATTCAGGGAATATCACCTTAACTCTTAACACGCCTGGATGTGGTTATACTACTCAGACAGTTGCTGCTGTAAATGGTGTGGCAACCTTTTCAAATATTAAAATAGCGAGAAGCCCGCAGTCTAATTTGAAATTTACAGCTTATGCCAGCGGCTTCGCGGCTGTTGCGAGTAACTCCTTTAATGTTACCGTTCCGGGTATGACACCTGTTATATCAACCATTACTCAGAATAATTTTGACGCAAATACTTCCTGGAACTATACCATAGGAACACCTGTGACTGTCGGGTCTGGTGGTTCATCGGGCTCCGACGTGACGGGAGTTTCATCTGTGAGTAGTAATAATGTCCTAAGAAAATCTTACTCGGCAAATAATGGTTCCGGAGAAAGAGGAAGTACGAATACCGTAACTTTTGACAATGTTTCCGGTTTATCGGGTTATGACCAGGTAGAATTTTCTTTTCAGGTGTTTTCATTTGGTTCCGGCAGTGGTGGCGGAAACGATAAAGACGAAGATTTTCTTTTGGAAGTATCCACGAATAACGGAACAAGCTGGAATCCTGTATTAACGAAAAAAGGATATTCCAATTGTACATTTGGCTTGTCTTCTTCTCCGGTCACCTCATTAAATATAGCGACTCACGCAATTTATTCCACAAGCGCCTGTGATACGAAAAGCGCTTTTAAGCTGGTATTATCAGGGATTTCGCAGTTTCGGTTCCGTATTACCGCGACTAATAACCGTTCAGAGGAAAACTGGGCAATTGATAATGTGCTTCTGAAAGGAACAACTATTCCTGCAGGTGCCGCTTTTAATCTGCCAACGGTAGAAGCAGTGGCTAATTTTACTGTTTGTAACGGAGAGCTTGCGCAGTTAGATGCAGATGTCACTTCTTTCCAGGCGCCGCTTTCCTTTTTATGGAACAACGCTTCCCGGCTGAATGATGCTACACTTCAGAACCCGCTGGCATTGCCGTTGGGTGCTGCTCAGACATTCACAGTGACCGTAAAAGATGCGCATGGCTGTACGGCAACAGATAATGTTACCGTTACTAATTATGGTTACGGAGGAACTGCCGGTTTATGGACAGGAGTCATGGATGATAACTGGTTTAACTGCAGAAACTGGAGCGACGGTAAAATTCCCGGAACAACAACAGATGTAATAATCAATCAGACAGCTTCCAATCCGTGCAGAATAGCAGATGATCCTGCAGAGTGCAGGTCATTGTCCATTATTTCAACTAATTCCACTCATCCTGACCTGACAATTGAAACAACCGGTTCTTTAACTGTTGTTGCAGATGTGTTAATCAGTAAGACAGCAGGAAGTGGTACTTCTAAGCTGATATTGAAAGATCTCGCAGAATTCAGCTGCCGAAATCTTACAATTCAGGGATATGCTTCCGGAGGAGGAAATGCCAAACTGGAACACGAATTCAATACAACGACCTGTACTGTTTTGGGAAACCTGACGCTTTATTCAGGAGGAGAACTGGACCTTAGTGACGGAGATGATCTTACAAACGATGGGATTATCTACTTACACGGGAATTTTAATAATCAGGCGACAGAATCAGATTTTAAACAGTCCACTTCTACCGTTGTTTTTACCGGAGGAAATAACCAGACGATTTCTACTGCCGGATTTAACGAGGTGTTTGCATCTGTCAGGCTGGAAAAAACAGCAGGAGATGTGACATTAAGCAATTCCGTAGAAATTGAAAAAACGGTGGAGTTTGTAAGTGGAGATTTTGTTACAGGAAATAACCTGTTTGTTTTCAGAAATAGTACCGGTTATTCAGGTGTAAGCGATGCGAGCCATATAAACGGGAACGTGCGCAAAACAGGAAACGAGGCGTTTGTATTTCCGATAGGAAACGGCACGTATCACCGGCCTGCGGCTATTACAGCTCCTCTGAATACTTCTGATCATTTCACAGCAAGCTATGTACTTTCGGATCCTCATCCGCTATATGACGAAAACCAGAAAGATATTTCTCTGGATCATATCAGCTCCTGTGAGTATTGGATAATTAACAGAACCAACGGATCTTCGAATGTTCAGGTACAGCTGAGCTGGAATGCTAATACCTCTTGTGGAATAACAGCTTTGACTGATTTACGGGTTGCCCGCTGGAACGGCAGTACCTGGAAAGATCATGGAAATGTAAATGTATCAGGAGATCTGCTGGAAGGAGCGATCTGGTCAGATGTAATTACAGCTTTCAGCCCTTTTACCCTGGCATCTGTCACAGTAGCTAATCCGCTTCCGATCCAGCTGCTTTCTTTTAACATTGCATGTGAAAATAACCAGCGTGTTGCTGTCAGCTGGTCAACAGCAACGGAAACAAACAATGAGAAATTTATCGTTGAAAAATCTTCCGATGCAGCAAATTGGGAGCTTGTTGAAGAAGTCAAAGGGCAGGGCAATTCGAATAAGCTGACAGAATATGAAGTTACAGACAGAAAGCTGATGAATACGATCACTTACTATCGCTTGACCCAGGTGGATTTTGACGGAAAACAAACGATATATAACGCGTTGAGCACAGTATGTGAAGGAACGGAAACAATGCTGGTTTATCCGAATCCTGCTTCTTCTCTGATAAATGTTGAGATCAACAATAATAGCTTCGATGCTGACGTCAGCATTTCTCTTGTTGCCACGGACGGAAAGGTAGTCGGACAGCACAAGCTTAAAGCAGGAAGTGAAAATACCCTTATAACATTTGATGTACAATCTTTGTCTTCAGGAATGTATTTTATTCATCTTCAGGATGCCGAAGGAACGTTCAGAGCAGAAAAAGTACAGGTGAAGTAGAAGAGGAGGTATATAAGAAAATTAACCATAATGACTCATAGTTAACTCTTTATCGTTTGGTTGTTACCAAATGTTAATAAGTATGTTTGTGTGTTAACTTGTTGTTTATCAATAGTTAATTAATTTTTCAATTTTATCCAATTGTTAAGAATCAGGCAGATATATTTTAATAAAGTATAAACTGTTTTATATTTGTTTTTCTGTATCCGTTCAGGAATACATAATATTCAGACAATTCGATATCTATGAGATTATTTTACGCATCTGCTAACCGCTTTTACACGATTTTTTTTGCTCTTATTTTATCCCTTTTTCTGATAAAGGGGAATGTTTGGGGACAGACGACTCTTCCGTTATTAAGAACAGTGTGGGATGTTACTCCGGCTGGTTGGAGTGATGCAGCAGGAGGAGCTTATATGACTACTTTTGCTTGTTCTGGAAGCAATGGCGCGAAATTTGATAATTCCTCACAAACATATAAAGTTTTTTTTTCAGATTCTCCTGATAAATTATCATTTGTAGTAAAATCAAATAGTACAACTAGTTCTACTTTACTGATTGAAGAATCTGATACTGACGGTTCTGGAACATATACAACGGTAGCCAGTTTAACTGGTACATCTAATTTGCCGACAACTTGTACAACAAAAGGAAGTTATCAGCTCAAATCAACTACAAGATATGTTAGATGGACTTTTACTAAAAGTGGTAGTAATTTAACAATGGATGATGTTACGATTACTAAATTATCTGGTTATATCGTAACTTTCAACGCCAATGGCGGTTTAGGAACAATGGCGAATCAAACGGCCTCAACAGCAACGAATCTGACGTCCAATACATTCACAAGAGCAGGATATATATTCTCCGGCTGGAATACAGCATCTGATGGCTCAGGAACAGCTTATGCCGATGGTGCAAGCTATCCTTTTACAACAAATACAACACTGTATGCTCAGTGGAGCATGTTAGCAATTGCCCCATCTCTAGCTAACCAAACTTTTACAGGAACAGTTGGTACTGCTTTTTCCGAAATACCTTCCAATTCAGGAGGGGCAGCTACTTTGTGGGCAGTGTCTTCGGGAACTTTACCTACCGGTTTATCGTTGAATACTTCAACAGGAATAATATCCGGAACTCCTGCAGCAGCAGGTTCTTCTTCTGTAAATATTACTGCAACGAATTCCACTGGAAGCTCTGTGGCAACTTATATATTTGATATAAGTGCTGCTCCTGCAGGCCCGTGTTTTGAAGAATCTTTTTCAACTGTTGGAGGTGCAACAACAACTGGTGGTTCAGGTACTGCATGGACAGGAAATTTAAATTTTCCAAATGCCGGAAATACCAGGGCATATCAAGGAGGTGCTGCTATCCGTTTAGGATCATCAAGTAATGGCATCTTAACATCAAAAATTCTTGATGATGTTTCAGGAGATGTCACTTTAAATTTTGACGTTAAAGGTTGGACAACTGTAGAGGGAGTAATTAATATTACTTTAAACTCTGTTATTCAATCAATTAACTATTCCGCAACAATCAATGACCCGTATGAAGCAAAAACTGTAAGTTTTTCAAATGTTCCTGCGGGGTCTGTCTTAATTATTGAGGCAACTAAAAGAGCATTTATCAGAAATATCCAGCTTTTCTGTGCTCCTTCATCCCCAACATTGACGGTTTCAGCTACCACATTGACAGGATTGGATTATACTGTCGGTTTTGGTCCTTCGGCTGTTCAGACACTGACGCTGACCGGAAGTAATTTAGATGGTTCAGATGTTGAATTAATTACAGGGAACAATGATTTTGAAATTTCATCTGATAATTCAACATTTTCAGATTATATTAACCTGGGAGCTTATGACGGAACTTCCCAAACAATTTATGTACGCTTAAAATCAGGGCTTCCCGTTAATTCCTACACAGATGTGATTTTAATCGTGGGAGGCGGAGTCAACACAATTGATGAACCGGAGGTAAATATCTCAGGAAATGTAGTTCCTGTCGTTGCGCCTGTCATAACAAGCTCTGTTACACAAACTGTTACTTACGGAAATACAGTGTCCTATCAGATTGCGGCATCAAACACTCCGACCTCGTTTAATGCAACTAATCTGCCTGCAGGGCTGAGCGTAAATACCACTACGGGAGCTATTTCAGGAACAGTTACGGAAAATGCAGGAACTGTTCTGACAACAATCACGGCGACAAATTCAGCAGGGTCAGATAATAAAACCTTAACCTGGACAATCACTCCGAAAGCCTTGACCATTACAGGCCTGACAGGAACCGATAAAGTATATGACGGAACCACTGCTGCCTCTGTTTCAGGAACAGTGATGTTAAATGGGATCGTAGGTTCGGATGATGTGACTGTATCAGGAACGGGAACAGGACTTTTTGCAGATAAAAATGTCGGAACAGGGAAAACGATTACTGTTTCAGGTTACACGCTTTCCGGTACTAAAGCAGGAAACTATACACTGACACAGCCGGAGGCAACAGCAAATATTACTCCGAAAGCACTGACAGTAACAGGAGCTGCTGCTCAGAATAAGATTTATGACGGAACAACAACCGCAACGATCACAGGTAGTACGTTAACAGGAGTTATTTCTCCGGATGTAGTGACTGTTTCCGGCGGAGGTACGTTTGCTTCTGCAAACGCAGGAACAGGCATCTCTGTTACAGGTAACCTTACTTTGGGAGGTGCCGGTTCCGGAAATTATACATTGACACAGCCGACAGGCTTATCAGCTGATATTACAAAAGCCGATCCGGTGTTTACAACTTCTACGATTAATATTACGGTAGGTGGAACGTATTCCCTTCCGGGAGCTAATATTTCAAGCACGTCAAACGGAACACTTTCCTATGGCATTACAAGCGGCGGAAATGCAACATTGTCCGGAACAACAATTACAGGAGAAGCGCAGGGAACGGAAACGCTGACGGTGAGTCAGGCGGCGAGCACAAATTATAACTCCGGAAATACGACAGTAACAGTGAACGTTACCTCTTTCAATACAGGGGATTACAGAACTACAAGTAACGGGAACTGGCATTCTACTTTGGCTTCTAATACAGCAACATGGGAACAGTTTAACGGAACTGCCTGGGTGGCTTCTGCTGCTCCGGGGATCAACCCTGCATCATTAGGAACAAAAACAGTTTATATCAGAGATTCTATTTACCTGGTTGGAAATAATACAGCACCGAATGTCGTGATTGCAAGCGGAGGGATTTTAAATACATCCACAGTTACTGCTACTTTTGGAAATTTACTAGTTAAAAGCGGTGGTAAATTCTACCGGCAGGCAAATGGATCAGGAGTAAGCGGCACTTTTGAGGTAGAAGATAACGGAACAGTTTATTTTTATCATACAACTAACACATCGCGCTCATCTTCAATCTGGGCGGGAACAGAAAAATTTCATTCCAATTCTAATTTTGTAATTGTAACAACGGATAATACTTCTAACTTCCTTGTTATTCAGAACAATACGGATGTATCAGAATATAATGGAGCTTGTTTTGGTAATTTAATAATAAATAATACGACTGGTAAATTACAATTACTTCCTTCCGGATTTACAAAAACACTTGCTAATAATTTGATCTTCAGAGAGGCGTTTGATAACATACGAATAGCTGACGGTAATTATAATTTTGGAATTTTAAATAATATAGAATTTGAGGCAACATTTAATAAGACGGTTACCTTTCTGACTACTTCAGGTACTGCTGTGGCTGATATAGGAAATGATATTATCTATAATGGATCAGGTACGCTCAGATTGGCGAATAGTGCTTCTGCTAATGTAACGGTTAATGTAGCCGGCAGCGTATTGATCAATTCCGGTTCAGTAGATGTAAATTTCAACGGAACAGGACTTTTAAATATCCAGGGAAATCTTACTGTAGCATCAGGAGCAAGTTTGACTGCGAACAGTGCAACTACCGCAACCGTGAGATTTAGCGGAGGAAATGTACAAAATGTATCAGGAGCCGGAACAATCAATATCTATCACGGAGAAATTAATAAATCCGGTGGTATCGTTAATCTGCAACGCAATTTGCAGGTGCGAAATACCTTGAAAATGATTGACGGTAACCTTCAAACCAATACTTACATATTTGAACTTGGGGAAAGCACTTCCCAAACCGGAACGTTAACTTACACTTCAGGCTATGTGCTTGGGAATATGAAACGCTGGTTCAGCGGAACATCTGCCGGTACTGACACAAAAGATTTATTCCCGTTAGGATATGATGAAAGCGGTATCAAAAACCGCTTTGCAAAGATCCAATTTACAGGAGGTGCTCCTTCCGGTGCATTAACTGCACATTTTGTCGGTTCTCCAATGGGAACCAATGCACTTCCGATAGTAATTGGTTCTGCTAATTCTGCACCGGATATCACATTTGATATTACATCAACTGAAAATCAGGGATATTGGGATATAATCGCTTCTTCAGGAACATTTTCGGCAGTGGAAACTTATACGGCAACACTTGTAGGAGAAGGATTCACAACCATAACAGATATCTCTAAACTGGTATTGCTGAAACGCCCTGATGCTGCTACAGCATGGTTTGTTCCCGGAACAAGCGGAACAGGTACTGCAATTAATACGTTTCCTGCGGTAGTTAGAAGTGGAATTTCAACGTTCTCTCATTTTGGTTTTGGCGGAGCAGATGAAAATCCACTGCCGATCCAATTGCTGTCTTTCAATGTCTCATGCGAAAATAACCAGCATGTAGCGATCAGCTGGTCAACAGCAACAGAGACAAACAATGAGAAATTTATTGTTGAGAAATCACGAAATGCGACTGACTGGTTTCTGCTGGATGAATTAAAAGGACAGGGAAATTCCAATAAAGTAGTGAACTATGAGCTGACAGACCGTAAATTAGCAAACGGAACAACTTATTACCGCCTGACACAAGTGGATTTTGACGGAAAGCAAATGACATATAACACACTGAGCACCACATGTGAAGGGACAGAAACAATGATAGTATATCCAAATCCTGCTTCTGCTTTATTGAACGTTGGGATCAACAGTAATAATCTGAACGGAAATATCACAGTCTCTATGATCGGTACAGACGGAAAAGTGATTGAACAACGCCAGTTCATAGCAGACAGCGAAAATAAGCTGATAACATTTAACGTCGCTCCATTACAGGCCGGAATGTATTTCATACAGCTTCAGGATTCTGAAGGAATATTCCGGGCAGAAAAGGTGCAGGTAAAATAAGATGGAGTTTTTGAATACTGAATACAGAATATTGAATTATGAATGGGTTGCAGTGGGCTTTTGCTGTTCCATTCATAATTCATTTTAGATCGAATCTGCCCGTATTTATTCGTTTTTATAAGTACGATTCCTTTCATTTTTTTCCTCCTTCCTATAAGGGAAAATACGTGTTTTTACTAAAAAGTTGTGAAATTGGATATAGGTTCACTATCTTCGCCGGCAATAACTAGTTAATATTTAATTCTATGAAGAAAATGTTTTTTATGGCATTTTGTCTTGGAGGAACCTTTGCTGTTTTCGGACAAGCGCAAAAAACTTCAGCCGTTAAAGCTGCATTTAGCTCGGAAATCCCAATGGAACCGACACAAATTCAATATCATCCGTTGAAAGAACCTGAAAAGAAAATTGAAAAAGAGAGTTCATCAACGAAGTTACAGCCTCTGAATTCTCAGATAGTAACGGAAGAGCGTAAATTCAGAACCAGAGAAGAATCAGAAACAAAATAATCAGGAATTTATGAAATGTAATGTTATACAAAAAATAAAGCTCCTGTTATTATCATTTGCAGGAGTGCTTGCTTTTGTTGGAGCAGCAAAAGCGCAGGCCTATCAGGAATCATTTGAAGATTTTGCAAATTTAGGAGACTGGTATGTTCAGAATAACAGTGACTCCATTGTTTCTGCTACATACACAATTCCATGGAGCTTCACCAATCAGACAACCCCTTTTGCCGCATATCACGGGACCAATTTCATGGTGGTAAGTTATGAAAGCTCTAATTCCAACGTGCCGGCAACTCTGAGCAACTGGTTGGTAACGCCGCAACGAACCTTCAATAACGGAGACGAATTTAAATTTTATACGCGAACCAATACGGGGAATTTTGCAGACCGCCTGGAAGTCCGGCTGGGTGCGGGAGCACTTCCTTCTCCGGGCACTGGTTCTGCTTCTGTAGGTGATTACTCCACACTTTTGTTGACAATCAACCCTACTTTAACCACGACAGGATATCCTACAACGTGGACAGAATACACGATAACAATAAGCGGACTATCAGGGCCTACTGTTGGCCGTATTGCGTTCCGTTATTATGTGACAAACGGAGGGCCTGCCGGCGGAAATTCAGAAGGAATAGGGCTTGACTATATAACTTATACTCCGAACCCTTCGGCTTCTACGCCACCGGCTAATAACGAATGTGCCGGAGCTATTCAGCTGACACCATCTTCCACTTGTGTTGAAGTTAGCGGAACAACAGCAAATGCCACTCAGTCACTGGTGGGTTGTACAGGTAATGCAAATGATGATGTATGGTATAAATTTACTGCGACGCAGGCCACAACTACTTTGAAAGTACAGGGATCTTCCGGCTTTGACCCGGTAGTGGAAATTTTTGAAGGAGCTGCCTGTGGAAGCCTGGTATCTACTCCTGTCTGTATCAATGGTTCAGGGGCAGGATCAGCGGAACACGGAAATATTACCGGTCTGACAGTAGGACAAACGTACCACATACGGGTATATGATTACGGAGTTGCTCCGACTACTAATACATTTACAATTTGCGTTTACAATCCTTCTGTAATTTCAAACGATGAATGTACAGGGGCAATTACGCTGACACCCTCGACGGCTTGTACTCCGGTGACGGGTACTACGGCAAATGCCACGCAATCTATGACGGGCTGCTCAGGTAATGCGAACGATGACGTATGGTATAAATTCACAGCAACAAATGATATCCATCCATTGGAAGTACAGGGTTCTTCCGGTTTTGATGCTGTAATTGAAGTGTTTGAAGGAACGTGTGCATCACTGACTCCTTATTATAGTTGTATTGACCAGACAGGCGTCGGGGCTATGGAGCACGGAAATATGGTAAACCTGACCGTAGGACAAACTTATTATATGAGAATTTATGATTATGGAACGTCACCCGCTACAAATACGTTCACGGTTTGTATCGAAGAGCCTTCTAACCCGACTGTTTGCGATATTACCCAGCCTGCAGGATCGACACTGGAAGCGGAAGTGTGCGGAGGAACAGAGACAAATGGTCCTTGTGATGTAATTCTTCCCGGAGCTCAGTTTCTTTCCTGCGGTGAAACCGTTTTCGGAAAAGTATGGACTTCTTCCACACAGCGCGACCTGGATTTTTACGTATTTACACTGGATGCTCCCGGAACCGTTACCTGGAAAGCAAATGCGGAGTTCCCGTTTGATATTGCTTTTGTTGACCTTACAGACTGTATAGGAAATGTCGCGATCGAGCAACGCCTGAATAATCCGGCTTGCCAGGAAACGTCCGTTTCTCATACATTTACACAAGCCGGGACTTATTACGTTGTAATAGCTCCGATCGCACAGATGGGGCCGGTGTGTAATAATAACAATGAATACTACGCAACACTGACAATGCCGTCAACACCTGCTGTAGTGACTTATCCTTCAACTACCATCTGTAAGGGAAGCGCAAATGCTCTTCCAACCGTTTCAGGTCCCGGAACTTTTTCCGCGACTCCGGCAGGATTGGTTTTTGCAGATAATTTCACAGGAGAAATTGACGCAACAACAAGCGCAGCAGGAACTTATACGATTACATTTACCCCTTCTGGGGCATGTAAGTCACCTGTAACAAGAACAATAACAATTGTGGAAGGTGTTGCAGTATCATTTAATTATCCGACAACCTCCATTTGTGTAAGCGGGCAAAATATTACCCCTGTAAAAACAGGAACAGGAACATTTACAGCTTCCCCTGCAGGATTAGTGTTTATCAATACTTCAACCGGTCAGATTAATGCTGCTGCCAGCACTCCGGGAATTTATACGATCACTTTCACACCAACAGGCTCCTGTGGTGGAAACCCGGTTTCACAGTCCATTACAATATCAGCAGGAGATGCATCTTTCAGCTATCAGTCGGCAACAGTTTGTTCAAGTGGCTCAAATGTGATACCGACATCAGCAGAAGTGGGAACGTTCAGCGCAACACCTTCCGGATTGATCTTTGCAGATAATTCAACAGGAGAAATCAACGTTGCAGCCAGCGCTCCGGGAACATACACTATCACACACACGACAACAGGCTCTTGTTCTGCAACAGCGAATCAGACAATTACTATTCTGAACAGCAACCCGTCATTCAGCTATCCTTCAAGCACTGTTTGTGAAGGGAGCGCTAACGTGACGCCGGTGGCTGTGACTCCCGGAGGATCTTATTCTGCAACTGCAGGATTAGTTATTAATACGACTACGGGTCAGATAGATGTTGCATCCAGCACGGCAGGTACTCACCAGATTACCTATACGACAACAGGTACATGCAGCAGCTCTGCGACACAGAATTTCACAATTGCTTCCAGCTTCGAGGCGGCATTCAGCTACTCTTCGGCATCTTTCTGCTCGGGAAGCACAAATCAGCAACCGGTATTCACCGGGAATAATACTGCTGGAACATTTGCTGCATCTCCGGCCGGTTTAATTATAAACAATGCTACGGGAATTGTAGATCTTACCAACAGCGCTCCGGGAATTTACGTTGTAACAAACACCATTCCGGCATCAGGATCCTGTACATCCACTTCTGCCACTACGCAGCTGATTGTACTGGCTAAGCCAACAGCAACGATAAGCGGAGGCGGAATTATCTGTGAAACGGGAACAGTGCCTGTAACAATAACATTTACCGGATCGGCACCGTTTAATTTTGCTTATACGAATGGTACAACACCAGTTACAATTATGAATCATCCGTCAGCGACTTACACTATAGACGCATACGTAACAGGTACTTATACTGTTGGTTCGGTTTCTGACGCTAATTGTGTGAATTCAGGTTCAGGTTCAGCGATCGTAACGCTGGAGCAGAAACCGGTAGTAACAATAGCTGCTTTGGAAAGTGTTTGTGAATATAATCCGGCATTTACACTGACAGGAGGAAGCCCTGCCGGAGGGGAATATTCAGTGAACGGAGTGAACAGCGCAGATTTTGATCCTGCTGCTGCCGGAACTGGTGTTCATACAATAACTTATACTTACACAAATGCTTCAGGGTGCTCTAATGATGCTGCTACAACTATTACAGTTGACGAATGTTTGTCTGTGGATAAGGTAGGATTATTTACAAACTTATCCGTTTATCCGAATCCGTCAACTACAGATGTCACAGTAGAATTTACAACAAGCTACATGACAGATGTTCATCTGAGCGTATTATCTCCTGACGGAAAAATGATCAATGAAAGATCGTTTGCCCAGCAAAATGATTTGAAATATAAAATAGATGTTTCAGGTTATGCGCAAGGTGTTTACATGATAAATATCAGGACATCCGAAGGAACGGTAACGAAAAAATTTACTGTTCAGTAAATTTAATTTTGATATTCAGAGAAAGAGAGAGCTTTTAAGGCTCTCTCTTTTTTTTGCCCTATTTTTCGGTTGAACCAACCTTTTAATTTTTTAATTCGTTATTTTTATTGAAGTGAATAGTTAGGCGCGCATGGCAATTGACCTCAGTATATTACAGCGGTGTATTGATAATGATCAGAGAGCATTAAAACAGCTTTACGAGTACAGCTTTTGCAGACTGATGCCCCTCTGTGTGCGTTATCATAACAATCAGGAAGATGCGCGGGCGAGCCTGAATATCGCTTTTATGAAGATTGTGCAGAATCTGCCATCCATGGAGCTTGATAAATTTAATTATGAAGCGTGGGCAAAGAGAATTATGACCAATACACTGATCGACGAGTACCGTAAGCAGAAGCTGAGAAATGAACACTATATAAAAAAAGAGACAGAGCGCGAGCTGGATAACGTTTCGGAAGCGGTAACGAATGAAGGAATGGAGAATCTGAATCATGAGTTTCTTATGAAGTTGCTTCAGCAGCTTCCTGAGACAACCCGCATGGTTTTTAATTTACATGTTGTTGAAGGATATGGACATAAAGAAATTTCTGAAATGCTTTCCATTCCTGAAGGAACATCCAAATGGCATGTATCCAATGCCCGGAAATTAATGAAAGAATTATTGGAAAAAGTATTAAATAAAACGACATTAGATGAATTTATCTGATAAAGACATAGATCAGTTATTTCAGCAGGCGGACAGAAAAGCTTCCTTTGAATTCAAGGATGCTTATTGGTCGGAAATGCAGCAGATGCTTCAGAAGAAGGATCGCAGAAAAGCGGTTGCATGGTGGCTGAACGTATGGTTTTTACTGCCGGTATCTTTATTGTTATCACTTTCTATTATGGCCGGTTTTTCCGGAAGAGGAAGTACGGATCCGGAAATAGCTGTTGAAGAGGAAACAGGAATCGCTGAATTGCTAAAGGTTTCATTGAATACAGGCAAGTTGAAAACACAAGATGAAAACCCTTTGGAAACGAACATCGGAATAACACAGAATTACAGCCAGGAAAGAGCTGTAAGTGGTTTTTCAGTACAAAAAAGTTCCCACAGTGATGAAAAAGGAACCGGAAAGATCCGTACAAACGGACAGACAACCGGGATTCCTGCAGGAAATAAACAGATTACAAATAATTTCCGGGAGGAAGAATACCATTCCTCTGCGATCCGGAAAGAGAACGGCGTAATTGTACAGGAAAATGAGACCGTGGAAATTATATCGGAAAACACAGTGACAACAACGGATTTACCGGAATCAGAAACGGATGCTGACAGCACGGAAGTTGTCAAAACGGTTGATATTGCTGGCTCTGGAACCCTTGTTCCGGTTCATGCTGCAAAACCAAAATGGAATATGTATGTTGGTGCCGGAATCGGAATGGTAACAAATCTAGGACTTTCAGGAAAACACTACGGTGCAGGAGCTGTGCGCCTGGAATACGGTATCTCTAAAGCGTTCGGACGATTCACAGTTTCACCTGCCGTTGCAATTGAGAGCACATTCGGAACGTCCGTTTCCTTCGTAAATAAATATTATGAATACGATTTTATCCGGAATGAGAAGATGCAGGAATATAATTACAACCGGTTTACAAATGTTCTGATACCGGTGCGTGCCGGATATTACCTGGGAAAAAGCCGGAAAAGCCATTTGCAGGTTATGGTAGCGCCAGTGTTTATGCTGAATAATAACCTGGTATACAAAGAGTCCAAAAATGGCGTGCTGATGGCAAAAGATGAATATTTCAACCAGCATCTCGGATTGAGCCGGTTTTACCTGAATTTGGGAATAGGATATTCGTTCATGCTTTCCCGTAATTGCTCTCTTGGACTGGAATACAATAACAATTTGGGAATGAACCGGGATAAATCTCTTTCCGGCTTGTCTCAGTCAAAAACAGATCATCAGTTTATTATTCAGCTCAGATATTTTATAAAATGAGAAATCTTATTTATTTACTTTTAATTTGCTTACTTATTACCTTTTCCTGTAAAAAGGAAGAGGTAGTTCCCATACAACCTGCAAATTCTCCCATATTCAGATCAATGGTATATATAGGTGAGGATTCCTCGGCTTTTATTGCAGGGGAACAGGGAGTACTGGTATCGAATGCAAGTATGGAAAACGGAGTGTATCGTATGAACGCCATGTTTGTAAATGATGATAATTCCTTGTCTTTTACATTGAATGACGGGAAGCTAGGTAACAAAACTCCGTTGATTCAGAAGCTGATGAATCAAAGTAAGCTGCAGGTCACCTCCTTTATTCCTTTGTCTTACACCTATTCTCTGGATACTTTAAAAACGTTGTTGGGCGGAGCAGTAGATCTCTATATTAATGAACAGAAGCTGACAACAGACACATATGTGTTCTCTTCACCGGGAATCTACACACTGAAGGTAGTAAAGCATTACGAAGGGCAGACTTATACGATCAGTAATGACTGGTATGTGGGATATCAGAATCCTTATGGAAGCCTGAGTTTCGCCTATGATTCGGGGAACCATAAGATGGTAGCGGATATCGCCGGAAGTTTTATCTCGAAAACAGCTGTGAAATGGTACATTGATGAAGAGCTGATAGAAGAAGGGCAGAAGTTGATGAAAACCCTAAATTACCAGGGATTGAAGAAATTAACAGCAGTAGTGAACTTTAACGGGGAAGAAAAGAAATTTGAAGGCCTCATAGATTTTAATCAGGGAAGTGCAAACCAGGTTTATGATGTGAAGCAATACGATTATTTCCTTCAGGATAATCCACTGGAAGATTTTCGTTTTACTTTAAAAGTGAAGCTGAACGGTAAGGAATGGGAAGTGGTTCCCGGAACAAACGCAGAGTTGAAGATCGATGCATTGTCCTTCTACAAAAATATTGGTGGAAAAGAGATCTACTTGCTGGAGACTAATGGCATGTCCTTGAAATTCAGAAATATTGAGACCGGAGAAATCCGGCAGGGGAAAATAATTTTTAAAGGAGGATTAGAGTTCCCGTATTAAAATTTCTCTATATTTACTTATTTTTAAATAGTTAGAAACACTTATGAAAAAACTTTATATTGCACTTTCAGTTTTGCTCTCTGTTCAGTTAAATGCGCAGATTTCTTTGTCAAAACAACATTTTGCCACAAAAGGAGATAATGAAAGAATGTCTTCTGCCTCCGCTTCTTCACAGGTAGATCTTAATACCGGAGCAGATTATGTATGGGATTTTTCTCATCTGACAGCTGAAAGCCAGCTTGTGGAAGAGTATGGGAATATCAGCACTCTGGGAGCTGTGGCCAGCCTTCAGTTCGGGAGTTTTGCACCCAATAAATACAAAGCATCTTATTTTATTTTAAATCAGGACGTTCCACTTCAATACCTGCCATCTTTCCTGCCGATCACATTTTCCGATTATAATAATATCCTGCAGCTGGCAGACGATTCTTTAAGCCTTGTCGGTGTGACGGTTTCTATTAACGGGCAGTCATTGCCTATCCGTTACAGTGATATCGAAGCACAGTTTTATTTTCCGGTGAATTACGGAGACCATTACACTACTTACGGTAAATTCGACCAGGATATGAATCCTATTTATAACGCGCAGTGGAGACAAAAAAGAGAACATGAGGTGAATGTGGATGGATGGGGAAAAGTGACAACACCACTTGGAACTTTTGATGCTTTAAGAATTAAGCACACGATCGTTGAGCAGGATTCTATTTATGCTTCTATTAACGGTTTTGGAATGTGGCTTCCGCTGAACGTTCCGACACAGGTAATATATGAATGGAGAACTCTGGAAGAAAAAAGCCCTGTAGTGCGTATCAAAGCAAATATTGTAGGCGGTAATGAAGTTGTTCGCTCGGTTCAGTTTCGGGATAATGTTATTCTCGGAACGGAAAACCTGATAGAAGAAAACTTGTCTGTTTACCCTAATCCCGTAGAGAATGTGCTGAACATCAGCTCTGTATTTGATACCTATAAGATAATGACAATCGACGGAAAGCTGGCCCTTTCAGGTTCTGTTACCAATTCGATTGATTGTTCTCAGCTCAATGCAGGAACCTATATTATTCAGCTGAATGCAGATGCGATGGTAAAAAATGTAACATTCGTAAAACGCTGATCTTTTTAAATAATAAGAGATGAAGAATGAGCTTTGCGGAGCTCATTTTTTTGTAATGGTAATTGAGAGAACGTTGTTCTTCAGGACGGAAGCTCTTCTTTTTTTACGGGATCTCCTTTTTTATCCACTTGATATTCACTGGTCGCGATGCGAATGGAAAATTTATTAGGTTCTATCCCATGACCGTGATGAAGCGTATAAGCTTTGGTAAATTCAGCCCCGAAATACAGAATGCTGGAGGAATAATAAACCCATAACAGCATAATTATTAAAGAACCAGCCGCACCATAAGCACTTGTAGTTGCAGAAGTTGCCAGGTACATGCTGATGATGTATTTCCCGATAAAAAACAGGCAGGTAGTGAAAAATGATCCGATAAAAGCATCCTTTATCCTGATTTTTGCATCAGGCAATAATTTGAATATCAGCGTAAATAATACGGAGATAATTGCCAGCCCAACGACGTTGGATATGACACTCATGACGAATGCTGAATAGGAGAACCATTGCGCGAGCTGATCATTTAATAAAGAAATTAACGAGCTTGCTATTAACGATACAATTAAAAGGAAACCGATGGACATGATCATCGCAAATGAAAGGAGCCGGTTAAAAATAAATGAAATGATTCCTTTTTTCGGTTTAGCTTTTAATCCCCAGATTTTATTGATGCTGGACTGGATTTCTCCGAAAACCCGGGTAGCACCGAATATGAATGTCCCGATCCCGATGACAGTTGCGATGAAATTTTTTTGTTGCAGTGTGATCTTTTGCAGCATATTTTCGATGAACAATGATGCTTCAGGACCTATAAATCCTTCCAGCTGGTCAAAAAGATGTCCTTCCAGCGCATCCTGCCCGAAAAATACACTTCCCATTACAATGGTAAGCAACAACATGGGAGCAATGGAGAAAATGGTGTAATAAGATAATGCGGCACTGTATTTCATGTTGTCGTTCGCAGAGAAATTTTTTACAGCTGTTTTCAGCAGTTGGAAAAAATTCAGAAACATTCGTTTTATCATTGGGATTGTTTTTTACAAAGGTCTTGTTTTTTCGGTTAAAGATTTTCTTAATAAATGAAAAAAAATGGAGACGAAATCAGGGAATGTTTAATATTGAAGATATTTTTGGATCATGCAGGCAGAAAAGTTAATCTCAAAGTACCTAACACTTTTTGTTATTGTCTTATTGGCATCTTACCTTTTTGTAGGGTTGAAAGAGTTTCTGAGCGCCTTTTTAGGGGCTATCGTTTTCTACATCCTTTTTAGGAAATTCATGGGCTTTCTGGTATATCAAAAGAACTGGAATAAAGCGCTGGGTGCAGTTATTATTATCATTATTTCCTTTTTAATAGTTGTCCTGCCTATCGGGCTGATCGGAATGATGATCACCAAAAAGATCATGGAAATAATAAGCAGTCCGGATCTGATTCAAAAATACAGTATAATGCTGGAAGAGAAGCTGAAGCTGTTTCCGGGTAGCTATACCATTGAGGACATTACAGCTACAGTAACGAAGTTTACTTCCAGCCATATCGGAGATGTTTTAAACTCTACAGCAGATATTGTGAGCAGCCTGCTGATGATGTACTTTTTTCTTTACTTTTTGCTGGTAAACGTCCGGAAGCTGGAAGCAGGGCTGCTTTTTTATCTGCCTTTTGAAGACGAAAAATTGAAAATGTTCGGAGAAGAGCTGGTAGACCAGACAATTGGAAATGCTATAGGAGTACCAATGGTTGCTGCTGCGCAGGGACTTTCCGCCTGGCTGGCCTATTGGATTGCAGGAGTTCCTGATGCCGGAATGTACGCGCTTTTAACAGGTGTGGCTTCTATTATTCCGCTGGTGGGAACTGCGATCGTCTGGGTTCCGATCGCTGCGATTCTGCTGGCGAGCAATATGATCTGGCAGGGAATCTTTATAATTACTTTCTGCGTGGTGGTAATGACAAACCTGGATAATGTGGTCAGAATGATTGTATTCAAAAGAGTAGGAGACGTACACCCGGTAATTACGGTGTTAGGGGTTATACTCGGGTTAAAATACTTTGGCCTTCCCGGTTTGGTTTTCGGGCCTTTGCTCATTTCATATTTGTTGCTGCTGCTGAAAATTTATCACCAGGAGTTTAATGTAAAAAAACGACATCTGAAAGTAGAGGGAGAACCAAGCGGTAACCTGAGTCAGAATCAGGTACTGAATTTAATAAACAAGTATTTGTTTTTCACTGAAAAGATGAAGCAGGAGAATTTTAAGCCAAGCGGAGAAGAAAATTACAGTGATCAGGAAAATAAAAAGCAGGAGGAGACAAACGATAACAATTCCGTAGTTCCTGAAGAAAAGTAGTTCAAACCCAAACCTTAGCTCCTTCTGAGCAGTTTTTACAGATTTCAATCTGAGACCGGTTTTGCAGCACGGCTTTTCGGAACTGATTATAACGTTCCTCTTTCCATAATACAGAAAATGGAGCATCTGCCGTATCTCCGAGGATGTGCCGGGCATCTTTGTCGAAGCAGCACGGAACTATTTTCAAATCCCAGGTGAAAACACAGGAGGACCACATCCGCCAGCAATTATTGGACAGCTTATATTTGAATTCGTAAGTCCCGTCGGATTTTTTCTTATAGCGGGCATATTTTTCATTTTCAGGGATCAGAGGATTCCCGTTTTTGTAATCATATACCTGCGCCGATTTTAAGCGTACCTCATCAATTCCGATTTCCTGCGCAAGCTCATAGATTTTCGGAATATCCTGCTCGTTAGGTTTCACTACAAGAAACTGAAAGATCAGATATGGCGTGTGGCTTTTTAATTTTTTTTTCGCCTGAACTAAATGACGTGAAGCTTCCAATACCTTTTCTAATTTCCCGTGAATGCGGTAATTTTCATACGTCTGCTGTGAAGCGCCGTCAATGGATATGATCAGCCGGTCTAAGCCGGACAGAACAATTTCTTCAGCTTTTTTTTCATTGATAAAATGCGCGTTGGTTGAGGTTGCCGTATAGATCCTGTGTTTTTTGGCGGCTTTGATCAGTTCCAGAAATTGCGGATGTAAAAAAGGTTCTCCCTGAAAGTAGTAAGTAATATAAAAGACACTTTTTTTCAGCTGTTCAAGCAACTGCTCGTTTCTTTGTAAATCCAGCTTACCGGTAGCCCGTGTGAACTGTTTTAGCCCGCTTGGACATTCAGGGCACGCCAGGTTACAGGCGGTGGTCGGCTCTATGCTGACACTGAGTGGCTGTCCCCAGACAGTGCTTTTTTTGAAGCTTTTGGAATAATGATAGCTGAGACGTAAAACAAATAAGTTCGTGACTCTTCTAAAAGTCAGGTGCCTGGCTAATTGAAAAAAGTCACGAACTTTACTCATCATGGCAAAGATACGGAAATCGATAGGAAATAGCGGAAGATAAAGCTAATACTTGTCAAATTTGTCGATAGATACCACTACATTTTTGAGAATCCTTTTTCCGAAAAGAGCTCTGAAATGAATGATAAGAGAATCAGACCCGATTGTTCCGGGGTTGGCATACTCAATATAAAAGGGTTCGAAACGGCCTAATTCTTTGATCTGGTTCCCGATGAACATTTTCATCGAGTCCGTTTCCTGCTCTTTATTCTTGTAAAAAACGAAGGCATCGTTTAAATCATTCGCATTCTGAATCATTGCCTGCCCACGGATCCGGACAGCATTTAAGGCAAGGCTGTCTTTCAGCTTTATTCTGAAAGATGTAATATAATCATCATCTATCACAGACGTTGAAAGATAGGCTTTATCCTGTGTCCACTCCTTTGATTTCGGGTCGAAGAAATAATGCTCGGAATGATCAGGTTTCCTCTTTTCTTTAAAAGGCATTCTCTCGATCTGTATGTAAGGGTACCAGCTAAAGCGGGCATCCTTTTCCATAAAAACGTGCCAGAAGAATTTTTTATTCATTTCATCATAATGAAAAATGTTATTCAGGTACTGATATTCAAAAACCTGATTCATGTGAATCCCGATGGAGATCAATAAAATAAATAGACATTTTCCTATAGTGCCCAGGCAGCTCATTGCGATGAACAGGACGAGCAGAAATAAAGGATAAAAGCCGATCAGCGCCCTCATTCCGAAACAACCTCCGTAAGACCAATACCACCATGAAGAGACGATCCAGATAAAAAGAAAGGAAACGATAAATGAGCCCCATCCGAAATATTTTTTCTTTCGGAATAAAATAAGCCATGAAGGAATCAGCAGCAACATTACCGGCGTATAAACGAAAAATCCTTTGCGATAGCTGAACAATACATTCATGATCTGAGGTGACCACAAATAACGGAAGCCTTCTTCCTCGTAAGAATATAAACCAAATGCTCCTGTCTGATAATAGTTGGAGCCTAATTGTAAGAATAAGAAAAATAACCCGATCAACAGAACGAAAAAAATAACTCTCAGGTTTTTCATGGAAAAGAAAGCTTTGACCCGGGCTTTCAGCTCGCTGAATGAATCAAATAAAAAAGGAATGATAAAAAATATTAACCCGTCTGCGGGCCTGATGATGACAATCAGGGAGAAAAAAGCAGTTCCTGCATATAAGTGAAGTGCCCGTTCCGACAGAATCCATTTTTTTATGAAGTAAAGGAACCAGGTACAGGCGAAAAACGAATACAGATGCGAGTACATCAGGTCAATTGTAGAATAATAGCTTAAATTGGTTCCGAAAAAAATAAGAATGATAGCTATAAAGCCCATGAACCGGCTGAGATGGAATAATTCAAATAATTTGACTATGCCGATCATGCTTAACAGGAGATAAAACATGGCACCGATAAAAACAGAGGCCTGGTAACTGAATGAATAGCCGTCGGTTTTACCGTTAAAGATACTCTGAATGATATGATTTGTTCCGAAGAACGGGCTTTGCAAAAAAGCCGTTCCGATATAAAATTTGTTGATTTTATGCTGGTAATTAGGAGAATATGCTACCATTTCTTCTTTCAGCAGATGAGGTGATTCCTGGCCTAAGGAATCGAGATAGGTATAATGAGGATTGTCCGGATAAATAAGATATTGTGGTAAATAAGAATAATAACCAAAAGCATCGGAAGAATAAACATTGAAACCTCTTTTTTCGGGGTTGGTCCAGCCATAACGAAGGTCACTTTTATGACCTATTGAATATACGGAAAGCAAAAGAAATAAAAGCAAAAACCAGTTGCTGTTAATTATATTTTTAAATTTTCCTGTCATGCTGATTTCGGTTGAGTGTCAAAATTAAAAAAAATGTATAATTGGCCTTATTTATAATTTAGATAGTTACCGTTAAATGATAATATGTAAATTTACTCATTTGTATATGACGTTTTACAAACATGATATATTTATGAAATCAGGTTTCTTGCTTCTGTTTTTGCTTTGCTTTCCGTGCCTCTTTTCCCAGCTGAAGCCAAAACAGGAAGGTTGGTACAAAGGCGAAACAAAAGATTTTACACTCTATCGTCAGATCCTGGAAGTAAAAGAAGAAAATAGCTTTATCAATGTAAAACCGGTTAAAATTTGTCTTTTCCTTCAGGGTGACCACTATATAATAAGAGCTGGAATACGCAGCATCGAAGGAACTTTTACAGTAAGCAAATCATCAAAAGCAGAGCAAAAGCTGTTGCTGGAATCAAGTGATTACGGAACATTTGAATTGATCCTCAATACAAAGAAAAAGTATGCTGTTCTTTTCGGTAAAGGGCAACAACCTTCTGTAAAATTGGATAAAACAGGCAAGAAAGAGGGATGCGATCAATGAGTGATCTGTCCGATATCTTTGTGCTGGTGCTTATGCTTAAAGAAAATGGCGAATAAAACAGTAATAACAAGCGCATATCCTGCAAATGTAAGCCAGATCTGTGGCCAGTCCTTCATAAACACGGGAGAAGATAAGTTAGACGAAGCATCTATTGAAATATTCCTGTTATTCAGAAAATTACTGAAAAAGGGAGCATCGGTGGATGATTCCATATAATTTGCCAGCTCTGTTGCTGTTGTAAATTTTAACGTGAAATACCGGTCAATCAGCCAGCCTGAAACAAGGCTGCCTAAAATCGCTCCGATACCATTTGTCATCATCATGAAAATTCCCTGAGCGCTTGCCCTGATTTTGGATGCTACATTTGTTTCCACGAACAGTGAGCCGCTGACATTGAAAAAGTCAAAAGCCATTCCGTAAACAATACAGGAGAGAATGATCATCCATAATCCATCCGAAGGATTACCAAAGCCTAAAAGCCCGAAGCGCAGTACCCACGCCAGCATGGAGATCAGCATTACGTTTTTTATGCCGAATCTTTTCAGGAAAAAAGGGATGGCTAAAATGAATAAGGTTTCGGAGATTTGAGAAATAGACATGATGATTGTCGAATATTTCACAACAACAGAATCTGCATATTTGGGAAAGTTCTTAAACTCGTCAAGGAATACATCCCCGTAAGCGTTTGTCAGCTGTAAAGCACCACCCAGAAAGACGGAGAACAGAAAGAACAGTGCCATTTTATAATCTTTGAACAGCCTGAACGCGTCAAGACCGAAAAGATGAATAAAGGAAGAGTTCTCTTCAATTTTATGCTGCGGAGGGCATGCAGGCATTGTAAAGCTGTACAATCCGAGTATTGCCGCAGCGATTCCCGCGTTGTAGAATTGCCCTTCTGTTGCTTTGAACCCTAAAAGATTGGTAACCCACATGGCAACAATAAAACCTATCGTTCCCCATACACGGATAGGCGGGAAATCTTTAATGATATCAAATTGGTTTCTCTTCAGTACGCTGTATGAAATTGAATTGTTCAGTGCGATAGTAGGCATGTAAAACAGCATGGAAACCAACATTACCCAGAAAAAAGCATTCGGATCGTCAACTGTCGTTAAATAAAAAAGAGAGCCGGCATAAGATAAATGAAGCACGCCGTGCAATCTTTCCGCGTTTACCCATTTATCGGCAATTATTCCGGTCAATGTCGGCATAATTAACGAAGCAATTCCCATTGTGGAGAAGATCACCCCGAATTTAGTAGCATCCCATTGTTTGGTCTCAAACCAATAATTTGCAATGGTAATCAGCCAGGCTCCCCAGGCGTAGAACTGCAGGAAGTTCTGGGCTGTTAAACGCAGTTTTAAATTCATAAGAATTACTGTTGTGATCTTTTATTGATTTCGTCACGTATCTTGGAGGCCGTTTCGTAGTCTTCTTCTTCGATAGCCTTGTTCAGCATTTCCTGGAGCTGTTCCATGCTCATAGTGGCGAAACCTTTAGAGGATTCCTGTGCTTTTTGTGAATCCGCTGTTTCTCCGGAATCATCGAAAGCGTCCTCCTGGCTTTCATCCATCATCACACCGGCGCTGTCCATGATGTTCTCAAAAGTATAGATCGGACATTTGAACCGGACAGCTATTGCAATAGCATCGGACGTTCTGGCATCAACATGCTGAATATCTCCGTTTTGCTCAAAAACAAGCTTTGCATGGAAAATTCCTTCATTCAGCTCGTCAATCAACACTTCGCGGAGCTTGATATCATAGGCAGTGGCAAGGGATTTGAATAAATCGTGTGTCAGTGGCCTGTTGGGAGTCATTTTTTCCAGCTCTATAGCGATTGCCTGCGCTTCGAAAGCTCCGATAATGATCGGAAGATTTCTTAAGCCGGAAGTTTCTGATAATACTAACGCATAAGCTCCTGACTGTGTTTGACTGTAGGATAAACCAACTATTTCTAAACGTATTTTATTCATTTTCAATTAAGACGTGTCTTGAATGTTAAAAAATGAAGGGAAGCTATTGCCTCCCTTCAGATTATTCGCTATAAAAATAAGCAATCTATTCGAACAAAATTTAAAAAGTATCAAAAAAAGCCTGCTGAATACAGTGCATTTTCAGGATTTTAAAGATTTACAGTCGTTAACATACCGCTGACAGTAAAGGTAGAGCTGGTTCCGCCCGAATAGGTTCCGCCTGTCACATAACCGTGATCTTCCGTTCCTCCGGTGATAGTGCCTCCTTTTGATATTGTATAAGAACCGGTGGTAATAGCCGGATCTGTGAACAGCAGCGTCAGTGTGCCGGAGTTACCTCCGGGTCCGCCACCGGGACCGCCGGTAGCTGCGGTTGAAAATGCCGGGATCTTATACATCAGGACATAGCCGTTATTGTTTGATATGGTAATTGCCGTTTCTGTGTTGTTGGTGAATGAAGTTGTCACTTTAACAGAGCGTTGGGTAGACACACTTGTTGTAGGGTCGCTGGTAGCTCCTCCTGTCCCGATGATGATTCCTCCGGTAATTTTGAATGTATTCTGGTCACAGTCAAATCCTTCTTCAGGAGCTCTCGCGCCATTTGAAACAGTAAATCCGCCATTTATTGTCAGCGTACCGTTACTGTCAATTCCATCGTTTCCTCTTGCTTTACAGTACGTATTTCCTCCGTTAATCACAATTGAATTTGATGCATTTATCGCGTCGTCGTAAGTATTGATGTCCAGGATCCCGCCGTTGATAGTCAGGATGTTTTTACTTTCCAATCCTTCTGCTCCTTCTTCGCTCTGCGTACAGGAAATGGTGACAGTGCCGCTGTTTACGGTTACATTGTTATCCGCTTTAATCGCTTTAGAGCTGGAATAATCCGCGTTTTGTCCTGAACCGGAAACAAGGATCCGGCCTCCTGAAGTAGTGACATTGATGATCAGGTTGGTATTGGCTGCTCCTGCTTCTCCGATTACAATGTCTTTGTCAGAAGAGATACCTTTTCCTGCTGTTCCTGTCATGGAGATAGTAATTTTTCCTGCTTTTAAATTGATGTTATTATCACTTTTCAATCCGCTGGAAGCGTAAGCATCCGCTGTTCCTGTTTCATCAGTATACTTTGCACCTCCACCTGCGCTGTTAATAATAATTTCACCGCCATTTATATTAATATCGATATCTGAGGATAACCCTTTACCGCCGTTTGCAGCGGAAGTGATAGTAATATCGGTCTTGCCTCCGTTAATGTATATTGAACTATCTGCTTTGATGCCTGTCGGGTAAGACGGATCATATCCGCTTCCTGCCGTCTCTAAAACCACATTTCCTGAAACGTTTATTGTAACAGTGCCGTCGTTGATGATGACATTGTGCTTGGAGCTGATTCCTTTTGACTGGTTACCGGAAAGTAAAATATTAATGCTGCCTCCGTTAATGGTTAAATCAGCCGTCCCTGTTTTAATCGCTTTGGTATCCGCTACTGCCGATGTAACCTTAATTGCTCCGTTGTTGATGATCAGTGGAGAATCACCTGCATCTATACCATCACCAGCTGCTGTGATATCCAGTGAGCCGTTTTGCATAGTAAACCCTTCTGAGTGGATGCCGTCAGATGCGGCGGAAGCGATAGTAAAAGTTCCGTTTTCCATTGTCAGAGTTCCGCTGGTACTGATTCCGTGCTTTACCGCGCTCGAAATTGTCAGGAATCCTGACCCGCTGATAACCGCATTTCCGTCTGTTTTTATAGCAGCGCTGCCGGTTGTCGTACTTGCATTTACTATATTATTGTACATTGAAGGAGATAAATAGAACGTTGTTTTGTTCCCTCCGGTTATTTCGATCGCGTTTCCGTTTGGATTTGTAATGTTCACATGGTACATGATCAGCTTCACATCTTTGTCTGAAGCTAAGGTCAGGTAAGCATCAGAAGAAGTTCCGAGCAAATGGTATTCCAGATTCGCGATTCCGGTAGCTCCTGTTGCTGTTACATGCCCGCCGTTTGCCGTAATGGTTAATCCCTGGCCGGCATACGGATTGATTATGGTCGCGTCGTCATTGCCGTTATAAATAATGTAAATTTTGTTAAGAGTAACGGCTTGTGAAGAGAAAGTGATACTGTCGGTGTAAATCTTCTGAATATTCAAAGATGATCCATTTTGATTGATTTTTGAATAAGTATCGTCAAATTTCAGGCTGTCAACAGCTGAAACAGGAGAAGCATACATAGGATTTCCTCCCGTATGGAAGATGATATTTTGCTGTGCGTTCAGGCTCAGAACTACACAGATCATCACGATAAGAATAAGTAACTTTTTCATTTTTTGATGAATTTGATGGTAGAATTATCATTTACCTGAACTAAATAAGTGCCGGCACTTAATTTGGAGATATCAACGGCCTGGTTGTTTTTGTATATTCCGCTGGAAATCAAAATTCCCTGGATATCAAAGATGCTAACGTTCAACTCTTTTCCTGAAGCTTCAATCTGGATATAGTCGTTTGCCGGATTCGGGAAAACTTTTAATTTCGGATCCGTGGAAGCAATCACTTTTGTAGAAGTTACATTTCCTTCCGTAAAGGTGATCTTTCGGATGATACTGACCGGAATGGTTGTTTCTGTCATACCAGGATCTGGTTGAATCACTAAGTCTTCAGAAGCGAAATACAATTTCCCTTCCTCCTCAATGCTGTAAATTTGCTCCGTACCATTCTGGTAATGGATTTTTATTTCCGTCTGGGCAAACAAGCTGCCGGTAAATGTGACGAACAGCAGTCCGAAAACAGCGGAAACATGAATAAGTTTAGATCTCATATTAACCAAAGATTATGAATATTACGAGAATGTAAACGAATGGATTTTATGAACCGTTGGACGGGATACACAGAAATAAATCTGTTATGCCTGAATACAAGAATCTCCCGAATTATCTTTCGTGCTCTTCCGGTTATTTTAAATGGTCTGACATCCAGCTGACCACATCATTGAATACCTCTTCTTTTTCGGTTTCATTGAGGATTTCATGACGCATGTCCGGGTAAATCTTCATGCTCACGTCCTGAAAACCATCTTTCTCGAGATTGTTAACCGTTTCGATCACACCCTTACTGAAATCTCCGATCGGATCATCTTCTCCGCTGATGAACAGCATCGGGAAATTTTTCCTGATTCCATTTGCCCAATCCCGTTTGGTAGCGTCGATGTTAAGTGAAACAAGCGTGTGAAATCCGTTGTGCGAGAATGGAACACCGCACAGTTCATCATTCAGAAATGAATCCCTGTTTTCCTTGTTCACACTCAGCCAGTTGGTATTGCTGTGATTTTCTTCTTTTTTGAATTTGCTGTTACTTGTTTTTGCGAAAGCATTATTGATGAACGAACTTTTATAACGAGGAGCAATTTTATTCAGAATAGAAATAACTGCCTTACCGATTTTTATTCCTTTGATTTTTCCGCCTGTTCCTACAATTATCGCTCCGTCAAATCGCTGATGAGCTACTTGCAGTAAGCAGCGGGTGATAAATGATCCCATGGAATGGCCTAAAACAAAATGCGGAACGGCGGGAAATTTATGTTCCAGATGAGCAGCCATACTTTCGGCATCAGTGACTACCTGCTCTCTTGCATTTTTGTGAGCAAAAAATCCCAGATCTTCGAACGATTGAGCCGTTTTTCCATGTCCTAAATGATCGTAAGTGACAACAGCAAATCCTTGCTTTGCCAGAAAACGTGCAAATTCAGCATAACGCCCGCTGTGTTCCTGCATTCCGTGTAAAATAAGAAGTGTTGCCTTGATTGCGGATGGATCTTCCGGTTGATACAATGTATAATACAATTTATGACTTGTTCCATCTTTTCTGATACTTAACTGATATTCTGAATTTTCTTTTATCATTGATCTTATATTTTATACCCACACTTTAGACTAAAGTAATCGTTTTTAAGCTTATTTCCGTTCTTTATCTATATAAAAAACCACACTGCATGTCAAGCCGTCCTCATCTATCGCTTTTAAAGTATGTCTCCCCTTATCTGCAGTAAATTTCAGCTGATGAATACCTGTGGTTTCTCCTAAAAATTGCTGGTCTAAGTGCCACAGGATGCGCTTATTTGCATGTTGATGCACCAATTCGGCAATTACTTCCCCTTTAGATTCATTTAATTGCTTTGGTATGAGTATGTTGCTGTTGGGCAAAGGATACAGAATGTGCATGGCTGCCGTTTGTTGATTGCATCCTGATTTGAATGGTGGAAGCACCCGGTGATTCGGATGGGTGATTTTATAGTATTTTTCCACCAAGGGAGGAAAAACAAAGAATACCGATTTTTTCATCTGGTAGATGTCCGCACAGGAAGCATTGACCCGAAATTTTTCGTCGGCAGAGAGGTTGACTTCCTGATGAAACGAGCATCTTTTAGAATCACCGACACATTCAGGAAGCATTTTCCATGTTTTATCAGGGCAATACTTTCCTGCAATCCTGCCGCTTTCAGCACAAATTTCCTGTGGCTCATACAGATTGATTGGTTTTGAAAACCAGGTTTCCGACTTTTTTAATTGGCGGAAAATATCAAACATCAAAGGTGCTGCTGCTTTTATCCCGGTTAATCCCGGACGTCCCTCGCCATCAGCATTTCCAACCCAGACAGAAACGACGTAGTCCGGTGATAGCCCAATTGACCAGGCATCCCGGAATCCAAAGCTGGTTCCTGTTTTCCATGCAATTTTTTGAGAAGAAGCAAATAACTTCCACTGATTGTCCTCATCAGGCCTTCTAACTTCAATTAACGCTTCCAGTGTTTCGTATACTGCTGCTCTGTTCATATCTGATACGGAAAATTGATGTTTACCCTTTGTCTTTTTCTCAATCTGTAACGAACCTGTCATTCCTAAAGCTGCGGTTTGTGCAAACCGGAGATACAGCTGATTCATTTCAAACAGTGTAACTTCCGCCCCGCCTAAAATCAATGAAAGTCCGTAATGCCTGCTGGGTTTGTTGACACTGGTAATTCCGAGTGTACGCAAATCCGAATGGAATTTTGTGACACCGTATTCTTCTAACAGCTGTACCATCGGGATATTCAGGCTTCTTGCCAATGCTGTATTGACAGGTAAAGCCCCTTCATATGTACCCGAAAAGTTTTTTGGAGTAAAACTTCCGAATTGAACAGGAACATCATAGATAAGCGCGTGTGGTGTAATCAGGCCCCTTTCCAGTGCTTTTTCATAAAGCAGAGGCTTTAAAATACTTCCTGAGCTTCGTTTTGCCTGGACGCAATCCACCGCTGAACTGTTTTCTTCATCTTCCGAATGGGTATTTCCAATGTAGCATACCACTTCACCTGTTTTTACAGAGCTGATTAAAATAGCTGCATTGTGAATCTCATTATCTTTCCAGATTTCCTGATACATCTGCAGTAAAGAAGTCATCTTCTCCTGCAGGTTGTAATCAATGCTGGTTTTTACCATTTTCCCTTTTTTCCCCTTTTTAATTACATGCTGCATCAGATGTGAAGCAATATTAGGCAACGGTTTGGGTTTGGATGGTAATGGTTCTGCAAGAGATAATTCGTAGGTTTCACCATTGATTTCCCCCGATTTATACAAGTAATTCAGTAACCGGTTCCGCTTATTTCTCAATTCGGTTTCATTTTTCCCCGGGTACATCAATGAAGGGGCATTCGGTAAAACCGCTAGCGTAGCACTTTCCGCCCAGCTTAGCTGATTTGCAGAACGTCCAAAATACCGCCAGGCCGCTGCTTCGGCACCCACAACATTATTTCCGAACGGAGCATTTGACACATACATCGCAAGGATTTCTTCTTTTGAATAAGAAAATTCCAGTCGGGTCGCCATACTTATTTCAATACATTTTTCGGAATAAGTTCTGGGTAGGTTCTGCCGGCTCATCCGGATTACCTGCATGGTAATTGTGCTTCCTCCGCTTACACGTTTTTTGTTGCTTGTATTTTGCTTTATTGCCCTTGCAATCCCTTTTATGCTGACACCAAAATGATGGTAAAAATTCCGGTCTTCAAATGCGATTAAGCAGGTCTTTAATTTTTCGGGAACAGAATCAGAAGGAGGAAAGCGCCATTGCCCGTCGGCTGCAATCTGTGCTCCTAACAGTTCCCCTTTTTTGTCTAAAATTACCGTTGATGTGGGATGCGAAAATAATTGGTCCGGTATGCATCCGACATACCAGATGAAAAACAGCAGAAACAATACCTTGAATACAAAACGGAGGACAGCTCGCCTTTTTGTGTTTTTTTTCGAGTGTTTTTCTGCCATTGTTCCCATATGAATTTTTTTTTTGAGTGAAATTTAAAGGGACGAAATAATTTTCAGGAAGCTATTTTATTATTCGTTTTGAGTTGTTGATAATTCGTTTCCGATTCCGGATATTTTTATTATCATCTGCTTTTAAGTGTAAACAGCCATGGCTTTTAAAATTTTATCGAAAGAATCAGTGAATTTGTTCAATTGTTAAACTGCTGTTTCAAATATAATATTGAATAGAAATGTTATTTTTGTCAGCAAAAACATAGTTATGGCTACCGATTTATATGTACACCCCGATTATCTTTTAATGGATGAGCTTCTGACGGAAGAGCAAAAGCTGGTTCGTGATACTGCGCGTGCGTGGGTGAAAAAAGAAGTTTCTCCAATTATCGAAGAACATTATGAAAAAGCGACTTTTCCTCAACATCTTTTGAAAGGCTTGGGAGAAATCGGCGCTTTTGGCCCTTATATTCCGGAACAATACGGAGGTCCCGGATTAGACCAGATTTCCTATGGTTTATTAATGCAGGAACTGGAACGATGCGATTCAGGCTTAAGATCCACGGCATCCGTTCAAAGCTCCCTGGTAATGTATCCGATCTGGAAATACGGTTCGGAAGAACAGCGTATGAAATACCTGCCAAAGCTTGCAACAGGTGAATTTATGGGATGTTTCGGCTTAACGGAACCTGATCACGGTTCTGACCCGGGAAGTATGATTACCAACTTTAAAGATGCCGGTGATCATGTCATTCTTAACGGAGCCAAAATGTGGATTTCCAATGCTCCGTTTGCAGATATAGCTGTTGTATGGGCAAAAGACGAAACCGGAAGGATCTACGGATTGGTGGTTGAAAGAGGGATGGAAGGTTTCTCTACTCCTGAAATGCACGGAAAACACTCGTTGAGAGCTTCAGCAACAGGAGAACTGCTTTTCGATAACGTGAAAGTTCCGAAAGCAAATATTCTGCCGGGAAGATCAGGCCTTGGCGCCCCGCTTTCCTGCCTGGATTCTGCTCGTTTCGGTATCGCATGGGGAGCGTTAGGTGCTGCAATGGACTGCTATGATCAGGCTTTGAGATATTCTAAGGAACGTAAACAATTTGGTGTTCCGATCGCTGCTTTCCAGCTGACTCAAAAGAAACTGGCGGAAATGATCACGGAAATCACGAAAGCCCAGTTCCTGACGTTGCGTGTTGGCCAGCTGAGAGATCAGGGACGTGCGACATCTGCCCAGATTTCAATGATTAAACGTAATAACGTTGAGATCGCATTGAATATCGGCCGTGAGGCACGCCAGATTTTAGGAGCGATGGGAATCACAAATGAATACTCCATCATGCGCCACATGGCGAATTTAGAATCCGTTGTTACTTATGAAGGAACGCACGATATCCATTTGTTAATTACAGGAATGGATATTACAGGTATCTCTGCTTTCTCCAGAACAGAACCTGATTTATCAAAAATGAAGTAATTTAAACTCTTATTTTCTATAGAGCTGCCTCAAAAGGGCAGCTTTTTGCTTTTGTCATTTTTGACATTTTCAAATAATCTCCATATTCCCGCAAATAATAAAGATTTTCTATCGGAGTATAAAAGCACTCTGGCAGCATGATTATTTGCCATCATCTTCGTATCAAAATAAGCTTGATATGAAAACGTTGATGAAATTGAAAAGAAAAGGAGTATGGACTTTATTGCTGTTATTATTAGCTGCCTGTGGTCCGTCAAAACCCAAATTTATTCAGGTAGACCCTGAATTTCATAAATATGTTTCCGGCTACACGTCGGGAGTGATTTCCAATATGCAGCCCATTCGGATTGAGCTGGCAAATGAGGTTCCGGCAGAGATCCTTCATAAAACAGGGAAGAAAGATATTGATTCAACATTACTCGAAAAGATCATTGAATTTGAACCTGCGCTTGATGGAACAGTAAAATGGATCAATTCCCGCACCATCGAATTTACACCAGAAAAAAAGCTCGCTTCGAATCAATTTTACACCGCTTATTTTAAGTTGGATCAAGTGGCAAACGTAGAACGTAAGTACGAAACATTCGCCTTTCAGTTTGCCACCTATCCACAGGATATTTTTGTAGAACATATTTCGCTTAAAATGGAAGATGAATTCAATCCGGATGAAATGACGCTCAGCGGAAAATTAAAAACAACGGATTTTGCAGATAGCGCATCTTTGAAGAAGGTATTGTACATACTTGTAGATGGGAAAAAAGTATATCCTGATTTAGAAAAAGATACATGGTATGACAGGGAAAATGAATATCGATTTAAATTGAGAGGTATTCAACGGCGATCGACAGAAAGACAATTAGAAGTTCACTGGGACGGAGCACCTGTTCAATCCGGCAGAAAAGGAAGTGAAAAGGTAAGAGTGCCGGCATTGGGTGATTTCTTGGTTCTAAATGCAAATGTTGTTGACAGGGAAGATCAATGGTTGGAAATTTCATTTTCAGAGCCTATTCTTGCTGCTCAGAATCTAAACGGAATTATCTCCATTGAAGGCCAGGATAATCTTTCGTATGAAGTTTCCGGAAGCCAGGTGAAGGTATTTTTACCCAAACGTATTGTTGGTGAGAAAAAATTGACGATCAGCAACGGGCTTCAGAATATCAAAGGACATAAAAAATTGGACGCTTATCAGGAACAGCTGACATTTAATGAACCGAAGCCGATGTTGCGCATGAAAGGAACCGGAGCAATTTTACCAAATTCACAGGGGCTGATCTTTCCTTTTGAAGCAGTGAGCCTGAAGTCAGTAGAGGTACGGGTCATTAAGATTTTTGAAAACAACATTCACAATTTTCTGCAATTAAATAATCTGGACGGAGAAGATGCTTTGCATCGTTTCGGTAAAGTTGTTGCCGAGAAAAAATTCAGACTGGATGAAGATAAATCAGTTGATTTGAAGCAATGGTCAACGCATGTTGTTGATTTGCAAAAATTGATTTCTCCGGATCCGGGAGCCATTTACCGTGTTTCCATCAAATTCACAAAAGAAGATGCCATCTGTGATTGTGGTGAAGAAGAGCGTTCGGTACAGACCGTCCCATCTTCAAAACGAGATGATTCATGGAGCGAACGGCTTTGGGATTATTATGCTTTTGACGATGGATATGATTCATGGCATTATTACAGCGAGAGTTATTCTCCGTGTGATACATATTATTACGAAGGGAAAGCTATCTCCCGAAACATTCTGGCCTCTGACTTAGGAATCATCTTCAAATTGGAGGAAAATAAAACCGGTCATACGTTTGTAAGCAATATGCTGACAACTGAACCTGTTGCAAGTGCTGATGTAACATTCTATGATTTTACAAAGCAAGTCATCACCAGCGGTAAGACAGATGCACAGGGAATGTACACCAACAAATTGGATAGAAAGCCGTTTTTAGTGGTGGTAAAAAACGGAAATCAGCGAGGTTACCTGAAATTGGGTGATGCGTATGCAAATGCTATGAATAAGTTTGACATTGAAGGAACAAACGTGCAAAAAGGCGTCAAAGGGTTTTTATATGCAGAGCGAGGTGTATGGAGACCTGGAGATTCACTCTATGTTGCATTTATTCTGGAAAACAAAGACAATAGCCTTCCCAAAGACCATCCTGTGGATTTCAGTTTACAGGACCCGAACGGAAACATTGTTTATCAAACCACCCGCACAAAAAACGTGAACGGAACCTATGATTTCCGATGTAAGACGGATCAGGAAGGAATTACGGGACATTATCTTGCCACGGCAACAGTTGGAAACAACACCTACACAAAATACCTGAAAGTAGAGACCATCAAACCCAACCGATTGAAAATAAAACTGGATGTTCAGAAGAAATCTGAGCAGGATTCGGTTGCAAAATTGAAAGTTGAATGGTTACATGGTGCTATTGCCAAAAATCTGAAAACAACTGTTCAGGTGCAGATCAATCAGGGAAAAACAGTGTTTGATGCTTATAAAAAATACGTCTTCGACTCTCCGCTTCGTTCATATTCTTCAGATCTGATAACCATTGTCGATGGAAAATTAGACGAAAACGGATTACTGACCTTTTCCAAACAGCTGCATGTGGGAAACACTGCTCCCGGTAAACTAAAAGCCAATTATATTACAAAAGTATTTGAATCGGGAGGTGATTTCAGCATTGATCGGACGCAGGTTGATTATTCTCCTTTTCAAACGTATATTGGAATTCAATCTCCTGCTGCAGGAAGCTTTGACGGTTCATTGGAAACAGATAAAAAACATGTGTTTGATATTGTTGCCGTTTCCGGGGATGGAAACTTAAAAGCGGAAGAAACGGTAGAGGTAAAAATTTACAAACTGCAATGGCGCTGGTGGTATGAAAATAATGACTCCGATTTAGCTTCCTATATTGCCCGGACAGGATCATTTCTGGTAAAAGATACCGTTTTGAAAACAAAGCAGGGAACAGCCAGTGTTGCGTTTAAAATCAATTATCCTGATTATGGGAAATATGTGATCATTGTGACAGATAAAAAAGGAAATCATCAAACCGGGCTTCCGTTTACAATTGACTGGCCGTATTGGAACAGAGCCAACAGAGTGGAGGGTGAGCATGCCAATTTGCTGAATTTCACAACCAATAAATCGAACTATACAAAAGGAGAAACCATTCAGCTTTCCATTCCTTCTCCGGCTGCCGGAAAAGCATTGATTAGTATCGAAACACGTTCCAAAGTGATTAAGAAATACTGGATCAATACCAACAAAGGAGAAACACGGCATACGCTGAAGGCAACGGCAAATATGGCTCCGAATGCGTACATTCACATTACATTGATTCAGCCGCATGCGAATACTAAAAATGACCTTCCGATTCGTTTGTATGGTGTAACGCCTGTTGTGGTGGATGATCCGATGACACATTTACAACCGACCGTTCAGATGCCGGATGTGCTGAAACCGGAAACGAAACCGACCATTTCAGTCAAAGAAAAACAAGGCAGAAAAATGACTTATACACTGGCTGTTGTCGATGACGGATTGCTGGACTTGACTAATTTTAAAACTCCGCAACCGTGGAATACATTTTATGCAAAAGAAGCGCTTGGTATAAAAACGTGGGACATGTACGACTATGTTATTGGTGCATTTGCCGGAAAATTATCTAAATTATTATCCATTGGAGGTGATGGGGAAGCGGGCCGCGGGAAAAATCCGAAGGCAAACCGTTTCAAACCGATGGTGCGTTTTATGGGACCTTTTACAGTGGAAGCCGGACAAAGTAAAAATCACACGCTTGATGTTCCGAATTATGTTGGTTCTGTGCGCGTAATGGTTGTTGCTCAAAATAAGGGCGCTTATGGAAATTTTGAAAAAACGGTTCCGGTTAAAAAACCATTGATGTTACTGGCAACCTGTCCGCGTGTTTTTGGACCTGATGAAGAAATAGCATTGCCCATTAGCGTTTTTGCAATGGAAGAACACATTAAAAATGTGACATTGAGCATTGAAAGCAACGATCTTGTGGTTGTTACCGGTAAAAATGCGCAGACATTTGAGGTCAAAGAACCGGGAGAAATAACAAAAACATTTCAACTCAAAGTGGCAAAGCAGACCGGAATTGCCAAGCTGAAAATCACAGCAGTTTCCGGAAAAGTAAAAGCTACGGAAGAACTGGAAATCGATGTTCGACCTTCCAATCCTGTTCAGTATACTTATTCCAGCTTTGTTATAGAACCGGGAGCATCAAAGAAAATAGATGTGCGTTATTTTGGATTAAAATCAACCAACGAAGCCATTGTGGAAATTTCCCGTATTCCTTCCATCGGTTTGCAAAAAAGGCTGGATTACCTGATTCAATATCCGCACGGTTGTCTGGAGCAAACTACTTCAAGTGTTTTTCCGCAGTTGTACCTTGGAAAACTGACGAATATCTCTGAAAAAGAGCAAAAGCAGATCAAGAGCCATGTGCAGGAAGCGATTAAACGTCTTCAGCTGTTTCAAACCATCAACGGGGGCTTTTCCTACTGGCCGGGAGAAAGCTATGAAAATGAATGGGCGACGAATTATGCCGGGCATTTTTTACTGGAAGCCGAAATTCAGGGGTATGTTATTCCCGATAAGCTGAAAAAAGGATGGCTGAAATACCAGGCTGAAAAAGCGCAGAACTGGAATACGGACACCAATCCGTTTGTTCACAAACAGGCAACGGAAAGTCATCAGCTGACACAAGCATATCGTCTGTATCTGCTTGCACTTGCTAAGAAACAGCAATTAGGAGCAATGAACCGGTTAAAAGAAGAACGAAACCTGACACCAATGGCAAAATGGCAACTGGCTGCCGCTTATGCAGAAATCGGGCAGGATAAAGTAGGACAGAAAATGATTGAATCACTGGCAACGGAAATGAGCTCGTATCGGGAATTGTCTTACACATTCGGATCAAATACACGTGATGAAGCTATTATCCTTCAAACACTCAGTAAATTGAGAAATAATGAAAAAGCACAGAAATTAGTTACAAAAATGGCTGGAAAGCTTAACTCAGATTCGTGGATGAGCACACAGGAAACCGCAATGGCACTACTGGCTTTGACAGAATACGCAGGAGTGAAAAATACAAATGAAAAATGTACGTATAGTTTACAGATAAACGGCGATCAGCTTCAGCAATTGACATTGGACCGGATTTTGGAAAAACATACATACAGTGAAAAAGAACTCGTTTCCAATTCATTCATCCACCTCAAAAATACGGGAGCAAATAAGTTGTATGTTTCAGTGACTTTCAAAGGAATTCCATTGCAGGGAACAGAAAAAACAGCTTCTGAAAATCTGAAAATGAGTGTTACGTATGTGGATATGAACGGTAATGTAATCAACCCGGAAAAACTAAAACAGGGAACAGATTTCATGATGGAAGTTACACTATCAAACCCCGGAAAGAAAGGTATTTACAAGGAAATGGCATTGAGCCAGTTGTTTCCGAGTGGATGGGAAATTTTAAACGACCGCATGGATGGAATAGAATCCAATCAGGGAGTCCGTTATCAGGATGTAAGAGACGATAGGGTGTATTCTTATTTTGAATTGGGACCAAACACCAGTAAAACAGTTCGCATCCGTTTAAATGCAAGTTATCTGGGACGCTTTTATCTGCCTGCTGTTCAGTGTGAAACGATGTATGATAATTCGATTTACGCTTCCGAAAAAGGAAGGTGGGTGGAAGTTGTGAGGTAGGAATGAAAAATTGCCGCCAAATAAAAATTGTTAATGGTACACGGATGACGCTGATTTAATAGGATTGATTAAGATTTTTATCTGTGGAAAATCCGCTTGATCTGTGTCATCTGTGTGCTATCCCTGAAATACAAAGCGACTGGCAAAACGGAAACAGAACACTGATTTAATAGGATCAATTAAGATTTTTATCTGTAGAAAATCCGCTTGATCTGTGTCATCTGTGTGCTATCCCTGAAATACAAAGCGATTGGCAAAACGGAAACAGAACACTGGTTTAATAGGATTGATTAAAATTTTCATCTGCGGAAAATCCGCTTGATCTGTGTCATCTGTGTGCTATCCCTGAAATACAAAGCGACTAGCAAAATGGAAACAGGACACTGATTTAATAGGATTGATTAAAATTTTCATCTGCGGAAAATCCGCTTAATCCGCGTCATCTGCGTGCTATCCTTAAAAAGTAAAAAGACCAATAAACTGGATAAAGCATCAGACGGAGAAGAATCAAAAATACATTAATATGTGTGAAGAACAGCGATCATTAAATATGTTTTAAACGAAAGATTATTACATGATTAATTTAAAAAAATAATTTCAAGATACTTTGTTTTAGCTGATTAATAGATGTACATTCGTATCAACTTTAAATCTTGCTAATTATGAAACTAATTGTTGTATTATTCTTAACTGTTTGTAGTTTTTCTATATCAAGAGCACAGTGCGATGCCAATGTACGCGAAGCATTTGGAGGAGTTTCATCCATTACTGTTTACAATACTTACATTACCATCGGAGCCATCGCAGATGCTTATGTAAATGAAGTGTATGATGTAAATCGTGTAAAAGAACTTATGGGAGAACAGACTGCCATGCTGCAATCAGTAATAGAAATGCTAGCTAAATGCAAGGAAGTGAAAAGTAATGGACTTACGGAAGATGATGTTCTTTATGTGCAGGAGCTAATGGATTGTTTGACATCGCTAAAAAAAGAAGCGCAAGGTCTGAGTGATTATGCTGCTACCGGAAGTCAGGACGCTCAACAACGATATGATACAAATCGGGACAGGGCATGGCAGCAAATCACAGCTTTGCTGGGGCTGGAATAATTGAATAATGTGTGCTGTTTTTCTGAGAGTAGAATTAAATCTATAACTCTTCCAGCATCTTCATTACCTCTGGTTTCTTCCTTGTGGAAACAGGAACCAGGCTTCCGTCCGTCATGACCAGATGGCCACCTTCCTGTTTTGAATATTCCCGAATGTATTTGGTATTGATAAGATGTGATTGGTGTACTCTGAAAAATCCGTGATTTTGTAATAATTCTTCGAAATCTTTCAAGGTTCTTGTTACCATGATCTTTCGCTTGTCTGAGAAATGAAATTGCGTATAATTGACGTCACTTTCACAGCGGATGATGTCTTTTATTTCGACAATGCTGATCTTTTCCTGTGAATGCAACGCCAGCCGTTCATTGTTTTTTTGCTTGTCTTTCAGGCTTTCATTGAGCAACTTGTATTTTTCACTTTCATTTATGCTGCTCGCTTTGAATTTTTTAAGAGCTGCCTGTAATTCATCCGGATCAACAGGTTTTAGCAGGTAATCAATTGCTGCATACCGGAATGCTTTAATAGCGTGTGCATCTGATGCTGTAATGAAAATAATCTTAAAATCTATTTCACCGATGATGTCTAACAAATCAAATCCGCTTCCGTCCTGCATCTGAATATCAAGAAAAAGAATATCAGGCTTTGTGGTTTTGAGTAATTTAGCACCTTCGACCACACCGCTTGCTTCTCCTACAATTTGAACATCCGGAGCATAGTATTCCAGATCTTTTCGAAGCGTGATGCGTGCCTGTTCTATATCGTCTATTAAAATTGCTTTCATATTTAATGCATTATCGGGATTGTTAATCGTATCAATGTACCGCAAGCTTGCTGCTCATCCGTATATAGATCAATGATTTCAAGCTGAGCTGTATGATTTTCTTTTTTAAGTAATTCTAATCGTTTATTAGTTACTTTCAATGCCGTGGATTCGTGATAGCTTTCCATGCTTTTTTCGTTGTTCTCCGCTGCCTTTTTTCGGCCAATGCCGTTGTCCCTGACTTCACAAACAAGGTTATCACCTACAGAACGGAAAGACACTTTTATTTCTCCGTTGCATTGTTCTTCTGGCGGAAATTTGAATCCGTGCTTAATTGCATTCTCCACAAAGGGCTGTAACAGCATCGGCGGAATGAGAATAAAATCTTTTTCCAGGTTTTCATCGACTGAAATTGCATAATCGAAACGGTCGCCATTACAGAATTTCTCAATCAGCAAATAATTTTCCAGCGTTGAAACTTCTTCTTCGAGCGTAATGGTTGTGTTTCTCGAATTGCTTAAAATCTGACGCATCAATCGGGAGAATTTTGCCAGATAATATCGGGCTTCCTGCTCATTACCTGTACCTATTTGCGATTGAATGGAATTCAGAGCATTGAAAATAAAATGCGGATTCATTTGCAAACGCAATGCTTTTTGTTCCAATTCCATCAGCTCTTTCTCCATGCTGATTTTTTGCTCGCGCTCCCGTGATTTTTTGCTCACCAGGTTGATGCGCCATCGGAATAACAAAAATAAAATCAACCCGATAAGTCCGATTTCCAATGTCAGGAACCACCATGTTTTCCAGAATGGCAATTCGATTTCAAAGCTGAATGCAACCGGTTTTTTGTTCCAAACCTCATCCTCATTGCTTGCTTTCAGCAAAAAGGTATATTTTCCCGGATTCAGGTTCGAATAAACGATGCTGTGCTCTTTCGAGGGAGGCGACCAGTTTTCGTCAAATCCCACCAGTTTCCATTGGTAACGCACCGCTTCCGGATTGCTGAAATTGATGGCAAAAAAATCAAAGCTGATGTGATTCTGGTCGTGAGGTAGTATCAGCTTTTCAATCTTGTTCCATGGTTTTATCTTATCCTTGTAGATTGTCTGATTCAAAGGAATATAAAACAATTTGATGTCTCTGATCTGTGTGATCGGTTCATAATTATTTCGATACAAATTAGCAGGATTGTAGTGAAATAACCCGTTGATGGTTCCAAACCAGAATGTTCCGTCCGCATCTTTAAAAACAGCATTCTGACAGGTTTCGATTCCTGTAAAACCTTCACTTTTTCCAAAATGCCGGATATCCTTAATGGAATTATCAGCCTGGAATTCGATAAAATCAATTCCGGTTTCCGTTCCTACAATGCAGTTTCCTGAATTATCATTTATCATTAAATAGACATTGGAGGATGTTAAACCATCTTTTATGCCGTAAGTTCGTATCTGGTGCTTATTTCCGTTGAATGAAATGCGGTTGATACCTGCACCTGCCGTTCCTGCCCAAATCGTTCCGCTTGCATCTTCCGACAAACAGCGGATGGCATTGGAAGACAATCCGTTTTTTTCGCGAATGTAATTTTTGGACGGGACATCATTGAAAATATAGCCAATTCCGTTCTCCTCCGAGCCGTACCAAACCCGGTTCATTTTGTCAATCTGCAAGCAGGTTATCCGGTTTTGCAACAATCCGTCCGCTACTAAAAATTGCTTTTGGAGCTCTCCATTCCACTTCAAAATTCCAAGTCCGGCAGTTGCTACCCACAAATTTCCCTGACTATCTACCTGAATGGAACGAATATAGGATCTTGAGAATTCTTTCAGGCTTTCAAATGTTTCTCCATCGTACCGAAAAATTCCCTGCCCGTCTGTTCCGAAATACAGATTTCCCTGAAAATCTTCCGCTATTGCTTTTACTTTTACATCAGCAAAACCATTTGCTCCGTCAAACGTGATGAATACATTGTTTTCTTTTAAAGTGACGCCTTTTTGTCCGTTTCCGATCCACAAACGGTTTTTGCTATCCCGAAAAACACTGTAAATGAAATTCGCTTTCAATCCCGATTTTTCATCGTATCCTGTAAATTGATTTCCCGCATAATTGGCAACTCCTCCGCCCGATGTCCCGAACCAGTAGCTATTGCTATTGTCCTGGCAGATACTGCGAACATGGTTATTGCTCAGACCTTCTTTTTCTCCAAACCACGAAAACGACTTACCGGCTTTTGAATAGTGAGCAACTCCGGAAGTAAGCGTTCCGATCCACAGATCCTGATTGTGATCGATGTAAATATCTAAAACAGTTTGTTTATACAATTCGTGCTTCAAGTCAATGCGGTAAAACTGCTTACCATTGTAGCAATACATTCCATCGCCGTAGGTTCCGATCCACAGATTACCGTTTTTGTCCTCTTTGAGCGTTGTAATGGCATTGCGCATGTATCGGTTCTCGTTTCCTAAGTCTTCTTTCTTCCAACGATTGTTATTTAACGTATAGCGAAACAGCCCTTTGCCATAGCCGACATAGAGCTTGTCCTCTTTATCAAAAAGGATGGTGTTGACAGTGACGTTTTCTGTTCCAAGCTGTTCATTAAGCGATTCGAATTGCTTTCCGTCGAATGTGAAAACACCTTTGTTTCCGGAGAGAAACATTTTTCCGTTTTTATTCCAGACAATTGACAAAACCTGAAATTTTCCATCAGAACCTGATAGTTTAAAGGAGTCAAATGTGAGGCCATTGTAGCGTGAAATACCATTATTGGTTCCAATCCACAAATTACCTTCCGCATCTTCCTTAATACAATTGATATAATTCGTTCCTAAACCATCTTTTTCCGTGAATGTCGTGAATGTGATTCCGTCGAAGCGTGTCAATCCGCCGCCTCGTGTTCCCATCCACAGGTAACCTCTCGAATCCTGAAGCAGAGCATACACCTGAGATTGAGCAATTCCATCCTTTACAGTATAATTTCTGAAATGGTAGGACTGTCCCCAAAACACAATCGGAGTGAACAGCAAAAACAACAGAAACAGCACATTGGAAAAACGCATAGACAAATCTAAATTTTATTTCGCATTTTTTCAAGATTGGTGAATAAAAGCAAAAGATGGTACTTGGACTGGTAAAAGAGCACAATTGAAGATAATTAACTTTTCAGAGTTTCAGCAAGTTTTGTCGCTAAATGTTACTTTTGTTCTAAATTTTGTGAGGAGATGCTTGAATCAGTGTATGGGAATGAAGATATTGTCTGGCAGTTGCGCCCGCACTTATTTGATACGGTAAGTATGGTAATTCTTTTCTTATCATTGGTGCTGCTCACGATCTCCCGCTTGTTGCAGGACGGGCTGATGACCGGTATTGTAACCAATACCTTTAAGAATTATTCTTTTAAAGTTCCGGTCAATACCGGAGCCACAGTACTGCTGTTTATAAATTATTTTCTTGTTACCATTGGGATTGTTTATATGATCGTCCGGGAGTATAAAACACTGGATATTTTAAGCATTTATTTCTTCTACGGCACAGTGTTGATATTACTGCTGATTCCGTTTATAAACTTTTTGATCTCCCGGATTTTTGTGGGAAATATTCCGGTATTCCGCGAACTGGCGGAAGTCAGTAAAAATCTGATCTTGCTGAAGAGTGTGGTTTTTAGTGTGCTTTTATTATTATGGGTGTTTAATGACCAATGGGATTATTATTTTAAAATTGCCCTGTTATCCTTGCTGCTGCTGTTTTATACGGTGAGAGTGCTCTTGTCTGTTTATAAGAGTTTGAGGCACCATGTGTATTGGTATTATTTAATTTTGTACTTTTGCACTCTCGAAGTCTTGCCCTATTTGTTCTTAGGTGTTACAATAGGCAGGATTATTGAACTTGAAATGATTGTTTAATATAAATTCAGAATCAAATTGGCTATTAAAACTATATTGGTTTCTCAGCCAAAACCTGAAGGAGAGAAATCTCCTTACTTCGATTTGGCAGAGAAATACGATTTAAAGATCGATTTTCGTCCCTTTATTCATGTTGAAGGAGTGAATGCTCAGGAGGTGAGAGGACAGCGGGTGAATTTCGCTGAGCACTCCGCGGTGATCATGACTTCTAAAAATGCAGTGGACCACTTTTTCAGAGTAGCTGAGGAGATGAGGTTTCAAGTTCCGGACACCATGAAATATTTCTGTATTTCTGAGGCGGTTGCATTATATCTGCAGAAATACGTAGCCTACCGGAAACGTAAAATTTTCTTCGGGAAGCAGACGATCGAAGAACTGGCAGATGTGATGAAGAAACATAAAACGGAAAAGTTTTTGCTTCCTTGTACGGATATTCTGCGGGATAAGATTCCGGAAGTGCTTGAGAGCTTCGGATATAATTTTACTAAAGCAGTTTTATACCGTACCGTTGCTTCTGATCTGAGCGATTTAGAAGATGTTTATTACGATATGCTGGTATTTTTCAGTCCCGGTGGAATCGAATCGCTGTTTAAAAACTTCCCTGACTTTAAGCAGAACAATACATTGATCGCAGCTTTCGGTCCTACAACGGCAAATGCAGTGATCAAAAATAATCTTCGTTTGGATGTCCATGCGCCACAGCCGAATCTTCCTTCGATGACAGCCGCGATTGAGCATTTCATAAAAGAGGTAAACAAGAAAGAAAAATCTAAGAAATAAATGATGAAAACGCCTTTAACGAGGCGTTTTTTCTTTTCTCATTTGTTACTTTTTCCCATGTCCGAAAAATCATTATTTTTGAAAGATTAAAAATTGAAAAGGTGAGTAAGAAAAAGATCGCTGATTCCGGGTCAGGTGAAAATAAATCAACTTCCAGAGCTCCTAAAGTGCTGTTCTGGCTCATTGGTTTAATGCCGATGTTTGTTATCATTGTATTACTTCTTTCTCAGTCGGAAGAAGAGCTTCCCTCATTGGAAATGCTGGAAAACCCACCGGAGCTTCAGGCTTCAATCATTCTTGCCGATGATGGAGAAACGGAGCTGGGGCGGTACTGGAAAATTAACAGAACAACGATCAATTATAAAGATATCTCTCCGTTTGTCACCTCTGCACTGATTTCCACAGAAGATGAACGGTTCCACGAACATTCCGGAGTTGACTTTAAAGCCTTGGGACGGGCAGTTGTGAAAATGGGACGGGCCGGGGGAGGCTCCACGATTACCCAGCAGCTGGCTAAATTACTCTATACTTTGCAGCAGCGCGAAAAAGAAAGTGAGGCAAGATCGAAAGGTTTGAGCCTTCCTATTCCCGGAAAAGCCGGAAGGCTGATGGGACGTGTTAATGAAAAGGCACAGGAGAATATCATCGCAACACGTTTAGAGGAACGATATACAAAAGAAGAGATTATCAGCATGTACCTGAATCAGTTTGACTTTCTGTATAACGCGGTAGGAATCGAGAACGCCTCAAAAGTATATTTCAATAAACCCGCAAAAGAACTAAACAAAGAAGAAGCGGCAACGCTGGTGGGGATGTGTAAAAATCCGGGATTGTATAATCCGTACAGCTTTACAAAAACCAATTACAGACAGAAGCTGGCGAATAAAAAGAAAGTTTCTGTTGACAAAATCTCTGACGAAGAAGTCCGGAATGCCCGTGCGGAAGACAGCCTGAGAACGGTTTCCAGACGGAATCAGGTATTATATCAATGGATGAAAAACAGCAGTAAAGATAATCCTGCATTGGGAGTGAAGATCACAAGAGAGGAATACGAAGAGCTGATTAAGAAACCTTTGCTGACCGATTATCAGAGTGTTGATCACAAACAGGGAATAGCTCCTTATTTCAGGGAGTCGATCCGTGCTGAAATTAATGATCTTTTTTCCCAGAAAACTGAAAAAGGAGAATTGAAATACAAGAAAAAAGACGGCACACCCTGGAATATCTATAATGACGGACTAAAAATTTATACCACTATAAATGTTGACCTGCAGAAATACGCGGAAGAAGCGGTGGAACGGCATTTAAAAGAGAATCTTCAGCCTGCTTTTGATAAAAATAATTCGAAAACGAAATTTTACCCGTTTGCTAACGAGATTAAGCAGGAAGAGATCGACAAGATCATGAATTCGGCGATAAAAGTCAGTGACCGTTACAGAAATCTGAAGCAGGCCGGCTTATCGAACAGTGAAATTATCAAAACCTTTCACGAGCCGGCGGATATGAAGGTTTTTTCCTGGAAAGGCGAGATCGATACGGTAATGACACCTTATGATTCCATTCGTTATTATAAAGCTTTTTTACGTGCAGGCCTGTTGAGCATCGAACCGGGAACCGGATTTGTAAAAGCATGGGTAGGAGGCTATAACATGGATTACTTTGCATTCGATCATGTCCGTCTCGGGAAACGCCAGATAGGATCCACCGTGAAACCATTTGTATATGCTGCAGGAATGACCATGGGAGTGATCACTCCGTGTACGACCTTTCCGAATATCCAGCATTGTGTGGACAAGTTTGACCATCAGGGAAGGCCCAGCGGCCAGTGGTGTCCCAGAAATTCAGACGGGAAATTTGACGGGACTCCTGTAACCGTGAGAAAAGGATTGGCCGGATCGATGAATAATATTGTTGTAGCGGTAATGCAGGCAATGGGAGCGACAGCCGGCCCGCAGACAGTCAACAAAATCCTGAAATCGATGGGAATCCACCTGAATGACGAAGATGTGGTTCCTGCGATGTGCTTAGGAACGATGGATATGTCTTTATATGAGCTGGTAGCTGCCCAGGCGACATTTGTAAATAACGGGCTTTACATCCAGCCGACCACTATATTGCGGATTGAGGATAGAAATGGTAATGTGATCTATAATGCACAACCGGAAATCAACGAAGCATTAAATGAAAATGTAGCTTACGCGACCTTGAGTATCATGCGCTCTGTGGTAGATGGCGGAACAGCAGGGAGCTTGCGGGGAAGCGTTCATAACTGGGGAGGTTTGAAATATCCGATGGCAGGTAAGACAGGTACGACACAGAGTAACTCTGATGGCTGGTACATGGGATTGACTCCGAATCTGGTGACAGGTGTCTGGGTCGGAGGAGAAGAACGGGCGATCCGTTTCCGGACAATGACCTGGGGACAGGGAGGACGTATGGCTTTGCCTATTTTCGGTTATTATATGCAAAAAGCTTACGCGAATCCTAAGCTGAAGCTGACGGAAGGCGATTTTGTGAAACCGGAGCACTATAATGAAAGTGAATTTAATTGCACCCCGGGAGTGGCTGAGGATCTGCCGTTAGATCCCGGTATTACTATTTAATGATTTTTTATTTATGAATAAAGTTGTAAAAAACGAAGAGGAAGCGCTGAATGGAATTCAGGATGGAATGACGTTGATGGTTGGAGGATTCGGACTTTGCGGGATTCCTGAAAATTCTATCGCGCAGCTGGTAAAAATGAATGTAAAAAAGCTAACGTGCATTTCCAATAACGCGGGAGTTGATGATTTTGGCCTTGGGCTGTTATTGCAGCAGAAACAAATAAAAAAAATGATCAGCTCGTATGTGGGTGAGAATGCCGAGTTCGAGCGTCAGATGCTGAGTGGTGAGCTGGAAGTGGATCTGATTCCGCAGGGTTCGCTGGCAGAAAGATGCCGTGCCGGTGGCGCCGGAATTCCTGCATTTTTTACTCCTGCAGGTTACGGTACAGAAGTGGCGGAAGGAAAAGAGATGCGTGAATTTAATGGCAAGCCTCATATTTTGGAAACTGCTTTAACAGCAGATTTTGCAATCGTAAAAGCGTGGAAAGGAGATACAGAAGGAAACCTTATTTACAAAGCGACGGCAATGAACTTCAATCCGATGATGGCAATGGCCGGTAAGATTACAGTTGCAGAAGTAGAAGAGCTCGTTCCGGCAGGTGAATTAGATCCGGGACAAATACATACACCGGGAATTTTTGTTCAGCGTATTTTTCAGGGTAAAAAATATGAAAAGCGGATAGAGCAACGAACAGTAAGAAAAAGAGAAGCATAAGAGAGGAACCGCAAGCAATTGCGGTTTTTTTTCAATTTAAAAGATAACAGATGAAGATACGGATTTTATTATTGACCTTATTGGTGAAAGCAGGTGTCTTTTACGGGCAAAAAGACTCAATTTGGAAGCAAAAGCCGGAGTTATCCGTCAGCGGTTTTATTGATGTATTTTATGCAACAGACTTTAGTAAATCAAACATGAACCAACGGCAACTTTTTCTGTATAATCATAACAGGAGAAATGAGTTCAACTTAAATCTTGGATTGATTAAATTTACAGTTGCCCACCCTCGTTACCGTGCTAATTTAGGTTTTCATGCAGGAACATTCGTTAATGATAATTATGCAGGAGAGCCATCTGCTTTGCGTTATGTCCACGAAGCGAATGTGGGTATGGCACTGGATAAAAAGAGTAAATGGTGGCTGGATGCAGGGATTTTTTCTTCTCATATTGGTGTGGAAAGTGCCGTTTCTATTGATAACTGGACCTTGACAAGATCATTGCTGGCGGAGAATTCTCCGTATTACGAGACAGGAGCTAAGCTGACTTTTTCCCCGGGCAAATGGAGCTTTTCAGCACTGTTACTGAACGGTTGGCAGCGTATTCAGAAAATAACAGATAATTCGTTCCCATCTTTCGGCTCACAGGTAATTTATAAGCCGAACGATAAGATTAAGCTGAATCACAGCTTGTATGCAGGTTCTGAATTTCCCTATGTCTATAGAAGGTGGCGTTATTATAGTGACTTGCATGTAATTTACAAGGTACATAAACAGGTAGGACTTATTGCTGCTTTTGACATAGGACTGGAACAACGTTTTACAAGGTCAAGAAATCATAATGTGTGGTTCAGTCCGGTCGTAATGGTACGATACCAATTTCTGCCGGCATGGTCGTTCACACTACGCGGAGAATATTTTTCAGACCCGCGGAGAGTAGTTGTTTTCAATATATCACCGGATCCTTTTCGTGCAAGCGGATGTTCTTTAAATATTGATTATTCACCTATCCCTGCTGTAATGTGCCGGATTGAAGGCCGCTGGATGACGGGACAGAACAAAATTTACCTGAACGGTCAGGGAGTATTTGAAAAAAATAATCTGGCTCTGATTGCTTCCATTGCGATAAAAATTGAGAAAAAGCTTTCCGACAGACCTGAAAAGTAAAGAAAGTTATTTTAGATATAAATCTGTGAATCTGCAATATAATAAATAAAAAAATCCGGGGAATTTCCCCGGATTCCGAATGCTAATAAATAGAAATTATTTATCAATAGAACCTGTAACGCGTTTCATGAAATCATTCAGTGCATCTTTCTGGGTTTTGCCGGACTGAATCTCCTGATGAACCTCTACAGCTCCGGAGAAGTTAGATAATAACTCTCCGATAACATCCATCTCTTCATCCTTCAGGCCGGGAGCATCAATAAGATACTCCAGCGTTTCAATCGTTTCATTTACGTAATCTTCATCGTTCTCTTCGATGAATTTCACCATGTGTTTAATGACCGGCAACCGCATCTTTCACTTCCTGAATGGTTTCTACTTTGTTACCTTGTGCCTGCTTTACCAATTGTCCGTTTACAAAGCCCGCGAAAGTCGGTAAGTTCGTAACATCAGCGAACTTACGTGATCCCGGTAATTTTTCGGCATCCACATAGTAAAAAGCGATGTCAGGATTTTCTTCCGCCATGCGTTTGAACTTTGGCTTTGTTATTTTGCAATTGCCGCACCAAGCCGCACCATACTGAACCATGACCTTCTCATTAGAGTGAAGTAGCTGATCCAGATTATCTTCCGTTAACTCTGTAAACATAATTTTTAGTGTTTGCTTAAATACTCTGCAGTACTGTTACGATCTGCTTTCATTGCGTCTTTTCCTTCTTCCCAGTTGGCAGGACATACTTCTCCGTGCTGTTGAACGTGTGTGTACGCGTCCACTAAACGAAGATATTCACCTACGTTCCTTCCTAACGGCATGTGATTGATTGATTCGTGGAATACAGTTCCTTCCTCATCAATTAAATAGGTTGCACGGTAAGGTACATTATCTCCCGCAGATTCATCATCGTACTGGTCATAGTCCAGAATGTCCAGCTCTTCCGCCAGACGACGTGTAGAATCAGCCAGTAAAGGGAATTTAACTCCTTCAATACCTCCGTTGTCTTTCGCAGTGTTTAACCATGCGAAGTGAACCTCTGCCGTGTCACAAGATGCTCCGATAACAAGTGTATTGCGTTTTTCAAATTCAGCTGCAGCTTCCTGAAATGCATGAATCTCAGTAGGGCAAACGAATGTGAAATCTTTCGGATACCAGAATAATACTATTTTTTTCTTGCGGTCAACAGCATGTTGGAAAACATCAAGCTTGAATGTGTCTCCCAATTCGTCGATTGCATTTACTGCAACAGAAGGAAATTTTTTACCTACTATACTCATAATTATATTGTTTTTATTTGTTTACTTATTTTTTGATTTTAAGATATTACGATTTTAGAATATCAAGACTTCTAATTCAATATTCCCCAATTCAACATTCATTATTTCCCCAGCCATGCCGAGAACATCCATGTGGATTTTTCTTTTTCACGGATCAGATCACTCATAAAAGCACTCGTTCCTTCGTCGTTTTCTTCTCCCGCAGCTGCTAAAATTTCCCGTTCGGTCTTCAATAAGGATTTTTGTGCTTCCACAATGTATTTCATCCCTTCTTTTCCATCGGAAATATATGCATTTTCCTTTAGCAGGCTCGTTTTTATATAGTCGGAGAAAGTGTGAAGCGGAACAGCTTCATACGTAAGAATACGCTCTGCCAGATCATCAATGATCACCTGAGTGCGTGTATAAAGTTCCTCGTATTTCAAATGGAGCTCGAAGAAGTGAGTACCTTTGATATTCCAGTGCAAAGAACGAAGATTTTGGTAATGAATCTGGTAAGTGGCGAGTAACTCATTTAGCCGGCTTACGATGTTGTTTTTTTCTTTCTTTCCCATAATCAGTGATTTTATTACAAATATAAATGTTTACAACCTATAAACAAAATAGATTGTTTTGATGTTATTATTGATTTTATGAATAATAATTGTGTTTTGTAAGTTTGCCTGAATATAGTATTTGATTATTAACAACGTAGTCTTGAAAGAAATCTCCGGGCAGAGCAGCCGGATTGCTTATATTTGTGCTTAATAACAATTTTTTCAATATTTAATTTCACTAAAATATGAAGTTACGTTACATGCTAATGTTCTTTGTAGGTTGTTTTGCACAGACTGTTTTTAGTCAGTATTACGACCTGTATAAGGACGATTTTGAAGCAAATCAGGGCTGGACATTTCAGAATGGAGGAAGCCTTAATCACTTTATTCTTGGAGAATGTGCAGGAAACTCTGCACCAGCTTCGGGAAATACAGCGCTGTATGTAGCGCCGATGACAGGAACAGGCTCTGATTGCTCAGCCGGTTCTCAGTTTTCGTACGCTTACCAGCCGACAGCGAGTGGAGTAGATACAGTCTGGGCATTTCAGGCCCTGACCTATAATAATTGCGCTCAGAATCTGGTGGTTGATTTTGATTATAAGCTGGAGACCAATGATGCCAATGATAAAGGTGCGATCGTTTATCGCCTGAATGCTTCTTCTCAATGGCAGATTCTGGCAGTTTTAGCTACTTCTACCAATTCATGGCTGAATGCGAGCTACAGCCTGCCCGCTTCATTAAATGGTCAGAATTTTGAGATAGGGTTTTTGTTTGCGTTTGATAACAGCACTGTGAGTGGAATCCCGTTTGCGATTGATAATTTTACTGTAAAAGGCCTGGATATTATTGATCCGGTTATTTCCTGCCCGACAGCTCATTCATTAATCGGAGATGCGAATTGCTCTGTTGTCCTTCCTGATCTGACAGGATTGGTTACAGCCAGCGACAACTGCTCACTTACAGCTGACTTGTCTTTTTCTCAGTCTCCGAATATGGGAGAAACAGCGGTAGGAACGTCAACAATCACATTTACGGTATATGATGAATCGAATAATTCGGCAAGCTGTACCATGACGCTGAACATGATCGATACGATCCGTCCTGTAATTGTGTGTAATCAGTTTGTCAATATCAGTAACAACAACTCTGCTTGTAATTATCTTGTTCCAGATCTGACGGGAGAAGTTGTTTCCATAACAGACAACTGTTCTTCTTCTAATTTTATTATTTCTCAGACACCTACTGTCGGAACATCTGTTTCCGGGATTTTTAATGCTGTAGTAACTGTTGAAGATGAACAGGGAAATGCAACTACCTGTTTTGTCCGTTTACTGCCTGTTGACACGATCGCTCCGGTAATTACCTGCCCGAATGATGTAGTGGTGAACAACGGCACAAGTTGTACTTTTGTCGTTCCTGATTACACTCCGCAAGCCGTTGTAACTGATAACTGCGTGCTGTTATCTACCGTTCAGGTTCCGATAGCAGGAGCAACTATTAATTCGGGAATCCATACATTTAAGATCCGTGCTACGGACGAGCTGGGGAATTATTCCGAATGTACTTTCCAGGTCAGCGCGATTGAATCACAGGCTCCGCAAATTGTTGTCTGTCCTTCTGACATCTCAACATGTGACTCTGTGATTAACTTTCAGAATATTACTGCAATCGATAACTGCCTGGCAGGTGTCTTTAAAGCAGATAATACCGGATTGAACTCCGGTGATGTGTTTCCTGTAGGAACTACAAACTTAGAGTACATAGCAAGAGATTCCTCAGGAAATACGGCGACATGTGCTTTTTCAGTAACACGTCTTGCCTTGCCGGAAGCACCTTCGTTCATAGAAGATACAATCAATCTGTGTAACCAGAATTCAGTAGCGATTGCAGCGGTACCGGTGACACAGGGAACGGGATACTGGTCTGTTCCTTCAGGTTCATCTGTTACTATAGCGGATGTTAATCAGGCTTCTACAACAGCGTCAGGGCTGGCTCCCGGAAGTAATGTGGTGATTTGGAACACGACTTCACAAAACTGTGGAAGCACATTTAAGAACTTAATTATTAATAATTACTCATTGTCTTCTCCTTCAGTTGTATTGAAAGACACAACTTATAACTGTAGTACAGGAAATGTGCTGCTGACTGCACAACCTCCTCAGTCAGGAACAGGAATCTGGACTTCCGATGTTCAGAATACCATTACAAATGCGAATTATCACAATGCTTTGGCAACTAATTTACAGGAAGGATGGAATACGTTCTATTATACTGTCACTAACGGTGTCTGCCCTTCAAATGTGGATTCCATGAAAGTATTCAAAATGGTAAAACCTCAGATATTGAATATTTCCGATACATCCGTGTGTGAGAAGGTTGTATTGGAGCTGGTAGGTACGACTCCTCCGTCACATACGCAGGCTATCTGGTATTTTGAAGAAGGAAACGGCTCTTTTTCCAATGAATACAGCCCTGTTACACAATTGACAGATTATAAGCTGGGGACCAGCGTAATTGTTTATTCGTTCAACCACAGCTATTGCGGCTTGGCTAATGATACGCTGATCCTGACATATAATAATTGTGACGGAAATGAATTTATGATACCGACGCTTATCACACCGAATCAGGATGGTAAGAACGACTCTTTTGTGATTGACGGATTAAATTTGAAATATCCGAAATGTAAGATGACAATTGTTAACCGCTGGGGAAGCATTGTATTTGAATCGGAGGGGTATCCTGTAGCCTGGGACGGAACCTTTAAAGGAGATCCGCTCCCTGTGGGAACTTATTATTACGTCATTGAATTAAATGACGGAACTAAAAAATCACTTACGGGACCAATTAGTATCATTCGTTAATCTGTATTAGTCATGAAGAAATTTAGAATAATCATATTAAGTGCATTAACGTTTGGTGTGACATCCGTTTTTGCACAACAGGAGTTTCAGTTCGGAAACTACACACACAATCCTTATCTTTTCAATCCGGCAGCCGGCGGACTGACGGATTTCACCCAGATCGACCTGGGATACCGCAATCAGCATATCAGCTCCGACGGGAATCCGGTAACAATGTATTTATCAGGACATACACAGCTCTATCTGAAAAAGAACAAAGGAGCTGCCAAAGTATTTAATCCGGATGGTATTTCCATGTACACGCCACCTTTGAACAGTGTTGGAAAGTTTAAGCAGATTGTTGGGGGAAGAGTAATTAATGACGGAATCGGCCCTTTCCAGAAGACAGGAATCATGGCTACTTACGCTGTGCATCTTCCTTTGACTAAAAAGCTTAATTTCGGAGCAGGACTGGGCTTGGGATGGAACAACATCGGGATCAATCCTTCCAAAGTAGTGGTTCAGTCGGAAGCAGACGATATCCTGCAGGGATTCGGAGCGAGATGGAATCAGAATAATCTGGATCTGCAGGCAGGCCTGGTAGTTTATACAGATCGGTTTACGTTCAGCTTTAGCGGAACACAATTATTAGGCAGCAAGTTTAATTTCAGCGATGCTTATTTTATAAGTAAGCTGAACAGTCACTGGCTGATCTATTCATCTTATAAAATAAAAGCAGGAGAAAACTTTACTGTTGAGCCATTTATGATGGCAAGAGCTGTGAAGAATTCGCCGTTCAGTGCAGATTTGGGAGCTAAGGTCCATTATAATTACTTATGGTTGGGAGCACAATACAGAACATCTCAGTCTTTTGTAGTTTCTTTAGGGCTGAACTTCCTGAAAAACTTGTATCTGAGCTATGCTTTCGAATACAGCGCTAAAGCGACAAGAGTTTCAACAGCAGGAACACATGAAATACAGCTGGGAATTTACTTGGGGAAATCTAAAAAAGCCGCTGCTAAAACGGCTCAGCCGGTTGAGAAGACAGAAGAAACAGAAACTTCAGGAGAGTAAGATCTTTTGGAATAAATTCAAAGTCCGTTCATTTCGAACGGACTTTTTTGTAATATTGAAGGAGATTTCCGCCAGATTATGATCCCGAGAAAGTCAAAATATGCAATTCAGGCGCTAAAAAGCCTGGCAAAAGTTTATCCTGAAAAAGGACGGCTTGCGATTGCTTTTATTGCAGATCAGGAACGGATTCCGAAGAAATTTCTGGAGGCAATTCTGCTGCAGCTCAGAAATGTGGGGATTGTAGGTAGCAAAATGGGGCCGGCGGGAGGATATTATCTTTTGAAATCACCGGATGACATCGCACTGAGTGATATCATACGAGCGACAGGAGGGCCAATTGCTCTATTGCCTTGTGTGAGCCTTAATTTCTATGAAGCCTGTGAAGATTGTCCCAGTGAAGAATTATGCGGATTGCATGAAGTTTTGGAAGAAGTTCGTGAAGCATCTGTACGGATTCTTGCAAAAACAAGCCTGACTGATTTAATTAAAAGAGAATCAAAGCTTTTGAAGTTAAGTCAAAGAATTGATAATTAATATTTTATTTCCTCATATATTCTACTTATACGATAGGATAACAATAAAATAATTGTCTGAATTCTTGGAGATTATAATATTGCTTTTTTTCTTTGCCGGGTCATAAAAGGAAATCAGCCTGAATAAATCCAATGGGAAGAAATAAAAAACTTTTACCAATTTTCGTTAGAGAACAAGAAGTTCATTTAATTATTTCGGATGTACAGGATGCTGATTTAGAAAACGTTCGTGCCCTTATTTCTGGTTTCAGGCAAACTTCCGTTTATTTAATCAATGCAAAGGTTTCGGAAGCAGTTCTCACAGAGCTTAGGCTTTTTCACAATATTATCGTTAAGCAGCAGGCAGATGATAATATCATTTCAGCTGCACAATTTGTTTTTTCATTTGCTAGGGAGAAAGAAGCAGTTGAATCTTTGATGAATTACGCTCACACGAACGGAATATTAGTGACTTTTGCTTTTTTTCCGGAGCTGAGTAATTTCTTTTTTGGAAGATCCGTTGATAAAGGCGCTGTTCATTTAGCTGTTACGGTTCAGGGAGAAGCGCCGGTATTGGAAAACAGAATACAGCAGGCACTTGAAGATCATTTTCCCGGTTCTGTATCGAAGAGTGTGGATCAGCTGAACCGGTTAGAGTCATTTCTCAGCAAAGATTTTAAAAAGAGGGTGCATCAGCTGAATCAGCAGACGGCTGTCCTTATCAGTAAGAAATCAAAGCCGTGGTATGATTTTTCCTATAAGAAAACAGCAGTTTACCTGGTGAGCATTCTGGGAACAATGATTGCCGGGCATATTTTATTTTCCATGATTCCTCCCGCTGCGGTATGGGAAAATTTCAACGCGCTTGTAGATACGCTCGACGTGACATTTCTGTATTTTATTCTGGGAGGCTTTATCGCGCAGATGATCGACGGCGCATTGGGAATGGCGTATGGTGTTTCTGCAACAACCTTTTTGCTTTCCTTTGGGGTGAGCCCTGCTGTAGCGAGTATGTCTGTCCATGCTTCTGAAATATTTACCAGTGGCGTTTCGGGAATCATGCACCTGAAGTTCGGAAACGTAAACAGCCGCTTATTCAAAAATATTGTTGTTCCCGGAGTAATAGGAGCGATTATCGGCGCATATATCTTATCGGAATTTGAATCCTACAGCGCATATATAAAACCTATTGTGAGCTCCTATACGCTGTTCTTGGGAGCGTTGATCATTTATAAAGTGGTACGAAAAAGGCAGAACCGTAAAAAAGTAACCAGAGTAGGCTGGCTGGCAACTCTAGGAGGTTTTCTGGACTCGATCGGCGGCGGTGGTTGGGGACCTGTTGTTTCTTCAACACTGATTTCCAGAGGTAAAAATCCCAGGATGATTGTTGGATCGGTAAACCTGGCGGAGTTCTTTGTATCACTGGCAAGTTCCATCACTTTTTTTAGTTTCATCGGTGCGGGCGCATGGCAGCCAATTGTGGGATTAATTCTCGGAGGAATCTGCGCTGCTCCTATTGCTGCTTATATGGCTTCCCGCTTAAATGTAAAAGCAATGATGCTTTTTGTTGGTATTGTGGTGATTATAGCCAGTCTGAAAAACGTTTTATCTATATTTTTTTAAATATGAATCCATCTACATTTGAACATATTAATACAAGCGATATAACAGAGCTGCTGACAGCGATTACACAGGTAGAAGGTGTGAATGCCGCTTTTTCAACAAGCCTGAGTATTGAGGACCAGGTTATTACAGATGTTATTTTTAAAAATAATCTTCCTGTTCGTGTTTTTACGCTGGATACAGGGAGGTTGTTTACTGAAACATATAGCCTGATGTCTTCCACAAGAGAGCGTTATAAGAAGGATTTGGAAACGTATTATGGAAAAGCGGATGAATTACAAAAGCTGATAACAGAGAAAGGGCCGAATTTATTTTACGAATCGGTGGAAAATAGAAAAGCGTGCTGCCATGTGCGCAAAGTTGAGCCGTTGAATCGCGCGTTAGAAGGTGTAAATGTATGGATAACGGGATTAAGATCGGAACATTCTGAAAACAGGCATGATATGCACGTATTTGAATGGGATCAGAGTAGGGGAATAACGAAAGTAAATCCGTTGATTAGCTGGACGACAGAAGAAGTATGGAAATATATTCGTTCGTATAATGTTCCTTACAATGTCCTGCAGGATCGAGGTTTTATTAGCTTGGGATGCCAGCCTTGCACGAGAGCAGTCAAAGAAGGAGAGGCTTTTCGTGCCGGTCGGTGGTGGTGGGAAGATAATTCTAAAAAAGAATGCGGTTTGCATTCATAAATTGATAATTTTATTCATAGATATGAGTGATTATTTAAATCGGTTAGAAGCAGAAGCGATTCACGTACTGCGTGAAACAGCAGGGCAATTTGAACGCCCCGCATTGCTTTTCAGTGGAGGAAAAGACAGCATTTGCCTGGTACATCTGGCATTAAAAGCATTCCGCCCCGGAAAATTTCCTTTTCCGTTGGTTCATGTGGATACAGGACATAATTTCCCGGAAGCACTGGCTTTCAGAGATGATTTAGCGGAAAAGCTGGGCGAGAAGCTGATCGTAAGAAAGGTAGAAGATACCTTAAAACGAAAAGGAATTCCGGATGCGAAGGGAAAATTCCCCAGCAGAAATGCCCTGCAGACACATACACTATTGGAAACCATTGAGGAATTTGAATTTGATGCGTGTATCGGAGGTGCAAGGCGTGATGAGGAAAAAGCCCGTGCAAAAGAACGCTTCTTTTCCGTAAGAGACGAGTTTGGACAATGGGATCCGAAATTACAGCGACCTGAACTCTGGAATATCTATAATGGTAAAATACATAAAGGAGAAAATGTACGCGTATTCCCGATCTCTAACTGGACGGAATTAGACGTGTGGAATTATATTTTGCGTGAAAATATTGAGCTGCCTTCCATTTATTTTACGCATGAGCGCGAATGCGTGCTAACAGAATCCGGTCAGCTGATGGCAGTAAATGAATTTGTGACATTGGATGGAACTGATGTTGTGGAAACAAGATCAGTACGCTATCGTACCGTAGGAGACATGACATGTACCGCAGCCGTGGAAAGCCGGGCAGTGAATGTAACTGATATTATTGAGGAGCTGAAGAATACGACTGTCTCTGAGAGAGGCGCAACAAGAATGGACGACAGAATTTCAGAAGCTGCAATGGAAGATAGAAAAAAAGGAGGATATTTTTGAGAATTAGAAATATTGAAATAATTCAACATTCATAATTAAAAGCACATGGAATTATTACGATTTTTTACGGCAGGAAATGTAGATGACGGAAAGAGTACGCTGATCGGGCGTTTGTTGTTTGACAGCGGTTCTATTTCTACTGATATTATTGAAACGCTCACCCGGCAAAGCAAAGCTACCGGAGAGAATACAACGATAGATTTAGCGTTACTTACCGACGGATTAAGAGCAGAACGTGAGCAGGGAATTACGATTGATGTTGCGTATAAATACTTTTCAACTCCGAAACGAAAATTTATAATAGCAGACACTCCCGGACATGCGCAATACACCCGGAATATGTTCACAGGCGCATCAACAGCGGATCTGGCGATTATTTTGATTGATGCCCGGAACGGAGTGACTGAACAAACAAAAAGACATACGATTATTTCGTCTGTTTTGGGGATTCCTCATATTTTGGTATGTATCAACAAAATGGACCTGGTAGCTTATGGCCAGGAACGTTACGAGGAAATTAAAGCAGATTTCGGGAAAACGGCAGAAAGCCTGAACTTGAATAAAGTATCTTTTATTCCGGCTTCTGCTTTGGCAGGAGATAACGTGGTTACTGCTTCGGATAAATTAAGCTGGTATCAGGGACCTTCTTTGCTGGAATTTCTGGAAACAGTTCCGGTAGAAGCAGTAAAGATGAATAATGCCGCACGTTTTCAGGTGCAATATGTGATCCGCCCACAAACTGCGGAGTTACACGACTACCGCGGATACGCAGGCACTTTGTGGAACGGAGAGATGGCTGAAGGTGATGAAGTAAAAGTATTGCCAGGAGATTTTGTGACAAGGATTGCCAGAATAGAACATAACTTACAGGAAGTACCTACGGCGAGAGCAGGTCAGCCTATTGTGCTTCAGTTGGAAGATGATATCGATATCAGCCGTGGCGCGTGGATTGTTCCCGTAACGCAAACGCCCTTTGTCTCAAACCAGGTAAAAGCGACTATCTGCTGGATGGATAATCAGGCCTTCCGGACAGGAGCAGTGAAACTGGTTTTGCAGCAGGGAAGCTCGAGAACAAAAGCGGCAATAAAAGAGATTGATTACAAGATAGACGTTGAGAGCTTTGACAAATTACCAGCGGATGAAGAATTAAGATTAAACGAGCTCGCTGCTGTGAAAATCCGTCTGGCTTCTCCGCTGATTTATGATGGCTATGATCAGAACCGTTATTCCGGTTCCTTTATTTTGATCAATGAATATACGAATCAGACTGTTGCAGCAGGAGTATTAAATAACGAGCTTGTTTTGGATTGAAAAGATTATTAACTTTCGAAAAAAAGAATAGATATGGCAGATTTAAAATTTAAAGGAAATCCGATACATACAAAAGGTCATTTACCCGAAGTAGGAGAGAAAGCTCCTGATTTTACGCTGGTAAAAAATGATTTGTCTCGTATTTCACTGAAAGATTATCTGGGGACAAATGTGATTTTAAATATTTTCCCGAGCATTGATACAGGAGTTTGTGCGGCATCTGTCCGGACATTTAATCAGAAGGCAGCGGATCTGGATAATACCAAAGTGTTGTGTATTTCCAAAGATTTACCGTTTGCACAGGGACGTTTTTGCGGAGCAGAAGGAATTACGAATGTGGAAACCCTTTCGGATTTTGACGGTGGGACTTTTAGTGATGCATACGGTGTTACGATGATTGATGGCCCGTTAAAAGGACTTACTGCGCGTTCTGTTGTTGCGCTGGACAAAGAAGGAAAAGTAGTTTATACCGAGCTGGTAGATGATATTGTTCATGAGCCCGATTACGATAAGGTGCTGGAGAAATTGAAGTAGAACCAAAATGAAAAGCTGTCAGAAATACATTTGACAGCTTTTTTTGTTTCTTTTTTTAAGCAATGTAAAAAGAAAAACAGATTCTTAATCGAAGACTTTCTATCCGTAAATGATTAAAAAATCTTCCAATTTCCTCACTTATGTTGCTTAAATAACCATTCGTAAATTTCTTCACTTCTGAAGAAGCGCTCCATGGCGCCGTGATTCAGTCCGCGGTCAATTGTGAAAATTAGGTTTTCTGCTGAGTATTTTTTGATGGAATTGACAATTTTTTGTGACTCACTGATCGGAACAGCATAATCTTTGTCTCCATGGCGAATCCATAAAGGAACTTTAGATAAGTTTTCTCCTAACCGCACGTCTCCGCCACCGCACATAGCGACAGCTCCGGCAACTAAATCCGGATAAGTTCCGGTGAAATTAATTGTCCCATAGCCGCCCATGCTCATACCGATTACATAAATACGCGTACTGTCCGAAGGATATTTTGCCCTTACCAGATCAAGAACCTCTCTTATAGAAGAAGGATTCCATCCGTTATTTGTTTGCGGAGCAATTACTATTGCCGGAAAATGCCTCCCTTTAATGATCTCGCTGATGACTCCGTATTTTTTCAGGTTCTCAAGGCTGGAACCGGATAAGCTTTTTCCATGAAGGAAAACTATAACCGGAGGTTGATTCTTCAAAATACTATCATGAGGCAGATATAAATAATAAGGATAAGCAGCCTCGTTAAAATGGCGTTCGATTTTTTGTCCGAAAACACTTGTGAAGACTAAAGAAAATAAAACTGTCAATAAGAAAATGCGCATGCCTTTATTGGTTTAGAGAAGAACAAATATAAGAGATTTCTACCGGAAGAAGTTTAAATAATCGTTAGTTTGTTCTGTTTTAACGCTTTACTCAATAGAAAAAAACTCCTGTCATTTGGTGATGAAAAGTAACCCTACCTGTTAAATCTTAGCTTAATTTAAGAAAACTCATTTTTTTAATCTTTCTAATTTTCATACATTTGCCGAAAATTTTATAAAAAAATGAGAAAAATTTATTTTGTATTCGTACTATTTTTGATAAACTGCCAGTTTGCTGCTGCTCAGGAGACGTTGAACGGAGCATTAACAGATTCTTCGTATTGGACCACAAAATTATTATTCGGAGTTAACGGGACACAGACAAGTTTTGTGAACTGGGCTGCCGGTGGTAGAAGCAATATTTCCGTTCTTGGATTTATCGACGGAACAGCGCAATACAGAAAAGAAAACTGGAAATGGGATAACGATCTGAAGCTGGCACTTGGAGGTGTACGCTTTCTGGATAAGACGCCCGGAAAAAAATATCAGAAAACAGATGACCGGATTGATATTCAGTCTACTGTGGGCTATGAGTTTAAAAAGAAATGGTTCTATACATTGACAGCCGGCTTTAAGACTCAAATGATGGACGGTTATATTTACCCGAATGATTCTGTCAGAACTTCCCGTTTTATGGCACCCGGATATTTTTCTGCGGCTCTCGGTATTGAATATGCTCCAAGTAATAATATGAACATGTTTATCTCTCCGATTGCACTGAAATATACTTTTGTAAGAGATCAAACATTAGCTGATCAAGGTGCATTTGGCGTAGATCCTGCTGTTTACAGTTTAGGAGGGGTAATTATTAGCGGAGGAAAAAGATTCAGACAGGAATACGGTGCTTACTTCCGTTTTATCTTCAACAAAGAGCTTGTTAAAAACGTAGAGATGAAGTCCCGTTTGGAACTATTCTCCAATTATCTGCACAATCCGCAAAATATAGATGTGAATGCAGAGGTAATCTTCACTTTCAAGGTAAACAGCTGGCTGTCTGCTTCTCTTCAATGGAACCTGATTTATGACGATGATATCAACATAACAGATGCAAAAGGAGGATACGGACCGAGGACACAGTTTAAATCAGTGATAGGTCTGGGTGTTTCTTATGCCCTGAAAAACAGAAATGCGGTAATTCAGAAATTATAATTTCTAAGCTGCGTAGCACTGTCATTAAAAAAATGTTAATAGGAAGCATAGCGTAAATTATTAACATTTCGGTAATAGAAAGCTTAAACATTCGACTTACCTTTGTGGTAAGTAAATTCATAGTTTCGTTTTAGGTTTTAGATTATTAACAGGAAGAGGAGTGAAATCAATTGTTTTTCTCCTCTTTTTGTTTTTAGTATCTCTATGTTTTTAATAGATGCCCAATGCCCTTGTTATTATTTCTTTCAGCTCGTTCAGCATGATTGCAGTAGCTCCCCAGATTTCTTTTTGATTGATCCTGAAACAGGGAACTTTCATTTTGAAGTTGTTCCCGACAATAATATCCATTACAGAAATGGAAGATTTAGCTAACAGATCAGTAATTGAAATGCTGAACGTTTCACTCACCTCGTAGTTATTTATAAATACGGGATCTTTGTCATAAAAGAAAACATACGGATGTACCAGAAAGGAACTTACAGGAATAAAAACGTCCGTTAGTTTTCCGATTAGTAAATCGGAGCTTAGCTGTATTCCTATTTCTTCATATGTTTCCCGGATAGCTGTATCTGAAAAATCCTTATCTTCTTCTTCTTTTCTTCCTCCGGGAAAGCTTATCTGACCTCCGTGAGTTCCTTCATAAGCTACCCGCTGTGTTAAAATGATCCGGTATTCCTCCTGTGACTTAAAAAGAATGATCGCAACTGCAGATTGCCTGTAATCTGTTGCACTTGCTAAAGCTTCGCTGGATTTTCCCCGTCCGATGGGACTCATAGGAAGATGAGCGTCTTCGCCGGGCAGATGATGTGTAATAATATATTTTAATTGTTCTGTTAAATTCGGGCTGTTCATCTGGTAACTCAAATGGTGATAGAATCAAAAATAAAAAAAGCCTGACATTAAAAACATCAGACCGGGTTATATTTTTCAGCAACTTTATTCTAACAGATGCTGGTCTTTTTGAATATTGATACAGAAAAATTCCTGTTTTATCGTAAGCAACTTCAATTCTTAAAGACTCCGAAATTAATGATGAGCTACTTTAGCCTCAATTCCGTTCAGCTTGTAGAAGATCTCCGATTGAATTACAGTGTTGATTCCATCTTCCAGCAATGTCAGATCACGATTCAGTAACGTTTTCATATTGGTTATGTCCGGCTGTCTTCTGGTCATATCACCTTCTTTTAAGGGCGGTAAATGAATGATTTCAGACGAAGACCCCGTTTTTTCAATGATCATCTGGGCTAATTCCAAAACACTGGTTTCGCGATCGTTTCCGATGTTGATGACATCATTTACAAATTTTCCCTGTTCGAAGGCATTCACACACGCCTCGATATTATCTTCAAAGAAACAGAAAGTTCTTGTCTGGGAACCGTCACCGAAAATAGTAACAGGCTCGTTTTTCAAAGCAGACCGGATGAATTTGCTCATCACAAAATCAGGGCTCTGTTTAGGGCCATAAGTATTGAAAAAGCGAAAAATGGTATATTCCAGCCCGTGAACCTGATGATAGGAGCGACAAAATGCTTCCCCTAAATTTTTAACGATCGCGTACGGCAGGCGGGAATTGAGAGGAGTTGTCAACTCGCGTTGCGGCATTTCTACCGGTTCTCCGTAAACTTCCGAGGAAGAAGAATAAAAAATGCGTTTTACCTTATGCTTGACAGCCAGTTCCAGGATGTTTTTGATTCCGTCAATATCTTCCAAGACCAGTAATGGATTTTCTGTTGTACGTTTTACGCCGACTACGGCAGCATAATGGAAGATGTAATTAAACTGATAGTCTGAGAATAATTGCTCCAGAAACAGGCGGTTATTGACATCTCCTTCAATAAATGTATAATTATTGTGGATAGAATTACTGATCTTCAGCGAATGACCGGTTAAAAAATTATCTACAGCGACTACATGGTAGTTTGGATTCTGCAGCAGCTTATCTGCTAAACAACTTGGTATAAAACCCGCGCCCCCGGTTATTAAGATATAAGTCATTGATTTCTAACTTTCAGAGTACAAATGTAAGATAATTACTTTATATTTATTATAACTTGGCATTAATAAATACTAAATAAGGTTATAGATTATTGATTTTGCTTTTTTCACGGATTAAAATATTGTATTTTAATCCTTCAAAACTTGTTTTCGCCTGATAAATAATATAATTCGTAGAATCAACAGTGATAAATTTGAAATTTCCTCCTAGATGCTCATTTTCATATCTGCTGGCATAATTATTTGTAAAAACAGGATTATTTTTGTGTGGGAAGAAAGTGTTTCCTCCATCGGTAGAGATAAATGCGCCTAACTGGGCATCATCCACATTTCCGGATTTATCTAAATACATTCTTCTGGTGATATAATGATGCCAGAATCCCATTTTGAATTTTTTTGCACCTGCCGCCATTAAAATAATAGTATCGTTGTTAATATATATATGATTAGGTTCAGATACCGTGAGAGAACTTCTCCAGCCATAATGCTGACCAATGACAGGGTTTTTCTTGTCTTTTTTCCATTCAATTAAATTTTTGGATCTTGCAATCCCAACCTTTTCTTCTCCTGTTGAACATTTTCCATCATAAAACATGATGAAATGATCTTTATATTTTCGTACTTTAGGATAAAAACAAGCAATATCATCCCATTCTCCGTTTTTTCCAGGAGAAATAACCGCTTGCCTTATAAGAGTAAAAGGTCCTGTTAATGAAGTTTTGGAGGTTGCAATTCCAATATTTCTTTTACCATTTTTATCAAATCCATGAAAAAATAAATACCATACCTTATCATGATAAATAGCATCTGAAATGAAAGGGCATTGGTTGCTCATACCGTTCTCATCAAATTTTCCCCAGTTACATTGTTCAAAATCCTTAATTTTTAAAAGAGGCTTCCCCATATTCACTACATCCCAATTGATGAGATTATTTGAGGTAGCTCCATATATTTGAATTTTAGAGGTGTCACATTCATTGAATAACAGAACCCACTTTTTTAATAATGAATCATATTCAAGTGCTCCAAAATGAATACTTTTTCCGGCAAACTCAGGCCATTTTTCAGGATCTATTATTGGTTTTATTCTGGAATTTTTGAAATTAGAAGGATTTTGATTCCAAAATACCAGGCGCTGATTTTTACTAGGAAAACCTTTTCCCCGTTTTAACTCTCCGAGATAAAATTTAGTACTATTAATTTTATTTATGGTTCTCAGGTTTTCGCATCCGCTATCGTATAATGGTTCATTGGTTCCCCATCCAATAACCCAATTTTGACAATTTGAATTATTGACGAAGAAGTTTTCAGGGACTTTTATTTCAATAACAGAATCTTTCAGCTTGATATTTTGGACTCGCAGATAATTCCCTTCCATTGTATTGTCTTGTTCATAATTTAAAAGCATACAGGGCTCATAAAGAATGAAATTAAATTCTTTTGACTTGATTTTACTCTCTTTACATGCCAAAAGAATGAAAATACAAGTTGAGAAAATGAAAAATTTCATTAGTTGACTTGGTTATTCTTTTATGATTTTGTATAAATTGTGAAGGTCTCCTTTTTTCAGCTTCAGAATATAAGTTCCTGCCGCATACTCTTCAAGACTTATTCTTGTTTTCATCTCGTTCATGGTCAGGTTATTCAGCAGACGTCCCTGGATATCCATGATCTTTATTTCAATACCGTTGAAGTCATCTGATTCAACATATACCAGTCCGTTGTTTGGATTGGGATAGACTTTTACTTTTCCGAATGCCTGCTGGCTGCTTATTTTCAGATTATTTACTTCAAAGCAGTCACTGGTAATGCTGACGTCAGGGCAGTCCAAGGATGTCAGCCGGACGGCGTATACTCCGTTTTTCGCCAGATGAAATTGCTTATTCGTTGCTCCGGCAATTGGTGAAAGGTCATTTTCGCAATCCAGCCATTGATAGCTGACATTTGTTGCTTCCGCTATTAACAGGCTGTCGATAAATGTGATTTGTGTACTGATCACCGGATTACCAATGGAAAGATGTGTGGTCACTATGCTGTCACAGCCTTTGGTATCGGTTAAGGTATCGATATAAGTACCATTAGTGGTGTAAATGTGTCCTCCGATAGAGTAAGATTCTCCTGCACACAACTGAATGATCTGATCTTTTTTGTTTTCCGGAAGAACGTTCAGTGAAGTGCTGATGATGCTGTCACACCCTTTTGTGGTCTGTAAAGTGGTAGTGTAGAATCCGGCGGAAGTATAATGATTATTGCCTATTGTCAGCGTATCTCCATGACAAAGTGTTACTTGCTGGTAATTGTTGAAAGACGGATTTACGACCACGTTTACTGCGATGGAATTCGTGTCGCAGTGATATCCTCCCTCGCTTACCACATGGAAACGGTATTCACCGGACATAGCCGGAGTGGCGTTATTTCTCACTAATACCAAACTCTGAAGTCTATAACCATTAGGCCCTGTCCAAAATACGGAGCTGATATTGTTAACGGGAATTCCGGTAATATTTATCTGATTTCCCTGGCAAAAAACAGTTGTTCCTGTATAGCTCGGATTTCCGATCAGATCGCCGCAGATATAAAAGCTCCTTGTTTCATAATGAGACCATTTTCCGTTTTCATCCTGTAGCCGGATATGAATACGATGATCTCCGTCACTTAAAGAAGAAACATCAAGCGCCAGTGGCAGATTACTGATGCTGGTTTGTGCCGGAACAGTAAATACAATGCCGTTTCCTGTCCCCGGATCCGAATCAAAGAAATATTCTCCTTTCAGAAAGTTTGCGGAAGTAGTGTTTTGTGATGCTGACAGAATAAAGAATGCTGAGCTTTCATAGTGACTCCAACGCCCTTGGTCATCCCTGACACGAGCGTACAGCAGGTGAAATCCTTCCGAAAGAGTAGTGGTCGGAACGGAAATCATTCCTGAGAAGTTTGTTCCCGGTGTTAATGAAAAGGAAGTTCCGTTTTCTATTCCCGGATCTGAATCGATGAACCATTCTCCTGAAATCAGGTTGGCCGTTGTTGAGTTTCCGGGATTTTCCAATATATAGAACAGTGCACTTTCATAATGGCTCCAACGTCCCAGATTGTCCTTTACACGGATGAATAAATTATGAAATCCGGTATTTAATCCTGTTGTTGGCACATTGATTATTCCTGAAAATCCGGTTCCGGCAGTTAAAGTAAAAGGTGTTGCGTTTCCAGTTCCCGGATCGGTTTCCAGAAACCATTCCCCTGCAACTAAATCCGCTGTTACCTGGCTTCCCGGATCATTCAAAACATAAAACTGTTGGTTCTCATAATGGCTCCAGCGTCCGAGGTTATCTTTTACCCGGATGAATAAGCTATGAAATCCTGCATTTAGTCCTGCAGCTGATAAATCAATTATTCCTGAAAAGCTATTTCCTGGAGTTAAGGTAAAAGGTATCCCGTTTCCGGTTCCCGGATCGGTTTCCATGAACCATTCTCCTGCAACCAAATCTGCTGTTGTGTGGCTTCCCGGATTATCCAAAACATAAAACGATTTACTTTCATAATGACTCCATCGTCCGAGATTATCTTTGACCCGGATGAACAGATTATGGAAACCTCCGCTTAATCCCGTTATTGACAAATCAATTATTCCTGAAAATCCGGTTCCGGCAGTTAATATAAAAGGTATCCCGTTTCCGGTTCCCGGATCGGTTTCCAGGAACCATTCTCCGGCAACTACATCTGCCGCTGTCTGGCTTCCTGAATTATTTAATACATAAAATGATTTGCTTTCGTAGTGGCTCCAATGTCCGAGATTATCTTTTACCCGGATGAACAAGTTGTGAAAACCTTTGTTTACAGAGGCTATAGGTAAATTAATAATTCCGGAGAAATTAGTTCCCGGAGTTAATGTAAAAGGTGTTGCGTTTCCGACTCCCGGATCTGTATCCAGAAACCATTCCCCTGAAACAATATCAGCTGTTGTTGAACCAATGGGAATCATCAGCACATAGAATGATTTATTTTCATAATGACTCCAACGGCCGATATTGCTTTTTACACGAATAAACAGATTATGAAATCCTGCTGCTAAACCGGTTGTTGAAATATTTACTGATTCTGATATAATTGCTGTATTACTTAAAACGAAAGTGTTCCCGTTGCCAATTCCGGGATCATGGTCAAAGAAATATTCCCCTCTCGTAAGTTGCTGGGAAAAGCTACTTCCGATAAGAAAAGTAAAAAGCAAAGCTATATACGTCCGCATTTTAATTAAGTTGAAAATGAATTACATTTTCTATTTCTGCTAGCTCACGGTTGAGTAGTGGCGTTCAGTTGTATCTGTAACGTTCCTCCGGAGTTGACCACAGGATTGTTAATTGTCATTCCTGTAATAACGGGGATTGCATTTGGCAATGGAAAATAGCGGTAACGCGAATCTGTTGTGCTGCCGTCTCTCCATGGTGTAGTGCCACCATAAATACCTGGATCCGTGCCATCTGTTCCTGTATTTTTAGCAGGAGATCCTGACAGGAGATGAAAATCTGCGAAGGGGCCGGAAGTTGGCGTAGTATGGGTATAGGCAAAAACCGTATTGAATAGCGCTGGGTTGACAAATAGAGGATCAACATTGAATTGGTTGTTGATGGATGAATTACCATTTGTTGTGAAATCAGAAGCATTAAAAACAGTTTGAGTACCGTACATTATATTGTTAGACAAAATTGTATTCTTAATTCCATTTATGAAATTAGCTGTACTTGTATTATATAATATATTATTCGCAATAATACCTCCATTTAAAGTCATACCACTAAAAATTATGTTATTTATTATTAAATTATTTGCCCCCTGATTATTGGTGGTGGATATGGAATTTATGAAGTTATACTGAAAAATTGCATTAAATATATTACCATTCGCTATTGCATTTATAAATGAATTGTATATTTCTAGATTATAGACTTTTCCTGTTAAGTTTATTCGATTAATCTTACTATAAGAAATTGTAATTGAGTCAACTGAAAATTGATTGGTAGCGTCTTTTGCGTTTAAATTTAAATTAGTTATCAACAAACCAATAATTTTCGTTTTAGATGCATTTATTAACAGTGAAGAATTAAATCCTAAGGTTAGATCTCCTATCGTAGTTGTAGTGCTTGCAGGAGCTTTATTTGGTAATGTTCCCTCTCCAATCAATACCAACATCTTTGTAATTGTCGCATTTCCATAGGAAATTGATGATCGGTGTATCAGCAAAGTGTCTCCTGTGTTAGCTACATCAATAGCTGTTTGCAGGCTTGCATATTGGCCCGGAGAAGGATTACTGTTGTTAACAGTTAGGATTGCAGAGTAAAGTTCCTGACTGGTGATTAACAAAAAGATATATAAAATAATATTCTGTGCTTTTCTCATATTCAATTAATTAAATTAATTATTGTTACGACAAATGTATGCAAATATTCATCTAAACGAAAAAGAAATATTATTCGTTTAGATTATCTGGTATTTTTTATTAAGAGGACTAATTTTTCAGTATGTATTTTACGTGAATATTTTTCAGCATTTATTGTGTGGCTTTTTATTTCCTGAGTATTGTTGAATTCGGAAAAAAGCTCCTCTAAAACCTGCTCCAGATGAATAGTATCTTTTACGACAATTCCACTAGTTGTTTCTTTGATAAGATCTGCCTGTAGGCGTTCGCTCAGACCCTCTATTGCAGAAACATTATAGTATTTTTCCTTTAGCTTGTATGCTTCTTTATCCTCTTCAAAACAAAGTAATATTTTACGGTTGAGTGCCAGATAATCATATATTTTCGTTCCCATATAGGAATAATAATTAAACAACAGCAGCACATTGCTTTCTGCCATTTTGGATAACAGCTGTTGATTAGTCATCCGGGGATAGATAAAAACAGTATTTTTTAAGCTTGTTGACTTTTCTATAATTTGTTTTAATTCATCAACTTTGTTAATACCAAAGAACTCGATCTTTAATCGCCTTGATGAATGTTTCTGCAAATAAGTGTCTATAACATCTAAAAAAAGCTGATACGGATGCCAGTCATATAAGGTTCCTGCAAGGGAAATGGTTAGTTTTTGAGAGTTTTGTACTATATTTTCAACTTTCCTGAAGGCATCTTCATTATAACCGTTAGGAATAATAGAAACCGATTTCTTCCCTAAAATCTGCTCTATTTTTTTTTTGAAAAAATCCGACACTGTAATGATATGTGTAACGCTTTTTAGTGATTTTCGTTCATTCAGGGAATTAAACCAGAAAGACAACCGCGATTTGCTTCTTAATGCATTATTACTCCATGGATCCCGGTAATCTGCTATCCAGGGGATATCAAATTCTTTGGATAATTTCGATGCGTATTGAAACAACACAAACGGTTCACCTGTTGCCAAAATTACATCTATTTTATTCTCTTTCAAATAATTCTTTGCGGCTTTATAAAGTTCATATTTTGTCCCGGTCGGAAAATACCATTGTCCTATTTCGTTCCAACCAGTGCTCATTTTTTTTAGTAAATTGGAAAACTTATCGTTTTTTCCTTTTAAATTCAGACGATTGGATAGCGTTGCTTTGTAGGGTGTTTTAATTAATGTTCCTTTGGCTGTTTTTTCGATCACAACCTCATTGGTGTTGCTTGGTTGAATGTAATCTAATTCGTTGCCGTGTAACGGATTCCAGTTTCGGGTTACAACAACAGGATAAATCCCATTTTCCTCGAAATGTTCGTACCAGTAGTGAGGGCGCAGTCCTCCAACGGAAATGTAAGGCGGAAAATCATACGCTAAAATAAGAGCTTTTTTCATTTATAACCTCATGGAATTAAATTCTATGGTTAAACTTTTTCTTAATTATTAAGAAAATCTCACCAATGGAAATTTGTCGTTGTTTTAAATAGGTAAAAATAATTAACAAGGCACACATGACACTTACCAAAATAAAAGCAGAGTATTCTTCCTTATAAATACTCCCTTTTAAGAAATTGACAAGAGCGATATAACCTATCAAAAAGACAAAAATGACTAAACTGTTTCCGATTCTTAATTTTTGATTTGCTATTTTTCGTCCAATAAAATAAAGAAAGACACACATTATTAAATAGGAAAAGATTTGGGAATATCCGGATATGATAAACCCATAATCTTTCATAAAAAGATAATTAATTAATACTCCCAAAACTCCCCCCATAACAACCGCGTACATAATATAAATATTCTTTTTTACTAAATTAAAACTAACTGAAAATTGTAAATATGCCAAAGAAATAACATTGGATAATGCAAACAAGGGAATCACTTCTATTACTTTACTGTAGGAGTTATCTGCTAAAATCAAAGTCAAAACAGGGGAGATAGCCACTAAACTGATTAAAACAAGACTACCTGCAAAAACAGATAAATCATAAACAGATTGATAGGTTGAATCTGCATCATCCTGCTTTCTGATAGACATAACAAAAGGACCTATCGCCATTCGAATCATATCGGAAAGTACAACGATTGGTATTACCAATTGAGCAGCCAAGGCTAGTATTGCAACATCATCTTTGTTTGTCAATAGTGATGCTCCAATAAATTTATCTGCACCACTTAGTATAATAGAAAAAATACTTGAAACAATAAAAGGCCATGCGTAGAGGAAAATTTTACCTAAAAGCTTTTTTGAAAAATGAAAAATGTTAAAATAAAAGGATGCTGTTTTTATAAATAGTAAAGCTACTATTAATCGACTCAAAATTTGAGCAACAACTACACTAATAAGTCCATATTCGAAATATTTTAAAGAAATATAAATAAATAATAAGGTAAATAGTGACTCAAAAAAAACAACCAAAATAACTTTTTTTGGATTTCGGCTAATTCTAAATAAATTTATATTTGTAATATTTATAATATAGGGAAGTAATTGAGCTCCGATTAAAATCAAGCACCATTTTATTGTATCATAATTCGTTTCATTGATGACAAAATAATTTGTAAGAACAGGTGAAAAGAGAAACAATAATATCAGGATTAGAAAGGTAATACCAAGTTGATAATAAAACCAGGTAGAAAAAACAATTTTCCGATATCTTATTTTATCATATTCATAATAGTAGAAAAAAACTCCTGCGTTTAATGCCAAAAAAAATGTTAGGAACGAAAATGAAGTTTGTAACATTACAAAGTTTGCATAATCTTCTTTAGTCAGATAAGAAGTGAAAATTGGAATCAATAGCATAGCAAAGAATCTTGAAAAAACGTTCGCAAATCCATACAATACAGTTTCTACAATAAAACTTTTAATTTGACTCATTAAATTTCTCTATTCTTTGAATTATATTGCTTGTATATACTTTGTACTAAGATAGTCGTTTCCTCTTTTGTTGCTTTAATTCCTGTACCATGTTTTTTTAGTATTTCAGGTGTGATTTCATATAAAACACCTCGTTCTTCACATTTAGTAATATATTCTCTAACAGTAGATACTACTCTAGCAGGATTTCCGACTACGATCATATTGGAAGCTATATCCTTCGTAACAACAGAACCTGCTCCAATAATTACATTATCTCCAATACAAACACCAGGTAAGATAACAGCATTGGCTCCTAAAAATACGTTGTTTCCAATTATTGTTTTTTCTACTCTTGATTTACCGCAGTGAATTATGGTACTCGCATCATGTGCCAGAATAACAGAACCAGGTGCGGAAATAAATTTTTCTCCAATTTCCACCAAGTCAGATAACACATCAACGGTGCTATTCATCCCTTTGTTGTAGTACGGCGACGAACCTTTAAGAAGCGAGAACATTGTTTTAAATAAATGTAGAATTTTCATTTTTTTAGTCTTGGCTGAATCCTATACATAATTTGTGTAACAATCCTATGAAAAGAATTATTTAAATTTTTTTGCCATTTAACAGCATATTTGTTAAAAATTTCTTTTTTAGTAAGTTGATACATTATTTGCATCAGAGGGATATGAACATTTTTTTGGTAATAATAGCTTACTAGTTGTTTTTTCAACTGATCATACACCGACCAGTACCATACATCATATTTAGGAAGATTTTTTTCAAGTGTTATGACACATTCATTCCATAAATTAAGAGCGTTTTCATCTTTTGTTACTCTGTAAAAATCATAAATTCCCAAAATGCAATATACATATCCATTCAATACATAAGATGCAGGATTGGTTGGATATTCTTCGAACCAAAGACATCCATTTTCATCAATTCGTTTAAAACCTCCTTCTGAATAATCATATACAAAGGAATTTAAAATCAATCTGGCAGTTTCTAAATAACTTTCGTTTTGAAAATATTGATAGGCTCTTAAATAAATGGAGATTGCTTGCCCTTGATACATTCCTGAAATCCATCCGTCAGGCAAACTATATTGTTTATTGGGAATATTGCGCCATACTATACTATTATTAAATTCTTGCTTATTTTCTTCTAGCCAATTCATACATGTTATGAATCTTTTCTTATTAACTTCCTCATCATCTTTTTCTTTCAACAAATCATGTCCCATTAACCCATATTGAATGATTGAAACAGGGGAATAATATTTTTGCCCTTTATCTTCTAAATAGGGAATACCATGCTCATCTAATTTAGAGATTCTCCCTTGGAGTATATGTACAATTGCCGGAGCAATATCTTGATAATATTTTCCTAAATCAGCATCGCTAGAAACATTGCCTACACCTAAATGCAAATTATTGTCAATTCCTTTCACGATTAATTTAAATATCGGTTAATAAATTCAGGTACTAATTTTTTCCAACTGGCAAAATTAAGTATAATACTTTTGTTTTGAAATGTATGCATTTGATAAATGTGGTATTGTTTAACCACATCTTTATAAGCCTTTAATAACTCCTCTTTTTTACACCTTATAATGAACGCATCTAAATCTTCGTAAATTTTGTATGGTAACCAGTCTCCTGTAATAACAACATCTCCGGCTAATAATGCTTCTTTAATAGAAGAGGAGAGTGCGTCAGTGGTTTGGATATTTACTGTGATATCCGAGATAACTCTTATTTCCGCCAGTTCTTTATCTGTTAACCATTTTTCTCTTGTGGTCATAGAACGATCTATCCACAGGTAATCAATGTTCAATATATTTAATTTTTCCTTTAGTGTTTGTATATATTCATCTGTTCCACCATAAGTCAATGGCAAAAGCAAGGTTATTTTTGATTTTTCTTCCTCTGACAGTAACATTAATAAATCAAGAAAGAAAATATGTTGTTGCTCGGGCTTAGCATTATACCCTACTGTTGTAATAATCTTATTAAGGCCGACGCCATATTTCTGTCTGATGTCACTATTTATTTTTTCGGTATTCAGTTCATCGATTAAGTCTAATCTGACGGATCCATATTGTCCATATTCAATTTTTGATTCAAATGAAGAAAAATATTTCATGAAATCTTCTTTCATATTTGGACCAATTACTACTTTGTCCGCACAATCAAATATTTTTGATTGAATTTTCTTTTCTTCTAATGTATTTCTGTAAAAATCAGATCCAAATAATGTAGCGATAACTTTTTGAGCACTCTTTTTAATTACATCCATATAGTCTGCATAATAGTGACCACACCATTGGATATCAACAATATCAGATTTACGAATGATTTTTTTGATTACCCGTCTACGGTTTAATTGAATGTAAAGCTTTAATAAGAGTCCTTTTAATATGCCTGGACATAAATTATGATAATACCCTTTTTCATCGTAAAATTTCAGCGACCAAATATCCAGTGAACAGACGGTAAGGTTATTTTCTCTCAGCTTATTAATCAATTCTAATGTGCCAGGATGCCAAAATGGAATTGGGGTAAGAATAACTATTCTATCGCTTTTCATTAATCAATTTTAAATATTCAGACCATTCTCCCATATCTTTCCAGCTATTCTCACTGACAGGGAAAACTCCGACTCTTCTATTCTCTTTTCTTAGCTTTTCAATTAAAGCTGTAATGTGAAAGAAAGTGTCTTTTGGTATTTCATTAATTAAATGAGGTTCCAAAACATATAATCCAGCATTAATTTTAAAGGTAAAATTAGGTTTTTCGTTTATTGAATTCAATAAACCTTTTTCTGCAGTTTCAATTGTTCCGTAAGGTATATTATATGATTTTAATGCCGCAACTAATGTTAATTCATTATTGTTTTCTCTGTGGTACTTTAAAATTTCCGAATAATCGTCATCGACTAAAATATCGCAATTAGAAACAAAAAAAGTTGTATCAAACTGATTATTTAAAAGATGTAAACTTCCTGCTGTCCCGAGTGGTTTTAGCTCTTTGAAATAAGAAATATCATATTTTATTTTCGCTTCATTTTTAAAATAATATTCTATCATTTCCGCTTTATAATTCACAGAAACATAAAACTTTTCACATCCATAAGAAACGAAGCGGTTCATTATTTCCTCAATAATTGTATTTTCTCCAATAGGAATTAAAGGTTTGGGAATAACATTTGTCAATGGTTTTAACCGTGACCCAAAACCTCCTGCCATAATAACAACAGGAATATTTAAAGAACTGTTTTTTTTAGGAGTTTCTTCCGGTATTATATCCTCCCAATAAACAATACTTTGAAGAACACCTTTATCATCAACAACAGGCATCGCTTCTGTTCTTTTTTCTATCATTACCCTTCTGATTTCTTCAAACGAATCTTTAGGGGAAGCTATTGTTATTATTTCACGTAGTATTTTTTGAATAGGAGTATCAAAAGCAAACTGGTTAATAATTGCTCTTTGAAGATCTCCGATACTTACAACTCCGATAAACAGATTTTCTTCCAACACAAACAAAAGCTTACGTTGGATTTCATCCATTTTAGTTAAAGCTTCTAAAATTGTTGTCTGAGGAGAAATTATGTCATTTTTCATGATTAAATTGTGTCTTTAATTTTACGAGCAGGAACACCAACATAAGTACCTGGCTCAGTAATATCTTTTACTACTACTGTACCTGCTCCAGTGCCGACAAAGTCGCAGATTTTTATATCATTACTAACTGTTGTACTTATTCCAATGTTACAACACTCTCCAACTTCAGAACGCCCTGCAATTGAGACTGTTCCCGAAATCATAGTATGGCGTTTTACGATTGAATCGGTAACATAGCTTCTTATTTGAATAAAAACATTGTCCTCAATTATTGCATCTAAATAAATTATTGAAAATGGAAAAACGACAACTCCTTTTCCAATTTTTGCAGTACTATCTACTAATACAGAAGAGTGAATAAATGTTGCAAAAGGAATAGTGTATTCAAATCTCTCGAAAGTCTCTTTTCTGTATTGCATACGAGTAAAACCAATAGCATTGATCATTTCATCAAAAACACCTTTTTTAAAACTTTCTTCAATATCATCAAGTTTTCCAAGTACAGAATAGCCATTTATAATTGTTCCAGCCTTCACAAAATCATCGAAATATCCTGCAATTTCAAACTGCTTATCTTCCACCATGTAGTGTGCTATGTGCCTTGCCATTTCTCCTGAACCTATAAAAGCGATTTTTTTCATATTACTTGATTTCAATTTTTACATTTTCAAAATCATATTTTTGATTTTCTGTTTTTAAAATAACTTCAATGTCAAACTTAAAATAGCTACTCCAGATTATTTCTCCATTTACGAACATTTTCTATATCCTCTGCTTTCAAGGGGCGCAAAATAATGTTTTTTCCTGCTAATATAATTTACTTCATTATAATTTTATGTTCAACTTTTTTAATAATTTCCACGGATAATTGCATTAATTCTTCTCTGGAATGAGCTGTAATAATAAAATGCCCATATCTGTCAAGACTGTTTTTTATTAGTTTGATTTTAAATCCGCTACTTAAAATGCACTTCAATTCTTGAATTGAATTAGAATTAAAAATGTCAGAAAAATCTTTTACTTTTTCGACAATTCCCTCCTTAAAATTAAAATAAAAAATTCCGCAATAACTATTTGCTTTAATTTCAGGTAGAATATTTTTTCCTAAAGAAATGTCTATTAAAGCTTGTTCAATATCAAAATCAGTAGATAACTGTGTTAAAGTAGAAGTAATAAAGTCTCCACCCAAACGAGGGCTCGTTTCAATAACAAATATCCCTTTATCGTTAATTTTTAGTTCGGTATGAGAAACACAATTTTCAAACTCTAATGCTTTTGCGATTCTTTCAATAATTTTATTGATTTTTCGTTTTTCTTCATCTGAAAGCTGTGCGGGCTGTATGTGTCCTAGCTCTACATTATAAGGAAATAAAGTTGTTATTTTTTCAGTATATTGAACCACTGTTGTTACATTATTACAGTGTAAACTTTCTATACTAAACTCTCTTCCTTCAATGACTTCTTCAATTAAAATAGTATCTTTTTTTGAGTAAGACAGCGATTCTACAATTGCACGCTCAGCATCTTCCTGAGAGCTACAATAAAAAACACCTCTGCTTCCTGAATTATCTCTTGGTTTTACAATAACCGGAAAAGACAATGAAGAATCAATACTATCAGATAAAAAACCATTCGCACACGGAATGTGATGCATTTGAAACTGGGTTTTCATCAGATATTTATCCGTTGATTTAATAGCAGTATTCTTTGAAAAGAAAATAAAGTTATACTTTTCAGCTATCTCAGCCATCATAATCAAAGGCTTATCAGTAGCAGCGGTTATTATTGCTTTAATATTATATTTCTCAATTACTTGACAAGTTTTTTCAAAATCGTTTCCTGCAACAACTTCAAACGCATGTGCAATTTCTTTCCCTTTAGCATTTGGATTAGGATCAATTATTACAGTAAATAAATTATTGGAAATACATTTCTTAATAATTGACAATTGCAAGTCATCTCCACCAAAAACTAAGACAGAAGAATTAAATTTCATTGTCAAGAATCTTTTTCAAACTGTCACAGATATAATCAACTTCTTCATTTGTCAAGCTCCCAAACATAGGGAGTGTTATTTCATTATCTGTAACATATTCTGTAATCGGCAATGTCGCTTTGTATTCTTTATAAATAGAAAACCTGTGTATTGCAGGATAGTGTACACTCGTTTGAATTCCTGATTCGTGTAATTTCTCACGAATTAAATCTCTTTTTTCAGCAGTTGATTCAGCTAAAATGATTGGCATTATGTAATTAGAAACATATTCTTCATTATTAGAGAACGGTACAATAACCCCTTTTATTTCTGATAGTTTAGCGAGATATCTTTCTCTTACTCTTATTCTTAAGTCTAAATCTTTTTTTAATTTCTTGAGTTGAACAATGCCAATAGATGCCCGAATATCATCCATTCTAGAGTTATAGCCTAAATCTACAATATCATAAGAAGTAGCGTGACCTTTAGCTCTTTGGTAAGACATTGTTGTCATTCCGTGTGAACGTAGCAGCTTAATTCTTTCTGCAAGTTTATCATCATTTGTAACAATCATTCCTCCTTCACCTGTTGAGATATTTTTATTAGAGAAAAAACTAAAACATCCTACATCACCAATTGTCCCTAGTTTTTTACCTTTGTATTCGGATAGAGGTCCATGGCAGGCATCTTCAACGACCTTTAGGTTATGTTTTTTTGCTAAACTCATTATTTCATCCATTTTACACGGGAATCCTGCCAAATGAACGACAACAATAGCTTTTGTATTTTCAGTAATTAACTTCTCAATATTCTTAGCTGAGATATTGATTGATTGCAGGCTTTCAATATCGCAGAAAACCGGTTTTCCTCCTACATAACGAATAGCGTTAACAGTGGCTGCAAATGTTAAAGACGGACAGATCACTTCATCATTTTCTTCAATCCCCAATACTTTAAATGCCAAATGCAGGGCATCCGTGCAATTCGAGAGAGAAACAGAATGTTTTACATTTAGCATTTCAGAGAAAAGTGATTCTAACTCTAAACATTTTGGTCCCATGGAAATCCATTTAGAGCGAATAGTTTCTATAACTGCCATCTCTTCTTCCTCATCAAAATTGAGTTTAAAAAGAGGAATATTGTATTCCATAAAATATAAATAAAAATGTAATTTAGAAGTAACAAAAATTTGCTATTTCTTTTCCCTATACTCCTTAAGGAATACCAAAGATAATTAGAAACACAATATTATTGATGTATGTTAAAAAAAACGAGATTAAATAATTGGTTCACTACATTTTAGAATCTAAGTATTTCCCTGTTTCTTTATGATCAAAGTTAGGAATCATTTCATTAAATAAATTTACAATTTCTGTCTTGCCCCATTTCCCTTTTTGCTTTAATAAGCCTATAGTCTGTTCAAAGTGATTGAGTTTGTCTTCGTCAAAATTTAATTCATTTCGGATGATTCCAAAATTTATAAATCGCTCTGTATCTATTATTTCACCTTCGGTAAAAAATTCTTCAAAATCTTTTTCTCCTGTTGTATCACTTTGTGTAAAAAGGCAGGGCCATTTTTTTTGAATAATTAATTCTTCTACTTTAGAACGAGCTTCTTCTTCAGTTCCACACAAATAAGGCTCATACTTTAATTGATGCAAGTATTTAACTGCTATTTCAGAAAATGTAATTAAATGTAATGCTTCTGATAATTTTGGAAAAAATACATCTCTGTTTTCACCAAAAATGCAAGACATTAAACAAAGTTCACCTGATTCTTGCGGTGTAACGAAGTAGCGTTTAATATCGTTAGGAGCGACAATCGGTTGTTTTTTTTCAATTCTTTTATTGAATCCGTGTAATAATGAACCGTCGGAAAATGCAACGTTTGCAAATCGTGCAGTCGAAATATTAATGCGCAGGCTTCTTCTCATCAAAAACATTTCCATAATCCGTTTGGAAGCTCCCATCATATTTACCGGATTGGCTGCTTTATCTGTTGATACACAGAAATATTTTTTAGTTCCTTTTTGAATAGCTTGTTGAATGGTTTTGTCTGTGTTAAAAATATTAACATTAATCATTCGCATTAATGTATAAGGATCTTTCTCACTTCTCACATGTTTCAATGCTGACAGATTAAGTACATAGTCGTATTCTCCGTCAGCATGGATAAAAGCATCGTATTCTTCTGAACCAATATCCAAAGCAAATGCTTTAAAATCCCCAACGATATACCCGAAAGAGCTGCGAATATCCCGAACTAATTCGACTAAGTTATTTTCAGACAAATCTACAACATGTAATTTTTTTGGATTACGTTTAAAGATTTCTTTTACAGTTGCTTGTCCTATCGATCCAGCTCCTCCAAGCACTAAAAAACGGGAGGAAGAGATGATTTCACTTAATTTATTTTCGTGCTGGTTAACATCTTCTAAGAATAATTCCTTAGTACGACCTGTCAGATTTAGAATGTTCATCTATGAGTTGTTTTAATAAGGTTACCCACTCTGTTTCACTTGATAATACTTACTATATCACTTTTTTACTTCAAAAAATCTTTCAAAACTCACTTCCTTTTGAGGTTTTTTGAAAAATACATTTGCCAAAGTGTTTTGCAGATTCTTGTTTTTTTGATAGCGTATTTTGGGGAAATCCCTTTGAGTTTAATGGCTGTTTCTTTCATTTACACAAATGTAATGAATTATGGTGAATATTAGAATTGGATTCAAAATTCTATGCACCGTATTCAGTATTCTATATTCACTCATTCAACTGCTTTCGAAATCTCCGTTCGGAAATCTTTCCAGTATAATACGATTACAAAAAACAACAAAAGTGGAGCTCTCAAACGAACCAAAACACCAAAAAGGACAGATGTAAGACCTGTTGAAAAAGCAAATAAAATTACAAAAACCAGGGAAAATAAGACCAGTTTATTTGTCATTAACTGAGAGAAATAGTTCCTCCATTTCAGGACTATATTTTTCCAGAACAAATAGAATAAGACCATCCCTTCAATGCCGTTTAATAGTAATGTCGAAGAAAGTGCCTCCCATATAAAAGGCCGGAAAACTCCGGCTATAATTGCAAAAGGACTTGCTATAATCAAGCTGATTATGCTGAAATCACTGATTCCTATATTGTACTTCGCTCCTGTGTAAAATGAATTATTAGCAAAATCTTGCTGGATGATAGCGGCATCGTTAAAGTAGTTGTTTAAAACTTCACTTGCTCCTGTAAATACCAGCCCGCCGGTAATACCGGCTAATCCTGCCATGAAAATCACTGTCCGGAGAGAAAAGCGAAGAGCCTTGTTTTCAACAATATTAGCAAGTGTAAATAAATACATCAAAACAAGACTTCCCATGGTAATAATAAAAGTGATATTCCGGGTTTTGATTAAAAGCCAGGCATAAAATATCATCCACAGTAAGTTGAGTGTTTTCCGTTCTTTCAATACAAACCATTTCAGTAAAAATCGTGACAGACCGAGAATTCCAATCAATACTAACGTATCTTTCGCTACTCCTGAGCACCAAAACGCCACGGAAGGAAGAAATAAAAAGAGTATGGAAAATGCGGAAGTTCTTTCTTTTATAAAAAAGGTAGTTAAAAAGCGGTAGAATCTCCACTGTGCTAAAAATGAGAATAAAGTAAAATAGAGAGAAGTGAGTATCAGATTTTTTCCCGATATAAAATTAAAGAACCAGGCTGTTTTTGAAATGAAATACCCTTCAGGCTCCTTGAAAATCCATGCAGGATAACGAATTCCATAGATTGTAAACTCATTAGCATATCGGAAATTTTCGTTTTCGCCAAACATTTCCTTTAAAAACGCTCCGAAATCAGTCAGGCTTAAATCTACCAATGCGTTTGCTCCTGACCAAAATCCTGTAAAATCTCCCCCTCCATAAATGAGAACATAAAGTGCAATAAAACCTAAGCTAAAAAAAAGCTTAAAAAAGAAAAAAGGAAGGAAGTATTTGTACTCCTCTTCTTTACGTGTGTTTTTATATAGGAAAAGTATAAGTGTAACAATAAATATCCAAATTAAGGATAATGAAGAATCAACAATACTTAATTCTTTCTGTATTCCCAGTGTATCATAAGAATATGAAAAAATCCAAAGATTCATTCTCTTGGTTTTGTTTTAATTAATGCAAATTTATTTTTCAACTTCAAGAAAAATGACTCGAAATATCTATAGGAGAATATAGATATTATTACCGTTAAAATTAATGAAAGGGAAGGGTCTAAAATAAGCACTTTTAGTAGAGAGTCATTTATACCAAGAAAAACAAAGCTTTTAAGGATAATTAATATGGCAATAAAGTGAAGACAATACATTCCATAAGTGTATTTACCAAGTTTTGTGATTAATTTTAATTTTTGTAATTTGAATATTGAATTTTTGCAAAAGGATTGTTCCAGAATAATAAGAATCATTGGTAATGAACAGAATAATCTTTCAAAAATAATTAATATATAATTCTGAGATTGATAAAATACTTCTTTTCTGAAGAAGAATAAAAGGAAAAATGTAGCATAAATTGAGATGATAAATAATCGGGGTAATTTTAAGATGAATTTTTTAAAAGACCTATTTTTAAAAAAAAGCCAGGCGCCGAAAGCCCCCACACTCATGTCAGAGATACATGATAAAGTGTGATATTCCATATTCATGTAATCCAGATGATACGCTCTGAAAATTAGACTTACAATAATTATCAAGCTGAATATAATCCAATATCGCTTTGTTGGGAATAGTGATAACAAAATAGGCCATATAAGATAGAATTGTTCTTCAATGGCAATGCTCCACAGAACCCCTAAAACAGAAGCATCAGGGAGTCCGTTTTTGATCAGATCAAAATTATTTGTGAATGTTATATAATTCAATAAGTGAGCTGTTTCTACAGAAGATTGTCCAAAAGTGTTTTTTATAATAGGAAAAATAAAAAATCCGAATCCAACGCAAAAGAAGTAGAGAGGCCAGATTCGTAGTATCCTGCGAATCCAAAAATTTATGATATGTATTTTATTGAACTCCTGTCTTTCTATCAATAATAAGTAAGTTATTAAAAATCCACTTAGAACAAAAAAGAAATTTACCCCCAAATTACCATTCTCAAATAATTTCAAAGCAAATAGTTTATACCAATAATCTTGCTTTAATTCCATATTCTCGGTATAAAAACTATGAAATAAAAAAACCATTAAAAAACAGAAAGACCTGATAGCATCTAAGTTTTCAAAATAAATTGATTTTTTCATCGCTAAAATTTAATTATGTAATGACCTGCCTTACAAAACACCACTCATTTTCAGAAGACAGTTCTTCCCGATATAAATAACCATCTTCTTTATACAGCTTGCATTCTTCTGTCGATAAATCCGGATTTTCGATTATAAAGCGTGCAAACTGTCCGCGCTGGTGTTTGGCATACATCATAACAATGACCGGTTTTCCGTTTTTATAATCTTTAAAAACCGGAGTAATTACTCTTGCTTTGACTTCTTTCAGTCGGGCTGCTTTAAAATATTCTTCCGATGCAAGATTGAAAATCAGGCTCTTTTCTACCTTGTTAAGATGCTGAACGATAGAGGTTCCCCAGAAGCCATAGAGATTCCTATAGCCGTTGAAGTCCGCTTTTGTTCCCATTTCCAGGCGATAAGGGAACATCCAGTCAAACGGGCGCAATACTCCATATAACCCGGAAAGAATGCACACGGTTTCGTTTAATGTACTGTAATGTTCTTCAGCCAGCGTGGAGATATTCAGCCCTTTATATACTTCCCCGGTAAAAGAAAAGATCGCAGGGCGGCGGTATCTGCTCGCTTTATCCGGGCTGATCCAGTTCTGGTAACGTTCGTAGTTCAGCTCTGCCAGCGTATCTGATAATTTCATGATCTGTGAAAAGTCCTTCACATCCCATGATTTTAAAATGCGGGCTAATTGATTGGTTTTCTTTAAAAACTGAGGGATCGTGTAGCTCAGATCAGGATAGGCCGACTGTTCATCCAGTGATTTTGCAGGAGAGAGTAGTATTTTCATGCGTTCTGATCAAATAGAATTTGTGCTAAACGGATTTCAGTGGCGCCTTTCCCGTATTCCTGATAGGAGGCGTCGAAATATTCAATATGCTCTTTTTTGGAGAGAAAAAGCCGTATTTCATCTTTTAGAACACCTTCACCAACGCCATGAATGACAATCAGCTTAGGAATCCGGTGTTTAATGGCCTTCCGGAAAAAAGCGCGGAATTCGCCCAGTTGTTTCTGCAATATCTCCGCATTCGACATTCCCCTGTGAGAATCGGTAAGCTCTTCGATATGAAGGTCTATTTCCCAAAACTTAGAGGCTTTGGCATTGCCGTAGATCAACTCTTCTTTTTCATAGATTTCGGAAGTATTTATTTCCGGTTCTCCTGAGATCAGAAGCGGATTTGAGAAATCAATCTCAAAGTCAGTGGAATGGATCTTAATAACTTCTTCCAATGGATAAAAACGCTCAAATCCCGTTTCATCTTCAACGATCAATTCATCTTTCGAGCGAAAACCCTTTACGATTCCCGTTCCCCGTTCATGAAGAAAGCCAACTTTTTCACCGATTTGAAAATTTTTCACCGTTCAATTGATTTTCAACAAAAATAGTTTTTTTAGGTGAAACCCGTAAGATGTTAGGTAAAAGATAAAGGACTTCAGATGTTGGGACTTTAGGACGTTATGATTTTATAACGAGGGTAGAAACAAGTTTGAATTGAAGAACCCTGATATGAGTTTAGAATTTGAAATTTAGCGTATTCCCTCTTATTTGTGAGATCTGGTCCGCAATTTTCAATCCATAATTAAGCATCTTTCATCTTCAATCTTCCGGTCTGCAATCACTGAATATTCCGATTAAATGTTTAAATTTGGCTCATTAATTTAAAATTTTCATAGCATGCAACTGTGGAATAAGTACAGTAAAGAAGAATTAGTGATGAAGCTGCGGGAGGCAGGACATCAGTTTGTAACCGTATCTTTTTATCAATACGCAAAAATTGCGGATCCTCAGCTGTTCAGGGATCATTTATACCTGAACTGGTCAAAGCTGGATATTGTGGGGCGTACTTACGTCGCTAAAGAAGGAATTAACGCACAGATTTCCGTTCCTGTAGAACATTTTGAACAATTTCGTGATGAATTGTATCAGATTGAGTTTCTGAATGAGATCCGGCTGAATATTGCCGTAGAAGAAAGTGCTGAGTTCCCTTTTTTAAAATTGAAAGTAAAAGTCAGAAATAAAATATTGGCAGACGGTTTGAATGACGAAACGTTTGATGTAACGAACAAGGGGAAACATTTAACCGCCGAAGAATTCAATCAATTGACAGCTGATCCGGAAACCATTTTAATTGATTTCAGGAATCATTATGAATCGGAAGTAGGGCATTTCAAAGGTGCTGTCCTGCCGGATGTGGATACTTTCCGGGATTCGTTACCTTATATTGAAGAAAAATTCCTGAAAGGGAACGAAGATAAAAATGTGGTCATGTATTGCACCGGAGGAATCCGTTGTGAGAAAGCATCTGCATGGTTCAAGCACAGAGGTTTCAGAAATGTCCATCAGCTGGAAGGTGGAATCATCAAATATGCCAATGATGTTCGCGAAAAAGGCCTGGAAAATAAATTCATCGGCACCAATTTCGTGTTTGATGAGCGAAGAGGCGAACGCATTTCTGATGATGTGATCGCTTGCTGCCACCAATGCGGAGAACCTTTTGACAAGCATACGAATTGTGTGAATGATGCGTGTCATTTGTTGTTTATCCAGTGTGATAAATGCCGTGAAAAGTACGAAGGCTGCTGTTCTGAAAATTGCCAGCATACTATTCATTTACCATTGGAGGAACAGATGCGGCTGAGAAAGGGCCTGAATAACAGCAACAGGATTTTCAGGAAAGGAAGATCCGAAAGTCTTGTTTATAAGAAAAATACAGAAGATATTAACGCTTAATTTATGCTGAAACAACTTTACATCAACTGGACGGTTACTCCTGGATTAATTGATGGCTGGAGCACACCGAACAAATACGGGCTTTTGTTTGTTACAGGAATCATCATTGGCTATTTTGTCATTAAAAGAATGTTCCGGGAAGACAAGATTGACGAATCGTATCTGGATAAATTGTTGATGTTTGTTGTAGTCGCGACGATTGTCGGCGCACGATTGGGGCATGTATTTTTCTACGACTGGGAATACTACAGCAAAAATCCGCAGGACATTATAAAAGTATGGGAAGGCGGACTGGCATCGCACGGTGCTGCCATTGCCATTCTTCTTGCACTGTATTTTTATTCGAAATATATTATCAGGAAACCGATGCTGTGGATTCTGGACAGAGTAGTGGCGCCGATCGCCATTGCCGGCTGCTTTATCCGTTTGGGAAATCTGGTGAATCATGAGATCATAGGCAAGGTGACAACCTTGCCTTGGGGATTTATATTTAACAATTCCCCGGAAGCGATCAATCCCGAAACAGGTGAGATACTTCCGAGACATCCTGCCCAGCTTTATGAAGCAATTTATTATTTGTTTACCTTCCTTTTACTGATGTATCTGTACTGGAAAAAGGACTGGAGAAAGAAGACCGGCGCGATTTTCGGAATGTTTATGATCGTTCTCTGGACCGGACGGTTTTTAATTGAATTTGTTAAAGATGCGCAGACAGACCGGGATATTCACGCAACCATTTCAACCGGCCAGTGGCTGAGCGTTCCTTTTATTATTGCAGGGATTGTAATTTTATATATAAGTTTAAAGCGACAAGAAGCAGCAAAACAATAACAATTATGATTATTACCCGAAGCGTCCGTTATCTTTTAAGTGTACTCAGTGGAATACTGTTGGTGCTGTCCTTTCCGAATACAGGAAGTTTATTCCCACTCTCATTTGTTGCCTTGGTTCCGCTTTTGCTGACCGAACATTCGATTTACAAGAAGAGGCTCAGAGCAGGAAAAGTGTACATTCATGCCTTTTTAACTTTCCTGATCTACAATGTGGGTACAACATGGTGGATATGGAATTCATCAGAAGGAGGAGCGATCATGGCGTTCGTTGCAAACACGTTTTTGATGGCGTTTGTATTTTTCCTTTTTCATCTGACAAAACGAAACCTGGGCAGAAATATGGGATTTGTGTGCCTGTTTATGTACTGGATTGGTTTTGAATACCTGCACACTTTCTGGGAACTGGCGTGGCCGTGGCTAAGTTTTGGAAATATTTACGCATCCATGCCTCAATTGATACAGTGGTATTCTTTCACTGGAGTTTCGGGAGGAACATTATGGATGTTGCTGACCAATTTTTTATTGTTCAGATTTATTTATTCCCGCTTTGTTCAGGAGAAGCCACGGGAGCAAAACAAAAAATGGCTGGTGCGCTTTTCGCTGGTGTTATTGCTGCCGATGATCCTCTCACTGGTGATGTACTATACGTATGAAGAAAAAGGAGTGGATTCGGAAATAGTTGTGGTGCAACCGAATATAGATCCGTATGTAGATAAATTTTCCGGGCAGATCTTACCACAGATCAACGCGATTTGTGATTTGGCGGATAGCCTGGTGACTCCGAAAACAGAATTTGTGATTGCCCCTGAAACAGCGTTGCCTTATCTGTTTGTAGAAGAAGAGGTGAAACGGGTGATCTATTATCATTACCTGGTGGAACGTAAAGCAAAATGGCCGAATGCGGCTTTGCTGATCGGAGCGAATACAAAAAAATATTATTATAATAAACGGTCTGTTGCTTCGCTTCCTACGCCGGATGGTCCAGGTTATGAAGAATATTACAATACGGCCATGCTGATCGATCATATTGACCGTCCTTCGTTTCTTCACAAATCCAAATTGGTATTAGGTGTTGAGAAAATCCCTTTTGTTTCCGTTTTTCCTTTCCTGCAGCAATTTGCATTGCAAAACGGAGGCACATCCGTTACTTTGGGAACAGAATTTGCCCCTCGTGTTTTTGAGACGAATAAGGTAAAACTTGCTCCGGTGATTTGTTATGAATCGATTTTCGGAGAATTTATCTCTAAGCAATGTAAGCAGGGAGCAGAATTTATAGCCGTAATCACTAATGACGGCTGGTGGAAGGACACACCCGGATATAAACAGCATCTGGCTTTTGCCCGTTTAAGAGCTATAGAGAACAGAAAATGGGTGGCCCGTTCTGCTAATACAGGAACATCAGCATTTATAAACCAACGTGGAGATGTTGTCCAGTCGACCGGATGGTGGACAAGAGCAGCTTTACGCCAGGTGATTAGCAGAAATACAGAGTTGACGTTCTATTCGAGAGTAGGTGATTATATTGGTAAGACAAGCTTGCTTGTTGCAACGCTGGCATTTATTCTGACGATATTTTACAGAAGAAGACCGAAGAAATCAGTATGATTTCTTATCCTAAAGCAACGTCCAGTATCATCATCACCAGGAAACCACCGATAAATCCCAGAACGGCGATATCCGTATATTTGTCCTGCTGGGTTTCCGGAATTACTTCTTCCACTACTACATAAATCATTGCTCCTGCAGCGAAAGCCAACGCGTAAGGTAAGATCGGCTGCATATAAATGACCAATGCTGCACCCAAAACTCCGGCGATGGGTTCTACAATGGCAGACAGCTGACCAAACATAAAGCTTTTGGACCTGCTTAAGCCGGCTCGCTTTAAGGGCATTGCAACAGCAAAACCTTCCGGGAAATTCTGTATTCCTATTCCGATAGCCAGAGCAATAGCGCCGGTAATTGTTGCACCGTCAATCCCTAATCCGGCAGCACCGAACAAGACACCTACTGCCAATCCTTCCGGAATATTGTGAAGAGTAATTGCCAATACCAACAAAGTTGATTTATGGAATTGATTTTTCACACCTTCCTTTTGATCCTCTCCAAAATTAATATGGAGATGAGGCATTGTCTTATCCAACGCGAACAGAAATAATGCACCGATTAAAAAACCTACCGCAGCCGGCATCCATGGCATAGCCGGATACTGCTTTTCAGAAAGCTCGATTGCAGGGCTGAGTAATGACCAAAAACTGGCAGCAACCATTACACCACCAGTAAATCCGAGCATTCCATCAAGGGCAGCACGCTTTGGCTTTTTGAAGAGAAAAACTAAACCTGCACCTGCTGCAGTCATCAACCAGGTGAAAATAGTGGCGATCAAAGCAGCCGTTATGGGATGAATACTTTTAAAAAACTCAATCATGAAGTGATTTTTTACGCAAAAATAATGATTTAATTGAAAAATGTAATTCAAAAGTTAGATTAGTCTAATTTTTTTATTGGCTGTGGAAAAATGCTTATGGAAATTTTGCTTATGGATTCTGTGATTTAAACAAATTGAATATAAGCCATTTATAAGAAGGATAAATATCATTTCTTATTAAATTATTATATTGTTTGATATTAAACTATTATATTGTAGTTTATTAAAAAATAATAATGTTTGATAATAATGAATAATATTGTATTTTTGTATCAAATGAATTAAAATGATCAGTCAGGAATTAATAGCAGAAGTTATCGATGCCCAGCGGGAAATATTTTTAAAAAAACAAACCGGTGTGGATAGAGAAATCCTTCATAATGTTCATGTACATGAGAATTTCGTAAACGTAATAACAGGAGTAAGACGTTGTGGTAAAAGCACTTTGCTGCTTCAGCTTTTGCGAAAACATTTTGATAATGCGTTATTCTTAAATTTCGAAGATATACGTTTAGCAGGATTTGCGACAGATGATTTCCGGCGTTTGGATGCTGAAATTAAGAATAGTAATCAGACGGTTTTATTTTTCGATGAAATTCAGATGCTCGAAAACTGGGAGTTATATGTACGTCAAAAAGTAGATGAAGGCTTTCAGGTAATAGTGACGGGCTCTAATGCTACCTTGCTGAGCAGTGAATTAGGGACGAAGCTGACAGGAAGACATTTATCAACAGAGTTGTTTCCGTTTTCCTACAATGAATTTCTTGCGCTGAAAGGTTTGAAAAGTTCTGAGGAAAGTGCACGGTTATATTTTGAAAAAGGAGGCTTTCCTGAATACCTAAAAACAGATAATTCTTTGATATTGAATCAGCTGCTGGATGATATCCTCTATCGTGATATAGCCGTCCGTTATGGTGTAAGAGATATTGTTTCGCTTAGAAAATTAGCAGTATATCTGATATCTAATATTGGAAAACCCGTTTCTGCAACCAATCTGACTAAAATGTTCGATATAAAGGCGGTCAGTACGATGCTGGAATACTTTTCTCATCTGGAGAATACATATGTTATACAATTTATCCCGAAGTTCAGCTACTCCATAAAGAAACAAATCAGGAATCCTAAGAAAGTATATACAATTGATTTAGGGCTGTTCGCGCATAATTCAATTACATTTACCGAAGAGCAGGGCAGAAGGCTGGAAAATCTGGTGTTCCTTCATCTGAGAAGATCCTTTAAAGAAATCTATTATTTCAGCGAGGAACAAGAATGTGATTTTGTTGTTATGGAACGGGAGCAGCCGAAATTGTTGATACAGGTCTGCTATCATCTGAATGAAGACAACTTAAAACGCGAGCTGGGCGGAGCATTTGAAGTGTTGCGCTACTTTGATAAGAAAAAAGCATTGTTGGTTACGATGAATCAAAAAGACCGCTTTGAAAAGGAAGGTATGGTGGTAGAAGTGCTGCCGTTACATGAATTCTTGTCGGATGGTGCTTTTTAAGACCTTTTATTTCGTGGATGGAAGCTCATGATCGTGTCTTTCAGGTACGACTGATCCAGGTGTGTGTAGATTTCTGTCGTTGAAATGGATTCATGGCCGAGAAGCTCCTGGATGGCGCGGAGATTGGCTCCGCCTTCCAGTAAATGTGTGGCAAATGAATGTCGTAAAGTGTGAGGACTTACGTTTTTTGTAATTCCCGAATCTTCCGCCAGCTGTTTTATAATGGTGAAGATCATTACACGTGTTAAGGCACTTCCTCTCCGGTTCAGAAATACATAAGCTTCGTTCCCCGGCTTGATGTCCTGATGATTTCGGGTAGTGACAAGATAAGTATTGATTTCATCAGCTACATACTGATTCATAGGTACCAGGCGCTCCTTGTTCCCCTTTCCGATGATGCGCATGAATCCTTCCTGGGGAAATAAATGTTCAAATTTCAGGTTTATCAGCTCGGAAACGCGTAAGCCACAGCTGTAAAGTGTTTCCAGGATAGCTCTGTTCCTCTGCCCTTCATTTTTTGATAAGTCAACAGCATCCATCATCGCGTTGATCTCTTCCAGGTCCAGTACATCCGGTAATTTCCGGCCGATCGACGGTGACTCCACTAATGAAGTGGGCAAATCCTGAAGATAGTCATTGTAATGTAAAAACTGGAAGAATTGACGGACACCGGAAAGAATACGTGCCTGGCTTCTGGCTCCGATTCCCAGATCATACAGCTCTGTCATGAAGGCAAGCATGTCCTCATACCGGAGCTGTTCCACGTTAGACTTTCTTTGTATCGCGAACTCGTACAATTTCAGGACATCCCGCTGATAGGCCTCTACCGTATTTTCAGATAAACCTTTTTCAACTTTTAAAAATCCCAGAAATTCCTTAATATAGCGTTCCCAAGTCATGATTCAAAGATAATATGAAACTGCTAATTGTAAACGGACCGAACTTAAATTTACTCGGAAAGAGAGAGCCTTCCGTCTATGGAAATGAAACGTTTGAATCTTATTTTGAAAAGCTAAGGATTAATTATCCGAAATTGGAACTGGAATATTTTCAGTCGAATGTGGAAGGGGAGATCATTGATAAGCTGCAGGGAGCCGATGCTGCTGGAGTGATTTTAAATGCTGGCGGTTATACGCATACTTCTGTTGCGATCAGAGATTGCATTGCTGCTGTTTCTGTTCCGGTTGTAGAGGTACATATATCAAATGTTGCAGCAAGAGAAGAATTCCGGCACACTTCGCTGATTGCTCCTGTAGCGGCAGGATGTATATTCGGATTTGGCTTAATGTCTTATGACCTGGCAGTTGAATTCTTTATTAAAAGCTGAGGTTTATTTTTCAAATACAAGTTCCCGCAGGTAATCACGGTGTTTTTTTACCTGATCCAGGTAGTTTTTATTTCTGAACAGGTAGAAAACAAAGTTTGTCTTGAAGTTGATATGTGAAATGTATTTCCAGAAATTGTAGGCAAATAATCCTGTTGCCGGCATGGAAATAAAATACAGAATGTCCGCATACACGGGCAAATTGTAATATTGATTAACTGTGATCAGGAAAAAGATGTAAACTAAAGGATAAAGAACCATGCTCAGCAGGATAGATAACGGAGCGTAATATTCAATGTCTTTTGTCAGTCGAGGAACAAGGATATCCACACATTTATAAATCAAAAGGTTGTGGATGATCCCGAAAATGAAAACAGGAAAACCAAGAATAATAAAGATAAAAGAAAATAACAGCTGCCGGATAAACATTCTGAGCTTGATCCGCCGGTCCAGAAAAGAAGGTTTTAATTCTATCTCGTTCAGCTTTTGAATCATGTTTTCGGTGCTGATTTCAATTTCGTCATATTTTTCAGGTGCCTCGTTCTCAATCTTATTCAGCTGCTGCTGAATTTTTCTCAATAATTCCACTTCTTTTTCCACACCATTCTTGTCGTTTTTGATATAAGTGCTGGTAAAGATATGGTGAAGCTTTAATGCCAGCTTTTCCTGGGTTTTTTCTCTGAAAGAGATCAGTAAAGAAGAAAGCTCATCGTGAAATTTCTGTGTCAGCTGCCGGGCTGCAAGTGAATGATTATCGGCATAAATTTTAATTTCTTCGGAATAGTCAATAGGATTCCCGATATTGACTAACAGTGAGCTTCTGAACTTATATCCCTCCGTATAATTAATTCCAACAGGAATGATACTTACTTTGAGATTTCCGTTATTGCGCTGAACAGTTTCCAGAACAACCCGTGCCGCGCCTGTTTTTAATTCCCGCAGGTGATGTTCGAGAAAAGAAGTCCCTTCCGGAAAAATAGCAATGACTTTGCCCTGTTCCAGCGTTTCATAACAGCGGTTGAAAGAATCGTTGTTGTCCACTCCGGACGTTTTTCCGTCCGATACACGGTTGATGGGAACAATATTCAACCGGTTGAGCAGCCTTCTTTTCAGCGAAGTGTTGAAAAAAGTTGCCTTGGCAAGAAAATGAATCGGCCGCGGGCATAAATATCCGACTACAAATGCATCTACTAAGGTGTTCGGGTGATTACTGATGATTAATAAAGGGCCATCTTTCGGAAGCGCTTTTTTATTCTTTATTTTAATCTCCTTATAATAGAGATTTAAACAAAAGCCGATGATATTTCGAAGTATCTGGTAAATCATGTTTTAAGGTTGCAGCACATTGTAATATTGTACAGCATATCCGTTTCCTTCGCTTAACAAATTCAATGCATTCCCTTTTACTGACATAAAGATATAATTTTTTCCTTCCAGATTATCTTTCAGCACTTTTCCTTCTCCGTCAGTGACACTGATCTTATTTTCCAATCCATCAAGGAATGCAGCATATATCTTATTGTTGATAAAGCAGATATCATAGCTTTGCAGATCATTGACCGGAATATCGATTTTCCGGATGAGGTTGCCGTTCTCATTGTAAATGTGCAGCTTATGATAGCTGATAAAGGTTACAAACGCCTGTGTATTGACCGGGATGCTTTTCAGCTGTTTCATGTCCGGGAAATTATCAATGACTGTTTTTGAAGAAGTGTAATCTGATTTTATTAGCTTACCATCCTGAAAATCAAAGAAATTAATACTGCCTCCGGCCTTCAGGCGAATTGCATCAGAAGGAATAACAGGGTGATTTTTAATACTTTTGTTTTTAGACAGATCAATGGTCTGGGTCGCTTTTTCTCCTGTAAGCAATCCTATGATCCGTCCGTTCTGAGCGAAAACTTCAATCTTTTTTGTAGTGTTCCCTGCTGTTACAGGAATTGATTTTACGGATTTTCCGTCAGCAGAACAATGCTTTATCTGTGCGGCTTCATCAATATAGATCAGATTCGTCTGATTTTTCCAGCGGTAAAGATTGGCTTCATTGAAAAATTCCTTTTTCGGAGTGAACGCATTATCAAGGATATTTGTTCCCTGTTCTGTCAGCAGGAATAGCTTTTTAGCGGTATTGAACAAAAGATATACCTTTCCGTTTCCTTCATAATCGACAATTTTTATGTCTCCGATGATTTTGCCGGGAATGGATTTCTGCCAGCTGGTTTTTCCGCTGTTCACAGCAATGAGCTGGTTGGAGGAAGTAAGCAGATATTGCTGATTTCCTTTTCCTGTTACATAGGAGATCGTTCCGTTTACAGGAATGATAAAATGTTGTGAAAGATCAGTTTCTTTTATGTTTTCGGTGGAAGCAATAGCAGGATCAGAAGCCTGGATCAAATGCTTGGTAGAGATATTGGCATACATTGAAACAGCATACATATCCGAAGGAGAAACCAGCCTTTCAACAACCTTGTAAGGAAGCTTTCCGTATATCTTTTCTGCTTTTTCATCATTCAGCAATAAGGTATTTCCCAATTCATAGTCGGCAACTATTTTTTTGTTTAGGTCTAAATTCTCGGAGAAAATAACCTTATCCCCGATTCTGGTCAGATAAAATCCGCTTTTCGTATTCGAAGGAAATGTTTCTGTCAGCTTTATCCCTTTTACCGGAGTATCTTCCTTAAAAGTCAGCGTGTCTTTCGCGAATTTCGTATTGAGCGTATTTAAGGGATCTTCCCCAATTTTTGAGTCTGTCATGATCACGGAAACACCATTGTAATCAAAGAGAACAAATCCATACTGCAGCCATTCATTCATCGGGCTACTTTTGGTAAGAATATGATTGTTCAGCGCGAATTTTTTCTCGTAAAAATGATAGGAGGTTATTCCTGCGGGAAGATAAGGCGCAAATAAGTTCTTATCATCTACTTTTTCCGAATCCAGCTGATTGTCGTAAGTGGTCTGGTAAATGATCTGTCCGTCTGTTTGTAAATAGATTTCAGTCAGGTACGTACTGCTTTTCAGCTGGTGAACGATAACGGCAGTCGCCTTTTTATCCCATTTCGGAAGTGTGAAATCACTATGATTTTTCCGTAATCCCTTTGGAGCGATCAGTAAAAAATGATATTTAAATTGCAATTGAAAATCCCCGATTGCCAATGATTTTTCTTTTTCCTGATAGGAAATATTTTTTCGTTTGAGGTAAGTAATGACAGTGTTTTTGTTCCAGTAATTAGGGCTTTCAATGAGAATAACCGGCCGCGTTTTTGATAAGAAGATCCGTTCGTTCCTTGGTGTTTCAATGAACTGTCTGACTAAATCGTTAATTTCAGGATGAATCTGAAACGGGACATTGACTGAGAAAAATTCATCTGTCCGGTTAATGATTAATAATTCCTGGTCTTCCTTAGAGAAAATCAATTCCGGATCCAGACGGTCCGTTTTGTAAAAAACGTCATAACCGACGTAAAAAATCCATCCGAGAGATAAGGTGCAGATTAAAATCAGAAAAATTCGATTGAACATAAAGAACCCAAATTAATTCTTTCAAAATTACTTAAAGTGGTTGTTCGATTTAACAGGTGAATTTTTAAAAGCTAACAGCAGAATGTTTATTCAGAGGAAGGGGAATGTCTTTAGGAGTTAGACTTTATAAATCATCTGAATTCAGCATTCAATATTTAGTATTCAACATTCAGTATTAATTCAAAATTCTAAAATAATCTGGTTTTTCCTGTAATTAAACGTTTTTCGCTGATAAGGAGACTCGCCGTATTCCATGATCAGCTGTTTATGTCTCGGAGTAGAATATCCTTTATTCTTTTCCCATTCATATTGAGGAAACTCCAGCGCCAGCTTACGGACGTATTCGTCCCGGTGTGTTTTTGCTAGAATAGAAGCCGCTGCAATACTTTTATATTTGGCGTCTCCGCCGACGATGCACTGATGCGGAATTCCGCATGGTTTGAAGCGGTTCCCGTCAATCAGCAGTAATTCCGGCTGTATTTTTAATTGTTCCACAGCTTGCCGCATAGCGAGAAAGCTGGCGTTCAGGATATTGATCTCGTCAATTTTTTCATGATCAACAGCGCTGACTGCCCATCCAAGCGCTTTTTCTTCGATAATAAGCCGCAATTCTTCTCTTTTCTTATCTGTGATTTTTTTTGAATCATTCAGAAAAGGATGGTCGAAGTCCGGAGGTAAAATTACCGCCGCGGCATAAACAGGGCCGATAAGACATCCTCTCCCTGCTTCGTCACAGCCAGCTTCCGTAAGGTCTTGTGTATAAGAATTAGCTAAATTTGACATTTTATTAGACTCAGAGTTCAAATATATTTATTTTATTTGTAGTGCAATTACTGGCACGGTTTTATCGTCTTAATAATTAAAATGTAAACAATATGAAAAATATATTTCTTTTGATTCTGATGTTCGCGGGAGCGCAATTTACATTTTCCCAGCAGATTGCTAAAGTAAATTCTTTGGAGAAATACAACAAAGATAAATTCAGTGATGTTTTTGCATTTGAGCTGACAGAGAAAGTTTCTAAGGAGACAGTGCTGGAAGCGGCGAAATATTACACGAAGTATTTTTCAGCTTCGTTTGACGAGAGAACCAATACGGTAACGTTGAAAATGAATAATCAGGACTGGCAGAACCGGCATATTATGAGAAGGTTTTTTGCCGGAATGGGAATCGAGGAAGTGAATATGGAAGGTACGCCGGTCAAGACGGATGATTTTTTTAAAGAATACGTTTTAACGACGGACCAGCAGCCGAAATAACTGAAAATTTCAGAGATGCAATTAGACTTAGTTTAATTGCATTTTTTTTGCTCGGAAAAATGGATATTATATATTTGCAGACGAATTAAATAAATACATGAAATACAAAAGGATTCTTTTAAAACTAAGCGGGGAGTCGTTGATGGGCGCTAAGCAATTCGGGATTGACAATGATCGTTTGGACTCTTACGCCCAACAGATTAAACAGATTTGTGATTCAGGTGTTGAAGTGGCGATTGTGATTGGAGGAGGAAATATCTTCCGTGGCGTTCAGGCTGAAGAAGGCGGTATGGACAGGACACACGGAGATTATATGGGAATGCTGGCAACAATGATTAACAGTATGGCATTGCAGGCAGCATTGGAAAAAGTAGGGTTGAATACCCGGCTGCAGTCTGCTATTGAGATGAAAGAAATAGCGGAGCCTTATGTAAGAAGAAGAGCTGTACGCCATCTGGAAAAAGGGAGAGTGGTTATTTTTGGTGCAGGGACAGGAAATCCTTATTTTACAACAGATTCAGCCGCTTCATTAAGAGCAATTGAAATTGATGCAGATGTTATCTTGAAAGGAACACGTGTGGATGGTATTTATACGGCGGATCCGTTAAAAGACCCGGCTGCGGAAAAATATGATTCGATTACGTTTGATGAGGCTTATGCCAAAGGATTGCAGGTGATGGATATGACTGCATTTACTTTATGTAAAGAAAATGACCTGCCGATCATCGTTTTTGATATGGATACTCCCGGCAATTTATTTAAGCTGCTGAGTGGCGAAAAAGTAGGGACAATTGTTAAAAATTAATACGTTATAGTTTATGACTGAAGAATTTACACTGATTTATGACGAATTTAAATCAGCTAATTCAAAATCTGTTCAACATTTAGAAAATGAGTTAGTAAAGGTGAGAGCAGGAAAAGCTACTCCAAGTATGTTGAACAGTGTAATGGTGGAGTATTACGGTTCTCCGACACCATTGGCACAAGTGGCAAATGTCGGTACACTGGACGCACGGACAATTACTGTTCAGCCGTGGGAAAAAAGCATCATTAATGAAATAATGAAGGGAATCATTAATTCCAATCTCGGTTTTGCACCTCAGAATAACGGAGAAACGGTCATTATTACAGTACCGCCACTGACGGAAGAGCGCAGACGTGAGCTGGCTAAAAAAGCGAAAGCAGAAGGAGAGAACGCAAAAGTGGCTGTCCGTAATAATAGAAAGGACGCTTTAGATATGGTAAAAGTATTAAAGGATGACGGTTTTCCTGAAGATATGGTGAAAGGAGCAGAAACTGAAATACAGAATATTACCAATTCCTTTATCAAGAAAATTGATGACATCATAGAAGAGAAAGAGAAGGAAATATTAACCGTATAATAAATAAAATGCAAAAAGAGGTCACAGGCCTCTTTTTTTGTTAACCTTTTATACTTTTGTTACGTCATTATGATGCTAACAACTCAAAAATTATGCAACGTTTATTTCTAATAGGATTTTTAATATTCACCGGATTATTTACAGGCCGCTTTTCCATTTATTCACAAACTAACTTATTTGCCTCTATTCAGGGAACGACTTCATTAGATACAGCCAACTGGCATTTTAACGGAGATGCGGCGCTGGGTGATACCGGAGGTGATTCCGATTCCTATCCGAATGAAGTGGTGCTTACTCCGAATCAGGCAGATAAATTCGGACAGGTATTTTTTAAAACTCCGGTCAACCTGGCGACCTGTACTAAATGGAAAGTAGAATTTGAAATGAGGATGTACGACGGCTCCGGTGCAGACGGAATTGTATTCTGTGCTATTAATGAGCTGCCTACCTCATATTTCGGAGGTGGTTCTATGGGAATCCCGGTGACCTCTCATGGACTGAAAGTGTGCTTTGATTCTTATGATAATTACGTCAGTGGTGTGCAATGCGGCGGAAATAATCCTGAAATTCAGGTTGCTTACGGAACAGGTTATTCAGAGTGTGATAATACCATGACGAGAAGGACCAATAATACAAGCATATGGGCGACCAATATGAATTATCTCACAGACAAGGATTATGATAAGGTGACGATTACTTATGATAATGGTGCTGTTCAGGTTGTGACATCATCGGGCTCAACGAATCCGCTTCATACAAATCAGACCTTAAATGCGACGATCACTCCTTTGAATGGTGCCGTGTATTTTGGATTTACTGCCAGTACCGGAATGCTTTATCAGACACATTCTATCCGTAATGTGAAGATTTATGCAGATGTTCCGGCGACTAATAATGCAGGTCTGGATCAGGCTGTTTGCAGCGGACAGACGGTTCAGCTGGGGACAGCAACGACAGCGAATCATACTTATTTATGGAATCCTGCGACAGATTTATCTTCCGCAGCGATCTCTAACCCGACAGCAACACTCTCCAATACGGGAACAGTTCCTGTAAATTATACCTATACTGTCAGAACAGAACGTAATAACGCGGCATCCTGCTATATGGTGGATACGGTTACAATTACTGTAAATCCGGGACCTTCCATTACAGAGAATGTTTCTTTTTGCCAGGGAAGCAGTGTTACGGTTAGAGGAAATACAATAACGACCGACGGAGCTCATACTTTCTTTATTCCCGCGGTTTCCGGCTGTGATACGACGCTCACCGTTAATGCATCCTATCTTTCTGCTCCAAGCTCAACAGCAAACGTGACGATCTGTTCAGGAGATACTTATTCATTTAACGGGACAAATTACTCTACGGCGGGAACTTACAGCCATACAATTACGATGCCGACAGGATGTGATTCCGTAGCGACGCTGGTTTTGACGGTTTCTCCTCCTTTGACCGGAACAGAATCCCGTGAGATCTGCCCCGGAAGCTCTTTTACTTATCACGGTCAGACATACAGCTCCGCAGGAACTTTCAATGTGAATTTACAAAATGCACAAGGCTGTGATTCTATTGTGACATTGACAGTAACACTATCTTCCTTGTTGAGAGATACGACTTTTGCTTCGGTTTGTCCGGGCGGCTCTTATTCATTTAACGGAACAACTTATACAACAGCAGGGAATTATGATGTGAATCTTTCGACTGCTCAAGGCTGTGATTCTGTTCAGACCCTGGTTTTGACCTATTCCAATGCGGTAAATACTTACGATACGCTGGAAAAATGCCAGAATGAGACAATTACTTACCAGGGACAGAATATTTCTTCTGCCGGGAATTACTCGTTTACATTCACAGCAGCAAGCGGTTGTGATTCTATACTTAATTTAACGGTTATTGACAGGCCGGTAGTGACGACAACACTGACCAGCACGCTTTGCCAGGGAGAAAAGATAACTTATAACAATCAGGATTATACAACGACGGGCACTTATACGATAAATGTAGCTGCTCCAAATGGCTGTGATTCGATCATTATACTTGATCTGGTGGTATATGATCGTCCGGCAAAGCCATTGGTTACGACAAACCTTCCTTTGGCATGCTATGGTGAGGAATTTGCCGGTGAAGTGGCAAATGCAGCTGTTTCGAATGATTATTATTGGTATCTGGATACAAATTCAGTGGCCTATCATTCCGGGATCAAAAGCGCTTACGTAATCGATGAACATACGCAGAATATCTATGTTCAGGCAGATAACGGAACGTGTAAATCCGCTTTTGAAGTGATTCCTGTTGTGGTAAGCCAGCTGTTCAATGACACGTTCGAAATGCCGAATGTGATCACTCCCAATGCAGACGGCCTGAATGATAAAATTGATTTTGAAGCAATTTTCGGAGGCTGTGTGGAATACGAAGTGCTGATCTTTAACCGCTGGGGAAATCTTGTTTTTAATCAGAAATCGGGAAGTTCCTCTGCTTTTGAAGGAAAAGACATGAATGGAGAAGGTTTAACCGACGGAACTTATTTCTACAAGATCAATTACGAAAGCGGCGAAAGACAGGGATTTGTGATGATCGTCAGAAAGTAAACGGAGAAAAAAGAAAAAAGGAAGATAAAAGATGGTATGGTATCAAGATTTTATTGTGTCAGGACTACTAAATTCATAATTCAGTATTCATCATTCAAAATAAAAGATTTATCATTCAATCTTTTATTTTGTTGACGATCGACGTCGTAGAAAAGCCCTGCTCCAAAGCAATTGTCTTCACTTGCCCTCCGTTGTTCCTTACAATATCACTCCCGACAATGTATGTTTTTTTTGTGCTGTCTGTTTCATTTTCGTCATAGTCCGCACCTTTGACCAGGACATCCGGAAGAAGCATCTTAATTAAGTGAAAAGGAGTAGCGTCATTATAGATAATGATCGTGTCGGTAAAATCCAAAGCAGCTAACAGAAGAGCCCTGGATTGTTCGTCATTGATAGGTCGTTCCGGTCCTTTTTGCTGTGTCCGTACGGAAGCATCGGAATTTAACCCTATGATCAGGCGTTGACCCAAGTCAGCACTTTTTGCAAGATAAACAACGTGCCCGCGGTGAAGAATATCAAAGCAACCATTGGTGAAAACAACTTTTTCACCGTTTTTCTTCCATTCTTTCACAAGATTTTCAGCTTTTTCCGGATCAATTATCTTGTCCAGAAGCTTGTTCAGATGATTCTTTTCCATAAGGCTTGGGTAATAACAGAAGTGATATCACTCCTAAAATGATAACTAATAATGTTTGAGAGCTCCAGATGATCATTCCTAATGCATTCCCGACCGCTTTGGCATTTTCTATCCCATTTCCGGCAATGCCGATCACAATTCCCACTAACAAAGGAAATGCACCGATTCCTCCGTTGGTGAATGTTACTCCCAGAGAACCGGCGATAAAAGCCAGCATGATGCCGCTGAGAGGAAAATTGGAAGTAGCTTCAATGCTGTAGAAACAAATTGCGAAATAGATGACGTATAATAACCAGATTAAAAAGGAATAAAATAAGTATAATCCGGCTCTTTTCATTTTGAAAATAGAAAAAATGCCACTGAACAATCCCTGAATAAAATTGGAAATTTTGGCTTTGAAAGAAGGCACAAAAAAGAAGAGCAGGGTGAAAGCAGCTGCACCGAGCACCAGAAATAAATAAACATAAATCCGGAAGTTATTTTTTTCTGCAGTTCCGAACGTTTTCTCAATATCCTCGAATAACTGGCTAAAGTGGCCGGTATTTAAAAAATAAGTAAATATCGTGATGCCTCCCAGAAAACACAGGTCGACTACACGCTCGGAAATAATTGTTCCGAATGATTTGGAAAAAGGGACATTTTCAGAACGGTAAAGCATTACAGATCTGGATGCTTCTCCGGCTCTTGGAATCGTCAGGTTCATAATATAACCAATCATCAGTGAATGATAACGATTCTTTAATTTTGTCTGATAGCCTAACGGTTCAAGTGCCAGCTTCCAGCGCTCTGCACGGATGACAAAGGCAACGATGCTAAGGACAAGAGAAAGTAGGATCCACCGGTAATCAGCCGAATAAATGATCTTGTAAAACTGTTGCAGCTGGGCGTCGTCCATCTGCCGGAAAAAATACCATAACAGGTAAATGCCGATCCCTAAAGGGAGAATGGTTTTTAAAAATTTTGAAAGTAATGACCTCATCAGTCAACAAGCCTGTTGTTTTCATCAGGAAAAACCAGCCGGGGCTTGAATGCTTTTGCTTCCTCAAATTCCATAGTAGCATAACTGATAATAATGATAATATCATCTACAGCGACTTTTCTTGCTGCCGGGCCATTCAGACAGATAGTTCCTGATTTTCTGTCACCTTTTATTACATAAGTTTCAAAACGCTCTCCGTTATTCACATTGACGATCTGAACTTTTTCTCCTTCAATGAGATTGGAAGCCTCCATTAAATCCTCATCAATCGTGATGCTTCCGATATAGTTTAAATCTGCCTGCGTTACTTTAGCACGATGAATTTTAGATTTTAAAACTTGTATAAACATTTTATGTTTCTCCGTTTGATTTAAGACATGCAAAGTTACGTAAAAAAAAATGTCACATCAAAGGTGGCATTTCAAAAGTTTGTAAATTAAAGAGAAATGGCCGGTTTTACCCGGATATATAATAAAAGGAGTTGTTTTTTCATAAAAACAACTCCTTAAATGGAATAGTGATTTTTAATGATAGTAACAGGTCTGGTTGTGAGCTTTCAGACTATGCAAAATTAGTTTAGTTTCTGCAGGTATAAAATAGCTATATATGGCTATTTTTAATAGGTGACATGCTGGTAATTCCCGTTTGTCTTTTTGGGGTGTAATTCTTATATTTGATTTCATCGAATATGAAAAAACATGAAAATAAATTATTACGGACATTCAGCATTACATCTTGAGATCAACGGAAAATCCATACTGGTAGATCCGTTTATATCCGCAAATCCTAAGGCATCAAAAATTGATGTAAATGCTCTGAAAGCAGATTATATCCTACTGACACATGCACATTACGATCACATTATTGATGTGGAAGCAATCGCAAAGAGAACAGATGCGGTCATAATTTCCAATCACGAAGTAGTAACCCATTATTCAAATGCAGGCTTTAAAGGACACGGAATGAACCAGGGAGGCAGCTGGCAATTTGATTTCGGAAAGGTAAAGCTGGTGAAAGCGGTTCATTCCTCTTCTTTTCCGGATGGAAAGTATGGGGGAAATCCTGTGGGTTTTGTTATCTCCGCGGAAGGAAAGACAATTTATTTAGCAGGCGATACGGCACTTACCATGGATATGAAGCTGATTCCGATGTTTTTTAAGCTGGATCTGGCAGTTTTGCCTATCGGAGGAAATTTTACAATGGATGTGGAAGAAGCTGTCGTTGCTGCAGATTTCATAGAATGTGACAAGATATTAGGAATTCATTATGATACGGCGGAGCTGATCCGGATTGATCATGAGGCTTCAAAGCAAAAATTTGCGGCAAAAAATAAAGAACTGATCCTGTTAGACATAGGAGAAAGTATTGATGTTTAATCTCCTTTGATCTCTTAGCCTGAAATATAATGAACGAAGAAATTTTAAACGAGGTCAGAAGGAAGTGGTCCGAGATAGGAAAATACAAGAGTCGTGAGGATTTACAGACGGAGCTTGATTTCTACAAAAAAGTATTCGACATATTTCAGGCAGGAGATTTTTATTATTTCATATTTAATCCTGCCCTGAGCCTGATTGAATTTGTTTCGGATTCCATGCAGCAGGTATTGGGATATCAAAAAGAGGAATTTGATATTCAGACGCTGCTGGAAAATATTCATCCGGAAGATCTTCCCCGTTTTGTTGATTTTGAATCAACCGTCGTTGATTTTAAGCAGAAATTGCCGCGGGATAAGGTGATGAAGTATAAAAGCAGGTATAATTACAGACTTCGGAAAAAAAGCGGGGAGTATATCCGGATTTTGCAGCAGTCACTGACGATTCTTATGGATGAGAACGGGGCAGTTGTGAGAAATCTTGTTTTTCATACGGACATTACCGATATATCCTCCGGTAATAAGATGAAGCTTTCTTTTATTGGCCTGGAAGGAGAGCCTTCTTATATGGATGTTCAGCCGCTGATAAAATTTTCTAAAGTAAAAGAAATCTTCACCAGAAGGGAAAAAGAGATCCTGGGATATGTTATTCAGGGCTTTAGCAGCGAAAGAATAGCTGAAATTACCTGTTGCAGCATTCACACCATACGCAATCACAGAAAAAATATTCTGAGAAAATCAGGCTGCCAAAACCTGAATGACCTGCTTGTAAAGGCTACCCGGGAAGAGTGGGTATAGCTCTGTTACAGAAAATGATTCTGAATAAAATTGATTATTTTATTCAGATAATCGTTTGCATTCGTCTGATTCCAGTTCCCATGTCCTTCTCCTGCATAAAGTGTCCATTCGTTGTAAACACCGTGAGCATCCAGCTGATCATGTAATAGTGTGACCTGAGTGGCAGGAACCAGCGGATCCTGATCTCCGTAAAAGGAGATGGTTGGCGGCGAGGTGCTGCTGACACGTAAAGCCGGGCTGACTTCCTTATAAAGCAGAGGGTTCTGGTTGTAAGTGACGTTCCCGACCAGGCTGGTCAGTGCATATTCATAGATAATGTGATTAATGTATGCGGTGTCTGTAAAATCTGCCGGACCGACGGTATTGATAATTGCTTTTACAGTATGTTCGGTATCAAAAGCATAACCATATAACATGGAGAGATGACCTCCGGCGCTGTTCCCGATCAGGCAGTAGTCTTTTGAAATGCTGAAATTAGCATGTTGCATAAACTTTAATGCCGCGTCAATATCGTTAATCTGCTTAGGATAGCCGGGGCTGTTTGCCGTACCTAACCGGTACCCGATATTTATAATCGCACAATCAGGATAAGTCTGTTTCAATCCGTTGTAGAAATACTGGAAATCCTCTTTCGCTCCGGCAGACCAGCCGCCTCCGTGTATTAAAACAAATACTTTTGTGGATGAATCCCGGTTGGCAGGCAGATAAGCATCCAACGCCTGTTTGCTGTCGGTTCCGTACTTCAGATTTTTTAAGTCATAGCTTTTGGACGGATTATAGTGTGATACGGTATCTGAAGGATTGGGAACAACATCCGTAGCTACAATTTTTTCTTTTTTGCATGCGGTAAGGAATGCTGCCAGTAACAGTAAAGAATAAACTCGTAACATAAGCGATCTGAATTAAGTTGAAAAATCTTTGGTTAAAGGTAGAAAAAATTTAATTATGCTGATTAAAACAGAAAAAGCTCCATCTTTTGATGGAGCTTTGTTGGCCCACTAGGGCTCGAACCTAGACTCTTCTGAACCAAAATCAGACGTGTTGCCAGTTACACCATGGGCCAGTAAAAGGCGCTTTGTATTTTGTTGACCCACTAGGGCTCGAACCTAGACTCTTCTGAACCAAAATCAGACGTGTTGCCAGTTACACCATGGGTCAATTTGTGGGTGCAAATTTAGTCAATTATTAATTCTATGCAAGCTTTTTGAAATAAATTTTCTTCTTTCCGGTAAGACGATTCAAGGGTTCAGTCTTAGAAATGTATGTGATTTATTTTTTCAGCTCCCGCATTACCACCTTCGCTATTTCTTTTGAGCTGAACGGGTTTTGTCCTGTAATAAGATTTCCGTCCACGAGCACTTTTGAGGTCATCGGGATAAAAGCCTTTTTGTAATTTGAACCTCTTTCCTTGAGCGACTTTTCAAGATTAAAAGGAACTTCTTTTTTTCGTCGGGCAAGATTTTCTTCAAACCAGTTAAAACCGGTGATTGTCTTGTTTTTGATTAAATATTCTCCGTCCGACAGCTTCACGTTTAACAGTCCGCCAACTCCGTGACATACTGCCGCAACGATTTTGTTGCTTTCGTAGTGTTGCCTGATAACAGACTGAAGCGTTGTATTGTCAGGAAAGTCATACATTGTACCGTGTCCGCCCGCCAGATAGACACAATCAAACAGCTGCTCTGATACTTCACCCAGGCTTTTCGTGTGTTGCAGCAGTTTTCTGAATGAGCTGTCCGCCCAGTATTCCTTGGTCATTTTATCCAGCATCATTGGTTTCAGGCTTTCAGGATCAATCGGCGTGTTCCCGCCTTTTGTGCTTGCAATTGTTATGTCATAACCCTGCTCTTTGGCAAGATGGTAAATGTGCGTTAGTTCACTCAACCATAAACCGGTTTCCAGCTTACTGTTTTCATACGTTGCAACACTTGTAACTATAATTAAGATTTTCATCACTGTTGTTTTTGTTCGTTCATAATCTGGGTAATGCCTTCCTGGTAGCTTGTGAAGCTAAAATCAGGAAATCTTTTCTTGAATTTATCGGAAATAAAAATATTGTCGTATTTGTAGCGCGGTAACAGTTCCTGTAATTCCTTAGCTTGCTTATTGAACAAGCTCCCCAGCTTAAATATCCACATTTTTATAACGGAATAGGAAAGTTCTTTCTGATAGATTCTTGAAGTGAGGCTTATCAGCTCTTTATAAGTAAGTCTTTGGTCATCGCAGGGCAAATGCCATGTCTGATCGTAAGCATCCGGAGTATTTCCGATTAGCGCCATTGCACGGCTGGCATCGGGTGTCCAGATTAAAGTTCTTAGTGTAGTGTCTTTAACCGGAACTTTTAGCTTTTTATTTTTTTGAATATTGTCGAATATTAATGAGTTCGTAATACTTTGCGTTTTGCCCGGCCCGTAAAATTCGGGAGCTCTGCAGATAACCGCTTCGATATTTTTCTTGCTCATTTCGTCCAGAAGCATTGTCGCAATTTTTGCTCTTACGCCTGATTTTCTCCCGGCAGGAACAAAAGGGCTTTCTTCCGTTTGTGGTTCGCTGGTTTTGGCATACATATAAGTATTATCAAAGAGTACCAGCTTACATTGATGCTTTTTACAGGCTTCAATTACATTTTTCATCATAATGGGAAACTGCTCTTCCCACATTTTAGCGTTCATCGGCAAACCCACAGTCAGATAAGCAATATTGCTGCCTTCAACAGCTTTGTCCGTTGCCTGAGCATCCAATAAGTTGGCAGGAAACAGCTGGTCGGTATCGTTTATTTTTTTAGGGCTTCTGCTTACTAACCGGATGTCAGTTGTATAATTCCTGTGCAGTTCTTTTGCTAATTCTTCAGCGATCTGCCCGTTTGCTCCAAGTATTGTCTGCATATCATTAGTATCAGTGTGTTGCTAAATATCCTCATTATTTCTGATATTTTTTAGCTTTATTGTATAATTGAAATTCAGCACCTTCTGATGCCAGAGTGTCAATGATTGTTCAGCTGAAAGATGGTCGCTTTCTTCACCTATAATTAACTGGTCCCGGAAAGAACGGATAAATTTGGACCAGTAATTTCCTTTTGAATCATTTAATAAGAAATAGAAGCCGGCATCACCAAATTTTTTTCCGGATGAATCTAAAATCAGCTCACCGTTTTCTCCGACATTCGGAGACATTATCACGGTTGCATTCCCGTTAGGCAGAGGGAACACTGCTTTGATACATGTTTTTCCTGAAGGTAATTTACATGTTCCGTACACACCTGAATAGATAACCTGGCCGTTTGATTTAAGCGTTCTGAGCCATATTGTATATTTTACTTCATGAGATTCAGGATCTGAAAGAGTAATGATTTCGCTTTTTATTGATTCAGTGTCTTTTATGTTTTTAGTTGGGACTTTTAATTGGTTTATCCTGTTGCTGAATAATTTGTTTACCAAAACACCGAAAAATTTAAAAAACGAATTCCATTTTACGGTGAAGTACAAATCATATTCAGCGGTGTGCTCGTAGAACCGGATAACATTCCGGGATAAGCCGGATAATTCGGCATCTGACAGGTTCAGCGCATCAATTGAAGGAATCAGTCCGTGTGATTTTCTATCCCGTTCAATAACCAGATTTTCTTTTTCAGCTAATTGATTTATAAAGTTCTCACCAATTCCATTTACGTTTCCAAACGGGCCTGTCAGCCACGGGAAATCCTTTGAGTTGATTTTTGTACCTCGAAGGATTACCCATTGCTGGGTAAGCCAATCCTGAAATTTTTGCATTGGATCCGCTAATCCCATTTCAATTATTCTTGTTGAAGTCAGGTATGATGTTCGTTCGTCCGTTCCATTCACCGGATTCTGAAATGGGTTGGAACCGTAATGTGGTAAACTCAAAATGAAAGTCTTTTCTTTCTCTTTCTTTCATCGCGTCCAGATGCCTTTTGGGACGGGGAACAGCGCTGTGTCCGTGTACCATATCCGTCATTTCTTTTTGAGATTTCCAGACTGAAAAGGTTGAAACAGTACGGGGAAGCCTGATCGAAGCTAAAGATAATGTTGTTCCGGGATGGTCACGAACTAATTTTTCCACAGGCCGGCCCCAGCGAATGAATCTTGGAATTTCAGATAATTTCATACGGGCGATCGTTACCGCAACAACCGGAGAATCAGGAGTCTCAAATTCATGGTTTTCACCAGGGATTTCAAATTCGCTGATTTTTCCCCATTGTCTCATAAAATTTAAACGTGTATGCCATCCCTTTGCCAATATTTTACCCAGGCTGTTTTTGTCTAAAAAGTGGTCAACAGCCGTTTCGTTTTCCCACTGGGCAAATACGGCCACTTGCCTGATCAACATACGGGACGGAGAAAAAATAGCAGATCCTAATGTCATGCAGGTCATACATTCTGCATGAATCAAGCCCGGAATATTTTTTGGACGGAGAGGAAATAAAATCGCTTTCAGGGCTGAAAAGTAAGATGTTTTTACGAGATGATAAGTAAATACACTCATGTCCAACAATTTAATGATAAATCCTCTTTTTTCTGTTCCTGAATTACATACAACTCCAGGTTAACGAATCTAACTACTTTTTTCTAATTTCCAAACTATTTTATAAAAACAACACGACAGTAATTTATATGTTTCTGCTTTTGCAATTACTTTTTGATAAATGACCCCTGAACAATACTATTCTTGCTTTGAAGTATAATTTTATAATATCCGCTGTTTAAATTATCCAGCCTGATCTCATAGTTCCATGCACCGGTTTTACACAGGAAAGAATCTGTTTTCACCGTCTTTCCGTCCAGGCTGACGATCCGGAATGATAATTCGTCATCTGCCTGGTTTGAAAAATGAAGCGTCAGCTGTTCTTCAACCGGATTCGGATAAATGCCTAAAAGTACGATACTCTGGCTTTTTACGGCTAAATCTTCTTCCTCTTCTTCCGGTTCTTCTGTCGGAATTTCAAACGGTCTCGGGCACAACTGCGGTAACTCCGTGAAAAGCGTGTTTCTTGGTAATGTAACAGTATTTGTTTCCGTCAGCGCATTTTGTCCATCATTAGCATAATAGGAAGCGGCCCAAGAATAATTCAGATTGACGTCATCTATTGACTGGATAAAATACCAGTCGGACTGAACACGTGTTTTGTTGAAATCAACAATAATGAACCCTTTATTGCTTAAATCGACCCATTGAATATGTGAATTAGCTGCTTTGATAGCCGCTGCACCGACATAGCTCACCGCACTGATTGTTTCCAGCGCAGGTGAAGTGACACTTGGCGTTACAAATTCCACTCCGACATTGCCGAGCGAATTTTTCAGGTTGGAAGCCCATGAAGTATGGATATCTCCTGTTAATACAACGACATTATTGATATTATTTGTGACAATATGATTAAATAACTGGGTTCTTTCTACCGGATAGCCATCCCACTGATCCGCGTTTACAGCAACTCCGAAAACCTGTAAAGGAGCGATCATTACCTGCTGCGCCAATACTTTATATTTAGCGGAAGAATTATTCAATTCGTTTATAAGCCAGTTAAACTGATCGGTACCGAGTAATTTTCTGCCGGCGTCATTTATTGCTGAGCTGCCAATTGAAACCTGCTGGCTTCTTCCCTGGATCCTTGTATCCAGAAATAACAGATCTACCAGTTTTCCAAAGGAAACAGCACGGTAAATTTCATATGGATTTGTGGCGCTTTTTTCACGAACAGGGATCCATTCGAAGTAAGCCTGTTTTGCAACATTTTTACGAAGGGTCCAGTCTCCTTCGTTGGAAGAATGGTTTTCAGCACCGCCAATCCACGCGTCGTTTGCGAATTCATGATCGTCCCAGATGCAAAACCACGGATAATTCTGATGTAATCTTCTTAAATCAGGATCAAGACGGTAAACGGAATGCCGCATCCGGTAATCATCCAATGTAAGAATTTCCGTGATCGGTTCGAAAAAACGGTTGGTCTGAGCATTTGGTGAGTAACCGCCTTTTTCATATTCGTAGTAATAATCTCCGAGACAGATAACTGCATCGAAGTCCTGCCGTTGCGCCAACGCCCCATAAACATTAAAGTATCCTGCTTCAAGATTCGCACAGGAAACTACCGCAAACCGCACGCTGTCCTTTTCTACTGTTGGTAAAGGAGTGGTTTTTGTTCTCCCCTGGATGCTGCTTTTTCCTTCTGCATAAAACTCGTAATAATACCAGGTGTCCGGCTGAAGATTGGTAACGTCCACTTTCACTGTATAATCTCTGGATGCGTTTGTCAGAAAGCTGCCCGATTGAACAACCTGCGTCATAGCTGTGTCTGTCGCCATTTTCCAGGAGACGACAACCGGCTGATTGTTCTGAACGGAAGGAGTAACTCTTGTCCAGATGATTACTCTGTCATGAAGCGGATCTCCGGATGCAACTCCGTGATAAAAGGGTTTCATACATTCTTCTGCTGTCAGTGACTTGGGAATCTGGGCAAATAATATGCTATTCGCCCAGATGGCCCCTATGAATATGAAAATGGAAAGCAATTTTTGCATTGTCAATTTATTTTTTGATAAACTTCACCGATGAAGTCTGATTGTTGATTTCGAGGTTAATGAAATATAATCCGGCGTTAAGATTACGGATGTCAAATGAAACCGGATTGCCGGAAATGAAGGTTTCTTCTGAAATGATTCTGCCCAGTGCATCCTGAATCTGTACGCTTCCGCTTTGACCTTCAGACGTGTTGACAAATGTTACGGAAACAATATCTGTTGCCGGATTCGGGTAAACAGAGAATTTTAAAGTTTCTGTTTCGTTTACGCTCAGATTGCTGTTACATACCTTAGCGAAAGTTCCCTGTTCAGCGGAGCCGCCTCCATTCACAATAACAGTCGCGTTTTCGGTTGTCGCGGAGCAGGATTCCACGAACAGCTTTATGCGGCCTCCGCCACCGTCACCACCGTTTTCTCCGGCAGCTCCTGTTCCTGTTGAAATGCTTTGCGAACCGCAGAAAGTCGCGGAATAGCTGCACGAAGTTCCGGCGCCGGCATTCCCGGAGTTTCCTCCGGTACCTCCCGCTGCGCTTAATGTCCCTGTAACGGATGCGGTATTATCTGATTTTAATAAAATACCGCCGCCGGAACCAGCTCCCGAGCCGGAACCAGCACCAGCACCGCTTGAAAAAGTAGCTTCGCCGCAATCATCACACAGATCCGAACAGCATTTTGGTGTCGCGCCACCATTACCTGCATCACCGCCGTTTTTGCCGTTCTCACCGTTTACGGTAATAGTACCGGAAATTGTAAGATTATTTTCCGCATGAAGAATGACGAGTCCGCCACCGTTACCACCCTTTTGCCCGTTTGTTCCGGTAGAGTAGGAACGTCCGCCACCACCTGCACCTGCTCCTCCTGATCCGGGAGAAATATCATCTCCGAATTCAGTTCCGTAAGTTGCTCCTTGATTTCCACCGCTTCCGCCAAGTCCTGCAACAACCGGATAAGCTGTTGAGATTGGTGCTCCGGAATTGGAATAAGCAGACGAACCGTTACCGCCTTTTTTTCCTGCTGTACCGTTACCTCCGTAGCTGGCTCCGCCACCTCCGCCTGCACCTCCCGATCCGGCAATCATTCCGAACGCATCGCTGCTGCTTTCACAAATTTGTTTTGGCCCGCTTCCGCTTGTTCCGTCAGCGCCTTTAAGTCCTTTACCATTTCCCATGCCGTCTGTTCCGGATTTTCCTCCTTCCACAGAGACAATTCCTGAATTATCTTTGTTACTACAGCCGGTCAGCGCATTCTGATCTCCTGTTAAGCTGTTGACTGTGCTGCCGCTATACCCGCCGTTACCGCCGCTGTATCCGGCGTAATCACCGTTTATTGTCCCTTCAACGATGATTTTCTTTGCATGAATTTCCAATGCGCCGCAACCATTCGAAGTGTAGGGATTTACATAAACAGTCACACCTTCATTAACCTTGAATGTTCCATCGATGTAATATACACCGGACATGATCTCGTCAAAAGCAACGGTCTTTCCTTGTTGTAAGTAGGTAGTATCACATTGGGATTTGGCTGTAAACGCAGTTCCCAGAAGAGCGAGTAAAAGTATTTTTTTCATTTTTATTTTTTCAGAATTAATTTTTGTACGAAAAGCCTGTTTTCACTTTGAAATTGAATGAAATAATTTCCGTCATTAAGGTGAGAGACATTCAGTATTTCCCCGGTTTGAAAGCTGGTTGTCTCGAAAACGATTTTACCGGTCAGATCAAGAATACTTATTTTGTCCGGATGTGATGAATAGGGATATTCAACAGCAATTTCCCCATTGGAAGGATTCGGATAAACCACAAATGAAGGATCAGTTATTTCTTCCGTTGAAAGTGAATTAAAAGTGAAGCAGTTCGATGTTATCTGGCAATTTCCGTGTGTAATGATGACTTTGTAGATACCATTCGCTGTTGGAGTATAAGTTGTTCCCGTTGCACCGGAAAGTGGTGAATTGGTGATACAATTGTACCACTGATAAGAAGTGGAAGAATTATCGTGTGTGAAATCTGTTTTCAGATAAATGCTTTCCAGGGAAACAGTTGCCTGACTTTGTGTTATCTCGAGATTTGTCAGTGATTCCGAATCTCCTTTTTTTGTAAAGACCTTGATCTTCCCGCCGGTAGTGGAGCTATTTGTAATTAATTTCAGCGTGGAATCATTTTCAATAGTAAAGCTTACAGCTTGGGAACCAATGTAAACAGAATCCGTTGCTGAAAAGTTGACCCCTTTGACCGTAATCGTTTCATTCTGACAGGCAGTATTTGGCGAGAAGCTGTTGACTTTGCTCCAGTTGACGACAACTACTCCATTTGCTCCGTTTCCACCATTTCTCGTACTACCTCCGTTGGCGCTGGATCCACCGCCTCCGCCTCCGTAGCTCGCTCCGTTATTTCCTGTCGCACCGTCATCACCGCCATTTCCTCCTGCTCCTCCGTAATTGGCTTTATTGGCACCTGCTGTCACTGTAGAACCATCTTGTCCGTTTCCGGTTGAACCGGCAGCGCCGCCACCTCCGCCACCATCGGCATCACTTTCTTTTCCATTCCCGCCTTTTCCTCCGTTGTATTTGACCTGCCCAGTGGAATTGGCTGCTTTACCTCCTTCAGCACCGGCTTCTTCGTCGTTTCCCGAACGGGTTTTACCTCCTTCGGCAAGAACCTGAGTTCCGTCATTGAAATAAGAATTTCCTCCATCAACGGAAGTACCGTCGTTTTTTCCACCGGCACCTACGATAATGGGATAACTGTTGCTGTTTACAACGGGTACAAATCCGGCTGCATAAGCGCCGCCTCCACCGCCTCCGGCAGCATCTTTATCAAGGAAGTTGCTGGATGTTACACGGCCACCTGCACCGCCGGCGCCCACGCATTCCACATAAACTGATTTTACACCTTCAGGAACAGTGAAATTACTGTTGGAAGTAAATACCTGCTGCTGGGCAAATGTTCCGTAAGTGCATCCCAGAATTGCAGATGCACACAATGTTTTGAATAATGTTGTCATTTTATTTTTTGATAAAAGATTGATTGATCGTCTTTTCTTCTTTTTTAATTCTCAGGATATAATTTCCCGGTACCAGGCTATTGATGTTCAGGATCGTATTTTTAGAATCTGCAATTCCTGAAAGGATTACTCTTCCCTGGTTATCAATCACAGAATAAGGCGAATTGATCATATTGTCCGATATGCTGAAAGTAATCTGATTGTCGGCAGGATTCGGGAACAGCTTTAATGTGGAAGCTGCTGTTTCCTCTACGCTTAAGCTTTGAGCAACAAATACTTCTGAAGTTGCGGAACATCCCTGCTGATTAGTGATGGTTACAGTGTAATTACCGTCGAACTGCGGCGTATAATAATTGGACGTAGCACCGGTTATCGGATTGCTGTTAATGTTCCATTGGTAGCTCACATTTTGTACAGAGCTGACAGCTTCCAGTGTACCCGGCAGCGGCTGGTTGATAACCGGTACAGGAAGTTCTGTAACTGTTATTGTAAAGGTAGTTGTTTCTACTTGCTGTGTATAAAGGTCTTTTACAGATAAAGTATAAGTTGTGGTAGTTGCCGGAGATAAAGTTGTAGTGGTTCCGGATGTAATATTGCTTCCTGCCGTCCATTTGATCTCAAGGTTGTCGGAACCTCCGGTGAACAGCGCCTGTACATTCGCTGACTGCCCTTTACAGATAGTAAGATTGGAAAGTGACTGCAATACCAGATCCTTTTTAAGAATAGTGAATTCATCTCCTATCTGCCCGTCAGATTTCAGGTATTTTGCGTCCAGCCGGTTTTTATAAACATCAATGACAAAAGAGCCGTAAGCGCTGCTTCCTCCGTCCGAATAGAGCATTGCAGGGTGATTCAGCGCAGGGCCTCCTTCTGAGCTCCCCGAATTACCGCAAACGACATAAACAGTTCCGTTTTGTGTGGCATAGGAATTATCTTTGATGTAGGCATTTCCGTCTGAAAATTTTCCGTTGGTTGAGCTTTTAACCATGGTGGAAGCATTGAACGAATCGGATTTGCCAAAATGCCCGTTCATCAGGTAGCTTCTTTCAAAAACATGGCTGTGTCCGTTTACTACCAGGTCAACATCGTATTCTTCCAGAACAGGAATTATTTTTTCCCGCATAGCTTTAATCACAAGCTCGTATGCAGCATCTGAATCATGCGATCCCTTCGAGTAAGGGCACTGATGGAAAAAGGCGATGGTAAATTTTCTGGTGTTCTGATTCAGATCGTTCCGGATCCACTGGATCATCTGATTGATGCCACTATATGACAATGTATAATCAAATACTTCGGAATTCAGAGACAGAAAGTGCACATCTCCATAGTCAAAAGAGTAAAATACTTCTAACTGAGAAGGATAACCTCCCGCTTCCGCGTATTTCGGTACTTCTACCATGTCGTAATAAGGGCCTTTGTGGTCGGCTAAAGGAATGTTGGAATAGGGGATTCCCAGCGCTGTGCTTGCCGGCCAGACAGAATTGTAATCGTGGTTTCCCGGGCAAGGATAGAAAGGCAAGCGGGAGAAAACATCGCTGAATCCGTTAACGGCAAATACCTTGGACTGGTATTCCGCATCAGAGCCGTCCTGGTAAGCGTTATCACCTAACCACAGCCAGACATCCGCGCCGCGGGTTCCGGTATAGTTTTCAAAAGACTGCTTACAGTCAACCTGCCCCTGGTTCCCGCGGCCGAAATCTCCGATCGCCCAGATCCTCGTTGGAGTAGGAGTTCCCGGAACCGGATGTGTTTTAAAAGTATAGCTAGCTGTTCCTCCTGCCAGTACTCCGGATGTTGTTCCTACGGCATAATAATAGGTTGTTAATGCAGAAAGGCCATCCACTTTGACAATATGATCTTTGACATTGTTGCTGATCACTTTGGTAAGATTTAGATTGTTCGGGTCGGTTCCGTACCATACTTTGGTGTCAGTTGTAGTGGAAGTCCGCCACATGAAAATGATGCTTTCATGCGTATTGCTCTGCATATATGGACCCCGGACGATCGTCTGTCCTGCAGCCAGAGTAAGATTAAAAATAAACGTGAAAAATAGAATTAGTCTCATAGCACTTTTTTTTGAGACAAAGGTAGGGTGCGCTTTTTCGCTGCCCGTGAAGTGAAATTTAAATCTGTTTTATGAAAGCCGGAAGTGTGAAATAAGAAGATTTCAATGATTTATTTTTGTTTATCAGCTGTTTATGTGCTGTTTCTTCCTGTGGCACCACTTAATGAATTGATAATTTCAACTTAAAATACAGACTTTCTATTTTACCTTTTTTTGCAACAAAAATGATGAAAAATTATCGATGGCTGTTAGTGGTGTTGCCGCTTGTGTTTTTTTGTTTCAGCAGAAATATGGACATTCAGCAGGAAACAGCTGAGAAGGTACAACGTGCTTATATGAAAGGAATTTATCAGCTTCAGAAGCATATAGACAAATTAATTTCCGAAGAAAAGAAAGGGAGAACAGAAGAGGAGCTGATCCCATTCTTTCTGAAAACACGAGAGTGTTTTAAACGGATCGAATTTTTGCTGGTATACGTCGATAATCTGGAATCCAAAAACATTAACGGTGCGAATATTGAGGTGAATAATTATACCTATCTCACTCCCAAAGATAATATTGAACCTCACGGATTGCAGGTGATAGAGGATCTGCTGTATAATCCCGATGAAGTATCCAGAGCTGCTTTAAAACAAGAGCTGCAATTATTAAAAGAGCTGATCCAAACGGTTTATAACAGGAATCTTTCGTTTAAGCTGTATGGATTTAAAGAATATAACCTGATTGTATGGGATGCAATCCGTTATGAATTGTACCGGATCGAAGCAATGGGAATTACGGGATTTGATGTTCCTGATTCCCAAAACTCACTTCCGGAAACAGTAGAAGCCTTGTCTGGTTTACAGCAGGTCATTCAGCTGTATAAACCTTTTTTTTCAGACGAAAAAGGAAACCAATTATTAAATTCAGGATTGTGGAAATGGAAGCAGGCAACTGATTACGTAAGAAATAATCAGCATGATTTTGATGCTTTTGACCGTTTGACATTTATGAGAAAACATCTGCATGAGCTTCAGAGGTGGACAAAAGAAGCGATCCTTTATCTGGATTACGAATACCTTGATGAGGTGCGACCAGTATCAAAGAGAGCCACTCATCTTTTTGCGGAGGATTTTTTTAATGTACGATTCTTTGCTTCGAGCTCGACACCGGAGAAAGTACAGCTCGGTGAAAAATTATTTTATGATACTGTTTTTTCCGCAGGAAATAAACGCAGCTGTGCTTCGTGTCACATTCCGGAAAAAGGATTTGCTGACGGTCTGCGCAGAAACCTTTCGATCGATGGCTTAGAAGAGCTGAAGCGCAATACACCTTCATTGCTCAATTCAATTTTTCAGACAAAACAGTTTTACGATTCAAGGGCAGGAAACCTGGAACGGCAATCCTGGGATGTAATTCACAATCAGCAGGAAATGGGTGGAAATATGGCTGTGATTATCCGGGAACTTAAACGTAATCCTGCTTACAATGAGCTGTTTAAAAACGCTTTTCCCAACGGAGAAATCAACCAGAATAATATTCTGATGGCAGTTGCAAGCTATGTAGGATCACTGATAAGCCTGAATTCTGAATTTGATCAGTATTTGCGCGGGCAGCTTCAGGACTTATCTCCGGAAGTGAAAAACGGCTTCAATTTGTTTGCGGGAAAGGCAAAATGTGCAACCTGCCATTTTATGCCGTTATTTAACGGTTTGGTTGCTCCGAATTACACAGATACCGAATCCGAGATCCTGGGAGTTCCGCAGGAAAAGATGAAACCTTACCGGTTGAATAATGATTTGGGAAGATATACCTATACACGACTGAATCTCCACCGGAACGCATTTAAAACGAGCTCGGTGCGAAATATTGAGCTGACAGCTCCTTATATGCATAATGGCGTTTTCGATACACTGGAGGAGCTGATGGATTTTTATAATAACGGAGGCGGCGCAGGGCAGGGAATAGACCTGCCGGAACAAACCTTATCTCCGGATTCTTTACACCTCACAAAAAAAGAGATTAATGATATTATTTCTTTTATGAAGTCTCTTACAGATCCGAAATACAAGAAAAAGTAAGAATTTACGTTTCATAACGAAGTTTCTGCTGATATTTCAGAAATCTGTTTGCGGGATTTTTGTTTTCTGTGACAAGAAAAACCCTAAAGTCACAGATTAATTTTATATTCGCAGGTTATTGTACTACGATCAAAACAATTTTGACAGAATATGGAGAATTATAAAAAGCTAAACACCTACACAGGTTGGTTCACATTCTTAATCGCTACAATCGTTTATTTTCTAACGGTAGAGGACACGGTGAGTTTATGGGACTGCGGGGAATATATTACTGCGGCTTATAAGCTGGAAGTAGGCCACCCTCCGGGCGCGCCTTTGTTCATGATTCTGGGAAGATTGTTTTCTTTCTTCGCAGCACCTGAAAATGTAGCATTGTGGATTAACCGAATGTCTGCTCTTTCTTCATCAACAACTATTCTGTTCATGTTCTGGTCGATTTCCATGCTGGTGAAAAAAATGATATTCAAACAATACAATAAAAGAACCTTAACAACAGGAGAGACTGTTGCTGTTTTGGGAAGTGCTTTTATAGGCTCGCTGGTTTACACATTTTCAGATTCTTTCTGGTTTTCAGCTGTTGAAGGTGAGGTATATGCGATGTCTTCCTTATTTACCGCAGTGATTTTCTGGGCGATTTTGAAATGGGACGAGGAAATGGATGCGATTAAATTCCAGGAGGTCGATCCTAATCAGAACTCCCTGAAATGGCTTTTACTGATCATGTTTCTGTTCGGGCTGGCGATCGGTGTCCATTTATTGGGATTATTGGTGGTGCCGGCGATTACCTATGTGATTTATTTTAATCAGGCTGGAAAAGTAGATATTAAGAACTTCCTGATCGTTGGTGTTTTATCCGTTATTCTTTTGGGAGGAATTCAGGAAGGAATAATTCCGGGAACGATTGCTTTGGCATCAAAAATGGAGATTTTCTTTGTAAACGGCTTAGGCCTGCCTTTTTATTCCGGTGCTATTTTCTTTATCATTTTGTGTGTTGCGGCCTTTTTCTTTCTTATCCGCTATGCGAGAAAAAACAATAAGCCGATCCTGCATGCTTCTGTATTGGGATTGTTGGTATTATTGTTGGGCTACGCCTCTTTTGCTACGATCGTTATTCGTTCCAATGCAGATACACCTTTGGATGAAAATGATCCGGAGAACTTGGTAACATTACATGCCTACTTAAAGCGTGAGCAATACGGTTCATGGCCGATTTTGAACGGTCCTTACTGGAATTCCAAAAAAAATGATGTAAGCGAATACGGTGATGGAAATCCAAAGCATGTTCGTCGTTTTGTAGTTACAACCGGAGATGAAGATATAAAAGCGTTCAAATATGAGAAAGACGCTCAGAGATATGCAGATAGCACAAATTCCGGCTATGATATTGTAGAAAAATACTATATCCATAATAAGAACTTCCTGAAGAATTCGGAGGTTACCTATGCTCAGACGACTTTCTTTCCGCGTATGTGGTGGACGAATAATGACGGAAAAATAGAAGGCTACAAAAAATGGTCAGGATATAATCCGGGAGATGTCGAAGCAAGTGATATTATTGGTGCTGACGGAGCCCGTTTGCCTCGTTTCTCTGAAAATATGCGCTATTTCTTCCATTACCAGCTGGATTGGATGTATTGGAGGTACTTCATGTGGAATTTTGCAGGGCGTCAGAATGACATTCAGGGACATGGAGATGAAATGAGAGGGAACTGGTTATCCGGTATTCAGAGCATTGATGCAATGCGTCTGGGAGCACAAGGTGCGGATGCGCCAAGCTTTACGGCAGATAACGAGGCTTATAACCGTTTCTTTTTTCTGCCGCTGATCCTTGGTTTGATCGGATTTGTATTTCATTTTTACAGAGCACCGAAAGACGCGTTTGTTGTGTTTTTGACTTTCCTGTTTACAGGGCTTGCGATTGTTGTTTACCTGAATCAGAAACCGTTCGAGCCGCGTGAAAGGGATTATGCATATGCGGCATCTTTTTACGCGTTCGCAATGTGGATAGGCATTGCCGTTTATGCTTTATTTGATATTTTCCGGAACTTCGGTCAGCAGGAAATTAAAAAGACAGGAATTCTTGTTCTTGCCGGTGTGTTTATTTTCGGATTGGCAGGCTTAGGTTCTGAAAATGGTTTTACGTCTTTACTTGCATGGCTGTTTATTTGTGCCGTTGCGATTGCATTGATCGCATTGATGCTGGTTTTCCGGAAAGCGAAACTGAGCGAAACAGCATCTGCTTCCGCAGTGACAGTTCTGACATTGTTCGTCCCTGTTTTAATGGGAGTTCAGGGTTGGGACGACCACGACCGGAGTGAAAAAAGCTCCGCTTTGGATTTAGCTCATAATTACCTGGAATCCTGTCTTCCGAATTCTATTCTTTTCACGAACGGAGATAATGATACGTTCCCATTATGGTATTACCAGGAAGTTGAAAACAAACGTACAGATGTACGTGTTTGTAACCTGTCGCTTTTAGGTACGGACTGGTATTCGGAACAGATGAAATACAAGGTGTACGACTCAGAAGCGTTGCCGATTAAGTTTACATCTGATCAGATTCTGAGTTTTGACGGTGCGACTGAGCAGGTATTCTTCCATAATCTGTTTGAACTGACGTTTATGGATATTTCAGAAGCCGGATTTAAAAATTACTATGATCTGAAGTTTAAGCATAACGCAGCCAAAATGACGGCAGATTATCAGAATATGCTGAACGCATACAGAACAAAATTTGCTGCACTGAGAATCAAGCAGAACTCAGCAAAAGTAGGGTCTGTACAGTCCATCATTAATAATGCTGATATGGATAAGCCTACTGCTGAGAATACTTACAAATTATTCTCATCGTTCAAGCTGCTGGTGGATTGTATCCGCGATGGCTCTATTGAAGACGCTGATAAATCAAATGCAAATGTTATTGCAATTCAGGATCTGCTGAAAAACTTTGAACAAAACCCGAATACGGTTCCATTGGAAGAAGCAATGGCATTTGTCCGTGACGACCGTAACATGATCCAGCACCCGGTTTACGGATCGCTGAGAGTGATCCCTGCGAATTCATTCACCATCAAAGTGAATAAGGAAAATGTGATTAAATCAGGTATTGTAAATGAGAAAGACAGAAAGAACATTGTAGATTATGTGACATTCAAGCTTACGAAACAATACGTTACCAAAGAGCAGGTAATGATGCTGGACATCCTTGCGAATAACGACTGGAAGCGTCCTATCTTCTTCTCGTCCCATTATGGTTCCGATGTTTCAATAGCATTGTTCCAGGAAGGATTTATAAAACAGGTGGGGGTTGCATTCGAGCTGCTTCCGGTTAAAAATCTTTACAGAGCCGCGGTAGATACGGACCGTATGTACAAAAACCTGATGGAAGTTTACAGCTACGGTAAAATGAATCAGGGAGTATTGACAGACTACTACGCCAGAAGACATACGGTTCAGTACAGAAATAATTTCTCCCGCCTTGCAGAGTATTTCTTAAATGTTGCTGAAAATAATGAGCAGCAGATCAAGAACTATCAGAATTACATTTCTTTCAATCCGACATTGGTAGCTTCTCAGAAAGATTCTCTGGAAAGAGAAATAACCAGGATGAAAACGGAAATTACCGATAACAAGGCGAAAGCGCTTTCATTATTGAAGAAATCGCTGGAGGTAATGCCGATTGATATGGTGCTGGATTATGGTGAGCAGCCGAATGAAATCCGTCCGATTCAGGTTGGAGGATTGACAATCAGTAATTACTCAGACGGAACATTGCATGATTTTGTTTCGCTGATGTACCGTGCCGGAAACAAAGAAGAAGCGGATAAGGTTGCGACGCAGGTATTTAGCCTGGTGAAGAGAAATATCAATTATTTCATGAAATCGAAACCAACATTCATGTACTATAACAAACGTGATTTTATTGCTGCATTAAATGCGATGTTTACTATAGATATGATCGCAAATGATCAGGCAACAGGTAATCCGGATGGCAAGCTGGCTCAGGATATTAATAAATTTATCGAACAGCTGGCAACGAAAGAATACCCTGCAAAAATGGTGGAATTCAAAGAACTTGCCGATAATGCAGGTGATACTTATTCAGACTTATACCAGTCGGGTTATAAGGAGATGCGTGAGCTGTTACCGGCACTGATGAGCACTTATGGCTACCAGGTGGATGGCTTGCCTCAGGGTGGAGGAAATTCACAGGGATTGTCACCTGAGCAGATTCAGCAAATGATTCAGCAGCAGCAACCTTAAATGAAGTTTTTTCATACTCCGGATCTGATCAGACGATTTTCCAAAGATTTGATGTGGAGTATTGATCCCGTTGCAAATGAGGTTTACCTGACATTTGATGACGGGCCAAATGAAGAGATTACAGCATATATTTTAGATCGTCTGTCGGCCCTGGGCTGGCAGGCGACTTTTTTTTGTGTCGGTGAAAATGCTGCTAAACGGCCTGAACTGCTGCAACGAATAGTATCTGAAGGGCATTCTGTTGGGAATCATACCAATACTCATGTGAATGCATGGAAAACCTCGTCTGAAAATTATTTACAGAATGTGGAGGCAGCAGCCCGGACTATAAAATCATCTCTTTTCCGCCCGCCTTACGGCAAAATTTCAAAACGGCTGGTAAACAACCTGTCTGAAAAATATAAAATCGTGATGTGGTCGTTCATGGCCTACGATTTTGATGTGAAAGTTTCTCATGACGTTATAAAAGAACGCGCCGAAAAATACATCCTTCCAGGCAGCATTATTGTACTGCATGATAATGAGAAATTCATAGCAAATGAAAAGGCTGTTTTTGAGGTTATAGTAGAAGTGCTTCAAAAGAAAGGAATGGTATCGGAAAGTATTAAGTAATAAATATAATTGTATGATGATAATGAGAATAATAGCATTTTTCTTGATTTTATGGAGTTTTTCTGTATATAGTCAAGTCAATTTGTCAGATTCCACTGTGCAAGTGATTGCCTACTGGAAAAAAGGTGATATAAGGAAGTATTCGGTAGTTAATGAAAATATCAAAGTAACCGGAGGGGATACTGTTTCGAAAAATTATTTATCTTTCGATGTTACCATCAATGTACTTAAGCAGAAGAAAGACAGTTACACGATCAAATGGTATTGTGATAATGCTCGGCTTTCGGAAGATAGAATTATTCCTAAAGAGTTATTTTCATATATAAAACCTGAAAAAATTATTTTTAAAACAAATGAACTTGGTGAATTTGTGGAAATAATTAATGTTAATGAGATTAAAGATTGTCTGGATAAATCAAGAAAATTGTTTATGAAATTTATTGATACTTTACCCGAAGGATTAAAGCAATATATGCAACAGTATGATTCGGCTTATAATTCGGAAGAAGGACTTGAAATCATTATGACACAACATATACAACAGTTCCATTCATTTTATGGTGCAGCATACAAATTAAATGAAAGGTTGAAAGTTAATAATCAATTAGAAAATTTATTAGGGGGCGAACCGTTTAATGTTGAAGTGTCTGTGGAATTAGAAGAAATAGATCAAGTAAACGATGAATACAAACTGAAACTGATTCAAACTTTTGATCAAGAACAATTGAGATGGTTCATTATTCGACAGATGGAACTCTTGACAAAAGGTTTAGATAAGGAGATACCAGATTTTGAAGAATTATTAACTGAAATAAATCGGGAAACAACGTTGGAAACAACTTATAATAACGCCGGTTGGTTACAAAAAAGCGTACGGATTACCGATGTTAATTCCAAGGATGTCAGACAACTTCAAATAAGTACAATAATAAGGAAAGAATAATTACTATGAATAGTACACAAAAACAAGAAATACTAGATTTAATAGAGAAATTAGAAAAATTTGACCTGATTGGGTTTATCAGATCACAAGGAATTGAAAGCTTGGAGAGTTATATTTATAATGAAAGAAACTTTTCTGATTTTTCTTTCCAATTGCAAAGGATGTTAGAACAGCTACGCTCAGAATTGAACAACAGTGATTATCGATTTTTACCAATTAGTTTGAATTCTAATACTGAATTTGGAAATATTGTTTTAAATCAGGATCTGAATGAACTTTTAACATCAATAAAGACTCATGGGAATGAAGTTAATACAACCAGAGTTTTGGATCGTTTAATTTTTTATCAGATCAATTTCGGATTTTGGGATCGCTCGTCTGTAAATATTCATGATTCCAGAACAATTGATATTAAAAGAAGATTAAATGACTTGAGAGTTTTAGAAGAGCAATTTAATAGTTTCCACAAAATAATTAGTTCTGATATTGAAGTTATTAATGATTTAAAACAAGAGTTGAGATATGGATTGGGGGAAATTCATGTAAATTCTTCTAATATATTGAATGTTAGAAATGAAATTGAAAATCATTTGAATGTTGTCAAGAACAATTTAGACTACTCAAATGAAATAAGAGGAAAGATTATTGAATTAGAAAGTAAAATTACGGAGGCATTTAATAAAATTAATACAGATATTAACGAATATGCTAAAAAATTCACTGATATTTCTAATGGTAATTCAACCTTAGCAAATACCTTAACAGCAACTATTAAGGACTCCATAAAACAGAATGAAAAAATAATAGAAAACTATACTTACATCAATAGTCAAAAAAATGAAATCGAAAAAATGGTTGGCTTGGCTACTGACGGTGCTATTGGTTATAAGTTTGATGAAAGGCAGAAAAATATTTTTAAATCTACAAAATTTTGGAGATGGATAGTTCCGGTATCATACATAATAGCTGCCGTATGGGTTATCACGGTATTTAGCTTACTAAGAACTGATGTAGGGAATGTATGGCTTAACTTACTAATCAATTTAGTTAAAACTACTCCAGCATGGTTTTTGGTCGGTTTCTGTACTAATCAATACAAAAAAGAACGTGAATTTGAAGAAGAATATGCTTTCAAATCGGCTGTTGCCATGACAATTACTTCTTATACCTCTCTATTGAGTAATGATGAAATTGATAAAATGAAAACAAAAGATCAAGTTCTTTCTAAAGTTTTGGATAATCTGTATTCATCTCCTCTGAAAAAAGAAATAGAAAAGAAGGAGAGTATGACCCGAAAAGGTATAAGTACAGATGTAAGTTCTAAATCGAAGGAATTAGAAGAGATATTAAAACCCGTAATTGAGTTGATGAAAGAAATTAAGAAATAAAACTTTATGCAAAATACTTTGACAAGTGAATCATCAAAGACAAACAGAGATAGAAGCGGAGTATTTTATTCTGCCAATAAATAGATCTTTACCCGCTTTTACGGATAGTATGATTTTTATAGTTTTTTGCTATGACAAGTTTTATTTATTTTTAAGTGAAAGTGGATTGGATGTATTCTTTATTTAAGACTAAAATACAGATGAAACAGAAAACTAATTAAACATTAATATATGAGCAAAACATATAATTTTTACTGTGACGAGAGTACCCATCTTAAAAATGATGGTATGCCATATATGATGATTGCTTATGTAAGCTCTCCTTACAATCAGCTAAAACAGCATAAAGAGCACATTAAAAATCTGAAAGCAAAACATAAAATAAAAGGTGAAATTAAATGGAGCAGTGTTTCTGGTGGAGCATATCCTTTTTACATAGATTTAATTGATTATTTCTTTTCAACAGATCTGAACTTCCGTTCTGTAATCGTAGAGAAGGCCAAAATCAATGAAAATCAATACGGATTTACGTATGATGATTTCTATTTCAGAATGTATTATCAGCTCATTCATCACAAAGTTAATCAGGGTTATAACTATAATATCTATCTGGATATTAAGGACACTCGAAGTCATGAGAAATTAAAAAAACTAAATGAAATTTTACAATATAACGCATCCATTCGAAACTGTCAGTTTATCCACTCGCATGAAAGTTATTTAATGCAATTAACCGACTTAATAATGGGGGCGATCAACTATAAGTTAAGGGGCAATAATAAAGTCTTGGCAAAAACAAAATTAATTGAGAAGATAGAGTCGTACTGTAAAATACCAATTACAAAGTCAACTCCTAAATCAGAGGAAAAATTCAACTTGTTTTTTATTGATTTAAAGTAATTGACATGCCTTTTAATTTAGCAAAGAAATATCCACAATTACTTGAGATTGGTCAATACAATGAATTAACTCGAATAGAATCGTTAATGCGTATTTTTAAACGTGATATTGAAGATAATAATTCATTTAGTTTTAGAAATAAGCAAATCCGTCCCACTAAACAAGAAGGGGAATCTCCAATGAAGACCTTGTTCCGCCATCTGACAACAAAAGGAGATAAAGATGAAAAAGGGAAAAAACTCGGAACCAGAACATTTGAAATAGCAAGATCAATTAGATTGCATTGGATAAAAATACGAGTAAATGAATTAAAGAATGAAGGAATTGAAGTGTTTAGTTATGAGGATAGAATTGATGGAAAAGATGTAATACGGACATATATTTTTGATACAAATCAAGAGTATGTTGTCATACTGGAACCACAGCGAAGTAATGCTGATTATTATCTTTTGACTGCTTATCATTTGAATGAACCAGGAGGATTAAAACAAATAAAGAAAAAATTAAAAAATAAATTGGATACAATTCATTAAAACCGCAAAACCCGGTACATATCCTGATGTATCGGGCTTCGAAACTCCTTTCTCCGAGCATGGTAGAATGAGCGTTACAAATATATGTAAAAGAAATAATTATAAAGTAAAGAGTGTATTAATTTATAATAATTCTAAATAAAGATAAAAAACTTACTAAATAAAAAGAAAACGGCTCAATTGAGCCGTTTTCTACTCTTGAAATCTATGATTAAACAATTACAATCCCGGTGGAATCCGCCGGTATGTTAGAATTGCCGAACTTTGGAGGCTCCCGTAACTGTCTGAGCAGTGATCGTAGGGGAACCTTTGTATTTCACATCGCTCGCACCTGAAACCTGTATTTCAAGTGTATCCGTGATGTTTATTTTTGAAGAGCTTGCACCAGAGCAGGTAACTTTAGCATCCTTCGCTTTGAATTTTTCCGCTTTCAGGTCGCTTGCACCCGAACAGATCAGCTCCAGGTAAGTAGAAGCACCGGAAATTGTTACATCGGAAGCGCCGGATACGGAAACAATTGATCTTTCTGCTGTCAGGTTTAGCTGTACATCCGAGGCTCCGGAAACGGAAGTGGAAAAAACAGGAACATTCATTTGAAGTTTTATATCCGAAGCACCTGAAGTTTTCAATTCCAGCTGCTTAAAATTCAGCTCTCCTGAAGATGATAAATCTGATGCGCCGGAACATTCGATCTTGTTCAATTCTGTTACTGTGACGATAATAGTCGTCTTACAATCTTTCGGGCTGTTCTTAATGTCTTTACTGTAAATTTCCAACCACTCATTTTTGTTATTGATAACAATCTGATCTTTACATTCCTGAACCCCTTCGATTTCTACATTGTTCTCGCTTCCCTGGCGGAGCACGACATTTACTGCACCTGAAATCTTAATCTTTTGGAAGGAATAAGCAGCTGCACTTTTGATAGAAGAAATCACTATAACAGGTACAGGCAGCTGCTCTGTTGTAGGCGATGATTCAGGGGAAACAGGATTTGTTGCGAGTGTGATTTCCGGTTCAAGGTCTGTTTCTGTTCTTAATGATTTTTGCATCCCGGGAGAAACCAGCTGCTGTGCTTCCGCAGGAACGGTGCCGGATGCTTCTTCCGGTTGAACAGTAGTCTGTTCAGGTGTTTTTATCTCCTTCCGGACAGCTTGTTCTTTTATTTCTGTCCGATTTTCCGTCTGAGTCAGAAAGTAGGTTCCGACTCCCAGACCGGCAATTAAGACTATGGATGAATACATAAAAAATGATTTAGTGACTATTAACTTTAATTTGGCGAGTAAACCGATGAGTAAAGTTCCTATTGTCACAAAGCCGATCCATTTCTGAATGTCGCTGACGGACGTTTCAGCTTTTTCATTCCGGGCCTGTTCAAACAAGTTATTTAATATATTTTCTTCTCGTGACATATATTTAATTCGTTACAAGTGAATCTTGTCGGGTTATTATCTGAGCCAGCTCCTGCCTTCCCCTGGATAAGCGTTTTTTTACGGCATCCTCACCGGATTCCTGAATTACCGCAATCTCTTTTACGGAGAACCCGGATATCTCAAAAAGGATCAATGCCTCTCGTTGCTGCTCGGGTAACTTTCCCAAAGCTTTGTACAGATCTTCGATTTCCAGCTTTTTATCTGCGTCCGGAAAATCAGAAGAACGCTTTTCAAATGAGTCAGACCATTGAGCTTCACGTCGCTTTTTATTTGAATTAGACAAAATACGAACACTGATTCCGAATAAAAAATGAAGAAATGTTTCCTTATTTTTTAGTTCGTCCAGTTTTTCAAAAGCAACTACAATTGTCTCCTGCATTAAATCTTTAAAATCCATTTCTCCATATGCGCGCGCTTTGCAAAACCGTTCAAAACGAACATGAACAGGTTTATACAGGGACATGAATTCTTTTTTCTTTTTATTACTCATAAGGCTCACTCACAAAGGTAAGTGTAATAAAAAGCGAAAAGGTGACACCAATGAGTGATTTTTTTAAAAGTTATATTGAGCAAGAGAGATAAATACTTAAAAAAGTGTATATTGTACTTAATAATTTAAACGGCGGACTATGAAAACTATTTTACTGTTTATGACACTGATGATTTGTAGTATGATTTCATCTGTTTCTTTTGCCCAGGAAAAGATCCTTGATCCTACGGCAGACACTTCTATATACATAAAAATCACGATGAATAACGGAATGGAATATTCCGGAAAAATTTTAGCGGATGATGGAAGAGAAATCCTTTTTCAGTCGTCAACAGTAGGTAAAATCTATTTGAATAAGGCGGATATACGTTTGATTTCCGAACTGAAGGAAACAGGAGTTGTTCTGGATAAAGATTATAAGATAATCGGTCCGTTTACAACACGCCATCATTTTACCACTAACGCTTTTCCTGTCCAAAAGGGAGAAAATTATATGGTGTATAATTTGTATGGCCCTGAGGCTCATTTTGCGGTCATAAAAGGTTTGTCCATCGGAGTCATGGCAACATGGATTCTTAGCCCCGTAGCTTTATCAATAAAATATACCTTACCGGCTAATCTGGAAAATCTCCATTTTGCCATCGGGACAATTAACGGTTCGTCCGGTTACCTGAATGTAGGCAGAGGATATGTCGGATTACATTATGGGACGATCACTTTGGGGCAACGAGGTAAGAATATAAGCTTATCCGGTGGATACGGATACATTGACCTGGGATTTAACCGGCCGTTTCCGCTAAAGCAGGCAGGAATTATTTCCCTGGCAGGTATTATTTCTATCGGGAAGAAAGCGAGCTTTATTTTCGACAGTATGATCGCGTTCGGTAATCATTACCGGGAAGAATATGAAACATTTTATGATGAATATGGATACGGTTATACGATGGCAACGGGTAATTATATAAAAGGAAGTAAAATTACCACACTGCTTATGCCCGGATTCCGCTTCCAGACCTCGGAAAGAAGAGCATTTCAGTTTTCTTTGGCAGGAGTCATAGAATGGCGGGAGCTGGGATATAAGAACGGAGGATTCTTTCTGGGAAATACTTCAACGAGTGGAAAGATCGTTGCTTTTCCGATACCTATGGTGAGCTGGTATTTGAGATTGTGATTTGAATCTAAATACTATTCCGCCAGCTGCTTCAAATACATTTCATAATAAGCGCCTTCTTTTTGCAGAAGCTCTTCATGAGAGCCGTTTTCCACAATTACGCCGTCTTCGAGTACCAGGATACGGTCGGTAAAACGCAGTGAAGAAATACGGTGGCTGACGATTACAACAGTTTGATCCTGCAGCTCGTCAAGTGATTTCAGAATGATTTCTTCTGTTTCCGTATCTACTGCAGAAAGACAATCATCCAGCAGCAGCAGTTCCGGTTTTCTGATTAACGCCCTCGCAATGCTGATCCGTTGCTTTTGTCCGCCGCTGAGATTGACACCGCGTTCTCCTAATACAGTGTCAAATTTTTCAGGGAAACGTTCGATGTTGTGATAAACATGCGCCTGCTTGGTTACATTGATCAATTCTTCATCCGTGATGTCAGCATCGTTGATACCGAAAGCGATGTTGTTTTTTATGGAATCGGAAAATAAAAATACTTCCTGGGGGACAACACCGAATTTTCTCCGGTAAGCATCCAGATTGATGGACTGAATAGGAGTTTCGTTAATGAAAACAGTTCCTTTTGTAGCGTCAAACTGCCGGGTCAGGAGATATAAAATGCTGGTCTTCCCGCTTCCTGTTTTCCCGATAATGCCGATTTTTTCTCCTTTTTTAATGCTGAAATTCAAATCTTTTAATGCCGTTATCCCGGAATTCTCATAAGTAAAGCTCACATTTTCAAAACGAATGGAATCGATGGATGAAAGAGGCGTCTGTATCGTGTTAACGATTTCCGGCTGCAGCTTTAAGAATTCATTGATACGCTCCTGGGAAGCGGCAGCACGCTGAATAATTGAGGTTACCCAGCCAACACTTGCAAAAGGCCAGGTCAGCATATTGACATACATGATGAACGCGATGATATCTCCAATCTGGATTTCATTCGTGTACGTCATTAAGCCACCGACATAAATGGAAAGCAGGACACTCAGTGCGATCAGGAAGGTAATAGAGGGCATGAACAGCGCATTCAGCAGCACCATCTTCATGGTTTTGCTTTTGTAAGCTTCTGCTGATTCGTTAAATTTCTGCTTGCTTTCTTCTTCTCTCAGATAAGCCTTCAGGATTCTTATTCCCGAAAAATTTTCCTGGGTGATGCTGGAGATCCGCGATTGCTCTTCCTGTACTTTACGGCTGGCGTAATTGATCTTTGAGGAAACTTTATAAATGATATAGGATAAAAGCGGGAGTGGTGTAAGAACAAGCAACGTCAGCTTGACGTTGGTCTGCATCATCCAGTAGATACACAACGGAAACAGTACCAGCAGGTTGATGTTGTACATTAATCCCGGTCCAAGATACTGGCGTACCTGGGAAACATCCTCGGAAATGCGGTTCATCAGGTCACCGATACGATTCTTTTTGTAAAAACCGAAGTCTAATTTCTGGTAGTGCTCATAAATTTCGTTCTTTAAATCATACTCTACAAGCCGTGACATGATAATGATCGTTTGCCGGGTCAGAAACAGGAAAAAACCTTTACCGATATTAAGCAGCATGTAAAATCCCGCGATCATCAAAGTGCCCCACAAAATGTCATTCGCCGGTACGTGAGCCGCTATATCATCTTTGAATCCGTTTACGGCGTCCCCGACCACTTTGGGCATCATCACACCAAATAAGTTGGACGCGATAATGCAGAGAATGCCGAGCCAAATGCGCCATTTATATTTTAATAAATATTTGTTCAGATACCGGAGAGAGTTCATTCTTTATTTCTATTTTTGCAACGCCAAAGTGTAAAGAGGCAAAATTAAGAAATACATTTTATTAATTTCTAAATTAAAGTCGCATGTTTGAAGTAAAAGATATTAAAGATACCAATCTTATAGAAAATCCCGTAATTGCACAAATGAGCCAGTATAACCACGAACAATTATTGTTTTGTAACGATAATGCTACTGGTTTAAAAGCGATTATTGGTGTTCACAGCACTGTTTTGGGGCCTTCTTTGGGAGGAACGAGAATGTGGATGTACAATAATGAGCTGGAAGCGCTTACGGATGTATTGCGTCTGTCTCGCGGGATGACGTATAAAAACTCTTTGGCAGGGTTGAATCTGGGAGGAGGAAAATCGGTGATTATCGGTGATTCCAGAACGATGAAGAATGAAGCTTACATGCGCCGTTTCGGTAAATTTGTTAACAGTCTCGGAGGGAAATATATTACGGCTGAGGATGTTGGAACTAGCACTCAGGATATGACATGGGTAAGTATGGAAACCAAGCATGTTGTCGGTTTGCCGGGAAAAAGCGGTGATCCGTCTCCTGTGACAGCTTACGGTGTATATGTCGGTATGAAAGCTGCTGCAAAAGAGCAGTTCGGTACAGATGCGCTGAAAGGAAGAAAAATTGCTGTTCAGGGTGTAGGTCACGTAGGAGAATACCTGGTGGGACATTTAGTGAAAGAAGGTGCAGAGGTTTTTGTGACAGACATTAACCAGGAGCAATTGAAACGGATCTCTTCCGAGTACGGAGTAAAAGTGGTAGGATTGGATGAAATCTACGATCTGGATGTGGATATTTACGCTCCTTGTGCGCTTGGTGCCACTGTGAATGACGAAACACTGAAACGATTAAAATGTTCAATTATCGCAGGAGCAGCGAATAACCAGCTGAAAGAAGAGAGCATTCACGGCCGTCTGGTAATGGAAAAAGGAATTATTTACGCTCCTGACTTCGCGTTAAATGCCGGAGGCGTTATCAACTGCTACTCTGAATTTGCAGGTTTAAACCCGGATTGGGGAATGATTAAAGCGGAAGAAATTTATACAACGATTCAAAATATCATTAAACGTTCTAAACAAGAGAATATCCCTTCCTATCAGATCGCTAACCGTATGGCGGAGGAGCGTATTGAAGCGATAGGAAAAGTTAAATTACCAATGTAATGTTAAATCGAAGACATTTAAGAATTAAAATTTTACAAGCTGTTTACGCTTACTTTCAGTCTCATAGTTCCGATAAGTTCGCGGCAGAACGGGAACTGTTTAAGAATATTGAGCAAATCCACGATCTGTACCTGTACTTTTTGCTGACGTTCGAAACACTCGTTTCTGTGGAGAACCGCCGTCTGGAAGATCTGAAAAATAAGCGTTTCGTAAGTGAGGAAGACCTGAACCCAAATAGGAAATTTGTAGATAATGCGATTTTCGCTATTCTGGAGAACAACAAAGGACTTGCGAGCTATGCGGAAAACCGGAAAGTGAGCTGGATAGGAGCAGAGGAACAGGAAATGCTTCGAAAAGTAATGGGAAGCATCCGTGAATCGGAAGTTTACACATTGTACATGGCAGATCCTCAGTCTTCATTTGAAGGGGATCTGAACTTTTCTGTTGATATTTTCAAGGAATGTATTGCAAATTCTTCTTTGATTTACAACTACTTTGAAGAGAAAAGCATTCATTGGATGGACGATATTGATCTCGCCTGTTCGATGGTGATTAAGACGCTGAAATCGTTTACGGAAGAAGGAACAAATACTATTTTGCCTCTGTACAAAGATGAAGAGGACGAAAAGGATTTTGTACAAAAGCTCTTCAGGAAATCGATTGATAATTATGACGATAATAAGGCGCTGATTGACAGCTTAATCAGCAACTGGGAGCTGGATCGTCTGGCATTGATGGATATTTTACTGATGAGTATCGCGATTACCGAGGCGATCGAGTTCAGTAATATTCCGATCAAAGTGACGTTAAATGAATACATTGAAATTTCAAAATATTACTCTACACCGAAAAGTAACGGATTTATCAATGGCGTTTTAGACAAGGCTTTTGTGCGTCTGAAAGGCGATGGTAAAATCGTGAAGATCGGAAGAGGATTAATGGAATAATTTAAAAACTAAAGACGATGAGAAATTTGTTTTTTATTGCAGTAAGTATTTTTGCATTAACAGCCTGTAATTCAAAAGATGAGTACCAGATCGGGCAGAAAACCACCATGGAGGTTGTTGACCGTATTGATGCAGGTGAAGTGATGCTGGGAGAAAAGGTGAAAACGGTTATTAAGGTGAAAAACACGGGAACATATCCACTGGTTCTTTCAGAAGTGAAAGGCTCTTGTTCCTGTACGATTGCTGACTATCCGGAAGATCCGATTGCTCCGGGAAAAACAGCTGATATCAAAGCGGAGATTGAAACCAAATCTATTGGTAAATTAACAAAAGATGTCCGTATTTCTGCGAATACGGAACCATCGCTAAACACAGTGATTATCACTGCGGATGTAATAAGCAAGTAAATAAAGAGAGATGCTGAAAATTCAGAAATCAACAGGCATCCAAGCCGGGATTTTCAGCTGCTTTCAGAAATATAAACCATAAATTAAAAATATGAATCCACAATCGATTAACATGCTTTTAATGGTCCTGATCTTTGGAGTTTTCTACTTCTTCATGATCCGGCCACAACAAAAGAAACAAAAAGACCAGAAAAAATTCAGAGAAAACCTGAAAGCAGGTGACAGAGTTATTACCATCGGAGGTGTTCACGGCAAAGTGCTGGAAGTAACCGATACAACTGTTTTAATCAGTTCAGAAGGTACAAAGTTGCGTTTCTCTAAAGCTGCTGTTCAGCAGTCTACAGAAGAGCAATTGTCAGTTTGATTTATTTTTACTGCGCATATTAAAACCGGATTCGTAAAGATTCCGGTTTTTTTGTGAGAAACTCTTTGTTCTTTCCGTACATTATAATTCGTACAACCTAATTCCTTCCTTCTCTTCAACTCCTTTGCTCCCCTGAATGCCTCCTGTATGAATAAAGATAATTTTTTCGTCTTTTAAATCCAGCTTCTTAATCGTTTCTTCCATTGCAAAAAAAGCTTTTCCTGTGTAAACCGGATCCAGCTTTAGCCCGAACTGGCGGTATTTTTCAGTAATATAATTCAGAAGCTCCGGCGTATATTTTCCGTATCCACCGAAATGGTAATCAGTTTCAACCTTTAGTTTACTGAAAAACTCAGTAAGCAGCTCTTCATCCAGAAAATAACTGTATAAAAGCTGTTTCATTTCTGTTTGCGCATCAAAACCTTTCAGAACCGGGACAGCGTGGACAAAGCAGTTTTCCGGCGCTCCCAGCAAAATGCCACAGCTGGTGGCGGTTGTTCCCTGCGCTACAAAAACACGACTGACATCTTTAGGAAGCTCTTTCCAGATCTCCTGGCAACCGAGCACACCGTAAAAATTTGCTCCTCCTTCCGGCACGACAAACGAATTCGGATAATCCAGACGGAGCTCATCCCACCACTGGCGGTCATTCCGGAGATGATACAATTCCCTTGAAACAAAAACCAGCTCCATTCCATAATCTTTACAGCGTTGGAGCGTAGCATTGCTTTCTGCAGTTAATTCCTCTCCCCGTACAATGCCGATAGCTTTTAATCCTTTGAGCTGTGCCGCGCACGCCGTTGCTACGAGGTGATTTGAAAATGCGCCGCCGAACGTCAGGATTGCATCATTTTTTTTCAGCTGCGCCTGTTCAATATTATAAATCAGCTTTCTCCATTTATTGCCGGAAATTTCATCATGAATCAGATCGTCCCTCTTGACTAAAACCGTCAGGTTGCGTTTTTTCCATTCGGGAGTTGAAATTTCTTCTAAAATTGAACGGTTGAAATCGGGGAAGTTCATGACAAGTTTCTTAATTTTGAATTATGAGTGAAGATAATTCAGATTTTTCCAAGCGTTTAAACCTTGATCCGGAGGATTTTTACCTCAGCGAACGCGGATTTATAGTATTTACGGAAAAATATCATTTAAAGCGCGGATATTGCTGCAAGAGTGGCTGTAAACACTGCCCGTACGGATATGATAAAAAAACAGATACATTTAAGAAAAATAATTAAACTTCTTCTGGGCGAATTCCGTTTGTCAAAGTTCTTCCGGAATATTTTACCAGGCGCCGTTTGATTTCTAAAATATCCCCATCCACATCTCCTGTCGGTTCAAATTTTCCGTCAAAACCTCCTGTTTTATTTTTGTAATCGATAAATCCCAGATAAATCGGTACACCTGCTCTTTCCGCGATATGATAAAACCCTTTTTTCCATTCCGGGTTATATTCCCGTGTTCCTTCCGGAGTAAAGACCAGAAAGATGTCATCATACTGGTTGAAATATTCCACTGCCTGGTCTGTCAGGTTGGTTTTTTTCTTCCGGTCAACGGGAATGCCCCCTAAACGCCTGAGTAAAATGCCCAACGGAAAGAAAAACAGCTCCTTTTTTATAAGAAATTTGGTTGGAATTCCATAATATCCGAAAGCGATTTTTCCAATAACAAAATCCCAGTTGGACGTATGCGGAGCAACACACATTACGGCTTTTCGTACACCGTCAGGTTGCTGCTCATGAATCCTCCATCCCATCAATTTCAGGATGTTAAATAATAATTTATTCATTACTATTTTATTTGCTGATTGTCGTTATATTCGTGTTATGCGAAGCTCAAAAATAACAATTGTTTTTAAAGCGATCATATCCCTTCTCATTTTATGGGGTGTCGTACTAACCTTTTTTGTGATAAGCGATAAGGAAGATGCGCTTATTGTTGAAGTTCCTGCTGATTATGATGAGCTGGTAGTGATCAATTCCTCTAAAGCATTAACCGAGGCATTGGGCGAGTTAGCTGTGAATGAACAATATCAGCCGCTTTATAATAAGTTGATTGAAACTGCAAAAGAACGCCTGCAAGAACCGTCACAGGAAAAATTAGGTTTTGATCCGTTACAGCCGGTTTTGCTTGTTACAAAGAAAAGTGAAGGCGAAGCCTATCGCTATGTGGTATTAAGAATTGTAAACAAGAACGATTTTTTAAGCTTTGCAAAAAAAACAGGACTAAAGGCAAAAGTCAGGGATGATAAAGGTTTCTTATTTATTTCAAATGTATACACTGTTGAACCGAAAAAATTTAAGTCACAGGAAGTAAATTCGGGGCAGTTAATAAGCTATTTTGCTGATAATGGCCAATTTCAGGTGCAGCTGAAAGAAGAAAAACTACTGCTTTCCGGAGAAATAGCCGCCGGGACCTTAAGACCTTTAAAATATTTGCCGGAGAACGATGGCTTGTTATTACAGATGCCTTTCCAAATGCCGTCAGCCGGTATGGAAAGGCTTTCAGTGGAATGGCAGGAGCTGTTAAAAAATATCCGTCAGTTTGCAATTGATTACAAAGGGATTGAACTTCAGAACAAAGGATTTTATCCGAATGTCAACGCCGTTTTTTCGGTAAGCCCGTATTTTAATGTGAATACTGTCAGAACGCTTGCAGAACAGGCGGGAATAAGATGGATCGAGCTGGAAGCAGATAATTACCGTTTACTTATCGCGGATAAAAAGTACATTTTAAAAAGACTTTCAGCAGATGAATGGTTCTTAGGTACAGACTTGAAGGTTATTCATGAAAATACACAGCAGCAGGTTTCTGCTGTGGTGGGAATACCTTCCAGCCTGGCGAAGGTGGAAGGAGGATTTTTAGTGTCGGCGGGATTGAGCTTTATTCCGGGATTTGCTCCTACAAAGCAATACCTCGACAAAATGGAGCAGATTGATGTCCGGTATAAGCTGGTTGGAAATAAAGTGATTTGTCAGGGTGAGCTCCGGTTTAAAGACGAAAAGAATGCTGTTCTGGAAACATTAAATTATATTCTGGAAATGAGTGAGATACGAAAAAAGAAATAAAATTATTAAAAAGTGGGAAACCGTACCTTAACGCAATAATGTAATAAAACCGGTCGCCCTTTCTTTTTGTGATGATACGTAAGTAACCTCTATTGTATATGCATATACACCATCTGGTATCGCCTGCCCTTTATATGTTCCGTCCCAGACTTGGGAAAGATCATTCAAAGTGGCGATTTCTTCGCCCCATCGATTGTAAATAAGACATTTAATCTCCAGTATGCAATTACCTTTTATTCCCCAGGTATTATTGAATTCACTTCCATCCGGAGTAAATGCATTAGGAATGAAAAGCGAATTGTACTCTCCGTCTACAACAGCTACATCACTGTAAGGACATCCATCAGATCCATTACGTACAGAAACTAAATAATTTCCAGGTGGAACAGAAGTGTATAAAGGAGTGGATGAAAACCCCTGCTGTGCAAAATTATACTGCAATTCACCTGTTTCGTTTCCTACAACTTCAATAACAACAGTTCCTCCATGTTCACAGGTGGCATCATCCACCCAAAAAACAATATGCTGCGGAGCATCATCTCTCACAAAAACATGGATACTGTCTTTAGTTATACAACCATGTACATTGGTTATTGTCAAAAAGTACTGTGTGGAATCAGAAGGCGATACTTTTGGATTTGCACAATTGTTGCAACTCAAACCTAAGGCGGGAGTCCAGGAATAACTGGCGGCTTGCGGCAAATGCAAAAACTGTGTCTGTTCTCCTTTGCATATTGTTATATCCTCTCCCAATTCAAGCGAAGGCAAAGAAAAAACGTTTACGCGAACATTGTCTGTGGTTGTACAACCTTGAGAAGTGACTGCAGTTAATGTATAGTTCGAGGAAACAGTGGGCGTTGCCCATGGAAATGGACATGTTACACAATTGAGATTACTACCGGACCATTGATAATTAATGAAACCTGCGGGAGAGGAAAGTCTGACGCTATCGCCAATGCAGATATAGAGATCATTTCCCAGATCCAATACAGGTAAGGGGTTTACAGTGATCCAGATACTATCTGTGGCTGTGCAGTCTTGGGCATTCATAACCGTAACCTGATAGGCGCCGGAGATTAAGGGTGTTGCTGTGGGATTTGCACAATTGTTACAACTTAATCCATTTCCTGTCCATGAATAACTATTGAACTGTCCTAAGCTAAAATGAACAGCTTCTCCCTGACAAATGGTTTTATTACCTCCCAAATCTACACTCAGCGGAGGAGTAACAAAAACCTTTACAGAGTCGGTGTGTACTGTTCCGCAGGCACTGATTGCATTCACCCAATAGGTTCCGGGAGATGTTATTGTCAAATAACGACCGGTATTTCCGTTGTTCCATTGATAGGATTTAAAATTTGCACCGGCATCGATTGTTACAGATGAAGACGAGCACAATCCAAAATCGGGGCCGAGATCAAGTAACGGATCGGGAGTGACAGTAACAGTTAATGAACTTGTACTGGAACAAACTCTTCTAAAACTAAAATCGTCCAATCCAAAATCTACTCCACCTGTAGCGGTTTCCAGATTTCTGACTTTAATAGTCACTTGTGTATTACTGCCGGAATTCCATACGGGAGAATCAAATGCATCCCAATGCCAGTAATTATTATAAGAAGGGAGCCCGGTTTGAGTTGACATCACCTGTAAGCCTGTGACGTTTCCCGTAAAAGATGTTTCTAAAACAGGTTGTGCTACGGCTGCACGTGTGGCCCAAAAGCCAAATTTGTAATCTGTGTTAGGAATGACCGTGATTTGCTGCTCCCAGATAATAGCTGGTGTAGAGCAGCCATCTATTGACATGTATAAATTATCGTTTGTAGATGTATGGTCCTTATAAGTCGGATCATAATAGTTAAAAAAAGTTGTTCCTATATAATAATTGCACGGAGCATAGGTCGATGAGTAAACATGATCGCTTGTAAAGCCTGTATTGCCAAGGCTGAAATCTCCGTTGGTTATTAAATTTGATCCAAATTCCAAAGCTGTGACAGTATAGGTGGTAGTGATAGCGGGAAACACTAATGGATTGGCTATTGTGGTAGCTGAGATTCCTGTAGATGGTATCCAGAAATACTCGGTGTAAGACGGATGATAAGCGGAAATTTGCACAGTATCCCCTTTACATAACGTAACATCAGGGCTTGTTCCTACTTGAGGACAACTCTGGCTAAATCCCTCGGAAAAGAAAAGTACGAGAAAAAATAATATGCCAGCTGCCTGTTTCATAAGTGATAAAGAATACCAAACAATTAAATATAGCGCTAAAATCTTACTTTACATACAAGTATCATTGCTATTGAGTATACGGTACAATCAACCGCTTTATCTATATCGTTGAATGATTCTATTAAGGATCGCCGTAAATACAACAGATGATGAGACAGTATAAATTTTTAATAAAATATTAAATTAACAGGCTGTAATTAAAATTATTATAAAAAAAATATTTATCAGCATTGTGGAATTATGATAATTTTTAAATCCATTCCGAAACAGGAATTGTTATTGATTATTTTGGGTCAAAGATCCATTTTTCGAGCTGATCTTCAACATACGGCACGATCGCCTGTATTTTAGGCCCGTACCAGGAAAAGACCTCACCGTCCACCAATACCACTTTTGCTGACGGATATTTTTCCTGGAAATAAGAAATATGCTTTTCTTTGAAAGGATAAGGCTCAGAGCTTAAAAAAATAAAATCAGTATCTGCATTTTTCTTTGCTTCCGGATAACGTTTTTCATTGCACACATTGACCATTCCTAAAGTTTCGAACACATTGTCAATATAAGTGTTTTTACCGGCAGCAAAATCCGGTTCATGCCAGATGAAGTATAAAAAACGTTTACCTTTCAGGTGGGTATATGCTTCGCTTTTTTTGTAGGAGATAAATTGCTGTTTTGTGCTTTTAACTAACGTCTGTGCCTCCTTTTCTTTGCCCAGAATCTGCCCGAGATGAATGATCGCCTGATAAGCATCATCTAATGTGTAAATATCGGTGATGTAAACAGGGAAATCAGCTTCAAGAGAAGCGATAATTTCCTCGGTGTTTTCTTCTTTATTGGCAATAATAAAGTCCGGACGGAGGCCGTGTATTTTATCTAAATGAATTTGCTTGGTGCCTCCGACTCTTGGTTTGGTTTTGAACCATTCTTCCGGATGAATACAGAACTTAGTAATGCCAATTACTTCATTTTCCAACTCAAAATAGGAGAGAAGCTCAGTAAGGGACGGCACTAAACTAACAATCCGTTTAGGTGTTGATGCTAAACGGATTGTGCGGTTCATTTGATCTTTAATTTCCATTAAGACAAATTGTCGATGATATCTTGTCTGGAGATAATATGGTATTTCCCGTTTGTCAGCTCGACTAAAACGGCAGGTGTTTCTTTATTGATAAGCTTAGAAACCGATTCGATGGACTGATGCTCTTTCACGATCGGGAAAGGCTTTTGCATCACCGAAGAAATCGGTGCATCAATATTTTGCGGATTCTCTACTAACACCTGGTAGATATGTGTTTCATCAAGGGAGCCCACAAAATTTCCGTCTTTAATTACCGGGATCTGGGAAATTCCGAATTTCTTCATCCGGCCGATCGCGTGGCTTACCAGCTCTTCTCCGAAAACGGTTAATAACGGTCGTTCGCCATGCTTGTTCACAATGTCACCGGCTGTTTTGATTTCATCGGTAAGATAACCTCTGTCACGCATCCAGTCATCGTTGAATATCTTTCCGACGTAACGCGATCCGGAATCATGGAAAAGAACCACCACGACGTCATCCGGTCCGAACTTGTCTTTCAATTGCAGCACACCTTTAATCGCTGAACCGGAAGACATGCCTACAAAAAGGCCTTCTTCCAGCGCTAATTTCCGTGTATAAAGCGCCGCATCCTTATCTGTTACTTTTGTGAATCCGTCAATCAGGGAAAAATCCACGTTTTTAGGAAGAATATCTTCTCCGATCCCTTCTGTTACATACGAGTAGATCTCGTTTTCATCAAAGATTCCCGTTTCGTGGTATTTTTTGAAAACCGAACCATATGTGTCAACTCCCCATACGCGGACATTCGGATTTTTTTCTTTCAGATATTTCGCAACTCCGGAAATCGTACCTCCTGTTCCTACACCAACTACGAAATGTGTTACCTTTCCTTCCGTCTGCTCCCATATTTCAGGACCTGTCTGCTCGTAATTTGCCTGTGTGTTGGACGGATTGTCGTATTGATTGACATACCAGCCGTTAGGTGTTTCTTCAGCTAATCGTTTGGAAACGGAATAATAAGAACGGGGATCAGTCGGTTCAACGTCTGTAGGACATACCACGACTTTTGCTCCCATGGCACGCAGAATATCCACTTTTTCTTTTGATTGCTTGTCTGTTGTAACGCAGATAAGCTTATACCCTTTCACGACAGCGGCAAGAGCCAGTCCCATACCGGTATTTCCCGATGTTCCTTCAACAATGGTTCCGCCCGGTTTCAGGCGCCCGTCTTTTTCGGCATCTTCTACCATTTTTAATGCCATGCGGTCTTTGCACGAGTGCCCGGGATTGAAATATTCAACTTTTGCCAGTACCGTTGCAGGAATTTCTTTTGTAATGTTGTTTAATTTCACCATGGGTGTATTTCCGATGGCTTCTAAAATATTATTGCAAATTTTCATGTTCATTCAATTAGTGCAAAGATAGGTATTTCAACTGCCAAAATTCAAATCCGTTCTTAAAAATCATACTGAAAACCTTTTCTCCCCATCACTAATTTTTTAATCTTCTTAATTTTCTCCCTCTTTCAATCTCCTGAATCTTCCAATTCCAATGTTTTTAACGTTTTGTTGTCAAAAAGTAGTAGAGATTCACTGTTTTTAAAGACTTCTTTATTAGTAAATTTGAAATTGGCTCATTGTCGCCGGTTGGCAGTGATAAAACCAAATTCTATAATGGCAGAAGTTCAATATACTGAAGATAATATCCGTTCTTTAGACTGGAAAGAACACATTCGTTTACGTCCCGGAATGTATATCGGGAAGCTTGGGGATGGCTCTTCCGCTGATGACGGTATCTACATTCTTGTAAAAGAGGTGATGGATAACTGTATCGATGAATTTGTAATGGGGAACGGAAAACGTGTTGATGTCAAGATCAAAGAGAATAAAGTTTCCGTTCGTGATTATGGGCGTGGAATTCCGCTGGGAAAAGTCGTGGAAGTTGTTTCCAAGATGAATACCGGAGGTAAATACGACTCCAAGGCATTTAAAAAATCGGTCGGGCTGAACGGAGTCGGTACAAAAGCGGTAAATGCTTTGAGTACGTACTTCATGGTGTATGCCGTCCGTGACGGAGAAAAAAAAGAAGCCATATTTTCCCAGGGAGAGCTGGTGGAAGAAAAACCGGTGGTAAAAACTGATGAGGCAAACGGTACTTACGTTGAATTTATCGCGGACGATACCATTTTTAAAAAATACAGCTACCGTTCGATCTATCTGGAAAAAATGTTCTGGAACTATTGCTACCTGAACAGAGGCTTATCTATTTATTACAACGGAGAAAAATTTCAGTCCAAAGACGGATTGAAGGATTTGCTGGAAAACAATATGGACGGAGACCCGCTTTATCCGATCATCCATCTGGAAGGCGAAGATATTGAAGTGGCTTTTACCCATGGAAAAACATACGGCGAAGATTATTATTCCTTTGTGAACGGCCAGCACACTACGCAGGGTGGTACACACCAGGGAGCTTTTCGGGAATCCATAGCGAAGGTGATCCGTGATTTTTACAATAAAAACTACGATGCTACGGACATCCGTCAGTCGATAGTGGCGGCGATTTCCGTAAAAGTAATTGAACCGGTGTTTGAATCTCAGACAAAGACAAAATTAGGTTCCCAGGAAATCGAGCCGGGAGGACAATCTATCAGAACATTTGTAAATGATTTTCTAAAGGAAAAGCTGGATAATTTCCTGCACCGGAATCCGGATGTGGCTGAGATCATTGAGCGAAAAATCAAGCAGAGTGAGAAGGAAAGAAAAGAGCTTTCCGGGATTCGTAAATTAGCAAGAGACCGGGCGAAAAAAGCAAGCTTGCATAACCGCAAGCTCCGTGATTGTAAGCTCCACCTGACGGACGAAAAAGAAGTAAGAAGAGAAGAAACAACTTTGTTCATTACCGAGGGAGATTCTGCAAGCGGATCCATCACAAAATCGAGAGATGTGGCAACACAGGCTGTATTTTCGTTGCGTGGTAAGCCGCTGAATTCTTACGGACTGACAAAGAAGATCGTATATGAGAACGAAGAGTTCAACCTGCTGCAGGCCGCGTTGGATATCGAAGAAGATATGGACAACCTTCGTTACAACAAGATTGTCATTGCTACCGATGCCGATGTTGACGGGATGCACATTCGGCTGCTGCTGCTGACTTTCTTCCTGCAATTCTTCCCGGATTTAATAAAAAGAGGGCATGTGTTTGTACTGCAGACACCGCTTTTCAGGGTGAGAAATAAAAAGAAGACTATTTATTGTTATTCAGAGGAAGAACGCAGAAATGCCATCGCGGAACTTGGGAAGAATCCAGAGATCACCCGGTTCAAAGGATTGGGAGAAATTTCACCGGATGAGTTTAAGAATTTTATCGGGGAAGATATCCGTTTAGATCCCGTGGTAATTTCCAAAGAGGCATCTATTGAAACGATATTGTCCTACTACATGGGAAAAAACACCCCGGAACGTCAGGATTTTATTATTGATAATCTGAAAGTAGAAAAAGACAGTGAAGAAGCATTGATCGGAGGAACCAAAACTAAAACAGAAGAAAACGAGGAATTATGATGGATGAAGAAGAAAAAGACGACGCTTTGAATCAGCCGGAAGAAAACCCGGATTTTTCCGGAGATAAAATTGTTCCTCTCAGTGGTCTTTATGAAAACTGGTTTCTGGATTATGCCTCGTATGTGATTCTGGAACGTGCGGTTCCCTCTTTGTATGACGGTTTTAAACCTGTTCAGCGGAGAATCCTGCATTCGATGAAAGAGCTGGATGACGGGCGCTACAACAAAGTAGCGAACGTGATCGGAAACACCATGAAATACCATCCACACGGAGATGCGTCTATTGGTGACGCGCTTGTCGGAATGGGACAAAAAGATCTGTTGGTGGACTGCCAGGGAAACTGGGGAAATGTCCTGACAGGTGATGGTGCTGCTGCTCCGCGTTATATTGAAGCTCGTTTGTCAAAATTTGCGAATCATGTAGTCTTTAACCCGAAAACGACAAACTGGCTTTTGAGCTATGACGGGCGGAACAAGGAGCCGGAGCAATTGCCTGTAAAGTTCCCGTTGCTGCTGGCGCAGGGTGCGGAAGGGATCGCTGTCGGGATGGCCTGTAAGATTTTACCGCACAATTTCATCGAGTTAATTGATCAATCAATCAACCATTTAAAAGGTAAGAAAGTAGAAATTTTTCCTGATTTTCCACAGGGAGGTTCTGCGGATTTTTCCGGTTACAATGATGGATTGCGTGGTGGAAAAGTACGTGTGCGTGCCCGCATAAAGAAAGTGGATAATAAAACGCTGATGATCTCTGAAATTCCGTACGGAACAACGACGGGAAGTTTGATTGATTCGATTATCAAGGCAAACGATAAAGGGAAGATCAAGGTTAAAAAGATAGAAGATAATACGTCTGCGAATGTGGAAATCATGATCCATATCGCGCCGGGAGTTTCTCCGGATAAAACAATTGACGCTTTGTTCGCATTTACGGACTGTGAGGTGTCTATCTCTCCCAATTGTTCGGTTATTGATGGCGAAAAGCCTCGTTTTATGGGAGTTTCGGAGATTCTGAAAACAAATACGGATCACACTGTTCAGCTGTTGAAATGGGAATTGGAAATCCGTTTGAATGAGCTGGAACAGCAGTGGCATTTCTCTACTTTGGAAAAAATCTTCATTCGTGAGGAGATGTACATCGATTTCAAAAAATATTCGGACAGAGAAAGCTTATATACGTATTTGTATAAACGATTTGAACCGTTCAAAAAACAATTCATCCGTGAAATAACAGATGAAGATCTGTTAAAGCTGACACAGATCCAAATGATCCGTATCACACGTTTTGACTCGGATAAAGCCGATGAAAACATCGCGAAGCTGGAGGCTGAAATGGAAGAGGTGAAAGCGAAGTTGGCAAATCTTATTGAATATGCAGTTGATTATTACAAAGATCTGAAAAAGCGTTTCGGTGACGGCAAAGAGCGTAAAACCGAAATGAAGATTTTTGACAATATCAGCGCAACAAAAGTAATCATTGCCAACAGGAAATTATATGTTGACACGGAAGAAGGCTTTATTGGTTACGGTTTGAAAAAAGGAGAACCGGTAAACGACTGTTCTGAAATTGATGATGTGATTATTTTCTTCAGCACGGGGAAAATGATGGTCACGAAAGTGGCGGATAAGAAATTTGTAGGGAAAGGAATTATCCATGCAGATGTCTGGAAAAAAGGTGATAAGCGTACAATTTACCACCTGATGTATCAGGATGGATTAGGCGGAGCAACCATGATGAAACGCTTTTATGTGAATTCCATTACCAGAGATACGGAATACGATCTGACAAGAGGAACAAAAGGTTCGAAAGTGTTGTATTTTTCCGTACATCCGAACGGTGAACGCGAGGTCGTAACCGTATTGTTGCGTCCGAGGCCGCATCTGAAACGTCTGCGTTTTGATATTGACTTTGGCGATCTGTTAATAAAAGGCAGAAATGCCGGCGGTAACAGGGTGACAAAAGAAATCGTTTCGAAGATTATTCAGAAAGAAGTAGGAGGTTCCACGCTTTCCGCACGCAAAATCTGGTATGATTCTGTTGTCGGGCGCTTGAACGATGAAGGCAGAGGAAAATACCTCGGTGCATTCAAAGGAGATGATCGTATTCTCACCTTATATAAGAACGGAGAATACCGTCTTTCCGGATTTGACCTGGCGACGCATTTTGACGAAGACATGATCCATATTGAGAAATGGATAAAAGACCGTCCGATTTCCGCGGTTTATTTCGATGCAGAGAAAGATTTGCATTTTGTGAAACGCTTCCTGTGTGAAGTGACGATGGATAAAAGAGTAAGCTTCATTTCTGAATCGGAAGGTTCTTATATGGATGCTGTTTCCACTTCTTTCCGTCCGGAGATCAGAATCGTTTACAACAAGCTGCTGAAACAGACGAAAAACCTCCCGGATAATATTGTCAATATCGCAGATATGATCGAGATTAAAGGAATGAAGGCACAGGGGAATCAGGTGACGAAATTAAAAGTAAAAGAAATTGTGCTGACACATGAAATTGATGGCGGAGACCCTTGGCCGGAAGATGTGGTGGAAGAGGTGCCTCAGATCGATTCAGAGGACGATGCGGGAGAAGAAACGGAGGATAATACCTTTGAGTGGGATGTGACAGATCCGGAAGCAGAAGGAGATGACGATGGGCAGGCTAAGCTGTTCTGATCCGATAATATTGACTGAACGGATCTCGGTATTGAAATAATTTATAAATTAGATAATTAAACCATAATAAAGATGAAAAACTACCTTGGAAGTGCAATTATTGGCATCGCAGTGGTGATTGCCGCAATCGTTTTAGGAAACGCGTATGCTAAAAAATTTACGCAGAATGATATTATTACTGTAACCGGATTGGGAGAAGAAGATTTTTCATCCGATCTGATCGTTTGGAACGCCTCTTTTCGCGTGAATGATTACGACCTGAGCGCTGCGTACAAAAAGCTGGAAAAGGACAGAAATAAGATCAGGAATTATTTTATTTCAAAAGGAATAAAGAAAGATCAGATCGTTTTTTCTTCAGTAGATATTTCCAAAGATTACGATTATCAGTATAATGACAACGGGAATTTAATCGGGCAGACCTTCCGCGGATATTCACTGAACCAGGTGGTGACCATTGAGTCCAATGAAGTGGACAAAGTGGAAGTGCTGTCAAGGGAATCAACAGAATTGATCAATGACGGGATTGAATTGTTTTCCAATCCGCCGTCCTATTATTATACAAAGCTGACAGAGCTGAAATTGAAAATGATCGAAAACGCTACGAAAGATGCGTACGGACGTGCGAAAATTATTGCTGAAAATGCCGGTGGAAAATTGGGAGATCTGAAATCTTCCTCCATGGGTGTGATCCAGATCAACGGACGTAATTCCAATGATGATTATTCCTGGGGCGGTAACTTTAATACTTCTTCAAAGCTCAAAACAGCATCGATCACGATTCGCCTGGAATATGAGGCGAAGTAAGATGAAAGGCGGATTAAATTTTTCCCTTAACAGGAGAATTAATGGAGGAAAATTACAAAAGGGATACTTTCGGAGTTGCCCCATCTTTAATTTTCAATTTTCCGTCATTCTTCTTTTTCTGCTGACACAATCGGCGGTATTTTCACAATCGTGGAAAAATTACCTGTTCACGGAAGAAATCAAGGAAAAATATGCGGAGGATTCGAGTGTTGCAAATGTCCAGCGGCTGATTCTCGATGCGATGAACACGGGCAATTATGAATTGTCCTTGCAACTGTACGATAAAGTTTTTCCGCGGCCGTCATTATCCGCTTACAATGATTCATTATTAAGCAGCGATTCTTTTTCAAGAGAAGACGCGAAAACGGCATTTCTGGCATTGACGGCTCAGCACCAGGTTACTTTGCTGAGTGATGCTTACTTCCTGCCCGCGCAGCGTTACTTTCTGAAAAATACATTACCTGAACTATGGAAACAGGGATACCGTTATCTTGGATTGGAAGGATTGTACGCAGATACGATCGCAGGAAAAATACTGCTGACAGACTCTCTTGGATTTTATATGCCGGAAAGGAATTATCGTGAGCTGGTTCAGGCTGCGCTGGATTTAGGTTTTGTAATTTTCTCCTATGATGACCTGACTGCGTCCTCATGGGATGAACGCCTTGAGCGCCAGGTTCAGAAAGCGGAAGCATTTTTGGGTAAACATACAGAAGGGAAAACCTTGTTTTTCTGTAATACCTACCATCTGGACGAATATCAGAATGATTCGCTGATTACCAGCATTGCAGGCTTGTTGTGTCAGAAACTGGCTATTGATCCGCTGACAGTAAACCAGTCGTTTATAACCGGGCGATCGGTCGGAAATCTGGAAAGTCAGCTGATCAAAGAAATTAAGAGCCCTGTTTGCTTAAAAAAAGACGGAGAAATTTTCGGAGGCTTTGACTCCCTGAAAATAGCCGATATGATCATTTTTCATCCGGAATGGAAAACGATCGTAGCCTCAGCAGCTCAACCGGCAGATAATTTCACAATTCCCCACAAGCGGATCATTGATTATCCTGTTTTTCTGATGGCATTTCAGAAAGAATCTTTTGAGAAAGATGGTTTTCCTTTCATCCTCAGAGAAGTAAAAAGTAAAGAAGACAATACTTCCTTTTATTTACCCAAAGGAGAATATACTTTTTTATTTTTGTACAAGGACAGAGAGCTGTTTCATACTTTAAATGTGGTAAAAACGAAATAACATGAAGAATAATAAGATATTGATACTTGGAATCGCAGGAATGGGATTTTTATGTTTGTTACAGCTGATCCTGATTTTTACAAAAGCACCGAATCCTGCTCCCAGATCATTGATCGTCGGTTACTCTTTAATGGCATTGCTGACATTAGCCGGAGTGATCAAAGGAATGCTTAAGAAATAATGAACGGTGCTTATCCGCCTTCCGGTGTCTAAATGTCTGATAATATCGTGTCTAAAATCTAATACTCTGCCCTTCAATGTCTAATATTCCAACATCTGAAAAAATGAAAGTAGAAATATGGTCGGACGTAATGTGTCCGTTTTGTTACATCGGAAAACACAAATTTGAAGCAGCATTAAACCAGCTTCCTTTTAGAGAAAAAGTGGAGGTGGAATGGAAAAGTTTTCAGCTGGCTCCCGATCTGAATCCTGTTCCCGGTGTGGATATGTACGATATGCTGGCAAAGATGAAAGGCCAGACAAGAGAATGGTCTGTTCAGATGCACGATCAGGTAACGTTTGCAGGAAAAGAAGCGGGAGTTGATTTTCATTTTGAGAAAGGTATTCCCGCGAATACGTTTGATGCGCACCGGATATTACAGGCAGCAAAAAGCATCGGTAAAGGAAATGAAGCGGAAGAGCGCATGTTCCGTGCGTTTTTCTCTGAAGGATTAAATGTTGCGGATCATAATGTTCTGAGAGCAATTGCGCTTGAGGTCGGATTGGATGAGCAGGAAGCCGTTAACGTACTTACAACGCAGAAGTATGCGGACGAAGTAAAGAAGGACATTGCCGAAGCGCAGCAGATAGGAGTGAGAGGCGTTCCGTTTTTTGTATTTGACAGAAAATATGCAGTTTCCGGAGCACAGGATGTAAGCGTTTTCGTTCAGACGTTGGAGAAGAGCTTTCAGGATTGGCTGGAAAAACATCCTTCGGAAGAATTTAAAGTAATTGAAGGAAGCGTCTGCAGAGTGGACGGAACCTGTGATTAAAGAAGCAGGAAAGACACACCGGGAAGAGATTCCGTTTGTTTTTCTACATTTGCTTCCTGTTTTGTACTGAAAGATTTAATCTTAAATAATTTGTCTATGAAAATAATGCTGCTTCTGATCTGTTTACTGGCTTCACCGGTATTTATCAATGCCCAGAAATCAACAGATATCCGGCTGATCCGTGAAAATTACGAGCTCTACACAAAAGCATTACTGACTTTTGACGGAAAATCGGCAGTAGATTATGTAACACAGAATACCATTGATTATTACGGAAAGCTCAATGAGCTGGTAAAGCATGGTGATTCGGCGACAGTGGCGAAATTACCTATTATGGACCGTTTTATGGTGTTTCGTATCCGTCACCAGATGTCATTGGAACCATTAAGCTTTTATTCGGGAAGAGAATTGCTGATCTACGCTATTACTTCCGGTCTGATTGGTAAGAACAGCGCAAGAGATATTGTGCTAGATAAGATTTCTGTTAAGGGAAATGAGGCGGTTGCAGGAGCGAAAAAAGGCAAAGAGATCGCAGGAAGGTTTTATTTCAAAAAAGAAAATAATAAATGGCGTATGAACCTGGTGCCTCTGATCGATGAGACCAGCACTTACCTTGCCTCCGACCTGAAAAAACGTGCTGTTAAAGAAAATGATTTCATTCACGAGCTGATCCAAAGTGTCAATGAGCTTCCTGTGGACAAGGGAATTTACTGGCTTCCGTCGGAAGGAAAATAAAGGCAGGATTTTCCGGAATTATTTTAAATGATCCTTTTTAAAAATAACAAAAGGCGATCTGAACGACCGCCTTCTTATGCTGAATGATAGTTTTAATTAACAATAATCACTGATTTGTTAGGACAACGGTATCTGTAACGGATCTGGCCTCCTTTTTCAGTCCCTTCCGTAACATCAACAGTAGTTTTGCGATCCATAACCAAAGTAGCATTTCCCAGGGTAACATTCGCCTTCTGTGAAACTCCCATAACAATATTAGTGGCACCAAGATCTGAATTAAAAAAGAGCGCATCTTTTCCCCATGCCGGTGTTCCTATGTAAATCCCTGCATATTCGTTTGCGGAAAGCGCTGGCCCTACCCAGGTAACGGTGTTGGCAACACTTTTCCGGATAGTGTCTAGATCAGAAGGAAATGCGATGGTGGCTCCGGAAGGCACCGTGTTTGTAAATACATCTCCGGCAGTGTTGGTATAAACAAAAGTCCCTGTTGTAAGCTGTCCTGCATACTCTTTGTGATGCCCGGTATAAAGGTGGTTATAAGGCAAAATATCACCGTTAAATTTCACGGATGCGCCACTGGAATCGGTAAGCTCGAGAATAGTACCTGTCAATCCTCCGAACCGGAAACGCGCCACAACATGAGTTTTATCTTCATTTGCATTGTAGAACAATTCGTAATCACAGTAAATTTTGTTTTGATTAACATCCGAGGAATCCTCCTTGGTACAGGCTGTTGTCAGGAGAATTAATGCTCCCATCATTAAGTAAAATAGTTTTTTCATTTTGTCAGTTTTAATTAGCGCAGGTTCTGAAAAAGAGAAATGAGCACCTGCTTCCTCATTTCTTAAATTGAGGTAAATATAGAGCCTTTTTTTATTATTTTCTTATTTGGGAATTTATTTTATATTTACATAAATCAGAAAACTACGATACGATCAACCAGTTAATAATGAATCCCGTAAATATTCATAATTCAGTATTCCCTGCATTCAGTATTACTACATTCAATATTCAAAATTACAGATCAGTAGCTCCCGTTATATCTTTTAACAAACCACTCCGTTCCGAAAACAGCAACAATCAATAAGATCAGCCACCAATAGTCGATCAGGTTCTTAACGGTTTGCTTCTGAGATTCAACCGGCCGGATATCTTCCCTTTTGGAAAGCTCATCCAGCAGCTGTGAATAATCTGACAGCAAATAGAATTTTCCTCCTGTTTGTGTGCTCAGCTGGTCGAGAATTTCAAAATTGGCAGTATTGTCCAGCAGCTCAATATCGTTTGATTCAATCACCAGATCCCCTGAAAGCTGGTGGAGCTTTCCTTCTGTTTTGGCAGATGCCGTCCATTTGTAATTGCCTGCAGCCAGCTTTCCTAAGTTCAGTGAATAATAGTTGCCCGTAACAGAGAAATCATACGTCTGCTGTGTACCTTTTTCGCTGGTAAGCCGGAAATCTACATTGGTATTAGTGACCAGCTCCATGGAAGCATTGTACACTTCTGCCTTCACGATAACAGGCTCGTTCGCTTTACTTTTTTTAGGAACGGAAACCCTGAAAGGTGTATTGTTCTTTTTGGCGGTCAGGTACTGAGCAGTTTTCTGGAAAATTTCATCAAATGCTTCCGTGTTTTCAGCAGAACGGTAATTTGCCAGCTTCCATCTCCAGATCCCTTCTCCCTGAAGAATCCCGATTTTTACATCATTTACAGCATGAAAGAACAGCTGGGCATCTTCTTTCTGAACATCTCCGACTCCCTGATAAAATAAAACTTTTGCATTCGGACTGAGCTTCATCCTTCCGAAGACAGATCGTAATGGCGGGAAGAAACGGAACTGGCGTTTGGTTTCTTCTGAAAGCTCGAACAAATCAAAGTTTTTATTGAAGACCGGCACGTTTTCATCCATCTGGTTGAAAGCGGTATATTCCATCCCCAGATAAGAAGTCCCTTTTCTGAAGCTGGATTGCGCACCTAATATGGCAAACACAGGGCATTTTTGTTCAACGATCTGACGAAGGAGCTCCGCCTGGTTTCCGCTTAACGGGTCGTGAAAGACGATCAGGTCAAATTTTGAGGCGTTTTTATCCCAGTCGCTGACAAGCTTCACTTCCACTACGTTGTTCTTTTCCTTTTCAAGAACGCTTTTTACCGCTGAGATATCCGGATGAGGTGCGTTAGCCAGCAAAAGAACCTTGCGGACATCATCAATGACTTCAATGTAAAATCCCTGCCTGTTGTTTTTTGTTGTGTACTCACCTGCTGCTTCGTCCGCGATGATCTGATAATATTGAACACCTTTATTTTTAGCCTCCGCTTCAAAGTTCACCTTGTAAAAGGAAGTTCCGGAGCTTATATTGATCGTTTTTGAGTCAATCGTTTTTCCCTGATGCACTAAACGGACATTCAATGCCCTGTTCCCGATTTTTTTAGCTTCAATCAGAGCTTCCACCGGGAAAAAGTTGTTCAGAAATACAAAATCATTGGACTGTACATTTCTGACAATGATATCACGTTTTGTAATGGTATCTCCCACAGCCAGCGAAAATACCGGAACATGAGTTAAGTTTCCCGTTGCATAAAGCGGATGATCTCCTTCGTTGTAATTCCCGTCAGAGATCAGTGTTACAGCACCGATATTATTTCCGTAGAATTGTTCCGCCAGGCTGGTGAAAGGAGCCGAGAGGTTGGTTTTGTCTTCCGTGAAAGAAAGTGAGTCCAGCTGGCCCAGGCCTGCCCCGATTCTATAATTTTTAATGGTGTAATCAGATCCGAATTTCTCATTGACAGCAGCAAGATAGCCGGAAATATGCTTTTTGAAGCTGCTGCTGTCAGCGTAATTGCTCATTGACAGGGAATTGTCAATAAGATTGATTAAAACAGGCTTTTCAGTTTTGGTTTTCGTTGTTTGCATGAAAATCCCGAGAAACAATATGCCTATAAGAATTAAACCGGACGCCCGGAGAGAAAGCAGGATTCGCCGAAGCTTTTTTGAATAGTGCTTTCCTTCCTTTCCACTATACAGAAAATAGGCTGCTGCAAAAGCGATACCGCTTAGAAGCAGTATGTAAAAAGGGGATATTTCACTGATTAGTTTCATCTATGAAGCCAATATAGTCAATAAATCGTTGTAATCATTTTTCAGATCGTCTTCTAATTTGTCATGTGCAGCCATAACGTATTTATAGTTCCGTTCGTATATGTTAGTAAGCTTATGGCTGAAGCTTTTTCCCATGATCTTTTTCCGGAACAGTAAAAGAAAAGCGCCTCTTAATTCAATTTCAACTTCTTTCCGCTTCGCATATTTCAGCTGGAGATTCAGGTATTTCTGAATCCGGGAAAGGCTTTTTTTCGCAGTCTTAAAATTGGTAAACGCAAGCTCGGCGAAGAGTTCTTCCAGCTTTTGCTTCTGCTCATTTTGGAAATAAGTGATATCATCGCTTTCAAACAGCAGATGAACCAGGTAACCTTTTATTTCCTTATTATACTTAGAAACCTTCAGGATCAGTTCCCGAAGCTCCTCGGTGTCCAGTTCTTTAAGTTCCCGGCGTATTTCTTTGATTCCGGACATCAAATGCTGAAAATAAAAGCAACGCGGTAAAAAAGAGGAACACGGACGCCTTTTGCTGTTTGCGCAACGTAAGAAGGCCGCAGCGGCGAATTGACATTATTGATGATATCATAGTTGATTCCCGCATTGATGCGGAAACGCTCTCCGATTTTCCGGGATAATCCTGCGGACAGGATGAATGCAGGCGCTACAGATTTGGGCTTGGTGGCTCCGACCTTGTAATTGTAAGGAGTGAAGTAGAGCTCGAAGTCGGCTCCGGCGTACAGCCATTCAATGAAACGGTAATGTCCGTAAAGCCCGAATCCGAAAATATTAGAGCTGTATTTCTGCCCGTATAAGGTGCTCCAGTGGTTGATATATCTCACCGAAGGACCGATTACAAAGTTGTCTGCAGCTTCATAGCCGAAACGGGGCGCGACATTAATGCTTCCGCCGTTGTTGGATGCCCAGAAGTTTAAATCCACACCAATTTCTTTGCTTCCCTGCTGTGAGAATATAAAGCCGCTGATCAGCAAGCTGAAAATGACAATGTATTTTTTCATTTTTTCCGTTTTAATAAATTATTTTCCTCCATAAGCACTTCTTCCTGCATTAACTGCCGGATCAGCTGAATGATCTTATCGCGGTCCTGAATTTCAAAATTAATGTAAATATCCTCAACAGAGACGCCGTTCTCGCTTAAATTTAAAATTGTTGCACGGGCGGAGGCGCTGTCAAATGTCTTTTTTGCGTTCAGGCAAACGTCGCACTTACCGCAGGGATTCACTTGCTGGCCGAAATAGCCGATAAGGTATTGTGAACGGCAGGTAGCTGTTTCTGTCAGGTAACCTTTCATCTTTTCCCAGCGTTTACGGACAACTTCCTTCCGGATGCGGTACAAATGATCGTCTATTCTCAGGTTGTCATTTGGCAGCCGTTCTTCGGTGAAAAAAACAAGCGGAAGATCCGTTTTCCAGCTGATATCGATGATCCCGTGCTGCTCCAGGAATTTCAGCTGCCGTTCCAGCTCATCTGCCGGGATCCCGATACGCTTCAGTAAAATTCCCTCCTGAATATCCATGTATTCGTCAAAGATTCCCGGGAAGCTCCGGGTAAGATAAGTGGTGATTTTTACCATGGTCTCATTCTGAAGCTGGAAACCATATAACGTTGAATTATTGACGATCAGCTTCACTTTTGTCGGATGATATACGCTGTCCGAAAAGGAGAAGTAATTATTCAGCTCCAGAAATTTGATGGAATTATAAACATCCAGGTAGTCCAGCTTATAAGTATCGACAAACTTTCTGATATCGAAAGGATAAGCTTCTCCTTTCCCGGCGCCAATGGCTACTTTCAGAAAATTACAGATGAGCTGATAAGTTGATTTGATGGTTTCGACCGGAGGAAACTGCTTTTGGATCTGTTCCTCCATTTCGGTAAATTCAGTGTTATTGTAAAACACGAACGTTCTGGAAGGAAGGCCGTCTCTTCCTGCTCTTCCCGCTTCCTGAAACAAGGCTTCAGGATTGTTGGGAAATTCATAGTGGGCAACGAACCGTACATCCGGCTTGTCGATTCCCATCCCGAAAGCATTGGTTGCCACCATGATCCGGAATTTGTCGTTCAGCCAGGACTCGAGCATTTTCGAACGGCTTTTTGCATCCATTCCGCCGTGGTAAATCCCCACGTTAATTCCGAGAGACAAAAAATGCTGTGCAACTTGCTTGACACTTTTGCGCTTCTGGCAGTAAATGATTCCCGTCTGATCGGGAAAATAGCTTAAAATACGCTGGATCGCCCTGTATTTGTTCGGAACCTGATAGACCTCATAGCTGATGTTTTCCCGTACAAAAGACGCTTCGAACAGTTCTGGCTTTCGTAGCTGCAGCTGTTCAATAATGTCCTTTTTTACTTCAGGAGTTGCAGTAGCAGTAACAGCCATCACAGGAACTTCAGGATGATATTCCCGCAGCTTTGAAATCTCCCTGTACGGCGGCCGGAAATCGTGTCCCCATTCGGAAATGCAATGCGCTTCATCGACAACGATCAGCCCGACTTTCATAAGCTTGAAGCGCTCAATAAATAACCGGGATTGCAGCCTTTCCGGAGAAACATATAAGAATTCGACTCCGCCAAAGCGTACATTGTCCAGCGTAATATCGATTTCCCGGTAGGACATTGCTCCGGTCAGCGCTTTTGCACGGATTCCTCTTTTCTGCAGCTGGAGCACCTGGTCCTCCATAAGCGCGATCAGAGGTGAAATAACAATGCAGACGCCTTCTCTTGCCAGGCCGGGAACCTGGAAGCAGACTGACTTTCCGCCGCCGGTAGGAAGCAGTGCGAGCACGTCTTTTCCGTAGATAGCCGCATCGACAATATCCTCCTGTAACGGCCGGAATTGGCCGTACTTCCAAAAACGTTGCAATATTTCCCTGCTTTGTTCCAAAATTCACTGAGTCTATGCCAAAATTATAAAATTATTAATTGAATAACATTCTAAAACTTGACCACCTCCTTTTAAAAAGTTATATTCGCAATCAACAAAATCCAGAGTATGTTAGTTTCAAATGATATTAAAGTAACCCCAGCAGAGAAGTCCCGGATTAACGAAATTAATTGGGATACACTTGTTTTTGGAAAAGAATTTACAGATCACATGCTGGTCATGAATTACGCAAACGGAACATGGAATACCCCTGAAATTGTTCCTTTTGGGAATCTGGCTTTACATCCGGCCACATCCGCCTTACATTACGGGCAATCGCTTTTTGAAGGACTAAAAGCGTACCGCCAGGTGAACGGTGATGTTACTGTTTTCCGCCCCGATATGAATGCGGTCCGGTTCAAAGAATCCTGTGAACGTATGTGCATGCCGGTTATTGATGAAGAGCTTTTTATTCAGACGATATTAAAATTTGTTGAAACGGAAAAAAGCTGGGTTTCGGATAGAGAAGGTTATGCTTTGTACCTGAGACCTTTCATGTTTGCAACAGATCCGTATGTGGGAATTCGCCCGTCGGAAACCTATACTTTTGTGATCTTTGGTTGCCCGGTAGGACAATATTATTCCGAACCTGTACGGGTGAAGATCGAAGAGCATTATACACGTGCAGCAGCCGGAGGAGTGGGAAGAGCAAAAGTTGCGGGCAATTACGGAGCAGCAATGTACCCTGCTAAATTAGGCCAGAATGAAGGATTTCACCAGCTGTTATGGACGGACGGTGTATCTCATGAGTATATCGAAGAATCCGGCACGATGAATGTGATGTTTGTGAAAAACGGTACGATCATTACGCCGACGGAAGAATCAGATACTATTCTGAGAGGAATTACCAAACGCAGTGTGATTGAGGTCGCGCAGCACTGGGGGCTAAAGGTCGAAGAGCGAAAAGTAAGCATAAAAGAAGTGATCGAAGGAATTAAAGACGGTTCCATTACTGAAATGTTCGGAGCAGGAACGGCAGCGACTATCGCACCGATCGCTAAGCTCGGATACAGGGATGAAGTATTAGAGCTGTCGCCTGTGGAAACAAGAGAGTTTTCGAACAAGGTGAGCCAGTATATCTCCGATATTAAGATCGGAAAAGCAGAAGATATCTTCGGCTGGAATTTTAAAGTGAGCTGATTTAGCAATTTATATCTTTTTGATGAGACCGCTTTTTGGAGCGGTCTTTTTTGTTTTTAGGATGATATGAAGGATATCCGTTTTCCGGAAAATGGGAATCTGAAACCGGCCATTGATCTTAATCGCCGGAATCGGCTTTTCAGAAGCCTTTTCTTTCGGGCCAATCTAAATTTTTTAGTAATATAAAAAGAAGCGTGTTTTTTAAGTGTGAAAATTACAGGCCGTAATATTTCAAATGTGTGAATTATTATTCTTTAAAATTTCACTTTTATGTACCTGATTGTAAAATTTACCTGTCAATTTATCCTGTTTCTGATCCGGAATCTGTATTTAAAATCCCTATTATTTTCATGGTTTAAAAATGGAAAAATCACCAATTAAATGAAATTTTGTTATTATTTATGAAATAAGTAACAATTTTACTTAAATTTGAGAGCAAATAGGGTATAAATACTCTATTTTTTTTCATTCGGGTGCTCTAACTTTGCAGAAATTTTAATTTACTCACTTATGCGAAAAGATATTTCTCTCTTTGGAAGTGTGATCTTCATGCTTTTATTGATATCTCCGAATTTATTTTCACAGGCCTCGGTGACCTGGAGCCTGACTTCAAACGGAAACGCTTCCGTTTCCGGTAACCTGACAGCAGGAGCTGTTTCAACGGGGCCCGGCTACCGTTCAGGCGGGATTGGCTCAAAAACCTATAATTCCAACGGAGTAAGCTCCGCTAACTGGATCGGTTATTCCTACCTTCAGTTCGATATTAACAGTTCCTATTATAATAAGGACTATTATCAATACACCGTTTCGCCGGCAGCAGGAAATAACTTTACAATCAATAGTATTTCCTATACGGTATCGGCATCCGCTGCGCCCGTTTCATGGTATGCGTACTATTCCCTGGATGGATTTGCCACTTATACGGCGCTCGGCGGCCTGAATGCGACCACTCATTCAGGATTAACCATCAGCGTTCCGGAAGGAAGCACGTTTACACTGCGTATTTACGGAATGGACCTGGTGTCCGCATCAACTGCCTTCCGCAATAAAAATGTGGTCATTTCGGGAGCTTCCGTTCCATCCTGTATTCCGCAGACAGCGAATGCAGGAAGTAATTTTTCCATTTGTAAGAACGGTACGACTCCCGTATTGGGAGGAACTGTCGGAGGTTCTGCCACTACCGCGATCTGGAGCTCCAATGCCGGCGGAACATTTACTCCGGATGCTGCTGCACTGAATGCAACCTGGACGCCTCCCAACGGATTTACGGGGAATGCCCTGCTGACACTTACCACAACGAATGGTTGTGCTACACCTGTAACAGCAGTTAAAACCGTAACTGTCAACAATACCGTAACGGTTAATAATCCGCAGTCCATTTGCGCAGGCGGAAGCTATTCCATTAACGGACATACCTATACATCCGCCGGAACTTATACTGACGTGCTGCAGACACAGGCCGGCTGTGACAGCACGGTTATAACGACACTGACCGTACAACAGGCCACACTGAACAGTGCCATCAGCAATACCCAGAACGGAACAACACTGGTTGCAGCGGAAACCAATGCGCTTTACCAGTGGGTACGCTGTGATCAGGGGAACGAGCCGGTAAGCGGAGCGACTTCCCAGGCTTTTATTCCCCAGGTAAGCGGCAGCTACGCAGTAGTGCTGACTTCTCCTTCCTGTCCGGACGTGACAGCGACTTCTTCCTGTATTTCGATCAATAAGGACGATGTTGGTATTGCCGGGAATTTACAGGTAGCCGGAACCTCGGAGTTTGAGCAGCGGGTAACGGTGCTTCAGGGAATGAACCTGAAAGAGCTTGATACTACTGCTATCTCCAGGGAAGATTCAACGGTCAATGCTTCTTTCCTGCTCCGAACGGGAGTAGATGGCACTGTAACGAGTGCTAATTTTGAAGATATTCTGGGATTGATTTACAACGTTAATGTGATGCGGTGCCTTCAGCCGCATTATCCTGTCTGGTCGAACAAGCCGGATGTGCTGTTCACGGGATTAAAGCCTTGTGAAGGAAAAGTGGGGATTGGAACAGATGCTCCCTATACGCGCCTGGATGTCAGAGGAAATGCCCGTTTTACACACGGGATCGGGATTGGACTGACAACGGAGCCGCAGGCAAGCATTCATATTAGTAACCCGGATGTTGCAGGATTAGGGAAGAAAAATATGCTTCTGCTGATCGAAAACACGCAGCAAAAATTGCTGCAGCTGGATAATAACGGACTGCTCAGAGCCAGAGAGATCAAAGTGGATCTGAATTCATGGCCGGATTACGTGTTCAAAAAAGAATACCGGTTGATGCCGCTGAAAGAAGTGGAAGCATTTATCAGCAGTAATGGGCATTTGCCGAATGTTCCGAAAGCGGAAACCATTGAAGCGGACGGAGTGAATCTTGGGGAAATGAATAAAGTGCTGATGGAGAAAGTTGAGGAGCTGACACTTTACCTGATTGAGCAGCAGAAGCTGATCGAAGCGCAGCAACAGCGTATTGAAGCACTTGAAAATAAAAAATAATATGAAACGCTATCTTTTAATAATCGCAGGTGTTTTCTTCCTTTCCGGGCTGAACGCGCAGATGAACGTCTTTGATTGCGGAATGTACCATCAGGACTTATCACCCTCACAGGTCAGTTCTCAGCAGGTGATCAACGGAAGCTGCATTACGCTGGGAACTAACGGAGCGATCCAGGTAAGCAACAGCGCCAGTAAATCTGTTTTCGCGTCTCAGGGAATCACCCTGAAAAACGATGTGCACATCGGGGCATTTGATACGGATGGAGGTGTGCACCTTAAAATTACCGGAAAAGCAGGTCTAGAGGTGGTCGTAATGAACTATACGGATTTGTATGGTGTGCTGCGCTACAAAAAAGCAGAGTTCGGAATCCGCCTTCCGGATGATATTTTAACCCGGATCAACCATTTTTTACAGGAAGAAGGAATTCACCAGAACGAGCTGAACCCGTTTCTGGAATGGAACATAGATGTGGAAGCAACATTTACACATCCTGCCAGCGGTATGGTCAGGAAAGTAGATGGGTATTACACACGGGAATATTCGGAAAATTCCCAGGACGACTGGGATGATATCGGAACCGATTACCCGTTCCGGGTTCGTTTTGCGCCGCCGCTAAACGGAGACTGGCTTGCTGAGATCAGCATCCGTATCGATAACGAGCAGCAATCCGCTTATACTTCTGATCTGTTCGGATTTAATGTAGTGGAAAGCGGCGATCCGGGATATGTTAGGGTGCATGAGAATGGAAGGAATTTAAAGAGAGGCGACAAGATGATTATCGCGACCGGAATGAATTTTGTATCTCCGGATGATCATGCAATGGCGTGGGGTGGTGCCGGTAATGATAATTATATCGGTGAACATCTGTTTGGGGTCGGTAATACCGAGAAAGCCTGCAATACGAAAGAATGGGCGTATTTCCGGCAGAAAGTGGAGCAGTTTTTTCAGGACGGAGGGAAATATATCAAAACGATTCAGTTTCCCTGGTCTTCGCTGATTGAGTTTGAGAAGAAGGGAAATTATTACAAGCGGCTGCACTATGCCTGGGAACAGGATAAATTGTTAGATTTATGTGAACAATACGACGTGCTCATGCTGTTTGATCTGCTGTACCAGGTATCGCTTGAAAAAGGATCCGGTTACAATATGTGGCCCTGGGACTGGGATAATTATATTTATAATGATACGGCAGTAAAGCACCCTTCAAAGCTGCCGTCCTATTCGGATGGCACTTCCGGCTACTATGATTATCCCGTTTATTGCTATAACGATGATCCTTCCTGGAGATCGGGAAGTACGGTACACGATGGGAAAAAGCCGTATGAGATGTTTACCAATGCAAGTGATCTGGCCTATCACAAGCAGCGTACCCGTTATTACGTCGCACGCTACGGCTATTCGACGAAAATTTTTGAATTCGAAATGCTGAGCGAGCCCTGGAGCCTGAACAGTGAGCCTGGTGCGATTCCGTATGACAGCCTGACGCATCCTGAGCATACAGCAACCCGGAATGCGGTTAAGAACTATCATGAGGTAATATCTGAATACCTGAAAGACACCTTAAAAGTGAACCAGCTGGTCGGTATTGATGTTCACTACTGGAATGACAGGCCGGTAGATCAGCTGGAAGAATCTATTGAACTGTCAAAAATTGATATTGTTGGAACCAACCCGTATTATGCGGCACCCAATGCTGCTTTTTCTTTTTATGACTATGTACAGAAGATCCAGGAAAAACATGGAAGTACAATTCCGGTTATTTTAGCGGAAGGGGGAGTTGATGAAAAATATACAGAGTGTTCGGCGCATTCCCAGCATCCGGTGGACATGATGACTTTTCCGTTTACAGGAGTAGCGGGTTATTTTACCTGGTTTGGCATGCAGGAAGGCTCGGAGCATTTGTGGCCGGCAACGATTCGTGCGCAGCAGCACATGGATGGAACTCATGTGATTGAAACACTTAGTGAGGGCGGAGGAAAATGGGGGCATGGGATACAAGAGGCAAGGTTAAAAGAGGAAATTTCAGGGAAATCTCAATATTTAGTTGAAAATCAATATTATGGTGGTTATAATGCTAATACTACGGTTGGTTATATTAGGAATAGGACATATAATATTCATACAACGGGATGTAATGCTGTGACATTTCCATTCTTAGATGATCCTAGATTTTATCAATTAACTTCCATTTCTAAAAGCGATATAAAAACTAGTGACAAAATTACTATTATTTCACTCAAGAACTTAACTCATTATTATATAGATTGGTATTCATTTAAGGATGGAGACTACTTAAAGACAGATTATCTAAAAACAGATTTTAATGGAACTTTAGAATTAGATTTTCCAACATTGTCCGATGAAAATCCTGTACTGTGGTATGTTGTACACCAAAATGCTTATTCGGGAATGATACAAAATGAGATTCCAATGGTTACAGAAGATCGAATGGTTTTCGATTTTCAACCCATTGAAAATGATACTACAAACATTTCTTTTAGTAATGCAATTTATCCTAATCCATTTCATAATACAATTACGGTAAATAGTTTGGAAGATGATAGCTTTGTTATCTCTACCCTAACAGGAAGTGTAATCAAACATATAAGTGTTCATAAAGGAACAAATAATTTGTTTGTAGGGGACTTACCAAAAGGACTTTATTTTGGAGAATTGAGAAATCAACGATTTATCATTAAATTGGAACGGTTATGAAGAAGTTGACTTTAATATTAATTGCTGTATCTATGAATAATATTATTAGTGCCCAATGGAAAATTATGCCTTCCATTGGTATATCTGAAATGTTTGCAACACTTGGTGATTATCGTCCAGAAAGTAATAAATATGGACTTAATGATAGCAAACCAGGTTTACATCGTTCTTCTAACAATTTTTCATCATCTAATTTAAAAATTGGATTGAAATTAAAAAATGAAAAATTTAGTGTTGGAATATTTATTGGAAATCAGCTTTTGACAAAAAGAATATCTAAAATGTACTTTATAAAAGAAAGGTCGTATATGATTTCAAATTCGTTAGGTTTAGGTTTTGATTTTAGATTTAGAGAAAATAAAAGAATACGTCCTTTCATAGAAATAAATGGCTTTACAGAAATTTTAACAAACTACGAAGGAAAGACATTATATCCTAAAGATTTTTATCCTACAGAAATATATTATTCTGGTCTAAACCAAAAAGAACTTCAAATAAACGGATATACATATCAATCAAATCCATTTATCGGAAATTTCTTAGTTGGCTGTGATTTTAGAATCTATAAAGGATTAAGTGCTAATTTCGCTATTGGTTATGGATTAAGAATTCTAAAAATGAGATATGGAATGCTTACATTTTATTCAGAACAATCGTCATCAATGCCTGATAAGGTAGAATATATTGGAAGCCCATTTACCATTAATTTTAATATGCTCACACTCCAACTCGGTCTAAACTATGCTTTTTCATTTCATAAAAAAGATAAGAAAGCAAGTGAGTAACACAATTCTATTTCCCGTAGTGATTTTAAATTTGCTACGGGGTTGGGATTAAACTAAAAAATGGAATCATGAGAGTATATCAAACATTATTTGTTGAAAAAGGCAGGTAAATGTTTTGTTTACAAACGCAATTTATCCAAATCCTTTTAAACGAACTATAACAGTACATAGTTTAGAAGAAGATGTTTTTATAATCACCTCTCCAACAGGTAATTTAATAATGACAATAAATGTTCATAAGGGGATAAACAATATAAACGTCCAAGATTTACCAAAAGGACTATTATTTTGGGGAGTTGAGAAATCAACGATTCATCATTAAATTAGAACAGTTATGAAAAAGTTAATTTTTATTATAATAATCCTATTTCTTGGGAATATGGCAATTGCTCAATGGAAGGTAATGCCAACTGTTGATTTTTCACACAGCATATCCTTTTTGGGAATTTATAACACTTCAAGTGCCTGATTACCTGCCTATTGGTATAATCGATCTTTTCATTTAACTGGCACTTTTTATCAAAAAATGAATTTCAGCGGAGGAATTAACTTAATACATAATAACTATAGTTTGGGGATAAAGTTAAATTACCAATATTTTATAGGAAGAGGTCAACTACTTTACCAAGATAAGGGTGTGAATAAAGGTTTAATGAAGAGTCATCTATTAGGATTTGTAATCACTAACAGATTCCGAGAGAAAAAGATTGTCAGACCTTATTTCAGTATTGCTTTATCATCTGAAATAAAAACAAATATCTAATGGAAGAAGAATATTTTCCTCTAGAATTCTTCATGTTTTCGTATGATACTTGGCATAGGGAGTTAAATATTTATCATTCAACACCACTTATTGGAGATTTACTAGTTGGTTGTGATTTTAGATTGTATAAAGGATTAAGTGTGAACGCCTCCTTTGGATATGGGTTGAGAGTCTTAAAAATACAATATGCAAGAGTAACGTTTCCTGCTGGACAACATCCATTAGCTCCTGTTTACGAAGAAAAAATAGGTCGTCCATATTCCCTTGTTCTTAACTATATGACTATTCAACTCGGTTTATCTTACGCTTTCGATACCCATAAAAGGAAACCAAAAACCGAAATGCCATGAGAAATTTGCTAAAACTTTTCCAGCAATCTGTTGACAATTCTATTGTTTGGTATGTAGTACATAATGATGAAATAACTACCCAAAGTGTTGATGAAATACGAATGGATTCGACTGTTTATGATACAAGTACTTATATTCCATTGATTTATCCCAATCCTTTTGAGAATTTAATTACTGTAGAATCTCCCAGTGATGATGTCTTGATTGTGTTGTCTCCCGAAGGGAAATTATTAATGAAATTTTATATTCACAAAGGATTGAACAATATAGACACGAAATTTTTGAAAAGCGGCATTTATTTCTTTGTTTTAGATGCTTACAATTATAAGACTAAATTATTGAAACTATGAATAGGATTTTTATTTTAATGTTTTTTCTAATTGGGTCATTAGAGATTAATGCGCAGGTAAAAATCACTCCTTCATTAGGTATTTCTGAAACCTTCTCTGCACGAGGAACTTATAATACTAGTAAGACATATGACTTCTATGAGTGGGAAGGCCAATATGGAGAATTATATCCTTCAGGGACAGGATTTTTAACAACCAATATTAGTGCTGGCATAAGAACAGCATTAAAACATATAAGTATAGGAACAAGCTTGCGATATCAGCTTTTAAGGACGGGTAATGAAAAAAATAACAGGCTTTTTAGTAATTTGTTGGGTGCAGAGATAAATCTTCGTTTTTTGGATACTAAAAAAGTACGTCCCAATATAATTTTTGAGTTATCGACGGAAGTGGCTTCTAATTATAAAAAAAAGTATCTGAGCACTAAGGTGTATTATCCTGTTAAATTCGATCACGTGACATTGCCGGGTAATTTTGATGCTTCAGCTAATATATACAGAGGGACTCCGTTTGTATTTCATGTTTTGGCGGGATGTGACTTCAGGCTTAGCGATCATTTTAGTATTAATGTTGGTATTGGGTATGGGTTACGTATGTTGAGAAGTATTAAAGCAAACTTAACTTTTAATCATAATCAGTCAAAAACAGATCCAATAAAAACAGAATATATTAGTGAACCCTACACTGTAGCCTTTCACATGCTGGATTTTCAAATTGGTTTGAACTATACATTCTCGTTTAAGAAGAAAGAGAAACAGGCAAAATGACGGAGAAATATGATGACCGTCATTTACATTTAAACTAGTAAAATTATGAGATCGTATATCATTTTGATTCTTGTTTTGTTTTCGGCAATAACTGGAATCACACAAGAGAATAAGGTGAAAATGTCCCTGAATATTTCTAATATGCTCATGAATGGTATCAAACGTTTGGGATTAAGGTTTGATCTGACTGCTGTCGGTTTAGGAATTGACATCAGGGAAGCAAATGCAAATTTCCGGTTGTATGCTGTTTATGGATTTAATACACTTGCAGATAATAGGAATCTTTCCTATAAAAGTCATTCATTAGGTTTAATTTTTGAATGTTATTTTTTGAATAAGGATAAAAGATTCCGGCCTTTCGCAGGAGTAAGTATTGGTAGTGAAATCGCGACGAACTATAAAGATGGATATCTTGATTATGACGATTTATATTTTACAACTCGTCCATATTTCTCCAAATACGGGCAAGGGCCTGGTGGTGGCTCATATTATTATATGCCATATAAAACGAGGTCTTATCAGTCCATGCCATTAATAAGTACTTTTTATGCCGGTTGCAGTATTAGAATAGTTGAAAATCTGAACTTGAATCTTTCTCTTGGTTATAATTTGAGCTTAATGAATTATAAATATGTACAATGGTCATACCATGGTTCTGGAGAACCGGATGAAAGTGTTGTCAAAAAAGATTATTATAATAGCTTAAAAACGGCACCTGTACAAACAGGGATATTACATACTTTATCGGTACAACTCGGTTTGAACTATACATTTTCATTTAAGAAGAAATAAAAATCCAGCAAGAATTCAATTGTATTGATCTGGAAAATTTACCCAGAGGGATTTATTTTGGAGAATTTAAAAATCAGCGATTTGTTATAAAATTAGAACGATTATGAAAAAGTTAATTTTTATTATAATAATCCTATTTCTTGGGAATATGGTAATTGCTCAATGGAAGGTAATGCCAACTGTTGATTTTTCACACAGTACATCCTTTTTGGGAATTTATAACACTTCAAGTGCCGGATTACCTGCCTATTGGTATAATCGATCTTTTCATTTAACTGGTACTTTTTATCAAAAAATGAATTTCAGCGGAGGAATTAACTTAATACATAATAACTATAGTTTGGGGATAAAGTTAAATTACCAATATTTTATAGGAAGAGGTCAACTACTTTACCAAGATAATGGTGTGAATAAAGGTTTAATGAAGAGTCATCTATTAGGATTTGTAATCACTAACAGGTTCCGAGAGAAAAAGATTGTCAGACCTTATTTCAGTATTGCTTTATCATCTGAAATAAAAACAAATTATAAAAATAAATACTTAAGAAAATTAGAGTATGATCCAATCAGTTTCTCTTTTGTTGCGTTTAATATTTGGAATACAGAGTTAAATATCTATAAATCCACCCCATTTATTGGGGATCTACTAGTTGGGTGTAATTTCAGAATTTACAACGAACTTAGTATGAACTTAGCGTTTGGGTATAGTGTTAGAGTTATTAAAGCACAGTATGCAAGAGTAGCGTTTCCAGCAGGACCGTCATCAACTCCTATTTACGAAGAAAAAATAGGCCGTCCATATTCCCTTGTTCTTAACTATATGACCATTCAACTCGGTTTATCTTACGCTTTCGATACCCATAAAAGGAAACCAAAAATAGAAATTCCATGAGGGATTTGTTGATAATCATGTTTTTTTCGTGCATAAAAATACTTATTCAGGAATGATACAAAATGAAACATCTTTAGTTGCAGAAGATAGAGTGAATTTTGATTTTCAACCGGTTGAATTAGATACGACTGTAAATACTTTTACAAACGCAATTTATCCAAATCCTTTTAAACGAACTATAACAGTGCATAGTTTAGAAGACGATGAATTCATCATTACCACTCCTACAGGTAGTATAATAATGCAACAAAATGTTCATAAAGGTACGAATAATATATATATAAAAGAATTACCTAAAGGGCTGTATTTTGGAGGATTGAGAAATCAGCGGTTTATAATTAAATTGGAATGTTTATGAAGAAGGTAGTTTTTTTTATATTATTTATATGGCTTTTTCACAATTGTGTTTTGTCTCAATGGAAAGTACAGCCAACTATTGGTATTTCACATAATTGGTCATTGTTTGGGGTTTATAGAACAGATAAAGTTGCCTCAATTACTAATTATCACTATAATGATTCTTATCATGTAACAAATATTCCGTACCAAGTGACAAATGTTAATTTAGGATTGAATATAATTCATAATAGATACAGTTTAGGTATTAAAGGTAGCTATCAGTATTTCAAATGTAGAGAACAGTTGGTTCTTGTCCCACATGTTAAGAATAAGCATAGTATAAAAAGCCGTTTTATTGGGTTAAATATTGTAAATCGCTTTCGAGAAACTAAAATAATTCGTCCCTTTTTCAGTATTGAATTGTCAACAGAGATTGGGACTAATTATAAAGAGAAGTATCTTGATGCGGAGAGCTATGACCCTGTTATCTATTTTAGCTCGCTTTATCAATCGTGGGATATAAGAATAAATTATTATAAATCAACGCCCTTTATTGGGAATCTTTTAGTTGGTTGTGATTTTAGATTGTATAAAGGACTAAGTGTTAATGCGGCTTTCGGCTATGGTTTGAGGATTCTTAAAACACAATACGGAAAATTATATTATCACCCAAGTGTACAAGATAAGCCTATAGCTGAAACAAAGATTGGAAATCCATATACTGTTGGTCTAAATTATTTAACACTCCAACTCGGTCTAAACTATGCTTTTTCATTTCATAAAAAAGAAAAGAAAGCAAGTGAGTAACACAATTCTATTCCCCGTAGTGATTTTAGAGTTGCTACGGGGTTGGGTTAAACTAAAAAATGGAGTCATGAAAGTATTATTAATCCTTGCTTTTTTCCTTTCAAGTGTGCACGTATGTAGTTCTCAGGAAAGAGTAAACGGGTACATAAGCTTTTCCCAAAATATAAACCGTTTTTTTTGGTTGGAAAGCAATGCTGTTGCGGGAGTTTTATTTCCTTTAAAAACAGGCAGTATTTCCACGTCTGTAATATATGTGTATGGAGGTAATCTACCAGCAAGTTTTAAATATGAAAAGGTACGGGCATATACAATGCAATACCATCTTTTGGGAGGAGAAGTGAAATACCGTATTCGAAATTCAGACAAAATTTACAGCCCGACAATTCAGCTCTCTGCTTTATCAGATATAGGTTCCACATATAGGGGTAAGTATTTAAAAACAATCGGTACAATAACCAATAACATCCATGATGTTGAGTATTATTTTTCCCCTGCAAATACTTATGGGACTCAGGCGCTTTCAATAAAAAATTTTACCGCTTATTATGTTTCTACTCCATTTGAAGGAAACCTTTTAGTAGGAAATGAATTTAAACTTTTAAAAGGATTGTTTCTTAATTTCGGAATAGGTTTTACAATTAGAGGGGTTAAGATAAGATATAAAGAATGGAATAAAGGTACTCCGGAGCCTGAGTCCGATATTTCAGATCCTCATTCATTAACAGGATTGAAGTGGAAGAAAGAAGTGAGTTTAACTTTGGGTTTAAACTATACATTCTCATTTAAGAAGAAAGAGAAATAATATAGAAATATCTTTAGCTGTCTGAATAATACGCCTTAAATGCTGCTGTCAGGTAATTCAGATGAATAAAAATGACATTTTGGCATTTTTATTCATTCAAAAATAATTAAAACAAGACAAAATGACTTGATTTTACTCATGGTATTAATCTTGAGAAAAGGATAAGCATAGATTTAAAAATATGTTTAACCCAAAAGATAATAGTTATGAGCGTGGTAAAATTTGACAAAGGAGAAACATTCAATCAGTTTCCGAATGTATTTGAAGATTTCTTTGGAAAAGATTTCTTTAACAGGGTTACTCCGAAAGTATCCGTACCGTCTGTGAATGTGAAAGAGTCCGACAGCAAATTCGAGGTGTTTTTGGCTGCTCCGGGATTAAGTAAAGAAGATTTTAATATCTCCGTTACAGACAATGTTCTGACAGTTTCTGCGGAAAACAAGCAGGAAAAAGAAGAAACCAAAGAGGACGGAAGATTTACACGCAAAGAATACAGCTACAGTAAATTCGCACGTTCTTTTACACTTCCTGAAAATGCCGATACGGAAACGATCGCCGCGAAGTATGAGAACGGTGAGCTGAAGCTGGAAATACCGAAAGTAAACCCTGTGAAGCCAACCGTAAAGCAAATTTCGGTAGAATAAAAAAGCAATAGTTTAGTTTTTTCATAGTTAGGTTAGGTTTAAAGTTTAGGCGGTCTTTTGCAAAAGCAGAAGGCCGCTTTTTTATTTTTAATTAAAAGGAAAAAACTATTTTTACGACATTACTGGAAAAAGCACATTTCGGGACAGCTTCTCAGTAGTATGATAATTGTTTCTGATTCTGTAACAGATAGAGGTGATCAATGGTTTTTAGCAGCAGCCTGTTTATTTTTTATTTTTTGCCGCTTTTTCTGGTGTGCTATCACCTTTACAATACTGTACGCTATAAAAACCTGGTTCTGCTTCTTTTCAGCTTTTTTTTCTACAGCTGGGGAGCTCCTCAATTTATTTTTGTAATCACAGGCTTTACCGTTTTTGACTTTTATATTGTGCAGACGATGTACAGATCAAAAAGCGGGCGGAGAAAGAAACTGTTGCTGACACTTTCAGTAACAATAAATCTGGGGTTGCTGGCTTATTTCAAATACGCTAATTTTTTTGTTGACAATTTCAATCAATGCCTTACCGCATTGGGAATGAAAAATGTTGAATGGACCAGAGTTGCTTTGCCGATAGGGATTTCCTTTTTTACATTTCAGGCATTGACATACGCTATTGATGTTTATCGGAAAATACATGCACCGGTAAAAAACGTGCTGGATTACCTGGTTTTTGTAACGTGCTTTCCACAGATGATTGCCGGGCCCATTGTGCGGTTTACTGCTGTGGCTGATCAGCTGACAGAACGAAAGGAAACAATAGACGACAAGCTGCTGGGTGTTTACCGGTTCTGTATCGGACTGGCTAAAAAAGTGCTGATAGCCAATGTGATGGCAGAACAGGCGGATCTTATTTTCAACAGTGATTTAGAACACCTCAATACGGGAAATGCCTGGCTGGGAATGCTTGCCTATACCTTTCAGATTTATTTTGATTTTTCCGGCTATTCAGATATGGCGATAGGTCTTGCGGGAATGATTGGATTTCGTTTTCCCGAGAATTTCAATTCTCCGTATATTTCTAAGAATATCAGTGAGTTTTGGCGCAGATGGCATATAACATTAGGTAGCTTCATGCGGGATTACCTCTATATTCCTTTGGGCGGGAATCGCGTAAGCTCAAAATCACGCCTGTATTTTAACTTGTGGATCGTCTTTTTGTTATCAGGTCTGTGGCACGGAGCATCATGGAATTATGTGCTCTGGGGTGCTTATCACGGCTTTTTCCTGATATTGGACAGGGTATTTCTGGTGAAGCTGTTAAATAAAGCAGGTACTTTTTTATCCGTTTTGTTTACCTTTCTGGTGGTGATGTTTGGCTGGGTGCTTTTTCGCCTGGAAAACATGCAGGATATTCTGCTGTACTTTCAGGCTTTATTCAGGATGGACTCACTGGAAATTAATATGATACCCGAGTTTGTCCTGATAGGGAGCATAGCTGCTTTATTCTCCTTTTTGGCCATTTTCAAAGCCGGCAGAACGTTGGAATATTATTTTTTTGAACGCAGAGAAAACTCCTTGGCAGCAAATACAGGCAGGATGCTATTGTCTGTTTTATTGTTGCTGATGAGCGTAAGCGCGATTACTTCCTCCGGATTCAATCCGTTTATTTATTTCCGTTTTTAATATGAGGCAAAGATTTCAGACATATTATAAAAAGATGCTTTTTGCGGGCTTCGTCGGAATGCTCTTTTTGCCGCTTGTTCAGAAGAGAAAACCATTTATTGAGCTGAAATCCCTGTACGGAGATATTACTGTTCCTGTTAACCCTTCCTTACAGTTAAAAAACTGGCTGGAAAGTGAATATCAGGTTCAGAAAGAAAAATATATAGAGGAAACAATCGGTTTCCGTCCCTTTTTGGTTCGCCTGTATAATCAGCTCCAGTATGATTTATACGGAAAAATTAATGCGAATGGTGTCATTACCGGCAAATCAGGATTTCTGTATGAGGAGAATTATATAAAAACCTGTTTCGGCCTCGATTTTGTCGGAGATTCGTTAATTGATGAAAAAGTGAGGAAGCTGGCAAAAATTAATGATACGTTGCTGAAAAAAGGTACGGAAATAATAGTGATGCTAACCCCGGGGAAAGGAACTTATTACCCGGAATATTACCCGGAAGCGTACGATAACGTTCCTAAGGGGAAAACCAACTATCAGGGATATAAAGAAGCTTTTGAAAAAAATACGGTTTCTTTTCTTGATTTTCAACAGTGGTTTCTGGAAATGAAGCAGAAAACAAAGCACCCGCTGTTTTCTAAAAACGGAATCCATTGGAGCTCTTACGGTGAAGTCCTGGTTGCCGATTCATTGATTCGTTATTTACAAAAGAAATTACCTCAATATCAGCTGCCGGAATTAAAAGTGACAAAAATAATTTCGGATGGTAAGATCCGGGAGCGTGATGGGGACATCGGAGACGGCTCTAATTTATTGTTCAGCAGAAATGCAGATCTTAAGCTGGCCTATCCGGAATATGAGCTGATAAGAAAAGGAACTGAAAAATGCCCCAAAGTGCTCGTCGTTGCGGACAGCTATTACTGGGGGCTTTTTAATAAGGGTTTTTCCGGCAGTACATTTAATAACGGAGATTTCTGGTATTATAACCAGCAGGTTTACCCGGCCAGCTATGAAAAAGAGCTTTTGGTGAAAGACATAGATATAAAGAAAGAAATAGAAAAAAATCAGGTGGTACTGATTATGGTGACCGATGCAAATCTGCACAGGTTTGCATTTGGATTTATTGAACAGGTCTATAAAAGCTATTTTGAAGATTGATTTAAAAAAAATCCGTACCTTTGCCCCGCATTCTAGCGTTCGGGAATTCCGTGCAAACCGGAAACTGTATCTGCAGCTGTAAATCCTGTGAATGCCATTCAATAAGCCACTGCGTGTCATCGACAAGCGGGAAGGCGAATGGACGGGGATGAGTCAGAATACCGGCTATTATGTGTATTAGTGAAGACTTCAGATTAAAGTCGGGCTGTGTGTTGCTTTTTCATATCCGGAAAAAGTGTTCATGTTCTCTTATCTGATTTCTTTAATGTTTAACTTTTTTAATTAATTAAAACATGAAGAAATTTTTATTTTCAGCCCTTGCGGCAATCCCATTCGTGATGAATGCACAAAATGTAGTGGATTTTGAAGACCTGACCTTGTCGGCAGAATCGTATTACAACGGTTCGGACGAAGCAGGAAGCTTTACTTCCGAAGGTGTTTCTTTCAGCAATACCTATGTGAACGATCCTTCTTACCCTTACTGGGCAGGCGGTTTTGCTTATTCCAACATGACAGATAACACCACTGCGGGATTTACGAATATGTATAGCGCTTATCCGGCAGCCGGAGCAGGAAGTTCCGCTAATTACGCGATATTCACGCCGGGATATGGCGGGTCTGAGCGCGTTGATTTCAACGGTACGGTACTGGTAAACAAATTAAAAGTAGCCAATACGACTTACGCGTACCTGTCAATGAAAGACGGAGACAGCTTTGCTAAAAAATTCGGTTCAGCGACAAATGCGGACGGCGAAGCGGACGGAACGGACGGAAAAGACTTTTTCTATGTGACAGTTTACGCCCATGATGCAAATGATGAAAAAACAGATTCATTAGACATTTATCTTGCTGATTTTCGTTTTGAAGACGATAACGACGATTATATTCTGGACTCATGGAAAGAGGTAAATATTAATCTTGTGGCAGCGAAATTATCTTTTAAGCTGACTTCTTCGGATAACGGAGAATACGGAATGAATACACCGTCTTATTTTGCTTTGGATGATATTGAATTTGCAACGAACGTAGGAGTGAAAGGATTGGAAAAAGTTCAGGTTTCTGTTTATCCTAACCCTGCTGAAAATCAATTGTTCGTAAATAATTATTCAGGAACTGCCAGCATTTACTCAATGACAGGTGCATTGGTAAAATCCGTTCAGCTGGACGGAACAACAGCTGTTGATATTACGGAGCTGACGACCGGAATTTATCAATTGGTTACGGAAACGGGAAGCGTAAAATTCAATAAGCGTTAATGTTTAAAAAAGGTGTCTTTTTGTTTTTTCTGGCCTGGAGGAGCATCGCCTTCGGACAGGAAGAGCAATTGGACACCTTGACTGTTTCTGTCAAAGGAAGATCTTCAGGATTGACAACTATTTCTTCAAAAGAAATTTCCCTTTTTCAGTCCAACGACCTGGGAGAAGTTTTGCAGAAGCTTCCCGGGATCACCGTGAAAAACTACGGTGGAATAGGAGGAATGAAGACCGTTTCCGTCCGTGGTCTGGGAAGTGCTCACCAGCAGATTGTAATGGACGGCTTTATCGTTCCGAATACACAGACGGGACAAATCGATCTGGGAAACATATATGCTTCCAATATTGAATCGGTTCAGCTGATTTCAGGAGGATTTACAGATAAGTTGCTTCCTGTAAGTGCGTTGCTGGGTGCGAATACGTTGTGGATCGAACGTTTTGAATCCGTATTTCCGGCAAAAACGTATTCATTGAAGTCTAAAATTTCTTATGCTTCCTTCAATACGTTTGAAACGTGGATTTCGAATAAGATCCGCCTTGCTCCAAAGCATGCCCTTGCTTTCAGCGGCAGCTTCCGTTCTTCTGATGGAAATTACCCGTATCGTTTTATGAATTACGCTCAGGTTTACACAGGAAAAAGAGTAAACGCGGATGTGCTGGACGGCACAGCCAATGCAGTATATCAGTTTGTGATTTCCAAAGCTGTAAAGCTATACGCTGACTACTCGCTTTTTGCCAGTGATAAAGGGCTTCCGGGAGCAGTAATCCTCTACCTGAACGCGGCACAGCAGCGTTTGAATACACAGACGCACCAGGTGAATGCCGGGCTCGACCTCAGCTTTAAACGCTGGAAAGGACGTTTTTATACAACTTACAAAAATGAAAAAATAATATACCTGGATGAAGGTTATCTGAATTCACAGGGATTTATGCGGTCGGTCTATCACCAGCAGCAGCTCATCTCCGGTTGGGTAATGAACCAGACGCTCGGAAGATTTTTCCGGCAGGAGCTGGGAATAGAATCTTTCCTGGCGAAGCTGACAGGAGATATTTCACAGGATGTACAGCCTCAGCGTATCCAGGTCAAAGGCTTTTACGGTATCGGGCCTGTTTTTTCCTGGGGAAGTTTCCGGGCGCAGGTGGCAGGGCAAACCCTGAACGATTTTAACGGCAGCACTGCTTTGCACAGGATGAAAGGATTTTTTCAGCCGGGCGTTTATTTTGATACAAAAAAAGACTGGAAAATAATCGGTGATCTCCGTTTGTTTTACAAGCGAAATGTCCGTGTGGCAGGATTTAATGAGCTGTATTACAATCAGGTGGGAAATAAAGATCTTCTTCCTGAAATCGCAGATCAGCTGCAGCTCTCTTTTTCAAAGGAGTACAGAAAAAATAAATACAGCCACCAGTATGGGGCAAATGCGTATTACAATCAGGAACGCAATAAAATAGTAGCGATTCCTACGAAAAACCTGTTTGTATGGATGATCCAGAACGTGGACAAAGTACAGGTGCTGGGAACAGATCTGCAGTACCGCTATCTGCATTTCTGGAAAAACTGGAACTTGTCCGCTGCTGTTAACTATACGTTTCAGTCCGTTACAAACAGGACGGATAAAAGCACCTCCTATTACGGAGATCAGATCGCTTATTTTCCGGAACATATCGGAAACGCAGATATTGCCGTGAACTGGAAAAATGCGGGATTGTCCGTTAATATGTTCGCGGTTGGAAAACGCTACGCGCTGAACGAAAATATCCTGTCCAATGAAGTAGAAGGCTATTTTACGGCGGATGTCCAGGCGTCGTATAAATTTCAGTTTAAAGATACGCACAGCCTGACGGTACGTGCCATGTGTAAAAATATTGGTAATTTGACCTATGCTTACGTGAAGTACTACGTGATGCCGGGTGCAAACTATTTAATTGTCCTGAATTATGAGTTTTAGAAAGTTGCTTGTTATCTCTTGCTTTGTACTGGCGCTACTCAGCTGTAAGAAAGAGAAGCCTCCGTTGGAAGAAGACGGAAATAAGCTGAAAAATGGTTTTTTAGTGCTGAATGAAGGATTGTTCCAGCTGAACAATTCCAATATGTCATGGGTGGACCTGACGACAGGCTCCGTCAACCACCAGATTTTTGAGGAGCGCACCGGAAGGCAGCTCGGCGATACCGGGAACGATATGCTGATCTACGGCGGAAAATTATACGTAATAACGAGTGTTTCTTCCACGCTTGAAATTCTGGATGCAAAAACATTAAAATCCATTAAGCAGCTTTCCGTTGTCGAAAATAATACAGCGCAGCAACCGCAAAATATCACCGCTTTGAACGGGGAAATCTACTTTTCGACCTTTGGAGGAAAAGTGTGGTGTGTCGATACGGTAACCCTGGAAGTAAAAAGTAAAATCCAGGTGGGTTCGAATCCCGACAGGATCACCAATGACGGCCAGTACATTTACGTGTCGAACTCCGGCGGTCTGAATGCTCCGGCTTATGATTCCACCGTTTCTGTTATTAATCCGCTTACGAAAACCGAAATAAAGAAAATAACCCTTGCTGCTAACCCCGGAGAAATCGTTGTCGCTCCCGATCAGAATATTTATGTGATCACCCGCGGAAATTATTCGGATCTTCCGTCTGCTTTGCACCGGATCAACAGGCAGACGCTTGAAAAAGATACTACTTATCCGATAGAAGCAACGCACCTGATCAATTACAGTAATACCCATTTAGTCATTGGTTATTACAAGACATCCGGCACTGTGGAGCTGGCGAAGTTCAATATCCAGCAACAGGTGCGGGAATCTGTGAATTTCATTGATTTAAGCGGAGTGGTCACATTTTACGGAATCCAGTATTCTTCCGCGAAAAACCAGTTTTACGTGAGAGATGCCAATTCCTATACGAATTCAGGAACTTTGCGTGTTCACAACAGCTCAGGAACATTTTTAACCTCTTACACAGTAGGTTTGAACCCAAATAAAGTTATTTATTATGAATAAGATCAGCATATTTCTTTTAAGCATTTTTGCAGCTTCTTCCGGCTTTTCTCAAAGCTATGCGCCGCCGGCAGGCCAGCCGGGCACGACAGCCATTCATAAAGACAGTTCCGTCTTTGTTGCGTGGGCGACAGGAATCGAAGTGCACAGGGGATATATCCAGGTTTCCGATACAACTAAACAGGATCAGGGCAGCAACAGAGCATCTTTCGGAACGGATGCTGCTGTTCTGGGTCCGGTGACAGGAATAACCACATCGGCAGTCAGCCTGGGTGACGGAGGCTGGGCAGTTCTTTCATTTGACACGCTATTGATCACCAACGGTCCGGGATGGGACTTCGCGGTTTTTGAAAATTCATTTTCAGACAATTTCCTGGAGCTGGCATTTGTAGAAGTAAGCTCGGATGGAGAGCATTTCTTTCGTTTTCCGGCTCATACGGAAATCCCTTTTTTAACTCAGATCAATGGCTTCGGAACGATGGATTGCCGTTACCTGAACAACTTTGCAGGAAAATACAGGGCAGGATACGGTACTCCGTTCGATCTGGACGACCTTCCGGATACTGCTTTGCTGGATAAAAATGCGGTAAAATTTGTAAAGCTGACAGATGTGGTGGGAAGCATTGATCCGCAATACGCTTCGTATGATGCTTTTGGTAATATCGTCAATGACCCCTTTCCGACACCGTTTGCCTCTTCCGGCTTTGATTTGGGCGGCGTGGGAGTGATTCATGCAGTAGTGAACGAAACCGCATCCGTGAAAACAAATGACTATTTGGAGCTGCAGGTGTATCCGACTGTTGTTTCTGACTTTGTAACGATCAAAGCGGACAGGGAATTTTCCTATACGGTTTTTTCTGCGGAAGGAAAGCTCATGATAAACGGATCAGCCGCTGCAGGAAATACGATCTTAAAAACAAATGAATTTCAGTCAGGAATTTATCTGCTGACCCTGCAAAGTGGCGGATATATAAAAACAGTGCGGTTGATAAAGTAGTTTTCAGTAATTGAAAAGTCTTGTTCTTTACAGAAGATAAATTGCTAACCGGTAATGGGTGAATAAATAAATGCTGAAAATAACTGATTAGATAATAGTTATTTTAAGAGAAAATTTTAAAAATCCGGAAAGTATTTATGAAAGAACCGAAAATTATCGGAATGTCATTTGTCTGTGACCGGAAATGGGATTCGATGACTGTTTCTGAAAATGGCAGATTTTGTCAGAGTTGTAAGAAGGAAGTGCTCGATTTCACGGAATCTTCTCCTGATGTTATCTGGAAAGCAAAACAGGAAAGTAAAGAACTTTGTGGAAGGTTTTCTGTTGAGCAGATTGATCCGTATTTTTTAGCGGAAATAAGAATTCCACGCAACATAAAGAATCTTGCTTTCTGGACTTCATTCTTCCTGATTGTTTCCGCAAGACAAAGTTTTGCTCAAAGCTCACAGAAAGTTGCAACAGAACAGTATGCTGTTTCTTCTGATACATCAATATTTCAGGAGAAAACAGTGGAAATACCTTCAGATACAAACTCTTCTGATTCGGAAATACCTCAAAAGACAGAGGAAAAACAAAAGTGGAGCTGGAGAAAATACACGAGACATCACATCATTTACGCGACAAAAAAATTCCCGTTTATAAAAATCCGCCGGAGATATATTATGGGGAAGATCAGGCTTTAATAGCGTTTCAGAACAACAGTTTTAGATTTATGGTCTTATAATTCATCCGGATTCTGCCATTTTTTACCACTGCTTTATGCTGATTGAAAATTTACAAAGAGGGAAATCATACGTTTTTATTCTTCTGTACGGCTTTTTCCTGGTTAACCAATAGATATAAAATATTAAAAATGGAATCCATCCGATTGCGATCATTATATTGTATTTCTCATTGAATTAATAAAAAATCTTCTGTTTAGTATTATCCCTTTCTCGGAGGTAAAAAGAAAGAAAGCGGCTCGACACGAAAGCGCAGAACAACCGCCTTAAACAACGGAATCAGCTCCCTGTAAGCAATGTCCCGTGAACGAAGCGCCAGACCGAGTGAAAGTATGAAGCTGACGATAAAGTTCATAAAACCGATAATGATGATCCCGGTTGATGCCCAGAAGATCATATCGGGAGTGAGCCCGAAATCAGATCCGAAATTCCCGATCGCGAAATTTCCCGTAGAAAAGGTAATATGGCGGACATCTAAGTTTAAGCCCAGAAACGCGCCAACGGAAGCAGTTGTTCCCATGAATACACCGAACCAGAAGTTCGAAGCAACGCCCGGCCATTTTTTCTCCAACCATGAAGCGATCTTTTCCGCTTTTGCTTTTCCCAGGTTGCGTTTTAAGACAGGATGCTCTTTAATACGATAATACAAACGGTTGTGCTTGTTCGAATTGGCCACGCTTCCTGAAATAATCCCCGAAAGGAAAAGAAAAACTCCTGCGATCGCCGCATGAAAAATCGCAAGTGAATGGACAGGGCTGCAATCTTTGATCAGCTTCGGCCAGTCGTGTTCCGCGGCATTGGTACCGGTTAACAGCTGGATGAGATAGATCAGCAGCAAAGCCATTGAAAACGTCCCGATTATATTTCCTACGAACGCGATAAACTGTGAACGGATCAGCCTGCTGGTTAATTCAGAGAAGGCGCTGTAACGCTTGAAGCGGTCTGTTTCATGACGGTCCTTTTCAATGGACTGGATCATAGCGGAAGCGGTCATTGCCGGCTGCTTGGTGGCTAATGTCGCTCCGATCAGGTAAATGGTGATAAAGCCAAAAGCGTAGTTCATGCTGTAGAAAAAAGCATAACCAAACTGGCTCAGCTCCCAATGATGGATGTACAGCTTAAAAATACACAGGAATCCGACGATGAATCCTCCGAAAGTGGATGATTTCAACATAGAGAAATACTCCCTTCGGCCTTTTGTGATGTAATGCTCGCCCGTTTTTGCGGTATGCTGTGTTACTTCATAAGATATCAGCTGCGTGCTTTCTGCGATCAGGGTGCGGATATTGTTTTTCTGGCAGTTATATTTGATCAGTAAGAACAACAACCGGGTGGTTTTCTGGAAAGCTTCTTTTTTATCCTGTACAACAAAGAATTCGATCAGGATTTCCGTTCTTTCCAGCTGCTGACGGATCCGGAGCAGGCTTTGATTAACATCCAGGGAAATTCCGTACTTCGAGCTGTTGTTGTAGGCGGCGTCAATAAACTGGTGGCATTGTGCCGAAAGAACTTTAAAGTGACGAAGGTCGATATCTTCCGGATTGAAGGTATGATATGCGTTGGTGTGGATCTTTTGTTCCAGGATGTCAAATTCTTTTTCCAGCGCTTCGAACGGAGATTCACGCTCTTCGTACTCCGGGACCATTTTAATAACGGCACTTTCCAGCGCGCTTCCGGTCATCCGCTGAAGATTCAGGCGAATGGCCTGAACAACTTCCGAGAGTGGTGAGGTAGGAATAAGCTTTCCGTAAATATGCGAAATTTCAAGCAGCTCGATCAGCTCATCAATATCTCCCCTGTCAATCTTCGAAATCCATTCGTAATCACGACGCTGGTAAAATACCTGGTTTAAAAAATATTCCAGTTTTGTCTTCTCCGGCTGGTAAGGAATGAAATTCGCAATGATGCGCTTCTTTAATTCTCTCCGGAAGTATGTATTGTATAAGATCCCTGCATCGGTAAGAATGGTCTTGAATTGTCTGCCCGAAAAAAGAGCGATGAGCCGGTCTGAAAAAGCAGCTTTCTTTTCCGGGTTTTTAAGCGTATCCAGAAGCTCTTTCAGTTGGACAGATTGGATAGCTGCATTTTTTTGAGGGCGATAGTAGTTTACCAGATCGGCAAAATAATACACCAGATCATCTTCATCTTCTATTGGAATCGAAATAAATTTTTGAAATAAAGATTCAAATGAAGGTTTGAAAATTTTTTGATGCCTCAGTTTCATTCTTATTACTTTTGTAAAAATTTCGTGTTTAGGTACAAATACAGGCAAAGATAAAAGAATGACATATCAAAGTACAGCGGACTATACAGAAAAAATATTAAAATTACTTGATTTAGAGCTGAACGAACAGGAAAACCGGGTCAGACAGTCGTATCAGTCTCTGGCAGAGCTGAAAAAGTCAGGTTATGGTATTTATCCCATTTCAGTAATAAACAGATCATTCGGCTTTGCGGAATATCCGGAGATCATATTTAAAATTCCTTTGAACCAGCCGGTTGACCGCTTTCGTCAGCAGGAAATGATTGAATTGTTTTCGGACGAGGGAACGGTGAAAGGAGCGATTCTGTATCTGACGCCATCTGAAGGAAAAATACGTCTTTTTGCCGATGATTTTCCGGAATGGATGGATTTTGCGTCTTTGGGAATCCGTGTTGGTGTGGATGAAAAGAGCATGCAGCAGGCGAAAGACGCGATACAGCAACTGGACGCAAAAAATCCTTTTGCAGCTTATTTGTTTGAAGATAAGCCATTGAGAAATAACAATACCAATTGGATCTTTCAGCCTTCTTCCAAACTGAATGAAAGCCAGAATCAGGCAGTACAGCATATTTTGAGTGACAAACCGTTGTCCATTGTTCACGGGCCTCCGGGAACAGGGAAAACGACAACATTGGTGGAAGCGATCCGCCAGCTGGTGAACCAGGGAGAAAAAGTGCTGGCTGTTGCTCCGGGGAATATGGCTGTGGATCATTTGTCTGTATCGCTGATCAGGGCAGGTGTAAATGTGCTGAGAGCTGGAAATCCTGCAAAGATCTCCGAAGAATTGCTGCAGCATACACTTGAAGGGAAGCTGGCATCCGGGCCTGTTTTCCAGGAATTGAAAAAGCTGAAAATACAAGCAGAAGAATACCGGAAAATGGCTTCACAGTACAAACGTAATTTCGGGAAAGATGAACGGGAACAACGCAAGCTGATCTGGGAACAGTTCCGTTTGCTGAAAAAGGAGATCCAGCAGACGATCCGCTTTTATAAAGAAAAATGGCAGGATGAAGCGCAGGTAATTTGCGGAACTCCTGTCGGGCTGGCGGAAGAGCTGTCGAAAAGTGATGCAAAAATAGTGGTGATTGACGAGGCCGGGCAATGCTTGCAGCCGTTCGCCTGGATCGCTATTCAGCCGCAGGTGGAAAAGCTGGTGCTTGCAGGAGATCATTGGCAGCTTCCGCCGACAGTTATTTCGGAAGAAGCTTCCCACCTGGGATTGTCCGAATCGGTTCTGGAATTGTTCCTTGGCAAAGCAGATGCGGTTTTACTGGACACGCAATACCGCATGCGCGAGCAGATCGCTTCTTTTTCGAGCAGCTATTTCTACGAAGGGAAGCTTGTAACTCCTCCGGCTCAATCAGATAACGGCCTGCATTTAGTATTTTTCGACACTGCCGGAACTGGCTATGAAGAACAGAAAGAAGAGGAAGGAAGCTCTTTATTTAATACCGGTGAGCTGGAATTAATTCCCAGGATCATAGAGCAGCTGGGACTTCGGCCGTCCGAAACGGTTTTTATTTCTCCCTATTCAGGGCAGGTGGCAAAAGCAAGAGAATATGAGCTGCCGGTCAGCAGGATCTCAACGATAGACAGCTTTCAGGGGCAGGAGCATCATACCGTTATTCTTTCGCTGGTACGCTCCAATGAACGTCAGGAAATCGGATTTCTGAAAGATTACCGGCGGATGAATGTAGCCATGACACGTGCGCAGGAAAAGCTGATCATTATCGGTGACAGCGCAACCATCGGAAATGATTCTTTTTACAAGAAGTTCCTGGATCACGCAGAGCAGCAGAATGCCTACCGGACAGCATGGGAGGTTTTGTATTGATGAGGATTTGAAAATTGGAAATTGAAAAATTGCAGATTACAGATTGAAAATTGTATGTTCCTGAAATAGACTAAAAAGAAGAAGTATTTAAACAAAAACAAGCGGGGATATTCCCCGCTTGTTTTGTAATATCTAAAGTCAGATCTCTAAACTTCTAATGTCTAGTATCCAGCATCTAACTTCTAATGTCTGGTGTCTAGCCTCTGGCTTCTAAAAATCTATTGTCTATTTAATATTGCGATCCTTTGAACTTGCGCACTCTCATTCCTTTCACCTTTCCGTTTGGCTTGATGATCTTGCGCTTATCAAATCCGGGCTTCATGAATGGTGTGTAAAAGCCGATTCCCAGCTCATGAGAAGTTCCAAGCCCTGTAAATTGCGAGAACGGAGCCGTTTCGAAATTATAAGAAATCCGGAGCCCGAAATCAAATTTATATCCGACAGTTGCGTGGACGCTGTTTCCTGATTTATATCCGGCTCCTACAAAAAATGAATCGTAGAATACCGCATTTAAGTCTCCGAGAAAGTTGATCGGAGCACCACCTGTCGCTCTTACAAGCAACGCAGGCATTAAGGAGAAGTACTTGTTAAATACAAACTTATAGGAAGCGCTCAGATAAACACTGGAATATTGTGTTTTCCATCTCGCATCTGTATCTACCATTGCATTCGCAAAAAATCTCGGGAAAGAAAGATTAACCGTCAGGTTTCTGGACTGCAAAGACGCTCCTGCGCCGAAATTCACACCACTAATGGACCGTGTATCCAGAAATACCGGATCGTAAATGGACTGCGCACTGAAAACCGCCGGGTTAAAGGTCTGCTGGTAGAAATTTACATTTGCACCCAGGCCAATCGCAGTAGTATTATTTAACCAGATATGATAAACGTAATTCAATCCTGCTTCAAACAAGTTGAATTTATTCATGTTCTGATTGTTGATCGTCAGGCCAAGCCCGTGATTTTTATGCAGATGATAAGAAGTATTAAAATAGGCGTTTTGAGGAAATCCTGTCTGATTCAGGTACTGAAGGCGGTAAAGCAACGTAGCGCTGAATTCACTGTGAATATCCATGTATCCCGGATTGAACGTCTCCGGATTCAACAGGTAATGATTGAATAATAAACGATTTTGTCCTTTAGCTGTTAACGATGCAACAACTAGCAAAAAAGCAAAGCAAAGTTTTCTCATCTTTTAATGGTTATTTTCCCGGAATGTTTTCTTTTTATTGTGTCGATCAGCGTGTAGTAATAAACGCCGTCAGGCAGTTCCTGGCCGACAAGAACCATATTCACATTCGCACGTCCGCTGAATTCATTCTGGTAATTTTTGTTCTGATAGACCATATTACCCCAGGTATTGTAAACCATCAGCTCGCTGTTCGGGAAATATTGAAGATAGTCGATTACAAAAGAATCGTTGAAGCCATCACCATTGGGGCTGATAAAATCGTAGAATTTTAACGAGTCAGCAAAATAAGATGTTTCACTTACTACAACAGAGTCTTCGAATGTCTGCCCGAAAATACTGCTGAAACCTGTAAATGAAGTGATTAGAAAAATATATAAAAACCTCATAAGTAATTTTTGCACAAATATACTTCGTTTGAAGTTAGCTTTTAAAGAAAAAAAGATGTTTTTCGAAAGGCCTTTGTTAATTACTATTGTAATCGACTGTATTTGTTCTTAATAATCTGAAGAGCAAGTGCTAATTGGCCTTCCATTGTCAGGTCTGAATTGTCAATTTCAATGGCGTCTTCTGCTTTTATCAGAGGAGAGTCTGCCCTTGTCGTATCAATACGATCGCGTTCCAGTAAATTGGCTTTGACTTCCTCAATAGTTCCGTTGAAGGAGGAATTGGTTTGTTTCAGCTCATTGTAACGTCTCTGCGCGCGGATGTACGGAGATGCGGTGAGAAACAATTTCACAGTCGCGTCCGGGAAAACAACGGTTCCGACATCGCGGCCGTCCAGCACGACGTGAGTGGTTCGTCCCAACTTTCGCTGTGCGTCTACCAGCTTTTTTCGAACAAGGCTGTTGGCAGCAATTTTTGAGACATTTGCATTGACCTCTACAGAACGGATTTCATCCTGAACATTCTTGCCATTCAAAAGTATAACCGGATTCTGGATGGACTGGCTGATATCAAAGGAAACATCAATAGCAGGAAGCATTTGCTCCAGCTTTTCGCTGTCCGGCTGTCCCTCGCTGTCCAGCAAATTGTTTTGAAGCGCAAATAAGGTAACGGCACGATACATCGCTCCGGTATCGATGAAAAGAAGGTTTAACGATTTGGCAAGCGCTTTTGCAAGTGTACTTTTTCCACAGCTGGAATATCCGTCTATCGCAATGATGAGCTGCTTTGTTTCTTCCATCGGTCTATATTTGTTGATAATGTGAACATATTCTGCATTCCCGCGACAGAGTAGAAGTTGATTCCGTAGTCGATCGAAAAGCGTTTGAAATAAAGACCTAAGCCAAAAGAAAATCCTGCAAGCCCCGGACGGTTGGCAACTTTTAAGGTGCTTCTTCTGTAAATATCGAAAGCCGCCCGTACATGAACGATTTTCCCGAGAATGATTTCAGACTGAAAGGTAAAATGCTGTGCCAGCTTTCTTCCGAAGCCATCCGGTTTCGGGTAAATGGTGTCGTTGGTTAAAGGGTCGTATGTTGGCTTTTCATTCGGATCAAAGTAGCTGAGATTCCATTTGTTCAGATGATGGATCACCATGCTGAACCGGAAAGGAGCATGCTTCAGCCGGTGGCTGATTCCGAACTGCAGATCCATCGGCAGATTAGAGCGTTCTGTCTTTGTATAGTTTTTCAGCTGATAGCCGATATTTTTGGCTACGATTGTCAGCATAAGATTCGCCTTCTTTTCATAATAGCTTGCTGCCATGTCCACCGCAGCTCCCAAAGCAACGTAGCGGTCCAGCTGAGAAAGCAGGAAATTGAAATTCGCACCGATCTGCATTTTGGGATTCAGGCTGTAAGAAGTTCCCGCACCGATGATATAATCGCTCGGATGAAACCGTCCGGTATTGAACCCAAGCTCATCCATCCGGTCCTGAACGCCATAGCTAACATACCGTATATGAGCAGCAGAATTGAACTTCTCTCCGAATTTTCTTCCGTAGCTTGCCATTCCGAAATTCAGGCCGCTGGGCATGATTCCATGGCTGAAGCTCGCCTGGTTGTGCATTTCGGGATTATACAAAGAAGGGTTGGAAACTCCCAGGTTGACATCCTGGTCAATAGCGGTGATAAAGTCCGTTCCCAAGCCGTTTGAACGTGCATTAAATGCCATATCCATGATCGGAAAAGCGTAATTCCCGCCAATCTGCGCAGAGACGGAGGAAATAACAGAGAAACAAACTAAAATCGTAAAAAATCTCATAAGCCTTTTCCAGAACGCAAATTAACATATAATATTTTGAAACTGTTTTAAAATTGCCAATATTAAACTTCCATAGAATACAAATAATTAATTACCGGTTAATTTAACAGATACCGTTGCATTATAATACTTTGCTCTGGCAGACATAATCCGTTTTGGGAATATTTGTTTTAGCAGCAATCGCATTAAATCCGCCTTCGACTTCAGAAAAATTTCTGTAGCCCCTTGCCTGAAGAATACTTGCTGCGATCATGCTTCTGTAGCCGCCCGCGCAATGCAGGAAGAAATGCTCTTCCGGACGGATCTCTTTGATCCAGTCATTAATGTAAGCTAATGGTTTGCTGTATGCCTCTTCCACATGCTCAGCCGCGTATTCGCTCTCTTTCCGGACATCAATTACCTTACTTTTGCCAATTTCTAATCTAGCAGCGAATTGCTCCGGAGTGATACGGTTTACGATGTCGGTTTCTTTATTTGCTGCTTTCCATGCTTCAAAACCGCCATCCAGATGCCCCAGCACATTGTCAAAACCGACACGGCTCAGCCTTGTTACGGCTTCTTCCTCTTTTCCTTCAGCGGTAATCAGTAAAATCAGCTGCTTAACATCGACAATCAGCGCTCCTGCCCATGGTGCAAAATCTCCTTCTAAGCCGATATTGACGGATTGAGGAATAAAACCTTTTGCAAATTCACTATCATTTCTGGTGTCTAGAATCAGTGCGCCTGTTTCTTCCGCAGCTGCTTCAAACTCAGCAACAGACAATGCTTTCATTCCGTGGTTCAGCACCTCGTCGAAGCTTTCATACCCTTTTTTGTTCATCGTGACATTCATTCCGAAATAAGCCGGAGGCGGAGTTAAACCGTCTGTTACTGCTTTGATGAACGCTTCTCTTCCTGGCTGATTCAGCGCATAATTCATCTTCTTTTGATTGCCTAACGTATCAACCGTTTCCTTCATCATGTTTTTACCACAGGCAGAACCTGCTCCGTGTGCCGGATAGACGGTAATATCATCCGCCAGCGGTAAAATCTTATGATACAAGCTGTCATAAAGCAGTCCTGCCAGCTCTTCCTGAGTCAGATTGGCGGCTTTCTGTGCCAGATCCGGTCGTCCGACATCTCCCAGGAATAAAGTATCTCCGCTGAATAATGCAGTCTCTTTGCCGTTTTCGTCGATCAGAAGAAAACAAGAGCTTTCCATGGTATGCCCGGGAGTATGCAGCACTTTTATTTTTACATTTCCTACTTCAAAGATCTGATTGTCTTCTGCGATGATTGCCTCAAATTCAGGCTGTGCTGCAGGGCCGTAAACGATAGGGGCGTTTGTTTTTTTGCTCAGATCCAGATGGCCGGAAACAAAATCTGCGTGGAAATGCGTTTCGAAGATATACTTTAATGTTACACCATCTTTCTTTAAACGTTCAGTGTACGGCCGCGTCTCTCTTAGCGGGTCAATGATCGCTGCTTCTCCGTCGGAAGTAATATAATAAGCGCCCTGTGCGAGGCATCCGGTATAAATTTGCTCGATTTTCATATTTGCTTCAATTTGCTTGTACAAATATGGAAAGGCTGAATGCTCTATACAGCTACTTTTGTTACAGTCGGATAAAAAAGGAAAACGCTGCTTGTTAAGCTACAGGAAGAATAACTCATCCGTCTGACTGTATTTATGTTAAGGATATTGTTTTTTTGTGAATATAATATGATAACAAAATGCAAAAATGTGCAGAATCCAATATTTAACCGTATCTTTGCACCCTAAATTTAAATTTTTATATGACCTTTAGTGAATTAGGGCTAAGGGAAACAGTGCTTCAGTCGATAAAAGAATTGGGTTTCGAAGCACCAACTCCCATCCAACAAAAGGCGATTCCGCACTTATTAAAATCTAATAGTGACTTTGTTGGTCTAGCGCAGACAGGAACGGGAAAAACAGCAGCATTCGGGCTGCCATTAATTAACAACATCACCTCTCAGAAATCATTGCCGCAAGGCCTGATAATTTGTCCAACAAGGGAACTGTGCTTACAGATCACGAAGGATTTGGAAAATTACGCAAAAAATGATCCGTACATTAACATTGTAGCGGTTTACGGAGGAGTGGACATTCGTCGTCAGATGACTTTACTGAAAAATGCAACAATTATTGTTGCTACTCCGGGAAGACTTTGCGATTTAATTGACAGAAAAGCAGCAAAGCTTACAGATGTAAGCTACGTAGTGCTGGATGAAGCAGATGAAATGCTGAACATGGGATTCAAAGAAGATATCGACCGGATTCTGGACGACACTCCTTTTGACAAGAACGTTTGGTTATTTTCTGCTACAATGCCGCAGGAAGTGGCAGCAATTGCCAAAAACTATATGACTACTCCGCTGGAAGTTGCCATCGGACACAAAAATCAAAGCAACGAGAACATCGAGCACATCTATTATTCAGTGAAAGAAAAAGACCGTTATGCGGCTTTGAAACGACTGATCGATGTGAATCCGGATATTTTCGGAGTGGTGTTTTGCCGTACAAGAACAGAAACGCAATCCGTTGCTGAAAAATTAGGAAAAGACGGATACAATGCTGAACCATTGCACGGTGACTTGTCACAGGCACAGCGTGATAACGTGATGAAACGTTTCAGAGAACGCACATTGCAGCTGTTGGTAGCGACGGATGTTGCAGCCAGAGGAATTGACGTAGACAGCATCACACACGTGATCAACTATAACTTACCGGACGATATCGAAAACTATACGCACCGTTCAGGACGTACAGCCCGTGCCGGTAAAAAAGGACAATCATTGGTATTGGTAAATACACGTGAGACAGGAAAGATCAGAGCGATTGAACGTCAGATCCGCACAAAATTTACGGAAGGTGCTATTCCAAGCCCGGAGGTGATTTGCGGGATTCAGCTTTCCAGCCTGATTTCCAAAGTAAAAGAAACAGAAGTAAAAGAAGCGGATATCGCGAAATTCTTACCACAGATCATGGATGATTTTGCTGATTTGACGAAAGAAGAAGTCATCAAAAAATTCATTTCTGTTGAATTTAACCGTTTCATCGAATACTACGAGCGTGCAGGTGATCTGAACGCGCGACCTGAAAAAGGAGAAAAAGGTGAGCGCGGAAGAGACAGAGACCGTGATTTCAGAAGAGACAGAGACGACAGAGATGCGAACAAAACACGTTTCTTTGTGAACCTTGGAAAACGTGATGGTTTGAATCCGGGAGGATTGCTGCGTGTTATCTGTGATGAAACAGGCTTAAAATCTTCCAACATCGGTAAAATTGACGTATTGCCGTCTTTCAGCTTCTTCGAGGCAAGCAATGAATTCGTTTCAAATATCCTTGACAATGTGAACGGTTCCCAGTTTGAAGGAAATACCCTGAAAATTGAAATTACGAAAAATGACAAGAGTGGTGGTGGCGGAAGCCGTAACAGCGGAAGTCGCGGTAATTTTGGCGGACGTGAGCGAAGAGGAGGCCGTGGAGACGAAAGAGGCGGTTCCGGAAGACGTTCAGAATCAAGAGGAAGAAATTCAAGAAGTAAAGCATATTAACAGGTAATCAAGCCGACAGGTTTATTTATGGAGATTAGAAATATTGCAATTATTGCACACGTTGACCACGGAAAAACTACACTGGTTGACAAGATGATTGAAGCCGGACAGGTAGTAAATGAAAGAGAACGTCCGACAGGTGAGCTGATCATGGATAATAATGACCTCGAAAGAGAAAGAGGTATTACGATCGTTTCTAAAAATGTTTCTGTACTGTATAAAGGTACAAAGATCAATATTATTGACACTCCCGGCCACGCCGACTTTGGTGGCGAGGTGGAGCGTGTGCTGAACATGGCGGACGGTGTTTGTTTGCTGGTGGACGCTTTTGAAGGTCCGATGCCGCAAACCCGTTTCGTACTTGGAAAAGCGCTGTCAATGGGTATTAAGCCATTGTTAGTGATCAACAAGGTGGACAAAGAGAACTGTACACCGGATGAAGTGCATGAAAAAGTGTTCGATCTGATGTTTGAGCTGGATGCCAACGAAGCGCAGCTGGACTTTCCTACGATTTACGGTTCTGCGAAGAATGGCTGGATGTCAGAGGACTGGAAACAGCCGCAAACAGATATCAACGCATTGTTGGATAAGATCCTTGATTATTTTCCGCCAAGAAAGATCGAAGAAGGGAATACCCAGTTGTTGATCACTTCACTGGATTATTCTTCTTATGTCGGCCGTATTGCGATCGGAAGACTTTCAAGAGGTGTTTTGAAAGAAAACCAGAATGTGATTGTTGCGAAAGCAGACGGAAAGCAGGAAAAGCACAAAATCAAAGAAGTGTTTGTGTTTGAAGGTCTGGAACGTAAAAAAGTCGCAGAAGTACAGGCAGGAGATATTTGTGCAATTACAGGTATTGAAGGCTTTGAGATCGGTGACTCCATCTGTGATTTTGAGAATCCGGAGCCACTTCCGACAATTAAGCTGGACGAGCCGACGATGAGCATGTTGTTTTCGATCAATGATTCTCCTTTCTTCGGTAAAGAAGGAAAGTTCGTAACATCCCGTCATATTCAGGAACGTTTGAATAAAGAGCTGGAAAAAAACCTGGCGCTGAGAGTTCATGAAACAGACAAAGCGGATAAGTGGCTGGTATTCGGCCGCGGAGTTCTTCACTTGTCGGTATTGATCGAAACGATGCGTCGTGAAGGTTATGAGCTGCAGGTAGGACAGCCGCAGGTAATCATCCGGGAAATTGACGGTGTGAAATGCGAGCCGGTAGAGGAATTGACAATTGACTTGCCGGAAGAAAACTCCGGAACTGCTGTTGAAGCTGTGACTAAACGAAAAGGAGAAATGAAAAATATGGAACCGAAAGGAAACCGTATGATTCTGAAATTTGAAATTCCTTCACGTGGTATTATCGGCTTGAGAAACTACTTGTTGACACAAACTGCAGGTGAGGCGATTATGAACCACCGTTTTCTGGAATATCAACCATATAAAGGTGAAATTCCGGGACGTCAGAACGGTTCATTGATCTCGATGGAGCAGGGGCAGGCAATTCCTTACGCTTTGAACAACCTGCAGGACAGAGGAAGATTCTTTGTTCACCCGAACGAGAATGTGTACGAAGGACAGGTGATCGGTGAAAATTCAAGAGCAGGAGACCTGGTAGTGAACGTTACAAAAACGAAGAAACTCACAAATATGCGGGCTTCCGGTTCGGATGACAAAGTGAAGCTGGCACCGCCGAGAGTATTCAGCCTGGAAGAGTGTTTAGAGTACATTCAGTCAGATGAATATGTGGAATGCACACCGCAAAACCTGAGAATACGTAAAATTTTATTGAAAGAAACAGACAGAAAACGTTCATCGAAATAATTTTTTTTGTACTTTCAGGTTATCTGGATTCGTTCAGATGACTAATTAAAAAATTGCGTTAGCATGTTTAATGATGATGAAGACGAATTCCTCGACAGGAATTTGGGAGAACATATTGAGAAATTTGAATCGTATTTAAAAGGCGATGCATTTTTCTTTTTTGACAGCGATGTCCTGGAGATGATCGTAGATCATTACATTGTTAATGGAGATTATACAAAAGCAATAAAAGCAGCTGAATACGGATTAAATTATTTTTCTCCGAATCAGCTGTTTGTGTTGCGCATCGCGCAGGCGTATTCTGCTAAAGGCTTACTGAAAGAAGCCTTGAATATGCTGAACAACAAAGACGATTTTCAGGAAAACCTGATAGAATATTACCTGACGAAAGCGTCTATTTTCAGTCAGCTGAAAAATTCCGACAACGCAATAAAATTCTTTAAGCTGGCGCTGGACCTTACGGAAAGCGACGAACGGGATGAGATCTACCTTGATATTGCGATGGAATACCAGTACAAAGGCGATTACCGTGCCGCGATCGAGGTGCTGAATGAAGCTATAAAATCCAATCCTAAAAATGAAGTGGCGTTGTATGAAGTAGCGTATTGCTATGATTTTATAGGAGAATTTGATAAAGCGATTGAATGCTACAATAACTTTATTGACGAAAATCCCTATTCCTATACAGCCTGGTACAATCTGGGGAATATTTATTCCAAAGTGGAAGACTGGGAAAACGCGTTGCGTGCCTATGATTTCTGTAATGTGATCAACGAGCAGTTTTCACCTGTTTATTTCAATATGGGGAACGCGTTCTTATCGCTTGATCGTTATGAAGAGGCGGAAGAAGTTTTCCGCAAATGTATTGAGATGGAAGGTGACGATGCGCTGGCATTTTGCTACTTAGGAGAAAGTCTCGAACAGCAGGGAAAGATCCAGGAAGCAAGAGAAAATTACAATCAGGCGATTGCTATCAATCCGGTACTTTCAGATGCCTGGCTGGGCTTGGGAATTGTTTGTGATCTCGAAGGAAATACGGAAAAAGGAATTGAGCTGATTCAGAAGGCGATTGATTTAGAACCTTCTAATGCCAGCTATTACCATGTTTTGGCAAGCGCTTACGATAAAATCGATAAGTTTGAAGAATCCGAGATCTGCTTTCTGAAATCATTGGAGCTGGATGCTAAAAATGAGGATGCGATCAAAGATTTTTATATCATGCTGTTCAGCACGGCACAATGGAACAAGGCTTACCGTCTGCTGGATGATTACGAGCAATATGAATCCAATTATTTAACGGTGAGCTTATTGCGTTTCCACTGGTACTGGAATAATTTTAACCAGGAGCTGGCGCTGGAAATTTTAGGAGCATGTATAATTGAAGACGAAGTGAAATCAAAACAAATTTTTGAATGGTTCGAAGATCTTTCAAAAGAACCACAAGTGACAAGTTTGTTTGAAAAACGATAAGAAACAATATGAATTTTGAATTACCATTTATACCTGAACGAGCATCGAAGCCCAGAAATAAAGGTGTGACGATGATGATGGATAAAGGATTAAGTTTAAGAGAAACAGAAGCTTTTATTGAAGGAAACGGTCATCTGACAGATTTAGTAAAATTTGGATTTGGAACATCTTATGTGACACCCAATCTGAAGGAAAAGATAAAGCTTTATAAAGAAAACGGAATCACACCCTACTTCGGAGGAACTTTATTTGAAGCGTTTTATGCGCGCGGAAAGTTTGAGGATTATATGAGAGTACTGGATCAGTACGGAATGGAGATGGCGGAAGTGTCGGACGGTTCCATTATCATTGATCACGATGCTAAGTGTGAAGCGATCCGGAGGCTGGCGAAGGACCGCACCGTGCTTTCAGAGGTTGGCTCAAAAGATGCGGGGATTTTAATTGCTCCCAACCGCTGGATAAAAATGATGAAAACAGAATTGCAGGCCGGCTCCTGGAAAGTAATTGCAGAAGGACGTGAGGCAGGAAATGTAGGAGTTTTCAGAGCGAACGGTCAGGCGCATACGATGTTAATTAATAAAATCACTGCGAAAGTAAAACCGGAAGATATCCTTTGGGAAGCGCCGCAAAAAAATCAGCAGGTCTGGTTTATCAAATTGTTTGGTGCGAATGTCAATCTGGGAAACATTGCCCCGAATGATATGATTCCGCTGGAATGTTTACGCTTAGGTCTTCGTGGGGATACTTTCTTCGAGTTTCTTCCGGAAGATTATGCAAAACGCCTGAAACAGGTGGATTCAGATATTCTGAACGAAGAAGATCTTTAATTTCGAAAAGAAGAAATTTGAAAATATTACAGAGCTGTCTATTTTATAGATGGCTCTTTTTGTTATTTCGGAGATTTTGGTGAAATGATGATTATGGTTTACGAATAGAAAGTGTAAATTTTTCTGAGGCTTTTTAGTTGATCCTGGCAGATGTCTATTCTCCCTTGACATAAATTAATGCTCCATCAATATATTCTTCCATTTTAATTATTTTTCCATTTTCACCAAAATAATTCCATTTTCCATTCTTCAAAAAATCATATGTAATCCACACATTGATTGGTTCTATATCTGTTTTATCATATAAATTGGGATCTCCACAATATGCATGTACTGACTCAGAATATGTTCCCTGTATTTTTATTTGACCATTTGGATAGTAATATTTCCATTCTCCAACTGGAACACTTAGTAATGGAATATATTCATATTTTCTCCAATGACCTTCGATGCCATCATAACAGTCTTTACATTGTACAGAATCAACAATTTTATAATTCCCTTCGATAATTAGAGCTCCGGTAGTATCGAATTCTTTGAATTTACCAGCATAGCAATTTAGTACAGTGTCATACTCATGTTCAATATATAATTTACCGTTTGGATGGTATAATCTTTCAAAAACAACATTGACCTTGTCTTGTGCATTACAAAGAAAAAACAGTAAAAAAGTCAATATTGTTATGGTTGTCCTCATGATTCCTGCTAACATTAAAAATATATTACAGCTTTTCTATACTTACTGTACAATCATCCGTTGACCATATATAGTTTTTGTACTTTTTCAAATTTAGAATAATTTTGCAAAAAAGACAACTGTAAAAGAGTTGATCGAATCGCTATTATAAAGTATTCGTGCATCTTTGGTGATAATCTGAAATCCATATTAACTATCCTACATCATGTCTTATTTTGCTGATAAAATCAAACTCCTTTGAAAAATGTGATTATATTCACAAAAGTCGTTTGAAAAATGTGATTTTAGAAAGCATAAAAGGAGCATAACATATAAACGGATTTAATTTTCAGATATTTACAATGATCTTTCAAAAAAAACAGGAGATACGGGAACATAACGGGGCAATCTATTCCATCGATGGTTCTTCGTTTTTTGTATTTACCTCTGCTGCGGATAAATTTGTTGTAAAGTGGAATATTCAGGAAGCGGTACAAGAGAAATTCGCCATTAAGATGGATCATACCAGCTATAAGCTGGTACTGCACGAGCAGAAATTATTCATCGGTTCGAATAAAGGCGAATTGTATGTTATTGATACAGTAAACAGAGTAGTGGAGCTGCAGCGGAAAATCGCGGATACAGCGATTTATTCATTGGTGCTGAAAGGAGAACAGATAGTACTTGGAACGGCTGACGGAACGGTTTATTTTCTTGCTGCAGATACATTACAGGAAAACAAGCAACTGTCTTTTTCCTGTGGAAAAATCCGTGATCTGATCTTCCTGAACGATCAGCTGCTGGCCTTAGCCTGTCAGGATGGATTTGTCCGGATTGTAAATACGGAAACGTTTGAGCTGGAACACCAGTTTTTTGCGCATGAAAAAGGAGCGAACAGCCTTTTGCAGATAGACAACAAGCTGTTTTCTGCCGGGAAAGATGCGCATTTGAAAGTATGGAACTGGCAATCAGAAGAATTGCTGTCTTCGTGGCCGTTACATTATGAAGCTATTTATGATATAAAGCAAATTGGAGATAAGCTGATAACAGCTTCGCGTGATAAATCCATAAAGATATGGAAGCTGGACGATTCACAGATCAAGCCGCTTCAGAAGATCACTGCTAAAGAAAAAGGACATTCCCATTCGGTAAATGCCCTTTATATTATTGATGAATTTAATTTCTGTTCCGTTGGAGACGACAGAAGGATTATCTGGTGGAGCTGTTCTTAGTCTTCGACAGAATCTTCCGTTTCCAGTGTCTTTAGCTCAACAGTAATGAGCTTGTTCCCGCTTCGCTCCAGGATTTTTACTTCGTAATGCTCAAGCTGGATGATTTCTCCTTCATTCGGAATTTCCCCGAATTCCTCCAGAATCACACCCGCAAGCGTCTCATTATTCTCATCCGATGAGATCTCATAAGGAAGAAAGCTGTTAATATCGTTAATAGGAGCCGTAGCAAATACTTTGTAAGTGGTATCATCAATCTGCTCTACAATCGGATTTTCATTGTCATATTCGTCCTGGATCTCTCCGACAATTTCCTCAATGATGTCCTCCATTGTCGCAATTCCTTCCATTGCCCCGAATTCGTTTACGATCACAGCCATGTGAATATGCTTTGACTGGAATTCCTTCAGTAAGCTACCGATTTTCTTATGCTCCGGAACAATGATGATCGGACGAAGTAATTCCGTGATAATAATTTCATCATTCGAACGGAGCTTTCTCAACAGGTCCTTGATGTGGATAAGCCCTACAATGTTATCAATATCATCCTCATAGCACGGAATCCGCGAATATCCTTCTTCCAGCAATCGTTCCAGCTCTTCGTCGTCAAATTTGCTGACATTCAAATAAGCGACCTGGTTCCGTGGGATCATGATCTGTTTAACGCTGCGGTCGGAGAAATCAAAAGCATTTCGGATAATATCGTATTCTTCCGATTCAATAGTTCCGCTTTCGCTGCTCTGCTGGATGAGGTATTTCAGCTCGTCCGTAGTGTGAATCTCGGCACCATGTGTAGCGCGAATCCCTACTGTTTTCAGCAATGCCCCCGCAAGTCCGTTCAGCACGAAAATAAACGGTCGAAAGATCACATAAAAGAAATTCAGGGGATAAGCAAGCACGATCGTTGTGGTTTCCGCTTTTTGAATTGCAATTGATTTTGGAGCCAATTCACCGAAAACAATGTGAAGTACGGAAATGAGAACGAAAGCTGCCGGTAAAGCGATCTGATGGCTGAGCTCTTCACTGATATTGATTCCGAGGATTTCGAACATTCCTATGATGACTTTGGATACAACCGGCTCACCGACCCAACCCAATCCAAGCGAGGCAAGAGTAACACCGAGCTGTGTCGCCGCTAAATATCCGTCCAGGTTGCCTACGATTTTCAGAGCCAGCTTAACTGCTCCGCTGTTTGACGTTTGTGCTTTGGTTTCAAGTTGTGATTCTCTGACTTTTACAATCGCAAATTCCGCTGCGACAAAAAATCCATTTAAAAAAACAAGTAAGAGCGTAAGAAATATATCCGAGGCCATTTAATTTTAGACTATACAATAATACAAATTTAAAACTTTGTCGGTCATATTACCGATAAAACCCAATAATTTAATAACAGGTCAGAATGGATAACCTATACCGAAATGAAGTGAAGGGGTAAAAGGGCGAGGCATTTTGTCCTTGAAGCCGTCGCCAAATTTCGCGTATCCCTCATCGTAGTAAGGCTGCCGGGATTGGAAAATCCAGCGGGCATTTTCAGGCAATGCCGGATTGGTGAGTGGCATTCCGAGGTCGAGGCGCAGAATAAAGAACGAGAAATCCAGCCGCAGGCCGACTCCCGGAGAAAGCGCTATTTCTTTCCAGAAATCTTTGGAGAATTTTCCGCCGGGACGGTTCACATCGTCACGTAAGGTCCAGATATTATGGGCATCCATAAATAATGCGAGCTTTAACATATCCGTGACCGCAATCCGGTATTCAAACTGCGTTCCCAGGCGGATGTCGCCGATTTGCGTAGCGGTCCTGTTTTCATCCAGGTAATATTTATAGCTTCCCGGCCCCAAAGTCCGTGCTCTCCATCCTCTGTTGTCATTTGCTCCTCCCGCAAAGAAAGAATAATCATAAGGAAGAGAAGTGGGAATGTTTCCGTAAGGAAGGCCGGCACCGGCTAAGAACCGGAAATTGAGCGATTGTCTTTTGTTGATCTTATATTCCGCAATAATTTCATTGTCCAGGCGTACGAACTGGGAATAGGCCACGTTGAAAATCGTTTTCTGTTCCAGTTCACTGTCATATCCGCGGCTGAAAAGATTCGCAAGGAATCCGGCGTGATTGAAAGTGATATTGTAGAAGAAAGTCGTTTTCTTTCGCCTGGAAGAGTTTAAATTGTTGAACTCATAAATGATTTTGATATCTTCCCAGATCAGCTGGTTACTATAGGCATTCCGCAGGAACAAATCGTTTGTCTCATCGATCTTCTGCTGGAAGTAATCATCCTTGTTGATCTTTACGTATTTGATCACGGAAGCCAGCGGTAATCCGATCTGGATGATCTGCATCTGGTCGATGACAAACTTATACATATAGTTAAACTGGAAGGTCTGTCTGTCAAAGTCGATACGGTGCTGTTTGTTATAAGCTAACGAGATGATGGTTACAGGGCGTTTTCTTTTTGTTAGCAGCTCTGCAGGTGCAGGGAACAGCCCGGGAAGTTCCAGCTTGATCGTCGGCCCGTATTCGAATGTGTTAAATGTACGTTTGTATTTGGTAGTGCTTCCGTCCAGGTTTTTATCAAAAACAGGTGGAGTTGATTCAAAACCTCCGGAAAAGGAGATAGTGAGGTTTTCAGCTCCCCGGAACAGATTTCTGTTAAGATAATTGACAGAAGCGGCAACTCCTAAGAAACCGTTTGAGTTAGTGAAACGAGGCTCGAATGAAAAGCTTTGTTTTTTATACGGAACCAGATAATAATGAACGTCAAGTGTGTTTGTCCCTTCCACTTCCGTCAGCTCCGGCTTAATCGTCTGGAAAACATTGAGCTCCATCAAACGGGTAATGGAACGCTCTACATAATATTCCTTATAGTAATTGGTTTCTTCCAGGAAATTCTGAAGCTCGATGACGGAGGGCTTGACGTAAGGTTTTCCGTTGTACAGGAATGTCGCCATTCTGCTCGGATTGAGCGTATCCGTTTTCAGGGGAATTCCCATACGTTTTTTGTTGCTCCAGTCATACTGAAGCTTTTTATAACGAAGCGTGTCAAATGTAGGCAGGTACTTTTGCTTGCTCAGATCGATGCCCTTGCTTTGCAATAGTTCTGAAAAATTTCCTTTGTAGCGGGTAGTATCCGAAAGATGAAAGTAAACGTTTCGGATATGCTTGATCTCCTGTGGCTTTTTATAAGTAAGATCGCCGTCACGCAGGATCCGGTCGCCCAGCTCGATTTTTACAAAAGCTTTCAGGTCTCCTAAGCTGGTATCTGCGGTAATATTAATATGACTGGCGCTGAAGCCGTAATAACCGTTGTCCCGGAAAAACTTCGCCAGAATTTCTTTTGCGGAGTTTAATACATCGGAATCCAGACGCTGCCCGCGGAGCCTCGCATCGGGATTTTTCTTCAGGAATTGCTGAAAAGTAACGCTTACGGCATTGTTATCAGTAATAACTTTTACAGAATCAATAATATAAGGTTTACCGGTTGTGACTTTGTAAATAACTGAAATCTGGTCATTTCTGGAATTGGTATCCATTTCTGTGGAAACGCCGGAAAAGAAATAACCTTTCTTTTTCATGTAATTATTCATGGAAAGCGTACTTCTGGAAATTGCTCCCGTATCCAGAATGACCGGCTTTTCACCGAACTTATATTTGAACCATTCTCTCAGAAAGCGGCGTGGCTCCACTGTGTCTTTCAATGAAACGATCTTTTCATAATAAAGGCTGTCGCCCCGTTCCCTTGCTTTCGCCATACGCTTTTCATTGATCTTATTCTGGCGCGCCAGGCGTTTCTGATTTTTCTGGCTCAGCTTTTCATTTTTTTTAGCCCTGATTTTCGCGATTGTAAGCGAATCTGATTTCAATCCGAAAAAACGGTCCTGATTGTATGCCCACAGGCGCATTTTCAGGCCAAGCATGCTTCTGTTAGGCTGCTGCCTGATCACATCTTCCAGGTCGCCTTTCTCAATAGCATCACCTTCGATTTTTATCTTGTTTTTTTTGAGCAGGTATTTTCCTTCCGGAACATGTTTTGCCAGATTACATCCCAGTGTAAAAAAAAGTGTAAAAACCAGAAGAAAATATGTAAGTTTGGATTTCGTCAAATTGCTTCAATATTTAGCAAAATTAATAATTGTCACTAAGATGCTGTCTAAAAATATTATAAAACATTTGAACGCATTGCAACGAAAAAAATTTCGGAATGAATCCGGAGAATTTATTCTGGAAGGAGAAAAAATGGTGCAGGAAGCTGTTCAGATGTGCAGTGAACGTATTGTGAAAGTATATTGCCTGCAGGAGTTTGCCGCAGACAATAATTTGTCAGGCATTGATTTTGAAATAATTGAAGAAAAGGAGCTGAAACAGATTTCCGGGTTGACAACACCTAATAAAGCATTGGCGGTATTACGGCAGGAAGCAGTGTCAATAGAGAAAAATGATTTTTATCTGGCTTTAGACAGTATTCAGGATCCCGGAAATATGGGAACAATTATCCGGCTGGCAGATTGGTTTGGGTTAAAACAGGTCATTTGTTCTTCTGACTGCGTGGACTGTTATAATCCAAAAGTGGTTCAGGCAACGATGGGTTCCATTTTAAGGGTCAGGCTGCATTATGCTGATCTGGCTGGCTTCTTACGGGAAACAGGGCTTCCTGTTTACGGGGCGCTGCTCAACGGAGAAAATGTCTATCAAAAGAAGCTGGAACGTAAAGGGGTTCTGCTGATGGGAAATGAAGGAAACGGTATCCGTCAGGAATTGCTTCCGCTGATCTCTTCTCCGCTTACCATTCCGCGCTTTGGGGAAGCAGAGTCCTTAAATGTGGGAATTGCGACAGCAATATTGTTGTCGGAATTTTCGAGAGGTTAAAAACAAAAAGCTGCCTACTTTCGTAAACAGCTTTTCAGAATATCATTTTTTATATTAATAGTCGAAATCTTCGTCGTCATCGTAGAAAAAACGGTTTTGTTTCCCGCTTTTTTTATACGCTTCCATCTTATTTTTTTTCGGCCCATCAGAAGCACCACCACTTTTTTTCTTATTGTCTTTCTTACTGCGGTCGTTTTTTGCACTTAAAGCATTTCCATCAGAAGGAGGAAAGAAACCGGCCGGCTTTACAGGCTCATCTGAAGTTTTGTATTCATTTTTTTGTTCCGGGCGTCGTTCCTGATTATTGAAAGGTCTTCTGTCACCACTGTTATTATATGGGCGTTGAGGGCGATCGCTGCTGTTAGCTGGTCGTTGTGGTCTGTCCCCGCGTTCTTCGGCTATTTTTACAGAAATGGAACGGTTGTTCAAACTATAGCCATCCAGATCCGAAATAATCGTTTCTGCGTCATTGCTGTCGATTTCCACGAAGGCAAAGCCTTTCGCTTTTCCGGTTTCTTTGTCAGTAGGTATTACCACTTTTCTTACGTATCCGTAAGGCTTGAATAAAGCAATCAGATTCTCCTGAGTTACTCCGTAATCTAATCTTGAAACGAATAAGTTTACCATATAAAATTCAAAAATGCTGACGGTTAATCTTTTTTATGTCAGTTTATAAGTTCGAAAGTAGTATTTTTTTGAATTGATGATTCTTTTATTGTGAAAAAAATATTTAAACAAGAAAAAGCTTTTGTTATCTTCGTTTGTTCAAAACTTAAAAATGAGCGCTGCTTTAGTTATTGCTTTATTAACAGGATATTTCGGAATTCTCATACTGATCTCTGTCCTGACTTCCAGAAACGCTACTTCCGATACTTTTTTTACAGGAAACAGATCCAGCAAATGGTATCTTGTTGCCTTCGGAATGATCGGAACATCCCTTTCCGGTGTCACCTTCATTTCTGTTCCCGGAAAAGTATATGTGGACGGAATGGCTTATTTCCAGGTGGTTTTGGGATATATCCTCGGATATATCGTTATTGCGCAGGTGCTGATGCCTTTGTATTACCGTATGAACCTGGTTTCTATCTATGAATTTCTGAACGAGCGTTTCGGAATAGTTTCCTACAAGACAGGAGCAAGCTTCTTTATTCTTTCACGCACCGTGGGTTCCGCAATGCGTTTGTACCTGGCAACTTTTGTATTACAGAAATTTCTTTTTGACGGGCTGGGCGTCCCTTATGTCGTTACAGCCATCATAACTGTTCTGCTGATCTGGGTGTACACTTTTAAAGGAGGAGTAAAAACCATTATTTATACAGATACGTTTCAGACGGTATTTTTGGTGGGAGCAGTTGTCCTGAGTGTTTTTATTATTTCAAATGCGCTGGATTTGAATCTTCCGGGATTATTTAAAAGTATTCAGGCAAAGACGAACCAGCTGGGATATTCGATGACAAAGATCTTTTATACGGAAGATTATAAATCACCGGTGTATTTTCCGAAACACTTTTTCGGAGGAATGTTCCTGGCAATAGCAATGACCGGGCTGGATCAGGATATGATGCAGAAAAATCTGACCTGTAAAAATATCGGGGAAGCACAGAAAAACATGTATTCATTTACAACGATCATGATTATTGTCAATTTCTTCTTTTTGCTTTTGGGTGGTGCGTTGTATGTTTACAGTGATGCGATGAACATCGCTTTGCCTGTGATGGATGGAAAGGTGGCAACGGACGAAGTATATCCTACATTGGCTTTTGAGCATCTGGGACTCTTCGTCGGGGTCTTATTTCTTTTGGGGATTTTAGCATCTTCCTATGCTTCTTCTGATAGTGCGCTGACTGCGCTGACCACCGGTTTTTGTATTGACTTTCTGAATTTTAACAAACGGGAAGAAAATGAAAAAAAACGGTTGAAATTTATCGTTCACATCGGATTTTCATTGATCTTTCTGCTCATTGCGCTGGTGACCAAATGGTACATGGACAATCACGGAAAGGATCTGATTGATGTTATACTGAAAGCCGCGGCTTATACTTACGGGCCGTTGCTGGGCTTATTCTTTTTCGGGATCCTGACGAAGCGTAAACTAAAGGAAGTGCTTGTTCCGTTCGTGTGCATAGCAGCACCGCTGATTTGCTTTATCCTGTCATCCAATTCAAAAGAATGGCTGAACGGTTACGTGTTCGGTTATGAAATACTAATTTTAAACGGATTATTGACATTTGCCTTATTAGCATTAATTTCGAAGAAAACTTCACAAGATTAAAGCACTATGAAATATATTCTTTCCGATAATGGCCTGCATTTACGATTTGCTCCTTTCACGCTGACACGTCCCTTAGGAACTGTACGAATGGGAATTATGACCAATGAAGAGCGAATCCGTTTGTTTGACGCATCAGCGGAAGTTTTATTTCAGACAGAAGATTATCTGACAACGAAATTTCCATGCGGAAAAGATAATAAGGCAGCCGTAACGATCAATGCACAGGTAATTTTATCAGAAAGCCTGATGGATGCCATCAGCTTATTGAAGGAAGGAGAGGTATTGGTAAAAGACGGGCTTTGGATCGCGCAGAACGGCACAGGTAAACAGCGTGAAGTGAATTTTTCAGGAGAATTGCTTTTTATCAGCCAGCGTTGGGATCTGTACCAGAAGAACCACATCGCTTTGCTGTCTGATTTTTCCTGGCTGACAAAAGGCAGAATTTCACAGCCGATCAGTGATACCAATACGATTATCGGAGACAGAGCCATGGTATTTCTGGAAGAAGGAGCAAGTGTGGAAGCTTGCATTTTAAATACCAAAACAGGACCAGTGTACGTAGGTAAAAACGCGGAGCTGATGGAAGGATCGGTTGTTCGTGGCGGACTGGCATTAGGAGAAGGAGCAGGTTTGAAGCTGGCAACAAAAGTATATGGTGCAACGACGCTTGGCCCGCATTGCAAAGTAGGAGGAGAAGTGAATAATGTTGTTTTTCAGGCCTATTCCAATAAGGGACATGACGGATTTTTAGGAAATGCAGTGATCGGTGAGTGGTGTAATCTGGGAGCAGATACCAATTCTTCGAATCTCAAAAATAACTACTCTAATGTTGCCGCCTATTCTTATGAAACCGGAAAAACCGAGAAAACAGACGTCCAGTTCATGGGAATTATGATGGGCGATCACAGTAAATGCGGGATCAATACGATGTTTAACACGGCAACGGTGTGTGGTGTTTCCTGTAATATCTACGGAGGTGACTTTCCTCCGAAATATATTCCTTCTTTTTCCTGGGGTGGAGCAGACGGATTTGAACGCTTTGACCTTGAAAAAGCCATTCAGGCAGCTCAGGCAATGATGTCCCGCCGGAATGTGGAGTTCACGGAAGGCGACAGAAAGATTTTTGAAAAAATATTCCCGGAAAGCTGATCGTAATTTTTAGTATAACGGCTTAAAGATCAATTTGAATCCCTGGTAGATGCTGTTGTGTAAAATAGTCGCATGATCTTCATCTTTCATCAACCGGAATTTTGTTACAGTATTTACTTTTCCCGATTTGGAAAGGATGCCATACAGCTTTTTTGCTACCATTCGCATGATCTTCGGCTCGTTTTTCCCTGCGGAGATGTAAACAAACCGGTTACTGTCCGGTTGCTCTTTGTATAATTCCGTTGCTTTTTTCAGCATACTTTCATTATCCCACCAAAGGCTGGGGCTGATAATAAAATAATGAGTAAACAGATCTGCGTTGTGCAGAAGAATTTCAGAAGCAAGCAATCCGCCTAACGATTGCCCGATAAGAAAAGAAGTTCCGTTGGTCTTAAATCCGGATTGGATATAAGGCTGAAGCTCATTTTTCATGAAGGAGATGAATCTGCCCGAATATCCGGACGTTGGAGTGCTTTTTTTCAGCTCTTCCAGATCCGTAGGAAAAGTAAAATCCCGCTTGCGGTCAACGTTGGCAATTCCTACAATAATAGTTTCCGGCATATCATACATCAGCTGGAAAAATTGCGCCAGTCCTGAAATATGGATAAAATCTTCATTCATGCTCCCGTCCAGCAGGTAAATGACAGGATAAGCCAGGGACGAATCATAGTCCGGCGGAAGATAGATGTTTAAAGTGCGTTCTTCGTTAAGGCTGGAAGAATAAATTGTGTGAATTTCACCAATGGAAAGCGGCAAAATTTTCCCGGACTGTGCTGATAGAAAGCCCCCGAAAAAGAAAAGCAGGAGAAAAACAGCTAAATATTTTTTCATCAGCATTTTTACGATCAGTACATCAGCTGTTGTTTGGAAGAATTTCTCCATCCTGCCTGACTCTCATAATCAACAAAATAGATTTTCAGATCCGCCTGACTTTCATATTTCACGAAAAAGATCTTTTTCTTCGCTTGGCTTTCATAGTCTGTAAAAAACCATTTTCCGTCATTTTTACCTGCTTGGCTCTCATACTTTACCTTGAAAACTTTCAGATCTGCCTGGCTTTCGTAATCAACGACAAATACTTTTACATCTGCCTGGCTCTCGTAGTTTACGGAATATACTTTCTGAGCTGACAGGAATCCGGAGAATAACAGCGAGCAGAAAAAGATAAGTTTTTTCATTATTTTCTTTATTAAAACGAGTACAAGATATTTAATCCTTTTTAAAAATCAAAACTATATATATGTCTGAATTACAGAAATTCGTTATTTTGGTTCACTTTTAGACAAAGATTATGAAGCATGAATTTGAAGAAAAGCCGGTAAAAAAGAAAAAGTTTTACCAGCTGCTGTATGTTCAGGTGCTATTTGCCATTGTTATAGGTGTTTCGCTGGGATATTTCAGACCCGATCTCGGAACAAAGATGCAGCCTTTGGGGGATGGCTTCATAAAATTGGTGAAGATGATTATCGCACCCGTGATATTCCTGACGGTTTCCACGGGAATTGCAGGCATGAATGATCTGAAGAAAGTCGGGCGGGTAGCCACAAAAGCTTTTGTTTATTTTTTCTTTTTTTCTACGCTGGCGCTGATAATAGGACTGTTAGTGAGTCATACTGTTCAGCCCGGGTCCGGCTTGAATATCGACCCGGCTTCATTGGACAGCTCAAAAATCAATAAATATGTAGAAGCAGCCAAAGAAAATTCAGTTGTCGATTTTATATTTAATATCATACCACAGACTTTATTCAGCCCCATGACCGGAGATGTGATCCTTCAGGTTCTGCTGGTAGCAATACTGTTTGGTGTCGGATTAGCGCTGACAGCGGAAAAGAGCAAGCCGGTAATTGATTTTTTGGAGGTGCTGACCGTACCGGTTTTTAAAATTGTGGAGCTTCTGATGAAGCTGGCTCCGATCGGTGCATTTGGTGCAATGGCTTATACCATTGGTGCTTACGGTATTGATTCGCTGATGTATCTTGGGAAATTAGTTATAACTTTTTATCTGACTTCCTTTTTATTTATTGCTGTGATATTAGGCCTGGTAGCCAAGCTGAACGGATTCAATATTTTTAGATTTATCCGCTACATAAAAGAAGAAGTATTTCTGGTTTTGGGGACAAGTTCCTCTGAGCCTGCCATGCCCGGGCTGATGCGTAAGCTGAATGATGCGGGATGTGATAAAGGTGTTGTCGGTCTGGTGGTTCCTACAGGATATTCATTTAATCTTGACGGAACGAATATCTATATGACACTGGCAGCTTTATTTATTGCACAGGCATGTAATATTCATCTGGAATTTGATCACCTGATGGTATTGCTGCTGGTGGCAATATTATCTTCAAAGGGAGCTGCAGGTGTTACAGGAGCAGGATTTATTACACTGGCGGCAACGTTAGCTGTTGTGCCGGAAGTTCCTGTTGCAGGAATGACGCTTATTTTAGGTATTGATAAGTTTATGTCGGAATGCCGCGCGCTGACGAATGTTATCGGAAATGGCGTGGCGTGTGTGGTGGTTTCTAACTGGGAGAACCATCTGGATAAAGAAAAATTGAAAGAAAAAATTGGCTGAGATGCAGAGATTTGCTGTTTTTCTTCGCGGAATTAATGTCTCCGGGAAGAATATTATTAAAATGGAAGAGCTGAAAAAACAACTTTCCGCTGCGGGTTTTTCAGATGTCTTCACCTATATCCAAAGTGGTAATATCGTATTTAATTCATCTCATAACAAAGAAGAAACAGAACGGAAAGTTGCAGAGCTGATAAAAGAAAAATTTCAGATGGATATCCCTGTTTTTATTCTTTCTTCGGAAGATTTGAAGCAGGCGCTGGTGAATAATCCTTTTCCTGCTGACAGCGAACCCTCTAAACTGTTCTTTACCTTTCTGAAAGGAGATCTTTCTCCTGAGCTACTGGAAAAGCTTAAACAGCTTGATCATGGAGAAGAAGTATTTCACCTGGAAGGAAATGTTCTTTATTTCTACCTTCCGGAAGGAATGGCCAGATCGATAATGAATAATAACTATTTTGAGAAAAAGCTTAAAATAACAGCTACCGGAAGGAACCTCAATACAGTGAGAAAAATGCTGGAAATGCTTTCTTAGCTGAAGGGGATGGCTGAAAATAAAATAGTGGTCAGATGAGGCTCTTTCAGTGAATAGTGATAGCGTACACAGTGAGTTCTGGTAATTAAATTACGATGCTAAAGTAAATAAAAAAAGCATTTGTATATAAGAGATGAATGTTAAAAATATACAGATGAATCACTTTTTTTATTCGACTAACTCCATTTTAGAGTAATAAAAATGCATTATAAACCTAATTTTTAATCACTTGGAAATTCTTCTTTTTCAATGTTAAGTTTTACACAAAAAATATAAACTAGTAAAAATAATACCATGGTAAATATATTTTTTGTATCTTTGTATTATATTAATTGAGGAGAAATAAACATGGCAACAAAGCACCTTGAAGCAATTATTCAGCCGCGGCCTGCGCACTATGTGGGAGACGGCTTCAGAGTCCATAACTTTATACCGGGTTTTGAACGTCTGAATATGCAGCGGATGGACCCGTTTATTATGCTGGACTACAATTCCAAATATGAGTTTCCTGCATCAACAGTTCCAAAAGGAGTTGGTGTACACCCGCACCGTGGATTTGAGACGGTTACGATTGCTTATCAGGGAAGAGTGCAGCACCACGACAGCTCTGGCGGTGGTGGAATCATCGGACAGGGAGACGTACAGTGGATGACGGCGGCAAGCGGTGTTCTGCATAAAGAATATCATGAGAAAGAATGGTCGGAAAAAGGTGGTGTTTTTCAGATGGTTCAGCTGTGGGTTAATCTTCCTGCAAAAGAGAAAATGAGCAAACCTAAATACCAGTCGATCGAGAATGCTTCGATGAAACGGGTAGATTTGGGGGGAAATGGCTACGTGGAAGTTATTGCAGGCGAATACAACGGTGAAAAAGGATCCGCTTCTACATTTACGCCTGTAAATATGATGAATGCTAAACTGAAGGCAGGGGGAAAAGCGGAATTTAGCTTTCCGGCTCATTACACTACGGCAGGAATTGTGATTGAGGGAAATATTATCGTTAACGGTGAGAAAAAAGTACCTACGGATTATATGCTGCTGTTCGAAAATCAGGGAGAAGAATTTGTAATTGAAGCGGAAGATGACGCTGTTATTTTGATTTTCAGCGGAGAGCCGATCAAAGAACCGATTTTTGCTTATGGACCATTTGTAATGAATACGAGAGAGGAAATAATCCAGGCGTATGAAGATTTCAATAATGGAAAATTTGGTATATTGGAAGACTGAATTCTAAATGGAGAATAATGAATTTTGAATGCTGAATTCAGGATTTATTGAAAATTTTGACACCTTGTATCTAATTACTAATCTTAAGATCATAATATCCTAAAATCCCATAAATATGAAACCGGAATTTGAAAATATTGAATTAACTGATAACACGGCAGAAGGCCGTTTTGAATTACCTTTTAACGGTTACATTGCATTTATAACCTATGAGCAGGAAGGAAACGCTTTGGCTCTGACGCATACTATTGCACCAGATGAGCTGAAAGGGACAGGTGCAGCACAGGCGTTAGTAGAAAAAGTATTCGTGAAAGTAGAGGCTTCCGGGAAGAAAATTCATCCTTATTGCCCTTATATCTTTGCATATATCCGCAAACACCCGGAATGGAAAAGATTGGTGGATCCTGCTTTTTCCGGCTATAACGGGTTGTAAAAAAGGAAAAATCAATGCATTTCTTCTTTATCTTTACTCTTGGTAAAGCGAATCTTTTATATATTATTAAATAAAAACAGGAGGGTATTTATATACTTTTTAAGTTAATATTATTTAGATTCCTAAAAAACGAAAAATTGAATTTAATAAATGCAAAAAAATATGGGCATCTGATGTGAGTATGGTAATTTCATGATTATGTAAACAACCAAGTAAGTTAAACAAATACGAAGAAATCATGAAATTATTAAGAAACACATTTTTTATTGCAATTACTTTATTTGCATTCCAATCTTTCGGTCAGGATAAAACATTTAGAGACCGTTTGACATTCGGGTTAAAAGCAGGTATTAACGTTAACATGATCTATGATGAGGAAGCCGAGGACTTTACAGCTGATCCGCTGGTGGGCTTTGCCGGCGGTGCCTTTGTGACACTACCTTTAGGTAAATTTTTAGCGCTTCAACCGGAGGTAATGTTCTCCCAAAAAGGGGTTAAAGCTTCCGGCTCCGTATTAGGGACATCTTATACCTGGAAAAGAATGGTAAATTACCTGGATATTCCCTTGCTATTTGCAATTCGCCCGGCTGAGTTTATCAATATTTATGTTGGTCCGCAATTCGGGTTCCGTTTGAGCCAGAAGGACTCTTTTACGTGGGGAGATAACGGAATAATTAATCAGGAAGATTTTGATACGGATATCCGCAGATTTATGTTGGGAATCCATACCGGTCTTGATTTTAATGTTCACCATTTTGTAATATCTCCGCGGGTTGGCTTGGATTTGCTGGATAACAGAGGAGATGGAAGCTCTACTGATCCGAGATATAAAAATCTGACCTTTCAGTTTACGCTGGGATACAGATTTTAAAACGGAATTTCAGGATCAGGCTTATCTTTCCTGATGATATGACGGATAAATGCAATCATTTGCATTTATCCGTTTTTATTTGGTGAAAGTTGAAAATCACTTTTCTGTCCGCAATAATCCTCCGGATCATCTATCTTTGTGCCTTCACAAAAGATGATGAAAGCAATTAACTATAAAAATGAGCTGTTCGCCGGGCTGACGGTAGCAATGACAATGATCCCGGAGTCTCTTTCTTTTGCAATCCTGGCAGGATTAACACCTCTCACAGGGTTGTACGCTGCAGTTCTGATGGGATTGATAACCGCAATTCTGGGAGGCCGTCCGGGAATGGTTTCCGGTGGCGCGGGAGCAACGGTAATTACACTTATAGCCCTGATTACTTCTCACGGAGTGGAATATCTGTTCGCTACCGTGGTTTTAGCCGGGCTGATACAAATTCTTGTGGGCCTGTTTAAGTTGGGGAAGTTTATCCGCCTTATTCCGCAATCGGTTATGTATGGTTTTTTGAACGGACTGGCTGTTGTGATTTTTATGTCTCAGCTTTCCCAGTTCAGGATTGTTGAGAATGGTGTTTCTCACTGGATGTCAGGCGACGCGTTGTGGGTTATGCTTGGATTGACTGCTTTAACAATCGTGATCGTATATGCCTTTTCAAAAATTACCAAAGCAGTTCCTTCCTCCTTGATAGCCATCATATCGGTTTTTGCACTTGTTTATTTCTTCGGAATAGAAACAAAAAAAGTGATTGATATTGCTTCTGTCAGCGGCTCGCTACCTGAATTTCACATCCCTTTAATCCCTTTTACCTGGGAAACACTGAGCATTATTTTTCCTTATGCCCTTATAATGGCAAGTGTCGGGCTGATAGAAAGCTTGCTGACCTTGAGCATGGTGGATGAGATTACCAACACTAAAGGAGTTGCGAATAAAGAATCTGTTGCTCAGGGTGTAGCGAATATTGCTAATGGATTCTTTGGCGGAATGGGAGGATGTGCGATGGTGGCGCAGACCATGGTTAACCTGGAAGCAGGAGCACGCACACGTATTTCAGCGATTATAGGGGCATTGACCATTTTGCTGATCATCCTGGTCGGCGCACCGGTTATTGAGCAGATCCCGATGGCTGCGTTGGTTGGCGTTATGATGGTTGTGGCGGTAGGGACCTTCCAGTGGGGATTTCTGCGAATGTTGAATAAGATGCCTAAATCCGATATGATTGTCGGAATTATCGTTGCGTTAATTACCATCGTTCTTCACAATCTTGCTTTGGCGGTATTAATCGGTGTGGTTATTTCTGCCCTGGTATTTGCGTGGGACAGCGCTGTCAGGATTCGTGCGAGGAAATCAACAGATGAGAACGGGAATAAAGTCTATGAGATTTACGGACCTTTGTTTTTTGGTTCTGTGGAGTCTTTCCTGGATAAATTTGATGCAGAAACAGATCCGGAGCAGGTAATTATTGATTTCAAAGAATCAAGAGTAGCGGATATGTCAGCGATTGAAGCGCTCAATAAATTATCAGAAAAATACCAAGAACAACATAAGCGGATTATTTTAAGGTATTTAAGTCCTGACTGCCAGAGGTTGCTCAGACATGCCAACAGTACTGTTGAGATCAGCTCGGATGATCCCGTTTATCATGTGATGCCGGAATAGCTCAGATTTCTGTTGTGATTTCCTTGTTCCCGGTGAAAATTTCTAATTTAGAAACACAAAAAGATAATTCATGAAAACTGAACTTTCTGCTGCTGATCGTTTAAAAGCCATCATTAGCGGCTCAATAGGAAATCTGGTGGAATGGTATGACTGGTATGCCTATGCTGCCTTTTCTATTTATTTTGCGCCGGTGTTCTTTCCGTCTGAGAATGCAACCGCACAACTGTTGAATACAGCAGGGATTTTTGCTGTCGGCTTTTTGATGCGCCCGATCGGTGGATGGCTGTTCGGCAGTATCGCTGACCGGTCGGGACGGAAATTTTCCATGACACTTTCTGTTCTGCTGATGTCTTTCGGCTCATTGCTGATCGCGCTGACACCTTCTTATGAAACGATCGGAGTGGCTGCTCCTGTTTTATTACTGACAGCACGTTTGCTTCAGGGATTGAGCGTTGGTGGAGAATACGGCGCATCGGCAACGTATTTAAGTGAAATGGCAACTGCTGACCGGAGAGGTTTTTATTCCAGCTTTCAATATGTTACGCTGATTGGAGGGCAGCTGATTGCTCTGGGAGTTCAGCTGGTGTTGCAAAAGTTTTTCCTGACGGCAGAAGAAATGCATCAGTTCGGATGGAGAATCCCGTTTTTTATCGGTGCATTGTTGTCTTTGATTGCGCTTTACATGCGGATGCACATGGAAGAGACACAGCAGTTCAGGGAAGAAGATAAGGAGCAAAGATCGGCAAGTGGATCTTTAAGAACCCTGATGAAATATCCCAGAGAGATTTTAACTGTAGTCGGCTTAACATTGGGAGGAACGATCGCCTTTAATTTTTACACGACCTATATGCAGAAGTTCCTAGTCAATTCCGTTGGCTTTAGTAAGGAGGATTCCACAGTGATTACCTTTTCTACCATGCTCTGTTTTGCAGTATTACAGCCGGTAATAGGCTTAATATCCGACAGAACAGGAAGGAAACCGGTACTGATGACTTTTGGTATCCTGGGAACGATCAGTACTATTCCGTTGCTCACGGCTTTGAGTAAATTACAGCCAGGTGAAAGCTGGCAGGCATTTGTGATCATCATGTCTGCATTAGTGATCGTGAGCTGCTATACGTCCATAAATGCAGTAGTGAAAGCGGAATTATTTCCGACTCATATCCGTGCTTTGGGAGTTGGATTACCTTATTCGCTGACCGTAGCTATTTTTGGAGGAACCTCTGAATGGATCAGCTTGTATTTCAAAAATCAGGGGCATGAAGAATGGATGTACTGGTACGTGACCATTTGTATTTTTTGCTCATTGTTAGTGTATAGCCTGATGAGAGATACAAAGAAAAATTCAACATTTAAAGATTAGCTCTACGGATTCTGTTTTGATAATAAGAACATTAGATTTAACCCGTTTGGCGAAACAAATAAGATTGCTGATATTCCGTATTTTCTGTTGCAGATTAAATTTAAATAATTATATTTGCACTCGAATTTAATGGCGAGGTAGCTCAGTTGGTTAGAGCGCGGGATTCATAACCCCGAGGTCACGAGTTCAACTCTCGTCCTCGCTACTAAATAAAAGCGGTTGACCATCAGGTTAATCGCTTTTTTATTTGCCCGAATTAGCAGCTTTCAGTTCAGAAAAAGGAATTACAACCCCAAATTCCGGAACATCATAAGAAGACTTTTCTAATGCTTAAATGCAGTGAACGGCTGCGTAATTATTATCGGAATAAGCATAAAAAATAGTAATCCGTTTGTCTGTGGTTATACTATACAAAAAGAGCCGCTTTAAGCGGCTCTCAATTTAAAAAGTAATTTCTTCGTTATCCTTATCTACAAATGAATACTGCAGCAACTGGTAAGCATTGTTACCTCTGACCGGAATCCATTTTTTATATTTAAAGAACCATTTCCATTGCTTGGAGATGAATCCTTTCTGGAAATAAGCCTCCAGATAAGGATGTACTATCAGCCGGACATCTTTTATTTTCTTGTCAGTTACAAGAAAATCCAGATTGGTTTCAATTTCCTCTGCAAATAAGATAGAAGCCTGGATTTCACCTGTTCCGTTGCATGTAGGACATGTCTCGGATGTGATGATATCCCTTTCAGGACGTACACGCTGACGGGTGATTTCAATCACGCCAAATTTGGACGGAGGTAGAATATTGTGCTTTGCACGATCATTTTTCATGAATTCTTTCATGTTGTCGTACAGCTCACGGTTGTTCTCCTTATCATGCATATCAATAAAATCGATAGCAATGATTCCTCCCATATCGCGCAGCTGCAATAACCTTGCGATTTCTTCCGCTGCCTCAATATTGGTTGCCAGAGCGTTGCTTTCCTGGTTATCTGTGTCTTTGCGGTTTCCGCTGTTGACATCAATGACGTGCATTGCTTCCGTATGCTCGATAATCAAGTATCCTCCCGAAGGAAGCGGCACTTTTTTACCAAACAGGGTTTTTATTTGCTTATTGATACCGAATCTTTCAAAGACCTCATTTTTCCCTTCGTAGAATTTTACAATTTTTTCTCTTCCGGGTGCGATATTGCTTACATATTCCCTGATCTCTTCTGCCAATCTGCTTTCATTGACATGAATGTTTGTAAAATCAGAGTTCAGTAAGTCACGTAACAGGGTAGAAGTTTTATTGATTTCTCCAAGTACTCTTTTGGGAGGTGTTGCTGCCTGAAGGTTAGCGAACATGGTCTTCCACTTTTCGAGTAGGTTATGAAGATCCTGACTTATTTCTTCTACTTTTTTATTTTCCGCAACAGTACGGATAATAACACCGAAATTTTTAGGTCTGATTTCCTCTAAAATACCTTTTAGGCGTTCTCGTTCCTTCTGATCTTTGATCTTTTGGGAAATCGAGACTTTCTCGGTGAACGGTACAAGTACCAGATAGCGTCCGGCAAGCGTAATTTCAGCACTTAATCTCGGGCCTTTGCTTGAAATAGGTTCTTTTGCAACCTGCACCAGAATTGGTTGGGATGAGGAAATAACTTCTCCGATTTTCCCTTCTTTTTCTATTTCTCTTTCAGGCTTGAAATACTGTAAATTAGGTACCTTTTGCTTGTTATGTAACGTGTCCTTAACAAACCGGTTTAAAGAATTAAACTGGGGTCCTAAGTCCAAATAATGCAAAAAAGCATCCTTGTCATAACCCACATCAACAAAAGCTGCATTCAGGTTAGTGACAATTTTTCGTACTTTTCCTAAGTAAACATCGCCTACACTGAAATCGGTATTACCTTCTTCCTGGTGCAGCTCAATTAACTTTCCGTCACGTAACAAAGCAAGCCAGACTCCATTAGAACGAGAATCCACGACTAACTCTAAACTCACGTAAACTTTTTAATATGTTATGAAATAAAAAAATAACTCAATGAAGCATTAAGTTATTTTTTCTAATGTTTTACCGGAAAAAGATTATTTTTTCTTTTTGTGACGGTTTTTTCTCAATCTTTTTTTACGCTTATGAGTCGCCATTTTGTGTCTTTTTCTTTTTTTTCCGCTTGGCATAATTTTAATTTTTAAATAGTTAATATATTTTAAATCAATACTGATCTTTTACTTCAAAAAAAACTCCTATCGGTTGATAGGAGTGCAAAGATAAGAAAATCTTAAAAACAGAGGTACTGTATTTAAAATTATTTTACTTTAACCTGAGTTTTTACTTGCTCAACAAAAACTTTAGCCGGCTTGAAAGACGGAATGTTATGAGCCGGAATGATGATAGTCGTATTTTTAGAAATATTTCTACCAGTCTTTTCAGCTCTTCTCTTAACTACGAAACTACCAAATCCACGCAGGTAAACATTTTCACCTTTCGCCATTGTGTTTTTGATAGATGTCATAAATGCTTCAACAGTTTTTGATACTTCATTTTTCTCTACTCCTGTAGCATTTGAAATTTCGTTAATAATATCTGCCTTTGTCATATCGATTGTTTAATTAATAATTTTGATATTCGCTGACAAATTTAGCTCCTTTATTAATTGCTTGTTTATGAGCACTGTAAAAAATAACAAAAAAATATATCAATGCTTAATTTTGTTCTACTAATAGCCGAATGGTACAGACAAACGGCCAGAAATCTCCCCTGGAGACAGACCAAAAACCCCTATAAAATCTGGCTTTCGGAAGTGATTCTGCAACAAACAAGGGTAGAGCAGGGCTTGCCTTATTATCTGAAATTCACTGAAAATTTCCCGACGGTTATCGATCTGGCAAATGCGGAGGAGGAAGTTGTGCTGAAAAACTGGCAGGGGCTGGGATATTATTCCCGCGCAAGAAATCTGCATGCAGCCGCTAAGATGATCCGGGATGAATATCAGGGGGATTTTCCACGTTTATACAGTGACATACTAAAGCTGAAAGGAGTCGGGGAATATACGGCGGCGGCGATTGCTTCTTTCTCCTTTGACCTGCCGCATGCAGTAGTGGATGGAAATGTATATCGTGTGCTGAGCCGTTTTTATGATATTGATACTCCTATTGATTCCACGGAAGGAAAAAAACTGTTTTATAACCTGGCAAATGAGCTGCTGCTGAAAGAAGATCCCGCCTTGTTCAACCAGGCGATGATGGAGTTCGGCGCCATGCAATGTGTTCCGGTAAATCCGGATTGTGGAAGCTGCCCTGTGCGCCCGGAATGTCTTGCATATAAGAATGGCACGGTTTCAATTCGTCCTGTAAAGGCTAAAAAAACAAAAGTGACAGACAGGTATTTTTACTATATGGTTTTTCATAATGATCATCAGCTGCTGCTGAAAAAAAGAGGCCCGAAAGACGTATGGCAGGGACTGTATGATTTTCCTCTGATAGAATCGCCTTCCGGACTGGATGAAGACGAATATGCAGCTGTTCTGGGAATCTCTCTTTCCCGGGTAAAAAAACAGCACCAGACGAAGCATATTTTGTCCCACCAGCGGATTTTCGCTACTTTTTTGTATCTTGATTTTCTTCCGGAAAAAGCGCTCTGGAAAGAGGATTGGGAGCTGGCAGAGTGGAGTGAGCTGGAAAGATATCCTTTGCCGCGTATTATTGAAAGATATCTGAAAGATGATTTAAAAGCATTGGATTGACTATATTTGAGAATTGAAAGATTAGAAAATTGAGAAGGCTGGAAGGGTAAAAGGTTGGGAAATCTGATGTGAGCCTTGCTTCTAAAAATATAAAATATGGCAGGAAGTATAAATAAAGTAATACTGATAGGAAATCTGGGGCGTGACCCCGAAATCCGGAGAATGGATAATAATACAGCCGTAGCTAATTTTCCCGTAGCGACTTCGGAAACATTTACAGACCGTACGACCGGAGAAAGACGTGAAACGACGGACTGGCATAATGTCGTTTGCTGGAGAAACCTGGCAGAATTTGTTGAAAAGTACGTAAAAAAGGGAATGAAAGTGTATGTGGAAGGCCGCCTGAAAACCCGTTCGTGGCAGGATAAAGATAATAATACACGCTATACGACGGAAGTGCTTGCAGACAATATCCAGATTGTTAACTGGAATGATGTTCCCGGCGGAGAACGTCCACAGGAAAGATCTGCTTATCCTCCGAATACGCCACCTGTTACTCCGACACCGGCTCCGCCTCAAACGTATGATTTTGAAGAAGATGATGATTTGCCGTTTTAATATTTCAGCGGGTTTTTCCCTGCTTTTGACAGTAGTGCTTCTGTTTGCCTGCGGACAGGATAAAACCGTTCCTAAACCATCGTCTTATCTGCGGCTGGATGTAGAACACAAAGGTTATGTGAATTACCATTCCGACTGTGGCTATTCTTTTGATGTCAACAAGCTTTATACGGTTAAAAATGTAACAGATGAGGACGGAAATCCGCTTTGCCACCGGGATATCAGTTTTAATGAGCTGAATGGTACTTTACATTTTTCGTTTATTGAGATGAAAGAGCCGCTAAAGTCTTATATTGATTATTCGCTAGACAAGGTAGATGAGCACAAAGTGAAGGCAAATTCGATTGACGATACCACTTTTCTTTTTCCGGATAAAAGAGTATTCGGAACCCTGTTCGAGCTGAAAGGCGATGTTGCTTCTCCTTTTCAGTTCTATCTCACAGATTCCACGACAAAGTTTGTCAGCGGAGTGGTTTATTTCAATGTTGTTCCGAACTATGACTCGCTGCGCCCGACCCTGGACTTTGTAAAAAAAGATATTGTCCACATGATCGAAACATTCAAATGGCAGTAAAATGAGCCTGATCGCACCTTTAAGAACGGTTACCGTGATGCGTTATATTACTCCGTTGCGTGAAGGAGGTTCGCTTCCGGCGCTGGCAGAGGCAGATGATGAGTTCAAATATGTGCTGAAATTCAGAGGTGCCGGCCATGGTGTAAAAGCATTGATCTCCGAATTTATAAGCGGGCAGATTGCCAAATACCTCGGGCTTCCAATCCCTGAACTGGTTTTTGCCGGACTGGACGAAGGTTTCGGGAAAACAGAAGCAGATGAGGAAATTCAGGATTTACTGCTTTTTTCAAAAGGGCTGAACCTTGGTTTGCATTACCTGCAGGGAGCTTTGACATTTGAAGCCGCTGTTAATACCTGTGACAGTTATCTGGCCTCTAAAATAGTGTGGTTTGACGCGTTCGTTACCAATATTGACCGTACGTTCAGAAATACAAATCTGCTCATCTGGCACAAAGAAATCTGGCTGATAGATAACGGCGCTTCGTTCTATTTTCATCACAGCTGGGATAATTGGGAGCAGGCAGCTAAAAGCACATTTCCGTATGTGAAAGATCATGTTTTATTGCCGTTTGCTTCGGAGCTGGATCGTGTTGATGCGGAATTTTCGAAAGTGCTGACCAAAGAAGTGCTCTCGGAAATCGTTGCTCAGATTCCTGATGACTGGCTTCAGTGGGAAGGAAGCGGTTTGACGCCGGATGAAATAAAAAAAGTGTACGAGCAATTCCTGCACATTCGATTGGATAATAGCCGTTTGTTTACTGAATTCGCAAAAAATGCAAGATAGTTACTATTACGAATATGCGGTTATCCGGCTGGTTCCGTTAGTGGAACGGGAAGAGTTTGTAAATATCGGACTGATCCTGTTCTGTAAGCACCAGAAGTACCTGCGCTGTGAGCTGCACCTGGATGAGCAACGGATTCTCGGTTTTTTTCCTTCAGCGGATCTGGAACAAATTAAAGAGAACCTGAAAGCATTGCCTGTTATTTGCACAAAAACGATTCACAAAGGACGGCTGGATGATATGGATTTAGCAGAGAAATTCCGTTTTGTGACAGCTTATAAAAGTTCCGTTATTCAGACTTCCCGGCCACATCCCGGAAGAACCGGTGATCCGGAAAAGACCTTTGAAAGGTTGTTTAATGAATTAGTTCTGTAAAGAGATAAAAGCTCAGTCTTTTACCCATAAAGGACCATTTTTTGAAGCTATTTTTTTCAGTTTTCCCTGATCAGCAAGCTGTTTTAATTCTTTTTCACTTTCTTCCCAGCTTTTGTCACTTAATTCTGAATATTCCCTGGTTGTCAGGCTCGCGTATTTTGTGAAAAGCGACTGCCAGTCTTTCGGGTAGGAATATTTTGTTATTTCGGGATAGATTTTTTGAATACCGTATTCGTAAACAGCATAAGGTCTGAAACCGTAGATAAATTCTGACTGGCCCTGTTCATTGGTGATGAATACGGAAGGAAAACCTCTCACGCCCATTTTTTTTGCTGATTCCAGATCATTCTGAAACCATTCTTTTGCACGGCCTTCATAATCAGCTTTTAATTGTTTGGTGTTCAGTCCTGATTTTTCCGCGGCCTGTTCAATGAATTCCCATTTAGTGATGTTTTTCTTATGAAGGAAAAGTAATTCACGTAATTCTCTCATGAATAATACTGCTTTCTCCTTATCCTGATACTGGGCGGCTTTAAAAGCGATAGACGGAGGATAAGAAGAAGATAACGGATCTTCCAACCAGACATCCCCATCGATAGGCATTTTGTAATAAGCGCTTACTTCGTCCCAGTGATGTGCGACATCTGACGGTTTGCTGATTCCGCCGCTGTTGTAGTTCCAGTCAGGAAGCAGGCCGCCCATACGGTATTCGATTTCAATATCATTCCCATATTCCAGCTTTAATCTTCTCAGCTGAGGTTCTATTCCCCAGCAGGAAGAGCAGATAGGGTCTGTGAAGTAGATGATTTTTACAGGCTTATCCGTAGATTTTATTGTCTCTTTCTGAGAAGATATGGCAGAATCAGGGATCTCACATACTCCTGTTTGTGGATCGCAAAGCAAAGGGTTATTTTTTGTTTCCATGTTTTTATTATTTTGTGCCTGGCAGCTCAGAAGGCCCGTCAGGATAATTATCGTGAAAATAAATTTCATTGCACTCACGTATTTTGTACATTTGTGCAAATGTCGTAATGCTTTATTAATCTTGCAATAAGTCAGAAAAAAATGACTACTGAAAACAGGGAAGAGAATGGAGAAACCTGCCGTGTTCAGGGATTATTGAAATTACTTTCAGGTAAATGGAAGCCTGAGCTGTTTCATTTGGCTACACTTGCGCCCTTACGTTTTAATTCCCTGATGCGCCGGCTGAAAGGTATCAATAAGCAATCCCTCGCTACTGCCCTGCGGGAGCTGGAAGATGCTGAGTTGCTGGAAAAATCGGTGATCAGTGAAAAACCGTTGCATATAGAATACCGGCTGACTGAAAAAGGAGAATCGTTGATCCCTGTTTTTCAGCAGCTGGAAAAAATAATGTAGCGCTCAGTGGCTTGAGACAACTTTCAGGCCGATAATAGAGCCGATCAATGTTACAATAAAAAGCAAACGGAAGAAAGTCGCCGGTTCTTTCAACACGATGATTCCGATCAGGACAGTTCCCACAGCGCCGATTCCTGTCCATACGGCATACGCAGTTCCCAACGGAAGTGTCTGCGTTGCTTTAATCAGCAGGTACATGCTGGCAAACAGGCAGAAAACAAAACCCGTATACCACATATAAGATATATTGCCTGAAGCTTCTTTTGCTTTTCCCAGGCAGAAAGTGAAGCCGACTTCAAAAAGGCCCCCGATAATTAAAAAAATCCAGTTCATTGCATTTGATTTTAGTGCAAAGGTAGAAGATGGGAATAAGTCCGGATTTTACAAATGATAAAAAATGAAGGATCAGAATTTTAAATCAGCCCGAATCCGGCTTAAGCTTACTTGTGTAATCCCTAAATAAGAGGCGATATGGCTTAGCTGAATTCTTTGGATTAAGCCGGAGTTGTGGATGAGCAGGTGCTTATAGCGCTCGGTAGCCGTTTTGAACTGCCGTTGGATCAAACGTTCTTCTGTCTTGAGCAGCTCCTGCTCGGCAAATTTTCTGCCCCAGTTCGCAATATGAATATCCGATTTGAACAGCTGCTGCAGGTCGTTGGAATTTAACAGGTATAAATCGCATTCTTCAAGCAGCTCTATATTTTCATAGCCGGGAAGATTTTCGACATAGCTTTTCATAGAAATAACCGGATCTCCTTCTAAACCGAACCAGAAGGTAACTTCATTTTCCGGCGTATCGGAATAAGCACGGACAATTCCTTTTTTAATGAAATAAATATTTTTCTCGACGGTGGTGTCCGCTTTCAATAAAATATGGCCTTTTGGAGATTTTATTTCATGGATATGCTGAATCATTTTGTTTTTTGATTCCTCGGGAAGCCGGTAAATACGGTCAATGATCTTAGAGATTTCCATTAAAAAATAAAACTAATTTATAATTTATCAGCGAAACATCAGCGATAATTATAAAACAGTTTCCCTGACAAGGATATAGATTCCCATCAAAAGCGTAAACCAGCCGAAAGCAGGTTTCAATGTATTGCTGTTTATTTTATGAGAAATATTGCTTCCTGCCAGTATTCCCGAGATGGCAGCAACCGAAATGCTGAGAATTAATTTCCAGTCAATAAAGACGGTGTTGATAGAGAATATAAATCCTGAGAGCGAGTTAATGACAATGATTGCCAGAGAGGTGCCAATGGCTGATTTTACCGGTATTTTTAACAAATGAACAAGCGCCGGAATGATCAGGAAGCCGCCGCCGGCACCTACCAGACCGGTAAGCGTGCCGACTACGGTTCCTTCTGTCAGGACTAGTGGATAGCTGAACTTTTTTGCTTGTTGAATTTCTGTGTGTTGTTTCTTATCTTTTCGGATCATGCTGTAAGAGGAGAAAACCATCAGTATGGCGAAGATCAGCATGAGTAAAATGCTTTTTGTGATTGTACGGTTTCCGATGTTGAAAACTTCTTCGGGAATAGCAGGAACAATCACAGCTCGTGTAAAAAATACAGCAATAACGGAGGGAATTCCAAAGATGATCACCGTTTTAATATTGACCAGTCCTTTCCGGAAGTAAGAAATCGCTCCTGTTATGCTGGTAATGCCGACGATGAACAGCGAATACACAGTTGCCGATACAGGCTGAATCCCGAACAGGTAGACCAAAACAGGAACCGTAAGAATGCTTCCTCCGCTTCCGATTAAACCTAATGTGATTCCGATGAATATTGCTGCGAGATAACCTGCTGTTTCCACTTCCCGTTCTGTTTAGGATGGCAAAGTTGTGGCTTTATAAGCCTGTTTACAGTTACTTTTGTTACACAGAAGGTAGAAAAGTTGTTTTTACCGGAATCCCGTTTTTATCAGCAGGATATTTGTTAATTTTATACCCTATGAACCAGAACGCATTTGCAGAGGAAATTAAGCTGTCTCCGGGCTTGAAGGAGAAGCTGTACGAGTATAGTATCCTGAAGAAATACAAGGCAGGAGATATTTTGCTGAATGAAAATTCCTATATCCGTTCTATTCCTATTGTGATCAGGGGAGCGATCAAAGTGATCCGTACAGAGGAAGACGGGCGTGAAATTCTACTGTATTATATTAAGCCGGGAGAAAGCTGTATCATGTCTTTCCTCGGTGGAATGCACAATGAAACGAGTAAGGTAAAAGCCGAGGTGGAGGAGGATGCCGAACTTCTTTTTCTGCCGATAGACAAAGTTTCCCTTTTTATTAAAGAATATCCGGAATGGCTCGATTACATTTTTCGTTTATATCACAAACGTTTTGAAGAATTACTGGATATTGTCAATGCGATAGCTTTTAAGAAAGTGGATGAGCGCTTGCTGGCGCTGCTCCGTAAAAAGCAGGAATTGCTCGGAAAGCCATCCATAACCATTACTCATGAACAGCTGGCAAATGAGTTGGGAACTGCCCGTGTTGTAGTATCCAGGCTGTTAAAGCAGCTGGAAGAGGACGGAGTAGTGGAGCTGGGAAGAAATAAAATCATACTCCGGTAAGTATGAATGAACTTTTTAGCTTAGGTTTCTGAAAAAAATAAAGGGAGATCATCTTATAATCTCCCTTAACTGTATTCTGTATATCTTCTATCTGTTTTTTTAGCCTCTGAACAATCTGATCGAATGAGAAAGCTCTTTTTTCAGGTGGTGGCGATCCACTATGTAATCAAGGAAGCCATGCTCCAGCAGGAATTCGGATGTCTGGAATCCTTCCGGCAGCTCACGGCCGATTGTCTCCTTAACCACACGCGGGCCTGCAAATCCGATTAATGCTTTTGGTTCCGCAATGTTGATATCACCTAACATGGCGTAAGAAGCTGTAACACCTCCTGTTGTAGGATCTGTAAGGAACGAAATATACGGCAGCTGATGTTCTGCCAGCTGTCCCAGCTTACCGCTGACCTTCGCCATCTGCATCAGTGAATATCCCGCTTCCATCATACGCGCACCTCCGGATTTGGAGATAATCATAAAAGAAGCTTTTTTCTTGATAGCGTGATCAATAGCACGTGCAATTTTTTCACCTACTACAGAACCCAAAGATCCGCCGATAAAGTTGAAATCCATACAAGCGATAACTAAATCCTGTCCGTCGATTTTTCCGTGAGCAGTGCGCACGGCATCTTTAAGACCTGTATTTTTAATGGTGGATTTGAGACGATCCGTATATTTTTTAGTATCACTGAAGTTAAGCGGGTCACCGGAAACCAAATCAGCATCCAGCTCTTTGAACTTTCCTTCATCAAACAAGATCTCAAAATATTCTTTTGAACCGATGCGTTCATGATGGCTGCAACGGTCACAAACGTATAAATTGTTGATGAACTCACTTTCTGTGAAAACGGTTTTACAGTTCGGGCATTTGTGCCACAAACCTTCCGGAGTTTCTTTTTTCTCCTTGGTGGAAGTTGTAATACCTTCTTTATTTCTTTTAAACCAAACCATTTCCTTTTGTTTTAAAATTACTCGATTACAATGTATTTACGTTATTCAGATCACGGAAGGCTTGTTCTAAACGCTTATTGAACGTCAGCTCTCCTTCACGCAGCCATTTTCTCGGATCGTAGTATTTTTTGTTAGGAAGATCTTCTCCTTCCGGATTGCCGATCTGTGTTTTAAGATAGCCGATTTTAGAAGTTACGTAATCTCTCACGCCTTCTGTATAAGCAAACTGAAGGTCAGTATCAATGTTCATTTTGATAACTCCGTAATCGATCGCTTCTCTGATCTCTTCCAGTGTAGATCCTGAACCTCCGTGGAAAACGAAATCTACCGGATTGTTTTCTGTATTGAATTTTTCCTGAACATACGTTTGGGAATTTTTCAGAATAACCGGTGTCAGCTTTACATTTCCGGGCTTATACACACCGTGAACATTACCGAAAGCAGCGGCAATAGTGAAACGATGGCTGATTTTTGATAATTCTTCGTAAGCGTAAGCTACTTCAGAAGGCTGGGTATATAATTTTGACGAATCAACACCTGTATTATCCACACCGTCTTCTTCACCGCCGGTAATTCCCAGCTCGATTTCCAGCGTCATACCCATTTTGCTCATACGCTCCAGGTATTTTTTGCAGATCTCGATATTCTCTTCGATTGGCTCTTCAGATAAATCGATCATATGAGAACTGTAAAGTGGTTTTCCTGTCAGCTTAAAATACTCTTCACTTGCATCCAGCAAACCGTCGATCCACGGTAATAGTTTTTTAGCACAATGGTCCGTATGCAGAATGACAGCTGCGCCGTATAATTCCGCTAATTTATGAATATGTAAAGCCCCTGTTACTGCTCCTGCAATCGCAGCGCGCTCATTTTCATTCGAAAGGGATTTCCCGGCATTGAAAAGTGCTCCTCCGTTGGAAAACTGAATGATAACCGGAGCGTTTAGCTTTGCAGCGGTTTCCATTACACAGTTAACAGTCGAAGAACCTGTCACATTTACTGCCGGCAAAGCAAATTTCTTTTCCTTAGCAAGTCTGAAAATCTCTTGAACCTGATCGCCGGTAGCAACTCCGGGACGTATATTATGTGCCATTGTTTAGAAAATTAGTGGAACAAAAGTAAAAAAAATATTGAATGGAGAAACTTAATTATTACTTTGAAACGTGTTGTGGTGGCTCATAATATTTTTTAAAATGATATGATTTCTGTCACAAATCAGCTGCGGATGAATGCTTATCTTTGTTACAGTAAACCGGCTTGTATGAATAAAGATATAAACTCAACCGAAGATATCCGGCTGCTTGTCGATACATTTTATAGTGAAATTCAGAAAGATAGTCTCCTTGGTGGAATTTTCACGGGAGTGATAAAAGACTGGCCGAAGCATTTAGAAAAGATGTACGGTTTCTGGCAGTCGATTCTCTTCAGTGAAGATACGTACAGAGGACAATCCTTTGAGCCGCACCGGCATTTACCGGTGGAAAGAAAACATTTTGACCGCTGGCTGGCGCTCTGGAGTAAGACAGTGGATGCTTATTTCAGCGGAGAAAGAGCAGAAGAGGCCAAGAACCGTGCAGAAAAGATCGCAGAGGTATTCTGGTATAAGATTGATTATCTGCGGAATAATAAAGTATAGTGAATGATTCGGGGATTAAGTCCCAAAAAAATAGTACTCTGGGAAATACATTAAAAGCGGGAAGATAATTTCATCATTCTTCAAAAGGTTACTTTAATAAAAATTTAAAACCAGATACGGAATGAATGGTCGCATTGATTTTATTTGCCGGGACCCAAACAGCGAAATTGCCGTATCAAAAACAATTGTTTGAGCAGAGCGAGTTTTGTTTTTGAAGGCAATAAGTACATTTGGGTGGTGAAAAAATCACGGCGATGAGGTTTTTGTTTCTTTTTGACGGACAAAAAGAAAGACAGAAATTTTTAACAACTGTTTCTACTAAAACCTCAATAAACAATCTCCCATAAAAAAAGTGCATGCCCGGGAACGGAAGTGCTTGCTTTTCCGCGGTCTTTTGCTTCAAGAATAGGAGGAATATCATCCGGAGAAAGCTTTCCGGTTCCCACATCTAATAGAGTTCCAACAGTAGCACGTACCATATTTCTCAAAAAGCGGTCAGCTGTAATTTCGAAATAAAATTCCGTTTCGCTTTTTTGAAACCACTGTGCCTGAGTGACTTCACAAATATTTGTCTTTACGTCCGTGTGTAATTTTGAAAGCGATGTGAAATCCTGCCTGCCTGAAAGATGTTGAGCTGCTTCATTCATTTTTTCAAAATCAAGCGGCAGATTCAGATAAAGGCTTTGCTCATAATTAAAACAGTTCTTTTGAGTGTGAACAAAATAGCGGTAGGTTCTGCTTTTTGCATCAAAACGAGCGTGAAAATCCGGTAAAGTTTCCTCAATTTTAAAAATTACTATATCGTCAGGAAGCATCTTATTCAGCTTGTAAGCAAGCTGCTGCGTGTCTTCAATGTCATTAAAATCAAAGTGAAGCACATAATGCGCCGCATGAACTCCCGTATCTGTCCGGCCGCAGCCGACGATTTCTACCTGTTGGTTCCGGTTTAACCTGGTTAAAGCATTTTCAATGACTTCCTGCACGCTGATCTGCTTCGGTTGCCGCTGCCATCCGAAATAATTTTTACCATTATAAGCGAGTGTGATCGCATATCGTTTCATGCGGTAAAGATAGTGATATGAAGAAAATCTTTCGTGCAAATATTGTTTTTGGTGTGCTTTTCGCTGAATCTTAATCTGCAATTTATTCAGCAGCTTGTAACAGCTCCAGGTGTTCCCAGAATTGAGGATAGCTTTTTCCGACACTTTCCGCCTGCTCAATGGTAACAGGAGAAGCAGCAAACATTCCTGCAATTGCAAGGCACATTGCTATCCGGTGGTCATTGTGTGAATGGACAATTCCTCCGTTTATGCAGTTTTTTCCCTCGATAACCAATGTATCTCCTTCCACTGAGATAGTAACACCCAGTTTTGAGAACTCTTCCATAAGTGCTGCTGTGCGGTTACTTTCTTTATTATACAGGCGATGAACTCCTTTCAGGTAAGAAGTTCCCGGTGTGAGAGCAGCATACGTAGTAAGCGCGGGGAACAGATCAGGCGAATGAGTGAGATCAGCATTGACCGGTGTTCTCTTTGCTCCGTCAACCGTTAAAAACTGGCTTCGCAGGACTGTACATTCTGCATTCGTTAAAATGTTCAGAAGCTGCTTGTCTGCCTGAAGACTGCTCAGCTGAATACCGTCAACGGCAATATTTTTTCCTAAAGCAGCGGCAACCAGCCAGAAGCTGGCAGAGCTCCAGTCACCTTCGATCGTATGCAAGCAGGCTTGTAAGCCGTTATTTTCAGAAATAGAGAAAAATTCGAAATTCTGATGTGTAATACCTATTCCGAATTTGGATAAAGTGTCCAGTGTCATTTGAAGATACGGTTTGCTTTTTAAATGCAGCACATGCATGTTAAAAGCCTTTCCGGAAAAAGAAAGCCCGTATAACAGCCCGGAGATGTCCTGGGAGCTTTCACCTCCGTTGACAGTGAAGTCTGATGAGCTGATCGTATTGTGAAATGTCAGCGGAAGCGTATGATCGTCATATCCCGAAACCCGGCATTGCAGTTCGTTGGCGTGCTTGAAATAGAAGGACATTTTTCTGCTCAGAACCGAACCATGTCCTTGCACCGTCTGTTGTCCTTCACTGAATGCAAATACACCGCTTAGCAGCCGGGCTGCCAAACCACTTTCTGAAATATTGACCTCAATACCGGAAGGAATTTTCGATATGCCCGTTATTTCCGTTCCGTTTTCGGTTTCCCTGACCCTGGCACCCAATGTTTGAATCGCTCCTAACATTGCCGTCTCATCACTGCAGATGCCGATATTTTTAATAAGCGAAGTCCCTTTTGCCAGCCCTGCAGCTAAAATAACGCGCTGACTGTCACTTTTTGAGCTGGGGATTTTGACAATACCCTCAAAATTTCCGGGTACGACAGTTTTATTCATCCGCTAAGTCTTGGTTCATCACTTTATTCTGGTGCCGGATAGATTCCTGGTGAATGGCATCCATGAGCGACCGGATAAATTTAGGGCTTAAGCCTGTTTTTTCAGATGATTCCAAACGCTCCTGCAAAATCCTCATCCAGTGACTGACACTTAAGATAGTGAGGTTTTTGTCCCGCTTAAAGTCTCCCAATTCATCACAAAGCTGCATTCTTCTCGATAGCAGCTCAAAAATTCCGTCGTCCATTGTTTTTAATTGATCACGGTAATGACTTAGCTGAATATCAAAATTTTCTTCGGAAGAATTTCTTAAGATGAGCCTGGAAAGTATGGATTCCAGGGCTTCGGGAGTAACTTGCTGTGCAGCATCTGACCAAGCTTTTTCAGGTGCCGGGTGTGTTTCGATCATCAGTCCGTCGAAATCCAGATCCAGCGATTTTTGGGAAACTTCCTGGATTAAGCTTCTGTTTCCGGTAATATGGCTCGGATCACAAAGGATCGGAATATCCGGAAAATGCTCTTTTAAAGCGATCGGAATTTCCCAGTTGGGAATATTCCGGTATTTCGGGTGCTTATAAACCGAAAAGCCTCTGTGTATTGCCGTTAAATCAGTAATATCTGCATTCAAAAAACGTTCAAAAGCACCGATCCACAGCTGAACATCCGGATTGACGGGATTTTTGATGAGAACGGGGATACCTGTTCCTTTCAGCGCATCCACAATGTCCTGAACAGCAAATGGATTGACAGTTGTTCTTGCACCTATCCATACAGCATCAATCCCCGCTTTTAATGCCAGCTCGACATGCCGCGGATTGGCGACTTCAATACAGAACGGTTTCGGAAAGTCTTTTTTAACAGCTTCAATCCAGGATAAGCCAAGGGCTCCGATTCCTTCAAAAGAATCCGGGCGGGTACGCGGCTTCCAGATTCCTCCCCGGATATATTTTACGCGGGGATTATCATACAGCTCCCGGGTAACGGCAAGCAGCTGCTCTTCTGTTTCAATACTGCAGGGACCGGCAATGACAAACGGGCGTTCTGATGATCTGATTTCTTCCTGTAACGGCATTAAGCTTTCTTTGGTTTGTTAACTACGAAATCTTTTAAATACAAAGGTTCAAAGTAAGCTAAATCTACAAAATCTTTTTCAATAAATTTCTGATAAGCTTCTTTTGCCTGTCCCGCCGCGCTTGCGAAATTTTCTTCTGAAATGATCACATCCCGTTCTTTCCAAAGCTCTTTCAGCTTTGGCGCTCCGTCACCTGCGGCGATAAACGGATCGAATGCTGAAAAAGTATTTTCTTCAAAAATAGTTGCTTCAATAGCTGTTACGGCTTTCAGTTCCGGATCAAACAATTGTGTAAAAGCTTCCATTCTTCTTGCATCAATCATGGAAGCAATGGTTGTATCCGGGTATTTTTCCCGGGCATTTAATGCGATGCAGCGTAAAGAATCGATCGCTATTAAAGGAATACCGAGTGCAAAGCAGATGCCTTTTGCAGTAGAGGCGCCTATCCGTAAACCTGTGTAGGAGCCGGGGCCGGAGCTGATCGAAACCGCTGCCAATTCAGAGCCTGTGATTCCTGATTTTTGCAACGCTTCTTCGATATACAACGTAAGCTTTTCCCCGTGAGAAAATTCCTCATCAAGCGATTCTGTGACCTGTTTGATAACTCCATTAACAGAAACTGCTACCGAACAAGATTTGGTAGCAGTTTCTAAATGCAATATGTGATAATCCATTGATTGCTTATTCTTTCACTTCTAATTTAAAACCGATTCCGTGAATGTTGTTGATCTGAACGTTGTCATCTTCTTTAAGATACTTTCTTAATTTCGTGATAAATACGTCCAGGCTTCTTCCTACGAAGTAGTCATCCTGTCCCCAAACGGCATTTAGTACAACTTCTCTCGGAACTACCTGGTTTTTGAACTTGCAAAGCATTTTTAAGATCTGTGCTTCTTTCTTTGTCAGGGTTTTCTCGAAAGTAGGGTGGATCAGCTTATAGTTCTCCGTGTCGAAGGTATAGCTTGCTAATTTGATTACTTTCTCTTCTGCTTCACCGATGATGATGTTTACCCGTTTCAACAATGCTTTGATACGCATGTGCAGCTCATCAAAGTTGAATGGTTTCGTAAGGTAATCATCTCCTCCGGCCTCGAATCCTTTGATTTTATCTTCTGTCATTGATTTGGCAGTCAGGAAAATAATCGGAATTTCCGTATCGAGTTTACGAATGTCTTCAGCTAATGAAAAACCATCTTTTTTTGGCATCATTACGTCAAATATACAGATGTTGTATTTGTCTTCGTTGAATCGTTGATAAGCTTCAACACCGTTAGAGCACAGCGTCACGTGATATCCTTCAGACCGTAGCTGATCTGCAATCACAAAACCTAAGCTTGTGTCGTCTTCGGCTAATAAAATTTTCGCTTTCATTGAATAAAATTTGATTCTGAAAATTAGTTATTAAAGTACAAAGGGAATCTAAAAATTCTTATAAAATTCTTATAATTTGTTAAAAAGTATTTTTTTTAAATTATTTTACAAATAGGAAGGCTGGCTTTACAATAAACGGAAAACCTGCTTTAATATTTTGTAATTAGGACTTTTCTTTGAAAACGGTTTTCTATCTTTGCACGCAAATATAATTGGAAATGTTAAACGAATTAACTGCAATTACATCAATTGATGGCCGGTACAGACGAAAAGTAGAAGAAGCAGCAAAATATTACTCTGAGTTCGGACTGATAAAGTACAGGGTTCAGGTTGAAATTGAATATTTTATTGCCTTGGTAGAATCCGGAGTGAAGAATCTGGCAGGTTTTCCTAAGAACCGGTTTGATGCGGTTCGTCAGATTTATCTGGGCTTTTCAGAAGAAGACGCTTTAACGATTAAGGATATTGAAAAAACGACCAACCATGATGTAAAAGCAGTTGAATATTTTATCAAGGATAAATTTAAAGCTCTTGGGCTGGAAGATTACCTTGAATTTATTCATTTCGGGTTGACTTCTCAGGATATTAATAATACAAGTATTCCTCTTTCGCTGAAAGAAGGATTGAACGAAGTAGTTTTCCCTTTGATTGAGAAATTGATCGGGAAGCTGGAAGCGCTTAAACAGGAATGGAAAGGGATTTCCATGCTGGCAAGAACCCATGGGCAGCCAGCTTCTCCTACTAATTTAGGGAAAGAGATCCAGGTGTTCAGCGAACGGTTGTCTGTTCAGCTTAATCAGGCGAAAAATGTTCCTTTCTCCGCGAAATTTGGCGGTGCTACCGGAAATTTTAATGCTCATCATGTTGCCTATCCTGCAATTGACTGGGTGGCTTTTGCAAATGATTTTGTCAATAACCGGCTGGGATTGTCAAGAAGCCTGACAACTACACAGATTGAGCACTACGATAATCTTGCAGCACTTTTTGATGTGTTGAAACGGATCAATACAATTATCCTGGATCTGGACAGGGATATGTGGACCTACATTTCAATGGATTATTTCAAGCAAAAGCTGAAAGACGGAGAAGTAGGCTCTTCCGCGATGCCGCACAAGGTCAATCCGATTGATTTTGAAAATTCCGAAGGGAATATCGGGGTAGCAAACGCACTTTTCGAGCACCTTTCAGCAAAGCTTCCTGTTTCCAGATTACAACGTGACCTGACGGATTCAACGGTTTTGAGAACTATAGGAACTCCGATAGCTCATACGATCGTTGCGGTGAAATCCACACTTAACGGGCTGGATAAGCTGCTGCTGAACCGGGAAGCAATAGAAGCGGATCTGGAAAATAACTGGGCTGTTGTTGCAGAGGCTATTCAGACGATATTAAGAAGAGAAGCCTATCCTTCACCTTATGAAGCATTGAAGTCACTGACACGTAAAAATGAAAAAATGACACAGCAGCGTGTTCATGAATTCATCGAAACGTTGGATGTCAGCGACCTTATTAAGGAAGAATTAAGGAAAATTACACCTCAGAATTATACAGGAGTAAATTTAGTTTCGTAAATTTAGGCTTTAGCTTACGCAAACTAAATTACGGAGATGAGGTATCTGATTTTTTGTTTCATTTTTCTGGCATCTTTCACTCATGCTCAAATTGACGCATCGTGGAGTGATGAACTCAATTACAACTGCAGTGTCATTAAAACAATTCCGAAGGACAGGAATTCCTATTATGTGGTGACGGTCACTAATAGTTCCGCTAAAGAGTTCAGGATTCATTTGTTTACATTCGGAAAGATGCAGTTTGAGAACACATTCTCTCCGAAGCTTAATAATGCTATCAATACCATTATTGATATTCATCTGCTGAATGATCAGCTGTACTTGTTTTATTCCGATGAGCATTCTTCAGGGAACAAATTATATGTGCAACGTATCGATGAACGCTGCCAGCTGGTCGGGACTCCTGTTTTACTTAAAGAACAGGAGATCAAGGGAGGACTGAATTCCAAAGCAATTGATTATTATGTTAATGTATCTCCGAATGGTAAATACCTTTCAGTCTCTTATTTATACAATAACACAAATGTTTTTGAATTCCCGGAATTAGTCACTACAATTTACAATGAGAATCTGTTTGTAAAAAAAGAAGAAAAAATAAAAACAGAATATTATCTTTCAGAGACTTCTTTAGAATCCATTTCTGTCAATAATGAAGGAACGGTACTGCTGCTTTTGCAGGGATATAAACGTCCTTCGTCTTCCAAGCTTAAATACAACTCGCTGGATTTATACAAAATACACGGTAAGAATACGACGGAGCACGTGATCCTTGATACAGATGGCTATTCGTTTTTCAATCCTATTGTGGTAAAAAATAATGATAGTCTTTACACGATCGCCTTTCAGTATAATACAATGAACAGGAACAAACCGAATCCGGGTTCCAAAGGTGTTATGTTCTACGAATATTCCACGATGACAGATTCACTTTCTGAACGGATGGAGATCGAGTTCGATAAAAAAGAGCTGCTGAACAGCCTTTCTGCAAAGGAGCGTTCCCGTTATGACAAAGCCGTAGCTAAAGGAAAAGAATATAATCTTGCATTACAGCGTTATAAGCTCCGGGAATTTACAGTGCTGGCAGACGGAAGCCGCCTGTTGTCTATGGAAGAAAGCTGGATCGAGGTTCGTTCTTACCAGACAGGAAGGTTTTATACAACTTATACGATCTATAATTATAACAATATTTTACTGATGAAAATCGATCCGCAGCTGGTGAGAGATTATTCAGTGGTGATTCCGAAAATACAGATCTCAAGAGATGATAACGGCTATTACAGCTCTTATTTTCAATATCTGACACCAACCAATCACTTATACCTGATGTTTAATGATAATTTACAGAATTATTCTGCTTCGGGGGATTATACAGGTGCTTATAACCCGTACAACTTTACATTTAATGCAAATAAGTATTGTACGGCTCTAATTGATTTTGATATAACGACCGGCCAATACACACGTCGCCCGTTATTTGATAAGAACGATGCTGATAATCTGTTCGTGCCGCGCCTGTTTGAGCAGGATGAGCTTTATAAGACGATTTTACTGACATTCAATAAACGCAGCAGGTATCGGTTTGCACAAGTGTTTTTCTAAGCAGGCTGATTATTGATTAATGAAGAACATCGTTACATTTATGACTCACGGCTTTGGAATTAGATTTTCCATGTGAAGACTTTGACTCTTTCGACTTGTTATGTACGATGATTCCAAAACATTACTACAAACCAATGAACAACATTTACGAGCCAGAATTTGTCAAAAAATTATTTAATCAGATGTCAAATTCATACGAAAGAATGAATTATATAACATCGTTTGGGTTTTCAATTCGTTGGCGAAAACAATTTCTAAATAAATTAGGAAAATCGAATGATAATTTGAATGTTATTGACCTGCTTTCCGGCTTAGGTGAAAATTGGAAATTTTTAAAACATAATTTCCCAAATTCAAATTTTTATGCACTTGATTTTTCTGAAAATATGATTAATCATTCAAAACAAAAGGCAGATAGGGTATTCAAAAACAATTTGAATCTGATTTGTGATAATATGCTCCACAATAAATTGGAATCAGACAGTTTTGATATAATTTCTTGTGCTTATGGGCTAAAAACGTTTAATGAAGAACAAATTAATATTATTGCAAAAGAAGTTTATCGGATTTTAAAACCGAATGGAAAATTCAGTTTTGTGGAAGTATCAAAACCCAAAAATAAAATACTACTCTGTTTTTACAGTTTTTATTTAGGTAAAGTAATTCCTGTTCTTGGAAAAGTATTTTTGGGAAATCCTGAAGATTACAGAATGCTTTGGATTTATACTCAGCAATTTGAAAACTCTGAAAAAGTAAAAGAAATCTTTCAAAAACACAATTTGAAAGTTAGCCTAAACGAATATTTTGGAGGTTGCACCATGTCCTATTATAAAAATAATGTCAAAGGGCAGTATGAATGAAAGAATGTCTTTCTTGTAATGAGTTTTGTGTCAGCGGAGTATGAAAAAATACTAACTTTGGAGTATGGGCTCCGTTTTTTAGGCTTTGTGCAAAAAAATAGTGTTCTTATCAACAGTAAAATTATGACAAACGATTATTTAGACAGCGTTAAGAAGCAATTCGAGTATTACAAAATGCTTGGAGACAAAACATTTTCCCAGGTACGGGACGACAAGCTGTTCTGGCAATACAATGACGATAGCAATAGTATTGCGACCATCGTAAAGCACCTTTGGGGAAATATGCTTTCACGCTGGACGGATTTCCTGACTTCGGACGGAGAAAAAGAATTCCGTGACAGAGATGCTGAATTTGAAAATGATATAAAAAGCAGGAAAGAGCTTTTAGACAAATGGAACGAAGGCTGGGCTTGTCTTTTTAATGCAATTAATTCATTGACAGCAGAAGACCTTGACAAAATTATTTACATACGAAACCAGGGGCATACTGTAACTGAAGCTATTAACAGGCAGCTTGCACATTATCCGTATCACATCGGGCAAATCGTATTTTTAGGGAAAATGCTTGCAGAGAACGGCTGGACTTCATTATCGATTCCAAAAGGAAATTCGCAGACGTATAACAACGACAAATTTTCAAAACCAAAACAAAGAGGACACTTTACAGACGAATTTTTAAATAACGAAAAAGAAAGATAACTCCTCTAATTAAAGCTTAGTTTCAGTAGTATTATAACTGAATATTGATATCTTATGAAAGTAAAAATAATACCGGCAATTATGATTTTTATTTCAAATACATTGCTCGGACAAACTGTTGAGCTAGTTAGCCCTAACTTAAACAAGCTTCAGAATGTGCGGGATTTTTGTATTTCACCGGATGAAGATGAAGCCTACTTTACTGTTCAAAGCCCTAACCAGGAGCTGTCCCAAATCGTATGTGTAAAAGATAAGCAATGGAATAATCCGGCATTGCTACCGTTTTGTGACGGCTATTCGTATTTAGAGCCCTTTTTATCTAAGGATGGCAAAAGGCTTTATTTTGCTTCTGACAGACCCAAAACTGAAGCGGGAACACAAAAAAGTGATTTTGATATATGGTATGTGGAACGAAAAGACAGAAATAACGAATGGTCGAAACCTGTAAATATGGGAAGTCATGTAAATTCCGGGAACAATGAATTTTACCCGGCACTTGCAGACAATGACAATTTGTATTTTACAATGGAATCGGATGCAGGTTTGGGAAAAGACGATATCTATTACTGTAAGTGGAACGGAACATCATATTCTAAGCCAATGTTACTTAGCAAAAACATCAATAGTGAAGGCTACGAATTTAACGCATTCATTTCCGGAGATGAAACTATGTTAATTTACACTAAGTACAATGCCAAAGATGGTTTTGGAAGCGGAGATCTGTATATATCGAAAAAAGATGAGCAGGGAGAATGGAAACCAGCTGAAAACATGGGGAGTAAGGTTAATACCAGATATATGGAATATTGTCCTTTTTACGATAATCAAACGAACATACTTTATTTCACAAGCAAGCGGAGTAATCTCTCTCCGAAAACATTTAAAGACTTCGGGCAATTCCAGGAATATATTTCAGACAGTGAAAATGGTCTGAGTAAAATTTATAAGTACAAAATAAAATTATGATTTTTGCTGTTAAAGAGTATCCGGCTTTGAATTGTAACGGTAATTCAATGAACAATTTACAAATCTGATTAACAAAATGTAATGGCTGAAAATTCAAAAATATCCTGGGGAAAATTATTCCTTTTTTATGTGATAGCTTTTGTCCTGTCGGGACTTTTTAATTCAGGGCTTCTGACTTCCCACTATCAAAAAATAACAGATGGGCTGATAATTAAGGACTGGGCGTTTTTACCTGCGGGGATCGGGACATTTATAGCCGCTTTAATCGCATTTCTGTGGGACAGAAAACTTAACAGGACAATTACCTTGTTTGGAAATAACAGTGTAAAAAATATCATTATTTCCCTGGTTCCTGTTTTGGTTTTTACCATAATCGGAGTTTATAATAACAGTAATGTAAGCACGCATTATTATGGCTTTTCATTTTCGTTTATTGCCCTTCTTTATGCGCTGACGGAAGAGATCTTTTGGAGAGGTTATCTGCTTGACGCGTTGAGGCCACTCAAAAAAATCAACTACAGCTTACTGATCGGTATAGCCTGGTGGGCCTGGCATTTCCGGTTTAATACCAGCTTTGATCTTACCTGGTTCTTTCTTATTTGTATTGTCAGCTCGTTCCTTTTGTGCCAGTTTGCTGACGAGACAAAATCATATCTGACTTCAGCCGGACTGCACTCATTGATTATCATTACAACTTCTGAAGGCGAAATGACACAAACAAAAAGCATAGGGCTATTTATTTCAGTCGGGCTTTGGTTGATTATTGGAAAATTCTGGAAAACAAAAGGAATAAACCCCTGAATTGTTGTGTATCATTTAGGGGAGCAACGTAACGAACAGCATGGAGCAAAGGAAAAAAGCAGTATTTAACTGGAGTGGAGGAAAGGATTCTGCTTTAGCACTTCAAAAGATATTACAGGAAAATGTATTTGACGTTGTTTCGTTATTGACAACAATTAACGAAGAAACACTGACATCTTCCGTTCATTCCATCCCTGTTGAAATACTTAAAAGACAAGCGGATAGTATTGGTATTCCTCTTTACACCGTATTATTTGCAAAAGACCTTACAAATTACGATAGCAGAATGCGTGAAACGGTCGACCATTTTAAAAGCCAAGGTGTTACTCATTTTATTTTTGGCGATATTTTTCTGGCAGATATAAAAACACACAGAGAAAGTAAGCTCAATCCATTAGGGATTGAGGTAGTTGAACCGCTTTGGGACAAATCATCTGCCGAAATTATGGATGATTTTATAAGATCAGGAATTAAATCGAAAATTATTGTTACACAGGCAGATAAATTAGATCAAACATTTATCGGAAAAGATCTGAACCAAAATACGATCAGCTTATTTCCGGCTGATATTGACATTTGCGGTGAAAACGGAGAGTATCACACTTTATCGTATGCGGGAAGTTTATTTAAAAAAGAAATCAGCTTTTCAATTTCACAGGTAAACAAAATTTCATACGACATAAATTTAGACAATGGGCAAACGCAGACCTTTGAATATTGGCAGGCGGAAATAATCACATGATTACAGAAAGCTTAGCGATCGAATTAAACAAAAAATGCAAGCTAAAAACTTGCATTTTCTTTTTGTTAATATGATAAGAATAATTACTTCCAGACTCCCATTTCACAGAATTTTTCAATCCGGTCGTCAATTCGTTTTTTAGGATCCGTTTTTTTCAGTTCCGCCAGTGCTTTGATAATATATTTCTTCACATTTTCGAAGTTTTCCTGAGGATTTCTGTGCGCGCCACCTACCGGCTCCGGTATAACATCATCCACCAGTTTGTTCTTCTTCATGTCTTTAGAAGTTAGCTTCAATGCAGCCGCAGCAGTCTCTTTATGTTCCCATGATCTCCATAAGATGGAAGAGCAGGACTCCGGAGAAATTACCGAATACCATGTATTTTCTAACATTACCACCTTATCGCCGACACCGATTCCAAGTGCACCTCCCGAAGCACCTTCACCGATGATAATACAGATTACAGGAACTTTCAGACGCATCATTTCATAGATGTTTCTTGCGATTGCTTCGCCCTGCCCGCGTTCTTCCGCTTCCAGGCCGGGAAACGCTCCCGGAGTGTCGATCAACGTCACGATCGGTTTATTGAATTTTTCTGCAAGCTTCATCAGGCGCAGTGCTTTTCTGTATCCTTCCGGGTTGGCCATACCGAAGTTACGGTATTGACGCATTTTGGTATTGATACCTTTCTGCTGGCCGATAAACATTACGGATTGCCCGTCCAGCAAACCAAACCCGCCGATCATTGCTTTGTCATCTTTCACATTTCTGTCGCCGTGCAATTCCTGAAAAGTCCCTCCTGTTAATGCATCAATATATGCAAGCGTGTACGGACGGTCCGGATGACGGGACAGCTGAACGCGCTGCCATGGCGTCAGGTTGGAAAAAATATCTGTAGTTTTTTGGATTAATTTATCTTCCAACTCTTTAATAGTATCTTCCATAGACACTTCCGTTGTCAGCGCAATTTCCTTTGCTTTTAAAATCTGCTCTTCCAACTCTTGAATAGGAGCTTCAAATTCCAGATATGTAGCCATATTGTTATATTTTGGGTTCGAAATTTACAAAAATACTTTCACTTACGTTATTTTTGCTGCATGATATTGTATCCGCCTGCAAAAATAAATATCGGTTTATATGTGATAAACAAACGTTTGGATGGTTATCATAATTTAGAATCAGTGATGGTTTCTGTTCCACTTTACGACATTTTGGAACTGCAGCCTGCTAATGATTTCTCTTTTTCCGCATCGGGAATTCCAATTCCGGGAAATCCGGACACGAACCTTTGTGTCAGAGCTTTTCATCTGATGAAGGAAAAATATGCTATTGCCGATGTTGCTATGCATTTGCATAAAGTTATACCGATGGGTGCGGGAATAGGCGGAGGTTCCGCCAATGCGGCTTTTGTACTGAGAGGATTAAATGAGCTTTTTTCTCTGCATCTGACAGTGAAAGAGCTGGAAGAGCTTGCCGCGCAATTAGGAAGCGATTGTCCGTTCTTTATTACTGATGAACCTAAATTTATAGAAGGCCGCGGAGAAATTATGAAGGAAATTTCGTTAAATCTGAAGGGGTATTTTCTTAAGCTTATTAATGATGGAACGCACGTCAGCACTGCAGATGCTTTCGCGAATTTAATCCCTTCTGATTCACCCAATCATTTAATAGATAAAATACAGTTGCCATTAATAGAATGGCAGGGAAAAATCGGGAATGATTTTGAGAAAACGATTTTTTCTAAATACCCGCATTTGAAAACATATAAAGACCAGCTCCTTTCTGAAGGAGCGATATATGCTTCGATGTCAGGCAGCGGATCTTCTGTTTACGGCATATTCGAAGAAGCGCCTGAGCGAACCTCCGGAGAAGCAGTTACTGAAGTCATACTCGAGTTTGATAACTGAGTAAGAGGTAGTAATAAATGATCCTCTATGAATTGCACCAGAAGTGCGGAGAAATAGAGCACCATATTTCCTGCAAAGCCCCATAAGCTCAAAAAGAGTAAGAACCGCCCGAATGAGAAAGGGGAGATAAAAGAGGCGGAGAATAACCCGGTAACGATCCAGACTGAAGCTGTCCAAATCAGATTTAAAGTATTTGTAAAAGGTTGTGTCGAATTGTATTCCATGATTTATAGTTTACATTCCGTTACAAATTTAAAAATACTAACAATTAATAAATATGAATCAGCAGAGATTTTTTTTGAGTTTTATCATTTTTTAAGACAGTCATAATATACGTTCCTGAAACACAATTATGGAGCTGAATGAAATTGTTGGTCAGCTGAAAAGGAATGATCCGACCGGAAATATCGGTGATCAGGATGTCTTCCTCGTTTAAAAGGATATTGTCTGAAAGATAAAATGTACCCTGATTCGGATTCGGGTAAACACAGATGCCGTTTGCGGCTTTTTCCAGCTGATAAGTGCCTATTGTTGAATTGGGATCGTGCTCAAAATGCCAGAGGCCTCCTAATTCCATTCCCAGGAAAAGATTTAGCTGGTCGTCGTTGTCAATATCAATAACAAAAGGAGCGCTGTATCCGTTGGTATTTATCCCGAGAAAATCAGAGCTTATCAGTTCAAAATCAGTAGATAATTCTCCGCTTTGGACAATATTCCTGTAAAAATATAATTTCCCGGAATGGCTGCCGCATAATAAGTGCCATTCATTATTTTCTTTAAAAAAGTGAGGAACGGCATAACCGATAAAATTCTCCGAAACGTTCACATTTCCAAGCTGTGTGGAGATTTGCTTAAAAATGTAATTATTCTGATTTCCGATGTTCTCATAATAATGAATTGTTCCGTTCCTGGTTCCTATCACGAGATCCGATAATCCGTCTCCGTTGAGATCCGTCAATTGCGGGCTCGCTCCTCCGCTGCATTGAATCTGTGCTCCGTCGGAATTCTGTAAAGCAACAAGCGTATTAAATGTATTTGCCGAACCGGCTTGCAGTAGAAATAATTTCCCATTGTCGTTTCCCAGTACAATATCTGCATAACCGTCACCATTCAGATCTCCGAAAGCAGGAATGATCCGGTAACCGATTCCCAGGCTGTTGACGTCCAGAAAATTAGTATCCGTCAGCACAAAATGCGGCTGGCTGGTTGTTCCGTGATTTTCGAAAACGTGGATAGTGCTTTTTCGGGAGCTGTCTTCATCCACTTCAAAATAATTCGCGATCACCAGATCCGGAAGACCATCATAGTTGATATCCGTAAAAACGGGAACAGAACCTGTCCCCACGTCTATCGCATTTCCCTGGAGAAAGCTTTTTGTCTGAAATTCAAAAACCGGCTGATTGTCCGTATTCGTGTTTTTGTACAGCCAGACGGAATTTTTATTGACGGACGAATTTTTCGCATTCGGAGCCACAAGCAAATCTTTTACGCCGTCAAAATCAATATCTTCATAAAAGCTTGCAGGAAAGCTGACAACTTCGGTACGTTTGCTGTTATTCGGAAAATGAATATCCTGACTTATTATAGCTGAATTGGTATTTACCGTTGTTCCGCCGTTTATTAATAAATTCAGGTAACGATAGGAAACATCCCCTAAGATCAGATCCTTTACACCGTTATTATCGTAGTCCAGTGAAAGAACCGTCGAGCCGGAATGCCTTTCAGGATCTGATTTCGGATTAATAACTCCTGTGTCATCATTACAGGGAGAAACATCCGGAGAAAGTACTACTTCAAAACCATTGATATCTTCCATGAATTTCCCCCAGCATTCGTTTTTCAGCTCAAAAATCAGCGAATCCGAATGGCCATATAGCTCCTGGCTCTGATTCTGGTGATATTCCAGCCTCTGGCCGCTTAGATGAAACGTGAGAATATCAATATCTCCGTCGTTGTCAACATCTGTGTAGGCAGGAATATCTGTCTGGCTGATGTACAGGTTGGAAGCATCGTGTATGTAGGTCGAATAGAGAAGGGGAGAAACTAATTTCCAGGATAAGCCATCCGTAGCATTTCCCATGTTTTTATACACTTTCGTTCCGCTGACAGCCGCCGCGAAAATATCCTTTTTTCCGTCACCGTCATAATCAACTAAAGCAACGCGGTAATTCAGGTCATCCGGAAAAAAACGCCGCGAATTATAGACATAGCGGTAAAAACGCTGATTGTTTTCTTCCACATTTTCATAAAGAATAATATGATTGGAAGAACGGTCAAAAATGAATAAATCCTCATCTCCGTCAAAATCAAAATCAATGGTTGAAAACTGAGGATTATTGAGTCCTCCTGAAAAGGCTGCAGAGCCTGTCATACCGTTGTATGTAACCGGAAGATCATTTTTAAATTCAAACTTAAACTGAGCACAAACAGAGAACGATAAAAAGCCCAGATAAAAAAATCCGGAAAGCAAAAAGAAAAATCTATAACTTCGCTTAAAAAACATCGCTTGATTGTTTTATTTATACTTTTTTGAACTCAAAGTTTAATTTTATGAAGTTAAGAATTCTTCTCCTATTAATCCTATTAATTAATTCAAAAATAATAATGGCGCAGCAATCCGTTCAGCAGAATATTTCAGTGCTTTTTATCGGCAACAGCTATACGTTTATGAATAACATGCCTTTTATTTTTCAGGAAATGGCGAAAGCGGAAGGCGTAAATGCGTATGTGGATACTGTTGTGGAAGGAGGAAAAAACCTGCTGTACCATTCGACGAATCCGGAAACTTATGAAAAGATCCGTTCCAGGAACTGGACCTATGTAGTTATCCAGGGACATAGTAATGAATTCGCTACTCCGAAAACCGAGATAGAGCAAAAATCGGAAGTATATCTGAGCCGGATCATAGACAGCATCCGAACCAATAATACCTGTACGAAAGTTATTCTTTATATGACGTGGGCATATAAAAACGGTAATAAAAACTGGGAGCCGATCAATTCCTATGAAAAAATGCAAAAGATGGTCATTGATAATTACATCTGGATGGCAAAAGATTTTAATACGATCCTTTCTCCGGTTGGAAAAGTATGGCAGAGCTTCCGTCAGAAATATCCGGATGAAAATCTGTATTTTGAAGATGAAAAACACCCGAATCTCAACGGTTCCTACCTCTCTGCAACTACTTTTTTTACGACCATTACGCGGAAAAGCCCGATCGGAATTCCTGTAAAAATTAATATCGATCCTGTAATAAAGCAACATATCGAAACCCAGGTGTTCAACCTGGTTTCTTCCAAATTTCCCGAATGGAGAAATTATCCTGAAGAATATCCTATAGATCCGGGATTTGATGTAGTTGTAATTAATAAAAAAGGTAAGATTTATAATAATTCAAGGGACGGCATCGAGGTGAGCTATAAGATAAACGGGGAAATTATAGCAGAGCAGGAACCTGAATTTGTTGTTCCTAACCGTTCCAGTGAATTAATTATAGAACAGACGGTAGGAGGAGTTTGCCGGTCTGTTTCACTTACCAGAAAGATTGAATTATAGGCAGTTCGGTAATACTTTCCCCTGAAATTATTATTCTCCTTAAAGAATAATGTCATTTCTGTGATGGCATGAAATAGAATTTTTAGTTATTTTTTTGAGAAAAAACTCTATTTTAGAGCACTTAAATCACTTTATGAAAAATATGATTGTATCACTGCTGTTGTTAGCAAAAATAGCAACAGGAGTTTTATTTGCTCAGATTGACTTTAATAATTACCAGTCACTCATCAGTAAAGGAGGTATTCCTGACGATTTTACAAAATTCACCTTATCCAAGATTGAAGAAAATAAAGGTACCAATGCAGAGCTTTCCAAAAAGAGCGAGAAAGAGTTCCTGGAGACCATTCACTTCAACGTAGATATGATACTTCAATCAGGGGCTGTTTTGTATGGAGACCCGATTACTGTTTATATCAATGATGTGGCAAAAAACCTGCTGAAGCACAAGCCGGAGCTGATGGAGAAGCTTCGTTTTTATACGGTTAAATCCAATGCAACCAATGCTTTCTGCACAGATCAGGGAATTATTTTTGTTTCGACCGGACTGATCTCTCAGATTGTAAATGAAGCACAGCTGGCATATGTGCTGGCGCATGAAATTTCACATTATGAGAAGAAGCACATTGTTCAGAAATACGATTACACATCAAAAAGCTCGAATCGTTTCGATATTTCCCTTTTGAGCAAATATTCCAAGGATCACGAGCTGGAAGCTGATTTGCTGGGGATTGAGCTGTATCATAAAGCAGGCTACGCGAAACAGGAGCTGATCTCGACATTTGACGTTCTGAATTATTCGCATCTGCCGTTTGATGAGGTGGAATTCTCTAAAACCTACTTTGACACAGATAAGAGTTATCTTCCGAAGGAGTTTTTCCCGGAAACATCTTATCCGATCAAAAACAGAGAAGAAGAGGATGATTCTCAAAGTACTCACCCGAATATTTCAAGCCGTAAAACAAATGCGGAGACTAAGATTGCTGAGATAAAAAACTGGGGGACAGAAGTCAATAAATTAGGAACAGAACGATTCAATGAAGTGCAGAATATCGCGCGTTTCGAAACCATCCGCTATGATGTGATCGATTACAACGGCTTGGAAGCGCTTTACAGCATTTATCTTTTAGAGCCGAAATTTTCCGGATCAACATATCTGACGATGATGAAAGCAAAGGCGTGGTTCGGGATATTGCAGCTGGCAGCTCATGATATGAGAAGATCGCTGACTCCCGGAAAAAGCAGCTTTGAAGGAGAAATAGGCTCTTTATACCATGTATTCTACAATCTGGAAAGTAAAGCGGTTGTTGCGTTATCAGCCCGGTCGATTTATGATATTTACCGGGAAAAAAGTACGGAAAAGGAAATGAAGGCATTGTGGAAAGCCACTGTCAGAGAGCTTGCCGGTACGGATAATTTCAACCTGAACGACTTCTATGAAATTGCCTATCAGCAGGCGATAGATACTGTTAAGCGGGAAAGTGATACACTCGCAACTACAATGGAGAATTCGTCATCGGCTTCATCGACAACGAAGTACGATAAGATCAAGGATAAAGCAAAAACCGGTGGAAAAGTGACGAATTCCGGACAATTAGATTACAAGACTTTCTGGAAGTATATTTTGAGTGATATGATCATCGATCAGGATTTTCTGACCATCTATAATGAGGAGAAAGCAGTATTTACAAAAGAAAAGGAAGAGCAGGACCGGTATAATTCAATGTCCAAATCCCAGCGTAAAAAATACAGGAAAAATAAAGAGAAGGAATTCAAAGGACTGGGAAATAACGAATTGATCGTGATGGAGCCGATTGTTCGTTATTATACTAAGAATAAAGTAAAAAGAATAAAATCAGAGAAAATTTCCTCTGAAATCAACGAAGTGGTGGATGAGCAGGCAAAAGCTACGGGAATCCACGCCAATATCTTATCGAGATATAATCTGTCATCTATAGGAACGCCCGGTTACAACGAGAAAGCAGTACTATACTCGTATTTATCACAATTTGTAATCAGTGAGGAAATTCTTCCTTTTCCGGTTGATTATAACCTGATCAGTGATATCCGTGAGAATTATGGAACACCTTATGTTGTCTTTACCGAAGTAGAGCACATTTACCGGCCTAATTCCTTGTTCTTCCCTATATACACTACCATTTACATGCCTCCGTTAGGCCTTGGACTGCTGACTGCGGCTTTTCTGAAAGGACATTACAGCAGCTTTTCTTACCTGGTAATCGATATTGACAAAAATGACGTGGCAGCTGTGGAAATACGCCAGTATAAAAATCCTGTCAATAAGCCGATCCTGGCATCTTATTATTACAATATGTTCAAGACTTTTAATCCTAAGAAGAAATAATCATGAAATTCCATATATTTTTAATGACACTGCTGCTTGCGTTGAATGTTCAGGCTCAAAACAGCTACTTCGGAAAGAAGAATTATGTCAGTGTTTCCGGGAACTTAAATTTTGCAATTATCAATTCATTGGTGAACGACCCACAGAATGCTTACGATGAAGCCTCCGGATTGTTAGTGGATAAAAAACAATGGGTACGTTATAATTACGGAATAGGAATCGGAAGGGCATTGTCCGATAAAGTTGGAATTGCAGTGGAACTGAGTCACCAGAATTTAAAAATTCAGCGTAATTCCAGCTATTCCTATTATTCTGTAAATACCGGGGGAACCTATTCTGATGTGAAATTTGAACGGTATAATACTTCTATTTTTTCAATTTCCCCGAGACTGGAGCTATATTCTTCTAAAAAATTGTTTCCGGTAGGATTGGTACATCAGTTCGGCGTGGGAATTAATATGGCATCCTTGATTCTGAAAGATGATTACAAGGCGGGTTATTACTACGATGACGGATTTGTTTCTTCAGATTATCAGGTAACGGACGCTAAAGATATGTTGAAAGTCACGGATCCGGTTAAAGCCACGTATGTTAATTTCTTTTACGGTCTGAATTTGCGTTATCCCGTATCCAAGTTTTTAATTCTGAATTTCGGCTTCAGATACGTCATAAATTTGCCAAAGCTCTTTAATGATTTTTATGAACCGTCAAATCCATACGATAAGGATGAATTTAAGCTCAATGTCCGCTACGCTACCCGCCTTAACTTCGTGCACATGAATATCGGGCTGGTCGTTCCGTTTTAATTATTTGCCGTTTCCGGATAGCAGGATACCTGTTTGCAATAAAATCTCCTTATCTTTGCAGGCAAATTTTTGGAGAATGAAAAATTCGGAAGCGATTGAAAAAAGAAGGACGTTTGGTATTATTGCCCATCCGGATGCCGGAAAAACGACACTGACTGAGAAGCTGCTGTTGTTCGGTGGTGCTATTCAGACGGCAGGTGCTGTAAAGAACAATAAAATCAAAAAATCAGCTACTTCTGACTTCATGGAAATCGAAAAGCAGAGAGGGATCTCTGTAGCGACTTCCGTAATGGCTTTCGAATACGGAGGGAAACAGATCAACATTCTGGATACACCGGGACACAAAGACTTTGCAGAAGATACTTACAGGACACTGACAGCCGTTGACTCTGTTATTCTGGTAATTGACTGCGCCAACGGGGTGGAATCGCAAACGGAAAAGCTGATGGAAGTCTGCCGTATGCGTAATACGCCGGTAATCATTTTTGTGAACAAAATGGACCGCGACGGGAAAGATGCGTTTACTTTACTGGATGAGCTGGAAGAAAAGCTGGACATTAAAGTGTGCCCGCTGACGTGGCCGATAGGAATGGGAGACCGTTTCAAAGGTGTTTACAATATTTATGAGAAGCAGCTGAACCTGTTTCAGGCGAATAAAACGAAAATTTCCAAAGACATTGTTTCCATTTCTGATCTGAACGATTCCCAGCTGGATGAAATTGTCGGAGAAGCTCCTGCAAGTGAGCTGCGTGAAGAAGTGGAAATGATCAGTGGTGTTTACGATCCGTTTAACAGAGAACAATATTTAGATGCGGTCGTTGCGCCCGTATTTTTCGGCTCGGCAGTCAATAATTTTGGTATCCAGGAATTGCTGGATACATTTATTGAAATCTCTCCTTCGCCGCAGGGCCGTGAGTCTGATCTGCGAATGGTGGAGCCGTCTGAAAATAAATTCTCGGGGTTCGTCTTCAAAATTCACGCAAATCTTGATCCCAAACACCGCGACAGAATCGCTTTCTTACGTATTGTTTCCGGAAAGTTCGAACGTAATACATTCTATGAGCATGTGCGTTTAGGAAAGAAATTCAAATTTGCCAATCCGACTTCTTTTATGGCACAGGATAAAACAGTTATTGATGATGCTTTTCCTGGTGATGTAATCGGGTTATACGACACCGGAAACTTTAAAATCGGGGATACGCTGACAGAAGGTGAGAAATTCATGTTTAAAGGAATTCCAAGCTTTTCTCCTGAAATCTTTATGGAACTGGAAAATCTGGATCCGATGAAATCCAAGCAGCTGGAGAAAGGAATTTCCCAGCTGACAGATGAAGGTGTTGCACAGTTATTCATTCAGCAGCCGGGGAATAGAAAAATTGTCGGAACAGTCGGACAGCTGCAGTTTGAAGTAATCCAATACCGTTTACATAATGAGTATGGTGCACAGTGCCGTTTTTCCCCGAAAAATTATCACCTGGCAACATGGATCACCACAGCCGATGAAGCACAATTGCAGAAATTTATAGCAACAAAGACAGGTAATATGGCAAAAGACAAAGACGGTAACTGGGTATTTTTAGCTGAAACACCGTTTTTACTTCAAATGGCAGAGCAGGATTATCCTGCTTTAACTTTCCATAGAACTTCGGAATTCAAGCTGGATTAACAGCTAAAATCTGTAATGTACATTTCAATGATTAAGCTGTCTGTTCCGGATAGTTACCGGTTCTTTTAATCAGGGCGGAATTTCTTAATTTGGTAGAAACTAAAACTCCGGATTATATGAAATATTTTTTACTATTATTATCTGCTCTGATTTTCGGGAATGTTTTTTCACAACAATCATATATCATTCCCCGGAATGCAGAGCTCTATGAATTACCTCAGGGAGGTTTTCTTTCATTGAATTTATTGAATAATAAAACGCATATAAAACAATACGATGTTTCCGGAAGCATTGTCTGGGAAGACTCGCTTGCGTTTCAGCTGCCATTGGATTCCGTGCGGTTTAACTGGATCAGCAGGTTTAAGAATTCAGACCAGTATATTATCTCAATGAACAGGAGCATCAGCCAGGATGAAATTATTTTCAATAATGAAAATGATACTGTTATCTATCAGTTTACAAAATTGAATTTACAGACACATCAGTTTGAGAGCCAGCGGCTCGATACAATCATCAGCCGGTATATTTATCCTTTGGAATTTAACGATACTTCCATTTATTTATATGCCTCTTTTGTAGATCCGGCTTATGCTCCTCTGATCAGCCATAATACACTTTCAATTAATTCTGATCTGGAGCTGTCTCTTGTAGCTCCTTATGATTCGGCAGGGGTGGTTAACGGCTATTATTTTCGCTATTATAAATTTGATGATACGATTTATCAGCACAGTTATATCCGGGATTTACATTTCATGAACAGCTATACTCAAGATATGAGCCTTAAAAGCAATCATTACAGAGAACTATCATCTGACCCTCTGGATAATGTACCTCTCTATGAAGATGCTCTGAATAAAGACAGCCTGTTTATGTTTACCCAGCGAACTTCAAACGAATTTGAAACAGGACGGGAATGTGGGATGAAATGGGTGAAATATGATTTAAGTACTATAAATAGCACTGAGTTTTTATTACCACCTCATGAAATAACAGATTATTTTAAGGTTGCAACGGATCGTATAAAAAAGAGGATCGTTGTTTTGACGAATGCAGGAAACCTCTATTTCTATGATTATAATTTCGCTTTGAAGTGTATGCTTTCTTTGGGTTCAGAGGCAAGTTCCGGCAAATTGACAGAGCTGAATGGCCGGATTTACCTGCAGATGGAGGAGGGTGATTATGATGAACTCTCCTTATTGGAGTGTGATGAGCCCGGATTTACAACAGGAATCACTTATACGGATATCGACGTGATAGATATATTTCCGAATCCTTCGTCTGATTTTGTGAATATAAGAAATGATCAAAGCAGGTTGTTATCAGTAAAGCTGTTTTCTACGGATGGAAAGATTATGAAAATCTTAAAAAGCGAAGAAGAGTTGATCCGTATGGATATAAGCTCTCTGGAAGCAGGAATATATCTGATTTCAGTTGAATATGAGAATCATGTGCAAATCGGCAGAATAGTAAAAGAGTAAGCTGTTTATCAATTACGTCCGGATTTTTTATTGAAGGAAACGATTTTATAATTCCTCGAAATAAGGAAGATCCTTAAGCTGGCAGAGCTGCTTTCCGTCTCTGTCGATTTTGAAGATTTTGTGCTCGATCCCGTTTGTCAGGAATAAATAATCTGCATCCAGATGCTGGTTGTAATGGGCTGCCTGATCAAATGTAAGCCCGGAAACGGATATGTTGGGAGCTTTACATTCCACAATGATCCGTGAGTTGGCTTTTCTGTCATATAGTACAAGATCGCAACGTCTGAAAAGAGCGTGAATATTAATGCCATGCTCAATTTTGATAAGCCCTTCCGGATAGTTTCTGAAAGCCGTTACAAAATGAATCACATGCTGGCGTACCCATTCTTCGGGTGTCAGCCGGATCTTTTTTTTCCGGAGCAGGCAAATCACATGGATTGCTTCTCCGGATTTGCTGAGCTTTAACGGTGCTACCGGAAGATTCAGCTCAACCATCATCCGTTAATTCCTTTAGAGCTCATATATTCGTTCAGCTGTTCAATGTCCGTGAAAAGTACTTCCCTGGCTTTGCTTCCCTGATGAGGTCCGATAATTCCGTAAGCTTCCAGCTGATCTACGATACGGCCTGCACGATTATATCCGAGCTTCAGCTTACGCTGTAATAAGCTGGCAGATCCCTGCTGGCTGGAAACAATAATGCGTGCACCTTCCGCAAACATCGGATCGATATCGTTGATATCAAAATCTTTGTCATCTCCTCCGGCTCCTTCTCCAACGTATTCAGGAAGCAGCATCGCTTCCGGATAAGCTCTTTGCGAACCGATAAAGTCACAGATATCGTCCACTTCCGGTGTATCCACGAAACCACATTGCAGACGTGTAAGGTCGTTTCCGGTCGAAATAAGCATATCTCCCATACCAATCAGCTGGTCGGCACCGTTTGAGTCAAGGATCGTTCTGGAGTCAATTTTAGATTGCACACGGAATGCGATCCTTGCCGGGAAGTTCGCTTTAATCATACCGGTGATTACGTTTACGGAAGGCCGTTGCGTAGCGACGATTAAGTGAATTCCAACTGCCCGTGCCAACTGTGCAATCCTTGCAATCGGGCTTTCAACTTCACGTCCTGCAGTCATGATCAGATCAGCAAACTCATCGATCAATACCACAATATACGGAAGGTAATGATGCCCTTTTTCCGGATTCAGCCTTCGCTGGATGAATTTAGCGTTATATTCCTTGATCGTACGAACCTGCGCTTCTTTGAGCAGCTCATAACGTGTATCCATTTCTATACACAGGGAATTCAGCGTATTGATAACTTTGGAGGTATCGGTAATAATCGGATCTTCCGAGTCCGGTAATTTTGCCAAGAAATGCCGTTCAATCTTATTGTATAATGTCAGCTCCACCTTTTTCGGATCTACAAGAACGAATTTCACTTGCGAAGGATGCTTTTTGTAGAGAATGGAGACCAGGATAGCGTTCAGACCAACAGATTTACCTTGTCCTGTCGCTCCGGCAACAAGTAAATGCGGCATTTTTGCCAGGTCGAAGGTAAACGTTTCGTTGGTGATCGTTCTACCGATAACAACAGGCAATTCAAAATCAGAATTCTGGAATTTTTCGGAAGCGATCAGCGAGCGCATGGACACCATGTCACGTTTTCTGTTTGGAACTTCAATACCAATGGTTCCTTTTCCCGGAATAGGAGCGATGATACGGATCCCAAGCGCTGCCAGACTCAAAGCGATGTCGTCTTCCAGGCTTTTTATTTTTGAGATCCGGACTCCCGGAGCAGGAATGATCTCATAAAGTGTTACCGTAGGCCCGACAGTTGCTTTAATTTTTGAAATCTCGATTTTATAATTCTGAAGCGTTTCAACAATTTTATTCTTGTTTTCTTCCAGCTCTCCTTTGTCAATGCTCAGTGTATTACTTCCATAATCTTTCAGTAAATCAATTGGCGGTAGCATGTAACCTGAAAGGTCTAATGTAGGATCGTAATCACCGTAATCCTGGCGCAGGCGATCCGCTTCATCTTCCGAAATTTCAGCATCAGCAGGCTGCGCTACTTCGATCTCGAATTCGTCGGAAGCCTCTGAGGGATCTATTGATGCAGATGAAATATTGGAAGATAATTCAAATTCATCTTCTGCTTTGTTGTAATTATCCTCAATTTCAAATTCATCATCATCTTCCAGATCATCGTCAATATCAAGTGTATGCTTTGTGAATTCGTTTTCCGGATCTTCATCAAAATGAACCGTTTCCCGGAGATTATCTTTTTTTACTTCATTATCTCTGATTGTATTGATGATATGGAAGTCATTTGCGGAATGCTCTTTTCCCGGCTCTTCAGAAGTTTCGTCATCAATTAAATTAATGTTCTTAAACCTGTTCAGGAAGTCTTTGAAATTAAAATTGAACAGCACGACACAACCTATGTAAAGCACCAGTAGCTGAGTAAATAAATTTCCTATCTTCCCTAAAGTAAAATTGAGCCAGGTATTGGAAAAATAACCAAAGGCTCCGCCGAGAAAGTTAATGTGTGAAGCAAAAAGCCCCAGGAACAGAGCCGACCAGAACATGAAAAACAGGCTGATGACAGTCGTTCTTCTGAGTGGAAATAAATCATACTTATAGCCGAACGAATTGTAAATGCCCAACAGGAATAATAAAAATGGAATGACAAGCGAGGAAACCCCGACCCAGCGATATACAAGCAAGTGAGAGAACCATGCCCCGAATTTTCCAAGCCAGTTCCTCATTTCTTCTGTATTAGCCTCAAAAATGAAGCTCCAGAACCCTTTATGGATGACCTTGCTCTGATCCTCCTGCCAGGTAAATAAATAAGAAGTAACTGAAAGAAAAAGGAAGATTCCTGAAATCAGCAGGATGCCTCCGATAATCGCTTTAGGACGCTTTAATTCGTAACGTGCCCTGAAACGTTCCCACGGGTTTTTTGCATTCAGCTTTTCCTTTTGTTCCTCATCAACAGCTTTTTTTGTCTTTTTTTTGCTGTCTTCCTTTGGAGCTTTTATTTCCGGTTCAGGCTTGACTTTTTCTTCGCCGCGTCTGATATATTCATTCTCGTTATTCATGTCCATAATAATCTAGTAAAGATAAATGATTGGAACGTAAAAAAATGAAATAAACAGAGGAAACATCAACAACGTATTGTTAAAGAGAAGAAGGAGCTTTTAAAAACGAAAACAGCCAATAATAACGGATAGGAATAATGTTTTTTATTTCCCTTGCAACAAAAGGAATTCGTCAAAAGTGATGATTTTGAAAAAGTTGGGAACGCTGAACAGTTTTGGATCCAGCTCTTTCTCTTCAATTCTGATCGCCTGATAAATCAAAAACGCTTTTTCGTTCACAGGTACTCTGTATTCGGCAGGAAGGCCTTTGACACCCGAGAAGATGTTCAGATAAACAGGATTGATTTTAGGAAAATAACAAATAGTATCAATTTCGCCATTTGCGGAAATGCGCTTTACGCTTTTGATTTGAAAACCATTCAGCTTTGCTTTTTTATTCAGCTTTTTAAAAGAAAAATCTTTGCTGACGCTGTCTGTTTCTATATGCCGGATCGCATAGAACTGATCATTGCTTTTCAATAAGATATAAGCACGTTTTCTGTTCAGATTTTTAATAGTGGTTTGCCCTCCGAAGCTTTCGGAGTTGGTATCTGTCCGTACCAGGCTGTCCTTTATGTGCAGTGTCAGATAATTGATCCGTTTGGGGAGGCTGTCAGGAGATTTTTGAAGATATACATCGTAAAAAATGGTTCCTTCAAAGGATTTGTATTTTTGAGATAATAGGCTGCTGTTAATAAAAAACAGTAAAAATATCAGGAGAAAATACCGCATAATTTGAACATTCAGGTTATATTCGAATATTTATAAATTCCGTTCTTACGGATAAAAATCGAACCCTAAAATAATAAGTTTATGAAAAAGGAATTGCATTTTGTTGTGAATCCTTCGGAAATCACTGCCGGAACGAGAGGGGCCTCTCTTGGTCCTTATGCGATTATGACTGCAGCCAGGAAAAAGAGGAATCCGCTGTTCAGCCGGTTTCCGATTACCTATGTTCAACACCAAAACCAAGCCTTAGATAAGGATACTGCTACTCAGGAAAAAGCGAAATACATCAGTGAGTTTTCTGAAGTGTTCCGCGCTTTAGCTTCCGAAGTCCGGCAGCTTGCAGAAAATAATAAAATCCCGGTTATACTTTCAGGAGATCACGGTTCGGCAGCAGCGACCATCAGCGCATTGAAGCTGGCGGCTCCCGAAAAAAGGCTTGGAGTTATCTGGGTGGACGCACATGCAGATATTCATTCACCTTATACGACACCTTCCGGAAATATGCACGGAATGCCGCTGGCCATTGCTCTGGGAGCAGACAATAAAGAATGCCGGGTAAATGAATTACCTCCGGACATAGTGGAAAAATGGGATCAATTGAAAAACTTCGGAGGAATCTGCCCGAAAATTTTACCTCAGGATCTGATATATGTTGGAGTAAGAGACACGGAAGAGCAGGAAGATCATATACTGGAAAAACAAGGAATACGAAATTTTGTTGTGGATGATTTTAAGAAATATTCTCCTAAAATCATCGCCGACCGGATTTTGTCCCAATTAGTTGATTGTGATTGGATTTACCTCTCTTTTGATGTGGATTCAATGGATCCGGCGTATAGTTCGTTCGGAACAGGAACACCTGTAGAAAACGGATTGCATCCGGATGAAGCAAAATCATTAATTTTGCACCTGCTTGAGTCGGGAAGAGTAGGGTGCTTTGAAATTGTTGAGGTGAATCCCTGTCTGGACAATAAAGCAAATCGGATGGCTGAATTAGCCTTCGATGTGTTGGATAGTGGTATTAAAGTTTTAAGTGAAGCGAAGTAAATGGAAGAACAGATTAAAAAAGTCTTATTAGAAAACAGTCAGGAATTATTCGGAGAACAAATTGAAGAAAAGCTAATCCAGTTTCAGCAGACCAGAAGAGAGTTTGAAGGGGACGTGACGCTGGTGACTTTTCCTTTTTCAAAAATCCTCAAGTCTAAACCGGACGAAGTGGCAAACAAAATAGGGGCTTTTTTAAAAGAAAGGATGGCTTCCGTTAAAAGCTATAATGTTATTCAGGGATTTTTAAATATTGTCATTGAAGATAATTTTTGGATAAATCAACTGAATGAAATCGCGAAAGAGGCTCTGTTTGGTTATTCGGAACCGAATTCCAAATCATTGAAAATGGTAGAATATTCTTCTCCGAATACTAATAAGCCCTTGCATCTGGGACATTTGAGAAATATTTTCCTGGGATATTCTGTTTCGGAAATTCTGAAAGCGAACGGTCACAAAGTGATTAAAACACAGATTATTAACGACCGTGGAATTCATATTTGTAAAAGTATGCTGGCATGGGAACGTTTTTCTCCGGTAAATGAAAAAGGAGAACGTGAAACGCCTCAAAATACCGGGATAAAAGGAGATAAGCTGGTCGGAAAATACTATGTGGAGTTTGATATTCATTTTAACAATGAAGCCAAAGAGATCATTGCACAGTGGGAAGCAGGCCGGTTTGATGGTTTTCCAAAGGAAATAACAGCTGAATACGAAAAACTGGAAAAGGCAAAAGCCGAGAAGTCAGACGATGAAAAAGCTGTTAAGGAGATCAATGCTAAAATCAAGGATTTAGCGAAAAACCAGACAACGATTCTTCGTGATGCAAAAGAAATGCTGGTGAAATGGGAGGCACGTGATCCGCAGGTCTATTTGTTGTGGACAACGATGAACGGCTGGGTGTATGATGGATTTGAAGCAACTTACCAGACAATGGAAGTGGATTTTGATAGGTTGTACTACGAATCAGATACATTTATCCTTGGAAGAGATGTTGTGATGGAAGGCCTGAAAAAAGGAATTTTTTACCGGAAAGAAGACGGTTCTGTATGGATTGACCTGACGGCGGATGGAATGGACGAAAAGCTGCTGCTTCGCTCGGATGGAACTTCTGTTTACATGACGCAGGATATCGGAACTGCTATTGAGCGTTTCAAAGATTATCCGGATCTGGACGGGATCATTTATACGGTGGCAAATGAGCAGGACTATCATTTTAAAGTGCTGTTCCTGATTTTGGATAAGCTGGGATATGATTGGGCAAAAAAATGCTATCACCTGTCTTACGGAATGGTGGATTTACCGACAGGACGTATGAAATCCCGCGAAGGAACGGTAGTTGATGCGGATGACCTGATGGCGGAAATGATAGAGGAAGCCAATAAGATGACAGCAGAGAGAGGACATCTCGAAGGGTTGACAAAAGAACAGGTTGCGGAACTGAACCATACGATCGGAATCGGAGGATTAAAATATTATCTGCTGAAGATTGACCCTAAAAAACGCATGATGTTCAATCCGCTGGAGTCAGTGGAATTGAATGGACATACAGCTCCGTTTGTTCAGTATGGATATGCCCGGATTCAGTCATTGCTGAGAAAGGCAAAATCAGAAAATATTGCATTGACAACAGTAACCAAATTAGCGATAGAAGATATAAATCTGATCAAGAGCTTACTGCGTTTTCGAAATGTAATCGACGAGGCTGCTCATTCCTATTCTCCGTCTTTAGTCGTTAATTATTGTTTTGAATTGACGAAAGAGTTCAACAGCTATTACCAGTCGATAAATATTCTGAAAGAGGAAGATACGGAGTTAAGAGCTTCCCGTTTGATTCTTTGCGAAAATATCGGAAAAGTGATACAGTTGGGAATGCAGTTGCTTGGAATTAAAGTCCCTGACAGAATGTAGTTTGTAACTTTACACTATGAATCAGATTAAACTTTTTGAAAGCATACAGATAAGAACCGTTTGGAACGAAACAGATGAAAAGTGGTATTTCGTAGTGACGGATGTGGTGCAGGTTTTGACCGGCACACCTAATCCAGGTGACTACATAAAGAAAATGCGTAAGCGGGACGAAGAACTTGCCAAAGGGTGGGGACAATTTGTCTCCCCCCTTTTGGTGGACACCGCAGGTGGTAAGCAAAAGCTGAATTGTGCCAATGCTCAAGGACTTTTGCGTATCATTCAATCAATACCTTCGCCAAAGGCAGAACCGTTTAAACTTTGGTTAGCTCAGATTGGCTCGGACAGATTGGAAGAAATTGAAAACCCTGAATTAGCTACTCAACGTACAAGGGAGCTCTATAAACTTAAAGGTTATCCTGATGATTGGATTGAAAAGCGTATGCGGAGTATCGCTATTCGTGAGGAACTGACAGAAGAGTGGAAAAACAGAGGAGTAAAAGAACAGATTGAATACGCGATCCTGACAGCAGAGATTTCCAAAGCTGCATTTGGGCTTACTCCTAAAGAATACAAGGAAGTGAAAGGCTTGAAAAGCCAAAATCTGCGTGATCATATGACGGATTTGGAACTCATTTTTTCTATGTTGGGAGAAGCTTCAACAACTGAAATTGTAAGAAAGAAAAATCCAAAAGGATTTATTGAAAATAAAAAAGTAGCTAATCAAGGTGGAAAAATTGCAGGAGATGCAAGAAAAGCATTGGAATTGGAAACAGGAACAAAAGTGGTTTCATCAGAAAACTATTTACCCGAAATGCCAAAGAAGAATCAGCTTAAAAAAGGGAAAAAACAATAAATCTCAGTTTTCTGTGCTTTATATAAAAGTAAAAATCCGAAAACTTATGTTTTCGGATTTTTTATTTTTTGACTTTTGGATATAAGCAGTTGTTCTGATATCCTAAAATCCTGTTGTCATAAAGTCTTTTGCCTTATATCTGACATCTTATAATATCTGCTTACTGCTTATCCTTCAATAAATCACGGATCTCAGTAAGAAGTACTTCTTCTTTTGTAGGAACTGGTTCTGCAGCAGGAGCTTCCTCTTCTTCTTTCTTTTTAATGGTTTGCAATCTGTTCATTCCTTTAACAAGCATAAACAAAACAAAACCGATGATAATGAAGTTGATGATCGCAGCCAGGAATTTCCCATACTTTAACGCTCCCCAGGCAAGCTCTTCCAGGTTTTTTACACCTGCTGCCTCAATAGCCGGATTCAGAATAGCCGGTGTGATAATATCAGCAACAAGAGAATTAACAATTGCTGTAAATGCAGCTCCAATTACTACGGCAACTGCCAGATCTACCACGTTACCGCGCATTAAAAATGCTTTGAATTCTTTTAACATATCTATCTTATTTGTTGAAAACGCAAATTTAAAATATTATAACACAAAAAGTTCTTAATTATTCACAAGTTTTTTCTTCCAGAAGTGAATCGCCACATTCGGAGCAAAACTTATTGTTGTAATCATTTTCATGGCCACATTCAAAACATTTGATCGTATGTCTGAATTTCTGCTTTACAACTTCTCCGGTAATGATCCCGGTAGGAACGGCAATAATAGCATATCCCGCCAGCATGATGACGGATGAAGTGAATTTACCGATCATGGTATGCGGAACAATATCTCCGAATCCGACTGTTGTAATGGTGACAATTCCCCAGTAAATGCTTGAAGGAATACTTTCAAAACCGGGAGTGCCGTCTTCAATAACATACATGAACGACCCTAATAAAACAACCAGTATAAATATGAATGACATAAAAACGGCAATTTTATACAGGCTGGCTTTCATTGCCTGCGCAAGCGCATATCCTTCGGATATGAAACGGAAGAGTCTCAGGACTTTAAATACACGCAGTAAGCGAACAATCCGGATCACCTGAATGGTTTGATAACCCGTAATCCAGAGAGAAATAATAGATGGGAAAACTGCCAGGAAATCAATGATTCCCCACATTCCGAAAGCATATTGTTTCCGGTTTTTTGCGGAATAAACTCGCAGACAATATTCAACAAGAAAACAAACCGTGAAGAACCAGTCCAATGAATAGATCAGCGTATGATAACGATGATTAACGGAGGGAATGCTGTGTAATACGATCGTAATGATGCTGGCGATGATCATAAGCATAATAACGATGTCAAACAGCTTTCCTAAAGGCGTATGCGCATTGAAGACAATATCATTAATCCGGTTTCTGAGATCAATTGTATCGCTGATTCCCTTTACAAACTCTTTCGCCGTTTTATGTTCCTTTGTTTTTTTCATCCGGCATTGAAGTTAATTATTTTAAAATAATCACTTCAAAATTTATTTTAAATTAACGCTTTAAGCTCATTTATAAAGCGTTCGGCAAACCCGTTTGCTGTGATTTCGCTATGGCTTTCAGAGTAAATGCGGATGATGGGCTCAGTATTACTTTTACGCAGGTGAACCCATTCTTTCCCAATGTAAATTTTCACACCGTCTGTTGTGTCTACTTCTCCGTCTTTGTATTTTTCAGCAATTTCAGCCAGCAGCTTGTCAACATTTATTTCCGGTGTCAGCTCAATTTTATTTTTTGAGATCACGTATTTAGGATAACTGTCTCTCAATTGAGAAATCGGCATTTTTTTCTGTGCGAGATGGGTCAGGAATAAAGCAATACCTACCATTGCGTCACGTCCGTAATGCAGTGCCGGATAAATAACTCCTCCGTTTCCTTCGCCGCCGATAACAGCGTCTATCGCCTTCATTTTTTCTACCACATTCACTTCTCCCACGGCTGCCGCTTCATATTTTAATTCTTTCGCTTCCGTTACATCTCTTAAAGCACGTGTGGAAGATAAATTAGATACCGTATTTCCCGGAGTATTGGAAATTACATAATCTGCAACCGCAACTAATGTATATTCTTCTCCGAACATGCTTCCGTCTTCACATACAAATGCGAGGCGATCCACATCCGGATCAACGGTTATTCCCAGATCAGCATTATTTTCCCTGATAGCTTCGGCTAAATCTCCCAGATGCTCAGGAAGCGGTTCCGGGTTGTGAGGAAAATGCCCGGTCGGCTCGCAGTAAAGCTCCGTAATTTGTGTTACTCCCAGCTTTCTTAAAAGCGCAGGGACGGCAATGCCGCCGGTAGAATTTACAGCATCTACAACTACTTTAAAGTTTGCCTCTGTAATTGCCTGAACATCCACCAAAGGTAATTGAAGAATCAGATCAATATGACGTTCAATATAGTCACTTATCGTTGTTTTTATTCCTAAATCATCAACTTCGGAAAACTCATAGGCATCGGAAGCCGCGATGCGGATGATCTCTTCGCCGTCTTTTCCTGAGATAAATTCCCCACGGCTGTTCAGTAATTTTAAAGCATTCCACTGTTTTGGATTATGGCTGGCAGTAAGGATAATTCCTCCGTCCGCTTTTTCCATAGGAACAGCGACTTCGACGGTTGGAGTAGTGGATAATCCAAGATCGATGACATTAATTCCCAATCCGATTAATGTGGAAGATACGAGTGTACTTACCATTTCACCTGAAATACGTGCATCACGGCCGATAACAACCTTCATCTTTTTTGAAGGATTCCCGGATTTTAACCATGTCCCGTAAGCTGCTGCAAATTTTACAACATCAACAGGTGTTAATCCTTCATTTACCGGGCCGCCGATCGTTCCGCGTATTCCTGAAATTGATTTGATAAGTGTCATTATTTATTGCATTGAACGTTTAAACTCAATCATTTTAAGGCATGCAATGGCGGTGTCAGTTCCTTTATTTCCGTGCTTTCCTCCTGAGCGATCAAGTGATTGCTGTATGTTGTCGTCAGTCAGAACGCAGTACATCACCGGTGTGTTATATTCCAGTCCTACCTGCATTAAACCTTGTGTTGCACCCTGGCAGACAAAGTCAAAATGACGGGTTTCTCCCTGAATAACGACGCCAATCGCAATTGCTCCGTCAATATCCGTATTGTCCAGCAGCAGCTGGCATCCTAACGGTAACTCAAATGTTCCGGGAACGTAGCGAACCATGATGTTCTCCTCTTTTACACCATTTTCCAGCAAAGCTGTTTTTGCTCCGAATAGTAAAGCGTTTGTGATAGAGTCGTTCCATTCAGAAACAACAATGCCGATCTTAAAATCGGCACCATTTGGAACAGTATTTTTATCGTAATCCGATAAATTTTTAAAGGCTGTTGCCATATATCAAATTAATTTTGTGTTCTTGAAATATATTTTGAAATTGCTTTTTGGCTAGCAAAATTCGGGTATTCATTCTCAATACGTGTATATAGTTCAAATGCTTCTGCTTTTTGATTCAGCTTTTCAGCAACCAGCGCCGCTTTGAATAAATTTTCAGGCGTTGTTTTGTCGTTGACATTTTTCTTGGAAGCTTTCAGATATAGTTCTTTTGCTTCTTTATAGTTTTTCAGCTCCGACTGACAATCACCCTGCAGGCTGATAACAGCAACAGAAAGGAACGTGTCGTCCAGCTTTACACCTTGCAATTCTTTCAGCGCATTTTTGTATTCACCTTTTTCCATCAGCGTGCGGGCAAGAATAAACTGATTGATTTCCCCACCGATTTTTCCGTCGAATTTCTTAACACCTCTGCGCGCCTCATCAATCGCTAAATCCACTGAATCCGCAGCCGCGTAATTAAGTGCGGCATAGTAAGAATCCTTTGACTTCTCATTATTCGGTCTGAATATGAAATAGTCATAGGCAAAATATCCAAGTACAGCTACTACGACCGCACCACCGATATAAGTTACCAATCTTACTGTTTTATTGTTTTTCAGCGCTTCTCTGAATTTGAATTCCGTGATATTGTCAATCATTTTCGCAATTTTAGTGATGCAAAAATAATTTTTTTTTCAAATATTCAAGCGTTTTTGTCGGATATGTTCATTTTATCGTTAAAGTATTGGCAATATAAAATGATATCCGTATCTCTGCTTGATTTTATTTTCTTAGTTTTGCCTTGTATTTTTTAGGATTTCAGAATGCAGTTAGCAAGTAGATTATCAAAATTAGAAGAATCGGCTACGTTAGCCATGTCACGTCTGGCAAGAGAACTAAAAGCGCAGGGGAAAGACATTATTTCACTTTCACTGGGCGAGCCTGATTTTCATACTCCTCAGTTCATAAAAGATGCTGCGATTGAAGCATTGAATAATAACTTTACTACCTATCCGCCTGTTCTGGGGTACGATGACCTGCGGGATGCAATTGTGGAGAAATTTAAAAGAGATAACGGATTAAACTATAAACGGGAAAATATTATTGTTTCTACCGGAGCAAAACAATCGATTGCCAATGTGGTGTTCAGTTGTGTCGGTGAAGGAGATGAAGTGCTGATTCCTGCCCCTTACTGGGTTTCATATATTGAAATTGTTAAAATGGCGGACGGGACTCCGGTGGTGATTCCGACGACAATGGAAACAGATTTCAAACTGACAGCAGACGCTCTGGAAAAAGCAATTACACCAAAAACAAAGATGCTGATCTATTCATCACCGTGTAATCCGACAGGTTCTGTTTACAGTTATGATGAATTGAAAGCGTTGGCAGCAGTTATTGAGAAATATCCCGATCTGATTGTAATTTCCGATGAAATTTATGAGCATATTAACTTTAAAGGAAAACATGAGAGCCTGGCGCAGTTCGCTGCTATTTTCAATCAGGTGGTAACCATTAACGGTGTATCGAAAGCCTGGGCGATGACCGGATGGCGTTTGGGATATATCGGCGCGCCGGTTGAAATTGCAAATGCGTGCAATAAAATTCAGGGACAGTTTACTTCCGGGACAAATTCTATCGCGCAGAAAGCGGCGGTTGCGGCGGTTAAAGCCGACGTTTCCGTTCTGACGGACATGGTTGCAGCTTTTAAAAACAGACGGGATCTGTGCCTGCGTTTATTGAATGAAATTCCGGATATGAAATGCAGTATTCCTGACGGAGCATTTTATTTATTTCCGGATATATCTGCGTATTTCGGTAAAAAATACGGTAATAAGGTTATCCGCACAGCGAACGATCTGTCCATGTATTTATTAGATGAGGCAAACGTTGCATTGGTGACCGGAGAAGCTTTTGGTAATGAAAAATGCATCCGCATTTCGTATGCGACTTCTGAAAATATCTTAGAAGAAGCGATCAGCCGGATTAAAATTGCTTTGGCAAAACTGCAGTAAATGAATATAGAAGAATTATTTCGTTCATTTTCATCTAAAAAAATCATTGTCATCGGAGACGTGATGATGGATACATATATTAAGGGAAGCGTAGCACGTATCAGTCCTGAAGCGCCTGTTCCGATCGTTAATCTTTCCCTGAAAGAGGATCGTTTGGGCGGAGCAGCAAATGTTGCTTTAAACCTGATTGCTTTGGGAGCAACCGTATTTGTTGCTTCTGTGATCGGAGAAGATGACAATGGAAATAAAATGGTGGAATTATTGGAGGAAAACGAGATCCATTGTGCTGCATTGCTGAGAAGCGCTGAACGGCAAACAACAGTTAAAACTCGGGTTTTAGGAAACAACCAACAGCTGCTGCGTATTGATTCGGAGCAAACGGATGATTTGAAAACTTCTGAGGAGGAACAATTGATTGAATTGATTGAGAATCTGATCCGCATAGAAACGGTTGACGCGATTATTTTTGAAGACTATAACAAAGGCGTTTTAACGGAGCGTGTCATTCAGAAGATTATTTCCGTAGCAAATGAGAAAAATATTATAACGACGGTTGATCCTAAGAAGAAAAACTTTTTTTCCTACAAAAACGTGACACTTTTTAAGCCGAACCTGAAAGAGTTGAAAGAAGGTTTGGATGTTCAGTTCGATTTGAAAAGTGATTTTCCCGCTTTTGAAAACAGTATTCGTCAGCTGGCAGAAAAACTGAACAACGATATTTCATTTGTAACTTTATCGGAACACGGAGTTTTCATAAAAGACAGTAAAGAAAAGTATCATATTCCTGCGCATGTTCGTAATATTGCGGATGTGAGTGGAGCAGGAGATACCGTTATCAGCGTGGCAAGCTTGTGTCTGGCGGCAGGCATTTCGCTGGAGAATGTAGCACAAATATCTAATATTTCAGGTGGTCTGGTGTGTGAGGAAGTAGGTGTGGTAAGTATAAATAAAGAAAAGCTGGAACAGGAAATAAAGCGTATTATCGGAGAAGAAATAAAATGAGCAAAGAAGTAAAACCTTACGGACAGGAAGATAAGACTAAGAAAGCAGAGGTAAAGGAAATGTTTGATAACATTTCTTCAAAATACGATTTTTTAAATCATTTTTTATCTGTCGGAATTGACAAATTATGGCGTAAAAAAGCGATCCGTCAACTCCGTCCGGTTCAGCCGAAAGTCATTCTGGATATTGCTTCCGGAACGGGCGACTTTGCTTTAGAGGCATTGTCTCTGCATCCGGCGAAAATTGTCGGTGTGGATATTTCCGAAGGGATGCTGGAAGTGGGACGTAAAAAAATGAAGAAGAAGCACGTTGACCATATCATTACGATGGAAGTCGGTGATTCCGAAAATCTGAAATACGAAGACAATACTTTTGATGCCCTGACAGTTGGTTTTGGTGTGCGGAATTTCCAGGACCTGGAAAAAGGCCTTTCGGAAATGCTTCGGGTAGTTCGTCCGGGAGGAAAAATTGTAATTCTTGAATTTTCAAAACCCAAAGCTTTTCCGGTGAAGCAATATTATGCATTTCATTCTAAGTACGTTATCCCATTCTTTGGCAGAATGATTTCTAAAGATTCCAGTGCTTATACGTACCTGCCGGAGTCGATTCAGGCTTTTCCGGAAGGAAAAGATTTCGAAGCCATCATGAAAAAGTTAGGCTACAAAGAGGTATATCTGATTCCTTGCTCAGGAGGAATAGCAACCATTTATGCCGGAACAAAATAAAATATCCTGACGATTTTTTCGTTTTTTAAAATAATGAAGTACTGGTTGTTGTTTATAATGTGTGGTATTGGCTTTCTGAGTTTTTCTCAGAGAGAAAAGGTCATGAATTACCGTAAGTTCGACCAGCGCATCATGCATTTTGGATTTACCTTAGGTGCAAATATGACTTCCGTTAAAGTGACCCCCCGTTTGGATGCTTATTCGAATTATGATCTTTTGCAGGTTGAGAATATTCCGCAGCCGGGAGCGCAGGTAGGTGTACTGACCACCATTAAGCTGGGAATTCCGATTTTCAGGCTTCGTTTTATCCCGACCATTTCATTCCAGGAGAAGCTGTTTCGCTATAAATACCTGATGTTTGGAGGTACGTTGAATGAACCTTATGTCAATGAGGAGCGTGTCGGATCTGTTAATCTCGACTTCCCTTTAATGCTTCAATTGAGAACCTTGAGGGTGAATAATTTTGCAGCGTATGTTCTGGGAGGTTTTCAGTATTCTCTGGATTTACAATCGCAGGAAAAAGCGACACAATCGGATCTGGACCCATTTCTGAAGTTTAAAAAGCACGACTACCAGTTCCAGGTTGGGGGAGGAGTGGAATTTTTCTTCCCGTTTTTCAAGATGGGAATTGAAGTAAAGATGTCACAAAGCTTTAAGAGCACCTTCATTAACGACAATACGTATATTTCTAATCCAATTGACCGGATGCTGCAACGCACATGGTGGTTTTCTCTGATTTTTGAAGGCTAAATGATACAGACTGTTGATTTGGTAGTTTCTCCGGAAGAAGCGAAGAATGATATTTTTCTGAAAAAGCAGCTTGAAAAAGAATTGCGCCTTCGGGATGTTGATTTTGAATTCCGCTGGTTGAAACGCTCGGTAGATGCACGAAAGAAACAAATAAAGATCAACGCTCGGTTTGAAGTTGCAGTAGGAGAAGCTTTTCCGGAACGACCGGATTATTATCAGCTGAAAGATGTTTCATCAGCTCCGGAAATTCATATTGTCGGTGCAGGTCCTGCGGGATTATATGCTGCTTTGCGCGCGATAGAGCTGGGATTCCGCCCGGTTGTTTTTGAACGGGGAAAAGATGTTCGGGAACGAAGAAGAGATTTGGCGAAAATCAATAAGGAGCAGGTTGTAAATCCGGAATCCAATTATTGTTTTGGCGAAGGAGGTGCGGGAACATATTCTGACGGTAAGCTGTACACACGTTCTAAAAAGCGGGGAGATGTTCAGAAAGCGCTGGAATGGTTCGTGCATTTTGGCGCTACGGAAGATATTCTGATCGACGCACATCCACATATCGGAACAAATAAGCTGCCTCACATTATTGTAGCAATGCGGGAAGGTATTCGCAAAGCTGGAGGAGAGGTACGTTTTCATTCGAAGCTGACAGATATTTTCATTGAAAATAACGAGCTGACAGCCATTGAAATTAACCATAAGGAAAAAATTATCTGCTCCAATCTTGTGCTGGCAACAGGCCATTCTGCAAGAGATATTTTTGAGTTGTTGCATAAAAGAGGAGTGAAGCTGAAAGCAAAAGGATTTGCGTTGGGTGTCCGGATAGAACACACGCAGGAATTGATCGATACCTTGCAATATCATGGGCGTTTAAATGATGAGTTTTTGCCTCCGTCAAGTTATTCATTAGTGACGCAGGTGGATGGAAAAGGTGTCTATTCTTTTTGTATGTGTCCCGGTGGAATCATTGCACCTTGTGCTACGGAAGAAGGTGAAGTGGTGACAAATGGCTGGTCACCGTCGAAGCGTAATAATCCGTATTCCAATTCCGGGATCGTGGTACAGATAGACACGGAGGATTTTGAGAATTTCGAAAACGATCCGTTTGTTTGCCTGAATTTTCAGAAATCAGTGGAGAAAACCTGTTGGGAAGCCGCAGGAAAAACGCAGCAGGTTCCTGCTCAGCGAATGCTGGATTTTGTCAATGGAAAAAAATCGGCTGATTTCCCAAGGAGTTCCTATCAGCCCGGAATTGTAAGCTGTGACCTGAATCAGGTTTTGCCACCGGCAATTGCTAAACGTTTACGGGAGGCTTTTAAAGATTTCGGACGTAAAATGCCCGGATATCTGACAAATGATGCGGTTTTGCACGCGCCTGAATCACGGACAAGCTCTCCTGTTCAGATTCCCAGGAATCCTGAAACATTAGAGCATATTGAGATAAAAGGACTTTTTCCGTGCGCCGAAGGTGCCGGATATGCCGGTGGAATTATTTCCGCTGCAATTGACGGTATGAAATGCGTGGAAGCGATTGCCGGTAAGTTAGAAATAATTTCAAAACAGATTTAAATTACTTCTGAACGAGATTTATTCTATAAAAACTTGTTTTATTTCCTCTCTTTCTTTCAAAAGATTGTAAATTTTTCCGTCTAATATTTTTTTCTCATATACGATTGCAATAATTTTGAGAATCGCAGGACCTCTTCCGACTGATTTTAATTCTTCTGTTGTAAAATCACATGAGAGTTGATTTCCGGGAAATAATTTTTGAATTTTTTTGTTTTGCCCATGGATTTCAAATAAAACGGAATCCGCATTGCTGACCATACCTGTGGAAAGTGTGTAATTGGAAGATAAGTGTGGAGCAGAAGAATTTATCTCGTTCATAGAGGGAATCAGCTTTGTCGCTGTAAGTTCAAAAGCAGGCCATGTAAAACCTTTTGCTTTCCATGTTATAGTATCAACAAAATTAATTTGAATAATTGATGTAATATCAAATTGTGATTTTATAGGATTATAAGTGTTATCATTATTAGGATATAAATTTTGAGGAGAGTAATGATTGGAAAAATTAAATTTTAAGGCAGTTACTGTTACAGTATCAGCAGAAACAAAATTTTTCCCATTATCAGCGGTGAAGGCAGCTATATATCCGTATTTAAATCCGGTTAGTCCATTCATCGCCATTTTATTGTATATTTTATAACGGCCTCTGTCGATGGCAACTAAAGTTGCACTTTCTTCCTCGAATATTGGAACGTAATAACTGTCAGTAACAGATTCAAAATAATATTCACAGGTATTATTATCAGTTTTAGCTTCCGGATTATAATTGGTGGCTGAGGGGTCGGTACAACCTTCTTTTTTGCAGCCCATCAATACTCCTGTTATTAAAGCGAAAATTTTAAATCGGATTTTCATAATATTTTATTTTGACGGTGAACATAAAGATTCAGGCAATAGAAAAATAATGGTCTTATTCCAGCTATGTTGCGAATAAATTGTTCTTTTTTTACCAGTGGCTAATTCTAAAAATCCCCTTATTCGATATTGTGAAAAAGAAAATGTGCTTGTCAGAAGTAACAAAATCCAATAGAGTTTTCCCAAAAGTTTATCGTTTTAAGTAAGTTTTTAATTAACGATTGATAAGACTTCAAGGTTGATATGGGTATAGATTTACATCAAAAACGTAAATGCTTCACCGTATCTCCGTTGTTGATGAGCTGATTCAATGATTCAATTCCCAGTTCCAGATGCGTATCCACAAACTGAGCCGTCACCTTCGTATCACTTTCACTTGTTTTTACTCCTTCCGGGACCATTGGCTGATCGGAAACTAACAACAATGCTCCAGTCGGAATCTGATTGGCAAATCCTACGGAGAAAATAGTAGCCGTTTCCATATCGATCGCCATTACCCTGATTTGATGAAGGTATTCTTTAAAATCTTCGTCATGTTCCCAAACCCGTCTGTTGGTCGTATAAACAGTTCCTGTCCAATAATCTAACGAATGATCACGGATAGTGGTAGAAATTGCCTTTTGCAGCGCAAATGCAGGTAATGCAGGAACTTCTGGCGGGAAATAATCGTTAGAAGCTCCTTCTCCGCGAATGGCTGCTATGGGTAAAATAAAATCTCCTACATTGTTTTTCTTTTTTAATCCACCACATTTACCTAAAAACAACACTGCTTTTGGCGAAATAGCGGAGAGCAGATCCATTAATGTTGCTGCAGAAGCGCTGCCCATTCCGAAGTTTATAATTGTGATCCCGTTGGCTGTTGCACATTGCATTGGTTTTCCATGACCGATAATAGGAACATCGAATTTATCGGCAAATTTCTCAACGTAATTAATGAAATTGCACACTAAAATATATTTTCCGAAGTTTTCCAGTTTTTCTCCTGTATATCGCGGCAGCCAGTTGCTGACAATTTCCTCTTTAGTTTTCATGTGATTTAATGATTTTATAATTGTATAAATTGTTGTTTGAATGAATAACCAGCTGATAAATACCGGCGCTCACGTGGTCTAAATTAACAGAATTAGCCGAAAAATCAAAGTTTACCGGAATGATCCGCCCGCTGACGTCAACAAGCTGAACTTTATCAACAGCTAAGCTGCCAAGGATAAAGAGCGTATGGTTAGCAGGATTCGGATATACTTTAAAAGGTAACTCATCTGAACTTTTAAATAGGCTTATCTGACCAATGTAAGCCTGAAAATTAGGTTTTGTTGCTACAATATCAACAGGGAAATCCGGAGATAAATCCAGCTGGTTGAAAATTATGGAATGATCACTGCTTTGGCCAAAAGCAATGACAGAATCATTTTGAGACAAGCTTATAAAAGCATCATCTTCATTGATGAGGAGATGGATGCTTGTGCTCGTGTAAGGAATCACCGAAAGGTGTTGGGCGAGGAGCGTTCCTTTTTGGTTTACTCTCATTTTTAAAGTCGGATCACCAAATAATATCCAGGTTTGCATAACTTCTTCCCCGTAAGTGGTCGGATATTTTTCCAGCATACTGAGCTGAGCATTATAAAAAGCTGCTCCCAGTGTGGATTTATAGCTGGAAGAATTCGGATTGATTAATCTTGCGAATTCATCCTGAGTTTCCATCGGAGGAGCCCAGGACATCAGAATGGAGGAACCTGTAAAAGCAACACTTCCCGTATTTTGATTATTCTTCTGAGCAAAGGTAAATGCTTCTGCCATACAATTCAGACCAATATATTTCCCGTTGTTGCAGGCCGCCGAAATCACAACCGGTAGCTTGTTGTAGTTTTCCAGCTGCTGTACGTGCATTGTGAAAAAGCTACCTGTGTTAAGTACGCTGAAATCTCCATGGCCGGTATAAAAGATAAATCCTTTTCCTGCATTAATGGCATTCTTTATATCTGTTGCAGTTGGATTGCCCGTACTGTCTGAATTTCCCTGAGATCCGTCGAAATACTCGTAAGCCTGCATCTGAGCAGAATCTGAAAGATATATCCCGATAGCACGAAGGTGTTCCCAATCAGTTTCATTGTCATCCCCAATATTTGTGCCCTGATCCGAGCCCATCAACATGACATTTTTTTCATAATTATCCTTTAGATAATAACCTTCATAATGGATGGTCTTATTTATTAATACTGCGTTCTCAGCTTCTGTTCCGGAAAAACGCCCGACAAGCAGTTCCGGTGCAAAATCTGTCCCGTCAATAAATCCGTAATATGTGTCACTGTAATAATCGTCGCTTAAAACCTGCTTGTACAGGTAAGACGGAATTTCAGAGTGCTCTCCTACAAGCAATACATATAAAATATCCGGAATAGAATCATACCAGGATTCGATCCTGGCCTTTATGTCTTCCGGAAAAATGGTGTTGTCATCCAATTTAAGAAAATGGCTTTTTATTCCTGTTTTAGCTTTCCAGCCGGCAAACTTTCTTATTAAGCTGTCAGAAGTATTTCTGTAAATGATCAATAGCTCTCCTTTTTCTCCGATCGGCTGGTATTTGGATTGAAATTCGGAAAGATCTTTTTGTGAGAAAATATCTTTGGTAGAAGTAAACGCTCTTGCCTGATGAATTTCGTTGATCCCGTCTGTCGCTGTTTTTTCCAGTTGAACAGTAAACTGAGTGTACACTTTCAGCGTATTTGTTTCTTCCTGATATTTGAACGGATAAATATGAAAGGTTTGTTTTCTTGTATCTCTGGCAATGACCGGAGTGAAGCTCTGGAAATTCTTTTTGGGAAAAAATGCTTCTGGTGAAAATGCTTCAATAAAATAGCTCGTGTCATAATAAGATGTCTGGCCGTATTGCTTTTCCAGTCCTTTTGAAACAGGGAAATGCATATGATCAATAGTAATGCTGTCTGTGAACCGGATTTTAAGCGTATAGTCGCCTTTACCGGGAATATCTGCAGAGAAACTAAAAAAAGGAAGCGCAGGAGCATTATACTGATAGCACTGGTTTAATGGAGGTTTTAGAGCGAGTTCCTGTGAATTATCATTTTTTAAGAAATCAAAGGATGATTTAATATCAAATGTTTTTTTCTCTTTTACCTGATTGTAAACAGCAGAAAAACAAAAGATTAAAAAAAAACAGATAATTTGTTTCACAATTAACACAAAGGTTTAAAAATAACACCGCTTTATAAAAAAACGAGATTTTTTCGAAATATATTGTTTTCAACAAACTTTTTATATCTTTACGACGTTAATTGTTTGAAAAATTATTAAAATAAAAAATTATGAAAAAAATTTACGCTTTAGTAGCAGGTTTAGTTTTGACAGGGGCTGTTAATGCACAGTCAATTACTTTGGCTGGTCACACTGCAGGAGCTTTTGCTTTTGATCAGACACATACTGTACCGGGTCTTGCAAGTTTAACTGACGGAGGAAGTCCTGCAAGTTATTTGGGAGGTACAGGTTCTACAGATGTAACGCAAGGTGGACAAACTTATACATTGAATAACTTTGGACTTGTTCAGATTTTTGATGAAAATGACGGAGTGGTTGCAGGAACTGTAACTGGTGTTTCTTTTTTAGCATCAAAAGTAGTTGACGGAGGAAATTCATCTAAGGTAAGAGTATCCATCAATACGGTTGAGACAGTTACTCAAGGAGGAGAATCTTTTATTGTTAAAGGTGCTGAACTTGCTTTTACAGAAGTACCTTTAAGTTCTATTAGTACTGCTACTTCCGGGGCTGGTTTTGCTACAGTTACTTATAATGGCGCTATCGCAGGAGCAACTAATAACTCATTTACATTCACCACGCCTGCTACGATCCCAGCTTCTAAAAAAGTAATGGCTTTTATTAGCATTCCACAAGGAGCAGGTGATACGTTAGCTATTTATACAACTGTAAACTCAGATATGGGGGCATTACCTCCAACAATGGTAGATTGGAAATATACAGGATCAAATTCTGGTGATTATTATGGATACCAATCAATCGCTCAGGGGTCATTCCAAAGCTATGCGGACAGCTGGTCAGCTGAGGTAGCGAATCTGTTATATGCAACAATTTTGCCAGAGACTACTTCAACAACTACCCTTGCTGGAAAAGTAGTAACTGTATATCCTAATCCTGCTAATGAAGTATTAAACTTCAGCATTGAAGGGGTATCGGTTAATAATGTTGATATCTACTCTTTGGATGGTAAAAAAGTATTATCTAACGAATTTAATGGTGTTTCTAATGGTTCTGTAAATGTTTCAGGCTTAGTAAACGGAGCTTACATTTATGAATTGTCTACATCTCAAGGAGCAGTTAGAGCTAATTTTATCAAAAGATAATTAACAATCGCTGATTTTTCAAAGATTGCTTTATTTTATATTAAAGAGCATCAGGAGTTTTCTGATGCTCTTTTTTATTATGTTAATATATCTTTAGGTTTGAAAAATGAGTTGTAATAAACTTAATTATTTGTTCACAGATTTAAAGTGAAATTGCCAAAAGCGTTTGAGTAAAAAACTATCTAGTTCAGGAAGAATGGCAGGATATGACATTGACATCACAATGTGTTGATCGTGGAACAGATAGCGCAGGATGCTTGTTCTATGGAAAAGTATCAAATAGTATTTGTAGCAAAATTAATTTGTTCTATTTCGAAGATTCTAGAATAATCACACTGATAAGTTTCTTGTTGTGATTTATATACGCATATATGAAAAAACCGATGAAATTCTTCATCGGTTTTTAAATTTATCACTTATTTTGATGTGATTCCGGATTTGACTTTTTTGTGTATTACAAATATCTTGATCTAAATACGGAAAGCGACCTATATGATATTATTTCTTTCTGGTTACTTTTAACCCGCTAGTTTCCTCTGTTGCTTTTTGAACTCCTTCAGAAGTCTTTTTAGTTTCTTCTATACTTTTTGAGATGTCATCTGAAGCAACCTTAATATCTGACTTAATCTCTTTTACTTCTTTTTTTACTTCTTTTGTCAATTCTCTGGCTTTCTCTTCTGTTAGAGGTTTTGTAGTTTTTTTCGGAGTAGTTGTTGCAGGAGCTTGTTCTGCAACAGGAGCTTCATCCTGAACAGGTTCTTCAGTAATGACTTCTTCAGTAGTAACTTCTTCAACAACAGGTTCTTCAGCTTCTTTTGACTTACAACTTGTTAATACTGCTGCAGCGAAGAAAGACAGATATAAAAAATTTTTTTTCATCGTATTTGAATTTTACAGGTAATTAATAGACACAAAGATATTAAATATTTTGAGAATACTGATCTGAAACTCAATGATTATTTAGTAATCTCAACTGGGTTTTCAATTTTAAGTTCAACGCTTTTTGGATTGGCATTTCTTAATTTTATAAGTTCTGCTGCTTTTTCGCTTAATTGATTTTCTTGTTGCTCTTGTTTTTTTGCGGCTTCTGTGTGTTCCGGTCTTTCTCCTTTTCCAACTACTGCTGTCTTGGAAGAATTACAGTTAGTCAATGAAAAGATCATGCCGGTTGAAAATAATAAGGACAAAATTGCTTTCATAATTATCAATTTGAAGAATTGCGGATACAAAAATAATCAAAATTCAGGCCATAAATTTAATTCCCGTTGATTATTCTACACCAAATAAAATAATCCAGGAAAATCAGAGTCCCTATTTCAGATAAAAAAAGTATATTTGCTAACAAAACATAGAAAGGTATATGAATTTTATCGTTCCTAGTACAATTTTATTGAGACACTTACAAAACATCAGTGGTGTATTAAGTACAAGCAATACTCTTCCTATTTTAGATAACTTTCTGTTCGAAATACGTGACAATCAGCTGACTGTTTCAGCATCTGATCTGGAAACCACGATGAAGACAACGTTGGAAGTTGAATCTAAAGAAGACGGGAAAATCGCAATTCCTGCGAGATTATTGCTGGATATCCTGAAAAATCTTCCGGAACAACCATGTACGTTCAGTATTGATTTTTCCAATTATCAGGTAGAAATTGCCTACGATAACGGGAAATCCAAAATGGTTGGTTTCAACGGAGATGATTTCCCGAAAACTCCTCCGATGGAAAACGGTGCAAGTATCCGTGTGTTAGGTGATATTATTTCCAAAGCGATCAATAAGACATTGTTTGCAACAGGTAATGACGATTTACGTCCGGTGATGAGTGGTGTTTACTGCCAGTTCTCGCCTTCTGAAATCATCTTTGTTGCGACAGATGCGCATAAGCTGGTACGCTATAAACGTACAGATTCACAGGCGACAGGGAGTTCTGCGTTTATTCTTCCGAAAAAACCGCTGAACCTGCTGAAATCAAACCTGAGAGGAGATGAGGAAGTATTGATTGAATACACTGCTTCAAATGCGGTATTCACATTCAACGATATCGTTTTAATGTGCCGTTTGATTGATGGTAAATACCCGAATTATGAAGCCGTTATTCCGAAAGAAAATCCAAATGTGCTGACAGTGGACAGAGCGCAGTTTCTGGGATCTATCAAGCGTGTATCTATTTTCGCGAATAAAACGACACATCAGATCAAATTGAAAATCGCCGGCTCTGAGTTGTCATTATCAGCGGAAGATATTGATTTTTCCAACCAGGCGAACGAACGTTTGACATGTTCGTACGATGGAGAAGATCTGGAGATTGGATTTAACTCCCGTTTCCTTCTTGAAATGCTGAATAATGTGGATTCTCAGGAGGTGAAGATCATGATGAGTGAACCTAACCGTGCAGGATTGATCGTTCCGGCAAATAATGATAATCCCGACGAGGATGTATTGATGCTGGTAATGCCGGTGATGTTGAACAGATAATATTTTTATTGATGATACTAAAGCCATAAACTCTCAGTTTGTGGCTTTTCTTATTTTAAGGAATGGCAGTACAGAATTTTGATCAGCAGACATTAAAAGACCTTGAATTCACCTTAATCCGGGAGTGGCTGACTGATTATGCGATCGGCGATACTGCTAAAAACCGTCTGGAAAATCTGCTTCCGTCTTCTGATTTTAAGGCTATAAAAGCAGATTTGCAGAAAGTTAAGGAATACCATTCTATTATTTCCGACGGTGAAGATTTTCCTGCACTTTTTTTTCAGGAATTACCCAAAGAGATCCAGCTGCTGGGAATTAAAAATTCCATGATTGAGCAGGAAGGATTTGTGCGCATTTATAAAGCTTCTGAGCTGGTAAACTTGCTTCTTATCTTTTTTGACAAACGGGAAAAAGATTTTCCGGCATTATCAGGATTGGTCAGCGAAGCTACTTATACCAAAGAGATCCTTGATCTGATCGATAAAGTTTTTGACAAAAAAGGAAATGTTAAGGACGAAGCATCGGAATTGCTGACAGAGATCCGTCAGAATATGGCGGCGTTACGTGTTAAGATCAACAAAAATTTCGAGAAAGAGCTTCGTAAATATGATAAAGAAGGTTTTCTGGGGGATGTGAGAGAGACGTTTGTTAATGAACGTCGTGTATTATCTGTGATCTCTTCCCATAAACGAAAGATAAAAGGAAGCATTCTCGGATCTTCCAAAACTGGCAGTCTGACATTTATTGAGCCGTTTATCAATGTCGATCTGAATAACGAGCTGGAATTACTGATCGATGATGAGCGTAAGGAAATATTCAGGATTCTGAAGGAGCTCACCAGAGAACTTTCAAAGTACATTGACTTAATAAAGGCGTATCAATTTGTGCTGACGAACATGGATTTTATCCATGCGAAGGCAAAGCTTGCGTTTGAAATCAATGCAGACCTGCCGGGAATTGTGGATGAGCCACATATCGAGCTGATCAATGTGTATCACCCGATCTTATGGCTGAACAATAAGCTCCAGCATAAGAAGACACTTCCACAAAATATTTTGCTGGATAAGTCAAAACGGATGCTGGTCATTTCCGGACCCAATGCCGGAGGAAAAAGTATTACACTTAAAACCATTGGTTTAAATCAGCTGATGCTACAAAGCGGGTTGCTTGTTCCGATGGATACAAACAGCAAAATGTGTCTGTTCCAGCAGGTGAAAACTGATATAGGTGACCAGCAGTCCATTGAAAATGAATTGAGTACTTATTCGTATCGCCTGAAACGTATGAAGCACTTTCTGAGAGTTTCCAATTACCGTACTTTACTTTTACTGGATGAGTTCGGAACAGGTTCCGACCCGGATTTGGGAGGGGCTCTGGCAGAAGTGTTTTTTGAAAGACTTTACCATACGAAGTGCTTCGGTGTCATTACAACGCACTATTCCAACATCAAGTTGAAAGCAGATCAGTTGAAAAATGCAATTAACGGTTGTATGCTCTTTAATACGGAAACATTGGAGCCGTTGTACAAATTTTCCATTGGTCAGCCGGGAAGCTCTTTTACATTTGAAGTAGCCCAGATAAACGGTATTCCTCAGGATATCATAGAAGATGCGAAGAGTAGGATTGATGATAAGAAAGTGAAGATGGATAAGCTGCTTCACGAATTACAGAAAGAAAAATCTTATTTAGAAAAGCTCAATAAAGAGCATATTGAAGCACAGGCGCTTGCAGAAATAAAACGCCAGGAATATATCGCCTTAAAATCAAAGCTGGAAGATAAGATAAAACAGCAGCAACAGGTAATGGAACGCGATCAGAAATACGTTCAGGCAGGACAAAAAATGCGACAATATATTGACCGTTACCTTTTGAATTCCAAAAGGAAGGATGCTAATAAAGCGTTGATGGAAGATGTCCGGAAGTATATCAGTGTTGAAAAGACCAAGATAGAGGAAGCTAAGATTGCAGAACGGCTGAAGCAGGAAGTGGTGAAACAATCGAAAGTTAAAAAAGTAAAGCAAAAGCCGATAACAGACGAATACCACCGGGATAAGATCCGGGCAGGTTCGATGGTAAAGATGATTGACTCCCGTCAGAATGGTACAGTAGAAGAAATTAATGGGAATTTAGCAACAGTTGTTTTCGGGATTATGCGTGTGAAAGTAGAACTGGAAAAATTAATGTGGGTAAAATGACAGAGAAAGAAACAATAGATTTAATTATCAGAAACGCTTTGACAGAAGATATCGGAGATGGTGATCATTCGTCATTGGCTGCTGTTCCGGAAGATGCAAAAGGAAAAGCGAAATTGCTGGTAAAAGACGAAGGAATTATTGCGGGAATCGAGCTGGCCCAGCAGATTTTCCAGCTATATGATCCCGGAATGGTATTTCATCCCGTTTTAAAAGACGGCGATAAAGTGAAAAAAGGAGAAATTGCTTTTACTGTCGAAGGAAGCTCCCGTTCCATACTGGCAACAGAACGCCTGGTGCTGAACTTTATGCAACGCATGAGTGGAATTGCTACGCAGACACATCTTTTTGCTGCTCTGATCGAAGGTACAAATGCCCGGTTGCTGGATACACGTAAAACAACGCCGGGAATCCGTTACATGGAGAAATGGGCGGTTAGAATAGGAGGTGGTTATAATCACCGGTTTGCTTTGTATGATATGATTATGTTGAAAGACAACCATATTGATTATGCCGGAGGAATTAAAAATGCAATCGAAAGAACGGTGGAATACCTGCAGAAAACAGGAAAGCAGTTAAAAATTGAAATAGAAGTACGTAATGAACGGGAGCTGGATGAGGTTTTGAGCACCGGAAAAGTAGATCGTATTATGCTGGACAATTTTTCTGTAGAGGAGATTCAACGCGTTTTACCGAAGATACCTGAACAATATGAGGTAGAAGCATCCGGAGGAATCAATGAAAATACTATTCGTGCCTACGCGGAAACAGGTGTGGATTTTATCTCGGTAGGTGCTTTGACTCATAGTTTCAAAAGTTTAGATTTAAGCTTAAAAGCAGAGTACGATATTTGAAAAAAAGTATTAAAAATGCTTGCTACTTTCAAAAAAGTGTTTAATTTTGCAACGCTTTAGAACGCTAAAGTGAGAATTGAAATAAGCGAGAGTAGCTCAGTTGGTAGAGCACGACCTTGCCAAGGTCGGGGTCGCGGGTTCGAATCCCGTCTCTCGCTCGAAATGCAGGATGCGCCCGTCGCATTTCAGGATTGCTTGGATGGTGGAATTGGTAGACACGCCGGACTTAAAATCCTGTGGGCATTTGCCCGTGCGGGTTCAAGTCCCGCTCCGAGTACGAAATGGGAGACAATTTTTAAATTGTCTCCTTTTTTTATGTCCATATTTTGGAATCGTTGGTAGCTTGGAAAGTAGTTTCATGAAGGATTAAAAAGAGATTGTTGGATTTGTCTGTTCAATGAATCTGTTATTCAGAAAATTTATTTTCAGGGGTGTTTATGAAGAATATAAATTTATAATTTCACTTTCAGAACTTCAAAAGGTTGCTCATCCAGCTCTGAATGTATTCTCAGTGAGTCTTTATAATTGAAAACCTGTCCGTCTTCTTTTACCATTTTCAAAAGCGATAAATCCAGTTCCTGAATATGAAGCAAAGTTTTGTTGTGATCGCTTTCAGAAATGATTCCTGTATCGGGGAAGTTTTTGTCAGGAGTGGCGTAGCAGGCAGCGTAACCAAAATTGATATCAACTGCCGGTGACCATTCGGCATTTAATACAGTTTGAGAAACGGCTGTATAGCATTGATTTTCCATTGCTCTTGCTCTTGCTCCGATATGAACGCGGGTAGCACCTTTTAATGTTTCTGTACAGCTTGGTGCGAAAATGATTTCAGCTCCGTTTTTAACCAGCTGATGAGATGCGATGGCAAACTCATTATCGTAACAGATTTGAATTCCGAAATTTCCATAATCACTTTCGAAAATAGTAATTATGTTTCCGTTACCTGAAATTCCCCATTCTTCAGTTTCAAAGCGGGTCATGAAAATCTTATCCTGATGACCGGAAAGCCCGTTTTCCGGAGAGAATACGTAAGTTCTGTTGACAAATTTATTCAGGTCATCCAGCCACAGCGGAAAAGAAGGAGCAATTGCAATAAGATTGTATTTTCGGGATAATTCAGTAAATGTTTCTGTAAAAGGAATTAGTAAACGCTGCATTTCCCGGATTTGTCTTTTCAGATCAGAACGAATGTCCGATGAAAATAAACTCACCAGGTCCATACTTCCGTATTCAGGAAAACAGATGAGATGTGAATCTTGATCAGCAGCTTGTTGAAACCAGGTTTCTATGAATTCCTTCCATTCATTCAGACTGGAATGTTCTAAAATAGGGTATTGCACAAGTGCTATTTTTGTTTTCATCAGAGTGATTTATGCCAAAAGACTAATTCTTTATAAGATTCTTCTTTTTCCTCAATGTCTTTCCATGACATTCTACATGTTAGATCAGGAACTTTTTTGTAATTTCTTTTTGTCCAGAAAACGTCATTCGGATAACAATCATCCGGCTTTAAAGGGTGATTTTCATGTCGGATTACAGAGCAAAAATAGGTGTCTGAATAGGTCTGGAATGAAGCTGAATGTTGCTCCCGTTCGTCGAAGAAACGATGTCCTATCCCCAAACCACGATAAGGTTTCATCAAAAGACTTTCTCCGAAATAAAAAATAGTTTCAACCGGAAGATCTTTTTCGATAAACGGTTTCTGAACATCTTCAGTTTCTTCTGCCAGGGGAATACAGGTACACGCGCCAACCATTTGATTGCCATCCCAAACAGTAAATGCCATTGCTTTTTCGGAATTTACATACGTTTGAAGATAATGCATCTCATATTCGTGAGTTCCTTCATATAAATAAGGAAAATCACGAAATATTGTAATGCGTAAATCGGCGATAGGAGAAAGAATTTCTTCAATCGTCCTGCCTGTATATTTCTTATATTTCAGTTCATTCATTATTCTGAGACCAGGCTGATCCACAAGTCAAGGTTATAATAAGTTGTGATCCGTGTGATTTTTCCTTTTTTTACTTCCAGAAAAGCTCCGGCAGGTAAGACGTATTTCTGGCCTTTTGCCTCTGGTAGCCCCGGTTCACTTATTCTGTAAACTCCGTTTACGGTAAATTCTGTTGCGATTCTTGAAGCATCATCTTTAGAAGTGAAAAATATCTGATCAGTGAGCGTTTCCTGATAGGCAGTGTCCATCTTGTTAAGAAATGCTTTAAATAATTCTGTTCCGACTCTGGTTTCTCCCTCATTGGGTTCATGCCGGATATTATCACTTACCAGGCTGAGCATGCCTTCCCAGTTTAATTGATTAAAATACTTATAGTATTGCTTTACAATTTCTATTTCGTTCATTTTAAATTTAATTTTCTGCCACTAAAATACTCAAAAATGATAGCTCGAAAACTATTTTATAAAATAAATATGTTTAAAAAATATATAATAATCGGAAAATTACCGATTAAATAGTATATTTGTTTCAATGTGTAAAATATGAATACCCGAAGAAAAATAAAACCATATACCATTGCACCAATTGCACATCATGTCGTTATGGAAGCCTTACATGAATATCGCAGGCCGAATGACAAAATAAGCGAGATGCTGAAAAATGGCGAATTGCTCTCCTTGAGAAGAGGTATGTACGTTCCGGGTCCTGAACTGGATTTGCAAATACCTGATTTATTTCTTATTGCCAATCACTTAAGAGGGCCAAGCTATGTTTCTGCGGAATCTGCCTTGTCTTACTGGGGAATGATTCCCGAACGTGTTTACGAGATCAGCTCTGTTACATTGAAAACAACTAAAACTTATTCAACACCTTTAGGAAGATTCAGTTTTCAGCATTTGGCTTCTCCTTATTATTCTTTTGGGATTACACGTCAGGAAATGGCAGATAATCAGATTGCCATGGTCGCAAGCAGGGAGAAAGCACTTTGTGATAAAATTATCTTAACTTCAGGAGTTTTACTCAGGAGTGTTATTCAGACAATGGATTTTTTAATTGAAGATTTGCGTATCAGTGAAGATCAGCTACAGATACTGGATGTTGAAATGATCCGTTCATGGATAGAAGATGCACCAAAATCAAGTAGCTTGTCTATGTTGATCAAAACTCTTGAACGATTATGATAAAAGAATGGATATCAGAATATGCACCTCAAAATGAGGAAGAAACTTTAGCAGCTGTGCGTGAGATAATGCAGGAAATAGTGCTTGCAGGATTGTCACGCACAGATTTTTTTCAGAAAGCGGCTTTTTACGGAGGTACAGCACTTCGTATTTTTTACGGATTAGATCGTTTTTCAGAGGATCTGGATTTTTCATTAAGAGCTTCTGAGCCTGAGTTTTCACTGGAACCTTATTTTTCCGCCATTATTACTGAGTTCGAAGCTTTGGGAATGAGAGTTGATGTCCGGGAGAAAGATAAAAAACAGCAGACTGCCATTGAATCCGCATTCCTGAAATCGGAAACAATATGGAAAGAGCTGGTGCTGGAAGATGTTGTCCGACAAACAGGAATTCGTTCCAACCGAAACGTAAAGATAAAAATAGAAGTGGACCGTCAGCCTCCACTGGATTTTGAAACGGAGGAAAAGCTGCTGTTACGTCCGTTTTCATTTTATGTGAAGTGCTTTACTTTGCCATCTCTCTTCGCAGGAAAACTGCATGCTTTATTGTTCAGGAAATGGAAAAACCGGATTAAAGGAAGGGATTGGTACGACCTGGAATGGTATATAAGAAAAAAGGTGCCGCTTGATTTAGATCATTTTTACAGCCGTGCAAAAGATACCGGAGACTGGAATGAAGAGCAGATAAGCGCGGAGCAGGTAAAAGGGCTACTGCTGAAAAAAATTGACAGTGTATCATTTGATAATATACGTGAAGATGTCATCCGCTTCATTAAGGATGATGAAAAACTGAAAATCTGGAGCCCGGATTATTTCAGGGATTTAATTGAAAAGATGAAATTCTCCTGATTTTTCTGTATTTCAAATTACTTTTCCAAAACATAATGTGTCACAGTCGTACTTTTTGAAGAGTTACCGGAACTCTCCGTTGTGACTTCCAGTTCCAGCTTTTTTCCTTTAGAAGACAATACCTTATATAAAATGGGTGAATTTTGAGAGCCATAATTTGATTCGTAGCTTTCTAAAGTTGTTGTTCCGAGTGTTTTATTATATTTCAAGTAAGTGGTCACCAGATGAATCAATTCATGTGTTCCGATGTCATTTTTAGAAGATTTTTCTGCGAAGTACCAAATTCCCGATTCTTCAGATTTAATAACTTCACTCAGGTCATTCTGGATGTTGAAAAGACGTTTAAAGCTACCGTCTTTACTAAATTCGAACTGATCCAGTTTTATCTGATAAGTTTTGCTGAAAGTGCTGTCACTGTTTTTTTCCGTCAATACGTATTGTTTACCGTCATGTTTTATGGTTCGTGACATATTAAATTGGCTGTTGGAGGAAGTGTAAGTATAGGTCTGCTCATAGCTGGTTACGTTCCAGGTCCCGGAAAGTTTGGAAGTGCTGATTTTTCCACAGGAAACTAAAACAGAAGAAATAATAAGAAATATAAGAAGCCGTTTCATAAAATGATAAGTTAAGATGCTCAAATTTAATTAATCTTTATGAATAGAATGAATGTCGTTATGATTTTCTTCGATTTGATTTTTAATGCGATTGATGGTCTTACAAAGCAGAAATATATCTTCTGAACTGTTACTGATCAGCCAGTCCCAGCCCTTTTTGTCGTTGTCAATCGCCAGTGCCATATAAACCAGCTGCTCAAAACCGTGTGCATTCAGCCATTTTCCTGCGCTTTCATTTCCCTCTGCAGCGTTGATAAAAGCCATTAAGTGCGGATAGCCGTTTTCCATCAGCCAGTTTCTGGCTTCATCCCGCAGATAAACAGCTGATGATGCCATGACAATTTCCCGGTAATTATTTTCAAGCAACCAGTTTGTAATTTCCTGGTTGCCATTCAGGCATTCTACCCATGCGAGAATTATTTTAGGATGATAATCAATCGATTTCATTGTGATTTCCGCTTGCTTTCCTGATGAAGAAGAGGATTTGCCTGTAATCAGGTTCTTTACTTTTTTCCACCAGTTCATGGCTCACTGAAAAATAAATAAGCAACAAAAATTCCGACAACCAATCCGATCAGATCGGCAATCAATCCTCCAATCGCTGCATAGCGTGTATTTTTTATGTTTACTGCTCCGAAATAAACTGCCAGCACGTAAAAGGTCGTTTCTGTGCTTCCCTGGAAAGTAGCAGCTAATTTTCCTGCGAAGCTATCAACTCCAAGTGAATTCCATGTATCAATCATTAAAGCTCGGGCACCGCTTCCGGAGAATGGCTTCATAAATGCAACAGGTAAGGCATCTACGAATTCGACAGATCGGATCCCGATTTCAATGAATAGAAAACGAATTCCGTCCATCAGCAGGTTCATGGAACCGCTTGCTCTGAAAACAGCAATAACACACAACATCGCTATGAGGTACGGAACAATAGTAATGGATACCTGAAAGCCTTCTTTTGCTCCTTCGATAAAGCTGTCGTACACATTTACCTTCTGCCGCATCGCCATGATTATAAATGTAGTAATGATTCCAAAAAGTAAAAGGTTACTGCCGATCATCGAAAACGAATCAATATATTGTGGATAGTTTAACAGAAAAGCAAGCAGGCTGACGATGAGTACCGTTAACGCTCCCAGGTAAAGCAGGATATTTTTCTGAAATAAGTTGATTCGTTGCCTGATGCAAACATAAATCAGCGCTCCGAGTGTGGAAAAATAAGTAGTGATTAATATCGGAAGGAAAATATCGGTTGGGTTGGCAGCTCCGTTTGATGCGCGGAGCGCCAGAATAGAAACCGGAATCAGTGTTAAGCCGGAAGCGTTCAATACCATAAACATAATCTGGGCATTGGACGCAGTATCTTTATCCGGATTCAGCTCCTGTAAATCATTCATGGCTTTCAGACCAAGCGGAGTGGCTGCATTGTCTAATCCGAGCAGATTGGCAGAGATATTCATGACCATTGAGCCCATTGCAGGATGCTCAGCGGGCACTTCAGGGAAAATTTTTGTGAAAAACGGAGAAATTAACCGGGTTATCGCTTTAATTGCTCCTGCTTTTTCTCCGACTTTCATGATCCCAAGCCAGAAACATAATGCACCGGTGAGGTATAATGCGATTTCGAAAGCGGTTTTGGCAGCATCGAACAAAGCATCCATCATGATTTTGAAAATTTCCAGCTCCTGTGCCCAGATCAAACGGTATAATCCGGTTGCCATTGCAATCAGGAACATTCCTATCCAAAGTCGGTTCAATAACATACTGTAAAAATTGGAAATTATTTAATTTGTTCTTGTTCGAAGCGTTCGCAGATATTAACAAAGTTATTAAATAACAAGCTCCCTAAATTTCCTGAAACTTCCGGATGGAACTGAACACCGTAGAAGGGCTTTTCTTTATGCTTCATCACTTCATTAATACAGGCATCTGAAACACCCAGATGAATGAAATTGGGCGGGATAGAAACTGTTTCACAGTGATCTTCCATCATCTCAAATTCTCTCGGGAATTTATCAAATAAAGGATCCTCCTGAAGAATTTCAATTGTTTGCCAGTCACGGTCTTCTTTTTGCCGTGAGACAGTGGCACCAAAGGTCAATCCAAGAATCTGATGTCCGAAGCAAATACCCAAAAATGGTTTCTCGTATTGCTTTAACCACATTGTTTTTTCCAGATAAGGAGCCGGATCTACTTCGGAGAGCAGGATAGGAGCGCCGGAAAAAACAATCCCGAGGTAATTATCGGGATTTACAGTTCCCAGCTCATTGAACTTTATGATCTTAACATCTGTGTATTCATCAATGAATTCAGAAATGAACGGAACTTTTGAGGAACCAAAATCGACTACAAGGATCATCCTAATCAATTAATTCACCAATACCTTGGCGAATGATTTCGATACCTCCGCCGGAGCAATCTACAACCGTAGAAGCATATAAATTCCCAATTCCTCCGTCAATGATTAAATCCACTTTATCATCCAGCCTTTCATAAATTTCTCCGGGATCATTCAGGTATTCCATGATTTCATCTTCGTCATCTGCGAGAGATGTTGTCGCAATGGGTTTTCCGAATTCTTCTGCGATTTTTAAAATAATAGGATTATCAGGAATACGGATACCAATTTCACGGCGATTAGAATCAAACAGGCGGGGAATTTCGTTGGTTGCATTCAAAATAAATGTAAACGGTCCGGGCAGGTTCTGCTTCATTACTTTGAAAACCGGGCGGTCAATTTGCTTGACATATTTTGATACCTCGCTCAGATTCGGGCAAATGATTGAAAACTGTGCTTTGCTTAACTTGATACCTTTGTATTTTGCCAGATTTTCCAGTGCTTTTTTATTGTATAAATCGACACCGACAGCATAAACAGAGTCCGTGGGAAATACCAGTAATCCGCCTTTTTTTAGTACATCTACCGCTTGTTGAATCAGGCGGCCATCCATATTATAAGGGTTGATTTCAATAATCATGATCTCGTCTTTAAGACTATAAAGTTACGATTTTTGAAAGAGTTATAGAAATTTTAGCAGAATACTGAAGAGTAGATTTCGGACGTTCCAATATGTTTCTGAAAAGTTTTAAATACGGTTCGGATTAGATTTTGATACTCTGAAAGAAATATGAATGGTATAAAATTAAATTTTATATGAGATATTGTTCAATTTTTAATTAGCTAAAGCTGTCAATGTTTTACAAATAACTTTGCAGAATAATTACCTTCTTCATCTTTAAAATGAATAATATAAATACCTGACTTAAAAGTGGAAATATTTATTTCCTCTGTTTTATCTTGCTTAGATTCTTTTACCAGAATATTTCCAGTCAAATCCATAATTGTATATTCCGCTGTCATTTCAGAAATTATATTCAGCCAATCAGTCACTGGATTGGGGGATATTCTAAATTTGGACAGTTGTGTTTCATTGATCGAAACATTCTCTTCTTCGGTCACTACTAACATTTTTATGTAATAAACGTTCCCTGTTTGTTTGGTGAAAAAGTCATCTCCTGTATGCTTTATGTACTTCCCTCCTCTCTCTGGAGTCAGATTAGTGGCGTTAAATCCATCTGTTATATGAACAGTGGTCATGCCTATGGCATTGGTGTGAATTATTTCATTTTCAGATGCTTCGTCGGCTGTTGTAATATAGGTAGTATCATTATTAGTAAATGTTTTTATACTAACGCCGCCAATTGCGGTCCCCGTGTAATAATCGTATATAACAGCAGTCCCATGATATTCTGTCTGACCGTTTATGATGTTAAAAGCTGTCAATGATAAGATAAGTAATAGTTTTTTCATAATCTTGAGTTTGTCTCAAATGTATTAAAATTAAATATTTAATTGAAATCAAAAAACGATTTTAAGGTTGTTTTTTTATGTAGATAATGTCGATTTATAATCTTCTAATGACTAAATGGAAATTTGAAAAAGTAATACAACTAATAAGGTGGAGAGCTTGTCAATCGTATTTTAAGAAACCGGTTTCTTATGTTCGTAAGCCGGCTCGATATGAATGAGCACATCTGCAATCTCAGGATATTTTGACATCAGAAGATCCTTGAAATCATGAGAGATTTCATGTCCTCTTCGGACACACATATTTCCATCCACTTCAATGTGCATATCAATGTAGAAATAGATGCCAACTTTACGGATATGGCATTTCTCCACCAGTAAAATTTCAGGAAGGGTAGCTGCGTCATTAATGATTTCCTGCTTAAAATCTTCATACGTGTTTTCATCCATTATCTCTCCCCATGCAGGTCTGAAAATTTTATAAGCATTATAAGCAATAAAAAAGCTGGCGACCAAAGCGGCGATATCATCCATGAATTCATAACCTTTGCCAAGTGATACAGCTAATGATATTCCGATAAATGCTGCCAAAGAAGTGATTGCGTCACTTCGATGATGCCAGGCTTCTGCGCGCAGTGTGCTGCTTTTAAGCTTTTTACTTTTTCTTAAAATGACCTGATAGGAAGCTTCTTTCCATAAAATGATAATTCCGACTACAATAAGTGTCCATATTTCCGGAGCTTCATGTGGTGTGAAAATATTAATGATACTTTGATAGGCGATGAGATTTGCTGAAAGTATCATCAGCCCCACAATGAAGAAGGTAATAATTGGTTCGATCCGTCCATGACCGTATGGATGGTCTTCATCTGCAGGTTTATTCGCATATCTCAGGCCGAGAAAAACAAAGAAAGAGGAAATAATATCAATGCTGGATTCTATTGCATCCGCTATAAGCGCATAGGAGTTTCCCAAGAGACCGGCGATCCATTTTGCGGCAGCCAGGAGAATAGTGCTGAACAGACTGAATATAGTCGCTTTTTTTACACTTTCCTGTCGCTCACTGCTCATTGTTGTCTATAATAAGATTAGGGGGTTACCATTTTCCTCCGGCACCGCCACCACCGAATGAGCCGCCGCCAAACCCTCCGAATCCGCCTGAACTTCCGGAAGAGCCATAACCGCCACCGGATCCTAAGATAGCTCCTAATCCCGATCCGATGAACGAGCCCCATCCCGAACCCCCTCTCGGTGGTCTCCGGTTTTTATTTTTAATAGCCAGCCAGACAATAAAGACAATTATACCAAAGAATATCAGCAGCACAATACCTGCATCTTCGTCTTCATTATTGTTTTTTGCATATTCTTTACTGTCTATTTCACCTTTGGCCAGCGCCATCAGAACATTTGTAGTTCTGTCCAGCGCTTCATAATAATTTCCTGACTTCAGATAGGGGAGCAGCTCTGATTCCTGCACCCTCTTAACCGCCAGGTCAGGAATTGCACCTTCTAATCCGTAACCGACAGCGATATAATAATCACGGTTTCCTTCTCCGCCTCCCAAGCTGAGCAAAATGATAATTCCGTTATCCAGCTTTTTTTGTCCAACACCCCATTTCTGACCAAGCTCAGTAGCGTATTCATTGGCAGTTAAACCGTTAAGATCGTCTACTACGACAATAGCGATCTGATTCGATGTTGAATCGCTGAATGCTACCAGTTTTTGCTCCAGCGCTCTGATTTCACTTGCATTCAGGAAATGCTGCCTGCTGAATATATTCACCATTCTCTGGGGAACAGGGCGGTCAGGGACTTCTAGCTCGGCAGCGAATAGCTGAGAAATCGCCTGAAAGATAAGAAGTAAGAAAAGGAGGAATTTATTCATGTCTTAATCTCCGAATGAAATTTCGTCAGTAAGTTCATTTATGTCATCTGATTGATAAGGAAAGAAGGCCTTTAGCTTTAATCCGCAACGTTTTATACCTTCGGCAAGTCCTTCTGTGAAGTAGCCTTGTTTAAAGCTGGATACGACAAGGTCTTTGACCTCGTCCCAGAAATTTTCCGGAACAAGGTCATTGATTCCTTTATCGCCTATAATGACGAAATCTCTTGTGTCAATTGCCAAATAGAAAAGTACGCCGTTCTGCAGCTTTGTCTGGTGCATATTCAGCTTGTTGAATACTTCCAGCGCGCGTTCAAAGACATTTTTATCACACGAAGCATCCAGATGAAGCCGGATCTCTCCGGAAGTTTCAGCTTCTGCTTCCCGAATTGCATCAATAAGCAATTGTTGCTGCCCGGCCGTGAAAAAATTACGTACGTTTCCCATAATTACATTCCTTTTATATCCGGAGCCTGATCAGCACCTGTTGCGGCTTTGAAATATCCTTTTTCAGAAAAACCGAATAGTTTTGCTAATAAAGATTTTGGAAAAGTTACAATAGATCTATTAAATGTTTCTACTTCTATATTGTATCTTTTTCTTTCAGTAGAGATTCTGTTTTCCATTCCTTCATATTGAGTCTGGAAATCTCTGAATGCATCTACTGATTTTAATTCCGGATAATTTTCAGCTACAGCCATTAATCTGCCTAAAGATTGACCGAATTGATCCTGAGCCTGTTGGAATTTCTCTATGTTTTCAGGAGTTAATTCATCGACATTTAATTGGACACTTGTTGCTTTTGCTCTTGCTTCAATAACTTCTTTCAGTGTTCCTTTTTCAAAGTTTGCTGCTTTTTCAACAATAGCAAGCAAATTTTTTGTTTTGTCCATACGTGACTGGTATGTTTCTTCCACCTGTGCCCATTGTCTTTTTACAGATTGTTCAGATTTAGCCATAGAGTTATAGGAAGAACAACCATAAATTCCAAGAATAGCAGCTACTGCTATCCAGACTACTTTACCTTTAAGTAAATTTCCCATGTTAGTTAATGTTTATTTTCGAGATTAAATTTAATAGTAAAATTTAAAAAGCATCTTATTATTCTGATGAATTTCTGATTAAATTTTATAGACATTCGTGATCCGGGGTATTCCTTACTCTAAGGGAAGCTCTAAAAGCTCTTTCTGAATACTTTCTCCCTTATCTGCGTTGTACCATTTCTGCAATGCTGTTTTCATTGTTTCAAAATCCGCATTATCTGCTTTTAACTGATCGAATACTTCCTGGCATTTTTCAGGTCGTGGACCCCAGACAGCAAGATCTTCTCCTTGTTCATTTCTGATGATTAATTTCGGGATGGATTTTCCTCCGTTTGTGAGGTAATTATCTATCTCGGAACCGTTGTCCCGAAGCTGAATCTCTAGTTTTATTAATGGATTCTTATTTGCAAGTATTTTGATAAAAGGTACGGAATGAGCAGCATCTCCACACCAGGGTTCGGTGATTAAAATCCAGTTAGTGGCAACCTTAAGAGATTTGATTTTTTGCTCAAGCTCCGGATTGATGCTTCCGGTTTTAAACCAGCGGTTCATTCTTGACCAGTTGAGTTTTGTGTAGTCCAAAAAATGTGGATCGTTATAAGGAGCAGATGGATCTTCACTGGAAAGGATCTGCTCAAAGTGGCTTAAGTAAGACTGAAAATTCATTTTTTGTTTTGAAATTAATCATTTCAGGTGAAAGTGATAATGGAAAATTCCTTGTTCACAAATCAATAACTTTTTTTAAATCGTTCAGATAATCAATGGCAAAAATATGTTGCTCACGGATTGCCAGCTCATAAATCCGGTCAATTCTGTCGAGTAACTCCGCCGGCGATGAAATTCTGTTGAGATTTAAGTCTTCCAGTAATTCTGCAATGTTCAGGTCTGTCATCATTATTATTTCCTCCAAAGATGAACAGGAGTGAACATAATCTATTTATGGCTTTTGTCTTGTTTGCTACTGGACTTTATGTTTCTTTGACTTTTCCGCCATTTTTTCTTTGCATTTTTCGTGACAATCATCCCGATAAAAATTAGTTCATGGGGTTGTTCAATTGTAAAAGTTTTATTTAATAGTGGTAGTTCAGCTGCTTCGATTTTAAATTCAATTTCATTATAATCAATATCATTTATTACTAATATCAACGTGTCTGAAATTAAACTGTCAGGAATTATGATACGAAAAATTCCATCATCATCTGTTAGTGTATATAAAGTAGAGTTTTTAATGTGAACATGAATGTAATCCACAGGATAATTATTAATGTCAACTATCTTTCCTTGAATAATGTTTTTCAGACTGTCATGGGGTATTTCTTCTGGCTGCGGAATTGTGGGATCATTATTTTCCTTATATTCTTTTTCTAACGAGTAATTTGATGTTTCATCTTTGATTTCTAATTGATTAGCTGTCGCGTTTTCAAGTGAGCTAAAGAGGAATAACCCTGAGAAAAATTTAGCTAAGTATGAATTGTTAGTTACTTTCTTTGGGACTGAATAATATTTTTGAAGCTGGTGCTCAGATAATTTTCCACAGATGCTACCTTTTGAATTCTGTATGGTTTCAGAAATTTGTTTGTCTGTCATTCTTGTAAAATCAATGACATTCTTAGAGCAGGAAGAACAGAATTTTCCTGTTTCATTTTTTGTCATAGATCTCCATTCTTCTTTACAAGGATCTTCGATTTTTAGTGTATAGTATTTTCGTTTCATGAAATGATCGTTATTCTGAGTTTAACAGCCTTAATTTTATGAATAGTACGAAAAAATTATGAGAATATCAAAACGTAGAATAAAAAAAGGGCAGGCTACCACATCGCACCGCTCAACCTCTTACCTTTGCTACGTTTCCGTCCTGGAGGATTCAGAAGGAGCTGGTCGTATAGAGCCTACCCAAGCGCAAAAGTAATGGTTTTTTTAGGAAAAGCAAGAAGGAGATGAAAAATTAAAACGAATAGTCTTGTTTTCAGAAAACAGAAATTAAAATTTATGCTTATTTTTACAATAAGTACGCTTCATTTGTTGTTTAGTCTAAAAAACAGATACTGTGAAACATCCCATTCTGCTTGTGCTTTTATTTTCCGCATTGCTTTTTTCCTGTAAGAAAGAAAAAGTAAAAGCAACTGATCCGGAGGCGGTTTTTGAGCTGCATCTGCAACCATATTACGGTGAACAGCTTTTTCAGCTGGATTCTGCTTACATTTTGCCTAACGGCCAGCGGGTGAAAATATCGAATATCCGTTTTTATGCAAGTAATTATTCATTTTCCAACGGAATGAATATTAAAACGACCTTGTATAACCTGAAAGAAAACGGGGCAACGCTGCTTTCTACACACCAGGATATTTCGACTGCGGCATCTGTAAATTTCTATTTCGGAATTGATTCTGTGACGAACCACTCTGATCCTTCTGTTTATGGTCTGGATGATCCTTTGAATATTTTGAACGCAAACGATATGCATTGGTCCTGGAATCCCGGATATATTTTTCTGGTTGTTCAGGGTATCGCAGACACGACAGGATCGGGAATGCAGTTTAATCAGCCGGTATTATTTCATATCGGAAAAGATTATAATTACCGTTTGATTTCAGCAGAGAATCTTCAGTGGAACACGGAGATAACAGGTTCCGGAAATAAGCTGACCAAGGCTGTGTTGTGCCTGAAAGTAAATGAATTATTTGAAAATATTAATTTGAAAACACAGAATATGTGCCATTCAGATGTGGATGAGCAGGCGTTAAGCTTGCAGATAGGGGCTGCTTTCGTATCGGGAATTAAAAAATGCGATGAATAGCAGAACTACTTTTTTCCTTATCCTGTTTCCGGTGCTGATTTTTTCCTGTAACAAATGGAAAAATGATGCCTTAACTCCTTATACATTAAAAATCCCATCTCATTTTCCGCAAATGCCGGTTCCTTCCGATAATCCGATGACAGTGGAAGGAATAGCTTTAGGTAAAAAATTGTTTTATGATCCACGTTTAAGCAGGGATAATTCTATTTCCTGTGCATCCTGCCATCGCCCGGATCATGCTTTTTCAGATCCGAATATTATTTCTGCCGGAGTAGGAGGCACTTTGGGAAGGCGCCAGGCAATGCCACTGTTTAATTTGGGATGGCAGCAGTTTTATTTTTGGGACGGACGTGCAAAAACATTGGAAGAGCAGATTTTATTCCCTGTTCCTGATCCGGTGGAGATGCATCAGTCATGGGAAGAAACTGTTGAAAAACTGGTGGAAGATAAAGAATATAAAAAAGCATTTCAACATTATTTTAAGGAAAAAGGGATTGATAAATATAAGGTGGCGAAGCTGATTGCCCAGTTTCTCCGAACGCTGATTTCCGGAGGTTCCAAATATGATGTCATGTATAAAACGGAAAATAATCTGACATTGACCTCCGAAGAATCTGCAATAGTGATTACGCCGGAAGAATGGGCAGGATATGCTTTGTTTAAGGATATGAACGGCGCGGATTGTATTCATTGTCATAATGGCGTATTAATGCAAATCCAGGCGTTCAGCAATAACGGGCTGGATAATGAATTTACCGATCAGGGCAGGGCGGAAGTGACGAAATCAGCTGTGGATATGGGAAAGTTTAAAGTCCCGAGCCTCCGGAATATCGGGTACACGGCACCGTATATGCATGACGGGCGTTTTGCGACTATTGATGAAGTTATCAATCATTATTCATTTAATGTAAAAACCTCTTCTTCAATCGATCCGCTGATGGAATTCGCTTTTCAGGGAGGGGTTCAGCTGACAGAAGAACAAAGAACTTATCTGAAGGCTTTTCTGAAAACACTGGATGATGAGAAATTTGTCACAAATCCGGAATTCAGACCCTGATAGCTTTGAATATTGATTTATTTTTCCCAAAAAGTTGATTTTATTACAAATAAAAGCTAAATTCATCTCTCAAAATTACAGTTGTGAGGAGAAAAATACTACTGTTGCTGCTTATTCTTGGTTATCAGCTGAAACTTGTCGCTCAGGATATTCACTGGTCCCAGTTTAATGATAACCCGATCTTTCAGAATCCGGCTAATAGTGGTCGTTTTTCCGGTACTTACCGTTTTTATGCAAATTACAGAGATCAGTGGAGAAGTGTAACCGTACCATTTCAGACACTTTCAATTTCTGCAGACACAAAATTTGAAAAAGTTAAAAATCTGTCTTTGGGTATTTTGTTTTTTCATGATGCAGCCGGTGACGGCCGTTTCCGAACGATCGAGCTGCAGGTCTCACCTTCTTACAATTTAAAATTAACTTCAGATTCCCTGCATAATCTGCGCTTTGGTGTACAGTTTGGAATGAACCACCGGCAGATGATCTTTAACAATTATTACTGGGATAATCAGTTTGATGGTGTTCAATATAATCCTTCCCTGGCGTCAAATGAAAATTATCAGACACAAAAGAAAACGAATGTTTCTGTAGGTGTCGGGGCGGTTTATGAATGGGCGGTAAGTAAAAGAAAACGAATCGCGGCGGGAATTGGCCTTTTTAATATAAATGCTCCTAATCAGGGCTTTTTAGGAACGGTTATTAAACGGGACAGGCGCCTTAATTTTTTTGCTCAGGGACAATTCCGCTTAAATGAAGAATGGGATATTTTACCAACGGTTCAGCTGAACTTCCAGGGAACGTATAATGAAATTATTTTCGGATCAAATGTCCGCTATATTCTGAAAGAGCGCCTTGATCAGTACATGGCATTGTATTTCGGAGGTTTTTTCCGTAATAAAGATTCGGGATATATCTCTGCAGGACTGGATTACAAAGACTGGTTTGCGGGTATCAGCTATGACTTGAATTTTTCAAAGCTGGTTCCGGCGAGCAGGGTTCGTGGAGGAATCGAGCTGAGTCTTCGTTATATCGTAAACAGAGTAAAACCTAAAAATATTTTTCATCGCGTATGTCCAGATTATATTTAATTGTTGTGCTGTTGTTTGCTTCTTTGGCGGCTTTCGGACAAAAAGAACTGGATGTTTTGCTGAAAGCGGGGGAAGATCAGTATAAAAAAGGAGATTATGTGTATGCCCTTTCCTTTTACGAACGTGCAATGGAGGTCGATTCAAATATTGTGAATGTCCTGTGGCAGTACGCTGAAACGTTGAGAGCTTATAAAGATTACCGTAAGGCAGAATATTATTACGGAAAAGTTTATGAAAAGGAAAATACGAAGATGTTCCCTGCAAGTATCCTTATGTACGGATTGATGCAAAAGCAGAACGGAAAGTATGAATCTGCGCTGAAAACATTTAAGCAGGCTGCTAAAAAGTACAATAAGGATAAGAAAGGGTATTTATATCTGAAAGCAAAGAAAGAAATAGAATCTACTACCTGGGCGCTCAGCAATGTGAAATTTGAAGATCATGTGATTATTGACCTTTTGCCGGAAGAAGTGAACACACCAAATTCGGAATTCGGACATACAATTTATGACAATCAGCTCTATTTTTCTTCTTTGAGAGGAGATTCTGTTTCCCAGAATGAAGAAATATACGCAACAACTTATAAAACAAAAATTTATGCTTCAGAGCTGAAAGATGAAAAATACCAGAAAGATACACTGGTGGAACCCTTTTCATTCAAGAACCTGAATTCCGGAAACGGAGCATTTTCATTGGACGGTAAGCGTTATTATTTCAGCATCTGCTCGGATGAAAGCTTTAAGTATAAATGCAAGATAGCTGTTGCGAACTATAATAATGGTAAGTTTACCGATATTGATACGCTGGGAGATATTATTAACGAATCGGATGCAAACACTTCCATGCCGTGCATTGCTAACCTTGACGGAAGAGAGGTGTTATTCTTTTCCTCAGACAGGAATAAGGATCAGCGGATGAATATCTATTACAGTTTTATCAAAAACGGAAATCAGTTCGGGCCTGTATTAAGCCTTGATGCAGCAAATACTATTGAAGATGAGATTTCACCGTTCTGGGACGATAAGAAAAAAAGGCTGTACTTTTCTTCTACCTGGCACAATGGCTTTGGCGGCTTTGACGTGTTTTACTGCCAGTATGAAGGAAATCGTTTTACCGAGCCTTTCAATGCGGGGCAACCGACCAATTCTCCTGCAAATGATAATTACTTCTTTACATATAGAGACTCTTCTTACGTTTCGAGTAATCGTTTAGGAGTGAATTACAGTAAGAATCCGACTTGTTGCAGCGATATTTTTGTGATGTATTCTCCGATCCGTTATGTGAAAACACCAAAAGAAACGCTTGTTGACCTGAACAAACGCCTTCCGGTGACCTTGTATTTTCATAATGACTGGCCAGATCCGAAGACAACAGTAACAACCACTAAGATTAATTACATTGACAATTACCGTGACTATCGTGCGTTGCTTCCGACTTACAAAAAAGAATATTCGAACGGGCTGACAGGTGAAAAGGCGGAGGAAGCTGCAGAAGATATTGAAAGCTTTTTTGTGGAATACGTGGATCAGGGAGTGAAAGACTTAGAGTTGTTCCGTGATCTGATGCTGGAAGAGCTGGATAAAGGTGTTTCGTTAGAGCTGACGATTAAAGGTTTTGCCAGCCCTTTGGCGAAAACAGACTATAATGTAAACCTGACGAAAAGAAGAATTTCTTCTTTGAAGAATTATCTGGCAAATTACGATGGAGGTGTTTTCAGTAAATACCTGAACGGAACGGCTCCGAACGGTGCTGTTATTCGTTTTAAAGAAATTCCGTTTGGGGAATATACTGCGCAGACACTGGTAAGCGATAACCTGAACGATTTGAAAAATTCCGTTTATTCCAGGGCGGCTTCTCTGGAAAGAAAAATTGAAATCCAGAGTGTAAGCATCATTTCAAAAGATTCTTCGAATGTTATAGATACGGATATGCCGATCAAGCATTTTGGTAAAATAAACGGAACGGATAAAGTGACAGCCGTGTTCAGGATTACAAATGTAAGTGACGGAGAAGTAAATTTTCAGAAAGCAGAGATTGAATGCAGCTGTATTACCCTTGAATATTCGAAGGATGTGCTGAAGCCGGGAGAAGTTTGTGAGCTGAAAGTAATTTTAGATCCGAAAGGGAAAACAGGAAATCTGGTTCAGGCCGTTCAGCTGAAAACGATAGAATCAAATCTGAAAGAGAAATTGGTGATAACGGCAGAAATAAATCCGTAAAGCACCTGCTTTTTTCTCTAATTCGGATATCTTTGTTCCATGAGCAAATCAAAACGCATTTTATTTTTGGATTTTATGCGCGTTTTAGCGCTGCTGATGATGATTCAGGGACATACGACGTATGATTTCCTGGATTTATCCATTCGTGACGGAAACAGTACAGGGATTCAGATCTGGTCAAGTCTGAGGGGTTATACCGCACCATTTTTCATGATGGTTTCCGGAGCTGTTTTCTGTTTTCTCATGATCAGTCAGGAGCAGCCGGATGGCTCAAATCCGAGAGTAAAAGCGGGGACAAAGCGAATTATTACCTTGCTGTTCTGGGGATATTTATTGAATTTTCCTATTTATGTTATAGGGAAGATCTTTACAGAAGATGGTCTGGATCGCTTTCTGAATATTCGGGTAGGAGAGACTCTGATTACCATTTTTGGAATTGCTGTTGCTTTGTTTATTTATAAATCTTTGCAGTCGGATGAAGAAGAAGCTGCGAATGAACGGGCTTATATCCGTCATTTGTTTAAAAGAGGGGGATTCAATAAAGATATTGCACTGAAAGCAAGATTGCTGAACAGAAGGTTCCTGAGAAATGAGGAACATAAAAAACGCCTGTTTTCATCCTTCTTTTATTCTGTTCTTATCAGTGTACCGTTTCTGATCATTTCTTCATTGCTTTCTGTTGAAGAAAAGCTGCGTGCGCTTCGTGTGGATGTGCTGCATATTATCGCATTGGGACTACTCACGATCATGCTCGTATATTTTGTTTCCGGGAAACGGCGAAAATTAATGGCGCTGATTTATTTTGTGCTGATCCTGCTGTTTGTCGGAATTTATCCTATTGTGAATAATGTGGATTTTTCTAATCTTCCGATTTTTCTTTCTTCCTACCTGAATAATTTTGAAACAAAATCCATGTTTACGATTACTCCCTGGTTGTCGTACATTTTTGCGGGAGCGTTGATGGGATTATGGCTGGCATTTGAAATAAAGAACGATAATTTTGAAAAAATTATCGGGTTTAAGCTATTAGGGATAGGTCTTGCTTTGTTATTGCTTTCTTACCTCGGGGATAAGTTTGAAATATATTATTACGGCAGAAGCTATTATTGGCATGATAGCCCGAATCTGGTGTATCACCGGATGGGAATTGTGATGTGTGTAGGTTCGTTTATGGCATTTTTAAGCTTGTTTATAAAGGATTTGCCGTTGTTTTTAAAACAGATGAGCCGTAATACACTGTGGTTGTATGTCGGGCATCTGGTAATCATTTATCAGATCGTGAAGCCGATCATCGGCTACAGAACCCGTTTTGATGTTCCGATTGTATTGGTTTTTGTAGTTACGATGTATTTTCTGATGTATTTACAGACCCGGATTATTATTTACGTTCAGAAAAATGGGGGCTATACGGCACTTTTTAAGAAATGGATATTTCGTCATAAAAGTAAGCCGGCTGATAGTTAATATTCCGTCTCTAACGTAATCGTATCAAAAGCAACTGTATTTTGCTGCATGGTCCCTATTAGTGCAGTATTACCTAATTCGTAGAAATACGCAAAAGGCTTATTTCCGTCAGTCATGCAATAAAAAACAGTGTCAATGGCACCGTAGAAGTGTAATTCTTCTCCTGTCGGGCAACAAGCTGCGCAATCTGTTTTTCCCTGTGTTTTTTTGTAAATAAAATCATCGTAGTCGTTGACTTCATCTACATTTTTTAAATGAATCCTTACCCAGCTGTACGCTGTTGTTCCAAAATTATATTCTATGGATTTCTGCGGATCCAGAGCGCTGTACAGAATCTGGTATTCTTTGTCAAAATAACGATCTTTCTGAATGACTACCTTATAATTTTCTACACGGTTTCTGGGAAATGAAAGGCTGTATTTTCCATCTGAGTCTGTTGTTACTCTTCCTATTTCCTGATAATTAAAATTTGCGATAGGCTTTTCATAGACAATGACAGTTGCGCCCGCGAGGCCTGTATTGAAAGATTCATCTGTTACTATTCCGTTGATGGCAAATTGCAGATTACCATCCTTTTTACAGGAGAAAATGATGAAAATCAAAAGACTTAGAAATAATGTGGTATTTTTCATATCCTACACATTAAAGTTCAACATCAAGGTTAAATATTTTTTGTAAAGTGATGAGATTGATATTCTTTTTTGCTAATTGTTCAAACCGGTCTTTTCCTGTCAGGGAACGAATCATTTCGTCATGATTTTCAACAATTTTTACTTCCAGTGTTATTCCCCAGTTGTTTAATTTAGAGCGCAGGAACTGAACCAGCTCATCGCCAAAATTATTCACCATCAACTCATGCATTACGAGGTTATCCACTTCGTATAATACATGAAGATCGTCTAATTTTGGGTCTTTTTTGGTCATGATGCTGAATACTGTTTCCGCACCACTTTTTTCCAGCCGTTTTATTTCATAAGCAAATGAACGCCACTGCATTTTTAGCTGGTCGTGCGTAAAAGGAGACCGTGGTTTCTGAGAAATATCTTCAGTAGAAACTTTTGCCTGCTCTATTGTTTTCCGCTTTAATTCTTCTATTGAAAGGATCTCTGAATTGAGCTGTCCTGTCGGGGCAGATAATACTTTTGCTTCTTTCTTTAATGAAAAATTAGTCGAAGGAGAGGCCTGACTGGCTGCTGCAGGTGTTTTTTTGACGTTATCACGAAGTGATTGTCCCGGATAATCGATGATCTTTACCGGATCAGTCAGTCGTTTTTTTTTTCCAGCTCTGATTTAACCGAACTGATCTGCATCAATGCTAATTCCACTAATAAACGCTGGTTCTTAGAGGACTTATAATCTACGTCTGCTTTACTCAGGACACCAAGACAACGTAGAATATAGCTGGCATCTAATAATTTTGCCTGTTCGATAAAACGTTGTTCGATTGTTTCGCTGACTTCCAATAATTTTGCTGTGCGGACATCTTTACAAATCAGCAGGTTTCTGTAATGTTCGGAAAGACCTACAATAAAATTATGCCCGTCAAAGCCTTTTTCAATGATGTCGTTGAAAAGCAGCAATACGGCAGGAATATCTTCTTTGTAAGCGCTTTCGACTATTTTAAAGAAATAATCGTAATCCAGTACATTCAGATTTTCCAATACGGAATTCAGTGTGATCGTATTTCCGGCAAAGCTGACGATCTGGTCAAATATAGACAAAGCGTCACGAAGTGCTCCGTCTGCTTTCTGAGCAATCAGGTGAAGCGCGTCAGGATCAGCAGTAATGCCTTCTTTTACGGCGATCTGTGCCAGGTGATCGGAAATGTCTTTTACCTTGATCCTGTTGAAGTCGAAAATCTGACAACGGGACAGAATCGTCGGAATGATTTTGTGCTTTTCGGTTGTTGCGAGTATGAAGATTGCGTGCGCAGGCGGCTCTTCGAGTGTTTTAAGAAATGCGTTGAATGCCTGTGTGGATAGCATGTGCACCTCGTCGATGATATACACTTTATGTGTTCCCAACTGCGGTGCGATACGTACCTGATCGATCAGGTTACGGATATCATCCACGGAGTTGTTAGATGCCGCATCCAGCTCATACACATTCAAAGAAGCTCCTTCGTTGAAAGATTTACATGATTCGCATTGGTCACATCCTTCAATTTGCTCTGTCCTGTTCGTACAGTTGATCGTTTTTGCTAGAATACGCGCAGTTGTCGTTTTTCCCACACCACGGGAGCCACAGAAAAGAAATGCCTGTGCAAGATGATTGTTTTTTATTGCATTTTTTAACGTAGAAGTAATAGACTTTTGTCCCACGACAGTATCGAAGGTCTGCGGTCTGTATTTACGTGCCGATACAATAAAATCTTCCATAGGAACAAATTTACAAAACTATATTCGATTTTGCTATATTTTTTTGATTCGAAGATGGAGAAAATTGTAAATTACAGATTTACAAATTGCAGATCCATAATCACCTTCCGGCATCTGCTTTTTGTGTCTGATATCTACTCTTCCAGCTTCTCCCGTTCTCTGATCACTTCCTTCCCGGATATACTTTCAATGCCTCTTCCAGGCACTTCACAGCTGCTTCCAGTGCATCCTGATTCAGCACATAAGCCAGGCGCGCCTCGTCTTTTCCTGCGCCAGGTGTCGCATAAAATCCGTTGGCAGGAGCCATCATTACTGTTTGTCCTTCGTATTCGAAGTCTTCCAGCAGCCATTGACAGAATTTTTCCGCATCATCTACCGGGAATTTGGCAACGGCATAAAACGCACCTTTAGGTTTAGGGCAGAAGACACCCGGAATTTTGTTTAATCCGTCCACTAAGATGTCTCTTCGGGCAACATATTCGTTGACTACATTCACGAAATAAGAAATTGGTGTGTCGATAGCTGCTTCTGCTGCCACCTGGTCTATTGTCGGCGGAGAGAGACGTGCCTGACCGAATTTCAGGGCAGCAGCCATTACTTCTTTATTTTTAGTGATCAATGCACCAATCCTTGCTCCGCACATAGAATAGCGTTTGGAAACGGAGTCGATCATAATTACATTATTTTCAATTCCTTCCAGATTCATTACGGAGAAAGGTCTGTTTCCGTCGTAACAGAATTCACGATATACTTCGTCTGCAAATAAAAACAGATCGTGCTTCAGAATTATTTCTTTCAATTGTTCCAGCTCTTCTTTGGAATACAAATAACCTGTTGGATTTCCCGGATTACAGATAACAATTGCTTTTGTTCTTGGTGTGATTTTCTTTTCAAATTCCTCTACTGAAGGCAATGCGAAACCACTTTCAATGGAAGAAGTAACAGGAACGACGTTTAGTCCTGCATACGTTGCAAAACCATTATAATTCGCGTAAAACGGCTCCGGAATAATGACTTCATCACCAGGATTACACGTCGTCATGAAGCCAAAAATCAATGCTTCGGAACCTCCTGTAGTGATTAAAATATCTTCAGTAAGTACAGGAATACCTTCTTTTTGATAATAAGCAGCCAACTTTGTCCTGTAGGATTCAAATCCAGCAGAGTGACTGTATTCAATCACCTTATCGTTATAATTTTTTATTGCGTTCAGAGCAACATCAGGTGTTGCGATGTCAGGTTGACCAATATTTAAGTGGTAAACAATTTTCCCTTTTTTCTTAGCTTTTTCAGCAAAAGGAACCAGTTTTCGAATAGGGGAAGCCGGCATAGCCAGCGCTTTTTCTGAAATTTTTGGCATACTCTGATTTTATAGTGCAGCAAATGTAACCAAAAGTTTTTGAGTGTTGGTTTTCAAAACCCGAAAAATGAACGTGGAAATTTTTCTGATTTTTATCGGTCTGTTCTCACTGAGTTTTTACTTTTATAAAAAAAATGAAACGATGCAGATAGAAGATATTTTCAGGAATAATGAAAAATGGGTCGCAGAGCGATTAGAGGCAGATCCGGAGTACTTTAATCAATTATCACAAGGGCAGAGCCCGAACTATTTATATATTGGCTGCTCGGATAGTCGTGTTACAGCGGAAACGCTGATGGGAGCAAAGCCCGGAGAGGTTTTTGTTCATAGGAATATCGCTAACCTTGCGCCCAATAATGACCTGAATGTGTTGTCTGTTATCAATTTTGCGGTAAATCATTTAAAGGTGAAGCATGTCATTGTTTGCGGCCACTACAAGTGTGGTGGTATCAAATCGGCGATGCAGGCAAAAGATGTAGGTCTTTTAAATCCGTGGCTGCGGAATATCCGTGATGTTTACCGTCTTCATAAGGAAGAGTTGAATGCTATTTCTTCTGAGGCGGAACGATATGACCGCCTGGTGGAGCTGAATGTTATTGAGCAGTGCATCAATGTGATTAAAACCCGGGATGTCCAGAATGCTTTGCTGGAAAACAGAATTCAAATTCACGGTTGGGTTTTTGATATGAAGACAGGTAAACTGATTGATTTAAAGATTGATATTGATAAGATCATGCAGGAAATCATGAATGTTTACAGATTGTTTGACCAGGAAGACTGAAGTTATTATGAGGGGATCAGTAGCGGTAATCGGAGCAGGACCTGGCGGTTTGACAACTGCTCTTTTTCTGAAAAAGAACGGTTTGAATGTGACAGTTTATGAAAGTGCTGAAGAGATCAGACCGGTCGGAGCCGGAATTGTGATGGCTGGAAATGCGATGCAGATTTTCAGGGAATTAGGGCTTCAGGAGAAGATCGAGCAAGCCGGAAATAAAGTTTCCGCAATGAAAATCACGGATGAACAGTATCAGCTGCTTTCTGAGATGGATTTGAGCTTATTTGAGCAAAAATATCACGTTCACAATGTAGCTGTTTACCGTGCAGATTTACAAAGAATACTGGCTGAAATGCTTGGTTATGAGCATTTATCTTTAGGTAAGAGATTATTGAAAATAAAGCGGAAGGAAAACGTTTTTAGATTGCTGTTCGAAGACGGTTCTGAAGCAGAGCACGATTATTTAATTGGAGCAGACGGAATAAAATCAGTAGTCCGGGAGCAATTGTTCGGAGCGCATGAAATCAGAAATACAGGACAAATTTGCTGGAGAGGTTTGTGTGAAAAGGATTTTTCGGAAAAATACAGAAATGAAGTTTATGAATTATGGGGAAGAGGAAGACGCTTTGGTTTTGTTCAGATCAATTCCCGGCAAGTTTACTGGTATGCAGTTGTGAATGCGCATCTTGTGACAGATGAGCCGTCTTTACCCGATTTATTCAGCGATTTTCACCCGGAAATTCAGGAATTGATAAAAATAACTTCAGCAGATGATATTATAAAAAATGAGATTATCGATCTGAAGCCAATGCAGAAATGGTTCACTAAAAATGCCTGCCTGATCGGCGACGCGGCGCATGCAACTACTCCGAATATGGGGCAAGGTGCCTGTCAGGCGATAGAAGACGCGTATGCTGTCGGGCAATTGCTGCAAAAGGGAAAATCATTAAATGAAACTTTTAGGCTGTATGAACAGTTGAGAAAGAGTAAGGCTCATGGAATTGTGAACAATAGCTGGAGATTAGGTAAGATTGCACACCTGGAAAGTCTGATTGCGGTTAAATTCCGTAATTTTTTATTTAAAATAATACCAGCATCAGTAAACAAAAAACAATTGGAAAAAGTGTTGGATATCAGCTATTTAAAATAGAGCTATGAAAAATTGGACTTTATTTATTTTACTATTTTCCTTTCTGTCAGCCTGTACCTTTTCGCAATCTACCTCGGGAGATCATAATTTAATGTTGGAGAAAGATGTTCAGGGTAAAAAGCAATGCTCATCTGAATCGGAGGAAGTTCCGTTAAAGTATGATTTAACAATACAATATCCAACATTGACAGATATCTTGTTAGTTGACTCCACTATTCGCGTTGAATTGAAATATGCAACCGCGGATAATTTTATGGGAATTGTCTTATATGATTCAATTGATCGTTTATATGTTCAGAAAGATGTCGCGGTAAAACTTAAAAAAGCTCAGGAATTGTTGAAAAAAAGTCACCCGGGACTGAGCTTGCTGATCTACGACGGTGTCCGTCCTCTCAGCGTTCAGCAGAAAATGTGGGACGCGCTGGATAGCATTCCGGTGAAGGAACGAACGAAGTTTGTATCAAATCCTAAAAATGGGAGCATTCATAATTACGGAGCTGCAGTAGATCTGACGATTTGTGATGAAAGCGGGATTCCTCTGGATATGGGAGCAGGTTATGATGATATTCGTAAAATTGCCTATCCTTCGCTGGAAAGTGAATTTTTGCAAAAAGGAGAATTAACGGAACAGCACATTCGTAACCGGAAATTGTTAAGAAGCGTTATGTCCCAAGCCGGATTTTATAATATCCCGACAGAATGGTGGCACTTCAATTCCTGCACACGGGAAGAAGCAAAGCGGAAATACCAGCTGGTGAGATAGGTACAGGTTTTAAAATCATTTTTCAAATTGAGCCATAAATTTCAGAGAATCAGCTTTGGATATTCTTACGATCTGATAATGTGGCGTATGTTTCAGAACAGTAGAATTTTTAAAGTTTACCATTCTTAATGGTGAATAATCTGCTTCACCATAGAGACAAATTTTATAATCGACAGAATCTGCTGTTTCACTGGTTACGTTTATTATGACTTGTGCATTTCGTTCGCCAAATGAACAGTTAGCGAAATTGTAGGCAGTATTTCTCAGCCAGCTGTTTTTTAATTTGGACAAATGATTTTGAAATGCCTGAATTTTGATTAATAGGTCTATGGCTTCCTGTTTTTTCTGGTCACTGTGAAAAAGATCTTTGCTTGTATAGCTGATCGTAAATAATTCCGCAATAAATGCTTGCTCATCTCTGGATCTGTAGTTTTTTAATTTTTCAGCTATGAGCATATTTAATTCTTTTTCAGTAGAATATTGAATATTATCGAATGATTCTTTTTGATAACCGGTTATCTCTGCCAGCCTGTGGCGGAAATCGATTAATGATTTATCAGGAAGGAAGCTTTCCAAAGAAACTTTTTTGATGAATGATTCATACGGAACATGTTCGATATCCGAATTGGCATTATATTTCCCAAGCAGTTGTTTTTTTTGTTTTTCGAGGTCGTCTGTTTGCTTGTCAATGAAGGCTGATATAGAAGTAGTTCTTTGAAAAATGCTGTCAACTCTGCTGTAAGAAGGATGATTCAGGTTGTTTTTATTGTGCTCTGAGAAAGAGCTGTGCATTTCTTCAATATGTGATGAAAATATTAAATCCGTTTGTTTTAATGCTTGCTGAGAACTTTGGAGCTGTTTGAAAACGGCCTTTTTCAGAGCTATGCTGTCCTGATTAAAATGCTCGTTGCAGGAATAAAGTAGTATTGCAGTAAGCAGAATCAGAAAAGTATTTGTGCGGATATTCATCTTATTCGGATTTTGGAATAACAAATGATTTTTGAGAGCTGATGGACTGTTTCCCGATAACGATTTTTCCTTTTAGCTCAGAGTGCTTTTGAGGAAGCCTTATAACCTGATAATACTTATTTCTTTCGATGACCTGAGCTGAATCCATAATGAAAGTAACTTCATCCGGAATGAAATTTATTTCTGCATAAAGTGAAATTTTATAATCTATTGAATCGGTGGTTTTATTAATGAGAGTCGGATAAGGTCTGACTGTGGAAAATTTTATATTTGAAAATATATAACAACTCAGAAGAGAAGTAAGATAAGCGCTCTCTGTTTCCACCAGTTTCTGCTGAAGGATTTGCAGTTGCAGTATGATTTCAATCACAGGGTGTTTCTTAAATGCTTTGAATTCCTCTTCCGAAATATAATAAGCAGAGAGAACCAGATTGCATAACAGCTCTTTCAGGTCGTTATCGGGATAAGAATTTAATTTTTCTGAGATTTTTTTCTGAAGTATTTTTTCGTCTTTAGCTGCAAATTCAAAATCATTTTTTTGATAGCCAATCCGTAGAGCAAGCTCTTGCCGGACGGATTTGAACAGTGAATCAGAACTGATAAATGTATTTTCTGAAAGCAACATTTTACTTGATACTTTTTCAATATCCGTCAGATGGTGGTATTGGAAGGAAGTGTCCGGACTGATGTGTAGTAATTTTTTCTTGAGGTTTTCCAGTGAAAGAAGCTGTCTGTTAATTAATTGGTGAAACGATTGGGCATTTTCAGAAATACTGTCAATCAGATATTGATAATAATTATCCTGCAGGTTTGAAATTTTCAGTTCACGGATAGTTGCAATTGCCTCTGAATTTCCTGAAGCAGTTTCCCGAAAGGCTTCAGACAGAAAATGAAGCTGCTTTTTATTTTCTTCTAAATTCTGTAGCTGAAACCTTGACTTACAGCCAAAAAGGTTAAAACAAACAAGCAGGTAAAGAATTTTTCGGAAAAACCACATGAACAAATAAATGAAAAAAATAATATTCGTTACTACTGTATTTGATTTACAGTTAAGCTTTTGTCGTTATAACAGCTCCTGAATAATTCTCTCAATCGTATAACCCTCCGCTTCCGCACGGTAATTTCTTACTATACGATGTCTCAGAATTGGCAAAGCAACCGCTTTTACATCTTCAATATCCGGAGAGTATTTACCTCTTAAGACAGCATGTGTTTTTGCTCCGATGATCAGGTATTGAGAGGCACGGGGACCAGCTCCCCAGGAAATGAAATTTTTGGTGACTTCAGGAGCTCCCGGACTGTCCTTTCTTGTTTTATTAATTAGCTTGACCGCATATTCATACACATTGTCCGGAACAGGGACTTTACGGATAACATCCTGATAAGTAAGGATCTGCTCTTCGGTCAAAATTCGCTGTAATTCGACATGGTAATTGGAAGTAGTATTCTTGACAATCAGCATTTCTTCCTCGAAAGTTGGATATCCCACCCAGATATTGAACATAAAACGGTCGAGCTGTGCTTCCGGTAACGGATAAGTACCCTCCTGCTCAATCGGGTTTTGTGTTGCCAGTACGAAGAATGGCTGTGGTAAGGTGTAAGTTTTTCCTGCTGCGGTCACACGCTTTTCCTGCATTGCCTCCAATAGCGCCGATTGGGTTTTGGGTGGCGTACGATTGATCTCGTCAGCCAATAGTAAATGACTGAAAACAGGCCCTTTTACAAATTTAAAGTTTTTTGTATCGTCCAGGATTTCCGATCCGATAATATCGGAAGGCATCAGGTCCGGTGTAAATTGAATACGGTTGAATGTCAAACCTAAAGTTTGTGCAATTGTATTTACCAAAAGTGTTTTTGCCAATCCCGGAACACCTACCAGAAGGGTGTGTCCCTTGGAAAAAATGGAAATCAGCACCTGATCCACCACTTCATCCTGACCGATGATTACTTTGTGAATTTCATTCTTTAATCGCTTGTAATCTTCAATTAGCTGATCAATTGTTGCTACGTCTGACATACTTTATTTTTTAATCCATTCATTCATAAAATCACAACTTCTGTAGTTGTCATCTATGCGAATATAGGCACTTTTGATTTTATTTGTTGTCCATTTTTTGATGATTTCCTGCTTTTTCCAGTTTTTGGTTGCGTCCTGGATCATACCGTAATCATCTTCTAAATTCGCACGGTGCGGTTTTGTTCTGTCCATCACTCTTACAATACGGATTCCCTGTTTTCTTTCCGTAATGTCAAAGTAAAGAGCCGGAGCAGAAAAATCACCGATCTGCATTTTGTCAATTAGCAGGAAAACCTGCTGATCTACCTGATTCAGGTCTTCCATTTTCCAGTACTGATCTCCCGAGTACGGGTTCGTGATGATACCTCTGTTGAATTTGGTGTTCTCGTCATTGGAATATTTCAGAACCGCATCATCCCATGTAATTTCATTGCGTTTTAATTTCTGATAAGCTTCCTCAATCAGGTTGTTGGAAGAGATCAGCTGTTCCCGGCTGAAGGTAGGAATGATAAGGATGTGAGAACAGATATAATCATTTCCGTTACGTTTCAGCAATTTGGCAATATGATACCCGAATTCTGTTTCGAATATTTCACTTACCTGGCCTTCTTCCAGAGACATCACCACATTTTCAAAAGCGGGGACCATCATACCGACAGTTGCTTCCATAATTCCTCCTCTTGAAGCGCTTCCGGGATCTTCAGAATGAAGTTTTGCCTGCGTTTCAAAACTTTTTCCGTTGATGCGGATGTCATCAAGGATACTTTGCAGCTTTCTGCGGGCAATCAGCTTGTCCTCATTGGTGATTTCAGGGAAGATAGTGATTTGCTGAAGCTTTATTTCAGAGCTGATTAACGGTAAGCTGTCAAATGGAATATTCTGATAATAAGCTTTGATTTCGTCCGGAGTAACGTGTAGATCATTTGTAATCTTGCGCTCCATTTCTTCTACAATTAAGCGGCGGCGGATCACATCTCTGAATTCATTTTTGATCTGAGATACCGTTTTTCCATAAAATTCTTCTAATTTCTGACGGCTTCCCATCTGCTGCTCGATGACACGGATCCGGTTTTCCATTTCAGCGTCCACCTGGCTGTCAGGAATGGTAACACTGTCAATATCTGCCTGAAGAAGTAAAAGATTCTGGTATAGAAGCTCTTCCATGACTTCGCATTCAAAACTTTCTCCGATTGTTATTTCTGCCAGCTTCGCCTGTTGCTTTTGTGTTTCCAGATCGGATAGTAAAATGTCATAGTCACCTACTTGTGCAATGACTTTATCAATGATTTTTCTTTGCCCGAAAAGAGTGGAACCGATTAACAGGCAAAAAACAGATAGATAGAATTTCATGAAAAATCTTCTTTTTGAAAAAGTGAACGTAAAATTAGTAAATATCGTATAAGTATGGTTATCCGATTCTAAAATACCGGTAAGGATTCTGCTTTTCCGGTGATTTTTTTCCGAGAATTCTGAATAATGTCACTTCAACAGATTTAATCTTGATGTCTTTTGGATCTTTTCTCCAGACTTGTACGCGAAGTTTGTCTTTTTTTGTCCTTAAGTTGAGTAAAACATACTTCATTGTAAAAGTATTTTTCTCATTATTTTGAGTCAAATTCGGATTTCCCGGCTCTGCTCCACGCCAATCATATGTTTTGTTTTTATACATCATTGCAATATTGGGTACCAATCCTTCGAGCCCCTGAAAAGAGGCTTTTTCATAAGTCCATGTTGCAGTTGCAAGGTATAATGTTTGTGGTTGGTAATAATCGGATATATCAATTTCTACATTCTCTGTGAACCAGTTTTGATCGTTTAGTAAACCTTGTTTGAGTGGTTCTTTCCACGTGTGAAGAGGTAAAAGCTTTATCTGCTCAATATCTTGGTCAAAATAATCAAAATAGTCCAGCTCTAGCAGTTTTTTCTGAGCTTCAGTTGCAGGTGTAAGTTGACCAAATGTTGAAAAATAATATTCTTTTGTCATTTGCGACATAGAGATGATACCTTTTTTATATTGGATAAACTGGAAGATATTCAATACTATCAAAGGAATTGCAATGATTAAAACCAGTTTTTTTCTTTTGGTATTTAATAATGTTCCAAGTCCTATTGCTAAAATGGGATAGCTGTCGATCATTGCCCGGGAAGAGAAGCTTCCGGCATACCACCATGTTGTCCAGCACGATACGACATAGAGAAAGATAAAAAATGTTATAGCGAGTATACAGTCATTTCCTTTTTTTAAAAGTAGCTTAAAAATACCTATAACGCCAAGAATGGCCAGAGGAGTGTAGATGAACCAGCCTTTTTTGAAGCTAAACAAAAATTTATAAATATAGGGATGCAGCCAGTCAAATCCTTCGCCTGGATTGTTGGCATAGCTGTCGATTAAAAATTCCCCGGATGTGATTTTCCAGAAAATGAACTGGATGCTTATGAAAAGCATAAAGCTTAAGATAGCTGCGAGAATTTCTTTTAGATGGTTATTTTTTAATGTAATTAATTTATTTTTAAAACTGTTAGACCGGCTGACATTCCAGAACACAGGAATCAATCCGAAGAGTAAATCCGGAAAGCGGATCAGCCCGAGAATGGCTAAGGATGCACCTAAAAGAAAACCATTTTTAACAGTGGGTGATTGATGAAATACTATGGTCTTCCAGATCAGGATTGCTAAAAAGGTAAAGGAGAAGGTGTGTGTAAATGCTCTTCCGTGGGTGGCGTTCAACAGGAAATTCGTTCCGAAAACTAATAGGGCGATCGTCCACATTGTTGTTTTTTCATCGAAAAAGTGCAGAAGTACTTTTCTTAAATAAAATAAACCTACAATTGTATAAAAGATACAGCCTATTCCAAATGCGACAGTGTATGGCAGGGAGTAGCCATCCGGCGGATAGTTGAAAATGAGCGCAAAAATATGACCGATAAGGAAAAAAGGAGCAGAAAGCAATGCCAGGCCGCAGGTGTATTTGGTTGAAGCTATGTCATTAAAGACATTAAACTGATACAAAGTGCTTGAAAATTGATAGGTATTGTTCAATTCCTCAAAATGACTTAAGGGAACTGTGAGGTCTTTGTCAATAAAAAAGGAGGGAAGATAACAATACTGCCCGAATGTATCCCAGGAGATAATATTTTTAAATCCGAAAAGAAGGAACAGAACAGCTATTAATAATGCTATTAAAATAACAAGCTGCCGGGATTTAAAAAGTATTGGTTTCATGTATGTGAAATAAAAAAAGCTATCCGAAGATAGCTTTTTTATCGAAATATGTGTGAATTATTTCTTTAGAATGGTAGATCATCATCTTCTTTTTCAACAGTGAACTCTGCTGTTTCCGGAGTAATTGCCGGTTGTTGCGGAGCAGCAGCTTGTGTGTTGAAATTATTTGGAGCAGCAGCTCCGTTAGATCTGTCCACACGCCACGCATCCAGTGTATTGAAATATTTTTTTTCACCCTGAGGAGAAATCCATTCCCGTCCGCGGATGTTAAAAGAAACATCTACCTGGTCGTTTACATTATATCCTTCAACCAAAGTACACTTGTCCTGTGTTAATTGAAAAAGGATATCCTGAGGATACATACCTGATGCATCTGTGATAACAAATTCTCGTTTTTTAAAACTATCGGATACTTGTATGGTATCCATAATGGTTTTTATTGTTCCTGTGATTTTAAACATGTCACTTATAATTTATTAGTTATTAAATGCCAGAAGGGTTTTCCACGCTTCTTCCAGCTTATTATCATTTAGTAATTCCTTTGCATGTAAGTGTAAAACTTCTTCTAATTTTACCGGCTCGTTTTCTAAAGATAGAAATAAATCGCTTAATTCCAAAAGTTTAAATTCATTTACGCTGGTTTCGTCCGGGATTTCCAGAATTCCGGCTAATTTCCCCAAATCATTACCGGAAAGAATTTTTGAATTCAAAATGTCTTCCGGAATATTAGGGAAGCCGACACCAATGGTCGTAACCGGCTTAGCGATTTCAAACATTGATTGTTCGTTCGCATGGCAGTACCAGTTTCCGCCCATTCTTGCCACTAAATTTATTTTTTTCTGATCGATCATTCCGTTTTCGTCCAGAAGATCTTCTCTTACGTGTATCTTCACCACCTCACAGATCACAAGATTTCCGGCAGCGCCTTCTGTTCCGAGCTCTCTTACTTCCAGCACTTTGCATTCGAACTGAACAGGTGATTCTTTTACCCGTTTAGGGCGAATCAAATCGGAATCAAGCGGAGTAAAGCCTGCTTCTTTAAACTCATCAACTCCTTTCGGATAAGGAGAGCTGGCGAGGCTCATCTGCTCAACAATATCGTGATTAACAATATTGATAACTACTTCAGGAACAATTTTGACGTTCTCATAAGTATCTTTTGTTGTGTTTGTCCTGCCGTTTCTCGCAGGAGAGAAAATAATAACCGGAGGATTTGCACTGAATACATTAAAAAAGCTGAACGGAGAAAGATTATTCGTTCCGTTTTCATCAACTGTTGAAGCAAAAGCGATAGGCCTCGGGCCGATGGCTCCAAGCAGCAGCTGGTGAACTTTTGGTATTGGCAGTTCCTTAGGATCGTATGTTATCATTAATAGATGACTTTTGGACTACAAAAATACATCAATTCACACTAATTATTCAATGGGTAAGCATGAATTTATCAAGAATTATGAACAAAATACATAGGGCAGATTCTATCTGAATAATTGATGTTTCTTTATTTCTCTGTCTGAATATTTTGAGGAATAAGAGCAATTCTGAAAAATACTGATATTTGAATATCAGGACTTATACAATCTTAGTTTCAGGTTATTTTGATTTGAACATCAGTTGACGATAAGCTTGATGATCTCGCCATTCATTTTAAGAAAATATAAGCCGGGTTGTAAAAGCGAAATATCAAGTAATGAACCATTGCTGTCCGCACTTAGAATGCTGATCTCCGTCGAAACATCTTTGCCTGAGATATTATAAACTGAAAAATTTCCGGTATTACAATTAAAGCCTTCTATTGTCAGGTAGTTATCTGCCGGATTGGGAAAGACACTGATCTGAGGATTTGTATCATTCAGATTTACTGACACAATATTCTTGAATGCTTTTGTAGCTCCGTCAAAATCTGTCTGAGAAAGGCGGTAATAGGAAATTCCCGGATATGGAGCATTGTCGGTTGCTGTATATATTGTTTCAGTAGAAGAATTCCCAACACCATTTTTCGTTAGTACCAGCTCCCAGTTTTTACCATCAACAGACTTTTCAATTGTAAAGAAGTGATTGTTTTTTTCAGAAGCTGTAATCCATTTTAAATCAACGTTTCTGTTATTTTTTACGGCTTCAAGACTTTTGAATTCTACAGGAAGAATAGTAATGGACTGCTTGTTATAAGCTGCAAAAGCCTGATCGCTCGTTCCGCTTAAAGTGTGAATAAATTTTGCAACTTCAGTATAATTGTCCTGTGTAATGCCAAAATCACTGAATTCATATGTTACAATTCTTATAATTCGTGTTCCTGCAACACTGGCCTGATAGGTAGGTGTCGCGCCGGATGAATAAAACTTCCAGCTTGCTGTTCCGATTCCCGGTACACTGGACATATTGATCGAACGCTCAGATCCGATGACTTTTCCTGACGCATCTATAAATTTGAATTTATCAAAGCTTCCATTAGAAGGATCTCCCATTTGTGTAACAAAGATATCAGGTATTCCGTCTCCGATAGATGCCGGATTCAATGTTGGAACAGTATAGGTGATCGTTCCGCTTGAATTAAATACAGCCGTTCCCAGATCAAGCCCGTGATTTCCGTCTGACAGATAATAAGCAGCGTTATTTGTAACAGGAACAGGAGTTACGTTGCCGGCACCTCCGTAATTATACCCAACACCGATATACTGATAATTGACAGTGTATGTAGTTGCCATCGCTTCAATATCCTGAGGAATGAAAGTAATTCCATTTGCAGTTAATAAAGCATCATTTACTCCGGTGGAATAAATTTTATTATCGACCTGAAAAGCAAGAAGATGATGTGAATTGTCAGGAATAACACTGGTCATGTCTGTTGTCCACCAGCCTTTATAATCGGTATAAATTTTCTGTACTGGTAATTGAGAAAAAATAGAATTAGTAATCAGTGAAATAATAGCAAACAAAATAAATTTGCTACGGGTTAAGCATTTAATTTTCATTAATTTCGAGTGAATAAGTCGTTATTTTGAATGCAAAAGTACAATACTGATATTGAAATATATAGCAATTAAATAAATTTAACATTTTTTTGTTTTTTAACGAAAAACCTTTATCGGAAAGTAGCGTACTTAATGAGGTTATAAACTTCGTTTTGTGCGATCAGGCCGGAATGCAGATAACGATTTAAATTATATAAATGCTCTTACCAGGAGATAAGGTTCTCCTGAAGAAAATAAACAGGCATCTATAATTGAAAAGAAAATTTATATAGTATTATCTGTGGTTGAAAATTTAAATAATTGATATTTAATACCTTAAATAGATGTGTTCACGAAAGGGATTAAAAAGTAAAAGATTAAATCAGAAAAATGCTTGCGCAATTTAAAAATATGAGTAATTTTGCCCTCGTCTTTTGAAACGCATAAGACATTACTTAATATGCAGGCGTGGTGGAATTGGTAGACACGCTAGACTTAGGATCTAGTGCCGCGAGGTGTGAGAGTTCGAGTCTCTCCGCCTGTACGAGTTAAATTAAATGGTATAAGTTCGCTTATGCCATTTTTTATTTCTAATTTTGCGTAAAATTTTTTAAAAGATGAATATCGTTCGTGAAGATTTAAATGAAGGTTCAGCGTTGCTGAAAATACAAATTACTCCTGAGGATTATGCTGATAAAGTAAATACTTCCATTGAAAAGTATAGAAAAACAGCCCGTATCCCTGGTTTCCGTCCTGGAAAAGTTCCTGTGAGTTTAGTGAAAAAACAATTCGGAAAGAGTCTTTTGGCTGAAGAGCTGAATAAAGTGGTGAGCGAATCTTTATTTCAATATATTAATACTAATAACCTGGAAATTTTAGGTCAACCGATACCTGCTAAAGAGGAGGTGAAGGGAGATTTTGAAAATCCGTCTGATTTTGAATTTTCTTATGAAATCGCTTTAACTCCGGTTTTCGAAGTTCCTTTAACTAAAACGACTAAATTCACTTATAATAAAGTGGACGTTAATAATGAGCTGATCGGAAAACAGATCGATGACTTAAGAAGACGTTATGGTAAATTGGTTTCTTCTGAAAAAGTGGGTGATACAGATATGATTTTAGCCCAGTTTACAGAACTAAATGATGATGAAACTGAAAAAGAAGGAGGAATTGTTAATTCTTCTACGATTTCCATGGAGTTTGTAGAGGATAAAGCAACAAAAAAAGCATTAAAAGGGAAGAAAATAGGTGATGTTGTGGTGGTAGATCCAAAAACTGTCTCCAGAGGGGAAAGCGACACTGCTGCAATGTTGGGTGTGAAAGCGGAAGAGCTGGCGGATGTGAGCTCTAAATTTGCTTTGAAGATTAATGAGATCAAGCATATTGAGCTTGCAGAATTGAATGAGGAATTATTCGATAAGCTTTTTGGTGCAGGAGAAGTTAAATCCGAAGAGGAGTTAAAAGCAAGAGTTCAGAAAGATCTGGAAGAAATGTTCTCAAATGATTCCGATCGTTTGATGATGAGAGACGCATACAAATATTTAATTGATAATACAAAATTAAATCTTCCTGCTGATTTTCTGAAAAGATGGATTTTATTAAGTAGCGAAAATCAGGTTTCAACTGAAGAAGTTGAGACTACTTACCCGGATTATGAACAAAGTATGAAATGGCAGCTGATTCAGGGGAAAATCTTTAAGGATAATAACCTTCAGCTAAAACAGGAAGAAGTTGTGGATTACACAAAAGATCTTATTCTGAAGCAATACGCTCAATATGGAATTCCTGCTCCGGAAGATAAAGAACTGACAGCTTCTGCTCAGCAGGTTTTGGCTAACAAAGATGAGTCTTCCAGAATTTTCGATATGATTGCTGAAACGAAATTGATAGAATACATTAAATCGACAGTTAAATTATCGGATAAAAAAGTTTCTTACGAAGATTTCGTAGAGCTGGCAAATTCATAATTGAATAAAATTTGATCATATTAAAAAGGAGAAATCAAGATTGATTTCTCCTTTTTCTTTTTAGATATTTTTTGTCCTGAAATATGATCTCTAACGATGGTGATAAGGTTCTCCTTTAAGTATGGTCATGCCACGATATAATTGCTCGAATAAAATCATTCTGACCATCTGATGGGAAAAAGTAAGTTCTGACAGGCTGATTTTTCCATTTGCGGCTTCATATATTTCCTGTGAGAATCCGTATGCACCACCAACGACCAGAACCAATGATTTTCCTCCCTGATTAAAACGCTGTTGTAGAAAATCCGCGAATTTTTCGGAAGTAAATGTCTTTCCGTGCTCGTCCAGTAAATAAAGCTGGTCTCCTGTTGTTATTTTTGAAAGGATGAGTTCGCCTTCCTGTTTTTTGATTTGTTCTTCCGAAAGACTTTTCTGATTTTTAATATCCGGAATTTCGATTCTCTCCACAGCAATGTAATATTTTAGACGGGAAAGATATTCCTGTTCACCTTCTTCCAGAAATTTTTTCCCTGTCTTACCTATACATATTACTTTTATTTTCATTTATTTGACGATCTTGATCTCCACTCTTCGATTGGCTTGTTGTTCATCCTCATTTTTTGGAGTAGGGAAGATCGGCTGACTGTTTCCGTAACCTTTATGTGTCATTCTGTCCTTGTTGATCCCGGCCTTAATGAAATATTTTTTGATCGTAAGTGCTCTTTTCGCAGAAAGCTTCGCCGACTTTTTATTCTCTTCTCCCTCATTATTGACATGCCCCTGGATTTCAATTCTGACATCTGAGTTCAAAATTAAGAAGTCCTTTACTCTTCGGAGAATGCTTTCAGTCCCGGGAATCAGATTAGCAGTGCCTTTTACGAACTCGATCTTGTCTATTTTAAAGATTTTCCCAACACTGATCGATTTCATCGGAATTTCAATAGTATCTTTAACGGTATTGGTCAGGTTTAAAATAGTATCCTTGAAAAAATAACCTTCCGCATCACATCTCACCTGCAATTTTGCTTTTGAGTCGGATCCAAGAATTATTTCAGATGCAATGAATAATGCTGTTTTCTTTTTTGATATAAGCGTTGCGCTGCAGATTACAGGAGTTTTAAATTCTTCATCGACAAATTTCATGACGATGCTGGTATTATCATTAGGCAACCGGTCATCGAAGATTTTTGTATGATCCGTTTTTATGGTCTCAAGATCGGCAACCTTACTTTCCATTGTCAGCGAAAGGCTTCCGAGTGATTTCTTTATATTATTTATAATGATCAGAAATGATTCTCCCTTTTCGCATTTAAAATCCGGGAGCTTATATTCGTCCGATTGATCCTTATTCGAATACTTACTTTGCAATTCTTTGGAAAGATATACCAATTTCATATCTTTTATCTCAGGTGTCTTTTGACCTTCAACTGAGTTGAATTTGAAAATTGCTAATTGAAGTGTGGGTTGCTTGTAATTTATTTCAAAAACTAAATCCCCCTCAGAAAGGCATCTTTTGATAAGAAAAATTGAATTTTTTTCTTTGATCTGCTCTGCGATAGAAGTTACTGATAAATCTTTATCCCAGCCCCAGTTACCTGTAAATTCAATAGTGTAAGAACCATTACGTTCTATTTCAACAGCTCCCTTGAGATCAGCTATATTTTCTGTTGATATAAGTTCCTGGCTGTAAACCGGGCTTGTTGCGACAAAAAAACTTATAAATCTGATGAGTGTTCTCATAAATCGTATTATACTATTAATAAGATTATGGTACGATAAGATTCGAGAAATGTTTCAAAGATTAATAATTAACATATTCAGCCATTTTATTCAAGGCTCTGGAACGATGGCTTATCCGGAGCTTAATTGAAGGATCTAATTCTCCGAATGTCTGAGAATAACCGTTCGGAATAAAAAGAGGATCATAACCGAAGCCATTTTCACCTTTTGGATCTTTTGCTATTGTTCCGTGTAATTCTCCTTGAAAAACTTTATATTCATTATTGTGATAACAAGCAATACAGGCAATATAAAATGCATTCCGGTTAGTGAGAGAATTTAATTCGCTTAATAATTTCTGATTATTGGAATAATTAGAACTGTTTTTTCCGGAATACCTGGCTGAATAAATACCAGGAGCTCCGTTCAAGATTTCAACACATAAGCCGGAGTCTTCTGCAATTATGAAATCGTATTTTTCTTTCAGATGAGGGAAGCTATCAATGATTGTTTTTAGTTTAAGTAAAGCATTTTCCTCAAAAGTAGATCCGGTTTCTTCTATTTCTAAAAATATTTTTTCATCTTTTAAGGTTTGAAAATTAACATTTAAAAAGCTGTTTTTAAATTCTTTAACTTTTCCTTGATTGGTCGTGCAAATTAAGAAATCCATTCTCCTTCAAAAAATAACGTATAAAATATTTGTAAAAGCGTAAAAAGGGTGTAATTTTGTCCCCGCTAAACGAGGCGGTTTAAGATTTTGAAATAGTAAAGTTAGTGATATTGGTGGTGGTTTAGACGGGTTATAA